>JAESGM010000035.1_pt1 | contig 467469 bp, 415 predicted proteins | sample 9269721 | NCBI WGS metagenome assembly JAESGM01 (sample SAMN15720920, study PRJNA650825) | algae metagenome | isolation source: Komarekiella atlantica HA4396-MV6 and co-occurring heterotrophs from... | place: USA: Theobald House, Kauai, HI | collected 2009-07-29 | reverse complement strand
CCCGGAGGCAAGGTTGCCGAGCCGTCGCGTCTTCCTGCTGCCGGTCGCCGCCGCCAGCCTCGCCCTCGGGGCGGCGGCCGCGTGGTACCTGTGGCCGGCCCCGCCCGCCCCGCCGCCGGAGTGGGCCGCCGCCTACGACGTCACCGCCCGCCCGCCGGAGCCGATCCGCCCCGGCACCGTCGTCGGCGCCGCCCCGCCGGACGGGTGGTCCCACCTCGTCATCAAGGCCCTCCCGCGCGTCCGCCCCGGGGAGGAGAAGAACGTCCCCCCGCTCGCCCGGTCCCAGACCGTCCGCATGACCCGGTGGCTGTTCACCGCCTTCACCGCCGACGTCCGGCCGGAGACCCGCGGCGGCGAGACCCGCCACCACCTGCGGGCCGTCGGCATGGGGATGGGCGCCGCCGCGGGCGGCCGGGACGTGGTCGTCACCCCGGAGACGGCGGCCGAGCACGGGGTGCCGCTCGACTGGATCACCCGGACGATCCTGGTCAAGGGGCACGAGGTGCAGCGGCTCGCGGTGGTCGTGGTCCACGGGCCGACGTTCGCCCTGGTGGACACGCCCGTCTGGTACCGGTGCGGCGACCGGAACCGGCTGATCCGGTTCCGGTACGCCCTGCTGGTGGACGCCCCGACCGGCCGGCTCGACGTGCTCTGCTGGGCGCTCGACCCGGACGGCGGCTGCACCGACCCGGGGGCGGCGGTCGTGCTGAACCCGAACCAGGTCGACGAGGCGGAGCTGATCCCGGACCGGAAGGGGTTCGACGCGATCGGGGTGGCGTCGGAGGCGGCGTTCGGGGTAGACCGGCTGCCGCCGCACCGGGCACGGGTTTCGCTCCCACCCGCCCTGCGCGGCCCGGCGACCCGGACCACGTTCACCCCGGACGAGGCCCGCGCCCTGGAGGCCGCCCTGCGGCCCCTCCCCCCCTGACCCGCCCGCGGAGTGCTCCCGTGTTCCCCGCCGTCCTGCTCGCCGCCGCGGCCGCCCAGCCGCCCGCCGCCACCCACGAGGCGGCCAACCCACTGTACAAGGCGCTCCTGGAGACCGGGCTGGAGGTCGGCCCGGGCGCCAAGGCCAAGTTCCCCGCCCCGTCCATGCCCGACGGCCTCGACGCGGCCAAGCAGAAGGCGGTGATCGCCGGCCTGATCGGGACCGACTACCCGTACGACGAGTTCACCCGGGACTCGGCCGTTGCCCCGCAGTTGCTGAAGATCCGCGACGTGGCCCCGGCCGACCCGAAGGCCCCGGCCCGCGGGGTGGACGCGTGGTTCGTCCTGTACGGCGACCTGAAGGCGCTGGACGACGACAAGTTCCTCGACCGGGTGCTGAACGCCAACCGCGGGGACGGGAAGGCCCGGGCGCTGACCAAGGAGGAGCTGGCGAAGCGGAAGATCGCCGTCGCCGACCCGAAGCGGGAGAGCTTCGGGCACGTCGAGTTCGACTTCCTGGAGAAGGTCCGGCTCCGGGCGACCGGGCGGAGCGTGTGGAGCCGGACGGCCGACTCGGCGGTGGTGGCCGGGGAGATCGACCCGCGGTTCGCGGCCGACCCGGAGTTCCCGAACGACTGGCGGTCGATCGTGAAGGAGGGCGGGCAGACGAAGCTCGGCCCGGCCAGCCCGTGGGCGGGGGCGGCGTTCTACATCAAGATCACCAAGCTGGCCGAGCCGGCCGGGGCGCTGTTCGCCGAGCAGCACGTGATCTTCGCCGAGCCGACCGGGTGGTTCGACGGGGCGAACCTGTTGCGGTCGAAGCTGCCGATCGCGGTGCAGCAGAACGTCCGGACGATGCGCAAGGAGTGGGCCAAGGGGCCGGGGAAGTAGGGCCGACCACGAAGCGCGGCGGCGGGCGGGTCCGAGCCCGAGCGCCAGCGAGGGTGCAGGTCACCTCGCTGGCGCTCGGGCTCGGACCCGCCCGCCGCGTCGTTTCACCTCCCGATTCCATGAAATCCCGCACAACCCTTGGCGAACAACAGGGCAGGTGTTACGATTCCAACATGATATCACTGCGGTATCGGGAGGGGCGGCCGTGGAAGACCGCGAACTGCGCCTGGGGTCGGGGTGGATGGGGCTGGTGTGGGTGCTCGCGCTCTTGGCCGCGGTCGTCGGCCTGACCGCGCTGGCGGTCCGGTGGCACGAGCCGCTGCTGACGTGGGTCATCGTCCCGCTGTGGGTCGTGTGGGTGGTGAGCCTGTTCGGGTTCGTGGTGAACGGGCCGAACCAGGCGCGGGTGGTGCAGCTGTTCGGGCGGTACGTCGGGACGGTCCGGGAGACCGGGTTCTTCTACGGCAACCCGTTCTACTGGCGGACCCGGGTCAGCCTGCGGGTGCGGACGTTCGAGACCGGGATGGCCAAGACCGAGGAGCGGAAGGACGCGAGCGGGAACGTGGTGGCGGCGGCGACCGCCCACCGGGAGCCGGTGAAGGTGAACGACAAGGACGGGACGCCGATCGAGATCGCGGCGGTGGTGCTGTGGCGGGTGGTCAACCCGGCCGAGGCGGTGTTCGCGGTGGACGCCTACGAGGAGTTCGTCCGGCTGCAGGCGGACGCGGCCCTGCGGAACCTGGCCAGCCGGTACAGCTACGACGCCCCGGACACGGACGCGCACTCCCTCCGCGGGCACATCGAGGAGGTGGCGGCACAGCTCCGGGACGACCTGCAGGAGCGGATGCGGCCGGCCGGGGTGGAGGTGCGGGAGGCGCGGATCAGCTACCTCGCCTACGCCCGGGAGATCGCGGCCGCGATGCTCCAGCGGCAGCAGGCCGGGGCGATCGTGGCGGCCCGGGCGCAGATCGTCACCGGGGCGGTCGGGATCGTCGAGCACGCCCTGGAGATGCTGGCCGCGCGGCACGTCCTGGACCTGGACCCGGAGCGGCGGGCGGCGATGGTGAGTAACCTCCTGGTGGTGCTGTGCGGGCACACCGTCCCGCAGCCGGTGTTGAACACCGGCACCCTGTACCACTGACCCGGAGGCCCCGTGCCCCTCGCCAGCGTCCTCCTGTTCGTCCTCGGCGGCTCGGTCCTGGTCGCCGGGATCGCCGCCGCGTACCTGCTCCCCGCCCCGGGCGGCGGGCCGGACCTGTGGTACCTGGTCCCGGCGTTCGTGCTCGGGAGCCTGCTCGAGATCGCCGGCGCGGCCCTCGCCCTCCGCCGGAAGCGGTAGCCCCACCCGGAGTCGCCGATGCTCGCCGCCCTCGCCCTCGCGCTCGCCGCCCCGCCGGCGGAGGCCCCCGCCCCGCGGCTCGTCGGGGAGCCGGTCGAACTCCGGACCGCGACCGGCACCCTCCGCGGGGCGATCGACCTGCCGCCGGGGCCCGGGCCGTGGCCGGCCGTCATCCTGCACGCCGGGTCCGGGCCGACCGACCGGGACGGGAACGGCCCGCTCACCCGGACCGACAACCTGAAGATGCTCGGGCGGGCGCTGGCGGCGGAAGGGTTTGCGGTCCTGCGGTTCGATAAGCGCGGGGTCGCCGGCAGCCTGTTCGCCCTGGCCCGGGAGGAGGACGCCCGGCTCGACGCCTACGCCGACGACGTCCGGGCGTGGGCGGCGCTGCTGCGGAAGGACGGGCGGTTCACGAAGGTCGGGTACGTCGGGCACAGCGAGGGGGCGCTGGTGGGGCTGGTCGCCGCGGCGGACGCGAAGTTCGCCGCCTTCGTCTCGCTGTGCGGTCCGGGCCGCCCGCTCCAGGACGTCCTGCGCGAGCAGCTGAAGGGGAAGCTGCCGGAGAAGCTGGCCGCGGCGGCCGACGGCATCCTGACGGAGCTGTCCGCCGGGCGGGCGGTGTCGGAGGTGCCGAAGGAGTTGCAGGTGCTGTTCCGCCCGAGCGTCCAGCCGTTCCTGATCTCGGCGTTCCAGCGGGACCCGGCGAAGCTGGTCGCCGGCGTGGGGTGCCCGGTGCTGGTGCTGTCCGGGTCGACCGACCTGCAGGTGACCGCCGAGGACGCGAAGCGGCTCGGGGACGGGAACCCGAAGGCGAAGGCGGTGGCGGTGAAGGGGATGAACCACGTGCTGAAGGCGGCCGACCAGGCGGACCAACTCGCCCAGTTGCCGAGCTACGTCGACCCGTCGGTGCCGCTGCACCCGCGGGTGGCGTACGAGGTGGGGGCGTTCCTGAAGCCGGTGCTGGCCGGGAAGTGACCGGGGTCGATCATGGCGAAGAAGGACGTGAAGCCGTTCCTCTTGCGGGTGGACCCGCGGGTGCTGGCGGCCGTCCGGCGGTGGGCGGAGGAGGACCTGCGGAGCCTGAACGGGCAGATCGAGTTCCTGCTGCGGCAGGCGCTGGCGAGGCGCGGGGTGCGGCTGACCGACGACCCGCCGGCGGACCGACCTGACGCAGACGGCTGACGCGGCGGCGTGGTAAGCTGGCTCACGTCCCCCGACGACCGGAGTGCCCATGTCCGTCACGATCGCGATCGACCAGCGCAAGCCGGTGACCATCCCCGCCCGGGCGACGGCCAGCCTCGCCTCGTTCCGCGAGTGGGCCGGGAACAACGACCTCCCGGAGAAGACGCGGACGGATTACTACAAGGGCCAGGTGTGGGTCGACATGGGCACCGAGCAAGTCTTCACCCACGGGGCGGTCAAGACGGCGTTCGCCCGGGTGCTGGCGAACCTCGCCGACATCGCGGACGGCGACCTGTTCCTGATCAACGGCGTGCTGGTGACGAACGTCGCGGCGGACCTGTCCGGGAACCCGGACATGACGCTGGTCCGGGCCGCCACCCTGGACACGGGGCGGGTGAAACTCGTCCCGTCGCCGGACGGCGGGTACACGGAGCTCGAGGGGACGGTCGACCTGGTGGTGGAGATCGTCAGCCCGAGCTCGGTCACGAAGGACACGCGGACGCTCCGGGAGGCGTACTGGGAGGCCGGGGTTCCGGAGTACTGGCTGGTGGACGCCCGCGGTGACCGCGCGGAGCTGCTCATCCTGAAGCACGCGGCGAAGGGGTACGCCGAGGCGCGGAAGCAGTCCGGCTGGCAGAAATCGGCCGTCTTCGGCCGGTCGTTCCGACTCGTGAGGGGCGAAGACCGCCGGGGCAACCCGACGTTCACCCTGGAAGTGAAGTGACCCCTCCGGAGGCCGCCGTGCCGCCCGCCCCCGCCCCCGAGGTGATCCGCGCCACCTGCTGCGTCGCCGGCGGCGGCCCGGCCGGGATGGTGCTCGGCCTCCTCCTGGCCCGGGCCGGGGTCGACGTCGTGGTGCTCGAGAAGCACGCCGACTTCCTCCGCGACTTCCGCGGCGACACCATCCACCCGTCCACCCTGGAGGTCGTCCACGAGCTCGGTCTGCTCGACGACTTCCTCAGCCGCCCCCACCAGCAGGCCCGCGAGCTGCGCGGCAACGTCGGCGGGGCCGAGGTCCCGATCGCCGACTTCACCCACCTCCCCACGCACTGCAAGTTCCTGGCGTTCATGCCGCAGTGGGACTTCCTCGACTTCGTCTCCGACCACGCCAAGACCTACCCGACGTTCCGCCTCCGGATGCGGGCCGAGGTCACGGACCTGGTCGAGGAGGGCGGCCGCGTCGCCGGGGTGCGGGCGACCACCCCCGACGGGCCGCTGGAGGTGCGGGCCGCCCTGACCGTCGGGGCCGACGGCCGGCGGTCCGTCGTCCGCGCCCGGGCCGGGCTGCCGGTGAAGCACCTCGGCGCCCCGATGGACGTCTTGTGGATGCGGGTCTCCCGCGGCCCGACGGACCCGGAGTTCCCGACCGGCCGGTTCGACCGCGGGCGGATCTTCGTGATGATCTACCGCGGGGACTACTGGCAGTGCGGGTTCGTGATCCCGAAGGGCGGGATCGACGAGGTCCGCGCCCGCGGGATCGAGTCGTTCCGGGCCGAGGTGGCGGCGGTCGCCCCGTTCCTGGCCGACCGCGTCGGCGAGTTGCGGACGTGGGACGACGTGAAGCTGCTGACCGTCGCCGTGGACCGGCTGACGAAGTGGTACCGGCCGGGGCTGCTGTGCGTCGGGGACGCGGCCCACGCCATGTCGCCGGTCGGCGGGGTCGGCATCAACCTGGCGATCCAGGACGCGGTGGCCGCCGCGAACCTGCTGGCCGAAAAGCTGAGGGCCGGGCGGGTGACGGCGGCCGACTTGGCGGCGGTGCAGCGGCGGCGGACGCTCCCGACGAAGGTGACGCAGTGGGTGCAGGTGCAGATCCAGAACCGGGTAATCTCCCGGGCGCTGGCGGCCCGCGGCCCGCTCGCCGTCCCGCGGATGCTCCGGCTGTTCCAGCGGTTCCCGCGGCTGCGCCGGCTGCCGGCCCGGCTGATCGGCATGGGGGTGCGGCCGGAGCACGTCCGCACCCCGGACGCGTTCAGGACGTAACCGGGAACCGGGGCGGGGTTTGGTCTTCACCTCCCCCCTGGTGGGGGAGGTCGCCGGCGAAGCCGGCGGGTGGGGGGGACTAGGTCGGCGGTCGCCCGTGAAGCTTTCCTTCTCCCGTAGCCCTCCCCCCCACCCGCCGCTGGCGCGGCGACCTCCCCCACCAGGGGGGAGGTGAAGACCGCGGGTCGGTTCCCGGACGTGTTCAGGACGTGACCGGCCCGAACCGGTCGGCGAACGGGCGGATGAAGTGCCCCTCGGCGGACGAGTCGAGGACCGCGAACACGACCTTCGCGAACGCCCCGGCGAGCCGGCCCCGCAGCGCCTTGGCGAACAGTTCCGCGACGACCTCCGGGTCGTTCTTGAACACCCCGCAGCCCCACGCCCCGAGCACCGCCGCGCCGTGCCCGTGCCCGGCCATCACCGCCAGCACCTTGTCCACCCGCTCCTTCATCTCCGCCCGGATCGGCTCCCGGTCCCGGTCCTTGATGACGCCGGCGTTCACCGCCGGGGCGGTCACGAACGCGCAGAGGTACGGCTCGTCGAGCAGTTCGCCGGCGGCGTCCTTGAGGACCGGCACGTCCGGGGAGTAGATCGCGTAATTCGCGTACCACCCGCCCGGCATTGGGGCGTGGTACCGGTACATCGGGTTGCCGTCGAGGCACGGGAACAGGCCGCTCGCCCGGCACAGCGACTCCTCCTGCGCCCGCGCCCCGCCGAGGAACCCGCCGCCGGGGTGCCGGGCCGACGCGAAGTTCAGCGCGACCGGGCGGTAGCCGTCGGCGACCAACCTCCGGGCGGCTTCGAGCGTGGTGTCGTTCACCACCTCGAAGGCGGTCGGGGTGTCGGACGGGGTGAACCGCGGGAGGGGTTCGTCCGGCGGGTAGCCGACGGTGCCGGCCTTCGCGGCGGCGAGGAGGTGGTCGACGCGGACCTCGGCGCCGGCGCGGTTCTGGTACCGCCCGGCGTGGAGGATGTCGAGGGTGTCGCGGGCGATCGCGGCCGCCCGGTTCCGGCTGGGGTACATGCGCGGCTCCGTGTGACGGCGCAAGGGACACCGCCCGGGCCGCGCGGGTTCAGCCGGGCGGCAGCACCTCGACCGGGTCGCCGACCGCCACCTCGCCGCCGGCCACGACCCGGGCCAGCGACCCGAGCCGGCCCTTCGCGTCCTGCCGCGCCTTCCCCTGGATCATCTCGAACCGGGCGCACCCGGTCCGCGGGATGCCGACCAGGATCACCGCCGCCCCGAGCCGGAGGCGGACGCCCTCGGCGAGCGCGCCGGCCGGCAGGCCGGCGACCACGATCTGCTCGCCGAGTTCCCCGGGGTCGGCCTTGAACCCCTCGGCCCCCAACTCCGCCACCGTCTCGGCGCGCATGACGTTCAGTTGGCGGTCGCCGCTGCCGCCCTTGCGGTCGCCGACGATCCCCTGGGACTCGGCGAGCGCGACCCGGTCGGCCGGCACCCGGGCGTAGTGGTCCTGCGGGCGGCCGGTGTCCCGCGGGCGGTACACGATGCTGACGACGTGGGCCATCACCACTCCTGTCGGGCGACCCCGGCCCCGGTGGCGAGCGGCTGCGGCGGCTCGGCCCGCGGCGGGTTCCACCGCAAGACCGGCTCCTTCGCCGCCTTCACCTCGTCCGGCCGGCTGATGACGTGGGTGTGCGGGGCCGCCTTCAGCACCTCCGGGTCCTCCGCCTTGATCTTCAGCAGCACCTCGGCGAAGGCGTCGAGCGTCTCCTTGCTCTCGGTCTCGGTCGGCTCCATCATCAGGGCCTCGGTCACGACCAGCGGGAAGTACACGGTCGGGGCGTGGTACCCGTAGTCGAGGAGCCGCTTCGCCACGTCCATCGCCCGCACCTTCCGCTCGCGCAAGAGCGACCGGGCGCTGGCCACGAACTCGTGCATGCACGGCCCGGGGTGCGGCACGTCGTACCCGTCGGCGACGAGCGCCCGCAGGTAGTTCGCGTTCAGCACCGCCTGCTCGCTCACCTCCCGCAGCCCGTCCGGCCCCAGCGTCCGGATGTAGCAGTACCCGCGGAACAGGATGCCGACGTTCCCGAAGAAGCTCCGCACCCGGCCGATCGACTTCGGCAGGTCGAAGTTCAGCCGGTAGCGGTCGCCGTCCTTCACGACGACGGGCGCCGGGAGGTACGGGGCGAGGAAGTCGCGGACGGCGATCGGGCCGGAGCCGGGGCCGCCGCCGCCGTGCGGGCCGGTGAACGTCTTGTGGACGTTGTAGTGCTGCATGTCCGCCCCGAAGTCGCCCGGCCGGGTGACCCCGAGGATGGCGTTCATGTTCGCCCCGTCGAGGTAGACGAGCGCCCCGGCGGCGTGCAGCAACTCGGTGATCGTGCCGATCTGCGTCTCGAACAGCCCGAGGGTGTTCGGGTTGGTGATCATGAACACGGCCGTGTCGTCGCCGATCTTCCGCTCCAGGTCGTCGAGGTCGACCAGCCCGTTCGCCCCGCTCTTGACGGTGACGGACTCGAACCCAGCGAGCGCCGCGGACGCCGGGTTGGTGCCGTGGGCGGAGTCGGGGACGAGCACCTTGGTGCGGCGGGTCTGGCCCTTGTCCTTGAAGTAGGCGTGGGCGACGAACAGGGCGGTGAGCTCGCCCTGGGCCCCGGCGGCCGGCTGGAGCGACACGGCCGGCAGCCCGCTGACCTCGGCGAGGAACTGCTGCATCTCGAAGAGGAGTTCGAGCATGCCCTGGGCGGTGTCGTCGTCCTGGAGGGGGTGGAGGGCGGCGAACCCGGGCAGGGCGGCGAGCCGCTCGTGCCGCTTCGGGTTGTACTTCATGGTGCACGACCCCAATGGGTAGAAGTTGGTGTCGATCGACATGTTCCGGGCGGACAGGTTGACGAAGTGGCGGATCAGGTCGATCTCGCCGACCTCCGGGAGCGGCGGGGTTTGGTCGGCGAGGTGGCCGGCCGGGAGGAGTTGTGACAGCGGGGCGTCACCGCCGGGGACGTCGCACGCCGGCAGGCGGTGGCACCGCCGCCCGGGCCGCGAGAGTTCGAAGATCAGGTCGGTCGATTGTGTGTTGTTCATCGGGTGTCTTCCCGCTTCGGCTTGCGCTTCGGGTTTGGCTTTCGAGGACTGCTATTGGGGGCGGCCGGCTTAGGAACAGCGAGGAGCTTAGTCATGTAGCGATCACCTTGCTCCGTGAGCTGCCAGCCGCGTCCGCCCTCTGTTACGTCAATCAATTTCAACGCCCGCAGATGAACGAGAACTGTTCTGCGACTCTCGCCCGATATATGAACCTCCTCAAACCGCTCAGCGGGATGTGCTTCCTCCATTGGCGCGTAGCTGTAATAGTACGCCATGCGCGAGAGTAGCTGATCCATTTCCCAGCCTGAGACCCCGGCAATCATGTTTGGCATGAGGTATCGGATCACGTCGTCCCAACTGACCTCTACGGCGAGCTCACCTTGACCTGCAGCTACCCAGGTTTTTCGGCCGTTCTTGTCTTGCTGCTGCTTCCGCTTGTAAACGACGACGAGTGGATATCGGTCACTTCCGCAGGCCAGCGATCCAGCGGGTGCGTCCGCAGAACTGCGCAAGCGGTCGCACTCGGCCTCGAGTTCATCAACGCGACGGCGTAGCCCGAGTACCTCATCAGAGCTGGTAAGGTTAGAAACCCGATCGGCCCGGACCCAGCCGACGGCTGGATACTGCTTTAACAGTTGGGTGACACTTCGACTTACTTTAGCGCCGAGATCAGACGGGCTGGACCAGAACCTGCAGAGTTTGGACTTGACCAACCGGCTGAATGCCTCGAGCTTCTCTTTGGTTTTTGGGTCTTGCTCACTCGCTTTGGAAGGGAGAGACGGCGGATCTTCATGTAGAAATCCGATCACAGGCTTACCGCGATCGATCGCGTACCGGTACTCCATTTCGGTGAAACTCAGTCCAGTGGCTTCAGATACCGAGCCGTAACGCCCGCCGATAATCACGATGTAGTAGTCGGATTCGTCGATTATTTTCTTGATCCAAGTCCACTGATCGTCGTTGGCCGCAGGGAACAGCTCCATGCCGGCAGGCATGCAGTCTAGTTCGAGGAGCGCCTGCATAACCTCGTTACGCGCCTCGATCAGGTCGATGTAAGTTGAGCTGACAAATACCTGATAACGCTTCTCCACGACTCACCTGTTGTCACTCGCTACTTCCTTGGCGTTCACCCGCGGGGTGTCGTCCCCGGGGCCGTCCACGACCGCACGGATGAACGCCTCGTCCTCGGTCACGGGTCACGCCGCCTGTCCGGAGGCCGCGGCCGGGCCGCGGAGGACGTGGAACAGGATCCCGACGATCTGGTCGGCCTGGGTCGTCAGGTAGTACTCCTTCTGGTCGATGTGCAGGTCGTCCCCGGCCAGCCGGAGGAACCGCCACACGTTCCCGCTCGTCACGCACCCGAAGACCGGGCCGCCCCCCGACCCGGCCCGCTCGCTGAAGACCCGGGCGGCCACCATCCCCGCCGCGCACTCGCCCAGTCCGCCCTTGATGTTCTCGTTCTTGGCCTCGACCACGACGGCGGCCGGGGCCGTGATGAACTCCTGCTGGGGCGACCGGCACAGGATGTAGTCGCACACCCCGTTCAGCCCCCGCGCCCGGTCCACCACGAAGTCCCAGCCGGAGAACAGGCTGACCCGCCGGCCGAGTTGCTCGCGGACGTCGGCCAGGACCGGGGCGATGAGCAGCTCGGAGCGGGCCTTCTCCGTCCCGTTGGCGATGGCGAGCGGGAAGTAGAGCGGCAGCAGCCCCCGGACGGGCGGACTGAGGGGCGCGGCGGGCACGCCCGGGAACAGGTCCGGGTGGTCGGCCACAGCCGCCCCCAGCTTGGCCGCCACGTCGGCGAGCTCGAACTCGCTGTACGCCATCGCCCGCCCTCCGCAGCCCCGGGGGCTTACGCCCCTCGGCTCGCCAGTGCCCCCTTCAGCGACGCCGCCAGCCCGTCGATCTCCTCGCGCGTCCGCTTCTCCGTCACCGCCACCGACACGCACCCCGCCAGGTCCGGGTACCACCGTCCGAGCGGCAGCCCGGCGTGATACCCCGCGGCCCGCAGCTTCGCCAGCAGCGCCGGCACGTCCCCCGGCACCGTCAGCGCGAACTCCCGGGCGAACGGCGCCTTGAACCGCAGCGACACCCCCGGCACCTTGCACAGCTCGTCCGCCGCGTAGTGGGCCTTCCGGACGCACAACTCGGCCGTCTCGCGCAGTCCCTGCGGGCCGAGGGCGGAGAGGTGGACGGCCGCCCGCAGGGCCAGCAGCCCCTGGTTCGTGCAGATGTTGCTCGTCGCCTTCTCCCGCCGGATGTGCTGCTCCCGCGTCTGCAGCGTCAGCACCCAGCACCGCCTCCCGTTCCGGTCGGTCGTCTGCCCGACGAGCCGGCCCGGGATCTTCCGCACGTACTCCGCGTCGCCGCGGCACGCCAAGATGCCGAGGTACGGGCCGCCGAACCCGAGCGGCACCCCCAGCCCCTGCCCCTCCGCCACCGCGATGTCCGCCCCGTAGTCGCCCGGCCGCTTCAGCACCCCGGCCATCACCGGGTCGAAGCTGGCGACGAACACCGCCCCGACCTTCCGGGCCGCGTCGCCGATCGCCTGCATTTCTTCGAGGTGGCCGAAGAAGTTCGGCGACTGGGCGACGACCGCGACGGTCGAGTCGTTCGCGGCCGCCTTCACGTCGTCGGGGTTGAGGAAGCCGTCGGGTGTCGGCAGCGTCCGGACGCGGCAGTGGAGGTTGGCGGCGAACGTCTCGAGCGTCTGCCGGTACTCCGGGTGGACGCTCTCGGCAACCAGTACCTCGCCGGTGCGGCCGGTCACCCCGAGGGCCATCAGCACCGCCTCGGCGACGGCCGACCCGCCCTCGTACAGGCTGGCGTTGGCCACCTCCAGCCCGGTCAGTTGGCACATCAGGGTCTGGAACTCGAACACCGCCTGCAGGGTGCCCTGGCTGGCCTCCGCCTGGTACGGGGTGTACGCGGTGTAGAACTCGCTCCGCCCGGCGACCGCGTCGACCGCGCTCGGGATGAAGTGGTCGTACGCCCCGCCGCCGAGGAAGCAGACGGCGCCCGCCGCGGACGCGTTCTTCGCCGCCAGCCCCTCGACGTGCCGCTGCAACTCCATCTCGCCGAGCGCCGCCGGGATGTCGAGCGGGCGGCCGAGCCGCAGTTCCGGCGGGATGTTGGCGAACAGGTCGTCGACCGACCCGACCCCGATCCGGGCGAGCATCGCGGCCCGGTCCTCGGGCGTGTTCAGGACGTAGGACACGGGACCTCCGGAAAACTAGCAGGCACACTCCGTGTGCCGTTGCTTGCTCACGGCACACGGAGTGTGCCTGCTACGTTAGTGGCCCTCGGACGCGAGCTGGGCGTCGTACTGCTCGGCCGTCAGCAGGTGGTCGAGGGTCGCCCCGGGGGCGAGCTTGATCCGCACCATCCAGCCTTTCCCGAACGGGTCGTCGTTCACCAGGCTCAGGTCGGCCGCCCGCCTCGTCGCCTTGTCGTCGAGCAGCAACTCGTTCCGCTCGGTAACCGTGCCGGCGACCGGAGAGTTCACGTCCGACGTGGACTTCACCGACTCGATCACCCCGAACGCCTGACCGGCGGTCAGCACCTTGCCGACCGCCGGCAGCTCCAGGTACGTCGGCTCGGTCAGTTGCTCGACCGCGAACTTCGTCACCCCGACGGTGACCACGTCCCCGTCGAGCCGGGCCCACTCGTGGGTCGGGAGGTAGCGGAGGTCGGACGGGTTCGACATGACAGGCTCCGGGGAGGCTACTTCTTCCGCTTGTAGAACGGCAGCGGGACGACGGTCGCGGCCAGGGTGGAGCCGCGGGCGTCGGCGTCCAGCGGGGTGCCGGGGGCCGACAGGTCGGGGCGGACGTAGGCCATCGCCAGCGACTTGTCGATCCACGGGCAGAAGCTCCCGCTCGTGACCGTGCCGGCCGCCGCCCCGCCGGCGTCGGTCAGGGCCGTCCCCTCGCGGGCCGCCCGCTTCCCCTCCACCTCCAGCCCGACCCGTACCGGCTTCGACCCGTCCGCGGCCGCAGCTTGAAGCGCGGCCCGGCCGACGAACTCGCCCTTGTCCAGCTTCACCGCCCAGCCGAGGCCGGCCCGGATCGGGTCGATCGCCTCGCTCAGCTCGTGCCCGTACAGCGGCATCGCGGCCTCGAGCCGCAGGGTGTCCCGCGCCCCGAGGCCGCACGGCACCGCCCCGCGCCCGAGCAACTCCTCCCACAGCGGGGCCGCGAGGTCGTTCGGCACGACCACCTCGAACCCGTCCTCGCCGGTGTACCCGGTCCGGCTGACGACGCACGGCCGGCCGCGGTAGGTGGTGCGGGCCGCGAAGTAGTACTTCAGGTGCGACACGTCGTCGGGGAACAGCCCCGTGACCAACTCGACCGCCTTCGGCCCCTGCACCGCGACCATCGCGGTGTCGAACGTCCGGTCCGTCACTTCCACGGTCAGCCCGGCCCGGTGTCGGTCGAGCCACGCCAGAATCTTCTCCCGGTTGCTCGCGTTCACCACCGCGGCGTACCCGTCCGGCCAGCGGTAGACGAGGACGTCGTCGAGGATGCCGCCGTCGTCGCGGCAGACCAGCCCGTACCGCACCTGCCCGTCCTTCATCGTCGCGACGGCGTTAGTGAAGACGGCTTCGAGCAGCTTGAGGGCGTCGGGGCCGGCGAAATCGACGCGGGCCATGTGGGAGATGTCGAACAGCCCGGCGGCGGTGCGGACGGCCCGGTGCTCGGCGGCGATCCCGGCGTACTGGACCGGCATGTCCCACCCGCCGAACGGCACCATCCGGGCCTTGTGCCCGAGGTGCCGGTCGTACAGCGGGGTGCGGAGGTTGGCGGACATGGGGCGCCCGGGAACAACGCGGGGGCCGGCCCCGACGCGGGACCGCCCCCCGCCGTTATGGTAGCCCCCCGGCCGGCGGATTCCACCCGCCGCCCGGAGCGCGGCCGTCTCGGCCGTTGCCAGGCGGGCGGAAGAGCGGCCGAGACGGCCGCGCTCCAGCGGTCCCGGGTTGACCGCCCGGGTTGCCGGCGTTATCACCCCGCCGCATCTCACCGGCGCGGAGGCGGGACATGAGTAGGCTGGGGCGGGTGGCGACGGTCGGGCTGGTGGCGACGCTGGCCGGCGGGGCGTTCGGGCTGGCGGTGCCGCCGCCGGAGGCGGCCCCGCGGGGCGAGCCGGCGCTGCCGCGGGCGGACGAGCCGGCGGTGCGGCTCGCCTGGACGGCCCCGGCCGAGATGCGGGTGAACGTGCCGGCCGCTTACGGGCTGACGGTGACCAACACCGGCGGGCAGGCGGTGCAGAAGGTGGTGGTGCAGGTCCGGGTGCCGGCGGGCGTGACCGCGAGCGACACCGGGCCGGCGGCGAAGACCGTCGGCGGGGTGCTGCTGTGGGAACTCGGCACGCTCCAGCCGCGGGAGGAGCGCAAGCTGACGATGAACCTGGCGTCCCCGGCCCGCGGGGCGCTGACCCCCGAGGCGTGGGTGACGTTCACCGGCGCCGCCGCGGTCACCGTGCCGGTGCGGGAGCCGAAGCTGGTCGCGGAACTGGACGTGCCGGCGACGGTGGCGGTCGGGGAGTCGTTCGAGGTCAAGTACCGCGTCCGCAACGCCGGGGACGGCACCGTGGACGGGTTGCGGGTGAGTCTGGACTGCCCGCACTCGCACTTCGGGAGCATCATCCAGCGCGAGGAGGAGATCACTCAGTCGGAGGACGACCGGCTCCCTGCCGGTCGGGAGCAGTCGTTCACCCGCACCGAGTACGCCCGGGAGCCCGGGGAGGCGTGGGTCACGTTCACGGCATATGGGGCGGGCGGGGTGACGGCGACCGCCAAGGCGAAGGTGAAGGTGCTGGCTCCGAAGCTGGACGTGAAGATCGACGGGCCGGTCGAACTCGGGGTTACCAAATCGGCGACGTACACCGTGACCGTCACCAACACCGGCGACCTGACGGCGGAAGACGTGAACGTCGCGACCGACTTCGCCGCCGCGCTCCGGTCGAGCTTCAAGGCCGCCGGGGCCGACGCCGCCTACTTCTACTGGGAGGGCTCGTGGCGTGGGTCGGACCAGCCGCTGACCCGCGGGTGCAGCCTGAAGCCGGGCGAGTCCGGGACGCTGAACGTGTGGGCCACCGGGGACAAGCCCGGTGACGGCGTGCTCAAGGTCGCCGTCACCGCGAAGCGAAAGGTGACGGCGGCCGCCGAGTGCCGGACGGTGGTCCGAGGCGTCCCCGGCATCCGCATGGAGGTGGTCGACTCTGCCGACCCGGTGAAGCGCGGCGGCGAGACCGTGTACGAGATCAAGGTGGCGAACACTGGCACCGCGACCGACCGGAACCTGCGGCTCGTGTGCAACCTGCCGCAGGGGATGACGCTCGCCGACGCCACCGGGCCGGTGTCGTACCTGGAGCGGGTCGGCATCGACTTCAACCGGCCCGGGCCGAAGGCGACGGCGAGCAGCGTCACGTTCGAGCCGGTGCGGGAACTCGGGCCGAAGACGGAGGTGGTGTTCAAGGTGCGGGCGAAGGCCGGGCCGGCCGGCGACGCCCGGTTCAAGGCGTCGCTCACCAGCGACCACCTCACCACGCCGGTGACCAAGGAGGAGTCGACGACGGTGTACGGGGACTGACGCGGGTAGGCGTAGGCGGTGGTGGGACTCGCCGGCGAAGCGCCGGCTCGGCCCACCCTACCTCATCCGCGCCTCCATCGCGTCGAGCATCTCCTTCCGCGTCCACCCGCCGCTGGAGTGCCCCTTCCGCGCCTCGATCAGGATCGTCCCGTCGAACGCCGGCTCCTTCAGCCGCGCGGCCGCGTCCGCCAGCCGGCGGACGGCGGCGTTCAGGAAGTAGTCGTCCGAGTCGCCGACCCAGATGTGCACCTTCCCGCCGGCGACCTTCGGCCCCAGCGTCGCCCAGTTCGCTTCGAGGTGCAGCTTCAGGTCGTACTTACGCCAGTGGTCGAGCACCGCCTTGTTGATCGCCCCCGCCTTGTCCCACAGCGGCGCCGGCAGCCCGTCCTTCCCCTTCGGCCCGTACACCGCGTTCCAGCTCGCCCAGTCCCGGCCGCCCAGCTCCCACCGCCCGCCGCGGCCCAGCACGCCCTCCAGCCGGCACTCCCACCGCACCGTCGCGACGGTGTCGCCGTCGACGGTGCGGGTGCCGGGGCGGTCGAACCCCCACCGGTTCACGTACATGTTCGGCTCCCGGTAGATGTCGGTCAGCTCGAACCGCTCGAACGTCACCGAGTCCGGGCACTGCGACCAGCAGCCGTTGAAGACATCGGGGTAGAACAGCTGCAGGGCGAGCGACACCCACCCGCCGGTGCTCCCGCCGCAGGTGAACCGCGCCTTCCCCGACCCGCCGCACCGGAACAGCTTCTCGACGTGCGGGATCACCTCCGTCGTCAGCGCCGCCCCGTACGGGCCGTTGTTCGCCGAGTCCACCTGGTACGGGTCGCCGAACGGCCCGGCCCCGTCCGGCAGGAGTTGCACGAACCGCGGGTCCGGCCGCAGCCCGGCCGCCTGCGTCCACCGCGTCCCGAACCCGCCGACGTCCACGATCAGCCCGTACCTCTTGTCGGGCTCCTTCGCGAAGTCCGGCGGCAGCACCACCGCAACCCGGTACGCCATCGGCCGGCCGTGAAAGTCGGACAGGAGCTTCGACGGGACGCTCAGGTACTTGCGGGTCGCGGTGTCCTTCGGCACGTCGTCGGGCTGGGTGCGGTCGAGGGTGAGCGACACGGTCGTACCGGCGGCCGGGTCGAGCTTCACCTTCACGGGCCGACAGAAACGGTTGCCCGGGGCGAACGGGACGTTCACGTCGCGGTTGGTGGCGAACACCGCCTGCACCGTGTACTCGCCGGCCGGCAGCTTCGCCAGCCCGCCCTCGGGGAAGACGTCAGAGTTGGCGTCGAGGGTGACCGTCTTGTCCGCGGTGAAGGCGTCGGCGTCGGTGCCGAGGACGGGGAGTACCGGCGGGCGGTAGTTGGTGAAGTCGGGTTCGCCGCGGGCCGGCCCGACGGCCACGAGCACCCGCCCGGACTCCGCCGGCTTCCCGACCTGGTCCGGGGCGAGCTTGACCTGGAACGTGACGCCGGCGGGCTTGGCCGGCGGCTGCGGCAGGGCGGCGGCCGCCGCGGCGAACAGGGCGGCGGCCGCGAGCAAACGGGTCATGTGCGGGGCCCGGCGGGTGGGGTGCGAGAGGTGCCGGCATTGTAGTCGGGTCCGCCGCCGCCCGACCCGCCGTCCGAGCCCGGGCGCGAGCGAGGGTCCACGCCCGACCCTCGCTCGCGCCCGGGCTCGGACGGCGACATCTCCCACTCCGCCGGACGGTAACCGTCCTCGTTCAACCACCACGCCTGCACGGCCGGCTCGCCGCGCAGCCCGACGATGACGTGGACCACCGCCTCGCCGTAGGTGTTCCGGTCCACGTCCCGGCGGCTCGGCACGGGGTCCGAGGTCGGGTGCGAGTGGTACACCGCCAGCAGCTCCAGCCCGGCTTCGCGCATCCGGCGGAACGCGGCGAGCAGGTCGCGGGCGTCCGTCTCGTACTCCGCCGGGCTCGCCAAGGCGTTCGTGATCGGGAGCCACTCGGCCGCCGTCCCAACCCCGTCCGCGATCACCCCAGCGAGCAGCCCGCAGCACTCGTCCGGCAGTTCCGCCCGGGCGTGGGCGACCACCCGTTCGAGCAGCCCGGCCGGGACGACGAGGCGGGCGAAGTTCGCCACCCGAAACCCTCCGCTACTGGCATTGGCAGGTCGCGCCCGGCGTGCGATCCTTCCGCCCCCGGCGTCGCCCGTCACCAACCGCCGGGGTTCCGAGAGGGCGAGTCATGACGAGGTTCGCGGTGGCCGGGCTGGTGGCGGTGGTGCTGGCCGGGCCGGCGGCGGCGCAGGAGCCCCCGAAGCCCCAGAAGGAGCACGACTGGCTGAAGCAGTTCGAGGGCGAGTGGGAGCTGGTGAACGAGATCACGACGGAGCCGGGCAAGCCGCCGGTCACCTGCAAGGGGACCGAGACCGTCCGGGTGATCGGCGGGCTGTGGGTGATCGGCGAGATCAAGGGCGAGTTCATGGGCACCCCGATGACCGGGATCATGACGGTCGGGTACGACACCGGGAAGAAGAAGTACGTCGGCAGCTGGGTGTGCTCGATGTGCGACCACATGTCCACGTACGTCGGGTCCGTCGACCCCGCCGGGAAGGTGCTGACCCTGGAGTGCGAGGGGCCGAGCCCGGAGACCGGGAAGCTGGTGAAGATGAAGGACGTGGTCGAGTTCAAGGACAAGGACACCCGGGTGATGACCTCGTCGATGCTCGGCGAGGACGGGAAGTGGACGACGTTCATGACCATGACCGCGAAGCGGAAGAAGTAGCGGCCCGCGCCCGGCCGCCCGCCCCGGGGTTCACGCCCCGGGGCGGTTCCGTAATCCTAACGGCACCGCCCCCGGAGGTGCCATGACCACCGTCGCCGACCTGAAGGGACAGACCGTCGCGTTCGCCGCCAGCGGCGGGCTCGACTCCTGCACCGTCACCCGGTGGCTCGCCGACCACGGGGTCACCGTCGTCTGCTTCACCGCCGACATCGCCCAGCCGGACGAGACCGACTTCGAGGAGGTCGGCCGGCGGATGCGGGCGTGCGGGGCCGCGGACTACGTCGCCGTCCCGCTCCACGACATGATCGCCGCGAGCGGCGTCGAGGTGATCCAGTTCCAGGCCCGGTACGAGGGGGCGTACTGGAACACCACCGGCATCGGCCGGCACGTCATCGTCGCCGGGCTGGTCCCGGAGCTGCGGAAGCGCGGGATCACGGTGCTGTCGCACGGGGCGACCGGCCGCGGCAACGACCAGGTCCGGTTCCAGCTCTGCACCAACATGCTCGCCCCGGAGATCGCCGTCTACGCCCCGTGGCGGGACGACGCGTTCCTGAAGCGGTTCCGCGGCCGCTCCGAGATGATCGACTACTGCAATTCGCACAAGCTGCCGATCAAGGCGAGCAAGGACGCCCCGTACAGCACCGACGCGAACCTGCTCGGGCTGACCCACGAGGCCGGCAAGCTCGAGCACCTGACCACCTCGCCGTGGTTCGTCACTCCCGGCATGGGCGTGCTCCCGAAAGACGCCCCCGACCAACCCGAGACCGTCACCGTGCGGTTCGAGCAGGGCCGGCCCGTGGCGCTCAACGGGAAGGCGGTGACGGCGTTCGAGGCGATCCGGCAGGCGAACGCGGTCGGCGGCCGGCACGCGGTCGGGGTCTGCACCCACCTGGTCGAGAACCGGTTCGTCGGGATCAAGAGCCGGGGGGTGTACGAGGCGCCGGGGATGGAGCTGCTCGGCACCGCCTACGCCCACCTGCTGCAGCTCGTCCTCGACCGCCGCGGGCGGGAGCTGTTCGACCACCTGTCGCCGTTCGTCGCCAAGCAGATCTACCAGGGGTACGGGTTCGACCTGGCCACCCACGTCGCCCGCTCCGCCCTCGCCCCGGTCAACCGCCTCGCCACCGGCACCGTCACCCTGAAGCTGTACAAGGGGCGGGCGGAGTTCGAGCGGGCGGAGGACGTGCCGCACCAGCTGTACTCGGAGGCGGACGCCAGCATGGAGGCGGTCGGGTCGTTCGACCACGCCGACAGCGAGGGGTTCCTGCGGGTGCTGCAGGTCAGCGCCCGGGCGCTGGCCGCCCACGGGCAGGTGGTGCCGCCCGCGTGGGCCACGAACCAGCACGGGAACGCGGATGACGCCGGATGACGCCCCGCGGATGGCACGGGTCAGGAAAACAGTCTGTTCTGATCCTGCGTTTCATCCGCGGGCTTTGATCCCGCGTCATCCGCGTTCCGTTTTCCTCCGATGTGGGACCTCTTCGCCACGCACGCCGCAGTCCGCATCGAACCCGGCGGGGCCGCCGTCACCGGGCCGAAGCCGCCCGCCGTCCTCCCCGGGTCGTTCAACCCGCTGCACCACGGGCACACCGCCCTCGCCGCGGCCGCCGAGCACCACCTCGGCGTCCCGGTCCACTTCGAGCTGAGCGTCACCAACGCGGACAAGCCGGAGCTGACCCGCGACGAGGTCGGGCGGCGGGTCGCCCAGTTCGCCGGGGTCGGCCCGGTGTGGGTGACCCGGGCGGCGGCGTTCGAGAGGAAGGCCGACCTGTTCCCCGGGGCGGCGTTCGTCGTCGGGTGGGACACGGCGGCGCGGGTGGTCGACCCGCGGTACTACGGTGGGGAACCGGGGCGGGACGCGGCCCTGCGGAAGCTGCTCGCCCGCGGCTGCCGGCTGGTGGTCGGCGGGCGGGTCGACGCCGCCGGGGCGTTCCGGGTGTGGGACGGGGGCGGGCTGGCGGGCGAGTTCGGCGGGCTGTTCGTCGGGCTGGCGGAAACCGACTTCCGGTCGGACGTGTCGAGCACGGCGCTGCGGGGCGGCTGACGGCGGGAAACGAAGAACCCAGGGCGTTGCCCTGGGCTGAGGAATCCCGCCCCTTCGGGGCTTCACACCGAGGGCCGAAGGCCCGCCCTCCCTAAGCCCAGGGCAACGCCCTGGGTCGGGGGCGCCGGGGGTGCGGGGGCGACGGGCCGGTCACTTCTTCTCGGCGGCCGCCGGGTCCTTCAGTTCCTGCTTGAGCCGCCAGAACCCGTACTTCACCATCCCCGCGGCCCGGTCCCGGTCGCTGGTGAAGGCGTAGCTGTGGAGCTGGGCGGCGACCGGCACCTGCCCGGGCGGGGCCTTGAACCCGTACTCGTCCATCTTCTGCCCGGACAGGGTGACCAGGTGGGCCAGGGCCACGTCCCGGACCAGGCACTGGTGCTGCTGGTTCTGGTTCGGGTTCGGCCCGCCGAACCAGACCGTCGTCGCCAGCGTCTCGTTGGTCAAGAGCCTGGTCACGAACGGGACCTCGTTCTTCCCGTTCGCCCCCTGGATGAGCGCCCGGATCGCCTCCCCCTTCGCGTACCCCTGGACCGCGTCGGTGGTGATGATCCGGCGGAGCAGCGGGGTGCTCTGGGGGAAGTTCCGGAGCATCTGCCCGGCGACGTACGACAGCTGGTTCAGGTCGTTCGGGTCCTCCCGCGTCTCCATCCACCGGGCGACGATCCGCCGGTACGCCTCGGCGTGCGGCACCCCCGCCCCGGCCGACAGGGCGCTGGTCGCGGCCCCGCCCTGCTGGAGGAACGTCACCCCGGTGACGTAGCTGAACGGCCCGCCCCGGGGGATGTCGGACGTCGGGGTGGCGGCCTCGGCCAGCAGCAGGCAGGCCACGTCCGGCAGGGTGAGCGGCTGCGGCGGGGTCACCACCCCGCCGCGGAACTGCCGCTGCCCGTTGATCTGGGCGTACAGCTGCATCCGCCGGTCCGCCACCGCCCGCCCGGCCTCGGCCGGGGTGCGGTCCAGGGCCCGCAGCAGCTCGACGTTGTACGGCGACTTCACCACCTCGATGAACAGCTGCCGGGCCTTCTCGTCCAGCCCGCGGTCGGCCCCGACCGGGTGGCCGAGCACCCGCCAGGTGTCGCGGGCGGCGGCGGCGAACTTGTCCCACCCGGGGAGGTCGTGCCGGTACTTCCCCTCGGTGTCGGCCAGGAACGTGTCGAGCCGGGCCTTCAGGTCGTCGGCGGCGGCCTTCGGGAGGAGCCGGGAGCAGCGGAACCGGACCTCCGGGTCGGGGTCGGTGCCGGCCGCGTCGAGCAGGGCCGGGCGGGCGAGCCGGCCCATCCGGGTCAGCTCGGCGTGCGCCTCCTCCCGGTCCCGGTACGCCTCGCTGCCGAGCTGCCGGACCAGGTCCCGGGCCTTCGCCAGGTCGCCCTGGGAGATGACCAGGTCCTTCGGGTCGGGGGACACCCCGGCCCCGGCCGCCGCCCCCGCCCCCAGCACGACCGCCGCCAGCGCCGGCACCAACACCCGGGTCATAACGCCCCCACGGTCACGGAACGCGATCGACGCCCCCGACCCCACCAGCATGACCCGCGCGGGCGGCCGGGGCAACCGAATTCCCCCCGCCCGTTACCCGCCGGTCACGGGTTCTTCGCCCGCCACTCCGCCCACTTGGCCAGGGCCGCCTTCCGCTCCCCCTCCGGCAGGTACTGGCGGGAGTACGAGAACGCGGCCGCCCCGCCGGCCGGGTTCGGGTACAGGTCGACGAACCCGTAGTCCGCCGGCTTCTGCCCGGACATGACGGCGGCCGCGGCCAGGGCCACGTCCCGGACCTGGATCGGGATCTGCACCTGCTCGGCCTTCCCGTCCTTGGTGACGGTCCGCTGGACGTTGACCACCAGCCCGTCGTCGGCCATCGCCCGCTCCAGCAGCGGCAGGTGCGACCGGCTCCCGAGCTTGACCAGGGTGGCGGCCGCGTTCCCGCGGTAGTACCCGCTGGCCCCCTTGGCCTCGGCGAGCAGCCGGCCGGCGGCCCGGCACGCCTCCTCGGTCATCCCGAAGCTGGTGGCCAGGGTGACGGCGCCGTTCATGTCCAGCGGGTCGCGGCGGGTGGTCAGCCAGCCGGCGAGCAGCGCCCGGTACACCTTGGCCGCGTCCCCGGTCCCCTGGACGGCGGCCGCGAACGCCGACCCGGTGACCAGGTTGGTGACCGACGCGGCCCGGGGGGCGGCCGCCGGCGGGGCGACGGTCTCGGCCAGCAGCAGGGCGGCGAGGTCGGCGGCCGACGGGTTCCGCGGCTCGGCCCGGGCCGTGCTCACTACCCCGCCGACGAGCACCGCCCGCGGGTACTTCAGGTTGTACAGCTCCTGCCGCCGGGCCGCGACCGCCGCCGGCAGGTCCGGGGTGCCCACGGCCGCCAAGAGCCGCCGGTTCGGGCGGTCGGCCATCAGGGCGGCGAACGCCGCCCGGGCCGCCTTCTCCACCGACCGGTCCGACCAGACGAGGTGGCCGAGGACGGACCACTCGTTCCGGGCGATCGCGCGGAACTCCGGCCACCCCGGCAGGTCGTGCTCGTACCGCCCGTCGGCGTCGGCCAGGAACACCTCGACCCGGGCCCGCATCTCCAGGGCGGTGGCCCGGGGGAGCAGGGCGTGGCAGCGGGACCGGACCTCCGGGCTGGGGTCGGAGTTCGCCCCCTCCAGGAGGGCCGCCCGGGCCGCCCGGCCGAGGTCCGCCAGCTTCTGCTCGGCCCGCTCCCGGTCGGCGAACTGGTCGCTCCCGAGGGTCTGGACGAGGCCCCGGGCGGCGGACAACTGGTCGGCGGGGACGGCCAGGCTGGCCGGGTCCGGGGACGGCGCCCCCGCCGCGGCGGGGGCGGCGGAGAGCAGCACCAGGAGCAGACACGCGCGACGCATGATCGACCCCTCACGGGCAGCGGGAGAGGCGGGGGCTGGGAGGTAGGGGGAACCGGTGGCAGCCGCCGCACTCGACAGTGTATCGGAAAGCGGAGCGGGGATCGTAACATTCACCCGGATTCTTCGCGCGAGCCCTCCACCGCCTCCAGCGCCGCCAGGAACCCGTCCGGCGGGGTGACGGTCACGTCCTTCTCGTCCACCCGGATGCCGAACGGGTGCCACGCCCCGCCCCGGACCCAGAACACCTCGTCCGTCACCGGGTAGGCGTGCTCCCGGTAGTTGTCCCGGGCGAACAGCTTGAGCACGTGGACCTTCGACAGGGCGGCGAACGAGACCGGCCAGGCGGCCAGCTCCTCCCGGCTCGGGACGGCCACCCAGAACCCGGCCGAGGACGGCGGCAAGAGGTCCTCGACCAACAGCGCCCGGGCCGCGTCGTACCCGTCCCCGGTGTGCCCGACCTGGATGTCGAGTTCGTCGGACACCGGCTCGAAGAAGGCGGCCGGGGTGCCGGCCCGGAGGTTGGCGAGGGCGACGTCGAGCAGGTCCTCGCCGGTTCGCCCGGTCTTCCGGAGCATCTCGTCGGTGACGTAGGCCATCGTGCTCGGGAAGTCGATCACCAGGTTGATCTCGAGCCCGGTGCCGGGGAGCGGGACGCCCCACGGGTGGACCTTCCCCTGCCGGGCGAACGGCCTCCCGAGCCGCGGGCGGAGTTGGGCGGTGACGGCCGATAGGTCGTCCGGGACCTTCGGCCCGGCCAGCGCCCCGGTGACGTTCTCCAGGAACGCCCGGATCATGGCCGGCCACTCGGCCCGGTCGGCGGCCTTCGCCCGGCGGTACAGGTTCGAGAGCCCGACGTACTGGTCGTCGGCCCGGCCGGGGCCGCGGACGTTCACCCCGTCGGTCTCCCAGGTGGTGGGGGCGTACCCGAGGGCGGCGAGGGCGTGGGTGACGGCGGCCCGGAACCCGCCCGGCAGCTGCGTGGGCACCTCTCCGCCCGGGTCGTCGAAGTCGGGGGCGTCGGACATGCGGGGCCTCGGGGTGGGTCGGGCGGGGCTGTGCCGGGGTCCGAGCCCGAGCGCGAGCGAGGGTCGGCGCCGACCCTCGCTCGCGCTCGGACCACATCGTACACGCTCACCGCTTCAGGTGCCGGTCGAGGAACTCGTAGGCGGCCTTCCGCCCGTCCTCCGGGAAGTCGTGGCCGGCGTCCGGGTACACCGCCCTCAGGTTCTCCACCTTCCCCAGCGCCTTGTATACCGGCTCGGCGGCCGCCATCACGTCCCGCACCCCCTGCACGTCGAAGTTGTGGTCCTTCACCGGGGCCACCGCCAGGAACGCCCGCGGGGCGAAACTGACCACCACGTCGGTGAAGTCGAACGGCACCTTCTTCGGGTCGTTCCCGAACTCCGATGCGATCCGCGGCATGTACCGGTCGCTCGTCCACCCCTTCAGGTTCCCCTTCATGTACGTGGCGAAGCTGCAGAACCCGCAGCTCGACACCACCGCCTTGAGCCGGTCGTCGAACGCGGCGGTGAACATCGCGTTGTGCCCGCCGAGCGAGTGCCCGATCACCCCGACCCTCTCCCCGTCCACTTCCGGCAGCGACTGCAGGTAGTCGACCGCCCGCATGTTGTTCCAGACCGCCTTCATCGTGCCGGACGCGTAGTCGCCCCGCTTGAAGGCCGCCTGGAAGTCGTACTTGTACTCGCCGAAGCTCGGGTAGTCGGGGGCGAGGCAGACGTACCCGCGGCGGACCAGGTCGAGCGCCTGCTGCTTGCTCGGCTGCTTCCCGAGGCCGACCGGCTCGTCCTTCCCGATCGGGACCGTCTGGTGCAGGCACAGCATGGCCGGCCGCTTCTTGTCCGCGGCCGCGCCGGTCGGGACGAGCAGCCACGCCGGGACGCGGTCACCCTTCTCCGCCGCGAACGTCACCTTCCGCCGGACGTACCCGTCGAGCTTCTCCTCGGACTCCTGCTTCGGGTCGAGCGGCACCTTCCGGTCGGCCCCGGGGAGCGGCCCCATCGCCCGCTCCATCTTCTCGCGGAGGGCGGCGCGGTCCGGCTCGTCCGCCGCGGGCACGGCGAGCGGGACGGCGAGGGCGAGGCCGAGAGCGGCGCGGAACACGCGGTTACTCCGGGTCGTGGTGTTTCGGTTCCACCGGCGGGGCGTGGGCGCCCCGCTGGGCCTCGGCCACCAGGGCGAACAGGACGTGCGGGTTCGGCACCGCGGACGCGTCCACCAGCACCCACGGGAGCCACTTCCCGCCCTGCTTCACGCTCAGCTTCCCCTGGGCCACGGTCAGCTCCTTCACCTCCGCCCACGGGAGGAACTTGCCGCCGTGCCGCAGCCCCGCCCGCGACGCCTCCAGCTCCCCGAACATCACCGGGAGGCCGCCTTGGAACCGCCCCCAGACCGGCCCCCACAGGTGGGCGAACGTCCGCCGCTGCACCTCCTCGGCCAGCAGGGCGAAGTCGGTCAGGGCCGGGCCGAGGTGGACCGACACCCCGTCCTCCCGGACGACCGTCACCCCGCCGTTCCAGAGCTGGAACGTCGGCACTTCGGGCGGCAGCCAGCACCCCGCCGGGGTGCCGTCCGGGTGCCGCTCCAGTTCCGCCCCGGCCGCCCGCTGGACCTTCACCAGGACGTGGTCGACCTCCGCCCACGGGAGGGAGTCGACCTCGCCCCGCCGCAAGCGGAGCAGCCCGGCCGGGTACAGCAGGACGTACAGCCCGCGCTCCCGGTACATGTGGAGCAGGAGGGCCGCCCCGGACAGCGGCAGGACGATCAGCAGGAACAGCTCGACGTGCCCGAACGTGCCCGGCCCCTGCGGGTGGACCCACCACAGGTAGTTCGCGGCCAGCCCGCCGACCACCAGCGACACCCCGACCGCCAGCTTGGCCAGGAGCCGCCCGGGGCTGACCCGAAACAGGGCGTCCGGGTCGCCGAGCTCGGTCACCGACCGGGACAGGTGGTCGTCGTCCGGCAGGTCCATGCGGCCCTCGGGGAACGCGGCGGGTGTCGTATAATACCCCGCCGAACCGGCTTCGGCCAACGCCCGCCCGCCCCCGGGCCGCGCCACAACGGAGAACGCCCCGTGCTCGTCGTCATGCAGTCCCACGCGGCCGACTCCGAGGTCGCCCGGGTGGTCGAGGTGATCCGCGGGCAGGGGCTGACCCCGCACGTCCTGCCCGGGGCGACCCGCACCGCCATCGGCATGACCGGCAACACCGGGGCCGTGGACAAGTCGCTGTTCGAGGTGCTGCCCGGGGTGGAGGAGGCGATCCGGGTCACCAAGCCGTACAAACTGGCCAGCCGGGAGATGAAGCGAGACGACACGTCGATCCCGCTCGCCCAGGGCACCATCGGCCCCGGTACGTTCACCGTGATCGCCGGGCCGTGCTCGGTCGAGAACGAGGCGATGGTGCTGAAGACGGCCGAGTTCCTGGCTGCGAAGGGGGTGAAGTTCCTCCGGGCCGGGGCGTTCAAGCCGCGGACGAGCCCGTACGCCTTCCAGGGGATGGGCGTCGAGGGGCTGAAGATCCTGGCCAAGGCGCGGGAGCGGACCGGGGTGGCGGTGGTCACCGAGCTGATGGACGCGGCGGACGCCTCGGCGGTCGAGGAGCACGCGGACGTGATCCAGATCGGCACCCGGAACATGCAGAACTTCTCGCTCCTGAAGCGGGTCGGCAAGTGCCGCAAGCCGGTCCTGCTGAAGCGCGGGATGAGCGCGACGCTGGAGGAGTGGCTGATGTCGGCCGAGTACGTGATGGCCGGCGGGAACTACCAGGTGATCCTGTGCGAGCGCGGGGTGCGGACGTTCTCCGACCACAGCCGGAACACCCTCGACCTGGGGGTGATCCCGCCGGCGAAGGCGCTGACCCACCTGCCGGTGTTCGTGGACCCGAGCCACGGCACCGGGAAGCGGGCGTACGTCCCGGCGATGACCCTGGCGGCGCTGGCGGCGGGTGCGGACGGGGCGATCGTGGAGGCGCACCCGGAGCCGGATCGGGCCCTGTCCGACGGGGCGCAGTCGCTCGACTTCCCGGCCCTGGAGGCGCTGCTCGGGCGGCTCGCGGCGCTGGCCCCGGCCTTCGGCCGGGTGGTGGCGTAGGTGTGCCCGGCGAACCCGGAGCGTGAGCGACGGGGTGACGTCACCCCGTCGCTCACGCTCCGGGTTCGCCACGGCCCGACCCGATCCGGGCGGTCACCTCGATCTCGATCCGCATCCGCGGGTCGGCCAGCCCGGCCGAGATCATCGTCGCCGCCGGCCGCACGTCCCCGAAGTACTTCCGCAGCACCGGCCAGCAGTCCCGGAACTCCTCCGCCTTCGGCACCACGTACGTCACCCGGACCACGTCGGCGAGCGACGCCCCGGCCTCGGCCAGGGCCGCCCGGATGTTGCGGAGGCACTGTTCGGCTTGGTCGGCGATGCCGTCCGCGATGGTCATCGTCGCGTAGTCGAACCCGGTCGTGCCGGACACGAACACCCAGTCGCCGTCGACGACCACCGCCCGGGAGTACCCGATCTCGGCCTCGAACGGCGACCCGGAGCTGATCAACCGCCGCATCGCACCCCCTCCTACACCGGACATTGTGGACGCGCGTACAATATGGCACCTTCAGCCGTTATCCGGAGGGGTGCCGATGACGACCAACGAGGAGATCGCCCGGCGGCTGCGCGAGCAGGCCGCCGAGCTGGCCCGGGCGGGCGACAACCTGTACCGGGTGCGGGCGTTCCGCCAGGCCGCGATGTCGGTCCTGGCGCTGCCGGTGGAGGTGTCCGCGCTGGTGGCGGCGGGCGGCACCCGGGCGCTCGAACGGCTGCCCGGGGTCGGGAAGAGTCTGGCCGGGACGATCGCCGGGTACGCCGCCGGCGGGCCGGTCCGCCGGGCCGGGTGACGCGGTCAGAACCCGTTCGGGTCGCCGGTCTTGTTGAACCCGCCCGGCCGGTCCTTCATGTTCTTCTCGTCCCGCGGCTTCGGCGGCGGCTTCCGGTACCCGGCCGTGTCCGGCTTGTTGTACCGGGCCTCGTCCGGCGGCAGCTTGTACTCCTCCACCACGAGCGGTTGCAGCGCGTACTTGTCTTGGTGGCAGCCCAGCCCGACCAGACCGGCGGTCAGCCCGGCCAGCACGCCCGCCCGCAGCACGCCCCGCATGGCCGATCCCCCGGTGGTGGTCCGCGGGGTGTATACCGGGGGCGGCCGGGCGTGCAAGGGCGACCGGGCGAGCGGCCCCGGGTTTACCCCGGCCGTGCTGGGAGGCGCGAAGACGGCCGGGGTAAACCCGGCCGCTCGCCCGGCACCTGCAACCCACCCTACTTCCCCGCCTTCGCCGCCGCGTACTTCTCCCCGACCGCCTTCCAGTTCACCACGCTCCACCACGCGTCCAGGTAGTCCGGCCGCTTGTTCTGGTACTTCAGGTAGTACGCGTGCTCCCACACGTCGATCCCGAGGACCGGGACGTGCCCGTCCATCAGCGGGCTGTCCTGGTTCGGCTTCCTCACCGCCGCCAGCTTCCCGGCCGCCGGGTCGTACACCACCCACGTCCACCCGCTCCCGAACTGCCCGGTCCCGTTCTCCTTCACCTTCGCCTTCAGCGCCGCGAAGTCCCCGAACGCCTCCTTGATCGCGTCGGCGACGGGGCCGGTCGGCTCGCCCCCGCCGTTCGGCCCCATGACCTCCCAGAACAGGGCGTGGTTGTGGTGCCCGCCGCCGTTGTTGATCACCGCCTGCTTGATCCCGGCCGGCACCTTGTTGATGTCCCGCAGCAGCGTCACGATGTCCAGGTTGGCGAGGTCCGGGGCCGACTCCAGCGCCTTGTTCAGGTTGTCGACGTAGGTCTTGTGGTGCCGCTGGGAGTGGATCTCCATCGTCAGGGCGTCGATGGTCGGCTCGAGGGCGTTGAACGGGTACGGCAGGGCCGGCAGGGTGTGCGGCATGAGGGGACTCCGGGGAGGTGTCGCGACCCCGGCCGGGCCAGCCCCGGCGGGTCAGAGGCAGTGTACGGACGGCGGCCGAGCGCGACCGAGGGCGGCCGGGGTTGCCCCGGCGGAGGATCGCGGGTATGCGGCCCGGCGAACCTCCTTCAACCCGGTGCCCTCATGGTCGCGACCGCCGCGGCCCTGGCGCTGCTCGTCCCCGCGACGGCCGCGTGCCTGGGCCTCTGCGCCCTCACGCTCGCCGGGCTGCGGCCGCGCCGCCGGCGCGGCGGCCCGCCGCTCCGCTTCGCCGTGCTCGTCCCGGCCCACGACGAAGAGGGGACGTTGCCCGCGACGCTCCAGTCGCTCGCCGCCCTCGACTACCCGCCGGAACGGGTGCGGGTGTACGTCGTCGCGGACAACTGCGCCGACCGCACCGCCGGCGTGGCCCGGGACGCCGGGGCGGTGTGCGTGGTCCGGGATGAGCCGGCGAAGCGGGGGAAGGGGTACGCGGTGGCGGCCGGGCTGGAGCGGGTGCTGGCCGACGGCCCGGACGTGGTGCTGGTGCTCGACGCGGACTGCGAGTTGAACCCGGCGGCGCTGCGGGAACTGGCGGCGGTGTTCGCCGCCGGGGCGGACGCGGCGCAGTGTGCGGTGCGGTCGCGGAACGCCGACGCCGGGCCTGGCGGGTACGTCGCCGCGGTCGGGGCGGCGGTAGACGAGGCAACGGCCGCCGGGGCGGACCGGCTCGGATGGTCGGTGCCGCTGCGGGGGACCGGGATGGCGTTCCGGGCGGCGGTGCTGGCGGCGGTGCCGTGGGCCGCGTTCGGGGCGGCCGAGGACGCGCAGTACGGCCGGCAGTTGCGGGCCGCCGGGGTGCGGGTGCGGCACTGCGGCCGGGCGGTGGTGTCGTGCGCCGCGCCGGCCGGGCTGGGCGACCTGTGCCGGCAGCGGCGGCGGTGGCGGGCGGCCGGGCTGCGGGCCAGTAAGCCGCTGATCCTCGGCCACCTCGCCGTGGCGGCGGCGGCCGGGGCGGCGTGCGGGTTCGGGGCGTGGGCCCTCGGGCTGGTCGCCGCCACGGCGGCGGTGTACGGGCGGGCGGCGGTCGCGGTCGGGCTGACGCCGGGCCGGGTCGGGCTGATGCTGCGGGCGCCGGGCGTCGTGCTGCGGCTCGCCGGGGTGGCGCTGGCCGGCCTGGTCCGCGGGGAGCCGACGACGTGGGACCGGATGCCGCGGCGGGCCGCATGACGTTCGCCCGCCGCGTCCACCGCCTGAAGCGCGCCGCGTGGCGGCTCGCCGGGTGCCGGTCCGTCCTCGGTGGCACCGGCATTCCTGCCGGTGCGGGCCGGGAAGCACCGGCAGGAATGCCGGTGCCACGAGGGCCGTTGTCCTCCCGCGTCCTGCTCACGTTCGACGACGGGCCGCACCCCGATCACACCCCGGCGGTCCTCGACCGGCTCGCCGCGTACGGACTCACCGCCGCGTTCTTCCTCGTCGGCAACCGGGTCACCGACCCCGCCCTCGTCCGCCGCATCGCCGCCGCAGGCCACGTCCTCGGGAACCACACCTTCTCGCACGCCGTCCCGCGCTGGCGCGACTTCACGGGTGCCGTCGCCGACGTGGCCCGGTGTCAGGACGTCGTCCCCGGGGCGACGCTGTTCCGCCCGCCGCTCGGCCGGCTCACGCCCGGGCTGTGGTGGGCCGCCCGGCGGCACCGGCTGCCGGTCCTGACCTGGTCGCTCGACAGCGGCGACTGGCGGTGCCGCAGCGCGGCCGACGCGGCGGCGTGCGCGGCCGCGGTCGCCGCGGCGGTCCGGCCCGGGGACGTGGTCCTGTTCCACGACGACCACCCGTGGGTGGTCCCGGTCCTCGACGCGGTGCTCCCGGCGCTGGCGGGCGTCGGGGGGTTGTAGCGGCGGGTCCGAGCCCGAGCGCCAGCGAGGGACCACGTGGTCCCTCGCTGGCGCTCGGGCTCGGACGGGGGGCTCGGACCCGCTCCCCGCGATGTGACGTTGCGGCCCCCCGCCGGCCCCGCGTATAGTGCCCGCCCTTGTCAGCCCGCCACCCCCGACGGACCGCTCATGTCCGAGCCCGAACGGACCGACCCGGCCCGGCCGAACAGCCTCCCGTGGATCCTCCTGTCCGGGATCGTCGGCCTGTACGCGGTCGGCACCCCGGCCCCGCCGGCCGCGCCCCCGGCCCCGAAGCCGGAGGTCAAGCCGACCGCCCTGACCGACCCGCCGCCGGAGAAGCACCTGCCGGTCCCGCAACAGGACCCGCTCCTCAAGCCGCTCCAGGACTTCCACGCCACCACCGACGACCCGTGGCGGCCGGACGACCTGCTGAAGGACGCCCACGGGTACCAGACCGAGTTCCTGATCGCCACCGTACCGGACCCGATCGACTCCCCGTTCGGGTTCGCGTTCGACCAGGTGGTGGACGCCCTCCAGCGTGCCGTCCAGCAGAAGAACGGGTACCTCCTCGACCGGGCGTGGCTGCCGTGGGAGGTGGACCGGCAGAAGCCGCCCGCCGGCAAGGAGCCGACCCGGCTGCGGGACACCACCCCCGGGGTGCTCCTGTTCCGGCACGGGAAGGACGCCGCCCGCGGGGTCGCCAGGCCCGGGCTGTGCGTCGTCTTCCTGGTCGGGGAGACCCCGGTCGGCGGGATCCACAAGCCGGCGTTCACCCGCTGCCTGTCGCTCATCGACCGGTCCGGCCGGGCCGCCGGCGAGCCGGTCCGGGTTGTCGGGCCGTACTTCACCGGGTCGCAGACGTCGCTCCAGTTCGTGGTCGACGACTGGCTCCGGGCGTCCGACGCCGGGTCGTGGCTCGGGCTCACCCGCCCGGCCCGGTTCCGGGTGGTGGTCGGGAACGCGTCGGGGATGCGGACGAAAGAGTTCTTCCGCGGGAAGTGGGGGGCAGACCGGGTCGAGATCGCGGCGACGGTGGCCCCGGCCCGGGTGCAGTTGAACGCGGTGCTCCACTACCTCGCCGCCCGGGACGCGGCCCGGGCGACCGAGCCGATCGGGGCCGACAGCCCGCGGCTGCCCGGCCCGGTCGCCATCCTGACCGAGTCGAACACCGGGTTCGGCAAGCAGATGGCCGCCCAGGGCGGGGCGAACGGGATGTCCGTCCTCCGGTTCCCGCTGCACGTCTCCCGGCTCAAGTCGGAGTACGCCCAACTGTTCCGCAAGCGCGACGAGCAGGCCGGGCTGCCGGCCGCGGCGGCGACCGCCGGGGCCGGGTTCGAGGACGCCGGCGGGACCGCCGAGGGGGTGCCGGCCCAGGGCGGGGCGGCGACCGTGGCGGCGAACAACGCGGTGCTGGCGAACATCCTGTCGACCATCTCGCGGGAGAAGTTCCGGTACGTCGGGGTGCTGGCGACCGACTCCCGGGACAAGCTGTTCCTGATCCGGCTGGTCCGCGAGTTCTGCCCGGACGTGCACGTGTTCGTCACCCAGGCCGACCTGCTCCTGACCCACCCGGACTACCTGTACCACATGAAGGGGGTGGTCGTCGGGTCGACGTACCCGCTGTACCCGCCGGGGCAGGCGTGGTCGAACCCGGACGCGGCCGAGCGGCTGCTGGTGTCGAGCGCCGGGGCCCAGGGGTACTACAACGCGACCCTCGCCCTGCTCGGCCTGCCGGACCGGATGATCGAGTACGGCCCGCCGGGGTTCGCGGCCGGGCCGGGGGTGCCGACCGACCGCCCGCCGGTGTGGGTGAGCATGGTCGCCCCGAGCGGGACCCTGGTCCCGCTGCAGGTGTTCACCGGGTACGACGACCCGGGCGGGTACGTGTGGCGGAAGCCGGGCGGCGGGGCGTCCCCGGCGGCGGTGACGATCCCGTACCCCGGGGCGGCGGTGGTGGCCGGGGTCGGGCTGCTGGCGTTCTGGCTGGTGCTGGCGGCGAAGTGCTGGCGCGGGAAGGGGACGTGGGGCGTCGGGGCGGCCGGGCCGGCGTCCGCGGTCGGGGTGTTCCGGACGGTCATGCTCGGGGCCCAGGGGCTGCTCGCGGCGGCGCTGGTGGCGGTGGCGTCCGCCCGGGCCGAGCACGGCGGGTACGACTGGCCGGACGTGGCGGTGCTGGCGGCGGCCGGGGCGATGTGGGCGGTGTTCGTGGTGACCGCGCTGCGCGGGGTGTCGCTCCGGCGGGCGGACGGCCCCGGCCGGCGCCGCTCGTGGCGGTGGGACGCCCTGAACCTGCTCGTCATCCTCGCCCTGGTCGCGGTGACGGCGGCGTTCCTGTGGCGGTTCTGGGGTGTCAGCGACCGGCCGCACCGCGCCCTGTTCTTCGCCCGGGCGGTCGACCTGGGGTCCGGGCTGTCCCCGCTCACCCCGCTCCTGCTGATGTGCGCCGCGGTCACCGCCGGGGCGTACTTCCAACTGGAGCGGCACCACCTCGCCGGGCGGTGCCGGGTGCCGTCGCCGTTCCCATCCGACCCGGCGTTCGACGCCCTGACCGACCAGGACCGGCGGCTGAAGGTGGAGATGACCCCGGGGCGGTTCTGGCGGCGGCACCGGGCGGCCCTCACCCTGGTCTTCGCCGGGCTGGCCGGCGGCGGGGTGACGGTCTGGCGGCACTCCCTGCCGACGGTCGAGGGGGCGGTGTGGGACGGGCTGTTCGCGGCCGGGTTCGCCGGCGTCTACGCCTTCGCCGCGCTGACCATCTTCCAGACGGTCGGGCTGTGGCGGCAGACGAAGGGGCTGCTCCGGACGATGGCCCGGATGCCGGTGATGCGGGTGTTCGGGCGGCTCCCGGCCGGGGTGTCGGGGGCGGTGGCCAAGACGCTGTACAGCCGGTCGGCCCGGCCGCTGATGGCGACGATGTCGGTCCACCAACTGCGGCAGTTGGCGGACGCGGCGGCCGCCGACCCGGGCGCCCCGGAACCCCTCCGCGGGCTCGGGCCGGTCGCCGACGAGGCGGAGGCGCGGCTGCGGGCCTCCGCCAACCCGAAGCGCGGGGCGCACGGCGACCCGGCGGACGAGGCGGCGGTGCGGGACGCGCTGTCGGACGCGGCGGCCCGGGGGCTGGCGGCGCTGGCCCCGCGGTGGAAGGGGCTGCCGACCGAAGAGGCGTTCGGCGGGGCCCCGCTGGCGGCGAAGGCCGACGCCCCGGCGGAGCCGGCGTGGGTGGCCCGGGCCGAGGAGTTGGCGGCGACGCAACTCGTCACCTACCTGTCGCAGTTCTTCATCCAGTTGCGCAGCCTGATGCTGGCGGTGCTGGTCTGCTCGTCGCTGCTCCTGGTCGCGGCCACGTCGTACCCGTTCCACCCGGAACGGTTGCTCCTGGTGTCGCTGCTCGGGCTGGTCGGGGCGGCCACGGCGGCGGTGGTGTACGTGTTCCTGGACATGAGCCTGGACGAGACCGTCGGCCGGGTGTCGCGGCCGGGCGGGCGGTTCGGCCTGGACGCCGGGTTCCTCAGTTCGTTCTTCACCTACGTGGTGCCGACGCTCGGCATCCTGGCGGCGCAGCTGTCCGGCACGTTCCGGTGGGCGCTGGAGCCGATCCTGCGGGTGGTGAAGTAGCCGGCGAGCGGGGGGCGTCAGCCCCCTAATGCCTCCGCGCATCAAGGGGCTGACGCCCCCCGCTCGCCGCGTCCTGGTGCGACGCCGATGACCCCGCTGCTCGGCTGCTTCCCGATCTGCCTGACGTTCGTGTCGCTGGCCCTGATCGCGCTGATCGTCGTGGCCACCGGCGCCTACCGCGGGGCGCCGACCCCGGCCGGCCCCGACGCGCCCGACGCCCCGGGCTACGGCCCCCCGCCGGCGTGGGTGGTGGTGCTCATCTTCGCCGCCGTCCTCGTCCACTTCGCGCTGCTGGTGTGGCTGTGGCCGGAGTTATGAGGGCCGCCCGTCTTGCCCCGGCACACGACGTGCATCGGTAAGGGGTTACCTGACGGCCGACCGTCGGGCGACGGGCGCGGGCGTTCGGTCGATCATACCGGACCGGTCGGGGTGCCGTTCGCGCGCCCCGCGGTCCCCCGGGGCGGCCCGGGAGCCGGTTCGGGGGTGGCGGATGGACGCGGCCTCGCTCCTGAAGGTGCTGTACGTTGACGACAACCGGGACGTCGCGGACACGGCGGCCGAGTTGCTCGGGCTGGTCGGGTTCGACGCCCGGGCGTGCTACAGCGGGGCGGACGCCCTGGCGGTCGCCGCCGAGTTCCGGCCGAGCATCTGCCTGGTCGACCTGAACATGCCGGGGATGGACGGGGACGAGCTGGCCGGCCGCCTCCGGGAGCAGGCGGGCGGGCGGGCGGTGCTGTTCGTGGCGGTCACCGCGATGGGGGCCGAGGAGTACCGGCGGCGGACCCGGGAGGCCGGGTTCGAGATGCACCTGGTGAAGCCGGTCGACCCGCACGACCTGGTCCGCATCCTGGACGCCCTGGCCGGGCTGCTGGCCGGGCGGGCCGCCTCCCAGGTCGAGCCGGGCTGACCGCCCCCCGTCCTTCACCTCTCCGCCGGGCGTTGCCCTCCTACCTGCCCGAACCGCGGCCGCGTATCCTGGGTCCTGTGCCCGACCCCGGCCCGCACCGCGGAACACCCCATGTCGCTGACCGAGAAGACGGCCGCCGAGTTGGTCGCCCTCCAGGCCGCCGGGCAGGCCACCGCCGCCGAGGTGGCCGACGCCTTCCTGGCCGCGTACCGGGCCCGCGAGCCGAAGCTCCGGGCGTTCGTCTCGCTGGACGAAGGGGACGTCCGCCGGCAGGCCGCGGCGGTCGACGCGAAGCGGGCCGCCGGGCAGCCGCTCGGCCCGCTCGCCGGGGTGCCGGTCGCGGTGAAGGACGTGCTCTGCACCGAGGGCGTCCGCACCACCTGCTCGTCCAAGATGCTCGCGCACTTCGTCCCGCCGTACGACGCCCACGTGGTCGGCCGGCTGCGGGCGGCCGACGCCGTCCTGTTCGGGAAGACGAACATGGACGAGTTCGCGATGGGGTCGTCGACCGAGAACAGCGCGACCCAGGTGACCCGCAACCCGTGGGACGTGTCGCGCGTGCCGGGCGGGTCGAGCGGCGGCAGCGCGGCGGCGGTCGCCGGGTGCCTGGCCCCGCTCGCCCTGGGGACGGACACCGGCGGGTCGATCCGCCAGCCGGCGGCGCTGTGCGGGGTGGTCGGGCTGAAGCCGACCTACGGGCGGGTGAGCCGGTACGGGCTGGTCGCGTTCGCCAGCTCGCTCGACCAGGTCGGCCCGTTCGCCCACGACGTGACCGACTGCGCCCTGCTCCTGGAGGCGGTCGCCGGCCACGACCCGCGGGACAGCACCTGCGTGGCCGAGCCGGTGCCGGCGTACAGCCGGACGGTGAACGACCCGGTGAAGGGCTTGCGGATCGGGGTGCCGCGGGAGTTCTTCGGGGCGGGGCTGGACGGCGAGATCGAGGCGGCGGTGCGGGCGGCGCTGAAGGAGTACGAGCGGCAGGGGGCGACGCTGGTGGACGTGTCGCTGCCGCACAGCAAGTACGCCCTGGCGGCGTACTACATCGTGGCCCCGGCGGAGGCGTCGAGCAACCTGGCCCGGTTCGACGGGATGCACTTCGGGCACCGCACCGGGGAGAAGGCGGACCTGGTCGGGACGGTGGCGAAGTCGCGCGGCGAGGGGTTCGGGCCGGAGGTTCAGCGCCGCATCATGATCGGCACCTACGTCCTCTCCAGCGGGTACAAAGACAAGTACTACGGGAAAGCGTTGCAGGTGCGGCGGCTGGTGAAGGGGGACTTCGACGCGGCGTTCGAGAAGTGCGACGTGATCGCCGGGCCGACGACCCCGACGGCGGCGTTCCGGGCGGGGGAAAAGGCGGACGACCCGCTGGCGATGTACCTGTCGGACGTGTACACGGTGTCGTGCAACCTGGCCGGGCTGTCGGGGCTGAGCCTGCCGTGCGGGTTCACCGCGGCGGGGCTGCCGGTCGGCTTGCAGCTGCTCGGCCGGCCGTTCGCGGAGGAGGCGCTGTTCCGGGCGGCGCGGATGTACGAGGCGGCGACCGGCTGGCACGCCCGCCGGGCGGTGGTGTAACATGAGCCGGGACGGTTTCGCCAGGCTCGGGCAGTCGCTGGCCGACCTGGAGCAGGCGTGGCAGGACCGCCTGGCGGACGCCGAGGCTTTGCCGGCCGCCGGGCGGAACGCTCTGGCGATCGCCACGGGGCTGTACGCCGTCGAGATCCGGCTGAAGACGGTGATCTGCCTGCGGCTGGACCTGGAGCAGCTGCCGCGGGCGTTCGAGGTCCGCGACCTGCCCGGGCTTCTGACGGTCGCCGGGCTGAGCCGGCGGATCGAGCGGAAGCCGGCCAAGGGCGTGAGGACGAGCTGGGACGCGGTCGTCGCCCTCGCCTCCCGGCTCAACGACTTCCGGTACAAGCCCGACGCCGGGTGGACGGCGGAGCAAGCCCGAAAGTTCTTCCGCCAACTCCGCGACCCACCCCACGGGGTTCTGCTATGGCTGGGCAAGGTGCGGTGAAGGCGGCCCTCCGCCGGCTGGACGCCGCCATGCGGACGTTCGCCGCGGCCCACGGCTAGGGGCCGGACGACTACCGGGTCTACGTCCACGTCAACGAGTTGTGGGCGAACGTCCAGTTGATCGTCGCCGCCCGGTCCTTTCCGGGGGGCACACCTCCGGAGCAGCGCGAACTCGTGCTCGACCATCTGGAGGCCGCCCTCCCGAGGCGCGAGTCGCCCTTCATCTCCCTCAACCTGAACCTCCGCACGTTCGACCAGGTCGCCGAGGGCGGGATGTACGCGATCCGCGACCCGTTTACCCCGATCGAGGAGTGGGTCGGCCCGGTCCCGGCGGCGTGACCGCCGATTCCCGGCCGGCCGCTTGCGGCGCCGGGGGCGCCTCGTGATAATGCCCCCGCGCCCCGGACTCCCCGGGTCACGCCACCCCCTCCGAGGACTCGCCGATGCTCCGGTTCCTCCGCCCGCTCGTCCTGTTCGCCGCCGCCGCCGGGCTGACCGCCGCCGCCGGCCTCCCGACCGCCCCCGCCCAGGCCAAGAAGGACGACAAGGCCAAGGTCGACCCGAAGGCCGACGTCGGCACCATCGTGGTCTCCACCGACAAGAAGGGGGAGTGGCGGTTCAAGGTGGTGGTGGACGGCAAGTCGATCGCCATCGGCACCGACGGGTTCGAGAAGAAGGAAGAGGTCCTGAAGCTGATCGAGACCCTCAAGACCGCCATGGCCAAGGCGAAGGTCGAGGTCGTCGAGGACAAGAAGAAGTAGGCCGCCCGGTCACGGCCGCCCGCCGCCCCGCGGGGCCGGCGCGGCCGGCAGCACCCACGGCGTCGGGACCGCCGGCCGCTTCGCCGCCGGCGGGTCCGCCTTCGGCTCCGCGCCGGCACCGGCCGGCGGGGGGCGGGTGGTCAGCACCGTCCACGGGTGCGGCTCCAGCGCCCGGATGCCCGGGTGGTTCGCCCGGTCATCGGCCGTCGGCCGCCACACCCTCCCGGTCGGCGGGCCGTACAGGCACCACGACGACAGGTCCTTCGCCAGGGCCGTCGTCGTGAACTTCGCGTCCAGCGAGTGCGGCAGGGCCAGGGCGTCGTCCGCGAACGCCGCCTTCGCCGCGTCCGCGTCGATCCTCCCCTTGTACTTCCCGTAGAACTTCACCCACGCCGCATCGCGGCCGTCCGGCCGCCACCCGAGCTTCCCCGTCACCTCCCCGCTCGCCGGCCGGGCCTCCAGCCGGACCGCCAGGTCCTTGACGTTGTTGCACCCCCAGTAGAACCCGGGGGTGTCGCCGAACCACTGGTTCTTCGAGCTACGCCACAGCGCGCTCGTCCGCGTCCCGAGCTCGAACATCGCGATCTCGTTCGTCTTCGTGTCCGCGATCAGCCACTCGTTCGCGTACAGCCCGTTGTTCCGGGTCGAGAGCGTTCGCACCACGTCGTCGATGCTGGTGGCGTACTGGATCGCCCGGCGGGCGCGGGTGGTGAGCGGCTCCCCGTCCGGGTCGAACGGGGTCTGGTCGATGGTCGTCTCGCACAGGAGGATGCCGGCGTCGTTCTGGTAGTAGTCCTGGCTCGACCACACCGCCCCGGGGAACCCCTGCATCGCGAACCGCCGGCCCTTCGTCGGCTTCACGTCGATCCACACGTTGACGTAGGGGCCGAAGTGGAGGCCGAACATCGTGATGTGCCCGAACACCACCTTCCCGTCGGCGGTCGCCGGGCCGGTCGCCGCGAACGCCGAGCAGTGGTCCTTCTTCACCCCCTTCGGGGGCGCGAACTTCACCCCCTCCAGCCCGGTCGGCGTCGCCCGCAGGGCGAACTCGAGGGTGTCCAGTTCCTGCCAGACGTTCACCGCGGCCACGTCGAGGAGGTCGAGCTTGCGGTCGCCGAACGTCGCCCCGCCGTCCGCCGCCCCGTCCGCGATCCCCTTCATCTCCTCCAGGAACTCGCGGTCGAGCTTGCGGAGGAACAGGGCGTCGGTGAGCAGCCGGACGGTCGCCCACCCCTCGGCCGGGTCCTTCGGGTTGCGCTCCCGGGCCAGGGTGTAGGCGTACTTGGCGATCTCGCCGGCCATCAGACGGCCGTGCTGGTACCCGCGCGGGTACGGGTCCCCCTCGACGTGCAGCACGGTCCACCCGGCCTGCTCGTACCGGTACCCGGCGTCGTACCGCCGGACCGACCCGGGGTCCGGCTCGTGGTCGGCCGCGCGGGCCAGGTGGGACGACAGAACGACGACGAGAACGGCGCCGAAGCGGACCATCGACCACCCCTGTTGAGCCGCGACCCGGAGGGGAGCGCGGACGCCTCCAGCATCCCACACCCGGCGGCGTTCGCCAATCCCCCCGCACCCCGGTACATTGTCGCCACCACACCCAACCGGGGCGAGTCATGGCGATCACGAAGGACGCGATCGGGGTCGGGTTCGTCGGGGCCGGGGACATCTCGGTCCTGCACGCGGCGGCGGTCAAGAAGTGCCCCGGGGCGCGACTGGTCGGCCTGTGGAACCGCAACCAGGAGCGGGCGACCCAGCGGGCCGGCGAGTTCGGGTGCAGGAACTACGCGTCGCCCGAGGAGTTGGTCGCCGACCCGGCGGTCGACGCGGTGTTCGTGCTCACCAACCTGGAGACGCACCTGGAGTACACGGAGGCGGCCCTGAAGGCGGGCAAGCACGTCCTGGTGGAGAAGCCGGTGGGGGTGACGGTCGGGGAGATCGGGCGGATGCGGGACGCGGCCGCGGCGAAGGGCCTGGTGTGCATGCCGGGCCACAACTACATCTACGAGTCCGGCATGATGCGGACCCGGGAGCTGGTCGAGGGCGGCGACCTCGGCCGGATCACGTCGGCCTACGTGATGTACAACATCCACCACCCGGAGGAGGTGGCGAAGCGCTACCCCGGGGTGGTCCGGCAGATCCTCACGCACCACTCGTACATCCTCCTGTACCTCGTCGGCAAGCCGGTCGAGTTGTGCGCCATGAAGGCGACGCTCCACTACAAGGAGTACACCGAGGAGGACATCGCGATGGTGCAGATGCGCCTGCACAACGGGGCGCTGGCTCACTTCTGCGCCAGCTTCGCCGCCGACGACCACGCGGCCGACCCGTGGACGGTGATGGTCAAGGTGATCGGGACCGCCGGGAGCACCCGGTACAGCTACCGGGACCACGTCGAGATCAAGCCGGGCCTGGTCCACAGCCAGACGTACACGGCGTACCAGGGGTCGATCACGAACGAGGTGCGGTACTTCCTGATCGACTGCCTGCGGATGGGCCAGAAGCCGCTCTCGACGCTGGACGACGCGATCGCGGCCCAGCAGCTGATCGAGGCGGCCGAGGCGTCGATCCGGGACGGCAAGATCGTGAAGCTCTGACTGTTTCCCGCCAGCTCGTGAGGTCACGACGTGGCACGCCAACCGAAGCCGGAGCGCGAACTGGCCGAGCTACCCGCCGGGTATGCCGACCTACTCGCCGACCTGAAGTGCCAGATCGGGACGGCACAAGTCCGAGCGGCCGTTGCGGTCAACCGCGAGTTGATCGGTCTGTACTGGCGGATCGGCCGGGAGATCGTCGCCCGGCAAGAACGCGACGGGTGGGGCAAGAGCGTCATCGAACGGCTCGCCAAGGACCTCCAAGCGGCGTTCCCAGGGCTCGAAGGTTTCTCCTCGACCAACGTCTGGCGGATGCGGGCTTTCTTCCAGGCGTACGCCAGCGGGAAGGAAATTCTGGCACAGCCCGTGCCAGAATTGCATGGCGATGGGCCGCCAGACTTTGTGGCGTCGCTGCCGTGGGGGCATAACGTCAGTCTGGTCCAAAAAGTCAAGGACCCGGCCGCGCGGGCCTGGTACGCCCGGCAGGCGGTCGCCCACGGCTGGTCCCGGGCGGTGCTCGTCCACCAGATCGACACCGGCCTGCACGCCCGACAGGGTCAGGCCCTCAACAACTTCGACCGCACCCTGCCGGCCCCGCAGTCCGACCTCGCCAGGCAGGTCCTCAAGGACCCGTACACCTTCGACTTCCTCACCCTCGCGGCCGACGCCCACGAGCGCGACCTCGAACACGCCCTCCTCGCCCGGCTCCGCGACTTCCTGGTCGAACTCGGCGTCGGGTTCGCGTTCGTCGGCAGCCAGTACCACCTGGAGGTCGGCGGCCAGGACTTCTACCTCGACCTCCTGTTCTACCACCTCAAGCTCCGCTGCTTCCTCGTCATCGACCTGAAGGTCGAGGAGTTCAAGCCGGAGTTCGCCGGGAAGATGAACTTCTACCTGTCGGCCGCCGACGACCTGCTCCGCCACCCGGGCGACCAGCCGTCGATCGGGCTGGTCCTGTGCCGGGAGAAGAACCGGGTGGTCGTCGAGTACTCGCTCCGCGACACCAGCAAGCCGATGGGGGTGGCCGCTTACGAGTTGCGGCGGGACAGCCTGCCGGCCGCGGTCCGGGACAGCCTGCCGTCGGCCGCCGCGATCGAGGCCGAACTCCGGAAGGTCGAAGTTGCGGCGGAGGATGCCACCGGTACGGGAGAGGAGTAACGGATGGAGTACCGCGTCCTGGGCAAGACCGGCCTGAGCGTCTCGATCCTCGGCCAGGGCGGGGCGGCGTTCGGCCAGCAGTACGGGGCCGTCACCCCGGACGAGGTCGCGGACACGGTCCGGGCCGCGGTCGACGCCGGCGTCAACCTGGTCGACACCGCCGCGTACTACGGCAAGGGCGTCGCCGAGGACTACCTCGGCCGGGCGCTCGAAGGCGGCCTCCGCGAGAAGGTGTACGTCTGCACCAAGGCGTGCCGGCTCGACGCCGCCGAGTTCGACTTCACCCCCGACGGCACCCGCCGGTGCGTCGAGGCGTCGCTCAAGCGGCTCCGCACCGACCGCGTCGACATCCTCCTCGCCCACGACATCGAGTTCGCCACCGACTACGAGTACGTGTTCCACGAAACCTACGACGTGCTCCGGCGGCTCCGGGACGAGGGCAAGACGCGGTTCATCGGCATGTCGTGCTACCCGCTCGGGCTGCTCAGGCAGGCGGTCGAGCGGTGCGACCTCGACGTGGTCATCAGCTACGCCCACTACAACCTGTTCAACACCCGGCTGCTGACCGAGCTGATGCCGGCGGCCGAGGCGAAGGGGACCGGGGTGCTCAATGCGAGTCCGCTGGCGATGGGGCTGCTCACCAACCAGGGGCCGCAGCCGTGGTTCCCGGGCCAGCCGGAGGTCCGCGAGGCGTGCCGGGCGGCGGCCGACCTGTGCCGCGCCCGCGGGGCCGACGTCTCGTTCCTCGGGATGCAGTTCTGCTACCAACAACCGCGCATCCCCTGCACCCTGACCGGAGCGGCCCGCGCGAGCGAGCTGGACGTCAACCTGCGGGCGATGCGGGAGCCGATCGACCTGCTGCTGCTGACCGACGTGATGAAGGTGCTCGACCCGGTCCGCGACTGGACGTGGGCGAGCGGGAACTGGAAGGGGTGAGCGTTGACGACCGTCCACCACATCAACTGCGGGTTCATCCAGGCCCCGGGCGGCCCGAAGGCGGTCTGCCACTGCCTCCTGCTGGAGGACGCCGGCCGCCTCGCCCTCGTCGACGCCGGGATCGGGCTGCTCGACTGCCGCGACCCGGACGGCCGCGTCGGCCGTCCGCTCATCGACCTCGTCGGGTTCCTGTTCGACGAGGCGGACACCGCCGTCCGTCAGGTGGAGAAGCTCGGGTTCCGCCCGGCCGACGTGACCGACGTCGTGCTGACGCACGCCGACCCGGACCACGCCGGCGGGCTGGCCGACTTCCCCGCCGCCCGGGTGCACGTGTCGGCGGAGGAGCGGGCCGCGGCCGCCGCCGGCAACCCCCGGTACCTGCCGGTCCAGTTCGCCCACGGCCCGGACTGGCGGCCGCACCCGGCCGGCCCCGCCGACCGCGACTGGTTCGGGCTGCCGGCCCGGCCGGTCGATCTCGGGTTCGCGGCCGAGGTGCTGCTCGTCCCGCTGTTCGGCCACACCCTGGGCCACTGCGGGGTGGCGGTCCGGCAGGGCGGCCGGTGGGTGCTGCACGCCGGGGACGCGTACTACCTGCGGGTGGAACTGGACCGGGACGACCACCCGGTGTCGGCGCTGACCGCGGCGCGGGCCGACGACGACGCCCGGCGGCGGGAGAGTTTGGAGGCCGTCCGGCGGTTGGCCCGGGACCACGCCGGGGAGGTCGAGGTGTTCGGGTATCACGACCCGACGGAATTTTCGCCCGCCGGGTGACGGGCCGGGCCTCACTTTGGTGGGGCAGGCATTCCTGCCTGCCGGGCGCGAGCGGCAGGCAGGAATGCCTGCCCCACCAGACCAAGGCGCCGGGCCACATTCCCGCCGCGCGCCGACTTCTGGTATTCTATGTTTCCGTCCGTGTACACTCCGACGGGTCCGCGGGGAGGTGGCCGATGGGGATGAAGCCGTGCCCGGGGTGCGGGATGCCGCGGGACGAGAAGCAGATCGGCAAGGTGCCGTGCCCGATCTGCAGCCTGTCCCCGCCCCAACCGTCGGTCGAGCCGGACCCGGCCGGGTGGGGGGTGGACGGCGGGCCGGCCGGGCCGGAGTCGGACGGGCCGCCCCCGCGCCCGCGGGCCGCCCTCCGGGCCGGCGGCGGGTGGAAGGGGTGGGCGGCGGCCGGGGCCGGGCTGCTGCTCCTGGTCGGGGTCGGCGGGGCGGTCCTGATGCTCCGCGGCGGCACCGGTCAACTGCTGGTGACCGGCGGGGCGGACGGGGTCGAGGTGGTGGTCCGGCGGGACGGGAAGGACGTGGCCACGGTCAGCCCGGCGGCGAACAAGCCGATCGACCTGAAGCCGGGGACGTACGAGCTGGCGGTGAAGGGGCCGGGCGGGTGGCGGGTGGACGCGGAGCAGGTGACGGTGGCCCGGGGGGCGGAGGTCGCGGCCAAGGTCGAGCGGGGCACGGCCACCGGCGGGAAGGGCGGCCCGGCCGCGGAGGCCGCGGCGCCGGCCGGCGGGCCGGAGGTGCTGCTGGTCGGGAAGACCGCCCTGGCGGCGGCCGCGTTCGGCAAGTCCCACGTGTGCGCCGGCGGGTCCGACTACACCGTCACCCTGCCGCCCCCGGCCGGGAACGCCGGGCGGACGGTGTGGGTGCGGATGTCCCCGGCCCTGACCCGGTTCGTCACCCTGGACGCCGGGGCCGGGGCGACGATCGACGGGCAGCAGACCCGGGTGATGTGGGCCCAGGAGGCGGCCCAGCTGGTGACCGACGGGGCGAACTGGTTCAAGGTGGCCGGGAAGACCCGGCCGATGGGGGTGAAGCTGCAGCGGCAGGGGCCGGACCAGGAGGTGCCCGGCGGCGCCTACGCCCCGGCCGCGTTCAGCACCTTCGTGTCCGGGGTGCGGGCGATGTTCGACCCGTCCCAGGGCCGGGCCGTCGTCGTCCGCCCCGGGACGTACCAGGCGACCGCGTTCGCGTACGCCGCCGACGGGTCGTCCGGCCGGGGGCTGGCGGTCGGGGCGGCGGTGAACGCGGCGGACAACAAGACGGCGGCGAACAACGGGTACGCGGTCGCCACCGCCAGCTCCGGGGCGACGTTCGTGAACACCTTCGAGTGCAACGCCGGGGACTACGTGACCGGCTGGTACTACGCGTTCGGCGGGGACGTCCTGGTCCTCGGGGCGACCGCCGGCAGCTACCCGCAGCTGGTGCTCACCGAGCTGCCGTCCTGGTGACCGCGGCCTCGGCGGCGGCGAGCAGGCGGGCCGGCAGGTCGGCCCGCAACACCTTCTCGTACCCGCCCGGGCCGGCCCCGACGAAGGCCCACTCGCCCATCCCGTCCAGGGTGTTCGCGCACATCAGGTCGGCCCCGGAGTGCACCCGGGACCGCTCCGCCACGTCCAGCAGTTCGGCGTCCGCCACCCCGACCTCGAGCTTGAACTTCACCAGCACCCCGCCGAACCCCCACTCCCCGCGGACCTTGTCCACCAGCTTCGGGGCCGGGGTCAGCCGCAGCCACAGCTCCGGGTGCGACCCCTTCACCTTACCGGCGGCCGCGTCCTCGAAGCCGCCGTCCGCCCGGCGGGTGAGCACCCCGGCGACGTGGTAGTCGCTCACCGCCGCCGCGTGGATCACCGCGCCGAACCCGCCGCCCCGGACCTCCTCCGCCATCAGGGCGTCGAGGTCGGCGAAGGTGCGGTACGGGCGGACGCGCCACGCCGGCGCCTCGCGCGGCCGGGCCGCCGGGATGTCGGCGAGGACTTCCGGGTGTGAGGTAAGGAGGGTGACCGCGTGCCCGCGGTCGAGGGCGGCGGCCGCGACCCGTGCCCCGGTCCGGCCGGAGAAGACGTTGGTGATGCACCGCACCCGGTCGACCGGGGTCTGGGTGTTGCCGGCCGTCACCAGGACGTTCATAGGGTCGCCTCCGGTTAGCGACGCGTCGAAGACGCGTCTTCGACGCGTCGCTAACCGGGCGCCTAGACCACTCCTACTCCGCCATCCGGTCGCGGAACACCGCCTTCAGCTTGTCGAGCTTCGGCCCGATGACCGCCCGGCAGTACCCGTTCCGCGGGTTGTCGGCGTAGTAGTTCTGGTGGTACCCCTCGGCCGGGTAGAAGACCGTGAACGGCTCGACCTCGGTCACCACCGGGGACCGGTACACCCCGGCCGCGTCGATCTTCCGCTTGTACCGCTCGGCCAGCTCGCGCTGCCGGTCGGAGTGGGCGAAGATGACGGACCGGTACTGCGGGCCGACGTCGTTCCCCTGCCGGTCCCGGGTGGTCGGGTCGTGGGACCGCCAGAACACCTCCAGCAGTTCCGGGTACGACACCACCGCCGGGTCGAACGTCACCTGGACGACCTCGGCGTGCCCGGTCGTCTTGGCGCACACCTGCTCGTAGGTCGGGAACGGGACCGCCCCGCCGCTGTAGCCGGACACGACCTTCTTGACGCCCTTCAGGTTCTGGAACACGGCCTCGGTGCACCAGAAGCAGCCCGACCCGAACGTCGCCACCTCGGTCGAGCCGGGGGCGGGGGCGTCGGCCCCGACCTCGTCCGGGGCGAGGACCGGGAAGTTCTCCGGCACGGTGAACCCTCCGCGGAACGTCGGCACGACCCACCCGGCGACGGCGACGGCGGCGAGCACCGCCCAGGCGAGCAGTCGGGTCCGCACGACAGACCTCCGGGTGGGGGCGAGCGGGGTCCGCGGCCCCGCCCACCGAATCATACCGGCCGGGTCCAGGGAGCCGACCACGCCAGTGGTCGGGTGGCCAATCGCACCCGACCACTGGCGTGGTCGGCTCACCCCGCGGCGACCCGGTCCCAGTCGACGGCGTCCTTGTCGAGCGCCGGCAACTCGGCCGGCATCGCCTCCAGGTACTTCGGCGCCGCCCCGGTGTTGAACACCACCACCCGCTCGCCCGGCTTCACCTCCCCCGCCTTCACCATCCGCTCCAGCACGTCGAAGCACACCGCCGTCTCCGGGCACACGGCGACCCCCTCGGCCGACGACGCCCGCCGCATCCACTCCGCGATCCGCCCCTCCGACCCGGCCGCCGCCGTCCCGCCGCTCTCGCGGATCGCGTCGAGCATCATGAAGTCGCCGACCGCGGCCGGCACCCGCAGCCCGCTCGCCACCGTCCGGGCGTTCGGGAACGGCTCGGCGAACCGCTCACCCTTCTCGAACGCCGTCACGATCGGGGCGCAGCCCTCCGCCTGGCACGAGACCAGCCGCGGGAACCGGTCCGCCTTTAACCACCCGAGTTCGCGCAACTCGTGGAACGCCTTCCACATCCCGATCAGCCCGGTGCCGCCGCCGGTCGGGTACAGTATCACGTCTGGCAACTCCCACCCCATCTGCTCGGCCAGCTCCAGCCCCATCGTCTTCTTCCCCTCCAGCCGGTACGGCTCCTTCAGGGTGGAGAGGTCGAACCACCCCATCCGCGCCGCCCCGTCCCGCACGACCTTGCCACAGTCGGTGATCAGGCCGTTCACCCGGAACGCCTTCGCCCCGTACAGCACCGCCTCGAACTGGTTCACCGCCGGGGTGTCGGCCGGCATGAACACGTAGCACTCGATCCCGGCCCGGGCGGCGTAGGCGGCCGCCGCCCCGCCGGCGTTCCCGGCCGTCGGCAGGGCCACCCGCTTCACCCCCAGCCACTTCGCCATGCTGACGGCGGCCGTCATCCCCCGGCTCTTGAAGCTCCCGGTCGGGAGCTGCGACTCGTCTTTCACGAACAGGTCGGTCAGCCCGAGTTCGCGGCCGAGGCGGGGGCACGGCAACAGCGGGGTCATCCCCTCCCCGAGCGTCACCGGCTCGGCGTCCGCCGGGAGCGGGAGGAGTTCGCGGTACCGCCACAGGTTCGGGGGGCGGGCGGCGAGGTCGGCCGGGGTGACGGCGGCCCGGACCCGGTCCAGGTGGTACCGGACCACGATCGGCCGGCCGGCGTGGGTGTTGGCCAGGCCGCCGAACGGGAGCACCGTCCCGTCGAGCGCGCCTTCCAGGTGGGAGACGAAATGTGACACGCAGATGCCTCACAACCCGACGCGCCGCCGTCGAAAACCCGGACGCGCGGGGATTCCGGGTGTCGGGATTCTAGGGTATGGTGATACTGGGTGTAGGTCGCCCGGCGCCCGGTCCGTCCCCTCCGTTCCGCAGGGACCTGGTACGCTCATGCCCACCGCCCCGGCCACGACCGCCGAGCTGCTCGACCTGATCCGCCGGAGCGGGGTGGTGGCCCCGGACCGGGCGGCCCGGCTCGGGGACCTGAACCTGCCGGCCGAGCCCGGGAAGGCGGCCGCCCTGCTGGTCGCCCAGGGGCTGCTCACCCGGTTCCAGGCCCAGCAGTTCGTGGCCGGGCGGTACAAGGGGTTCCGGGTCGGGCCGTACGTCATCATCGACGTGCTCGGCCGCGGCGGGATGGGGGCGGTGTACCTGGCCGAGCACCTGGAGCTGCGGCGGAAGGTGGCGATCAAGGTGCTGGTGGGCGGGAGGGACGAGGACCAGAAGCTGGCGGTCGAGCGGTTCCTACGGGAGGCCCGGGCGGCGGCCGCCCTGGACCACCCGAACATCGTCCGGATCCACGACGTCGCCCGGCACGGGGACGTCCCGTACCTGGTGATGGAGTACGTCGAGGGGGACACCCTGCAGGCGGTGCTCGACCGGGACGGCCCGGTCCCGTACCCGGCCGCCGCCGAGTACGCGGCCCAGGCGGCGGCCGGCCTCCAGCACGCCCACGAGCGGGGGTTCGTCCACCGGGACGTGAAGCCCGGGAACCTGATCCGGGACGCGTCCGGGACGGTCAAGCTGCTGGACATGGGGCTGGCCCGGTCCAGCGCCGCCGGGGACAACCTGACCGAGCAGCTGGACCGCGGGGCGGTGGTCGGGACGGCCGACTTCATCGCCCCCGAGCAGGGGCTGAACCTGGCGGTGGACGGGCGGGCCGACGTCTACTCGCTCGGGGCCACGTTCTTCGCCCTGGTGACCGGGAAGCCGCCGTTCGAGGGGAACACCACCCAGAAGCTGCTCCAGCACCAGCTCAAGCCGGCCCCCGCCCTGTCCTCCCTCGACCCGACCTTCCCGACCGCGCTGAGCGCGGTGGTGGCGAAGATGCTGGCGAAGAAGCCGGCCGACCGGCACCAGACCCCGGCCGAGGTGATCGCCGCCCTGGCCCCGTGGGCCGGGACCAGCTCCCGCATCCTGGCCGGGCTGTCCCGGACCCGGCTGGCCCAGGGGGCCGACCTGCACGCCGCCCTGTCCGACCCCGGCCGCCGCAGCTCCCAGCGGCTCCGCGGGCCGCAGCCGGACACCGGGGAGGTGGACGCCGGGGCCGCCCACGGCGGGGCGGCCGCCGCCCACGACACCGCCCCCAACGGCGGGGCCGCCACCGACCGCGCCCTGCCCCCCCCGCCCCCGCCGACCGAGCCCGCCCCCGCCCGGCGGCGGCGGGTGTGGCTGGCGCCGGCCGCCGCCGCGGTGGTGCTCGCCGCCGGGGTCGGCGGGTGGCTCGCGCTGCGGCCCGGCCCGCCGGGGCCGGTCGTCGACAACCGGCCCGTCCCGCCGGACGTGCCGAAGAAGGAAGACCCGAAGCCCCCGGTCGTCCCCCCGAAAGTGGACCCGCCGGCCGCGGGCCGGGTGCTGTACAAGCTCGACCTCGCCGGGCAGGAGCCGTTCGTCACCCGGCTCGCCCTGACCCCCAACCCGAAGGACCCGGCCAAGCCGAACCAGGTGCGGGAGGTGTCGCACGGCGGGCCCGGCCGCCTCCCGGGGGACTGGCAGGCCCGGCTGTGGAGCACGGAGTCCCAGGTCGAGGCCTTCTCCGACGCCCCCGGCGGGCGGCCGGCCCTGGGCCTCCGGACCGTCTCCGGGCCGGCCTCGGGCATGCTCTTCACCCCGCCGTTCGACTGCCCGACCGGGGCCTGCCGGCTCCGGATCGAGTACCAGGCGGTGGTCCGCCCGGCGGGCTTCGCGGTCCAGGCCCGCGGCCAGGTCGGGGCGGCGTGGAACGTGGCCCGGCCGCCCCCGACCGCGGCCGGGGAGTGGCGGACGGCCCAGTTCGACGTGGACCTCAAGGGGGCGCAGGTGCCGCGCTTCGAGTTCCACAACACCGACAAGAGCCCGGACGCCGCCGTCCGCGTCCGGGCGGTCGAGGTGACCGAGCTCCCGCCCCCGCCGGGCAAGCCGGCCGGCCGGGCCGACGCCGCCACGGTATTCACCCTGGACGTCGAAAAGATCGCCCCGTTCCAGGTCCGCAAGCGGCGGTACGCGGTGCTGGCCGGGGCGGCGGAGAAGCTCCCCGCCGGGGTCGTCTGCGGGTGCTACAGGAACATGGCCGAGGGCGAGTTCCGCCGCGGGTCGGTGGACGGCACCCCGGCCCTGGGGCTGGCCAACCTGACGGACGTCAAGTCCGCCCAGTACATCTTCAACCTGGAGTCCGGGGTCAAGCTCGCCCTCCGGCCGGGGGTCGACTACCGGGTCCGGATCGGGTACCGGACCGCGGCCGACGCCACCGGGACCGTGGCCGTCCAGTCCGTCCCGGGGTTCAGGCAGCTCGTCACCGCCCCGCTGAAGAACACCGGCGGCGAGTGGGCCGAGGCGGCGGTCCGGTTCGTCCGCCCCCCGGCCGAGACCGCCGACGACATCCGGTTGATCGTCGAGAACCAGTCGGCCGGCGAGGGGAACGTCGTCTGGGTGCGGTCGCTGGAGGTCGCCGAGGTGGGGCCGGCGGACGGCTGACCCGCCCAAGCTGGTGCGCCGCCGGCGGCCGCGGTACGATCACGGGTGCCCGTGCCGCCGGGGGGAGCCGTGCCGGACCTGTTCGACGACCTGCGCGACCGGAACCGGTCCGCCGCCCGCCCGCTCGCCGCCCGGATGCGGCCCCGCACCCTGGACGAGTACGTCGGCCAGGGCCACTTCCTCGGCCCAGGCAAGCTGCTCCGCCGGATGCTCCTCGCCGACCGCCTCGGGTCGCTCATCTTCTACGGCCCGCCGGGGTGCGGCAAGACGGCCCTGGCCCACGTCATCGCGAACCACACCAAGAGCCGGTTCCGCCCGCTGAACGCCACGGCGGCCGGGACGAAGGAGGTGCGCGAGCTGCTGGCCGACGCCCGGCGGTCGCTGGAGGACCTCGGGGAGCGGACCATCCTGTTCCTGGACGAGATCCACCGGTTCAACCGGGCGCAGCAGGACGTGCTCCTGCCGGACGTCGAGGACGGGACCGTCGTGCTGATCGGGGCGACGACGCAGAACCCGTTCTTCGCGATCAACACCCCCCTGCTCTCCCGCAGCCAGATCTTCCAGTTCGAGCCGCTGACCCGGGACGACATCCGCACCCTCCTCACCCGGGCGCTCGCCGACACGGAGCGGGGGCTGGGTGACACCCCGGTGACGCTGACGGAGGAGGCGCTGGCGTTCCTGGCGGAGGCGTGCGACGGCGACGCCCGGCGGGCGCTGACCGCGCTGGAGGTGGGGGTGAAGTCGAGTCGGGGCGAACCCGGAGCGTCAGCGACGGGGTCGGGGGCCAAACACCCCGTCGCTGACGCTCCGGGTTCGCCCGTCCTCTTCGACCTCGCACTCGCGCAGGACTCGATCCAGCGGAAGGTACTGGAGTTCGACCCGGCCGGGGACACGCACTACGACGTGGCGAGCGCGTTCATCAAGAGCCTGCGCGGGAGCGACCCGGACGCGGCGCTGTACTGGCTGGCCCGGATGCTGGAGGCGGGCGAGGACCCGCGGTTCCCGGCCCGGCGGATGGTGATCTTCGCCGCGGAAGACATCGGCAACGCCGACCCGTTCGCGGCGGTCTTGGCCAACGCGGCGTGGGACGCGGTGGAGCGGGTCGGGATGCCGGAGTGCCGGATCAACCTGGGGCAGGCGGTCTGCTACCTGGCGACGTGCCCGAAGTCGAACGCGAGTTACATGGGCATCGAGGCGGCGCTGAAGGACGTGCGGGAGGGGCGGACGCTGCCGGTGCCGCGGCACCTGCGGGACACGAGCCACAAGGGGGCGGTGAAGGCGTTCGGGCACGCCGGGTACAAGTACGCGCACGACCACGAGGGCGGGTGGGTGGACCAGGAGTACGTGCCGACGGACGCGGTGTACTACGAGCCGACGGACCGCGGGCACGAGGCGAAGATCAAGGCCCGGCTGGACGAGCTGCGGGCGAAGCGGAAGCGCGGCGGGGAGGGGGCGGGATGACGGAAGAGGAGTGGTTCGCGACGGACGACCTGGCCGACCTCGTGCAGTGGGACGGGGTCCGCGGTCGCGCCCGGAAGCTCCGCCTGGTCGGCTGCGCGTCCGCCCGGCAGCTCGAACCCTGGCTCAGGAACCCCAGGATGCTGAAGGCCCTGGGCGCGGCCGAGCGGTACGCGGACGGGCTCATCAAGGACGCCGCCCTCGCCCGCTGGGGCAGGGAAGCTGACCGGGCGTGGGAAGCCCTCCGCCGGTCCCGGGTGCGAGACAAGACATCGAAGGTCGCGGCACACTGGGCGGTCGCGCACGCCTGTTTGTCCGACGAGTGCGGCGGCTACCACTACGTCACCCCAGCGGTGCTTCACATGGACCGGGCGTTCGGGGCCGACGCCCGGGCGGAGTTGCAGACGCGGTTCGTGGGCCTCGTCCGCGACGTCTTCGGGAATCCGTTCCGGCCGGTCGCGTTCGACCCGGGTTGGAAGACTGACACCGCGGTGTCACTCGCCCGGGGGATGTACGACGCCCGGGACTTCGGGGCGATGCCGATCCTGGCCGACGCCCTCCAAGACGCCGGGTGCGAGGACGAACAGGTGCTGACCCACTGCCGGGCGGGCGGGGCGGTCCACGTCCGCGGGTGCTGGGTGGTCGACTTGGTGCTCGGCAAGGCGTAGGGTGCCGCGATGCGCGTCCTCCGGAGCGACAACCCGCGGCCGCTCGACCTGCTCGCCGTCGGGGCCGGCGGCCGCGTCGCCGCCGCGTCCTCGGCGTTCGGCGTCCGCGGGGTCGTGGATGTGTGGGAGGTGTCGGGCGGGGCGGCGGACGTGTTGCGGTGCGGTCGGCAGGTGACCTCCCTCGCGTTCACCCCGGACGGGGCGCTCCTGTTCGTCGGCCAGTTGGACGAAGTCCGCGTCTACGACGTGCCCGCCCGGCGGGCGACCGGGTTGGTCTTCCCGTACGACAGCCCGGAGGTCGCCCTGTCCGCCGACGGGCGGCGTGCGGCCGTCACGGAGGCGGAGCCGCGCGACGGGACGATCACCTGCTACGCCTTGGCCCCCGGGCCGGAGCTGGAACCGATCTGGGAGGTCGGCCCGGACGACCGGATGTACGGCGACCCGGCCTTCTCCCCGGACGGCTCGTTCGTGGCGGTCTCGATGCACGACGGGTTCCGCGACCGCGTCCGGAACGCCGTGCAGGTGCGCGACGCGGGCACCGGGAAGGTGCTGGCCGAGATCGAGTTCGGAGGGTCGAACCCGCTGGAGCAAGTCGTGTTCTCCCCCGACGGGGCGAAGCTCTTGGCCCGGTCGTCCGGGCGCACGGTGAAGGTGTTCGACGCGGCGACGGGACAACCCGCCGGCCAACTCGTCCACCCGGGGCGGCCGTACGTCACCGGGCTGGCGGTCCACCCGTCCGGGACGGTCGCGTGCAGCCGGACGAACGGGACGGTGTGCCTGTGGGACCTGGCGCGCGGCGAACTCGTCCGCACGCTCGACTGGAAGCTCGGGAAGCTGGTGTCGGTGGCGTTCTCACCGGACGGGGCGGTCGGCGCCGCCGGCACCGAGGACGGGCGGGTCGTCGTCTGGGACGTGGACTGACCACCTCCGCCGTCACTTCTTCGGCACGGTCAGCGTGTACTCGTCGAACACGGCCTCGAACGCGGCGTTGTACCCGTTCTCGGCGATCAGCCCGACCTTCACCCCACCCGACCTCCGCCGCCGGGTGCTCCGTCCACGCCTTCCCGTCCCTGCTGTGGGCCGACTTCAGCGCCTTCCCGTCGCGGACCAGCCGCACGTAGGCGGCGTCCGGCCACTCCTGCACGACCGGGCCGATCCCGCCGCCGGTGTGGCTGGTGGCGTTCCCCACCCGGAGGCACCGGTCGAACGCCTCCCGCGGCCGGCCGTTGATCACCCACTCCTTCCGCACCATTCGACAGCACTGCTCGTCCGACACCCAGGCGACCAGCCCCCCGGACGCGAACCCGAGCAGGCCGTCGACCGTTCCCGCGATCGGGTCCGCCCGGACCGGGAAGGTCACCCGGACGGTCGCGGTGAAGTCCCCGCCGACGTCCTTGACCACCCGCGGGGAGTTGTAAAGCCCCGGGTTCGGGTGCAGCGAGTGGTGCTTGGCCGGCACCTTCACCCGCAGCTTGTCCCCGGCCATCTCGAACGTGCAGTCCTTGTCCGGGTCCTCCACGGTCCCGTACAGCCGCTTCAGCCGGGCCGCGTCGTCCTCCTTCGGGACCGGCGCGGCCAGCACGACCGGGGCGACCACCAGCGCCGCGAACAGCACCCGCACCACGGCACCCTCCGGGGTCAGTACACCTTCTCGACCGGCGACACCCCGCCCGGCAGGACCGGGTTCGGCCGCCCGCCCACGTCGGTCACCATCGCGTGCGGGTCGATGCCGAGGTTCCGGTACACCGTCGCCAGCACCGACGGGTACGGGACCGGGTCGTCCTTCGCCTCGCCCGCCGCGCTGTCGGTGCTCCCGATCACCTGCCCCACCCGCATCCCGCCGCCCGCCAAGAGCGCCGAGTTCACCCGCGCCCAGTGGTCCCGGCCGGCGTCCTTGTTGACCTTCGGCGTCCGCCCGAACTCGCCCCACACGCACACCGTCACGTCGTCGCCCAACCCGCGGTCGTACACGTCCTCCACCAGCGCCGAGACGCCGGCGTCGAACAGCGGCAACTGCTTCCGCAAGTAGCTGAAGTTCTGCCCGTGCGTGTCCCAGAACCCGTACGCGACGGTCACCACCCGGCACCCGGCCTCGACCAGCCGGCGGGCCATCAAGAGCTGGTCGTTCCACTGCGGGCCGCCGTCCCCGAGGTGCTTCGCTGACCCCCGCCCGTACCGCGCCCGCACCCGCTCCGGCTCCTTCGTCACGTCCAGGGCGTCCACCAGCTTGCTCGACGTCAGCACGTCGAACGCACGGTCGTGGAACGTGTCGGCGGCGACCGCGTTCGTCTGCCCGGCGGACTTGCGGAAGGCGTCGAGGCCCTCCAGCAGCCCCTTGCGGTCGCGCAGCTGCTCCGGGGTCACCGCCAGGTTCCGCATCACCCCGATCTCGTCCCCGTCCACCTTCACCGGGGCGGCCGCCCGGCCGAGGTTCGCCGGGCCGGGGGTGTTGTACGGCTTGTGCTGCATCGTCGGCGACAGGTCCACGAACGCCGGGGTGACCGGGTCGGTCGGGCCGCGGAGCCGGGCGACCACGCTCCCGAAGTGCGGCTTCCCCTCCCGCTTGGCCGCGTCCATCGTCGTCCCGGTGTAGCTCTGCCACGAGCTGTGCTCGTCCCGCTGCCCGACCAGCGAGCGGAGGACGATCAGCTTGTCGGCGCACCGGGCGAGGCGCGGCAGGTGCTCGCCGAACCGCACCCCCGGGACGCGCGTCGGGATCGGCCGGAACTCGCCGCGGACCTCCGCCGGGGCGTCCGGCTTCAGGTCGAACGTGTCCTGGTGGGCGAGGCCGCCGGTCAGGTACACCATGATGACGGCCTTGTGCCCGGGCCGGCCGGCCGCGGCCTCGGCCCGCATCAGGCGCGGGAGCGTCAGCCCGCCGACGGCGAGGGAACCGGCGCGGAGGAAGGAGCGGCGGGAGACGCCGTCGCACAGGCGGGCGCGGGGGCCGAGGACGGTGAGCATGGGGCGGGTCCGAGCGGGGCGGGTGGCGGGCCGGGCGGGTGAGGAGAGTATAGCCCGGGGCCGGCGGGAAGTGCAACGGGGCGGGGGATTCGGCGAGCCGGGAGCGTGAGCGACCGGAGGACCCTCCTCCGGTCGCTCACGCTCCCGGCTCGCCCCGCCGTCAGTCCGCGGTGGTGATCACCTCGCCGTCGTTGCGGACGGCGAGCCGGCGGAGGTTGTCCCCGTCGATCCCGGTCCGGACCGCCCGGGTGCTGCCGTCGCAGAACGCGAAGTTCACCACCCCGGTGTGCCAGCTCCCGAACTTCCGGGCGAACACCGCGTCGCTGTTCGCCGGGGTGCCGCTCGGGGTCTGGTCGCCCGGCCCGGCCGCGAGCGGGTCGTCCGGCCCGGCGCACCGCCCGGAGTACGTCGTCCAGATGCCGTTGTAGACCGACCCGTCCCCGACCTTCAGCCGGCCGAACTGCCCCCGCGGGACGTGCTTCTCCCCGGCCAGGAAGGTGTTGCTCAGCCCGTCCTGGACCGAGCGGAACGTGGTCCGCCCGCGGAACGCCGTGCCGGCCGGGGCGTCCCCCTGGATCAGCGCCCCGTTCGCCGCCGTCCCGGCCCAGACGATCGCCGCCGACCCGCCCGCCGGGACCGGGTAGGTGACCACCGACCCGACGCTCCCGGCGTAGTCGCCCAGCGCCCCCGGCGGGCTCAGGGCCGGGCCGAACCGGGCGTCCGCCGCCCCGGCCGCGGTGAACGCCGGGAACGTCGGGGTCGAGTCCGCCGGGTACACCTGGACCGACTCGCTCAGCGCCCCGTCGGACGCCGACCGCCGGCTCGGGCAGAAGAACGACTTGACCGCCGTCTGGCGGCCGGCGTCGTTGGCGGCCGCCGCGTAGTCGGCCGTCGGGACCCACAGGTTCCGCAGGTTGTCCTGCTCCATGAACGGCATGATCAGCACGAACCAGGTCACGGTGCGGTTGGTGACCCGCAGTGGCGGGAGGGTGCCGATCGAGTCGTGGTAGTTGTGGACCGCCAGCCCGATCTGCTTCAGGTTGTTGGTGCACTGGGTGCGGGCGGCCGCCTCCCGGACCTTCTGGACCGCCGGCAGCAGCAGCCCGATCAGGACCGCGATGATCGCGATCACGACCAACAGCTCGATCAGGGTGAACGCGCGGCGGCGCGGGTGCGTGCGGAAGGACAACGGAAGCCTCCGGATGAGTTGCGGGGAAAAGGACGGGCGCGGGCCGGACCCGGCCCGGTGAAGATGACGCTCCGCCGCGGGGCCTACTTCTTCGCGGCCTTCCGCGCCACGGTCAGGGTGACGTCGTTGCGGCCGGCCGTGACGGCCGCGGTCAGCCCCGACTTCTCCGGGTCGTACAGCCGCTCGTCGAGCAGCCCGGGGCCGAGGCTGCCGTCCGGGAACACCTTCCGCTCCTCGACGATCCCGACCTTGTACGTGCCGGCCGGGACCCCGTCGTCCGGGTTGACGGAGGTGATGGTGAACTCGCCGGCCGGGCCGACCGCCCCGCGGCCGCTGAACCGCAGCTCGGCCGACTCGAACACCACCTGGCTGCCCTTCAGCTCGCCGGCCGCCGACCCGTCCGGCCAGACCAGCCGGCCGGACACCGGCTGGAACCCCTTGCCGCAGCCGGCGAGGGCGGCGGCGAGGGCGGCGGCGGCGAGGCACCGGCGGGCGGCGGGCATGGGCGGGCCTCGGGGCGGGGTTCGGGCCGCCGCGGAGGGCGGCCCCTACCAACGGTCGGTAGGGGCCGCCCTCCGCGGCGGCCCGGGCGCGGGGGCGCGGTCAGTCGAACGCGGTGATCACCTCGCCGTCGTTCCGGGCGGCGAGGCGGCGGAGGTTGGCGGTGTCCAGGGTGTCCCGGAGGGCCCGGATGCTGCCGTCGCAGAACGCGAACTGGACCACCCCGGTGTGCCAGCTGCCGAACTTCCGGGCCCAGTACCCGTCCCCGTTCAGGCTCGGGGTCAGGTCGTTCGGCCCGCGGGCCAGCGGGTCCTCGACCCCGGCCAGCCGGCCGACGTAGCTCGTCCACGCCCCGCTGAACGCCGGCCCGTCCCCGGCCTTCAGCCGGTACTGGCCGGCCTGCGGGACGTGCTTCTCCCCGATCAGGAACGTGTTGCTCGTCCCGTCCGCGATGACCCCGATCCGGGTCCCGCTCTTCCAGTTGTCCAACGTCTGGGCCAGCCCGGTCCCGGTGACGGCCGAGGCGGGCACGGTGGCCAGAATCATCGCCCCGTTCGCGTTCACCGAGAACCAGTTCGGGCTGGTGGTCGTCCCGTTCAGGGTCCCGACGCTGGCCGCGTAGTCGGTCACCGCCCCGGCCGGGTTGTTCGCGGCGCCGAACCGGAACTGCGTCCCGCTCGAGTCCCACGTCCCGGTCCCGGCCGGCGCCGGGGCCGGGCTGGCGGTGTCGTTCGAGTCGAACGTCTCGGCCGTGCTGAACCGCCCGGCGGACCGCCGGCTCGGGCACAGGAACATCTTCGGCTGGGCCTGCTGCACCTCGACCGTCTGGGCCGCGTACTTCCGGTTCAGCACCCACCGGTCGAACACCGCCTGCTGCTCGGCGTACGGCAGGATCAGCACCAGCCAGGTCGCCCACCCGTCCCCGCCGTTGATCCGGACCGGCGGGAAGGCGTTGACCGTGTCGTGGTAGTTGTGGACGGCCAGGGCGAGCTGCTTCAGGTTGTTCTGGCACTGCGTCCGGGCGGCCGCCTCGCGCGTCTTCTGCACCGCGGGCAGCAGGAGGCCGATGAGGACCGCGATGATGGCGATGACGACCAGCAGCTCGATCAGGGTGAACCCGCGCCGCGGCCCGGGGCCGGGCGGATGCATGGGGGGAGACACCGGAACCTCCGTATGACCTGGGGGAGAGGAAACGCGGGAGACGAGATGGCGGCCCGTGAGGGCTTCATGAACGTTAGGACGGAATCGAAAGGGTGTCTAGGCGGATCGGGTCAATCGGATTGGCGGATCGGGCCAATCGCCGTCACGCCGGCTCCGGCTCCCCCGCCCGCCACCGCCCGGGGGATAACCCGGTCTGCCGCTTGAACGCCCGGTAGAACGCGGACAGGTCTTCGTACCCGCACTGGAACGCCACCGGGGCGATCCCCCGGGCCGGGTCCCGCAGCAGCCGGCAGGCGTGCCGCACCCGAACCCGCTCCACGTACTCGGCATACGGGCACCCGGCGGCCTCCCGGAACAGCCGGGTGAACGACCGCCGGCTCAGGCCCAGCTCGTCCGCCGCCCGGTCGATCCGGACCGGCTCGTGGAACCGCCGGTCGAGGTCGTCCAGGAACCGCCCGACCGCCTCCCGCCCGGCCCCGCCGGCCCCGGGGCGGGACAGGGCGGCGGCGCGGGCCACCGCGGCGACCAGTTGCAGCGCCAGCCCGACCACCAGGGCCCGCCCGCCGGGGCCGGGGTCGGCCTGCTCGCACAGCATCCGCCGGACCCCGGTCCGGACCTGCCCGGCCAGCGCCCGCGACCCGGCCACCACCCCGGCCCGGTCCCGCGGCAGGGCGTCCGGGTCGCGGGCCAGCAGGTCCGCCCCGACCCCGATCCCGTACAGGGTGAGCGGGGCCGGCCCGTCGGTGATGGCGTGCTCCACCCCGGCCGGGACCGCCACCACGTCCCCCGCCGCGCACGGGTGCGGCCGCCCGCCGACGGCGAACTCGCCGGCCCCGTCCAGGACGTAGAACACCTCGGCGAACGGGTGCGCCTCCGGCTCCATCCGGAACCCCGGGGCGTGCTGCGTCTCCCACACGAACACCCCGTGCGGGGGGATGCGGACGGCGACCGGCGATCGGCTCGGTTTCACAGCACAGGCCCGGGGGGAGTGGCCCCAGTGTACCGCGCCCCCGGGCCGGGCCCCTTCACAAATCCGCTTGCGACCGGGGGGGGCGTCTGCTATGCCCCCGCCACGACGCAAGACCGTGACGGACGGGGGAAGGCGGACGGGCCGCGGGGGCGGGGGAACCCCCGCGGGCCGGCCGGGGGAAGGCCGCGCCGGCCCGGCGCGGCGGGGGGACGGAATGCCGACGCCGTGTGACCCGCTACTCAGGCACGTCCTGCGGGACGAGGCCCTGACCCGCGGGCTGGGTGACATCGAGGCCCGGATGCTGGTCGAGTGGGTGGCCGACTGGACCGAGCTGCTGGCCGACGCGGCCCGGACCGAGGACGACGCCTGGTCGTGCGTCCGCCGGCTCTGCCGCCGCGGCCGGGCGATCGGCCGGTTCGTCCGGCTGTGGTCCGACCCGGACGGCCGCGGGGCCGCCGGCCAGTTGGCCGCCGCCGAGCGGTTCGCCTGGCCGCTCCCGACCCGGGCGCTCGACCCGGCCGACCTGATGCACCACATCCTGACGTGGGAGAACCAGCACCCGGAGGGGTAGGCATGTCGCGGACCCGAGGCGCGCTGTCGGTGCTCGCCCTGGCGGTGGGGGGTCTCGCGCTCGGGCAGGGGCCGCCCGCCCCGCCCGCGCCGGGGGACGCCGTGCCGCCCGTCCCGGGCCCCGCGGCCCCGCCCGCCCCACCCGCCGAGCCGGCCAAGACGGCCGAGACCCTGGAGAAGCTGACGAAGACCGTCGAGGCGCTGGGGAAGAACCTGACGGTGACCACGGCCGACGAGAAGATCAAGCTGGTCATCGGCGGGTCGCTGACCGCCGACGCCTACTTCAACCGGGCCCGGCCCGTCGCCCCCGGCATCCCGTTCTTCCTGACCCCGGCCTCGCCGTTCGGGTTCAACCAGAACACGTTCGACGCCAACGCCCGGCAGACGACGCTCTTCGCCCTGGTCAGCGGCCCGAAGGTCGGGAGCTTCGAGTCGGGGGGCCTGGTCGCCGTCTGCCTGTTCAACGACGCCCTGGTCGTCGACCGGTACGGCATCCTCCCGATCCAGGCGTTCGCGCAGCTGAAGAACGACGACTGGCGGTTCGCCGCCGGGCAGCAGTTCAACGTCTTCAACCCGCTCAACCCGGGCATGCTGACGTTCAGCTTCCTCGGCGGGTCGGGCAACGCCGGGGCGGGGTTCCCCGGCCAGTTCCGCGTCGAGCGGTACCTGCGGCCGGCGGACGACACCCAGGTCACCCTCACCCTCGGCCTCAGCGAGCCGATCTCGACCACCGTGAACAACCAGTTGCGGGTGAGCGAGGACAACGGCTTCCCGAACGTGGAGACCCGCGCCGCCCTCGCGCTCGGCCCGGTCCTGGGAGAGGGGCTGCTGGCGCGGCGGCCGATCGAGTTCGGCCTGTCGGGGCTGGTCGGGGAGATCCGCACGACCGACCCGGCGAACGGCGGGCGGCGGGTGGTCGAGCAGGTGTGGGGGTTCGGGTCCGACGCCCGGTGGTCGGTCACCCCGCGGTTCGGGTTCCAGGCCGAGGGGTTCGTCGGCCAGACGCTCGGGGCGTACACCGCCGGCATCCTGCAGAACGTCAACCCGGTCACCCTCCGGGGCCTCCGCGCGACCGGCGGGTGGGCGGAGGCGTACTACTACCTCTGCCCGGACGAGCTGCACACCCACTGGGGGTACGGGGTCGACGACCCGCTGGACCGGGACCTGGCGCCCGGCCAGCCGGTCCGGAACGAGACGTACTTCGCCAACCTGATCTGGGACGTGACCAAGTACTTGCGGGTCGGGTTCGAGGTGACCTACCGGCGGACGGCGTACACCGTCTTCCGGAACAACGAGGGCGTCGGCTTCCAGACGCAGGTGCGGCTGAAGTTCTAGGCGCCGGACCGGCCGTCACCCGGGCGGGGTGTACGGGTCGGGCGTGCCGGGCGGGATCGGCGGGTGCTTCTTCAGGCTCTGCTCGAACTCGGCCACGACCTTCATGGCCGGCTCCGCGTGCCACGAGTTCCGCAGTCCCGTCTGCGGGTACTCCTCCTTCGGGTCGGTGACGAGGTCGAACGACTTCGGGATGCCGAGCCTGGCGGGCGGGGTCCACCAGTCCCGCTGCTCGTCGTAGAAGCACACCTTCCAGTTCCGCCACTTCACCGCCTCCAGGCGGTCCGCTACGAACACCGGGAACCCCTCGCGGGCGGACCGGTCCGACTTGCCGAGGAGGAAATCGGTCTGGTCCACCCCGTCGACCGGCCGGTCCTGCGGCACCCGGCCGCCCGCGATCTTGGCGAGCGTGGTGAACGTGTCGACCCCGTGGACGATCTCGTTACTCACCCGGCCGGCGGGAACCTTGCCCGGCCAGCGGACGACGAACGGCACCCGCAGCGAGCCCTCCATGTGCGTGAAGTAGTACCCGCGCCACGGCCCGGACGACCCCTGCCAGGGCCAAGTCGCCTCCGGGCCGTTGTCACTCGTGAACACGAAGAGGGTGTCGTCGCGGACCTTCAAGTCGTCGATCGCGTCCAGCAACTCGCCGACGTGGGCGTCCATCTCGGCGAGGGCGTCGGGGAAGTCTCCGGACCCAGTCTTGCCCGCGAACTTCGGGTTCGGCAGGGTCGGGAAGTGGACCAGGGTGAACGGCACGTAGGCGTAGAACGGCTTGCCCGCCTTCACGGACCGCGTCATGAAGTCGATCGCCCGGCGGGTGACCTCCGCGTCGATCAGCCGGCGCTGCTGGAGGTCGTAAACCGCCAGCTCGCGGCTCTTCTGGCCCTTCTTGCCTTCCATCACGTGGGTGAACCGGACCCCGGCCGCCTTGGCGGCGGGCGAGGCCGGCCAGAACGCCTCGTCGGTGGTGCGCGGGATGCCGAACCACTCGTCAAACCCCTGGTCGGTCGGCAGCCGCCCGTCCTCGCTCCCGAGGTGCCACTTGCCGAAGTGGCCGGTGGCGTAGCCGGCGTCCGAGAGCACCTCGGCAACGGTCACCTCCCACTGCGTCAACCCGTCCCGCCCGCCGCCGATCGGGATCGAGTGCGTGCCGGAGCGGACCGAGAAGCGGCCGGTCATGATGGCCGAGCGGCTCGGGGTGCACTGCGCCTCGACGTTGTAGTTCAACAGCCGCGTGCCCTCGGTCGCGAGCCTGTCGATGCGGGGCGTCGGCGCGCCGCGGACGACGCCCCCGCCGTAGCAGCCCGGCTCGCCGTACCCGAGGTTGTCCATCAGGACGAAGACGATGTTCGGCTTCCGGCCGTCCTTGTCGGACTGTCCCGGTCCGACCGGCCCCGTTGCCGGTTGAAGTGGTGCGGCGACCGCACTCGGGCCGGTCGGGGCGTTCGGACCGAGCCGCCCGGACCCGACCGACCAGCCGAGCAGGGCGCCGGCCGCGACGAGTGCCGCGGCGGCAAGAGTCGTTCGCGTTCGCATGGCGATTTTCCGTGCCGGGGGCGGCCGGTGGCTGGGAACAGTATCCGTCCGCGGCCGGACGGACGCAAGGCCCGGGCAAAGCCGGTGGGCCGGTGGGGCAGCGGCCCCGTGCCGCGTCGCCTCACCGGCCCACCGGTGGGATTGGTCGGACCGACGACGCGCCGTCAGGTCACTCCCGCACCTCGGTCCCGCCGACCACCAGCACCCCCTTCTGCTGCCCGCCGACCGCCGGCACCGACCGGGCGTACTCGTACGTCTTCCCGCCCGACGTCCACCGGGCCTTCACCTCGAACGTGTACTCCGACCCGGCCGGCACCGCCGGGGAGGTGAACTTCCACTCGGCCGCCGGCTCCCCGGGCTGCTTCTTCCCGCCCAGCCACACCTCCGCCGGCCCCGGGAACTCCAGCGACAGCACCGCCGGGAACTCGTTCGCCAGCGGAACCAGTGGCTCGGTGCTCCGCGGCCGGGCGGGGGCGGTGCCGGCGGCGACCGGCACCGGGACGGCCACCGGCACCGGGACCGGGTAGGCGTACAGGGTGGTCGGGTAGCCGAACCCGTACCCGTAGCTCGGGTAGTACCCGTTGAAGTACAGCCCGCCGAACCCGTACCCGCCGGCCCACACCCCGGCGAACGGGAACCCCAGCCCGCCCCCGACCCCGCCGACGATCGGCTTGCCGATCACGCCCCCGCCCGGCCGGTACGGGGTCGGGGTGACGGCCGACACCGTCGGGGCGAACGGGCCGGGGTTACCGACCCGGGCGCCGTTGATCCCGATCTGAGGGGCGGTGGTCAGCGGGAGAGGCTGTTGGGCCGGGGCGGCGGCCGGCACGGCGAGCAGCGCGAGGGCCGCGGACGGGAGGCGAATCATGGGGGTCTCCGGTTCGAGACGGGTCTACTTCAGCTTACCCGTTCCGGAGATCCGTCCTTGCGAAATCGGAGCCGGGCGGCGCGGGAGCAGAGCAGGATTGTGGGAAAGTCGGACAGGGAAAAGAAGTGGGGCACGAGACTATGGCGACAGGGGGACTCGCATACCCCTGTCAGTCTCGTGCCCGTGTGGGGAGTGAGAAATCTTCGTCTTGAGCCGGGACTCGCAAACCGGCTCGATCCACCGTAATGCACAGCCAATGCCAATTGCCAAAAGAACCCGGTCTGCGCCGCCACCCGGAATCGCTAAGTCAATTTCCATCCACGGTTTACCTGAAATGCCCCGATCCCGTCTCGAAGTGGAGTTACAAGAAGGATTCGGGTAGTCCCGGTTTGCTGTTCTGTTCCACTACAACCCGGTGCGGTGATTCGGCTCAAATCGTTCGGACCGGAACCGGGATCAAGTCGGGTTCGCGTCGCACCGCGGTCAACACCGCTCGAAGCGCCGCCCCGGCAGTTGCCGAACCTGCTTTTTCAGTTCGAGTTGCATCAGGATTCGGGTCAGTTCGCCCGCCGGCAACTCCAGCTCGCGGGCCAGCTCGTCGGCGTGTCGACAGGCGGAAAGGGCGTCGTAGACCCGTTGCTCGGCCGGCGAGAGCGCGGGCTTCGGCGCGGCGGGCCGGGGCGGCTCCGCGGCGGGGGTCGGCAACGGGCGCGGCGGGACCGGGGCGACCGAGGTCGAGAGCCCCTTCAGGTCCTCGATCACGTCGTCGGCGGACCGGACGAGGCGGACCCCGCCGCGGAGCAGTTCCAGGCACCCGGCGCTGTGCGGGTCGTCCGCCCGGCCGGGGAACGCGAACACCTCCCGCCCCTGCTCGGCGGCGTGCCGGGCGGTGATCAGCGCCCCGCTCCGGGCGTTCGCCTCGACGATCACCACCGCCCGGGACAGCCCGCTGATGATCCGGTTCCGGGCCGGGAACATGCCGGGCTGCGGGGACACGTCCATCGGCGTCTCGGTGACCAGGCACCCGCGGCCGGCGGCGACCTGGGCGGCGAGGTCGGCGTGCTCCGGCGGATAGATCCGGGACAGCCCGCCGGCGAGGGCCGCGACCGTCCGCCCGCCGCCCTCTAGCGCCGCCCGGTGGGCGGCCGCGTCCACCCCGCGGGCCAGCCCGGACACCACGGTGTACCCGGCCCGGGCGAGGTCACGGGCCAGCCTGGCGGCCGTCCGTAAACCGTACTCCGAGCAGGCCCGCGACCCGACCACCCCGACCGCGTGGGCGTCGGCGTCGGCCCACTCGCCCCGCAGGTACAGGAGCGGCGGCGGGGCCGGGACGCGGGCCAGCGGCGGCGGGTACCCGGGGGACCCGAGCGGGACCGCCCGCACCCCGTGCCGGGCCATCCGCTCGACCTCCGGGCCGACGTCCACCGCCCGCAGCGCCGCCGCGAACCCGGCGGCGAGCTTCGCCCCGACGTGCGGCACCTCCGCGAGTTCGGCCGGGGACGCGCGGCGGGCGGCCGCCGCCGACCCGAACCGCTCGAGCAGGGCGGCGGTCAGCTTCGGCCCGAGCCCCGGGACGAGCGCGAGGGCGAGGTGGTGGTGCCAGTCGGGGGCGTCGGACATGGCGGGGGCGGTGGGTTGGCGGGGCGGGTTCGGTCCCACGATACCCGATCCCGGCCGCCCCCGACATCCCCGGACAGAATCTGGCATTCGGCCGCCGCCCCGGGCATAATGCACCCGCACGTCGGCCCAGGGGGAGGGAGCGGTGTTCGTCAACGGGAACAACCACAAGCTGAAGATCTTCGCCGGGCGGGCGAACCAGCCGCTCGCCCAGAAGATCGCCGAGGCCCTCGGGCAGCCGCTCGGCCGCATCTCCATCACCGACTTCCCGGACTTCGAGACGAGCGTCCGGATCGACGAGGACGTGCGCGGCCGGGACGTGTTCCTGGTCCAGCCGACCTGCACCCCGGTGAACCAGCACCTGATGGAGCTGCTGGTGATGGTGGACGCGTTCAAGCGGGCCAGCCCGGCCCGGATCACCGCCGTCCTGCCGTACTACGGGTACGCCCGGCAGGACCGCAAGGACAAGGGGCGGGTGCCGATCTCGGCCAAGCTGGTCGCCAACCTGATCACCCGGGCCGGGGCCGACCGGGTGCTCGCCCTCGACCTCCACGCCGCCCAGATCCAGGGGTTCTTCGACATCCCGGTGGACCACCTGTTCGCGGTCAAAGAACTCGCCCGGCACGTGCGGTCGCTGAACGTCCCGCAGGACGAGCTGGTCGTCCTCAGCCCGGACGTCGGGAGCAACAAGAAGGCCTACGACTTCCAGAAGCACGTCGGCGGGAAGTTCGCGGTGGTGGACAAGCGGCGGGCCGGGGCGACGGAGGTGAAGCAGGGGCACCTGATCGGGGCCACCCTGGAGGGGAAGACGGTCGTCGTCTACGACGACATGATCTCGACCGCCGGGACGGTCACCGGGGCGGCCCGGCTGGCCCGGGACTTCGGGGCCAAGGGCGTCTACGTGTGCGCCACCCACGGGGTGTTCGTCGGCGAGGCGATCCCCCGGCTGAAGGCCGCCGGGGTGGACCAGATCGTCGTCACCGACAGCATCCCGCTCCCGCCGGACAAGCAGCTCCCGAACCTGAAGGTGATCTCGGTCGCCACCCTGATCGCCAACGCCGTCCAGCGGATCCACGGGAACGAGTCGATCAGCGCCCTGTTCAGCGAGGACGGCCCGGGCGACCGGAACTGAACCCCACGGAGGCCTGCGCATGGTCCGGTTGGTCGCGGCGGTGCTGGCGGCGGGGCTCCTCGCCGGGTGCGCGGACAAGCCCCGGCCGGCGCCGCCGACCGAGTTCAGGAGCGGCGGGCACGACCACGGCCACGACCACGACCGCGGCACGGTGATGCTGGCTGACGTCGGCCGGTACCACGCCGGGCTGACCGCCCACCTGTCGAAGGACGGGAACGAGCTGGACGTGGTGTTCGAGACGGTCGAGAAGGAGCCGAAGCCGGTCCCGCTGCCGGTCCTGAAGCTGGCCGGCGTCGCCCGGGTCGGGGACGCGGAGCACGCCCTGGCGTTCGAGCCGGCCCCGAAGGACGAGCGGAAGGGCGACCCGGACGGGTCGTGCTCCCGGTTCAGCGCCAAGGCCGGGTGGATGAAGCCCGGGGACAAGCTGACCGTCACCGTCACCGTCCCGCTGGACGGAAAGGACCGGAAGGCGGTGTGGGTGGACTTCGACCCGAAGAAGTACGGCCACGCCCACGACTGACGCCCGGGCGACGGCGGCGCCCGACACCGGAGACTCCCGATGACCGCCCCGCCGACCCGGCCGCGCCTCCGCCCCCTCGCGTGCGCCGTCCTGCTCGCCCCCGCCCTCCCGGCCGCCGACCCGGCCCCGGCCGACCCGCTCGCCGCGTGGGCCGCCGGGGTGAAGGTGTCGGCCGTGTCCGGCGACGCCCACCACTCCGTCCACAGCTACTACGTCGCCAGCCCGGAGAGTCCGGACGGCCGGTTCGTCGTTTTTTACGCCTCCACCCACCCGAAGGGGTACGAGGGCGAGGTCCGGGTCCGCGAGCGGGCCACCGGCAAGGAGACGGTGCTGGCCCGGGACGTGGTGGTCGAGGACGCCCACCGGGCCGCGTGCCAGCAGTGGGCGTCCGGCGGCCGGCGGGTCGTCTACCACACGGCCCGCCCGGCCGGGTGGGTGGTCGTCGCGGTGGACGTGGCGACCGGGAAGGAGACACTGCTGGCACGGGACCGCCAGGTCGGGTTCGGCCGCCCGGAGGGTGACGTCGTCCCGCTGTACGCCCCGCACTGGAAGCCGGGCGGGTTCCGCGACGTCGAGCTGGCGGACGTCGGGACCGGGGAGGTGCGGAAGGCCGGCCCGACCGCGGACGGGGTGCGGAAGGCGTACCCGGAGTGGGCCGCCGCGAGGTTCGGCGACCGCCCGCTGTCGCTGTACTTCCCGGTGCTCAGCCCGGACGGCTCGCGGGTGTTCTTCAAGGTGGCGGCCGCCGGGCCGGCCGCCGGCCGGAAGGCGGTCGAGCCGGACGGGGCGGAGTACCGCACCCCCACCGCCAGCACCCGGGAGGGGTTACTCGTGTACGACCTCCGCGCCGGCCGGGTGCTCGTCATGCGGGAGAAGTGGGGCCACCCGGCGTGGCACCCGGACTCCCGGCACGTCCTGGAGGTGGGCGGCGAGGTGATCGACGTCGAAACCGGGAAGGTGCGGGTGATCCCCGACAGCAAGGGGTTCCGCGGCGAGCACCCGTCGTTCGGCCCGGCCGGCGACCTGCTCACCCGGGACGTGCTGGCGGACGCCGACCCGATCGGAGGGCCGAAGGGGTCGTGGGCGGTGGTCGTGGCGGACGCGCGGACGGGGAAGTTCGCGACGCTGCACCGGTTCGACAACACGAAGGGGGCGCGGTCGTGGCGGGCGAGCCACCCGCACCCGGCGTTCAGCGCCGACGGGAGGCGGGTGTACTTCAACGTGAGCGACGGCGAGTGGACCCGGCTGCACGTCGCCGAGCGGGCGCGCTGAGGAGTGGTGTCCGGCCCCGGTTAGCGACGCGTCGAAGACGCGTCTCCGACGCGTCGCTAACCGGAGTGAATTACGGGCGTATTCCCGCCCACAGCCCGGCCATCGCGAACAGCGGGTTGTGCCCGAGGTAGTCCCGGCACGGGGTCTTCCGCCCGATGTTCTTCCGCAGCAGCGTCGCCGGGTCGCCGCCCTTCGGGTGGTAGAACTCCCACACCGTCCCCGTCTTCTCGAACTGCGCCGCGGTCGCGTCGAGGGCCGCCCCCAGCAGCTTCCGGGCGGCGTCCGGCCGGTCGTACCGCAGGCACCCGCGGGCCGCCCAGTACGTCATGCAATTCCACGCCGGGCCGCGCCACATCCGCAGCTCGAACTTCGGGTCCGACAGGGCCACCGTCGCGATCGGGTGCGGGGCGAAGAACTCCTTCGGGTTCAAGAGGTGGTCGTCGATCACCCGCTTCGCCTGCTCCGGCGTCGCCGCCCCGACCACCACCGGCCACATCCCCTCGAAGCACAGGTGCCGGCGGTCCGGGCGGCGGACCGTCCAGGCGTCGTAGAAGAACCCGGTGTCCGCGTCCCACAGGTCCTTGCGGATGAACTCGGCCAGCGCCTTCGCCTTCGCCTCCCACCCGGCGTGCGGCCGGCCGAGCGCCTTGCTCCACCGGGCGGCGGTCTCGTACAGCAGGTAGACGTGCGAGGTGGCGTCCACGGCGGCCGCCGCGGCGGGCGGCCGGTCGTCGTACCGCACCCCCTCGTCCATCCCGCTCTCCCACGGCGGGCCGAGCACGTCCAGGTAGTAGAACCCGCCGCCGGCCGCCGCCCGCTTCTTCTCGAACCAGCCGATCTGTTTCACCAACCCGTCCAGGCACTCCTTCAGGAAGTCCTTGTCCCCGGACGCCGCGACGTACTCGTCGGCCGACACCGGCCAGATGGGCGGGAAGCTCTTGTCCGGCTTCCACGACGGCTTCCGCTGGGCGTCGAAGGTGATGATCCCGGGGACGAGCCCGTCGGCCTGCTGGGCGGACAGCTCGTTGCGGATCTGGTCGCGGGCGTGCTCCGGGAGCGCGCGGACGGTGTCGAGCCGGATGTGGGTCAGGTCGATGTGCCCGAACACGTCCCCGCTCTGGTACCCCGGGCCGATCGACTCGTACGGGCGGGGGAACGGGCCGGCCGGCGGGAACACGCTCCGGCCGTGCAGCTCGGCCAGGTACAGGAGCATCGGCTTCCAGGCCGGCTTGCCGGGCTGCTCGGCCGCCTTGATCAAGGCGTCCCGGAGGGCGCGGCCGTCCTTGGTCGGGGCCGGCGGGTCCGCCGGGGCGGCGGCGAGCAGCGCCGCCGACAGCAGGGTCAGCCCGAGCGCGGGTCGCATCGCGGGTCTCCTCCGGGTGGGGCGGACATTCCTGTCTGCCCGGCCGGCAAGAATGCCTGCCCCACCGAGGGTTACCAAGACCGGTGGGGCAGACATTCCCGTCTGCCCCACTTCCCTACGCGAAGATCTTCTCGTGGACGTGGCCGTGGACGTCGGTCAGGCGGAAGTCGCGGCCGGCGTACCGGAACGTCAGCCGCTCGTGGTCCAGCCCGAGCAGCGCCAGGATCGTGGCGTGCAGGTCGTGGGTGCCCATCACCCCCTCGACCGCCTTGTCCCCGAGCTCGTCCGTCGCCCCGTACCGGATGCCGCCCTTCACCCCGCCGCCGGCCATCCACACCGTGAACCCGCGGTTGTGGTGGCCGCGCCCGGCCTGCCGGTCCTCCCGCGGGCCGCGGCCGAACTCCCCGCCCCACACGATCAGGGTGTCCTTCAGCATGCCGCGCCGCTTCAGGTCGGCGATCAGCCCGGCCATCGGCTTGTCGGTCGCCGCCGCCCGACCGCCCAGCCCCTCGCGGATCTTCTGGTGGTGGTCCCACCCGCTGCTCGTCAGCTGGATGAACCGCACCCCCTTCTCCGCCAGCCGCCGGGCCATCAGGCACTGGGTGGCGAAGTGCTGGGTGGTCGGGTCGTCCAGCCCGTACAGCTCCCGCACCTCCTTCGGCTCGCGGCCGAGGTCGAGCGTGTCCGGCACCGACGTCTGCATCTTGTACGCCATCTCGTACGACTCGATCAGCCCCTCGAGTTCCGGGTGCCCGGGGTCGGCGTCGAGGAGCCGGCGGTTCGCCTTCTGGACGAAGTCGAGCTGCTTGCGCTGGTCGGCGTCCGGGAGGGCCGGGGCGATGTTCGGGACGGCCCGCTGCCCGCCGCCGAGCCGCGTCCCCTGGTACGACGCCGGGAGGAACGCCGACCCGTAGTTCTGGGCCCCGCCCTGGTCGGCGATCGGGTCGATGGTGATGAACCCCGGCAGGTCCTTGGCCTCCGTCCCGAGGCCGTAGGCCACCCACGCCCCGACCGACGGGCGGACGAACCGCTCGCTCCCGGTGTGCAGGGCGACGACCGCCTGGTGGTGCCCCGGGTTGTTCGTCGTCACCCCGTTCAAGAGGCACAGCTCGTCCGCCTGCTTCGCCAGGTGCGGGTAGCAGTCGGCGATCATCAGCCCGCTCTTGCCGGCCGGCTTGAACGGGAACGCCGGGGCCAGGTACCCCTTCCCGCCGTTCCCCGGGCCGCCGACCTTCGCCAGCTCCGGCTTCCAGTCGAACGTGTCGAGGTGGGTCGGGCCGCCGTTCATGAACAGGAAGATGACCCGCTTCGCCCGCGGCTTGAAGTGCGGGTCCTTCGGGGCGAGCGGCCCGCGGTACCCGCCGTCGGCGTGGGCGCGCTCGGCGGCCAGCGCCGCGAGCGCGAGCCACCCGAACCCGGCGGCGGAGTTCCGGAGCAGGTCGCGGCGCGAGTACGGGGTCATCACCAGTCGCCTCGGAAGGGGGAACGAAGCAGGAATTAACCACAGAGTCACAGAGGGCACAGAGGAAGAAGAAACACCGAGGAAGACAGGAGGCAGGGTTTGGACACAATCTTCCCCTCGGTGTCTGTCTTCCTCTCTGTGCCCTCTGTGACTCTGTGGTTAGTTCTCTTCTTCACCGTACGTACCGGAACTCGGCGGTCGCCATCAGCGCCTGGGTGAGCACCGCCCAGCCGCCGCGGCCGGACCCGCCGACCAACTGCAGCGCGTCCTTCACCTCGTCGCCGGCCGGCGGCCGGCCCAGCACCCGCAGGTACGCGGCCCGGACGCGGTCGGCGTCGGACCCCGGCTCCTTCAGCACGAGGTCGGCGGCCCGGCGGGCGCAGTCGGTCACGAACGCCCCGTTCAGGAAGTACAGCGCCTGCGGGGCGACGGTCGTCACCTCCCGCTGGCCGGCGATCTGGCACGGGTCCGGGAAGTCGAAGGTCGCGGCGTCCTCCGAGACCAGCGCCCGCAGCACCGGCAGGTACACGGTCCGGTACGGGGCGTCGGCCGGGAGGACGCTGTGGGCGCCCGCCCCCTTCCCCTTCCCGCCGGACCCGGACACCGGGATACCGGCGGGCCGGTCGAACGTGAGCCGGCCGGCGGCCGCGAGCAGGCTGTCCCGCAGCGGCTCGTACTCCAGCCGCCGCAGGTTCGCCCGCCAGTACAGGTCGTTCCCCGGGTCCTTCTCCTTCCCCGCCGCCTGCCCGCCGCCGGCCAGCCGGTAGGTGCGGCTCAGCACCACCGCCCGGACCAACTTCTTCACGCTCCACCCGTCGGCGACGAACCGGCCGGCGAGGTGGTCGAGGAGTTCGGGGTGCGTCGGCGGCTCGCCGGTGTTCCCGAAGTCGTCCGGGGTGCGGACCAGCCCGCGGCCGAGCAGGTGCAGCCACACCCGGTTCGCCATCACCCGCGCCGTGAGCGGGTTCTCCTTCGACGCGATCCACCGGGCCACTTCCAGGCGCCCGCTGGCCTTCTCGGGGACGGCCGCGACCGCCGGCAGCCCGGGGATCTTGACGTCGCCGCGCGGCGGGGCCGGCTTGGTGTCGGACGGGACGCCCTTCACCCGGACGGCGCAGTCCCGCATCGTCCCCTCGGTCGCCCCCATCGCCCGGTCCGGGTCGAACGTGTACCGGATGCCGGTCCGCATCCCGGCCCGGGCCACGTTCATGTAGTCGGTCATGGTGTGGACGTCGTTCTCGCCCGCCGCCGGCGCGGGGCCTGCGCCCGGCGGACGCGGCAGCCGGAGGAGGAGGTGGGCGTTGACGTAGTCCTTGCTGTCCTCCTCGCCGGCGACCGACCCCTGCCCGGTGAGCGTGCGGGTGCTGTAGAAGACCCCGGCCAGGGCGTAGTAGTCCCGCATGCTGACCGGGTCGGTCTTGTGCTTGTGGCAGCGGGCGCAGGCGACCGACAGGCCGAGGAACCCGCGGGTGGTCGCGTCGATCTGGTCGTCGATCCGGTCGAGCAGGAACTGCTCCCGGCTCCCCTCCTGCAGCGGCACCGACCCGACCGTCAGGAACCCGGTCGCCGTCCGCTGCTCCCGCTCCTGCTCGACCGACCCGGCCGGCAGCAGGTCGCCGGCGAGTTGCTCCAGGACGAACCGGTCGAACGGCTTGTCCTGGTTGAAGGCGTCGATCACATAGTCGCGGTACCGCCAGGCGTACAGGAATGGGGCGTTCCACGACCGGCCGACGCTGTCCGCGTACCGGGCGACGTCGAGCCAGTGCCGGCCCCACCGCTCGCCGAACCGCGGCGACCTCAGGTACCCGTCGACGGCCGCGGCGAACGCCTCGTCGTCCGGCCGCTTGTCGGCGAGGAAGGCGTCGAGTTCGGCGGGGGTGGGCGGGAGGCCGGTGAGGTCGAAGGAGACGCGGCGGAGGAGGGTGCGGCGGTCGGCGTCCGGGTTCGGCTTCAGCCCGGCGGCCTCGACCCGGGCGAGGACGAACCGGTCGAGGTCGTCGCGGGGCCAGGCGGCGTCGCGGACCGCCGGCGCGGCGGGCTTGGCGACCGGCTTGAACGACCACGGGGCCGCGTCGTCCGCGGCCGCCGCCCCCGTCCCGCCGGCGAGGGCGGCGACCACCAACCACGCCGGGGACGGCCGGGGGGCGGTTCGGACCGTGCGCATCGCAACTCTCCGCGGGGCGGGCTACTGGTCGGTTGCACCTGATCGGTCTTGTGGCACAGGTCTCCGACCTGTGAGAGCGACACAGGTCGGAGACCTGTGCCACAAGACGTCGAGCTGCAACGGTCCACTACGGCTACTTCTTCTCCTTCACCTCGGTCACCGTCGTCAGCCGGACGACGCGCTTGGTGGTCGAGCCTTCCTTGACCGGGGCGGTGACACCCTGCCCGGTGACCGTGACTGTCTTGCCGACGAAGTCGGCCAGGTTCGGGTTGGGCGCCTTGCCGCCCTCAGTGCCGCGCGGGCTGGGCAGCTGCACCTTGTTCCCGCCGTCCTCGGTCAGCACGAAGGTGGTGACCGTGACCTCGCTCCCGTCGTCCTTCTTCCGCTTCGTGTCTTCCTTGGAAAGCTTGCCGGTCAGGGTGAGGGATTCGCCCTTCGCGGCCGGCGGGCGCTCGCCGTCCTTCTTCTGGCCGTCCTTCTGGACGGGGTTGTCGGCGGCCGCGCCGCCGGCCAGGGCCACGGCCAGCACCACGCCGGCCGGGAACTTCAGGTGGGACGCACGCATAGTTGCCCTCACTCTTTCTGCCGGGTCCGGGAATCTCACACGGGAAACTTACTCCGCGCGCCGGCCGACGGGCCAGTGTAGATCCCATTCGATTGTGACCACCCTACCTGTAGATGATTTCTTCAGGTGAACCCGACACAGGTCGGAGACCTGTGCCACAAGACTTGGTCACGCCCCGGGGCTCGTCCCGAGCACCCGCCGCACCACCGCCTCGAATGCCCGCACCGCCGGGCGCGGCGGCTCCCCCTTCCGCCGGACCAGGTGGAACGGCACCCGCCCGAGGTGCCGGCTCATGTCCCGCTCGTGCAGGGTCGGGTCCGGCGGGTGGGACGGGTGGCGACTCACGATGGCGATCCCGAACCCTTCCCGGACGTAGTGCCGGGAGGTGGCGGTGAACTGGGCGACGACCCGGCACGGGCGGGTGTCGAACAGCCCCAACTCCTCCAGCCGGGCCCGGACGGACAGGTCGGCGAACGCCTGCGGGCCGTTCACCAGCGGGTGCCCGACCAGGTCCTCCGGGCGGACCGCCCGCTTCCGGGCGAGCGGGTGTCCGAGCGGGGCGATCAGCACGTAGTCGCTCTCGTACACCGGCTGGTACTCCAGCCCGTCCCCCCGGCCGCGCGGGTGGACCCCGAGCACCCCGACGTCCGCCCCGCCGCCGGCCAGCGCGGCGACCGCCGCCTCGTGGGTCGACTCGACCAGGGTCAGGTCGACTTCCGGGTGCTCGCGGGTGAACGCCCGGATGCACGGCGGCAGGTCGTCGTTCAGCACCCGCGGGGTGGTCACCACCACGACCGCCGGGCGGACCGCCCCGCGCGCCTCCTCGAACCGCCCCTTCAGGGTGCCGGCCTCGCGGACCAGCGGGGCGGCGAGGTCCGCCAGCACCCGCCCGGCGGCGGTCAGCCGGACCCCGCGGCCGGCCGCCTCGACCAGCTTCGCCCCGACCGCCCGCTCCAGGGCGTGCACCTGCACCCAGACGGTCGGGTGGGTGAGGTCGAGAAAGTCCGCGGCCGCCGACAGGCTGCCGAGCCGGGCCGTCTCGACGAAGCTGCGGAGCTGCTGGAAGCTCGGCTCCTTGTACCCGTGGGTGACGCGCGACCGGCGGGGCATGGTATGCTTTCCTCGACAGGCCCGATGGTCTAGTTCGAATAGCTTCTACACTTGCCCAGCCCGCCCCGCAACCGTTACCCTGTGCTCGTTCGTCGGACCACCCATCTCTCTCGCGTCCGGAAGCGACGTCGGCGGGTCGGCCCACCGCCCGTCGTCCTGGGAGGCGGATCATGACTAGGCGTTCGGCCGGCCGGCGGCCGGCGTTCACCCTGATCGAGCTGTTGGTGGTGATCGCCATCATCGCGGTGCTGGTCGGCCTGCTGCTCCCGGCCGTCCAGAAGGTGCGGGAGGCGGCCGCCCGGGCCAAGTGCGCCAACAACCTGAAGCAGTTCGGCGTCGCCCTGCACGCCTACCACGGCGTGTACGAGAAGTTCCCGTACGGCGGGTACAACGTCTCGGTGCGGTTCTTCCAGCTCAGCGGCTCGGCCCTGACCGCCGCCCTGACCGACGCCGGGTTTTTCAGCAAGTACCCCGGGTACTCGCTCGTGGCCGGCCGCGACCTGCGGGGGAACTTCATCGTCCTGACGCTCCCGTTCATGGAGCAGAACGCGCTCTGGAACCTCCTGCCGAACGGGGCCGACTACCCGTACGCGGTGTGCCCGTACTCGGCCGCCGGCGGGCCGGCCGCCTACCCGACGATGGACGCGGCCGCGGCGGCCTACGGGACCCAGTTCATGACGGCCAACCTCCCGTACGTCCAGTGCCCGAGCGACGGCTACGTCCGGGCGGGGGTCGCCGCCAACGACCGGCCCGACATCCTCCGCGCGAGCTACTACGGCAGCATGGGGCCGACCGCCGTCTACCACGACGACCGGTGCACCCGGCCCACCCCGTTCGCGGCGTACACGACCGCCGGCAACGGCCCCGCGTGGAACGCGAACCAGCTGCCGTACCCGGCGACCCCGGCGGACGCCCGGGCGATCAACGGGTACGGTAACAGCGTCCAGAACTTCCTCGGGATGTTCGGGGTCACCGGCCTGCCCACGGCCGCCCGGGACGCCGCGGACGGGCTGTCGAACACGATCGCGGTCGGGGAGGGGCTGACGGAGTGGTCGCAGTACCGCGGCGACTTCCGCAACGGCCGCGGCGGGTCGTGGTTCTCGTGGTCCCAGGCGCTGAGCACCACCGCCATCCCGATCAACTACCGGTCGGACGTGCGGGACTGCTCCGACCCGCTCCGCGACTGGACCGTCGGCACGGTCGCCCACGGGTTCAAGTCGCGGCACGCCGGCGGGGCGAACTTCCTGTTCGGCGACGGGTCGGTCCGCTTCCTGTCGGAAGGGCTCGACATGTGGACGTACCAGGTGCTCGGGGCGCGGAACGACGGCAAGCCGGTCCCCGGCGGCTACTGACCCCGGCCGCCGGGCGGAGGACGGACATGACTCGGTGGCGGTACCGGCTGGCGGCGGGGGGCGTGGCGGCGCTGGCCGCGGTGGCCGGGTGCGGCGGGCCGTCGAGCCTGTCCGGCGCGATCACCCTGGACGGCGCGCCGCTGGCGGGGGCGACGATCACCCTCCACCCGTCGGACCCGGGCTCCGGGGCCGTCATGGTCGTCGGGGCGACCAAGGCCGACGGCACGTTCGTCATCACCCCCGCGGCCGGCAAGTCGATCGCCCGCGGGACGTACAAGATGACCCTGAGCAAGCGGGCGGACCCGACCCCGGCCGAGAGCGCGGCGATGGTCGTCACCCGGGAGACGGTCCCCGAGAAGTACTCGAACCTCACGAAAACCGAGCTGACGGTCACCGTCCCCACCGGCGGCGACGTCGTCCTGAACCTGACACGGTGACCCCTCCCGCTTGGTGGGGCAGGCATTCCTGCCTGCCGCGGCTTGGCAGGCAGGAATGCCTGCCCCACCCAACTTCACCCGGTCACTACTTCAGCTTGTAGATCAGGTACGCCTGCGAGGTCGGGAGCGTGGCGTTCGGCTCGGTGTTCGAGTGGAACACCACCTCGATCCCGGCGGCCTTCAACTTGTCGGCCAGCTTCAGGCCGAGGATCGGCGAGTGGGTCGGGTCCGGGTGCGACTCCCCGACCTTCGCCCCCTTCACCCCGGTGTAGTAGAGCCCGATCGGCGGGTCGTCCTTCGTGACGTGGGTGATCGGCGAGTACTCCTTGATCCACCCCGCCAGCTTGTCCCGCCCCTGCTCCACCTCGTCGAGCGACTTCAGCCCGAACGCGTGCGCCCCGTAGGTGTAGTTCGGCAGCCACTCCCGGGTCTCCTTCGGGTCGAGCGACACCTGCGCCCCGTTCACCGCGGCGCAGTACAGCCGGGTCGACTCCCGGGCGACCGGGTCGGCGCTCTTCGGGTCGGCCAGGTCGTCGTGGAACGCTAGCCATAGCGACGAGCACCCGCCCGCCGACCCGCCGGTCGCCCCGATCCGCTTCTTGTCGATGTTCCAGTCCGCCGCCTTCGACCGCACGAACTGGAGCGCCCGGGCCGCGTCGTCGAGCGGGGCCTTGACCGGCGGGGTCACCTTCTGCTCGGCCGCGAGGTCGATCAGCCGGTAGTTGATCGTGGCGACCGAGATGCCGTTGTCGAGGTACGCCTTCACGGCCCCGTAGTAGCTGCTCTTGTCGCCGTTCCGCCAGCCGCCGCCGTGGATGCAGAAGACGAGCGGGGTCGGCTTGTCGGACTTGGCCTGCCAGAAGTCGAGCACGTTCCGCTCGTGCGGCCCGTACTTCACGGCCGCCGCGGTCGGCGGGACGGCCGGGGTCGGCAGCTTCTTCTCCTCCTTCTTCTCGACCTTCTTCTCCTGCGCCTGCCCGCCCGCCAGGGCGACCAGCAGGGCCGCGGCGGCCGCGAACGTCGGGCAGAGGAACCAGCGGCGGGTCATGTCGTTCTCCGGTTATGGGGGGGAACGGGCAAACGGCGCGGCGGCGAAACGCCCCCGCGCCGGGTTGCACCCAGGCCGTTGGCCTGGGCTGAGGAATCGCGCCCCTTCGGGGCTTCTTCTGAGGCCCGAAGGGCCGCCCTCCCTCAGCCCAGGCCAACGGCCTGGGTTCTACGTCGACGGCCCGGGTCGACTTTGACGCTGAACAGCTACCGCACGGTCACCACCGCGGGCGTCTGCTCGACGTTCCCGGCGGCGTCCGCGGCCCGGGCCTCGATCGTTGTCGCGCCGGCGTCGAGCGTGACCTCCCACTCGGCGAAGTTGCCGGCGGTCGGCTTCGCCTCCTTGCCGTTGACGGTCACCGTCTTCACCGGGCCGTTGTCGGCGCAGGTGCCGCGCACGAGCAACTTGCCGTCCGCGCGGGTCACGCGGGTGACGACCGTGGCGGGCGGCAGGTCGTCCACGGCGGCCGGCGGCTGCGGGAAGGCGACGCCCTTCACCTCCGCGACGCGCGACTCGTTCCCGGTCAGCGGGGCGTCCTCGCGGAAGGCGTCCGGGTTCGCCTTATACTCGCCGGACTTCGTGCTCACGACCAGGGCCGTCCGGCCGGCCCCGAACCAGTCGTGCAGGTACACCGACACCCCCTTCTCGAACTTCGGGGCCGGCCGCGGCCCGCCGCCGAGGTTCACCACCGCCCGCGCCCTGGTCGTGTCGGCCCAGTTCACCGTCCGGACGTTCCGCAGGTGGGTGACGGCGGCCCCGGTCGGGTTGTCGTCGCTGATCTGGACCAGCGGCATCCCGCCGGACCGGCACCCGTCGAACGTCAGCCCGTCGACCGCGAGCAGCCCGTACTGCACGCTCAGGTCGTCGTGCCCGCGGTTGAACGGCTCCGTGTTCGTCTGGCTCACCACCACGTTGGTGTAGAAGTGGTTGTCGTAGTTCGGGTGGTAGACGCCGTAGTTGACCCGGTGCAGGGTCAGGTTCTCGACCCGCAGGTTCGGCACCTGCGGGCGGAACCCGTAGTGCACGTCCCAGACCTTCAGGTTCTTGACGACGAACGGGTGCGCGGCGTCCGGGCCGACGCGGTTCACCCCTTCACCCAGGTTCACGCCGTAGAGGCCGTGCGAGGTGTGGACCTCGTTGTCCTCGAACCGGACGAACGGCAGCGTCCGCGGGTCGGTCGGCTTGCGGGAGCCGTCGGCCTGGCGGATCGGGAAGGCCAGCTTGTGCGCCGGGTGCAGGGTGGCCTCGTACCGGAACCCGTACTGGTCGCACTCGGCGGCCACGTTCCGGGTGAAGCTGTTCAGGCTGCACGTCCACCAGAACCCGGCGCCCTCGTTCCCGTCGAACGGGAGCACCTGCTTCGGCAGCCGCTTGCCGCGCCGCGCCCCGACCGCCAGGTTGCGGTCGAGGACGTTGGAGGTCTCCGTCCCGTCCTCCAGGAAGTAGCCGTGCCCGACGCTCTTGTACCCGACGTTGTCGCGGACCACGAGGTAGTCGGTGCCGTGGATCGTGAGCCACCGGTTGTGGCTGTCCCAGATCGAGTTGCCCACGACGAACGACCCGCGCATGGTGTCGCGGCAGAGGTGGAAGTGGAGGGCGTACTTGCCGAGCACGTCCTTCTTCCCGAGGTGCCGGAACTCGGCGTAGGAGAGGCTGCCGGCGCTGCCCTTGTGGTACATCGTGTGCCCGCGGACGCCGTCCGGGCTCGCGCTCTCGACCACCACGTTGCGGGACAGGTTCGCCACCTCGGCGCGGAACTCGCCGGCCCCGGCGTGCGGCATCGTCAGCGGCTCGCTCAGGGTGACCTTCGCCCCGTCGACCGCCACGACGGTGCGCTCCTCCGTCAGCGACCGGGTTTTCGCGTCGCCGTGGCTCTGGCTGCCGACGACGATCACCCGGTCGCCGGCCTTCCACCCGGTGACGGCTTCGGCGAGTGTCACCGCGGCGTCACCGACCTTCGCATCCGCCCCGAGCTTGACCCACGACCGGGACAGCGGCTGGCCGTGCAGGTCCATCCGCCCGCCGCAGTTCACCAGGGCCGGGCACGTCTCCTTGTCCATCCCCGCGACGTGGTGCAGCCGGACGACGGCCGTCTTCCCCGCCGCGACGGGGTTGTCCGGGGTGCCGACGACGAACTCCGGCTTCGGCCGGGTCGGGTCGGCGGGGGCGGCGTGGTCGCAGTCGAACCCGTCCTCGCTGTACGCGTCGCCGTCCTGGATCTTGACGAGGCCGACGTTCAGGACGGTGTCGCGGTCGGTGGCGAAGACCAGCGACCCGGAGACGTTCAGCCCGCGGACCACGGCGTCGGACTTCGCGTCGTAGGTGACGGCGTGGCCGGTGCGGACCAGCACGCGGCTGCCGTCGCCGGGGACCTTGCCCCCGACCCAGGTGGCGGGTTCGGACCAGGCCCCACTCTTCGCGGAGTGGATGACGGGCGGGTCGGCGGCGACCGCGGCGGGCGGCAGGCAGAGGGCGAGGACGGCGGCGAGGCGCACGGGGGGGCTCCGGTTGAGGTGGGAACGGGGCGGGGTTTCGATCGACGTTTAGCCGCGACCCGGAGTCCGCGGAGGGGAGCGCGAGGGCAACGCCGCGCTCCCCTCCGCGGACTCCGGGTCGCGGCTAAACGTCGGTCACTTCGGCGTGGCCTTGATCCAGTCGCGGATCAGCGTCACGGCCGGCTCGTCCACGACGTTCGACGCGATGTGCGGCATCCGCCCGAGGCCGAGCCGCGTCATGCGGTGGTACAGCATCGACCGGTCCGGGTCACCCGGGACGAGGATGCGCGGGTCCTTCAGGTCGAAGGTGCCCTGCCCCGGCTTCGCGTCGACGCCGAGGTCCTTGACGGCGAGGGTCGAGAGCAACTGGAACTCGGCGTTCCCGCCGCCCCACTTGCGGTGGCAGTGGCTGCAGTTCGCGTGCAGGTACGATCGGGCCCGGGCGTCGAGGCCGGCCTTCGGGTCGCGGGGGTCGGCGAGCCTCTCCAGTTCCGCCGGCGGCTTCGGCAGCTTCCGGTCGAACAGCCCGATGTGGTCGAGGGTGGCGAGCTGGTTCGCCACGACGCCACCGTAATCGTGGTCGCGGTTCATCTGGGCGGTGTTCACCCCGAGCGTGTACTTCGCCGTCACGGTGTGGCACATGGTGCACTCCGCCCGGCTCGGGAAGTGCCACGTCTGCTTCTTTTCCCCGGTCGCGGTCTTCACCGCGAACTCGCGGTCCGCGCCCTTCGCGTCGGCGAGCACGGCGTCGGTCTGCTCGTCGTTCCAGACGTAGGTGTACCCGCTCCACACCTGGTCGCCGTACTCCTCCGTCCCGGCCACCCGCTCGACCACCAGCAGCCGGGTTTCGAGCCGCCGCTTCTTGCCCGGCTCCGTTTCGAGCGCGAACGTCTTCACGAGCACGGTGCCGTCCGGGAAGCGCCAGCCGGGCACCGAGCCCGGGGCCGGCTGCGGGTACGTCACCGTCTCGAACTCGATCTTGGCGTCGCCGGGCACGGCGATGAACCGCTCCTTGCTCGCCCCGTCGGACCACAGCTCGGCGTTCACCGAGTACGGGATCAGCCCCCGCGCCGGGGTGTGAGCGGCCACGTCGGCGAACAGCCCGGTCGCGCTCAGCTTGCGGGGGAACTCCGGGCCGCCCTTCGCAACCGGCGGGGTCGGGGCGAGCTCGTAGACCCCGCCGTCGATGAAGTTCAGGGCGTACACCTCGCCGGCCGCGTCCTGGGCGAAGGCGACGATGCGCAGCGTGGTGTCGCACAGCTCGCGGTGCTCGGTCACCCGGTCCGCCTTCGCGTCGTGCCGGAGCATCCACACCTTGCCGGTGTCGTAGTCGCCGTAGATGTAGGCGCCCTTCAGTTCCGGCCGCTTCGACCCGTGGTAGACGAACCCGCCGGTGACCGACCGGAACTCGGCGTGGTTGTGCTCGACGACCGGCTTGAGGATCGGGGTCGGCCCCTTCTTCCGCTCCGGCCGGAACGGGTGGGCGCCCTCCTGCACGCTCCACCCGTAGTTCCCGCCCTTCCGCACGCGGAGCACCATCTCCCACAGGTCCTGCCCGACCTCGCCGGCCCACAGGTCGCCGGTGGCGGTGTCGAAGCCGATCCGCCACGCCTGCCGGATGCCGTAGGCCCACACCTCGCCGCGCGCCCCCGACGTGCCGACGAACGGGTTGTCCTTCGGGACCGCGTAAGCCTTACCGCCCTCTTCGCGGTCCACGTCGATGCGGAGGATCTTGCCGAGGACGGTGCCGAGGTCCTGCCCGGTTTCGAGGCTGTCGGCGATGCCGCTGCCGTCGCCGGTGGAGACGTAGAGCATGCCGTCCGGGCCGAACCGCAGGCACCCGCCGTTGTGCCCGCCGGACGGCCAGGTGAAGACCACCTGTTCGGACTTCGGGTCGGCGGTCATCGCGGCCCGGTCGGTCACGGTGAACCGCGAGACGCGGGTGCCGTCCGGCTTGTCCGGGGCGGTCATGATCGAGACGTAGACGTACCCGTTCTCCGCGAACTTCGGGTGCAGGGCGACGCCGTAGACGGTCCGCTTCGCGTCGAGCAGGAGCTTCGGGTCGGCCTTCACCGGGTCGGCGTCGAACCAGTGGAGCTTGCCGGCGCGCTCGGCGACCACCCACGCCTTCCGGCCCGGCACCGGGGCGAGTTCGAGCGCCTCGTCGAACTTGAGCTTCGGGTAGCTCCGCACCATCTGGTACGGGGCCGGCGGCTCCGGCGACCCCTTCACCTTCGAGGTCGTCCACGGCTCGCGCTTCTCCAGCCCGAACGGCTTCCGCTCCGGTGCGGCCGGCTCGGCGGACGAGTGCGGGAGGAACGCGGCCGCGGCGCCGGCGAGGCCGAGGGCGGCGGCCCAGTACGCGGGGCGCATGGGGAGGGTCCGGGGGAGAGGGTACGGCGGGTGGGATGAATGTACCCGGGCGGGCGCGGCAGCTCAACGACAATCCGGCGGAGGGTGGCGGGCACACTCCGTGTGCCGTCCGCGACGCGTCGCCCCGGCGGACGGCACACGGAGTGTGCCCGCCACCCTCACGCCAGCAGCTGCTTTACCACCTTGCCGCCGACGTCGGTCAGGCGGAAGTCGCGGCCCTGGAACTTGTACGTCAGCTTCAGGTGGTCCAGCCCGAACAGGTGCAGGATCGTCGCCTGCAGGTCGTTGACGTGGACCGGGTCCTTCGTCACGTTCCACCCGATCTCGTCCGTCTCCCCGACCACCTGCCCGCCCTTGATCCCGCCGCCGGCGGCCCACACCGAGAACGCGGACGGGTGGTGGTCGCGGCCGGTCACGACCGGGCTGCCGCCGCGGTTCTCGCCCAGCGGGGTGCGGCCGAACTCGCTCAGCCACAGCACCAGCGTCTGGTCCAGCAGCCCGCGCTGCTTCAGGTCCTTGATCAGGGCGGCGACCGGCTGGTCGGCCATCCGGCAGTTGTGCGGCAGCTCGGCCTCCAGGTTCGAGTGGTGGTCCCACGAGGCGTGGAACAGCGACACGAACCGGACCCCGCGCTCGACCAGCCGGCGGGCCAGGAGGCAGTTCGCCGCGAACGCCCGGAACTGCCCCTTCCCGCCGCCCCGGGCCGCCTTGATGTCCGGCTCCGGGCGGTCCAGCCCGTAGGCGTCGAGCGTCTTCCGGGTCTCCTTCGACAGGTCGATCAGCTCCGGGGCGGCGGACTGCATCCGGAACGCCAGCTCGTAGGCGGCCGCCCGGCTGTCGATCTCCGGGTCGCCGACGGCGGCGTGCCGCACCCCGTTCAGGTCGCGGACCGCCTCGATCGTCTTCGCCTGCATCGCGGCCGACAGCCCGGCCGGGTTGCCGAGGTTCAGCACCGGCTCGCCCTGGTTGCGGAACAGCACCCCGGCGTAGGTGCTCGGGAGGAACCCGCTGCCCCAGTTGGACGTGCCGCCGGAGGTGCCGCGGCCGGCGTTCAGGACGACGTACCCGGGCAGGTCCTTCGACTCGCTGCCCAGCCCGTAGGCCAGCCACGACCCCATGCTCGGCCGGCCGAACATGGTGCTGCCGGTGTTCATCAAGAGCTGGCCGGGGTGGTGGTTGAACGCCTCGGTGTGCATCGACCGGATCAGGCACACGTCGTCGGCGACGCTGCCGAGGTACGGCAGGAACTCGGACAGCTCCATCCCGCATTGGCCGTACTTCGACCACTTCCGCGGGCTGCCGAGGACGACGGCGGTCTCCTTCTGGAGGAACGCGAACCGGACGTTCTTGGTGAACGACTCCGGCAGCTTCTGGCCGTGCAGCTCGTTCAGCTTCGGCTTGGGGTCGAAGAGGTCGAGCTGCGACGGCGCCCCTTCGAGGTAGATGCAGATGCAGTTCTTCGCCTTCGGGGCGAAGTGCGGCGGCCGGACGGCTAAAGGCGAGCCGGGGGCGTCAGCCCCCGGAGCCGCGGCGGTGAGCCGGCCGTCGTCCTTGAGGAGTGACGCGAGGGCGAGCAGCCCGACGCCGTTGGCGCTGGTGGCGAGGAAGTCGCGGCGGGTGCGGGCGGCGTGCGGGGCGAGCGGGTGCATGGGAATCCCGGTTCGATGTTCAGCCGCGACGCGGAGTCCTCGGAGCGGAGCGCGGCGTAGGCGCCGCGCTCCCCTTCGGGTCGCGGCGAAACGGGGTGGTGCGGTTCACTCCCGGGTCACGAACTCGTCGAGGTTCAGCACCGTCCGCGCGACCGCCACCCACGCGGCGGCCTCGGCCGCCGGGACGCCCGCCGGGGCGTGCTTGCCCGCCAGCGCGGCCGCCCCCTTCGGGTCGGTCGCGGCGAGCTTCGCCAACTCGCCCTGCAGCGCGACCAGCCGCGCTACCTCGGCCGCGGCCGGCTCCCGGCACAGGCACAACTTCAGCAGGTACGCCGCCCGCTCGGCCGCGGAACCCTCCTTCTCGGTCAGCACCCGCTTCGCCAGCGCCTGGGCCGCCTCGACGAACACCGCGTCGTTCAGCAGGGTGAGCGCCTGCAGCGGCGTGTTCGACCGCTCCCGCCGGACCACGCACACGTTCGAGTCCGGGGCGTCGAACGTCATCAGCGTCGGGTACGGGCTGGTCCGCTGGAACCAGATGTACAGGCCGCGCTTGTACCGGTCCGGCCCCGTCGTCTCGACCCACTTCGCGGCGTTCGCGTAGGTCAACTCCGAGATGCCCGGCGGCTGCGGCGGGCGGATCGACGGTCCGCCGACGGTCGAGTTCAGCAGCCCGCTCGCCGCCAGCGCGCCGTCGCGGACGATCTCCGCCTCGAGCCGCGGCCGCGCCTGCCGGGCGAGCAGGACGTTCGACGGGTCTCGCCTCAGCGCCTCGGGGCGGACGGCCGACGACTGCCGGTACGTCGCGGACGTGACGATGAGCCGGTGCAGCTTCTTCAACGACCACCCGCACCCGGCCGGGTCCTGGAACTGGCCCGCCAGCCAGTCGAGCAGTTCCGGGTGGCTCGGCTTCTCCCCCTGGGTGCCGAAGTCCTCGGGGGTGGCCACCAGCCCGCGGCCGAAGAACTTCGCCCACGCCCAGTTCACCGCCACCCGGGCGGTCAGCGGGTTGTCGGCCGACACCAGCCACTTCGCCAGGTCGAGCCGGGTCGCCGATTCGCCGGCCGGCTTCGGCATCACCCCGAGGGTGCCGGGCTTCACCTCGACGCCCTTGCGGAGGAAGTCGCCGCGGAGCAGGACGTGCGTCGGGCGGGCCGGGCCGAGGGCCAGGGTCATCGCCTTGCTCGCCGCCGGGGCCCGCTTCGGGAGGGCGGCCAGCGCCTGTTCCCGCTTCTTCAGCTCCGCCGCGGGAAGCTGCTTATCCTTCGCCTCGGCGACGGCCGCCTCCAGCTTCGTCTTCTCCGCGGCGAACGCGGCCTGCTCCTTCTTCAGCCGCTCGTCGTCGCCGGGGAGCGGGACGTCGATGTCGGCCTCGCGGTCGGAGTTGAAGAACGCGAACAGCTGGTAGAACTCGCGCTGCGAGACCGGGTCGTACTTGTGGTCGTGGCACTGGGCGCAGCCGACCGTCAGCCCGAGCCACACCTTCCCGGTGGTGCCCACCCGGTCCACCACGGCGGCGACGCGGAACTCCTCGGCATCCACCCCGCCTTCCTTGTTGGTGAGGGTGTTCCGGTGGAACCCGGTGGCGATCTTCTGCTCCGCCGTCGCGTTCGGGAGGAGGTCGCCGGCCAGTTGCTCGGTCGTGAACCGGTCGAACGGCAGGTCGGCGTTCAGGGCGTTGATGACCCAGTCCCGGTACCGCCAGGCGAACGGCCGGCCGGTGTCCTTCTCGTACCCGTCGCTGTCGGCGTACCGGGCGGAGTCGAGCCAGTGGCGGCCCCACCGCTCGCCGTAGTGCGGGGACGCGAGCAACCGGTCCACCACCTTCTCGTAGGCGCCGGCGCTGGTGTCCTTCAGGAAGGCGTCGAGTTCGGCCGGGGCGGGCGGCAGGCCGGTGAGGTCGAGCGAGACGCGGCGCAGGAGCGCCGCCCGGTCCGCGCCGGGCGACGGCGTCAGCCCTTCCTTCTTCAACCGGGCGAGGACGAAGGCGTCGATCGGGTGACCGCCCGGCGCCGGGACGGCCGGGCGGGCGATCGGCCGGAACGCCCAGTGGTCGGACTTCGCCGAGGTCGTGGTGGCGGGGCCGGCCGCGTCGCCCCACTTCGCCCCCTGGTCGATCCACGCCCGGAGGACGCCGACCTGCGCGGCGGTCAGCGCGGCCGCGTCGCCCGGCGGCATCTTCGCGTCCGGGTCGGTCCCGGCGACGGCGTGGACCAGTCGGCTGTCGGCGCTCTTCCCGGGGACGATCACCTTCCCGCCGTTGCCGCCTTCGAGGGCGTCCGCGCGGGTGTCGAGGCGGAGCCCGCCCTTCTGCTTGTCCGGCCCGTGGCACTTGAAGCAGTGGGCCGCGAGGACCGGGCGGACGTCCGTGTCGAAGTCGACCTTGGCGGCGGCCGCCGGGGGCAGGTCCGCCTTCGGCTTCGGCGGGTCGGCCGCGGCGGGGTGCCCGACGGCGAGGGCCAGGAGCGCGGCGGGGGGCAGGAGGCGGAGGCGGGGCATGGCGGGTGCCGGGCGGGGACGGGTCGGCGGCGGGATGCGTCTAGCCTAAACCGGCCGCCCGGGCGTGGCAACCCGGAACCACCCCCGGCAAGGGCGAGGGGCTCGTCTGGGAACCGAGGTGCGCGGCGGTGGGCCGCGGCGTGCCGCGAGGCGCGGCCGCGTCAGCCGGCGGAGATGAGTCGGGCGGGCGGCTCGGCCGGCGGGGGCGCCGGGACGAGCAGCCGCTCCGGGCGGCGCCACCAGCCCGGGGCCCGGAGGGCCGGGTGGTCCGGGTCGCGGCCGGCCGCCAGGTCCCGGACCACGTCGGCGAGCGCGGCCGGGCGGGGCGGGTCGTGCCGGACGTCGAACACCCCGGGCTCGTACGCCCCGGCCTCCCGGGTGACGAGCGAGTCCCAGTCGTACGCCCCGAACGCGGCCCACGCCGTGACCGCCCGGACGTCCGCCCCGGCCGCCCGCGCCCGGACGGCGGCCCGCCACACGTCCCACAGCCACCGCACCTGCTCGTCCGGGGTGCACCCGAGGTGGGCCTCGGTCACGACCACCGGGCGGCGGTACCGGTCCCACGCCTGCCGCAGCAGCGACCGGAGCCCGGCGCCCCCGGCCGGGAGCACCCGGACCGCCTCCGTGTCGGCGTACCGGTGCCGCCCGTTCCCGCCGGCCGCCGCCTCGGGGTAGAACTCCAGCCGGTCGTCCAGGTACCGCTCGCTGGTCACGTAGTAGTTCACCCCGACCACGTCCGGCGGGCACGGGTGGTCGAGGAACCACCCGAGGTCGGCGTCTGCCGCCCCGGCCCGCCGGAGGTACCCGCGGAGTGGGTGGTCCCGGCCGACCCGGCCGCAGAGCAGGTCCCAGGTCAGCCACCGCCGGTGGTTCTCGAACCGGGCCTGGTACTCCAGGGCCGGCGGGGCGTGGGTCTGGCCCAGGTCCTCGGTCTGGACGAGGGCCGCGTCCGGGCGGACCCGGCGGACCGCCGCCATCGCCAGGGCCACCGCCCGGCACTGGGTGAGCAGGCACCGGACGAGCGCCCGGTCGTCGGCCCGGTGCGGGTACCAGTGCCCGTACAGCCCGCTGAACCGGGCGGTGGTGAGCGGCTCGTTCACCGGGGTGTACGCGTCGACCCACGGGAACCGCTCGGCCACCCGGGCGGCGAAGGCGGCCAGCCCGGCGGGGAACCCCGGGTCGAGCAGGGACGTGTGCGGCGGCCCGCTCCCGTGGTGCACCAGCCCGACGACCGGGCGGACGCCGAGCGCCCGGAGCCGGCCCAGCCGCTCGTCGGCCCACGCCCAGTCGACCGGGTCGGCGGCGTGCCGCTCCCACAGGACCGGGTACCGGACGGTCCGGACGCCGAGCCCGGCGAGCCGGTCCAGGTCGTCCGCCCGGCGGTCGTGCCCGGTCCGCGCGAGCTGGTCGGAGTACCGGTCCCCGACCCGGTTGACCGTGCACTCCACCCCGGCCCACGCCTCGGGCCGCCCGGCCGCCTGATCCATCCCGCCCTCCTCGGTCGTCGGCCCCGGGCCGGGGTCCGCGACCCCGGCCCGGTCAGTTCACCCCGCGGCGGGACCAGAAGGCGTGCCGCCCGGTCCGCCCGCCGCAGCACGGGCAGGTCGGGAAGTACACCCGGTCCACCGCCGCCTCGTGCCCGCACCGCCGGCCGGCGTGGACCGGGACCGGCAGCCCGCACGCCTCGCAGTCGTGCAGCGGCTCCGCCTCGTCGTCCGACAGGTACACCTCCACCACCTCCTCCGGCAGGGCGGCCGGGATCCGGCCGTCCGCCCCGAGCATCGCGAACAGGGCCCGCAGCCCGCGGCCGCCGAGCCGGCGGTCGGTCAGGAGCACCCGCACCCGCCCCCGCTGCCCGGCCGGGACTGCCGCCAGGAACTCGCCCAGGGCGTCCGCCGCGCCCGTCTCGTACCGCGTCATGGTGCCGCCTCGTGTTGTGGGTGATTCGTCAGGCGAGGGCCGGGGCCGACTCCATCGCCGCCCGGGCGGCGGCCGCCGCCTTCCGCCCGGCCAGGAAGGCGTGGTCCGAGTTGTAGTACTCCCACTCGCTGTACCGCCCGGCCAGGTGCACCCCGTGCCGCCCCAGCCACTCCCGGATCGCCGCCACGTTCCCCGGCCGGGCGTGGTCGTACACCACGTACGCGTGCGGCATGTCCACCTGGTTCGCCGCCCAGATCGGGTCGTCCGGGCGGAGGATGCCGACCCTCACGCAGTCGTCGATACAGCGCTTGATGAGGGCGTCGCCGTCGCACGGGAGCGGCTTGAGCGGGCCGTACGTGATCTCGCAGGTCAGCCCGAACCCGCCCGGCGGGTTGCAGTGCGGGCTCGCGTTCCCCTGGACGAAAATCCGGTGGAACACCGGGTCCTCGGGGTAGTAGATCCAGTGCTTCTCGGTCAGGGCCGGGCGGCCGACCCCGAGGTTCACGCACCGGACCGAGGTGTGCCGCAGCCCGGCGGCGGCCCGCCGGATGTTCTCGGGCACCTCGTCGCCCATCGCCCGGATCAGCACCGGCAGCGGCATCGTGCTGACCAGCTGTTCGTACCGGTACTCCGTCCCGTCGGCGAGGGTGACGGTCCGACGGCGCGGGGATACGGCCTTCACCCGGGAGTTGAGCCGGACGCGGTCCCCGAGGTGCGGGAGGAACCCGTCCATCAGGGCCTGGAACCCGCCCCGCAAGGGGTACCCGAACCGGGCGTTCGGCCCCATCGGCTTCGGCTTCGGGGACAGCGCCCCCTCGATCATCTCCCGCAGGTCCGGCATCGGCACCCGCCCGCCGAGCCAGCTCGTCTCCATCTCGGCCAGCGGGACCGCCCAGATCTTCTTGTTGTACGGGACCGCGAAGTGCCTCGCGATCCCCGACCCCCACACCTGGTGGATGAACTCCTCGAAGTTCCGCGGCCCGGCCGCGGCCGCCCCGTTCCCCGACGGGGCGCCGTTCCGGCGGACGAGCGGGGCGGTGCTCTCGGCGACCCCGTCCCCGCAGCAGTCGGTGACGGCCGCGTCCTTCGGGTCGGTCCCGGCGAGCGGGGAGCAGGTGCCGTTGCGGGCGTGCGCCTTCCCGTTCCCATTCGCGGGCGGGGCGGGCTTCGGGTCCGGCTTCGCCGCCAGGCCCCCGAACCGGGCCTCGATCGCCCCGACGATGCACTCGGTGACGACGTCCGCCGGCAGCCCGTACAGCGACCCCTGGAACGGGTACCGGGTGTGCACCCCCTTGCTGTACACCCACGCCTCCCGGTCCTGCCAGTGGACGTTGTCCCCCAGCAGCGTCCGGTACATCTCGTGGACGTACGGGTCGTTCGAGAACATGATGTGGCCGGCGAAGTCGAACGTGAACCCGCGGTCCTCGACCGACCGGCACCACCCGCCGACGGTGGCGTTCGCCTCCAGCAGGACCGCGTCCTCGCCGAGGTGGTACGCGGCCGACAGCCCGGTCGGCCCGGCCCCGACCACCACGACGGGGGCGTCCCGGCGAGCGGGGGGCGTCAGCCCCCTGACCTCGGACGCATCAGGGGGCTGACGCCCCCCGCTCGCCGCGCGCTCCAGCTCGTCCGCCATCAGGGTCGCGGTCGCGTCCCACGACGTCTTGGCCAGCACCCCGCGGTACCGCTCCAGCCGGGCCGCCCGGGCGTCCGCCGTCTCGGCCAGCGCCGCGTCGCAGGCGGCCGCGAACCCTTCGGCCGTGTCCGCCAGCCCGACCATCGACCCGTACGGCTCGGCCACGTCCGCGATCGGGGTGCTCACCACCGGCTTCCCGGCGGCCATGTACTCCACCGTCTTCGTCGGGCTGATGAACCGGGTCGCCTCGTTCCGGGCGAACGGCAGGAGCGCCACGTCCCACCCGGACAGGAACGCCGGCAGGTCGGCGTACGCCTGCTGCCCGAGGTAGTGGACGTTCGGCCGCCGCGGCAGGTCCGCCGGGTCGAGCTTGACAACCGGCCCGACCATCACGAACTGGTAGTCCGGCCGGAGGTCGGCGGCCGCGGCGAGCAGGTCGCGGTCGAGCCGCTCGTCGATCACCCCGAAGAACCCGAGCCGCGGGCGCGGGATGGCGGCCTGGGCCGGCGGGTCGGGGAGGTCGCCGGCCGCGGCCCGGCCGAAGTGGGCGGCGTCCACGCTCGACGGGAAGCAGTGGCAGTTCGGGTGGCGGCCCTTCTTCGCCCGGTACAGGCTCGGCCCGCCGGTGAACACCACGTCCGCCCGGGCGAGCAGCCGCGCCTCCAGGTCGAGCAGCCGCGGCGGGGCGAACTTGAACGCCGACAGCTCGTCCATGCAGTCGTAGGCGACCGCCCGCGGGGAGAGGCCGTCGGCCAGCGGCAGCGCCATCGGGGTGTAGAACCACAGGTCGTACCCGCCGCCCGCCCGGTCCCGGACGAGGTCGCGGACGAGCGGGGCGAGGTGCGGGTACTGGGCGTCGGAGAACCCGCCGGCCGGCTCCGGGGTGCGCGGCCGGCAGACGGTCACCCCCGGGGCGGCCTCGCGGAACTCCCACCGCGGCCCGGCCGGGTCGTGCTCCGGCTCCTCGACGAACAGGACCGGGCGGGTGCGGGCCAGCCGGGTCATCAGGTGTTGGGGGCGCTGGAAGACGAAGTCCCAGCGGAGGTGGGAGAAGACGACGAGCGGGTCTTGCGACGGGGGCATCGAGCGCCTCGGGGCCTTCAGGGGAGCGGGCGTCCAGTCCGCCCATTCTTCAGCAAACCCCGGGCACCCCGAACTGCCCGGCGCGCGGGTTGCTTGCCCTCCCGACAGGCAAGCGGGACTTCGGATAATCGCGCCGATTGACACCCCCCTTTGCGCCGTTCCTGACCCGTTCCGCCGGGCGGGTGCGGGCACCCCGCCGCCTCCCCCTGGGAACACCGGTTCACGTACCGCCCGGGTCCGGCCGCCGCTGCCGGTGCATCACCTCGTCCCGCCAGGTCTGCTCCTGGTCGTGCTCCTGGGCGGTGGCCGGCCCGCGGGTCGCCCGGGCGATCGCCTCCAGCGGGAACTTCGGCACCCGGTCGGCGGTCAGCAGCCCGTTCGCCTCCTGGTACGTGTCGGCGAACTGGGTGTAGCAGAACCCGGCCAGCACCGGCAGGGCGCGGACGACGGCCATCAGCTTGGCGTACCGGGCGGCGAACGCCTCGGCCGAGGCGGCCCGGCTGTACCCCCAGCTCCCGTGCGCGGGGGAGAACGCGATCCCGCCGAACTCGGTCAGCACGACCGGGTGGTCGGGGTGCGGCTGCCCCTCCCCGAGGATCAGCATCCGGCCGCCCGGCCGCTCCCGCCGGAACAGCCGCGGCAGGTCGTCGACCGCCCCGTACCGGCTGGCGATGCGGTCGAGCTGGTCGTCGTAGTCGTGGATCCCGATGACGTCGGTGGCGACGCTCTCCCACCCGTCGTTCCCGACCACCGGGCGGGTCGGGTCGAGGGTCTTGGTCAGGTGGTACAGGGCCCGGACGTAGTTCCGCTGGGCCGGGCTGTCCGGCAGGTCCGGGACGCCCCACGACTCGTTGAACGGCACCCAGGCGACGACGCACGGGTGGGACCGGTCCCGGTCGATCACCGCCGCCCACTCGGCCGTCAGCCGCTCGACCGAGGCCGGGTTGAACCGGTACGCGCTGGGCATCTCCTCCCACACCAAGAGCCCCAGGGCGTCGGCCCAGTACAGGTACCGCGGGTCCTCGATCTTCTGGTGCTTCCGCACCCCGTTGAACCCCATCGCCTTGGCCAGCTCGACGTCCCGCCGCAGGGCCGCGTCGTCCGGGGCGGTCTGCCCGGTCAGCGGCCAGTACCCCTGGTCGAGCACCAGCCGCAGGGTGAGCGGCCGTCCGTTCAGGACGAACCGGTCCCCCTGGACGGCGACCGACCGCAGGGCGGTGTAGCTCCACGCCTCGTCGACGACCTGCCCGTCGGGGGAGAGGAGCTGGAGGTGGGCGTCGATCAGGGTCGGCCGCTCCGGGCTCCAGAGCAGCTCGTTCCGGTAGTCGTCGATCCCGGGGTCGGACAGGGCGATCCGGCGGTGCACCTCCCCGGCCACGACCCGGTAGGTGTCGTCGGCGAGCAGGATCGGGCCGGCGGAGAGGACGACCCGCAGCCGGAGGTCGTCGGGCGGGGGGCCGTCGGCCGCGACGACCGCCTCCAGCCCCAGCTCCCACCGCTCCAGCGTCGGGGTCCACCGGACCTTGCCGATCCGGACGGCGGGGACCGGCTCGAGCCACACCGGCTGCCAGACGCCGGTGCACCGCGGGTACCAGATGGAGTGCGGGTGGAGCTGCCAGTCCTGCTTCCCGCGCGGCTTCGCCAGGTCGTGCGGGTCGTCGTCCGCCCGCACCACGACCTCGACCTCGCCGGCCGCGGCCGCCGCGGTGAGGTCGGCGGCGAACGGGGTGTACCCGCCGCGGTGGGTGGCGACGAGGGACCCGTTCGCCCACACCGCCGCCTCGTAGTCGACCGCCCCGAAGTGGAGCAGGTGCCGCTCGCCGGCGGCCGGGGGCGGGACCGGGACGCGGCGGCGGTACCAGCACCGGCGGTAGAACCCGGGGTCGGCGACCCCGCTGGCGGCCGTCTCGGGGGCGAACGGGACGCGGATCGTCCGGTCCCACCGCACCTCGGCCGGGGTCGCCCACGCCCCGTCCGGGTCGAGGGCGAAGTCCCACGCCCCGTCGAGCGGGGTCCACCGGCGGCGGCGGAGTTGCGGGCACGGGTGCGGCGGGCGGCCGTCGGGCATCGTCACCCCTCGCGGCGGGCGACCGGGGGCTTCGCAAACCCGGTACCGGGGGTTCCGGCGGGCCGTCGGGAGGGTCGGGAAACGACCGGCCCCGGAATGGGGCCGGCACCGCGCCTGCACTCCCTCCCGGCGCGCGGCCCGACGTCCGGGCCGCGCCGTCGTCGGGTGAACCGGGAGGATCGCAATGGCGGACCAGCGGAGCCGGGGCGGGAAGAAGCAGGGGGGTCAGAACCCGTCGAACCCGGCTCAGGGACAGGGGGTCGGCGGGGACGGGGCGCCGGGCGGGTCGGGCCGCGGCGGCAAGCGGGCCTCCGGCGGCGGGTCGTCGGGCGGGGGCGGCAAGGGGCGGGCGAACGGCGGGCAGAAGGGGAACTCGGGCGGCGACCCCGGTCGGGACGAGCTCGGCGAGAACTCCTGAGCGGCGACCGGCCTCTTGTGGCACAGGTCAGGGGACCTGTGCCACAAGGGAAGACCGGGCCCAGGCGCACGCCCGGTCCACCAGCGGGCCGAGGGCGGCCCCGTCCGGGCGGCCGGGGGCGAACAGCCGTGGGACGTGCGGGAACGGCCCGTCCGACCCCGGCGGCAGGATCAGGACCGGGACCCGCGGGCCGGCCGAGTCCTCGTGGGCGGCGGCCAGCACCCCGGCCACCGAGCCCCACGGGAGCGGGGGCACGAGGACCACCAGGTCGGGCGGCGACGCCCGCAGTTGTCCCAGGCAGTCCGCCCCGCCGTCGGCCGTCGCCACCTCGCACCCCAGTCCCGCGAAGATGGCGGCCGCGGCCTCCCGCAGCCGCCCGTCCGTCGTCGCCACCAGCACCCGGTTCGGCACCGCAGCCTCCGTTGTAACCGTTCGCCTCTGTCGTCCGCCGTACCGAATTGCAGGTCCCGTACCGTGGCCGCCTGGCTCGCGGGGGATGCGGGATGACCCGACTCGGGACGGCGGCGCGTCAGGGGACTCGCGGACGCAGGCGGATGGGTCGGGTTCAACCCATCGTGATATCCGGGCGCTTTGGGCGGCCTGCGAACCTCGGGGGGGCGGGGGCGGGAAGGCAGGTTCCGGGCCGCCGGCGCGGCATGACGGGTGCACACGGGAACGGGCGGACCACCGACTCGTCGAGGGGGACGTGTGCTCGCGCGCAGCTTCTGGAAGCCCCGGCTCGGGGCGGTGTACCTGGGGGACGGGCGCACCCGGTTCCGGGTGTGGGCGTCGAGGCGGGAGCGGGTGGACCTGCACCTGACCGCCCCGGCCGACCGGGTCGTCCCGATGCACCCGCGGGGGAACGGGTACTTCGAGGCCACGGCCGACGGCTGCCCGCCCGGGACCCGGTACCTGTACCGCCTCGACGGGGAGGTGGAGCGGCCGGACCCGGCCAGCCGGAGCCAGCCGACGACGGTGCACGGGCCGTCGGAGGTGGTGGACCCGGCGTTCCCGTGGACCGACCTGTTCTGGCACGGGGTGCCGCTGGACAAGTACGTGATCTACGAGCTGCACGTCGGCACGTTCACCCCGGACGGGACGTTCGACGCCGTGGTCCCCCGGATCCCGGACCTGGTCGAGCTGGGGGTGACGGCGGTCGAGCTGATGCCGGTGGCCCAGTCCCCCGGGGCCCGGGGGTGGGGGTACGACGGGGTGTACCCGTTCGCCCCGCAGAACAGCTACGGCGGGCCGGCCGGGCTGAAGCGGCTGGTCGACGCCTGCCACGCCCACGGCCTCGCGGTGGTCCTGGACGTGGTGTACAACCACTTCGGCCCGGAGGGCGGGTACCTGCGGGACTTCGCCCACTACTTCACCGACCGGTACCGGACCCCGTGGGGGGAGGCGGTGAACGTGGACGGGCCGAAGAGCGACGAGGTCCGCCGGTACCTGGTCGAGAACGCCCTGTACTGGGTGCACGAGTACCACGTCGACGGGCTGCGGCTGGACGCCATCCACGCGATCCACGACGAGACCGCGACCCCGTTCCTGATGGAGCTGGGGAACGTGCTCGGGCGGTACGCGACGGACCTGAACCGGCGGGTGTACCTGGTGGCCGAGAGCGACCTGAACGACGTCCGGGTGCTCCGCCCGCCGGACCTGGGCGGGCTCGGGCTGGACGCCCAGTGGGCGGACGACCTGCACCACTGCGTGTTCACCATGCTGGCCGGGGAGGAGAGCCGGTTCCACCGGGACTACGACCAGTTCGAGCTGCTGGCCAGCGCGTACCAGCACGGGTACGCGTACACCGGGCAGTTCTCCGCCACCCGGGAGCGGCGGCACGGGAACCAGCCGGTGAACCTGCCCGGCCGGCAGTTCGTCGTCTGCCTCCAGAACCACGACCAGATCGGGAACCGGAAGTGGGGGGAGCGGTTCGGGGCGCTGGCCGGGGCGGAGGCCCAGAAGCTGGCCGCCGGGGCGGTGCTCCTGTCCCCGTTCACCCCGATGCTGTTCATGGGGGAGGAGTACGGGGAGGACGCCCCGTTCCTGTACTTCACCGACTTCTCCGACCCGGCCCTGGCGGCGGCCGTCCGGGAGGGGCGGAAGCGGGAGTTCGAGATGGCCGGCGGGGACGACCCGCCGGACCCGCAGGCGGAGGGGACGTTCCGCCGGTCGAAGCTGGACTGGGGGCTGCGGGGCCGGGGGGCGCACCGGGTCCTGTACGAGTTCTACCGGGAGCTGCTGCGGCTGCGGCGGGACTCCCCGGCCCTGCGGTTCCCGGACAAGGAGCGGATGCGGGTGACCCCGCTCCCGGAGCACCGGGTGCTGCTGGTGGAGCGGTGGGACGGGGACGACGAGACCCTGATCGCCCTGAACTTCGACGACCGCCCGGCCGAGGTGCGGATCACCCTCCGGGCCGGGGCCTGGGACCGGCAGCTGGACTCGGCCGACCCCCGGTGGGGCGGCCCGGGCACCCCGTCCCCGGCGGAGCTGGTCGCCCGGAGCGAGGCCCGGCTCACCCTGGCCCCGACGTCGGTCGCGGTGTACGCCCTGCGCCTCGACCCGGTCACCAACCGCTGACCCGCGGTCAGCGGCGGCCGCCGGCCCGCCGCCCGCCGCCCGCGGCCGCCTCCGGCTCCCCGCCCTCCTCGTCGTCGGCCTCCTCGGCCTCGACGTTCACGGCCGTCTCGGCCAGGGCGGTGAGCCGCTTGTCGGCCTCCGCCTCCTCGTCGAGGGTCTGCTGGAGGAGGGCCTCGGCGTCCGCGTACCCGAGGAGCCGGGCGAACGTCCGGGCGCACCCGTACCCGGCGATCTCGTAGTGCTCGACCTTCTGGGCGGCGCAGATCAGGGCGGCGTCGACGACCGCCGGGTCCCCGTCCTCGGCGAGCACCTCCTTCCCCTCCTCGATCAGCCCCTCCATCGCCTTGCACTTCTTCCCCCGCGCCTTGGCCCCCAGCTCCTCGAAGATGGCGTCCAGCCGCTCGACCTGGCGGCGGGTGACCTCCAGGTGCTCGGTGAAGGCGGCCCGCAGGTCCGGGGACGAGGCCCCCTTGGCCATGCGGGGGAGGGCCTTGAGCAGTTGGGCCTCGGCGCTGTACAGGTCCTTGAGTTCGGTCACGTACAGGTCGTGCAGCGAGTCGAGCGGCATGTCTGCGGCTCCGGTACGGGGTGCGGGTCGAGGGCGACCGGCCCGTAGCGGGCGAGTTGCAAGTCCCGGACCGGCCGCCGGGCGGGCTTCCGCCGGCGTGACGGGCGGGTAGAACCCGTCACGGCACCGGCTCCCCTGAAGGGGGCCGGTGGGGAGTTGCCGGGGGGTGGCGTTCCGGAAGGGTGGCAGAGTGGTCGATCGCACCGGTCTTGAAAGACGTCCGGCCCGGCCCGGCTAACCACCTCGTCAAGGCGGTATCCCCTAAAATCTGAGGCGTTCGAGCCGATCTCGGCCGGAACCCGAAACGTGTCGGAACGCCCCGGAGCGGCCCCCGGTGGTAGTACATACTACCGCCAGAAAGTCGCGTTCCGCTCCGTCGACCGCGCCGGGGGATTGCCCCGCGGCCGTCGTTCTCGCGGCGGGTTCAGCGCGCCAGCAGGAGCTTGACGGCGAGTGCGACAACCACCAACCCCATGACCGCCGCCAGAGCGGCGAGCCACGGGGAGGCGGCATGCGCCTCGCCCTTGGGGGGAAGGTCGGGATCCGCGGCGTCGTCCTCCACCGCGGCGGGTTCGGCGGCGGCCGGGGCGGGTCGCGGCCCGGGGCGCGGCCGGGGCGGGTCGGCCGGGCGTTGGCGCGTCGCCCGGGCGACCGTTTTGGGCGCTGCCGGCGGAGCAGACCGCGCGGCGGCCCCGGCGGCCACCAGAACCGGGGCGGCCGGGACCGGCGCGGTCACGAGGTCGAGGGCCTCGGCCAGGGACGCGTACTCGGCGGCGGCCGGGGAGGTGGGGCGGACGACCACCAGCGGGCGGCCGAGCACCAGGGCGCGGGCGACCTCCGGGTCGAACGGGATCACCTGCGGGAGCAGGCCGGGGAACTTCGCCCGCATCCGGGCCTCGCCGGGGGTGCCGGCCGGCACCCCCTCGGGGAGGGTCAGCAGCACCCCGCGGAGCCGGACCGCCCCGCCCTCCGCCCGCACCTGCTGGACCAGGTCCAGGTACGCCGGCATGGTCCGCAGCGACATCGGCTCGGCCCGCTGCACCAGCACCACCTCGGACGCCGCCCGGAGCAGCGCCCGCGGCCGCGGCCCGAGCATCGGCGGGGCGTCGACCACGGCGAGCCGGTGCGTCCGGGCCAGGGCCGACCGCGGGAGCCCGTCGAGGAACGCCTGCAGGTGCCGCTCGGCGGTGTCCGCCGCCGGGTACGGGGTGACCACGTCCACCCCGGGCAGGACGTCGGCCCACAGCGCCCCGGCCCCGGTCACCGGGTCCGGCCGGGCGGGGGCCCCGGCGTCCCCGCCGTCCCGGGACAGGAGCAGGCTGGCGGACACGCTCCCGAGCGGGTCGGCGTCGACCAAGAGCACCCGCCCGCCGGACCGGCCGGCCAGGGCGGCCAGGTTCACCGCGGTGGTGGTCTTCCCCACCCCGCCCTTCTGGCTAGCGACGAGCAGCGCGCGCACGGCCGTCCCTCTTGGCGTTGGCGAACTGGGGCCACCCGGCGTCCACGACCCGGTCCCGCAGCCCGTCGGCCAGGGCCTTCAGGGCCACCCGCCCCGGCCCGTCCGGCAGGTCCGCCCCGGGGGACAGCGGCCAGTCCCGGAACTCCGGCCGGAGCGGCACCGGCGGCTCCGCGAACAGCCCCCCGTGCGCCCCGCGGAGCAGGGACAGGCACCGGGTCTGGCCGAGGTCGGTCGGGTTGAACGCGCTCACCACGATCCCGAGCAGCTCGAGCGCCGGGTTCGCGGCCTTCGCCTCCCGCACCGCCCGGGTGGCGGCCGGCAGGGTGCCGAGGGCGAGGGAGTCGGCCAGGCAGCAGAGCACCACCCCGTCCGCCTTCCGCAGGGCGCCCTGGGCGAGCGGCTCGGTCGCCGGCGGGGAGTCGATCACCACCGCGTCCTGCCCGGCCGGGACGGTGACCGCCCCGTCGGCCGCCCCCACCGGGGTGACGTTCGCCCACCCGCACCCGGCCGGCCCGCACGCCACCAGCATGGCCGCCTGCACCGGGTCGGCGTCCACCAGGGTGACCTTCAGCCCGCGCTGCCCCCACAGCCACGCCAGCCCGAGCGCGAACGTCGTCCGCCCGGCCCCGCCCTTGTGGCTGGTCACCGTCAAGATGTACGGCCGGGCCGGGCCGGGCCGGTCACCAGTTGAAGGAGTCGAGGACGTCATTGATCGCGCTCGGGTCGGTGGCCGGGGGCGGGGCGGGGGATCCTTCCGGCGGGGTGTGCGGCCCCCCGTTCCGGGGCAGCCTCAAGGTGTCCTGGTCGCCCGGGCCGTCCGGGAACAGGTCGACGAGCGACGCCTCGTCCCCGAGGTCGAGCGGCGGCTTGGCCGCGACCGGGGGCGGGACGGGCGGGCGGCGGGGCGGGGGCGCCGGCGCCGCGGGCCGGGGCCTGGACGGGGGCGGGGGCGCAGGCCCGGCGTCGTCGAACCACCCGCCGTCGTCCGGGCCGGCGGCCGGGGGCGGCGGGCGGTCGGCCTCCTCCTCGAAGTCGCCGAAGAAGGCGTCGGCCGACGCCGCGGTGGGGCGGGCGGGCGGCGGGGCGGGTGCCGGGTCGGCCGGCCGGGGCGCGGCGCCGCGGCGGCCGGCGAGGGCCGCCAGGTCGTCCAGGGCGGCCTTCGCCCGCCGGGCCTCCCGGGCCAGCCCGGCCTTCTCGTCCGCCGTCGGGTTCGGGTTCATCACGCGCCTCTCGGGCCGCGGGGCGGGGGGGTCGGCGGCCGCCAGCCGGTCGGCCACCTCGGCCGCGGTCGGGCGGCCGGCCGGGGTCTTCGCCAGCATCGCCGGGAGCAGCCCGGCCCACGGCTCGGGCAGCCCGGGGGGCACCGGCGGGGCGGTCCACAGGTGGTGGGCGGCCAGCTCCTCCGGGCTGCCGGCGAACGGCAGGTCCCCGGTCAACAGCTCCAGCCCGATCACCCCGAGCGAGTACACGTCGCTCGCCCGGCAGACGCCGTCGGTGAACTGCTCCGGGGCCATGTACGCCGGCGACCCGGTCAGCCCGCGGAGGACCGCGTCCCCGGCGGTCAGCAGGTCGGTCAGCCCGAAGTCGGCGAGCTTCACCGCCGCCGGCCCGAACCGCCCGCCCGGCGGGGCGGCGAACAGCACGTTCTCCGGCTTCAGGTCCCGGTGGGTGAACCCGCGGGCGTGGACCGCGGCCAGCCCGCGGGCGATCTGGCCGGCCACCCCGGCGGCCTCGGCCGGGGTCGCCGCCACCCCGTCCCGCCGGGCCTTGCTGACCGCCGCCCGCAGCGACCCGCCGCGGCACAGCTCCAGCAGCAGGTACCGGGTGCCGCCGGCCTCCAGCAGGTTCACGATCCGGACCACGTTCGGGTGGTCGACCACGAACATCGCCCGCAGCTCGCGGTAGAAGTCCCGCCGCCGGCCGAGCCGCGGGTCGAGCCGCTTGACCGCCAGCTCGTCCCCGCTGGTCCGGTCGGTCACCGCCCAGACGCTGGCGAACCCGCCCCGGGCGACGAACCCGCGGACCTCGTACCGGTCCCCGAGGTCTCGGGCCACCGCCTCGCCCTCCCGGGCCAGCGCGGCGGCGTCCGGCGGGACGTACCCGGTGTACACGTCGGCGGGCGGCGGGGTGGGCGGCATGGGCGGGCGGTCACACCCGGACGGTCGCGAGTTCGGCCACCACCTGGTCGTGCGTCTTCCCGCCCTCGACCCACCCGCGGACCCCGGCGAGCCGCGGGGCCAGCCCGACCACGAACCGGGCGGCCGGCTCCCCCCGGGCCTTGCACCCGGTCTGGGCGCAGTCCAGGTCCTGGCCGAACAGGGCGGAGAAGAACCCGGCCAGGACCCCGGCGGTGAGGGCCTCGACCGGCCGGTCCGACGGCCCGGTCAGGGACGCGAACACCGGGTCGCTGATGGTCACCACCACCAGCCCCTGCTCGTGCCGCCCGAGGTCGAGCTCGACCCGCCCCCACCCGTGGTGGCTGAACAGGTCGGCCACGCACGCCTGGAGCTTGGCCATGCTCAGCTCCCGCACGGGCCGGCCGTGGAACTGGGTCATGTCGGCGTCGAACCGGGAGGCCAGGAACCCGCCCCACTTCCGCCCGCACGACCGGAACACGGTGTCGGCGGCCGGCCCGCACTCGTCCACGACGGCCCGGCGGAACCCGGCCAGGAAGTCGGAGGTCAGGGCGACCAGCCGGGTCCCGGTCCGGGTCCGGGTCACCCCCCGGCGGACGTCGGTGTGGCAGTACATCCCCTCGGCGTAGAAGTTCCCCCCGGCCAGGGCGTCCGGGGTGGCGGTCTCGGCGGTCATGTGCGGCTCGGTGGGTTCGGGGTCGGGGGTCAGGCGGTCACGGGGTCGCCGGCGGCCGCCCTGACGGCCCGGTCCAGGTCCGGGGCGAGCAGGGCGAACGCCTCGGCCGGGAGGGCCGCCTCGGCCGCCGCCCGCAGCCCGGCGAACACGTCCCGGGGGGCGTCGTCCGGCAGGTTCAGGTACCCGAGGGTCCGCCGCAGGTGGTCCAGGACGGTCGCCTCGGCCACGTCCGGGTCGTCCATCAGCACCCCCTGGACGACCGCCCGGAGGGCGAGCCGGAGGTCGTCCTCGGCCGACTCCCACCCGGCCCCGGCCAGGTCGGCCAGGTCCGGGTGGGCGGCCCGGAGGGCGGCCAGCGCCCGGTCGACGATCCGGCCCTCGGCCTTCTCGACCGCCCGGGCGGCGGCGAACCGCTCGGGCAGGGACTTGGCGTACTCGGCCACGTCCCGCTTCTGCTGCGGGCTCAGGTACAGGCTGTCGGAGGCGTTGATCGCCTTCATCATCCGCGAGAACATGGGGCAGACCCTCGGGCGGTTGGGCGCTCAGTTGGGAGCGGCAGCGTGTCGTTGGAGTCCCGGCTCCAGCCGGTTCTTGCGTGGCACCGGCTGGAGCCGGGACTCCAACCCCGGCGGCCGATGCCGGAACCGGGTCAGTGGACGGCCGGCTTGAGCGGGTCCTGGAAGTTGCTCATGTCCTCGACCAGCCGGGACAGGTAGTCCCCGGCCAGGGCGGCGGCGTCGGCCGGCAACTGCCGGGGGGCGACCTCGGCGACCGCCGCCAGGCAGTCCCGGATCAGCTCCTGGGTCATCCCGTGGCCGCGCATGATCGTCCCGAGCCAGACGTACAGCTTGTCGTCCGGCATGGCGGTGTCGTCGGCGACCATCCCCTGGATCGCGTACCGGGACAGGAGCAGGACGTCGCGGAACGTCTTGTCCCACGTCCGGTCGTGCTGCGGGGCGAACCGCGGGTACTTCGGCTTGACCAGCTCCAGGGCCGCCCGGACGATCGCCTGGTCCTTCTGGGCGAACGCGTTCGCGGCCTTGAGCCGGGCCGGGACCGAGGCCGCGTACCCCAGCACCGCCTCCTCCTCGGCGGCGGTCGGGTACCGGCCGGAGCACCCGGCCAGGGTCTTGAGCGGGAGGGAGTAGAGCATCGGGCGGGTCCTCGGGCGGGGTCGCGGTCATTCCCAGTTGATCTCGTCGAACAGCCCCTGAACGGTCGGCTGGCGGTCGGGGCCGAAGGCGGGCCCGGGGCCGGCGGGGAGGGCGTCGTTCGCCCAGTTGGCGGCCGCGGCGAACCCGGACACGGTCATCCGGTTGACCCGGGCGGCGACGACCGCCGGGTCGGGCGGGAGGGGCGACCGGAACCCGGACTCGTTCGACCAGTTCACCCCCCCGGCGAACTGGCCGACGGGCACCGGCCCGAGCCGGGCGCCGCGGCGGGCCGGGCGGCGGGCCGGGCGGCGGGCGGGCGGGGCGGGGGTGGCCGCGGCCGGCGGGGCGGCCGGGCCGGCGCCCTTGCCCCCGCCGAACAGGCTCCGCATCAGCGACCCGATCCGGCCGACCTCGGGGACATCGAACGCGTCGTCGGGCATGGGGTTCTCCGGGTGGGGGCGGGGGTCACTTCTGGACCGCCCCGTTCAGCTTTGCCGCGATCTCCTTGAACGTCGCCCCCTCCTGCCGCCAGAAGGCCGCCGCGTTCACCCGCTTGTCGGTCGCGATCAGGAACTTGCAGTGGTCCTCGCCCATCGAGTAGCACTGGATCTCGATCCCGGCGAGCTGCCGCCGGGCCAGCACGCTGAACACCGCGGCGAACATCCCGGCGTAGAAGTAGCACACCACCTTGCCGACGTTCCCGAGGGACTGGGCGACGGCCGACTCGTACAGGTCGATGAAGATGAGCCCCTGCTTCCCCTGCCGGAGGTCGTAGTTCCACCCCCCCCAGCCCTCGATCTGGAGCGGCCACCACCACGTCTCCAGGAGCAGGCCCATGGCCATCTTGTTGACGGCCATCTCGAACTCGGCCTGGACCCGCGGGGTGAACGTGGACATGTCCTCGATGCCCCACTCGTACCCGCACTTGTACATGACCTCGCCGGCCGCGTCCCCCAGCTCGTCCTCCAGCCCGCCGAGGACGGCGACCAGGAAGTCCTCGCTCACCCGGACCAGCCGCTGGCCGTACACGTTGGTCAGCACCCCGGTCGTCGGGTTGTGCTTGAAGAACTCGTCGTCGGTGTAGTGGTTGTGCTTGATCGGCTGCTGGTCGGCGATCACCCGGATCTTGTCCAGCGGGGCGCCGGTCACCCCGACCTTGTCGGCCATCGGGGTCCGCAGCAGGGTCAGCTGGCGGGCGTCGGCCCCCTTCCCCCAGATGACGGCGAGCCGCTTGTCGGTCGGCTTCTCGGCGGCCGCGGGCGCGGCGGCGGCGGCGGTAGGCACGGTTCGGGCTCCTCGGTTCGTGGCGCGGGTCGCGGGCGGGGCGGGCCGCCGCGGAGGGCGGCCCGCCCGCTCAACTCAGTCGGCGTCCTTCAGCCGGGACACCTCGACGTTCAGGTGCTTCAGCTCCTCCAGCCGGCTGCGGGTGATGATCTTCCCCTTGGCGATCAGCACCGACCCGTTGATCGGGTGCAGGATGTTCTTCTCCGCCCGGGTCCCGAGCAGGGCCATCAGGTCCTCCACCCGCTCGACGTACATCCCCTCGGGCAGCTCCACCACCACCCCGTCCCCGAGCACCCGGCACTGGCAGGCGAGCCGGCTGGTCGGGTCGGCCCCGGTGATGAACCCGAGGGTCCGCTGCTCCCGCTGGGTCCGCGGGGTGACCTTGTCCATCCCGGCCGTCACCTTGACGTGGCAGGTGGCGCAGATCCCCTTCCCGCCGCACGCCATCAGCACCTTCAGGTCCTTGGCGAGCAGCGCCCGGAGGACGTCCGAGTTGGTCGGCACGTCGAGCGACTCGTTGATCGGCTCGAAGGTCAGCGTCTTCATGGGCGGGCGGCGGTTCCGGGTGCGAGGGTCGGTCAGGCGGTCACGGCCGCCTCCGGGGCGGCGACCGGGAGGGCGGCGTACAACTCGAGCAGCCCGCCCATGGTGGCGACCGCGGCGGCCAGGACGTCGGCCCGCTGGGCCGGGGTGAGCGGGAGCCCGGCGAGGGCGGCCCGGAACACCTGCCAGTCCTGCGGGCGGGTGGCGATCCCGTCCAGGTGGTAGTCGAGCCCGGCCCCGGGGCGGCGGTCGACCCCCAGGGCCGGGGCGAGCGACCGGACCAGGACCATCGACCCCATCCGCGAGCCCTCGAGCACGTACAGCGGGCCGAGCAGCGCCCACGGGGCGCCGGCCGCCCAGTCGGCGAACCGGCGGGCGAGCCGGGCGACGGCCGGCCCGGGCTCCCCGGCCGGCGGCGCCCCGAGGGCGGCCAGGTCCCGGGCGGCGAGCGGGCTGCGGGCCATCCGGTCCGGGTCGTACACGGCCGCCACCTCGGGGCACCGGCCGGCGGCCTCGCCGAGCCCGCCCTCCAGCGCGGCGTGCAGGTGGTACAGCCCGGCCAGCCCGGCGGCGTAGTCGGCCGGGGCGATCCGGCCGGACACCATCGCCCGGGCGAACGGGGTGGCCTCGACGGCGGCGTGGTCGGCCGCGAGGGCGGACCGGATCTGGTCGGGGAGCGTCATCGGGTGCCTTGGGCTGTCGGGGTGACGGTTGGACCTTAGAACACTTTGTCCGCGGGCACGGTCGGTGATGCGTTAATTCCGGGGGACCGGCCGGCGGCTCACCCGCCGGGCTTGCGGAACAGCCAGCCCATGAGCGTGGTCTTGCGGGCCGCGGACTGGACCGGCGGGGTGTTGGTCTCGACCCGGGCCGGGGCCGGGGCCCGGCCGGCGAGCCCGCGGAGGTCGCCCATCAGCTCGGCGTACGACCCGTGCCGCTCGGCCGGGTCCTTGGCCATCATCCGGGCGACGACCGCGGACGCGTCCGGGTCGACCAGCCCCGGGGCCGCCTCGTGCGGCGGGACGAGCGGGGCGGTGGCGTGGAGCAGGAGCATCTCCCGGTTGTTCCGGCCGGTGAACGGGAGCTGGCCGGTGGCGGCGTGGTAGAACGTGGCCCCGAGGGCGTACACGTCGGCCCGGAAGTCGACCGCCCCGGCCGCCCGGGCCTGCTCGGGGGCCATGTACGCCCCGGTCCCGACCGGGGACCCGGACAGCGAGTCGCCCTTGGCCGCCCCGGAGGTGAACGCCAGCCCGAGGTCGGCGACCTTCACCCCGCCGGCGCGGGTGAGCAGGATGTTCCCGGGCTTGATGTCCCGGTGGACGATGTTCAGCTCCCAAGCGGCGGCCAGCCCGGCGGCCGCCTCCAGCAGGATCGCGGCCGCCCGCTCCACCCGCAGCCCGCCGGTCTGCCCGATCAGGTCGGCCAGGCTCGGCCCCTCGACCATCTCCATGACCACGAACGGCACCCCGGCGGTCTCGAAGTCGAGCACCCGGACGATGTTCGGGTGGCTCAGCTGGGCGAGCAGCTGGGCCTCGTGCCGCAACTCCTCGGCCAGCTCGCCGCCCTCGCCCCCGTCGGCCCGGAGGACCTTGACCGCGACCGGGATGTTCAGCGTCGTGTGCAGGGCCGAGAACACCGTCCCCCGCCCGCCGCGCCCGAGCACCCCGGTGAGCAGGCACTTGCCCAGGACGCTCCCGACCCCCGGGGTCGGGTCCGGGGCCGGGGGCGCCGCCGGGTGCGAGGCCGGGCGGGTCGGGAGGTTAGCCCGGTAGGTCCGCAGCGGGTCGGGCGGCGGGCCGTAGGTGGCGGGCGGGACGACGACCACCCCCGACGGCCGGGGCCGCACCGGCGGGGGCGGGATAATGACCGACGGGCGGGGCGGGACGACGGCCGACGGGCGGGGCCTCGGGGGCGGTCCCGGGACCGCCCCCGACGGCCGGGGCGGCGGGTCGTCCGGACCGGCCGCCGGTCCGGACGGGGACGGGGCGGGGTTCCAGCCCGGCAGGTCGCCGGCCCGGAGGCGGTCCAGCCCGCCGGGGGTGAACAGCACGGCTGGGTCGGTGGCGGTGATGAACCCCTTCCGCATCAGGTCGAGGGTGCGGGCCGCGGCCGGCTGGAACACGGCCGCCCGGACGAGCGCCGCGGCCAAGTCGCCGCCGGGCTGCGCCGCCGCCCAGGCGGCCACCCGGGCCGCCTGTGGCGGCGCGAGGTGACCGGTCCGGACCAGTAGATCGACCAGGTCGGTCGCCGAAACCATCGCGGCACGCGGGGCGGGGTGCGCCGGGTCAAAAGGATCGTGCTGACGACCTTAGGTGGGTGGTCGCAAGGACTATAGAAGAGAACTGGGCCGGGTGCCTGCTTGTTGCGGTTTTCAGGGCGGGTCGAAGTCCACCCGCCCTGGCCGCGATGCTCGGGCCGAAGCCGCCGGCGAAGACGCAAGAGGTGGAGGGGTTTGCCCCGCGGATCGCCCGCCGGGGCGGGCCGGTGGTGCTGAACGACGAGGCCCACCACACCCACGACGAGGACAGCGCCTGGAACCATGCGATCCGGGCGCTGCACGCCGCGGTCCCGGGGGGGCTGGCCGCACAACTCGACTTCACCGCCACCCCCCGGCACACCAAGGGGGAGTTGTTCTCTGGACGGTGTCCGACTACCCGCTGGAGCAGGCCGTCCCGGACGGGATCGTGAAGCGGCCGGCGAAGGGGGTGGCGACCGGCATCCAGGAGAACCCGTCGGACCACGCCAGCACCCGGTACCAGGCGTACCTGGCGGCCGGGGTGGGGCGCTGGAAGGAGTACCGGGACCAGCTCGCCCCGCTCGGGCGGAAGCCGATCCTGTTCGTGACGATGAACGACACCGACGAGGCGGACGACGTCGGGGACTGGCTGATGCGGAAGTACCCGGCCGAGTTCGGCGGGGACCGGCTCCTGGTGGTCCGCACCGACCGGCAGGGGGAGGTGTCGAAGAAGGACCTGGACAAGGCCCGGCAGACGGCCCGGGACGTGGACCGGGGGGGCCAGCCCGGTGAACGGGATCGTGTCGGTGGTGATGCTCCGGGAGGGGTGGGACGTGCAGGGGGTGACGGTGATCGTCGGGCTGCGGCCGTACACCGCGACGGCGAACATCCTGCCCGAGCAGACGGTCGGCCGGGGGCTGCGGCTGATGTTCCGGGACCAGGCGGTCGGGTACACCGAGCGGGTGGACGTGATCGGGAACAAGAAGTTCATCGAGTTCGTGGAGCAGTTGGAGCGCGACGAGGAGCTGAAGCTGGACGAGTTCGAGGTCGGGAAGGACAAGGTGCGGATCGAGACGGTCTTCCCGGACCCGGCGAAGACGGACAAGGACATCGCCCTGCCGCAGCTCAGCCCGGCCCTGGTGCGGAACGGGTCGCTCGAAGCCGAGATCGCGGCCCTGGACGTGCCGGCCCCGCCGGCCCCGCTGCCATGCACGGCGGGCGATGCAAACACCTTGCACGCGGGGCCGCGGTACGAACCGTCGTTGCGTGCGTGCCGTGTGCAAACCGGTGGTTGCAGACTCCGGGGCGAACCCCGGAACCGACTTACGTCCCGCGTACCGCCGGGGGGAGGGTGGCCGCACACGTCGTGGACGCTGGGCACGACCCCGCACCGTCCCCGCACTCGGACTCGGTCACTTTCCAGACGGCCGGCACCTTCCCCCGGGCCGGGTGCACCTGCTCGACCATCCCGGCCGCGTTCAGCTCGGCCAGCCGCCCGTACTTGCTCCGCCGGCTCCCGGCCCCGACCTTCGGGCGTCGGCGGTCGAGAACTCGGACCGGTCGAACTTCGTCCGCAGGGCCGCCAGGTACTCCCGGGCGGCCTTGCCCGCACCGCTCGCCGCGGCCCCGAGTGGGCCCGGGCGGCGACCACGTTCCCGGCCCCGTCCCGGACGCGCTGCCGGTGGTGCAGGAGGGCGGACGCCTTCACCAACTGGAGCAGGTGGCGGAAGTCCCGCCGGGCCTCCACCCGACCGGCCGGGAACTGGGCGGCGGCCGCCGGGGCGAACGGGACCGTCACGTCGCACCGCGGGAGTAGCCGGTGCAGGCAGTGGTGGACGGCGGCCCGGTCCGCGGTGGCCGCGAGGATCCGCCGCGTCTGCTCCTCCCTCTCGTCCGTCGCCAGCAGCAGGCACCGGTTCCGGTCCTCCTCGAACACCTCCCTGAGCGTGGTCGTCTCGACGTAGGCGACCGGTCCCTCCTGCTGGATCAGCTTGGTGACGAGCCGGCCGCTCTCGTCCTGGACCGGGATCGCCTTGGTCAGCCGCCCGGCCTCGATCATCTCCCGCAGCGCCCGGGTGCCCGGCCATTCGCACCCGCACCCCGTACCGCACCTCGACCAGGCCGGAGGAGATGAGGCGGCCGACGGCCTCGTCCTCGGCGGAGGTGAGGTCGTCACGGGCGAGGGCCGCCCACCCCTCCGGGGCCCGGTCGAGCAGCGAGAGGAGGGCGGCGACCGGGTCGCCGGACGGGTCGGTCACGGGCGTGCCTCGCAGTGGCGGCCGGGTCTGCGAGGGCACCCCGCCGCGACCCGGCCCGCGGGTCGCTACTCCCGCGGCCGGCCACCTCCGAGGCTACCCGTTCGGCGGCGCTGACGCCGCCGCATGCGTCCCCGGCCACAGCCACTTTCGGACGTGGTCGGTCACCGCTCTCAGCCGGGCGTCGTCCACCCGCTCCCGGTCGCGGGCGCCCATCGACCCGTCGCCGTGACCCACGACGAGGTCGATGGCGACCGGGTCGCGGGCCTCGTCCGCCACCGTCCGGAACACGTGCCGGAGGGCGTAGAACCCGACCCCGCCCCGGTGCAACCCGAGCCGCTTCGCCAGGGCCGTGAACCGGACCGTGACGTTGTCCGTCCGGTAGTGGACCGTGACGTTCTCGGCGCGGTGCCGCTCCTTCACCTGGACCACCGGCGCCCCGCGCTCGTTCACGAACACCAGCCCGCACCCCTCGTACCCCTTCGGCCGGGGCCGGGCGTCGAGCGCGGCCCGGATCGCCTCGACCGTCTCGGGCCACAGCGGGCACCGCCGCGCGATCCCCGTCTTCGGCCGCGGGTAGGTGACCCACCCGCGGTCCAGGTCCAGGGCCGACAGCGGGAGCGAGGCGCCGTCCGTGTTCCCGAACCCACAGTTGACGCCCAGCAGGACCACCGCGCGGAGCGGCACGCCGGCGGCGGCAACCAGAGCCCGCACCTCGTCCGCCTCGAACATCTTCGGGGCGGCCCGCGCCCGGTGCTTCCGCATCGTGGTCCTGCCCGGCTTCATGAACTGCGGGCCGTACCGCACCGGGCGGTCGATCAGACCGGCGTCGTACCCGTACTTGAAGACGGTCCGGACCCGCTGCACCTCGTTGCCCAGCCGGACCGGCCCGAGCCGCCGGGCGAGCGAAGGCCGCAGGGCCTCGAAGTCGGGGGCGGCGAGGTCGTCTACGGGCCGGGTCAGCCCGAACCGGGCGACGAGCAGGTCCGTGGTCTCCCGGTACTCGGCGAAGGACCGGAGGGTGAGTTCACCGGCGTCGAGCTGGTTCTTCTTGGCGGTGAGGAAGTGGTTGGCGAGGTCCCGGACCGTCAGCCCGCCCGGCCTGCCCCGGGGCGTGCGCCCGGCGTGGAGGTCGTCGGCCACCAGCTCATACGCCGACAGCGCGTCCTCCCAGCCGTCCCCGGGCACGCGCTCCAGCCGGCCGTCGACCAGCTTGGCCCACCGCCCGAAGTAGTGGATCTTGCCGCGGATCTTCTTCATCCACTTCCCCGACGCGTGCGGGGTGAGCGGGTAGTCGGGGTAGGGCTTCTCGGGGCGGACGGCCTTCCGGCGGCGCGGGGTGCGGGTAGAATCAGCCACGGCGTCGACTCCTGTGACGAGGGGTCGGTGTCCGCCCCGCCCGGGGATCATCCGGGCGGGCAACTTCACCACCGGTAGTACATGCCGGATGCAAGAAGGGAGGTAGGGACGGGTAAAGTGTTCGATTTCAAGCACACTGGAAGGGTGGCAGAGCGGTCGATCGCACCGGTCTTGAAAACCGGCGACGGGTCACACCGTCCGAGGGTTCGAATCCCTCCCCTTCCGCTTGTCCCCCGCCGACATCCCCTGAAATCCCCTGACATTCCAGCAGTTCGTGGTTCCCGCCCGTCCCTTCGTCGCCCTCCGCAGCGGCACCAGCGACGGGTGCAGGGGGACGGGGTCCGCCCGCCGGTTCTTCGCGTACCCGGCGGCCACCGTGGCGGTCGGCGGGTCGGCGTCCAGGGCGAAGGAAGTCGGGGTCAGGCTGGCCAGTTCCGACGCCCGGAACCCGGTGTACAGGGCCACCCGGTACAGCATCGCCCGGTCCGGACCGGTCAGCCTGTTCCGGACCGGGCCGGCCTCCGCCGCGGCGAGCAGCGCGGCCACCTCGCCGGGGCCGAGTTCCCGCCGGTCGTGCCGGCGGTCGGTCTTCACGTTCCCCCCGGCCAGGTGGGCGAGCGGGTTGCCCGCCGCCCGGCCGTTCCGCACCAGCCACCGCACGAACTGCTTCGCCGCCTGGAGGTAGAAGTTGGCGGTCTGGACGGACCGGCCGGCGGCCCGCCGCCCGGCCGCGAGCTGCTCGACCGCGGCGGCGGTCACGTCCGCGATCCGGACGAACCCGCACCCGGACAGGACCCGCCCGGCCCGGGCGGCCACCAGGGCGGCGTGGGCCGGGGTGTTGCCCCGGGCCAGCAGGTCGGCCCGCCAGTCGGCGAGCGGCTTCGCGGCGTGCCCCCGGAGCCGGTCCCCGACCCCGGCCGCGTCCCGGGCGGCGTCGGTCTGGAGCTTGGCCAGCATCTGCCTCGCGGCCTGCTTGTCCGCGCACAGCGGCACCTGCCGGCCGCCGATGGTGCCGTACCACTTCCGGCTGAGCGGTAGTCGATGTGTTATCATGTCCACTGTCGTCAAGTGCGAGCGCGATCGGTTGTTCCGCGGTATCCGTTCGCCGACGCGGCCGGAGAATGCCATGCGTGTCGAGCCGCAGGATCTCGAAAATGCCTTCCAAGGCCAGAAGGGTAAGTTCGAGGACTTCGTGCATGAACTCGTTCTGGAAGCCGTGCGGAACTGCGGGATCAATCCGAACCGCGTCCAGTGGGATCATCGGACCGATGTCCCCGACGGGGGCCGCGACATCGTGGTCGAGGAAGGGGTGTTTCCCGGAGCCGACCCGTTCATTCCCGCGCGCCCCTCTGTCTGGTCGGTGAAGTCGGGAGCCGATGGGACGGACCCGGACAAGTTTAAGAAGGAAGTTCTGCCGCAGCAGAAGAAGGATCACCCCAAGGTCCGAGAAGCCCTCAAGAGGGGTCACACCTATGTGTGGTGTGCCGTCAAGGCGGTAACTGTCGACGGCCGCGACCGGATGCAGAAGGCAGCGGAGGAAGTCGCCGCCAAGCTGAGCGCCGACACGGCCCAGTTTGAGTTCCGGTGGCTAGACCAGCTCGTTGACCAGGTCAACCGGTTTCCGAACGTCATCCCCCCGCACCTGCCCGACATCCAGAACCGCTGGAACGGGGTCCGCACGCTGGAGGAGTGGCGGCGTCTACACGACCTCGGTACGCCGTGGGCGGAGTTCGGGCACCGGGCGGCCTTGGTCCGACAGGTCGCGGACCACCTGCTCGGTCGCGGGGCTCCGAACGTGCTGCACCTCGCTGGCCTGTCGGGAGTCGGCAAGACACGCCTCGTGTTCGAGGCGTGCCAGACCTACGCTGAGCTGAGCGGGGTGTTCTACCTCCCCCGGTCGGACGGCCTCGGCTTGGGCCTCGAGCGCGCACTCCGAGGGACGGCGAGAGTCCTCGTCGTCATCGACGAGACCCCACTCGGGGAAATCGACGGCATCGCGCGGCGGTTCGCGGACTGCACCGACCGGGTTCGCCTCGTGACCGTCGGACCGGCGAGCCGCCAGCGGGCCACCGCACATCGAGACATCATCGTCGTCCCCGAGCCGGAAACCGAATCCGGGGTATTGTCCGTCATCCACGCACTCGGCAGCGACTTACCCGAGGACGTGCTTCGGAGCATTGCGCACCAGTCCGGCCACGACCTCCGGCTCGCTCTCCGGCTGGTCGAGGCCACCGTTCAACAACCGAGCCTGCAAACCCTTCCCCTGGTCGGCATCGACGACATGTGGCGGCGGCTGATGGGGCTCTTCCCGGACCAGATCCGTGACCCGAGTGATTTCCGGCAACGGTACGAAGCCCTCACGGTGGCCACCGATGTCGGGTTCGGCGAGGAGCAACGGGAGGAGTTGCTGAGACTGGCCGAGTACTTCGGGCACTCGGAGGTAGACCTGCTGGACTGCCTGAACGTGGCCGCCACGTGCGGGCTCGGGCTCCGGGCCGGGCGGTTCTTCGAGGCCACGCCTCGGGCCCTGGCCGCCGGGCTGTTCGCCGACCTCTTCCAACGGCGCCTGCGCGACCGGCTGGACGAGTTCGTGCGCCGCCTCCCCCCGCGGTTGCTCCGCCGGTTCCTCGAGCGCTGCCAGGAGTGCCCGGACGACATCCGGGAGGAGGTGGCCGACGCCGTCGGTCGCGTCTTTCTCGGGTGGCTGGGCGGGCCCGACGTGACCGCCCTGTCCACCTGCGAGGCCTCCCGCGTGTTCCAGGCGTGGGCCGAGTTCGACCCGGACCGCGGGCTGCGCTGGCTCCGCCGGGCGGTCGACGAGGCAACCCCGGACCAACTCCGCGCCCTCGACGGGGAGTCGGACGGGCCCGGCGGGTGGCGGGGCCGGCGGCAGGTGGTCTGGCTGTGTCAGAACCTCGCCTGCTTCGCCGAGCACTTCGACGCCTGCGAGGCGGTGCTGTGCCGGCTGGCCCGGCACGAGACCGAGCCGGAGATCGGGAACAACAGCACCGCGGTCTGGCAGTCGCTGTTCTGGCCGATCCTGTCCCACACCGAGGTCCCGTTCTGGAACCGGTTCGCGGTCCTCCTCGGACGGCTGCGCGCGGCCACGGCGGACGACCTCTTAGTGGTGCTGGGGGCGGCGTTCGCGGCTGTCGAGTCGCGGACGGTCGGGCTCCCGGTCCCCACCCGGGTGGTCGGCGGCCGGGTCGTCCCCGCCCCCTGGATGCCGGCCACCCACGGTCAACTCCTGGACGACCGCCGGGGCGCGGCCGGCCGAATCCTCGGCGTCATCGCGGAGCTGCCGGCGCAGGTCCGGGAGCCCGCCCGGCGGGAGGTCGTCCGTCAACTCCGGAGGCTCGGATACCTCGGCCTCATCGGCGCGGCCCGCGAGTTGTTCCCGCCCACCGATCTGCCGGCCGACCTCCGCCGGGAGTTGGTGGTGGAACTCGACCACCTGATCGGGTTCGAGCGGTGGACGGGCCGCGAGGGTGGCCGGCCGGTCCGGCCTCACGTCCCCGGGCTGGAGGAGTGGCGGGCCGAGTTGACCGCCGGGGACCTCGCCGTTCGTGTCCAAGACCTGACCGCCCGGGACTTCCACGACGTGTGGCTGGAGGAAAGGACTGACGACGCCTACGCGCGACTTGCCGACGAGTTGATTGCGGCCCCGGACGTGCTCCGCGCGCTCGGGGACTGGTTCGCGGGGGACGCGGCGAAGGGCGCCGGGCCGTTCGGGTTCTGCCTCGGCCGGCGGGACACCGGGGACCGGCTCGCCGACCCGATCCGGGAGTGGCTGACAACCGACCGCTGCCGGCCGCTCGCGGTCGGTTACCTGAACGGGGCGGCCCGCCGGGACGGGGGCGGTTTGCCGGCCGGCTGGGCCGCCGCCCTGGACGCGGTGGCCGAGGTGAACCCCGAGCTCGCCGCCCTCGCGACCGCGACCGCGGACGTGAGTGATCACGGGCTGGATCGGATCTTGGGGGTCCTCGGTCGGCTCCCAGCCCCGGCCTCCCGCTTCCTCCGGAGTCTGGCGTACAACGAGTGGGGGGGGCGGCTCGGGGTCGGCGGCCAACTCCGCGTCCTCGACGCCCTCCTCGGACTGGCCGACGCCGGGGACCGGCCCGCGGCGGAGGCCGGGGTCAACCTCCTCCGGTTTTGGTGGCACGACCGGGGGCCTCTCGACCCGCAGCTCGTCCCGGCCGCCTTCCGGCTCGCCGCCCTAGCCCCGGCCACGGCTTCCCGGGACGGCGGGCACGGGTGGCGGGAGACGCTGCGCGAGCTGTGCCCGCACGACCCGGTCCGGGTGGCGGGGGTCGTGGTCGGGGTGATGACCGGGCCGGACTCGGCGTGGCGGTTTGACGACGACAACGTCCGGCTCCTGGCCGGGGCCGCCCGCCTCGACCCGGACGGGGTGATGGAGGCGATCGGCCGGGCGATCCTCGACCCCGACCGGCGGGGGATGTTCGCGGTCGACGTGTTCGAGGGCCTGTTCGAGGCAATCGGACTCGACGCGGTCCGGCGGTGGGTCGGGCGGCACGGCCCGGACACCCTGAAGTGGGTCGCCCGGCACCTCGCGAGTCCATCGCTCGACGCGGCCGGGGAGGTCGCGGTGCCGCCGCTGACGGGGTGGCTGTTCACCGACCGGGAGGGCGACCAGGAGGCGTTCGAGTGGTTCCTGATGGGCCGCCGCAGCGCGGCGGGCTGGTGGACCGCGGAGCGGGCGAAGGCGCGGCCTGCGGAGTTGGCCCCGTTCCTGACGCACCCGCTCCGCCGGGTCCGGGAGTGGGCCCAGTACGAGGTCGAGTCGGCCGAGCGGGAGGCCGCGTGGTTCCGGCGGTACGACGAGGAGGCCGGGCGGCTGTAGGCTCACCGGTCGAGGGACTGCGAGCAGTTCCCGCAGTGGGTCTCGTCCCGGGTCCGCTCCCAGGTGTGGGCGCAGCTCGTCGTCCGGCCGACCAAGTCCCCGTACCCGGCGTCCGCGGCCCCGACCCGTTCGACCACCCGCACCCACTTCCGGGTGCGCGGAGGGGTGCCCAGCCGGACGTGACCCATACCCGTCGGCCCCGCGCCGCCACGGGTGGCATTGTGTACAAAATAACACTACTTCGCGTGGTGTCAAATTCTGCCACGCGGTGCCGGTGACCGACACGACCCACCGGGCGTCCCACGACCCCGACTCGGGTTGGCTCGGACCGGTCCCGCGGCGGGTCCTTCCCACAGCCGCCGCCCTCCCGCCCTGACCCGGGACTGTCGTGGTCCGAGACAGACTCGCTTTCCCACTCGCCCGCCCGGGGGCAGTGGGGACGGTCACCGTGCCGGCCCGGGCCGCCCGCACGGGGGCTGAGCGGCGGCCGAGGCAAAGTTCCTCGAAAGGAAATCGAAGTGCGAAAACCTGGGGCGCTGGATTCGTCCAGCGCCGGGTCGGCTTCGCGCGGCACGGTTCACCCCCCGGCCCGCTGGCCCGGGAGGGTTGCCGCGCGGCCCGTGTCGGCGGGGGCGGCCGCGGTTGGACTTCCGGCCGGGTCGGTGACCGGGGGGCAGTCGGGCTCGACCCGGGTGACCGGCTTCCGCCCGCGCCCGCCGCCGAACCGGTACTGCATCGTGAACGTGACCTGCTGGGTCTCGATGTCGAACCTCGTCCCCACCCCGGTCGCCTCCCGGACCGGCCCGGCGAGCGAGTTCCGGAACCCGAGGGCGTACCCGGCCGAGGCCGAGATGGCGTCGGTCAGTTGCACCGTCACCCCGGCCGCGGCGGTGTGCTGGGTGATCGCCGGCCCCTGCACGTTGAACAGGGTGCCGATGCTCGGGATCGGGTTGTCGTTGTACACGTACCCGAGGCTCAGCGCGGCCCGGTCGGTCGCCTGGTACCGGGCCCCGACGGCCGCCGCGAACACCCCCTTCCACCCGAGCCCGCCGTCCCGCACCCGCGTCCCGAACAGGTCCGTGCTCCCGTAGTCGAAGAACCGGACGTCGGCGGCCAGGAGCAGCCTGTCGGTCGCCCGGTACCCCGCCCCGAGCGAGTAGACGGCCGGGAGGGTGGCGGTCAGGAACAGGGTCCGGGGCCGGCCGAGCTCGTCCCGGGCGTTGTACTTCCACCGCTCGAACCACTGCGGGCTGGTGTACCCGAACCCGACGTCGAGCCGGTCGGTGGCCGAGTACACCAGCCCGGCCCGGAACCCGCCGCCCCAGAACGGGCGGGAGTGGGTGGCGGTCGGGAACGTCCCGATCCCGTCCCCGTTCGCGTCGTCCGGGGCGCCGAAGTACGCCGGGTCGAACGAGGTGGCGGCGACCGACACGGTCGGCCCGGCCCCGAACACCAGCCGGTCGGTCACCCGGTACGCGACCGTCGGGGTGACCTGAAGGAGGGCCAAGTTGGAGTAGATCGGGCCCTGCACGTTCCCGAGCGGGCCGACCCCGGCCAGGATCGGGTTCCCCAGGTCGCCGGGGAAGTTCACCCCCCCGCCGCCGAGGGTCGTCAGTCCCAGCCCGAACGCCGTCCGGCTGTCGTCCGGCTGGTACACGACCCCGAGGCTCGACAGCAGGCTCGCGTCGCTGTCGCTGCGGGTCGAGCCGGACCGCCGCCCGTTCGATGAGTCGAGGTTGATGTCCGGGAACAGCACCCCCCCGCCGACCGACACTTCGGACCGCCCGAGCCGGCCGACCGCGGCCGGGTTCCAGTACAGCGCCCCGATCGCGTCCACCGGGGTGGCGGTGGAGGCCCCGCCCATCGACAGGTGGGCCGCCCCGCCGCCCGGGAGGTAGAGCCCCTGTGCCCGGGCGGCCGTCGGCCACGCCAGCAGCACGGCGGCCGCCACCGCCCCGTGTCGGATTCTTGAACGCATGGCGCGCCCCCGGGAAGACTCCCGACAGCGGGGAGTCGGCCGCTGACGGTTGCGCCAGTGAGATCGGAACGACCGAACCGGCCGGTTCAGCCGATTCGACGAATCAGACCGATGGGAGGCGCTCGTTCGCCCCCACCCGCCCCGCCGGTCCGCAGGAGTGACCTGACCCACAACGGCGACGGGGCGTGACGCGCGAGCGTGCTCCGCCGGCTCGATCCCCCGAGTCGCTACACCCCCGCGCCCGGCCGATAACCGATCTGACCTGATCGACGCCCGCGTCGCCGGCGGGCGTTCCGCCGGCCGCACGTGAGGAGAGGCTGGTGCGGCAACGGTGCCTCCTACTTTGTCTCTGCGTCGCGGGCCCGACCGGGTGCGCGTTCGGCCCCCGCGCGCTGGAGAAGTCTCACGGCCGGTACGGCGAGTCGGTCCAGAAGGTCGAGGAGGAGCAGCTCCTCCGGCGGGTGGTGATGCTCCGGTACAACGAGTTCAACCTCGGGGTCGACATCACGAGCATCGCCGCCCAGTACGAGCTGTCCGCCGGGGCCGAGGCCCGCCCCTTCTTCGCCGCCCCCAACCCCGCCGGCAGCACGTTCCGCACCTTCACCCGCGTCCTCCCGGACCTGACGCTGAGCGGGGCGAACCGCCCGACGGTCACCCTCGCCCCGATCGACGACGGGTCTTCCGTCCGCCAGGTCCTGACCCCGATCACCCTCGACACGCTCGTCTTCCTCACCCAGACGAGCTGGCCGGCCTCGACCATCGCCCGCCTCTGGGTCGAGCGGCTGAACGGGGTGCCGAACGCGGTCGCGGCGAGCGGCCCGGACCGGACCGAGGCCCCGGACTTCGAGCGGTTCGCGCGGGCCGCCGAACTCCTCCGGGTGATCCAGACCCGCGAGCTGGCGGCGATCCGGACGGAGGAACGGGCGACCGAGGTCGGCGGGCCGTTCCCGGCCGACGCGGTCACCCCGGCGGTGGCACTCGACGCCGCGAAGTCCGGACTGGAGTACCGCCGGCGGGGCGACGGGACCTCGGTCCTGGTCCGGACGGAGCGGCGGCTGGGGGTCGCCGTCAGCCCGGGGGCCGAGAACAGCCCGGAGTTACTCGAACTCGCCCACCTCCTGAACCTGGTCCCGGGTCGGACCAACTACGGCATCGTGGTGGCGGGCCGGGGTGTGCCGGACCCGGCGCGGTTCCCGGTCCCGCCGGTGACCGAGTTGCAGGTCGTCCCGCGGTCCACCGCCCAGGTCCTCTTCTACCTGTCGAACGGGGTCGAGGTCCCGGACGAGCACCTGTGCGCCGGGCTGGCCCGCCGGCCCGCCGGCCGGCCGGCCCGGACGGCGAGACGTTCGACCCGACCGCCGTCACCCGCGGGCTGTTCGCGGTCCACGTCTGCACCGGGCACAAGCCGCCGCCGACCGCGTACCTCGCCGTCCGGTACCGCGGGCACTGGTTCTACATCGACGACCGGGACGCGGACACGAAGGGGACGTTCGCCCTGGTCTCGCAGCTCAGCCGCCTAGACTTTGCCCGCCAGAAGCTCGGTAGCCCGGCCCTCACCCTACCCGTCGGCCGGTGACCAACTCCCCGCCGCGGGCCGGCATCAGACGAATCAACTCTCATCAATTCTTCACGGACGTTTGTCGGGAAGCTCGGTAAATTCGGGATTGCCATTCACGCAAGTCACCGTCCCGAAGACCGACTCACAACCGGCAGACGGACCGCGCGCTGCACCGCCGCGGGCCGGTGACTCCGCACCAGCCGAGGTACGCCATGACACTCCGATTCACCCCGACCGCGATCGCCACGTGCGCGGCGCTCGTCGCGGCCGCGCCCGCGGCCCGCGCCCAGGGCCTCACGGAGGACGAGGCCCGCAGGATCGGCTCCGACGCCTACGTGTACGGCTACCCGCTGGTCACCATGGAGGTGACCCGGCGGGTGATGACGAACGCGGCCGAGCCGAAGGACACCCACGCCCCGATGGGCCAGTTCGCGCGGATGCGGGAGTACCCGACCGCGAAGTTCCGCGACGTGACCGCCCCGAACGCCGACACCCTCTACTCGGCCGCCTGGCTCGACCTCGCCAAGGAGCCGTACGTCCTCAGCCTGCCGGACATGGGCGACCGCTACTTCCTGATGCCGATGCTCGACGGGTGGACCAACGTGTTCCAGGTGCCGGGGACGCGGACGACCGGGAACAAGGCCCAGGCCTACGCCATCACCGGGCCGGGCTGGAAGGGCGAGCTGCCGCCGGGCCTGACGGAGCTGAAGTCGCCCACGAACATGGTCTGGATCCTCGGCCGCACGTACTGCACCGGCACCCCCGAGGACTACAAGGCGTGCCACGAGGTCATGGACAAGTACGACCTCCGCCCGCTCAGCGCCCACGGCAAGCCGTACACCCCGCCGGCCGGCAAGGTGGACCCGACCGTCGACATGAAGACCGCCGTCCGCGAGCAGGTGAACAAGATGGACGCCGGGGCGTACTTCAAGCTCCTCGCGGCCCTGATGAAGGACAACCCGCCGGCCGACGCCGACGCCCCGATGGTCGCCGACCTGGCGAAGATCGGCGTCGTGCCCGGCAAGGACTTCGACCTCGCCAAGCTCGACCCGGCGGTGGCGAAGGGGCTGGCCGGGGTCCCGAAGGCCGCGTTCGAGAAGATCGCGGGCGAGTTCGCGAAGGCCGGGACGCGGGAGAACGGCTGGGTGTTCCCCACCAAGACCGGCCTGTACGGGACCGACTACCTGGACCGGGCCTTCATCACCGCGTTCGGCCTCGGAGCGAACCGCCCGCAGGACGCCGTGTACCCGACGTCGGAGGCCGACGCCGCGGGCCAGAAGTACAGCGGGGCGAACCGGTACGTGATGCACTTCGAGAAGGGGAAGACCCCGCCGGCGAACGCCTTCTGGTCGGTCACCATGTACGACGCGAACTACTTCTTCGTGGACAACCCGCTGAACAAGTACACCGTCAGCCCGCGGAACGACCTCAAGTACAACCCGGACGGGTCGCTGGACCTCTACATCCAGAGCGAGTCCCCGGGCAAGGACAAGGAGGCGAACTGGCTGCCGGCCCCGAAGGGCGAGTTCATTCTGATGTTGCGGATGTACTGGCCGAAGGAGAAGGACCCGTCGATCCTCGACGGGTCGTGGAAGATCCCGGCCGTGACGGTCGCCAAGTGAGTATCTCGTCGGGCGGCCGGGGAGCCTCCCGGCCGCCCCCGCGTCGGTAACCCCCCGGAGGTCGCAGCCATGTCCCGGTCCGGTGCGAAGGCGGTCCTAGCCCTGCTGGCGGTCGTGGCTTCGGCCGCCGCCTTCCCCGCCCAAGAGCCGAAGAAGGCCGACCCGGCCGGCGACGACCAGCAGGTCGTCGCCTCGACTCCGACGAAGGCGGCCCCGGCGGCGGCGGTCAAGTTCCGCCGCGACCTCGGCCTGCCGCTCCCGTCCCTCGCCACCCTCGGGTCCCGCGTCGACGCCGCCCGCCGGGCCGGCGACCCGGTCACCCTCGCCCACGCAGCGAGCGAGCTCGCCGTCGCCGAGAAGGTGTCGGGCAAGACGGCGGGCCTCACCTCGAAGCAGCTCCTCGCGGAGTCGGCCGAGCTGGCTTCGGTCCGCCGCCAGGAGGCCGAGCTCCAGAGCGTCCTGACGGTCTCGCACCAGCTGAGCGCGGAGGAGGGCGTGCTGAACAACCTGAAGGCGCAGCTGGCCGCGTCCGAGGAGCGGAGGAAGGCCGAGAAGCAGGCGCTGCTGAGCAAGGAGGAGCCGACGGCCGGCCCGCGGAAGATCGTGGTGAACAACTACACGACCCAGTACATCGAGGTCCAGGTCAACGGCTACCTGAAGGGACAGGTGTCGCCCGGGACCACCCGGGTCTTCACCATCGACCAGCTGTGGAACCCGATCGTCGTGAAGGGGTGGGGCGACGAGGACGAGGTCATCTTCGGCCCGGTCACCCTCCGCGGCCGGTTCGACAAGTACACGTGGAACATCAACAACGACGCGGGCGTGCCGAACCCCAACCCCTGACCCCGTACTCGGGGGACAGCCGCCCGGCAGTCCTCCCGCCCGGGTCGGCTCGCCGCCCACAAGGACATCTGGGGGCACTGGCGGGCCGGTGTGTCGCGCGCCTCCGGGGCGAGCCGCGCGGCGAGGCCTCGGGTCGGTAACCGTCCGTCCAAAAAGGGCCGATCGTGGATTCGCTCACCATCGCCGGCATCGTGTTCGCGTGTGCCTTCGGCGGGGCAGTGCTCGGGATGTATCTGCGCCGGGTCCTCCCGGAATCCCACCTGAGCAGTGAGTCCAAGGACGCCGTGAAGATCGGCACGGGGCTGGTCGCGACGCTGGCCGCGCTCGTGCTCGGCCTGCTGGTCGCTTCGGCCAAGAGTTCGTTCGACGCGCAGCGGGGTGGCTTCCAGCAGCTCTCGGCGAACCTCATCCTCCTCGACCGCTCGCTGAAGCACTACGGCCCGGAAACTAAGGCCATCCGCGAAGAGCTCCGCCGCACGGTGACGCTCCTGCTCGACCACCGCTGGCCCGCGGGGGGTTCCCGGGCGTCCGGGTTGGACTCGCCCGAGATCACGGCGAGTGCCGGGGCGTTCTACGCCGCGATCCGGGATCTCCCGGCGGCGACGGACGCCCAGAAGGCGATCCAATCCCAGGCCCTCCAGGTGGGCGCCGACCTGGGCCGCACGCGCTGGCTCTTGAGCCAGGGGGACGAGAGCTCGATCCCGACCCCGTTCCTGGTCGTCCTGGTCTTGTGGCTCGCCGTCCTGTTCGTGACTTTCGGACTCTTCTCGCCCCCGAACGCGACCGTCGTCGCGATCCTGTTCATCTGCGCCGTGTCGCTCGCCGGGGCCGTGTTCCTGATCGTGGAACTGGACCAGCCGTTCGGCGGCCTGATTCAGATCTCGAGTAAGCCGCTCCGCGACGCCCTCGGGCAACTCGGCCAGTAGGCTTCGGCGTCGTTTTGTGACGGACGGACCTCTCTCAACCGGGTGGAAGCACATGAAGACGCGCAGGCTGTCGGGGCCGGCACTGGGCCTGGGGGTCGCACTGGCCGTGGGCCAGTTCGTCGCCGCGGGGAAGCCGCCGGGGGCGGCGCAACCGCCGACCGCCACGGGCAAGGGCGGCGCGGCCGCGGTGAAGGGCCAGCGGGCGGAGGCGTTCGTCGCGGCATTCGACAAGGGCGACGCCAAGGCGTTGGCCGGGTTCTGGACCCCGGACGGGGATTACGTCGATCAGGTCGGCCGCGACTACAAGGGGCGGGCGGCGATCGAGAAGCTGTACGAGGGCGTGTTCGCGGGGAAGAAGGGCGGGAAGCTCACCGTCACCGTCACGAACGCCCGGATGGTCGGGGCCGACACGGCGATCGAGGACGGGGTCACCGAGGTCACCCCCGCGGACGGCAGCCCGGGAACCGCGGCCCGGTTCACGGCGGTGCTGGTGAAGCAGGGCGGCCAGTGGTACTTCGAGAGCGTCCGGGAATCGGTCGCCCACCCGCCCTCCAACGCGGCGCACTTCGACGGCATCTCGTGGCTGATCGGGAACTGGGCGGGCGAGGCCGAGAAGGGTGAGTCGGGCACCGCCTCGTACTCGTGGGCCGAGAACCGGAACTTCATCGTCTCGGCGTTCGCCACCACCGTGAACGGCGTCCCGGTCGCCGGCGGCACCCAGTGGATCGCCTGGGACGCGATCGACAAGCAGATCCGGTCGTGGTCCTTCTACTCCGGGGGCGGGGTCGGCGAGGCGGCCTGGAAGAAGGACGGCGACAAGTGGGTGACCGCGGTCACGGCCCGGACGGCGGACGGCAAGAAGGTGACGGGGACCAACACGCTGACCCGGGTGGACGCCGACCGCCTCGTGTGGCAGCTCACCAAGATGGTTGTGGAAGGCCAGCCCGTGCCCGACCCCCAGCCGCTGAAGCTCAAGCGGGTCAAGCCGTGAGCCCGGCGGTTCCCGGTTGCCGTCCGGAAAACCAACACCACGCGGAACAGGAGACGACGATGCCGAACACGATCATCCTTCCCGCCCTCGCGGCGGCGCTCATGGTTCTGACGATGCCCTCGCAGGTCGATGCCTACGGGGCGGCCCACGTCGGGTACACCCACGTCGGCCCGAACGGCGTGTACCACGCCGGCGAGACGGCCGCGGCCGGCCCCCGAGGGGTGGCCGCCGCCGGCCACACCACCGCCGTCGGGGCCGGCGGCGCGGAGTACCACGCCGGTTACGGCGCCGCGGCCGGCGGGTACCGCTACACCCCCACCTACGCCGGCGGGTCGGCCGTCGGCGGGGCCCACTACGCGTACGTCCGCTAACGAACCGCTCGCCAAGACGGCAACCACGAATCCACACGCGAGGGCTCCGGAGAACCGTTTGAGAATCCAGACCCTCCTCGTGCTCGCCGGCGGCGTGTGCGCCGGCGCCGCGGCCGCGTCCGGGAAGTTCGGTCCGTTCCGGCGGACCGAGGCGGCACCGGCCGCCGAGACGGCCAGGTCCGGCGAGTGCCCCCCGGCGGGTGCTGCGAGGGGTCCGATAAGGCGAAGGCGCTGGGGCTGGTGAGCGCCCACAACGCGAAGGTGTCCGCGACCGCCGCCCGCGCCGGCAAGAAGCCGAACATCGTGGACGCCATGGGCGACGGCGGAGCCGTGACCCGCCCCACCCCGGAGTGACCACGATGATCGAGCAACTGCCGAGTCCGTCCGAAAAGGTCCTCGGGTTCAGGCGGTCCGGGAAGTCGCACGACGAGGACTACCAGGCGTTCGTGCCGCTCGTCGGCGCGGCCGCCGGGACCGGGCGGGTCCGGCTGCCGGCCGAGTTCCACGACTTCCACGGGTGGGACGCCCGCCCCCTGTGGGACGACGTCCGGTTCGCCACCACCCACTGCACCGAGTTCGAGAAGGTCGCCCTCGTCGGCGACAAGACCTGGGAGAAGTGGATGGCGGCGGTGTGCAAGCCGTTCACGCTGGCGAAGGTCCGGTACTTCGGCGCCGCCGACATCGACCAGGCCTGGGCGTGGCTGGCCGCCTGACCCGGGTGACGCGACCACACCCCGCGAGGACGACCCGATGACGCGCACCGCGACCTTGCCCCTGGCCGCGGCGGCCCTGGCCGGGTGCGGGCAGGGCGCCGACTGTGCCCTGGCCGAGGCGGAGCGGGCGCCGCTGCGGGCCCAGGCGCTGGAGTGGCTGCGGGCCGAGTTGGCGGTCTGGGGGCGGCGGTTCTGGGACGACGTGCGGGCGGCGCTCGCCGCGTCGCGGTCGCCGTGACCGCGCCACGAGCGCGTGGAGCCGCGGCACGTCCAGGTTCTCGACGAGCCGCGCGGTCGGGCGGAACCTCTGACGGGACCGCCGGGCACGGCGCCGAGCGTCGGCGCCCGCCGCCCGAGTAACCCGGATGCCGTCCACCTCGAACCGGCCGGCGGCCGCCCGCGGTACCACCGGGCGGGGCAGCTCGTCGGGTCGGCGGCGGACGGCTCCCCGTCGGTCCCCCCGGAGCCGGCGGGCGGTCGGCCCTAGCCTGATCGCTTCACCGCGGCAGCGGACGGCCCCTTACCATCTCGGGTGAGGTCGAGCAGTTCCCTTGGCCTCAGCCGGAGGCCCGAGCGGACCGCGGCCCGCTCGGCCGCCACCGCCCCGCCGACCGTCCGGGCCCGCCAGCACCTTTCCCTCCCCGGGAAGGGGCTCTTGAGCCGCCCCGAAGGGCGATCGACTGCCGGGCCCCTGCGTCGAGTGTCTCGGACAGGCCCCGCCCGGACTCATGTTGGCCGGGCCCGGGCGACACCCGGGCAACCCCCTGCATCTCCCCAGAGGTGGCGCGGACCCCGCCCGCACCGGTGTTCTCGTGACAACCCCTACCACCGGGCGAAAAATCTGTCACACCATCTGGAATCACCGTTGCGACCGACAATTGTCACCTTACTATGTGCCACCGGAGCGACCGTTAAGTTACAACTCCGGCCGACACCGGCCGACCCTCCCGGAGGTGGCAGATGGCGGACGAGAGCCGCAGGCGGACCAGCGCCCCGTCGGGCGGGCAGGGCGACCACGGCGGGCAGAGCGGGGAGTCGGTCCCGGTCCCGACCCCGCGGAAGCGGGCCAAGCCGGACCGCGGGAAAGACGCCCCGGCGAAGGACGGCGGGTACCGGGCGGAGGCGGCCTCGGCCCGGCCCCGGAGGCTGTCGAAGCGGGACGGGACGAAGGGCGGGGCGGAGGCGGCCGCCGACCCGTACTCCCTGGTCCTCAAGGGGGAGCCGAGCCTGCCGTTCGACGGGTGGCCGGTCCCGGCCCGGGCGGAGGCGGCCGGCGGCCCGCTCCTGCCGGCGTCGGTCGCGTCGTACGGCCCGCTCCCGGAGACGGTACTCAACCCGGACGACCGGAAGCGGGTGGCCGACTTCGCCGACCCGAACTCGTACCCGTTCCGGGCGATCTGCCGGCTGGTCATCACGTCGACCAGCGGCGGCACGTACCTCGGGACCGGGTGGCTGATCGGCCCGCGGGTGCTGGCCACCGCCGGGCACAACGTCTGGCTGCACGACGACGGCGGGTGGGCGGCCGGCGTCGAGGTCACCCCGGCGTACACCGACGGGAGCGCCCCGTTCGGGTCCCAGGTGACCGACGACCTGCACGTCTCCGACGGGTGGGCGAACAACGACCCGGAGTCCCAGGCCGCGAAGCAGAGCGACTACGCGGCGATCATCCTCCCGGCCCCGGTGAGCGTCGGGTTCTTCGGGTTCGGGGTGTACTCGGACGCCGAGCTGTCCGGGATGACGGTGAACGTGTACGGGTACCCGTCGGACAAGAACAGCGGGTCGGCCCTGTACGGGGCCTTCCGGAAGCTGGTCGGGGTGACCGCCCGGCAGGTGAGTTACAACATCAGCACCGCCGGCGGGCAGAGCGGGTGCCCGGCGTACGTCCAGAGCGGCGGGGAGGTGGTCGGGGTCGGGATCCACGCGTACGGCGGGGCGACGAGCAACCGGGCGACCCGGATCACCGACCAGGTGTTCGCCGACCTGGAGGCGTGGAAGGCCCTCGGGGGGTGACCCCCGGCCCCGGGGAGACCGCCCGTGCCGTCCCGAATCGCCACAGGTAGCCACGGGGGCCTCCCGGCCCCGCCGCCCGCGGCCGGGCCGGGGGGTCCGGGAGCGGGACTCGGCCGAGTGGCTGGCGGTCGAGTGGGCGAAGTTGAAGCAGGACTGCGAGGAGAAGGAGAAGGACCGTGCCCACGAGCGGGCCTACCGAGACGAGGACCGGAAGGTCGAGCAGCAGCGGCTCGATTCGGAGCGGGAGCAGGCGTCGGCCGGGCGGTGGACCGGGCCGCTGGCGGTGGCGGTGGCGGCCGGGGTGGCCGGGCTGATCGGGACGTTCGTCTCGACCTACCTGAACCGCCAGCTGGAGCGGGAGCGGTCCGGGGGTCGGCAGGAGATCGAGCGGCGGAAGCAGGAGGGGACGCTGATCCTGGAGGCGGTCAAGTCCCCCGACGAGGTGCAGCGGGCGAAGAACCTCGTCTCCCTCCACCGGTCCGGGGCGATCCAGCTCACCCCGCAGCAGCTCACGGACCTCGAACCGCTGGCCGGCCCGACCCCGGTCCCGGGGGTGCCGGCGGCGGGGCAGTCCGACCCCGACCCGGCAGTCACGCTCGACGACCGGACCCGGGTTCGGGACACGAAGGCGCCCCCGTACCGTGCCATCTGCTGGCTCGCCGTGACGTTCCCGGACGGGACCCGGTTCGGCGCCTCCGGCTGCCTCGTCGGCCCCCGGGCGGTCCTCACCACGGCCCACGCCCTCTACCTCCACGAGCACGGCGGCGCCGCGAGGTCGGTGCAGGTGGCCTTCGGCCGCGACGAGGAGGTCAAGCCGTTCGGGGAGGTCGAGGTCCGCGGGGCCGACGCGGTCCGGGTGCCGGAGGAGTGGATCGCCGGCGTGAACGGGGTCGCCCCCCTTCGGCCCGAGGTCGCCCCCGCCGCCGACCTGACGCGGGCGTCCGGGGTGGGGTGTCCATCGTTGGGTACCCGACGGACAAGCCGACCGGGACCATGTGGTCGACCCCCGCCACCGTCGTCGGGGTGACCGACCGGTTCGTCAGGCATCGGGCGTTTACCTACTCGATGGGCGGGAGCCCCGTCCTGGTCGGGGAGGGCGACCAAGCCCGGGTGGCCGGCGGCCGCGCCCACGGGGCCGTCGGCGCCCGGCGGGCCGTCCGGATCACCCCGGAGGTGCTGGCGAAGATCCGGGCGTGGATCGCCGAGAGCCAGAACCTGCCGAAGAAGGAGCCGCCCGAACCGGACCCGAAAAAGGACCGACCCGCCGCCGGACGCGGCCCCGACCGCTCACCCCTCACCCGGAGACCCGCCCGTGACCCCGAACCCGTCGAACCCGGTCCCGCGCCCGAGGCGGCATTCCCAGCAGTCGGTCGGCGACGAGGCCAAGGTGGCCCGGGCGGTGGCCGAGTCCCGCCCGCCGGCCGCGGCCGCCCCCGCCCCGCCCCGGAGCGCCCGCACGTCCAAGCCCCGGGAGGCCGCCCCCGCCCCGCCCGGCGCCCCCGCCCCGTTCGGCGCCCCGGCCGCCCACGGGGACTACGAACTCCCGCCCCTCCCCCGGCGGGCCGAGGCCCAGCCGGAGGCGGCCGAGGACGACAACTCCCCCCCGCTCGACGCCTGGCACGGGTCGTTCACCCGCCGGATCAACCTCCCGGCCCTCAAGCAGAGCCGCGACAAGGTGGCCGAGTTCGCCCCCGAGTTGGTGTTCGCGGACGACGACCGGCAGCAGGTGACGGCCACCCGCGAGTTCCCCTGGCGGTGCCTCTGCTCCCTGTCCATCGTCGCCGCCAACGGCACCCGGTGGGTCGGGACCGGGTGGCTGGCCGGGCCGCGGACCGTCGTCACCGCCGGGCACTGCGTCTACCTGCACGAGCACGGCGGGTGGGCCCGCCGGGTCGAGGTGTACCCCGGCCGGAACGGGGCCGACACCTCCCTCGGGCGGTACGACTCGGACGACCTCCACTCGGTCACCGGGTGGACGGTCGAGAAGAACCTGGCCCTCGACTACGGGGCGATCACCCTGCCGCAGCCGCTCGACCTCGGGTGGCTGTCGTACGGGGTGTACTCGGACGCCGAGCTCCGGGCCCTGCGGGTGAACCTGTTCGGGTACCCGGGGGACAAGGCGGTCGGGCAGCTGTGGGGGACCGACCGGCGGCTCACCCAGGTGCTCCCGGACCGCCTGGTGTACGACCTGAGCACGTTCGGCGGGCAGAGCGGGGCCCCGGTCTTCCACCGGGACCGGGACGGGCAGAAGGACGAGCGGGTGGTGGTCGGGATCCACAACTACGGGGACGTGTCCGGGAACACCGCCACCCGGGTCACCGACGCCGTGTTCGACGACATCGAGGCCTGGAAGAAGGCGTAGCCCATGCCCCCGCTCCGCGTGTCCGACCGGTACGACCCGGGCCGGCCCGCCGCCGGGCCGGCCGCCCCGCCCCCGCCCCCGCCAGTCCCGGGGTCGGGGCCGGGGGTGACCGGCCCGCCGGAGACCCGGGTCTCGAACGCCGCGGCCCGCGCCGCCCGCCCGCCGCTCGCCTCGGGCGAGTGGGGCGAGCCGGAGCCGACCTACGGCGACGACGCCGCCACCGACCCGGCCTACCAGGCCTGGGTCGCCGCGAGGAGGCCGAGGGGGGACGCGGAGCCGGTCGGCCCGGCCGCCGACCCCGGGGACGTCCGCCGGCGGGTGGTGGTGACCGACCAGGTCCCGTGGCGGTGGGTCTGCTCGCTCCGGATGGTGTGGGTCAGTAGCCCCCGCCCGGGGGAGGCCGCCCGGCTGTACCCGGCGTCCGGGACCGGGTGGCTGATCGGCCGGCGGACGGTGGTGACCGCCGGGCACAACCTGTACGTCCCGACCGCCACCCTGGAGTTCCCGATCACCGGGTGGGCCCGGCGGGTCGAGGTGTACTTCGGCCGGGACGAGGGGTCCCGGGGGTCGACCCACCTGTCCGAGGACCTGCACAGCGTCCTGGGGTGGACGCGGGACGCGAACCGCGAGTATGATTACGGGGTCATCCAGCTGACCGAACCGGTCGAGCGGGCCGGGTGCTTCGGCTACCGGGTCGAGTCGGACGACCGGCTCCGCAACCTGACCTACACCCACGTCATCGGGTACCCCGGGGCGGACCGGCCGCCGGGCACCCTGTGGGGGGCGTTCGGGAAGGTCGAGGTCCGGCCCCGGGTCCTCCGGTACGCGATGGCGACCTCCCGCGGGCAGAGCGGCGGCCCGGTGTTCTACAAGAATCAGGACGACCGGGTGGCGGTCGGCATCCACACCGGGAAGCCGGCCGGCCCGGCCGGCGAGCCCAACCAGGCCGTCCGGGTCACCCGCGACGTGTCCGACAACCTCCGGGCCTGGGAGACCGCTGCCGACCCGCCGCCCGACGGACCGACCCGATGATGCCGACCCCTCCGAACCGCCCGCGCATCTCGGCCTCGTCCCGCGGGTCCAACGACCCGCCGGCCGCCCCCGCCGCGCCGCCCGGGCTGGAATCCGTGCCGTTCGGGCAGGAAGTGGTGCCGGCCGGGCCGGTGCTCATCCCGCCGGAGGGGGACGACCGGCCGGTGCGGTCGCCGGGAGCGCCGGGGGCCGCGGCGTGGCGGGGGAAGTTTTTCGAGACCCTCTCCGCCACCTCCCCGACCCCCCCCGAGTCGGCCGCGGACCCGGACGCCGCGCTCCTGGACGCCTGGCACGGCAGCTTCACCGCCCCGGCGGCCGCCGCCGCGGCCCGGGAGACACTGCTCAAGCTGCGGGAACAGGGGTTCCGCGTCCTCCTCCCCGGGGTCGACGACCACCGCATCCCCGGCCCGGGGGACGGGTCCCCGCCGTGGCACGGGGTCTGCTTCCTGACGGTCACCGCCGCCCGGGGCACCCGGTGGGTCGGGACCGGGTGGCTGGCCGGGCCGCGGACGGTGGTCACCGCCGGGCACTGCGTCTACCTGCACGAGCACGGCGGGTGGGCCAAGCGGGTCGAGGTCCGGCTCCCCGGGCTGGACCGGCCGGTGGTGGCGACCGACTTCCGGTCGGTCGGCGGGTGGGTCGAGAACCGGGACGCCCGGGCCGACTACGGGGCCGTGGTGCTGCCCGAGCCGGTCCCGGGCCCGTACCGGGAGGCGGTGGCCGCCGACCCGGGCGAGCGGCCCCCAGTCGTCGTCTTCGGCTACTGTTCCGACCACCCCGACACCCTGTCGGCTCAGGAGCGGACGGTCCGGGAGGTTCGGGACCGGCAACTGGTGTACGAGTTCCCGGTCCTCGGCGGGACCAGCGGCGGCCCGGTCCTGCCCCTGATCGGGGACGACCCGGGGGTGATCGGGATCCAGCAGCACGGGGACTTCGTCGGCGGGGCGGCCGTCCGGATCAGCCCGGCCGTCCGGGCGAACATCGAGGCGTGGGTGAGGGAGGCCGGCTGACCGGCGGGACCCGGACCCTGGGGGCGCGATGACCACTTCCGGAAGTTCGGGGCGGCGGGTGTCGGCCGGGTCGGTCGGGGGTGCCGGGGCGGGGTTCGGGCCGCCCCCGGGGGCCCCGCCCGCCGGGGAGGGGCGGGTCGGGAGTCGGGCCGCCGGGTCGGCCCCCCGGCCAGCCGTCGGGGGCGGGATCCGCGGCCGGGTCGTGACCCCGGACCGGGAGCCGGTCCCGGACGCGAGCGTCGCGGTCAGCGGCGGCCCGACCCACCAGGACATCGCCGCCCTGACCGACGACGACGGCCGGTTCCTCCTCCCGGCCGGTGCCGCCGGGGTGTACTCGGTGACCGTCCACAAGGGCGGGTACCCTTCCCAGACGGTGAAGGTCGACACGGCCGCCGGCGGGGAGGTCACCGTCGTCCTCCGGCCGGGCCGCTGACGCCCCCCCATCCGGCCCGGCCGGCACCCCCGGCCGGGCTTTTCTCCCCGCCGCCGTTCGACGGCCGGGGTAATTCGGGTAAGATAGCGTGGGAACGTTCGGGCGCGGCCGGGGGTCGGCCGCCCGCCCCGCGAGGAGCTACCGCCATGACGGTCCGCAAGTCCCAGTTGGCGTGGCCGGCCGTGGCCGTCGCCATGGTCACCCTGGCCACCCCGGACGCCGCCCAAGGCTTCGGCCGCGACGTGTACCGGTCCCGGACGGTGATCCGCGGGGGCTCCCCCGTGGTGCTCGGGGCCCCCGGCGTGCGGGTCGGGACCGGGACCCGGACCGAGTCGTTCCTGCTCGCCCCGCGGGTCGTCACCGGGGCCGAGTCGTTCCTGTTCGGGACGACCGGGGCCGAGTTCTTTTCCTTCGGCCCCGGGCGGGCCTCCCAGGAGAACTCCCTCCTCGCCGAGAACGCCCAGCTGAAGGCCGAGCTCAGCAAGAAAAGTCCGGGCGGGGCCGGCACCCCGCCGCCGGCCACCCCCCCCGCCCCGACGGTGACCACGACGACCGTGGCCTGCCCCGAATTGGTCGGCCGGCTCGACAAGATCGAGGGCCGGCTGGGGGCCCTCGAGACCAGGCTGGTCGGGATCGAGTCGAAGGTGGACGTCCTGATGGCGGAGCGCGCCGCCCGGGCCCGGGAGTCGGAGCGGGCCGCCCTGCTGGCCGACGTCCGGCTCGCCGTCCGGGACGAGCAGGACCGGCTGGTCGTCCAACTCGCCGAGCGGCGGGCGGCGGACAACAAGGCCCTCGTCGGGCTGATCGAGGAGTCGGCGAAGGGGGACAAGGCGGACAAGGACAAGGTCGCCAAGGCCAAGGAGGCCCTCGGCGTCAAGTGACGGCCGGCGCCGCCCACAAGGCACACAGGTCGGGGGACCTCCGCCACGGGACTCGGCGTCCCGACTTGTGGCACAGGTCTCCCGACCTGTGCCGCTTCGGCAGGTCCGGGGACCTGTGCCGCCGGGCGCGCTTCCCACAACCGAGGGGGTCGGGGCGGGCTGAGGGTCAAGCGACCGGGCGGGCCGGCCGATACGACACCGGGTCGGCGTCACGACCCCGCCCGGCCCGGCCGGGCCCCCCGCCAAGGATGGGACCCATGACCCTGTTCCTCCGCCTCGCGCTCGGCGTCGGGTGTGCCGCCGCGGCCGCCCCCGCCTCCGCCGCCAACCCCCCGCACCCGGACCCGTGCCCGCCGGACCCGTGCCCGCCGATCGCCTCCTGCCCGGTCCCCTGCCCGCCCGCGGCCGGCCCGTGCCGCACCCCGAAGGTCGTCGTCGAGATGTCGCAGCCGGAGGTCCGGTTCGTCGCCCCGTCGTGCGGGTCCGCCGGGGGGTCGGCGGGCGGGGCCGGCGGGGGCGGGGTGGCCGTCCTGCCGGGCGGCGGCGGGGGCGGGGACAGCCGGAAGCTGTGCTCGTTCCTGAACCTGAGCATCAACCGGAGCCGGACGAAGCTGGTCGGCGGCGGGGTCGGGGGGGTCGGCCAGCCGGTCACCACCACCGTCCCGGCGTTCGCCACCGCGACCATCCCGATCGCCTTCCAGACCACCCAGTTCACCACCGCCACCGAGTCGGCCCTGCTCGGGGCCCGCGGCGGGGTGTCCCAGGCGGAGTTGGCCGAACTGGTCCGGGACGCGGTCCGGCGGGAGAGCGCCCGGGCGGACAACGGGCGGCAGGAGTCGGCCCCGGTCCCGGCCGGCCCGTCGTGCGCCGAGCTGAAGACCCGGGTCGATCGGATCGAGCAGCGGCTCGAGCAGATCGAGAAGAAGGTCGAGGTGATCGCCGGGAAGCTGGACCGGCTCAATGCCCCTACCGCGGGTTCCCCCGCGATGCCGGTCCCCATCCCGCCGGTGCCGTGAGCTTGTCGTCGATCGAGTCGAGCGCCCGCGACAGCCGCTCGATCTTGCCCTCGGCCTCGGCCAGCTTCTTCTCCAGCCGCTTCTTCTCCTCGTCGGCGGCCGCCGGCGGGGGGCAGGCGTCCCGCTTCGCCGCCCGGGCCCGGGCGGCCACCTCCTGCTCGACCAGTGCGGCCAACTCCTCCCGGGTGATCCCGCCCCGCCCGCCGCCGACCACCCCCTGCTGGACCCCCCCGGCGTGGATCAGGTTGGCCTCGGTCAGCGGGACGGTCACCGACGGCGTCTCCTGGACGCTGAACAGCCGGGGGAACGGGATCGGGATGTGGATCCACCGCAGCCCGATCCCGAGGCCGGCGCTGCCGGGGGTGACGGTCCCGAGCGGGTTGGTCAGGGCGGTGGTGCGGCTGAACCCGGCGATCTGGTTGGCCAGGGCCAGGCCCTGGCCGACGGCCGCCACCGCCCCGAGGGCCGACTCCGGGCGGCCGGCCGGGGCGGACTCCGGGGCGCCGCGGTCGGCCGGCTCCGGCGGCGGCCTGCGGAGGCCGGCCGACTCCGGCCGGACCGGCGGCGGGAGGTCGGCCGACTCCTTCCGGGTCGGGGCGTCCGGCACCTCCCGGCGGGTCCCGTCCGGCAGCTCGACCACGATCTTCTGCGGCGGGGCCTTGACCCGGACGACCGGCTCCTCGTCGCATTCCGCCGGGTGGCGGTCGGCCCCGGCCCTCGGCCCCTTCTTGTGGAGGTGGTGGCAGCCCGGGGCGAGGGCGACGGCCATCAGACCCACCACGAGCCGACGGCATGACATCACAGCCCCTCGGTGGCCGCGCAATCGGGACGCCCCTTACTTTCGGCACAGCCGGCCGGGCCGCTTGACCCCGCCGGCCGATTTGGACCCCCGACCGCCCCCGGATGCGGTACGCCGGAAGCGGGAACGGGCCCGCGGCGGACGAGGTCATGGGTCTGAAGGACTGCGCCCCGGCGGCGGACCGGCTGGGCGGGGTGCTCGTCGCCTCGGTGGCGATGCTGTCCTACCGGTGGCAGGCGTTCCCGGTGGCGTTCCTGTGGGCGGCGTCGTGCTTCGTGGTCGGCGGGCTGGTCGGGTTCCTGTACGGCATCCCGAGGACCGGCCGGCGGGTGGCGGTCGCCGCGCCGACCGCGACCAGCCCGGCTTCGGTCTCAGCCCCGGCTCCCCCAGTAGATGCTGAACTTTGACAGGCTCAGGTTGGACTCGGCGAACAGGGCCTTCAGGTACCGCCGGACTCGGGCCGGGTCGGCGCCGACCCGGGCGGCGGCCGCGGCCTCGTCCACCTGCCCGGCCTCGAGCTTCTCGAAGAAGGCGGTGACGAACCTGGTCGCGGTGCTGCGGAAGACGTTCCCGAGCATCGCGACGACGGCCGGGATGCCGACCCGGCCGAGTTCCGGGCCGAGGGCGGCCCCGGGGTCGGCGGCCGGGTCGCCGCCGACCGCCGGGTCCGCCCCGGCGCTCTGGCAGGAGGCGAGGACGACCAGCCGGGGCGGCGACCGCAGGCCCTTCAGCGCGCTCACCAACTCGTCGGCGTCGGTCCCCTTCTGCCGCCCATGCTCGTCCGCGAGGAGGAGCTTCGGCCGGCCGGCGGCGACCGCCCCGTGGGCGACCAGGTGGAAGACGTCGTACCCGGTGTCGAGCTCGGTGCGGAGTTGCCGCGGGATCGGGTCGGCGAGCGGGGTGACGGTCTTCGGCCACCCGCCGAGGGACGCCCGGACCGCCGCCAGCTCCCCGGCCGGGTCGAACCGCGGCGGGCCGGCGAGGTCGGTCGGGCAGACGGCGGCGACGAGGGCGCGGGCGGCGGCCCCGGCCCGGGGTCGGATCTGGCGGGTGTTGGCGCACCTCAGGAAGCGGGAGAACCAGACGTTCTGGTCGGCGAGCAGCCGGCCGCCGTGTTCGGGGTCGCGGAGGGCCTCCCGGCGGACGCGGTGGAGTTCGCGGGCGTGCTCGTCGAGCTCGAGCCGGGCGCGGACCGTGCCCTTGGCGCCGGCGCGGAACCGGACCCACCCATGCACCGCGAACCGCCGTTCCCGAGGCGGTCACCCGCGCACGGCCGCACAAGGCGGGCCACGTGCGGGCGGCGACCCCGACACCGGCGGAACCGTGCCGCACGGCGGAGTGAGCGACACCCGGCCCGGGTGTGAAGGCGCAGGTCGGCCGGGTGGGCGACCCCCGCACGTCGCCGGTCTGCGGGCTGGTAACCCGGATCGACACGGGTCACCTCGGAGCCGGGGCACGGGTCGGACACCACTTCGACCGAGCCGTTGCGGGTCGCCGCGCCGCTGTTGCCGACGTACAGGCCGGCCCCCGCAAAGGTCCACGCGGGCCGGGCGGCCCGGGCCGCTGGCGAGGGGGCCGAGCACCGCGACCGGACGGGCCCTCAGCGGGCCTGGTCGGACGCGCCCGGTCGCGAGCGCCGCGGAGGCGTCGCGGTGGGCCGCCCCGGCGCTCCGCGGCCACGGCCTCCCCGGCAGTAGGCTGGAGAGCGTCACGGCCGAGAGGGCCAGCAGCCACATGGAGCGGCGGCGGAAGCCGGCGGCGGGTCCCCGCCCGTCACCCGGCGAGCGTCCCGCGCATCTGCATCGGCTGCAGGACGACCCACACCCCGGCCGCGAACAGCCCGACCGCCAGCCCCGCCCACGGCAGGAACGCCCGCACCGCCCGCCCGGGGCCGGCCAGGTCGCGGGCGACCCGGTGGGCGGTCAGCAGGGTCAGGAGCAGGCCGAGGTCGAGGGCGAGCAGCTGCGCCTTCGGCACCCACGCCCCGGCCCCGCGGCAGCACCCGCACCCCCAGTCCGGCTCGCCGAGGGCCGCCCACCCGCGGTCCGCCGCGAACCGCTGCGCCGCCGACCAGGCCGCGTCGTAGCCGGTCGCCAGGTGGTACCCGTAGTGGGCCACCCACATGCCGAACCCGAGCGGGACCAGCGCGAACGCGAACCGCGTCGCCACCGCGAGCGTGCCCGGCGCGAGCCGGCCCCACGACCGGCTGGCCCACGCCACGCCCCACATCAGCAGTACCGGGATGACGACGAGGGCGGCGACGTACAGCCCGACCACCAGCGGCACCGGCGACGCCAGCCCGAGGCGGGCCTGGAGGCCGTCCCGCCAGGCGAGCACCGGGCCGACCATCCCGGCGGCGTTCACGAACGCCGCGGCCACCAGCACCACGACCAGCGCCGCCAGGTCCGGCCGCCGGCCGAGCCGCCCGACCCCGGACCGGGGGCGGTCGTCGGCCAGGCCGCGGCCCGGCGCCCCGGCCAGGACGCCGACGTTCCCGTGCGGGCAGGCGTGGACGCAGTCGAGGCAGAACGTGCAGTCCAGGTTCCCGCGCTTCCGCGGCTGCGCCAGCCCGAGCTCGCACCCCGGGATGCCGTCCCGCCCGCGGACGCAGTCCTTTGTCGTGCAGGAGGCGCACACCTTCGGGTCGCGGACGGCCACCTCGAGCGGCGACACCAGCGACTGCACGAAGTTGAACTGCCCGACCGGGCAGACGTACTTGCAGAACGCCGCCCCGCGGAACAGCCCGTCCACCGCGAACGCGGCGGCGAAGTACCCGACGACGATCCACGCCGTCAGGGCGGGCCGGTCCCACAGCGCCCACGCCTCGTAGGCGGTGAAGAAGGCGACGAGCAGCCCGGCCGCCAGCCACTTCCCGCGCAGGACCCGCGGCCACGCCCGGCCGGCCGGCAGCCACCGCCGGGCGAGCGCCCGCGGCAGGGTGAACGGGCAGGCGGTGCAGAAGAAGTTCCCGGCCAGCAGCAGGCACAGGACGAGCAGCCCTCGCCAGTGGACCCATGGGAGCACCCCGGCGAGGTTCATCGGGGCCACGTCCGGCCCGGCGAACCCGTCCGCGACGACCAGCACGGCGAGGGCGAGGAGCGGCAACTGGAGGGCCACCCGGGCGTGCCGCCACCGCAGGAACGGGCCGACCACCCAGGCCCGGGTGAGGTCGAACCGCGGCGGCGGGGCCGCGCCGGCGAGCGGGAGCGGGAACCGGCCGCCGGGTCGGTTCTGGGTCTTCACCTCCCCCCCGGCGGGGGAGGTCGGCGGCGCTTCGCCGCCGGGTGGGGGGGACGCGACACGGGAGGGCGGGCTACGCGGACGATCCGTGTCGCTCTTCCCCCCCACCCGCCGCTGCGCGGCGACCTCCCCCACCAGGGGGGAGGTGAAGACCCGGGCGGGCTCGGCCGACAACAGCCGGACCACCAGCGCGAACAGCGGCAGGAGGTACGCCACCGACCCCGGCACCCACATCAGGGCGCCGGCCGCCGCCTGGTCGTCGAGCGCCGACCCGCCGCCGAGCCGCGGCACCGCGGCGTAGTGCGGGTAGAGGACGACGTCGGAGAACGTCAGCACCGCGGACAGGACGGTGTTCGACAGGTCCGCGAAGAGTAGCAGCGGGACGAGCAGCCAGACCGGCCACCGCGGGCGGGCCGGGTACGGGCGGACGACCGGGAACCAGAACACCAGCCCGGCGAGGAGGAAGCAGGCGTGCTGGGCGTAGTGCCATCCGGGGGAGCGGAGGGCCAACTCGTACGCCGCCGGCGCGTGCCAGGCCCACGTCGTCACGACCAGCAGGAGGAGGGCCGGGACCGGGTGCGTCAGCCCCGCCGCGAGCCGGCGAAGCCACGGGTCGCGGAGGAGCGGCCCGGCCCAGTACGTCCGGACCGGCTCGGGCAGGCCGCGGACGATCGGCAGTAGCGGCGTCCCGAGCCACAGGAGCGGCGGGGCCACCATGACCAGCAAGAGGTGCTGGGCCATGTGGACCGACAGCAGCAGCCCGGCGAACGGCTCGACCGGAGACCCGAGCGCCAGGAGCACTGCCGCCAGCCCGCCGAGGAACGCCGCGAGCCGCCCGTACCCCCACCGGTCCGGGTCGCGGCGGTGGTAGACGCGCCAGCCCCGCCAGTAGACGACAGCGGCGGCCGCCAGCCCGGCCCACAGCCACGGGTCGGCCGGCCACGACCGCAGCGCGGCGTCCAGTACGGGGGTCACGGGGCCGCCACCCGGGCCGGCGGCTGGCCCGGCGGGCGGAGGCTCGACAGGAACGCGGCCAGGGCCTCCATCTCCGCCGGGTTCACCTTCTTCCCGTACGCCGGCATGTTCCCCCCGCCGGGGGTGCCGTTACTCACCTGGTCGATCAACTGGTTCCGGGTCAGCCGGGTGCCGACGGCCGACAGGTCCGGCCCGCGCCGCCCGCCGACCCCGTCGAGCGCGTGGCAGTTCCGGCAGTCCTTGTTCTGGAACACCGCCGCCCCCTGCAACTCCAGCGGGGTCGACCGCCGGATCACCTCCACCGGGACCGGGTCGGCGCTCCACGCCTCCATCTTCGGCGACCACGGGGCCGTCGCCCCGGCGTAGGTCAGCACCGCCAGCACCGTCCCGCCCACGACCACGGCCAGCACCGCCACCGGCCGGCGGCTCGGGGCCCGCTCCCCGCGGTTGGAGACGAACGGGACGGCCAGCAGCCCGAGGACCAGCAGCACCGGGAAGACCAGCATGACGAACGTCTCCAGCCCCGCCGGGCAGAGCGACAGCAGCCCGAACAGCCACAGGAACGGCCAGTCCGGGCGGGGGTTCGCCCCGGTCAGGGTCGGGTCCGGCAGGCCGTGCGGCCCCTTCGGCCCGAACACCGCCGCGAGCGTCACCACCACGATCACGACCAGCGACGAGAACAGCACGTCCTTGCTCATCGCGTCGCCGAGGAACGGCTTGCCGGTCTTCAGCTTCGCCTCGTACTTCGCGTCGTACGTCTTCGGGTCGACGACCTCGCCCGGGACCGGCGGCTCGCTGATCCCGCGCGACAGGACGAGCCACAGGTGCGCCCCGAGCAGGGCCAGGAGCAGCCCCGGCAGGACGAACACGTGCAGGGCGAAGAACCGGCTCAGGGTGCCGGCCCCGATGATCTGCCCGCCGAGCAGCAGTTCCACGATCGCCGGCCCGAGGACCGGCACCCGCCCGGCCATCGCCGCCCCGACCCCGACGCCCCAGTACGCGTCCGCGTCCCACCGCAGCACCTGCCCGGTGAACGCCATCGCCAGGGTGAGGACGAGCAGGAACACCCCGAACACCCAGGTCAGCTCCCGCGGGTACTTGTACGCCCCGTGCAGGAACACCTGCGTCAGGTGGACGGCCACCATCACCACCATCCCCGACCCGGACCAGTAGTGGAGGGACCGGAGAAACCAGCCGAGCGGCTGGCGGTAGTTCAGGTACTCCAGGCTGGCGTACGCCTGGTCGGGCGACGGGACGTACACCAGGGCCAGCCCGATCCCGGTGGCGATCTGGATCAGCAGCAGCGTGATCGACGCGCTGCCGAAGACGTACCACCACCCCATCGGGCCGGCCGCCCCGGCCGGGATCGGGTGGCGGAGCACCGGCATGAGCGACGCCCGGACCTTGAGCCGGGCGTCGAGCCAGTCGCCCACGCGGCGCGCGATCCGCTTGAACATGGTCGCCCCTCACGCCTGCTGCAGATCCCGGCGGTGTGGCGGGCGGTCCGAGCCCGAGCGCCAGCGAGGGTCCAGGTGACACCCTCGCTGGCGCTCGGGCTCGGACTCGCCTACTACGCCTCGCCCGAACGCACTCTGAGCCCGAGCCGCACCAACTCGGACGGCTTCTCCAGCGTGTCCTGCAGGGTCGGCAGGTGCGGGGCCTGGACCTCCAACACCCCGTCCGCCACCCGCCACGGCATGTGGTACAGCCCCCGCGGCGGCGGGCCGGACGCGTGCTCCCCGTTCTCGTAGTACACCCCGCCGTGGCACGGGCACATGAACAGCCCGGACTGCGGGAACCACGTCACCGGGCACCCCAGGTGGGTGCAGTTCATGGCGAACACCCAGAACCGCGGCGCGCCGTCCGGCCCCGGCCCGAGGTGCCGGACGTACGCCCCGGCCTTGGCGCAGGCCCCGTCCCACGGCGCCCGGACCGGGTCGGTGAACACGTGCAGCCGGGTCTCCCCGACCGGCAGGTCGGCCACCTTCCCGATCGGCACCCACGAGACCGGGTGGTCCCCGACGGCCCCGGCCAGGTACGCCGCGAGCGGCACCCCGACCGCCCCGGCGGCCGCCGCCCCGGCCCCGCCGGCCAGCCACCGCAGCGCCGACCGGCGGTCCGGCCCGGGCGCGGGAGTCGGTTCGGACATCGGTCCCTCCGGGTTGTCATCCGGTTCCGGGCGGAAGCTGCCGGGGTTGGAGTCCCGGCTTCAGCCGGCGACAGCACCGCACCGGCTGAAGCCGGGACTCCAACCCCGGCAGCTTCCGCCCGGAGTGCGCATCACTTCGCCGCCGGGTTCCGCCACGACGCCAGCAGGGCCGTCAGGTCGGCCACGTCCCGGGCGTCGAGCGGGCGGAAGTCGGCCGGCCGCCCGGCCTTCCCGGCGTAGTCCGGCATCCCCAGGTCCGGCCGCCCGGTGATCACGTACCGCCGCAGCACCTGGTCCGAGCACAAGGCCAGGAAGGCCGGGTCGTTGATCGCCCCGACATCCCCCTTGCCCTGCCCGCGGTCGCCGTGACACCCGGCGCACGCCCGGGCGAACACCCCCGCCCCGCGGCCGGCGTCCCCGCCCGGGGCTAGGGCGTACCCCGGCGGCGGGTCGCCCGGGGCGTCCGGCTTGCCCCACGCCGGCTTCAGCCCCTCGGCGAGGACCTTCACCTGTTGCGCCGTCAGCGGGCCGCCCTTGGCCTGGTCGAACGCCGGCATCGGGGTGCCCGGCCGGCCCTCGGTGATCACCCGCAGCAGCTCGGCGTCCGGCACGACCCGCAGGAACAGCGGGTCGTTGAGCGGCGGCCCCGGGCCGAGGGTGCCGTCCGCCCCGTGGCAGCCGGCGCAGTGGGCCGAGTACAACGCCCGGAAGTCGGTCACGTCGGCCGGCCGGCTCGGGCCGGGCGGGGCCGGCTTCCCGGGCGCGCCGCCGCACCCGGTCGCGGACCCGGCCAGGGCCGCGAGCAGGACGAGCGGGGCGGCCGGCGGCCGGCCCGACCCGGCCGGCGGGACGGCCACCTTCTCCGACCGCACCACCACGGCCGCCGCCACCAGCCCGAACACCAGCTGCGACGCGGCGAACCAGGCCCAGTCCACGTACTGCTGGAGCACCGGGTTCGCCACCCCCATCAGCCCGTAGCTCACCCCGGTCCAGAGCAGCGGGATCACCACCCCGCCGACCACCAGCTGCCACCGCGGCGACCCCGGGATGGTCGGCAGCAGCACCCCGTACACCAGCCCGATCACCGCGGCCATCACCGCGTGGATCACCACCCCGAGCGCGAACAGCGTCGGCCGGAACTGCTCCAGCTCGGCGACCGACAGCCCGTCCACCCCCGGCAGGGCGAGCCCGGCGAGCAGGTTCACCGGGAACCAGACGCCGTGCCCGCTCAAGACGCCCCAGAGCAGGGCCGGGACCGGCATCGCCAGCCCGCCGGCCAGCCCGCCCTTCAGCCCGGCCGAGATCGGGTGGACCTTCTCCGGCAGCCGGAACCGGTACCCGGGCATCCCCGGGTGGAGCTGCTCGACCGCCCCGGGCCGGCCGACCACCGGGGCCGGGAACGGCCCGGCCAGCGGCTCGGCCCCGACGCCCCGGCCCGGGAGGAGTTCGGCCACCCACCCCCACAGGGCGACGACGAACATCAGCCCGCCGAGGGCGAGGAACGCCGGCGTCCCCACCGCCGCCCCGGCCCCGGCCAGGGTCAGCCCGAGCGCGAGCACCAGCGGCCACGCCGTCGGCTTCGGCATCTCGATCGCGGGCCGGCGGCCGGCCTCGGCGGGGTCGGTCATCGCGTCACCGCCCGAACACGTAGACGACCAGGAACACCACCACCCAGACGGCATCGACGAAGTGCCAGTACCACCCGACGAGGGTGACCGGCAGCGGGTCCGGGCCGGTCAGCACCCCCCGGGCCGACGCCGCGAGCACGGCCGTCAGGGCGAGCACCCCGAGGGTGACGTGGAACGCGTGGAACCCGACCAGGGTGTAGTACGTGGTGCCGAACAGGTTCACCCCGATCGTCAGCCCGTGGTCCCGGATCAGCCCCCGCCACTCGACCGCCGTGCCGGCCAGGAACAGCACCCCCAGCGCGACCGTCGCCGCCCACAGCAGCCGGAACGCGCCGGCGTTCCCGGCCCGCAGCGCCCGCCCCGCCAGGTGGACCGTCACGCTGCTCGCCAGCAGGCAGGCGGTGGTCCCGAGGACCAGCGGCAGGGACAGGGCGTCGGCCGGGGTCGGCCCGGCCGACCCGTGCCGCAGGTAGATCACGTACGCCATGATCAGGGTGCCGAAGAACGCCGCCTCCGACACCAGGAAGCAGACCATCCCGGCCTTGTGCGGCTCCGGCCGGACCTCCACCCCGGCGGTGTGGTCCGGCGGCGCGACCGCCGACTCGGGCAGCACCTCCGGGGCGTCGGTCTCGGGCGGGGCGGACATCGGGTCTGGCTCTCCGGTCTTCAGCCCGAAGGGCTGTCCTCTGTAGCCGGGGTCTGTGACCCCGGAGCTTTGCGGCGCGTGTCGCCCCGGGGTCACAGACCCCGGCTACAGAAGGCGACCACCGCCACGCGGCGTCACTCGTACTTCCAGTCCGGGTCGTCCGGGTGCTTGGCGTCCCACAGCGGGCGGCGGCTCCGGACCGCCGGCACCACCTCGAAGTTGTACGGCGGCGGCGGCGAGGTCGTCGCCCACTCCAGCGTCCACGCGTCCCACGGGTCGTCCCCGGCCTTCTCGCCCTTCCACAGCGACGTCACGACGTTGTACGCGAAGATCAGGTAGCTCGGGGCCTGGAGCAGCGCCCCGAGGGTGGCGAGCTGGTTCCACACGTCCCACCCGCGGTCCGGGCCGTAGGTGTAGATCCGCCGCGGCATCCCCAGGATGCCGGCGACGTGCATCGGCGCGAACGTCAGGATGAACCCGAAGAACAGGAGCCAGAACTGCCACTTCGCCAGTCGCTCGGAGAGCATCCGCCCGGTCGCCTTCGGGTACCAGTAGTGGACCCCGGCGAAGACGCCGAACAGCGTCCCGCCGATCAGCACCCAGTGGAAGTGCCCGACGACGAAGTACGTGTCCGTCACCTGGTAAGTGACCGGGGCGCACGCCAGGATGATCCCGGTCAGCCCGCCGATCACGAACATCGACAGGAACCCCAGCGCGAACAGCATCGGCGACTTCAGCACCAGCTTCCCGCCGTAGATCGTCGCCAGCCAGTTGAACAGCTTGATCCCGGTCGGGATGCTGACCAGCATCGTCGCGGCGGCGAAGAACAGGTCGAGGGTCTTGCTCATCCCGACGGCGAACATGTGGTGGGCCCACACCCCCATCGCGATCAGCACGATCGCGGCCGTCGCCGCGGCCATGAACTCGTACCCGAACAGCACCTTCCGGCTGAACACCGGGACCACCTCGGAGATCATCCCGAACGCCGGCAGGATCAGGATGTACACCTCCGGGTGGCCGAAGAACCAGAACAGGTGCTGCCACAGGTACGCCGACCCGCCGGCCTGGGTGTCGAAGAAGTGGGCCCCGAGCTGGCGGTCGAACTCGAGCATGGTCAGGGCGGCGGTCAGCGGCGGCATCACGAGCAGGATCTGGAACGACGTCCAGAGCATCACCCAGACGAAGAACGGCACCTTCCGGAGGGTCATCCCCGGGCAGCGGAGGCACAGGATCGTCGCCACGAAGTTGATCGCGGCGGTCGTCGTCCCGAACCCGCTGACGATCAGCCCGAGGGCCCAGCAGTCGACCCCCGGGCCGCGGGCGAACGAGCTCTCGGTGAGCGGGGCGTAGGCGAACCACCCGATCGCCGGCGGGCCGCCCGGGACGACCAGGCTGAAGTACACCAGCAGCCCGCCGAACAGGGTCGCCCAGAACCCGAACGCGTTCAGCCGGGGGAACGCCATGTCCCGCGCCCCGATCTGGAGCGGGACGGCGAAGTTGGCGATCCCGATCAGGAGCGGCATCCCCACGAAGAACACCATCGTGGTGCCGTGCAGGGTGAAGAACTGGTTGAACGTGGTCGGCGGCAGGAGGGCCAGGTTCGGGGCCCAGAGCTGGGCGCGCATCGCCAGGGCGGCCGCCCCGGCGAGGAACAGGAACCCGACCGCCATCAGGACGTACAGGATGCCGATCTTCTTGTGGTCGACCGTCACCACCCACTCGTGGAGGACGGCCGTCCACGGCGGGCGGCTCGGGGCCGCGCCCGGTGCGGCAGCGGGTTCGATCTCGGCCGTCGCCATCCGGCAATCCTCAGTAGGTCGGGCTGTGCCCGACGTCTGCGTGGGCGTCGGGCACAGCCCGACCTACGCCCCGGCGCCCGAAACCGCTCTCACTCACTCGCCACGTCACTTCAGCGTCTCCAGGTAGTCGACCGCCAGCCCCAGGTTCGGCTCGGTCAGGGCGAACGCCGGCATCAGGCACCCCGGCTTCACCTGCTGCGGGTTGTTCACCCACCGCCGCAGGTTCGCCGGGGTGTTCTCGACCATCCCCGACGCGAGCGTCTTCCGGGCCATCAGGTGCGTCAGGTCCGGGCCGAACGTCCCCTTGGCCGGCGTCCCCCGGACGGTGTGGCAGTTGACGCACGACAGCGCCAGGAACTCGGCCCGCCCCCGCCGCCCGGCCGGGTCGTCCGCCGCCGGGGCGGCCTCGGCCGCCAGCCACTTCTCGAACTCCGCCGGCGGCTCGGCGACCACCCGGATCAGCATGTTCGCGTGCTGCGTCCCGCAGTACTCGGCGCACTGCCCGAGGTACACCCCCGGCGCGTCGGTCTGGAGCCACATCTGGTTCGTCCGGCCGGGCAGCAGGTCGGTCTTCCCCCCGAGCCGCGGCGCCCAGAAGCTGTGGCACACGTCGGCCGACTGGAGGGTCAGGTAGACCGGCCGGGGCGTGCCGGCCTCGCCGGTCGGGATGTGCAGCTCGTTCGCGGTGACGAACCCGAGGTCCCGGCCGTTGTACGACTGGTACCGGTACTCCCACCACCACTGGTGCCCGACCACCGTGACCCGCAGCGGCTCGGCCCCGGGCGGCGGCCGGTCCGGGTCCGGCCGGACCTCCCAGAGGACCCGGCCGACGAGCAGGACGAGGACGAACACCACCAGGCCCGGGGCGGCCGTCCAGGCGATCTCGATCGGCTTGCTGCCGTACACCTGCGGCGGCTCCGGGTCGCCGCGCCCGGCCCGCCGGCGGGCGGTCACCAGGGCGTAGACCAGGATCCCCTCGACCAGCAGGAAGATGCCGCCGGTGACGGCGAGGACGAGCAGGAACAGCCCGCGGATCGACTCGGCCGGCGGGGACGCCGGGTCGAGAACGGACAGGTTTTCGGGCGCGGCGAACAGGGCGCCCCGCATCGGCGGTCCCCTCCGGCGGGTCGGCGTCGGGAATGAACGAAGACGTACAGTATCCCCCGGGGTCGGTGGTCGCAACCAGAAAACGGCCGGGAGTTGACCGTGAGGTTTCGGCGGGCGTTGATCCGTCTGGCGGTCGGCGGCGGGCTACTCGCCGGCCCGGCGGCGGCGGCCCGGGCCGACGGGGGCGCGGTCCGGGCGTCGGCCGCCGCGGGCGGGTGGCGGGTGACGGTGTTCACCGACCCGACCCCGCCGCGGGCCGGGCCGGTGGACGTGAGCGTGCTGGTCCAGGACGCGGCCACCGGCCGGCCGGACCCGGCGGCCCGGGTGTGGGTCCGGGCCGCCCCGCGCGACCGGGACGGGCCGGCGGTCGAGGGGCCCGCCACCGCCGACGCCGCGACGAACAAGCTGATGGTCGCGGCCGCGCTCGACCTGCCGGAGCCGGGCTGGTGGGCGGTCCGGGTGCGGGTCGAGGGCGGCGGCCGGTCGGCGGAGGTGGCGTTCGACGTGGAGGTCGGCGGCCCGCCCCCGCGGTGGCCGGCGCTGGCCGGGTGGGTGGGGTGGCCGGCGCTGGCGGTCGCCCTGTTCGCCGCCCACCGGGTGCTCGTCCGGCGGCGAGGTCCCCGCCCCGGGTGACGGCCCGGCCCATCACACGCCGGGTCGGCGACGACCCCTCACCCGCGTCGAAGCGCCGCACCGCGCCGTGCAGGATCATCGTCAGCGCGACCGGCCGCTTCAGCCGCGTCTGCCGGGCCAGGAACACCACCCCATCCCGCCGCGGCCGAGTTCCCGCTCGAAAAGGAATCGCCGCAGCCGGCTGTTTCCCGGTCCCGCGGGTTCGCGTTGATCGAGCCGACCCGTCACCGTATGGACCCGCGACCGGACCCGGGCGGCACGGCGCCGCCCGCCACCCGAGCGAGGACCGCCCGTGCCCCAACCTGCCCGCCCTACGGTCGAAGTCCTGGAGACCCGCGACGTCCCGGCGTTCGGGCTGGACGCCACCTTCGCCGCCGGCGGGATCACCCTCGACCCGGTCGGGATCGTCCGGGTCGACTCGACCGCCGGGGCGGCCGCCGGCCCGAACGGCACCACCGTCGTCGGGAACCTCCCCGGGCCGAGCGACGCCGGTCCGAGCGAGTTGGTGGTGGCCCGGGCGGCCGCGGCCGGGGCGGGCCCGGCGTTCGGCGGCGGGGACGGGCCGGCGAGCGACACGGTCGCCCTCCCGGGCGCGGTCGCCCCGCGGCTCGGCACCGGCCCGGCGGTCACGGTCGTCAACAAGGCCCCGACCGCGGTCGAAGTGACCCCCTCGGCCCGGATCCTGACCCCGGGCCGGGCGGTGACCCTGACCGCGGCCGTCCGCACCACCGTCGGGTCGGCCGCCCCGGCCGGCGCGGTCGAGTTCCGGGCCGGGGCGCGGGTGCTCGGGACCGCCCCGGTCGACGGCCGCGGGCAGGCCCGGGTGACGACCGACGCCCTCGGGGCCGGGGCGCACGCGGTCACCGCCGTGTACGCCGGGTCGGGCACCTGCGAGGGGAGCATCTCTCCGCCCGTCACCCTCACCACCGGGCGGCCGGCCGCCACGACCACCACCTTGACCGCGGCCGTCGCCGCCCCGGTGTCCGGTCAGGCGCAGGCGCTCACCGCCCGGGTGACCGGAGCGACCGCTGGGCGGGTCGACTTCTTCGACGGGCCGGCGCGGGTCGGGTCGGCCGCGGTGGACGCGACCGGGACGGCGACCCTCTCCGTCCGGCCGGACCTCGGCGGGCGGCGGTACCGGGCGGTGTTCGCCGGGACGCGCGAGGCGGACGGGAGTGCGTCCGCGTGGGTGTTCCAGACGGTCGGGAAGGCGCCGGCGGCGGTCGCGGCCGAGTACGGCGGCGGCGGCCTCCTCGGCGGCACGTCCGACCCGCTCACCACCGGCGGGTGAGGGCCCCCGGCGGGGCGGCGGAGACAGTGACCGCCCCCCTGCTCTCCCCAGCCGCGCACCACGGGCCCGTTCCGGGCGGGTGACGCGGGGCGGGGACGGCTCACCGGACGGGGTCCGGCAGCGTCGGCCGTGCGGCGAGGACGTGGGTGAGGTCGGGACCGGGAAGGGCCGCCCCGGTCAGGCGTCGCCCAGCCACCCGCGGCGGGCGGCGTACTGGACGATGTCCACCCGGCTCCGCATCCCGAGCTTCTCCATCGACCGGGTCTTGTACGTCTCGATCGTCTTCACGCTCAACCCCAGGCGGGACGCGATCTCCTTGTTGCTGTACCCCAGCGCGATCAGCCGCACCACCTCCCCCTCCCGCTCGCTCAGCTCGACCGCCGGGGCGTCCCGGCCGGCGGCCGGGCGGACGTAGGTGCCGACCACCGTCCCGGCCATCCCCGGGTCCAGGTACGTCCCGCCGGCCGCCACCGCCCGGATCGCCTGCACCAGCTCGACCGCCGCCGCCCGCTTCAGCACGTACCCGGCGGCCCCGGCCTCCAGCATCAGCCGCAGGTAGCTCTTGTCCTCGTGGACGGTCAGGGCGACCACCTTCCGGTCCGGGCGGGCGGCCCGCAGCCGGGTCGTCGCCTGGGCCCCGCCCATCCCGGGCATGGACACGTCCACCACCACCACGTCCGGGTCGAGCCGGTCGGCCAGGGCGACCGCCTCCGCCCCGTCCCCCGCCTCCCCGACCACCTCCAGCCCGGGCTGGGCGTTGATCAGCACCCGCAGCCCCTCCCGGACCACCGCGTGGTCGTCCGCCAGCAGCACTCGGATGGCGTTCACGGCCCCACCTCCGTAGCCCGGTTAGCCTCCCCAGACTCCCCCGCCCTTCCCGCGTGTCAGGGTATACGGTTCCCGAATAGTCCGGGTATCGGGGAAAGTCCCGACACTCTTTCCTCCCGCTCCCCTTCAACCTCCGCCGCCGGGGGCCGCGACGATGTACCCCAGTGGACTCGACATCACGGACCGGTCGGCCGCCCCTCGCGAGCGGCCGCAGCGCGGCACGGACCCGCCGGCGAACCTCAACCCCCCAAGTGGATCTCCCATGCCGGACGGGCTTCGGGTCGTCGTGGCCGACGACGACGACATGGTGCGGTCGTGCCTCCGGGACTGGCTGACCGACCTCGGGCACGAGGTCACCACGGTCGGCGGCGGGCGGGCCCTGGTCGGGGCGTGCGCGGCGGCGCCCCCGGACCTGGTCGTCAGCGACGTCGGGATGCCCGACCTGGACGGGGTGTCGGCGGCCGCCGCCGTCCGCCGGCGGGACCCGGTCCCGGTCATCCTCCTGTCCGGGGCGTGGCAGCCGGACCAGCTGGAGCGGGCGGCCGCGGCCGGGGTCACCCGGTGCCTGGACAAGCCGATCACCCCGCTCCAGTTGGTGACCGCGGTCGAGGCGGTCCGGGGCGCGGCCCCGCCCCGCCCGCCGGCCGCCCCGGCCGCGGACGACCGGCGGGCGGCGTTCCTGGTGGCCGTGGCCCGCGAGGTCCGGGCCGAGCTCGCCGGGCTGCCGGTCTACACCCGCCTCCTCCAAGCCCCGGGCAACCCGGGCGCGGTGCGGGAGCTGGCCGCCAAGATCGACGCCGTCCTCGCCCGGGTGTCGCGGCTGCTCGGGGAGGCGCACGACGCCGGCCGGGTGTGCCGCGGGGACGTCCGCCTCGCCCGCCGGCGGGTGGACGCCCGGGCGGCCGTCGAGCGGGCGGTGGCCGCCGCCCGCCCGGCCGCCGGCGCCGCCGGGCACGCCCTGACCGTCACCGTACCCGCGGCCCCGCTCTGGGTCGCCGCCGACCCGGACCGGCTCGAACAGGTGGTCGCCAACCTGCTCGCCAACGCCGTGACGTTCACCCCCGACGGCGGGGTGGTCGAGGTGTCGGCCGGCGCGGACCGGGACGACGTGGTGCTGCGGGTCCGGGACACCGGGGTCGGCGTCCCGGCCGACCAGGCCGAGGCGATCTTCGGGCTGTTCGCCCGACTCCCGCAGACCCACCCGCGGGCGAAGGGCGGGCTCGGGGTCGGGCTGGCCGTCGTCCGGGAGCTAGTCGCCCGGCACGGCGGCACCGTCCGGTGCCACAGCGACGGCCCCGGCCGCGGGAGCGAGTTCGTCGTCCGGCTGCCGGCGGCCGGGTAGAATGACGGCCGCCCGCCCACCCCGGCCGCGTGAACCGATGACCCCCGACCTCCCGAACGGCGCACCGGACCCGAACGGCACCCCGCCGGCCGCCGACGGCGAGATCGGGGCGAGCGGGGACGTCCGCCTGACCGAGCCGCCGGACGCCGCCCAGCAGCCGCGGCTCCCGTTCCCGGTGGTCGGCCTCGGGGCCAGCGCCGGCGGGCTGGAGGCGTACACCGAGTTCCTCGACGCCACCCCGTCCGACAGCGGGATGGCGTTCGTCCTGGTCCAGCACCTCCCCCCGGACCGGGAGAGCCTGGTCGCCGACATCCTGTCCCGCCACACCCCGATGCCGGTCGCCCAGGTCGAGGACGGGCAGGCGGTCGAGCCGGACCACGTGTACGTCATCCGCCCCGGCCACACCCTCACCCTCCGGGACGGCCGCCTCCACCTCGGCCCGCCGCTCGCCGCCCGCGGGCACGGCCGGCCGGTCGACGACTTCTTCCGGTCGCTGGCCGAGGAGCAGCAGCAGCGGGCGGTGGCCGTCGTCCTGTCCGGGATGGGGTCGAACGGGACCGCCGGGGCGGAGGCGGTGAAGGCGGTCGGCGGGCTGGTCGTCGCCCAGGACCCGGAGTCGGCCAAGTACCCGTCCATGCCGCGGAGCCTGGTCGACGCCAACCTGGCCGACTTCATCCTCCGCCCGGCCGAGATCCCGGACACCCTGATCCGGTACGCCCGCCACCCGTACGCCGCGTCCGAGGCGGCGGCCGAGCTGCTGGCCCGGCGGGACCAGGCGGCGTTCGGGGAGATCCTGGCGGTCCTGCGGACCCGCACCCGGCACGACTTCGCCGGGTACCGGAAGGCGACGCTCCTCCGCCGGATCCAGCGGCGGATGGGGCTGACCCAGGCGACCGGGATGGGGGAGTACGCCCGGCTCCTGCGGCAGACGGCGGCCGAGGTGTCCGCCCTGGCCGACGACCTGCTGATCCACGTGACCGGGTTCTTCCGGGACCCGGACGCGTGGGAGGCGATGCGGGAGAAGGTGATCGACCCGCTGGCCGACGAGCGGCCGGACGGCGGCCCGGTCCGGGCGTGGGTGGCCGCCTGCGCGACCGGGGAGGAGGCGTACTCCCTGGCCATGCTCCTGCTGGAGGCGGCCGAGGCCCGGCAGAAGCGGTTCGACGTCAAGGTGTTCGCCACCGACATGGCCGAGCGGGCCCTCGGGCACGCCCGGGCCGGGGTGTTCCCGGGCGGGATCGAGAGCGAGGTCACCCCGGAGCGGCTGGCCCGGTTCTTCGACCGGGACGACGCCTTCTTCCACGTCAAGAAGGAGCTCCGGGAGGCGGTCATCTTCGCCCCCCAGAACGTCCTCCAGGACCCGCCGTTCTCCCGCCTGGACATCGCCACCTGCCGGAACCTGCTCATCTACCTGGAGTCGGAGACCCAGCAGCGGGTCCTCGCCCTGCTCCACTTCGGGCTGCGGGACGGCGGGGCCCTGCTGCTCGGGAACAGCGAGTCGGTCGGGGCGGCCGAGGGGGGCGACTTCGAGCCGATCGACAAGAAGCACCGGCTGTACCGCCGGGTCGGGCAGACCCGGCACGGGACCCTCGACTTCCCCCTCCCGCTGGCCCGGGCGGCGGCCGCCCTCCCGCCCCCGGACCCGGGCCGGCTCTTGGTCCGCCCGCCGCTCGCCCAGGCGGCCCACCGGCTCCTGCTGGAGCACTTCGCCCCGGCCGCGGTGGTGACCGACGGGCAGGGGCAGATCGTGTACTTCCACGGGGACACCGGGCGGTACCTGGACCAGCCCCGGGGGGAGCCGACCCGGGACCTCCTGGCCCTGGCCAACGACCAGGTCCGGGGGGCGGTCCGGACGGCCCTGCAGCGGGCCGTCGGGAAGGACCGCCCGGTGATCGTCCGGGACGGGCTGATCCACACCCGGGACGGCCGCCGGCGGGTCGAGGTGGCGGTCGTCCCGCTCGAGCGGCGGCCGGACGCCCCGCACTACCTGGTGGTGTTCACCGACCACCCGGACCTCCCGGACCTCCCCCCGCTCGGCCCGGACGCCCCGCCCGACGCCCGGCTGGCGGACGAGCTCCGGCGGGTCCGGGACGAGCTCCAGAGCGCCCTGGAGGAGATGCAGACGAGCAACGAGGAGCTGAAGGCCAGCCACGAGGAGGTGACGAGCGTCAACGAGGAGCTGCAGAGCACCAACGAGGAGCTGGAGACGTCGAAGGAGGAGCTGCAGAGCCTGAACGAGGAGCTGACCACGGTGAACGCCCAGCTCCAGGCCAAGATGGGCGAGCTGGAGGCCACCTCGAACGACCTGACCGCCCTCCTGACCAGCACCGACACCGCCGTCCTGTTCCTCGACCCCCGGTTCCGGATCCGCCGGTTCACCCCGGCCACCCGGGACCTGCTCGACCTGATCCCGTCGGACGTCGGCCGCCCGCTCGCCGACCTGCGGCGGAAGTTCGCCGACCCGGACCTGCTGGGCGACGCCCAGCGGGTGCTCGACCGGCTGGCCCCGGTCGAGCGGGAGGTGCAGAGCGAGAGCGGGCGGGCGTACCTCCGGCGGGTGCTCCCGTACCGGACCGCGGACAACCGGATCGACGGGGTGGTGGTGGCGTTCGTGGACATCACCGAGCGGAAGCGGGCGGAGGCCGCCCTGCGGGAGAACATGGACGAGCTGACCCGGTTCAACCGGGCCATGGTCAGCCGGGAGGAGCGGATGGTGGAGCTGAAGAAGGAGGTGAACGAGCTGTGCCGGCGGCACGGGGAGGCGGACCGGTACCCGCTCGAGTTCGAGAAGGAAGCGGGGGGCGGCGATGGCTGACCGGGCGGCCGACGGGCGGGCCGGGCTGGAGGGCCGGCTGGCCGAGCTGGAGCGGGCGAACGCCGAGGTCCGGGCGGCCCGGCGGGCGGCCCTGAACGTGATGGAGGACGCCGTCCAGGTCCGCGACGCCCTCCGGGCGAGCGAGGAGCGGAACCGACTGGCCCTGGACGCGGCCGGGCTCGGGTCGTTCGTCTGGCACCCGCAGGAGGACCGCGGGGAGCCGGACGCCCGAATGCTGGCCCTGTTCGGGCTGCCGGCCGGCGGCCGGCTCAACCTGGCCGACGCCCTGGCCGGCCTCATCCACCCGGCCGACCGAGAGCGGTACGCGGCGGCCGTCGGCCGGGCGATCGACCCGGCCGGCGACGGCGGGTTGCAGGAGGACATCCGGATCGTCCGCCCGGACGGGGTGGAACGGTGGGTAGCCATCACCGCTCGCACCGAATTCACCGGCCAGCCGCGGCGGGCGGTGCGGATGCCGGGGGTGGCGGCCGACATCACCGACCGCAAGCGGGCCGAGGAGCGGCAGGCGTTCCTGCTCCGGCTGAGCGACGCCCTGCGGCCGCCGGCCGACGCCAGGGACATCAAGGCGGCGGCGGCGGCAGCTCTGGGCGGGTGGCTGGACGTCGCTTCGGCCGGGTACGCGGAGACGGAGCCGGACGGGCTCGCCGCCGTGATCACCGACGAGCACAACGACGGTCGCATCCCCAGCCTGAAGGCGCGGTACACCCTGAAGGACTTCAGCAGCGTCACCGAACCGATGCGGCGCGGGGAGACGATTTCCTTCGCCGACCTCGACGACGGCGGCGTGTCTCCCGACACGCGGGCGGCATTCGCGGCCATCAACGTGCGTGCCGCCGTTGCCGCCCCGCTCATCAAGAACGGCTTCATGGTCGGGTACTTTTTTGTCGCGCACCCGGAGCCGCGCGTCTGGACGACCGGCGACCTGGAGATCTTGCAGGAGGTCGCCGAGCGGACGTGGGCGGCGGTCGAGCGGGCCCGGGCCGAGGCCGCCCTGCGGGACCGGGACGAGCAGCTCTCCCTGGCCCAGCGGGCGGCCCGGCTCGGGGTGTCGTCCCTCGACCTGGCGACCGGGGTCGGGAACACCACCCCGGAGTGGCGGGAGGTGGTCGGGTTCCCGGGCCCGCCGGCGGCGCAGGACTTCGCCACCTTCCTGGCCCTGGTCCACCCGGACGACCGGGACCGGGTGGCCGCCCTCCACGACCCCCCGGCCGACCACCTGGACTACGAGTACCGGGTGGACCACCCGCGGCTCGGGGAGCGGTGGCTCCTGTCCCGGGCGGTCCGGCTGCCGGCGGCCGACGGCGGGCCGGGCCGGCTGGTCGGGCTGGCGATGGACGTGACCGACCGGAAGCGGGCGGAGGATGCGGTGCGGGAGAGCGAGGCCCGGTTCCGGGGGCTGGCCGAGACCGTCCCGCAGCTCGTCTGGACGAGCGACGACACGGCGATCGAGTACTTCAACCCGCAGTGGTACGCGTACACCGGCCGGGACCCGGCCGCCGGCCCCGGGGCGGACTGGGCCGAGGTCGTCCACCCCGACGACCGGGCCGAGACCGCCCGCCGGGTCGAGGAGGTGCTGCGGACCGGGGAGGCGTACGAGAACGAGTACCGGCTCCGGCGGGCGGACGGGGAGTACCGGTGGCACCTGGCCCGGGCGGTCCGGACCCCGGACGGCCGGTGGATCGGGGTGGCGACCGACGTCCACGACCTCCGCCGGGCGACCGAGGGCCTGCGGGCGGGCGAGACGCGGTTCCGGGCGGTGGCCGAGAACCTGCCGAACGCGGCGGTGTTCGTCGTCGACCGGGACCTGCGGTACACCCTGGCCGCCGGGGAGGGGCTGGCCGCCGCCGGGTTCGCCCCGGCCGACTTCGAGGGGAGGCTGGTCCGGGAGGCGGTCGAGCCGGAGCAGGTCGGGCCGTTCGAGGCGAACTACCGGCGGGCCCTCGGCGGGGACTCGTTCTCGTGGGAGCACGCGGTCCGGGACCGGCACTTCGCGTCCCGCGGGGTCCCGCTCCGGGACCCCGCCGGGGGGGTGACGGCGGCCCTGGCGGTGTCTTACGACATCACCGACCGGGTGGGGGCCGAGGGGCGGCTGCGGGAGAGCGAGGAGCGGTTCCGGATGCTGGTCGAGAACGCCACCGACCACGCCATCTTCGGGATGGGCCCGGGCGGGGTGGTGGGGAGCTGGAACGCGGGGGCGGAGCGGGTGTTCGGGTACCCGGAGGCGGAGGCGGTCGGGCGGCGGTTCCACGACTTCTTCACCCCCGAGGACCGGGCCGCCGGGCTCCCGCAGCGGGAGCTGGCGACGGCCCTGGCTGGGGGCCGGGCGGCGGACGACAACTGGGCGGTCCGCCGGGACGGGACCCGGTTCTGGGCGACCGGGGCCACCTACGCCGTCCGGGACGGGGCCGGGCGGCCGACCGGGTTCGTCAAGGTGGTCCGGGACCGGACCGAGCCGCGGGCGGCGGAGGAGGCCGTCCGCCAGGCCGAGGGGCAGCTCCGGCAGGCCCTGACGGCCGCCCGGATGGGGCTGTGGTGGTGGGACGTGACGGCCGACACCCACGTCCGGGACGCGAACCTGAACCGGATGCTCGGGCTACCCCCGGCCCGGACCCGGCAGCCGTTCGCCGAGTTCCTCGGCCGCGTCCACCCGGACGACCGGGCGGCGGTCCGCGGGGCGTTCGACCGGGCCGTCCTGGAGGGCCGGGAGCTGGCCACCGAGTTCCGGGTGGTGTGGCCGGACGGGACGGTCCGGTGGCTCCGGGACCAGGGGGACGTGTTCGGGCAGCCGGACGACGGCACCCTGCGCCTGACCGGGGCGTGCGTCGACGTGACCGAGCGGAAGGAGGCGGACGAGGCGCTGCGGAAGGCCCGGGACGAGCTGGAGGCCCGGGTGGCGGAGCGGACGGCCGAGCTGTCGGCCGCGTACGCCGCCCTGGAGGAGCAGTTCGCCCTGCGGCGGGACCTGGCCCGGCGGATGGCGACGGCGTCGGAGGAGCAGCGGGGGCGGATCTCCCGGGAGCTGCACGACGAGCTGGGCCAGCTGCTGACCGGGCTGGGGCTCGGGCTGAAGGCCCTGGAGGGGCGGACCGCCGACCCGGCGGCCCTCGGCCGGCTGCAGGAGCTGGCCGGGCGGATCGGGCGGGAGGCCCACCGGATCGCCCTGGAGCTGCGGCCGACGGCGCTGGACGACCTGGGGCTGGTGGCGGCGGTCCGGAACTACGCCGAGGAGTGGGCCGCCCGGGCCGGGGTGGCGGTCGACCTGCACCTCCCGGACCCGGCGGAGCGGCTCCCGGCGGAGGTGGAGACGGCCGCCTACCGGATCGTCCAGGAGGCGCTGACGAACGTGGTCAAGCACGCCGCCGCGACCCGGGTGAGCGTGATGGTGGAGCGGCGGCCGGGGCAGCTGGCGGCGATCGTGGAGGACGACGGGCGGGGGTTCGAGCCGGGGGAGGTGCTGGACCCGCGGCGGCCCGGGGACCCGCTCGGGCTGGCCGGGATGCGGGAGCGGGCGGCGCTGGTCGGCGGGCGGGTCGAGGTCGAGTCGTCCCCCGGGGGCGGGACGACCGTGTACGCCCGGTTCCCGCTGCCGCCCGCCCCGCCCGCGGGGCCGGGGTAGCGCCCCCTTCGCGCGGGTGTCGCGGCGGGTCCGAGCCCGAGCGCCGGCGAGGGCTGGGGCGGAACCCTGGCGCTCGGGCTCGGACCCGCCGCCGCGCCGACCCGTGACCCGTCACGGCCCGTCGTACCGGGACACCCCGAACACCACGTAGTTGTACGGCAGCGGCTCCCGCCCCGGGCCGGCCGCCACCACCTGCCCGGCCCGCGGGTCGTACACCCACGCCCCCCAGTCCCACGCCTCCGCCGCCGGCACCTGCACCGCCAGGTAGTTCCCCTCCGCCAGCCGCGCCCCCAGCGGGTTCGCCCCGAAGTCGAGCCCCAGGTAGAAGTCCTGGACCGGGACGTTCCGGCTCCGGGCGGCGACCGACTTGGTCAGGTTCAGGGCCATCGCCGACAGCGGGGCCAGCGCCGGCTGGGCCGTCCCGACCAGCCGCAGCCCGGCCCGGAACGTGTCCGACTCGAGGAACCCGAGGAACGACTCGTCCTGGTCGTTCTTCACGTTCACGGTGAGGCAGCGGAACGCCAGCCCGTCGTCCCCGACGGAGAGCCCGACGAAGATCGGGTACCCGACCACCCCGGCCGCCTCGCCCTCCCGGACCCGGTAGGTGGCGTTGAAGTGCAGGTCCTCGGCCCCGCCGGCGGTCCGGTTCCGGGCGTAGAAGTCGAACAGGACGCGGTGCAGCCCGCCGCCGGGGTACTGGGCCACCCGCAGCCGGTCGAGGGTGACCCGCACCCGCGCCCCCTTCAGCGACGGGTCGGGCTTGGCGTCCCCGGCGTGGGTGATCGCCTGCGGGCCGGCCCCGGGGGCGGCCGGCGGGAGGTACCCGAAGGCGTGGGCGGTGCTCGCCCACAGCTTCGCCTTCCACGGCAGGAAGTCCCACGTCCCGAACGGGACCGACTCCTCCCCCGGCCCGCCGCCCGGGGCGACGGGCTCCCCGAGTTCGGCGAGCTTGGCGGCGGCCCGGTCGGCGGGCAGGGCGGCGACGACCGGCAGGTCGGCGAACGGGTCGGGCTGGGACATCGGGCGCCTCGGCGGGAGGTGCGGGCGACGCCGTTAGCATAACCGGTTCCGGCGGCGCGGGGCGCCGGTAGCGGCCGGCCGATCCCGGCCGGCCGGCCGGGCGTCGGGGTGGAGCAGCCGGACGTGATCCGGGCCGAGGCCCCGCCGCAGAAGGTCACCGTCACCCTGCCGCCGGGGCGCGGGGAGGGGTGCCCGCGCGGCCCGCCCGGCGTGCTGCACCACCTGAGCAATTTGGAGCGGCGGCACCAGCACCACCAGTGACGGCCCGCCGGCCGGTGCCGCCCGCCGCCCGCCGCCCGCGCGTCGCCCGGACGCCGGGGCGATTCAAAAGTCGTTGCTCTCCCGCGCCGGGTCGGGTAGCCTACCCGTCAACCGTGCCGGGAGGCCCCGGCCCGGTCACGTCACGTCCACGTCGCGAGGCACCGCCATGACCCCCGCCCCCCCGATCTGCTTCAACGGGATCAACGGCGCGACCGGCGAGTACCTGCTGGAGCTGTCCGCGGACGAGGTCGCCGCGATCGCCGCCGGGGAGCAGCCCGACCCGGCCCACCTGAGCCGGCTGAAGTTCCTCGACCAACTGTTCGCCGAGCAGCACCTCGAGGTCCGGGAGGGGGTCGACCCGGACAGGCTGGAGGAGGCCGGGTGGGGGGTGGTCTTCCCGGCGACCGCCGACGCGGCCGGGAAGAAGGCCCAGGCCGCCGTCCGGGAGGCGCTGAAGCCGCTGCTCGACCTCCGCCGCGAGCAGGCCGGCAGGGTCAACTCCCGCCGGTACCGGGAGTTCACCGGCCCGGCCGGGTACCGCAGCGGGGAGCGGGACGACCAGTTCCTGGCCCGGCACGGGATGGGGCCGGGGCCGGCCGACCCGGACGTGGTCCCGTACTACCTGCTGGTCGTCGGCGGCCCGGAGGACATCCCGTACGCGTTCCAGTACCAGCTCGACGTCCAGTACGCGGTCGGCCGGCTCCACTTCGACGCCCCCGACGAGTACGCGAACTACGCCCGGGCGGTGGTGGCGGCCGAGGCCGGGACGGTGTCGGTCGCCCGCCGGGCGGTGTTCTTCGGCCCCCGCAACCCGGGCGACCGGGCGACCGAGCTGAGCGACGCGGAGCTACTCACCCCGCTCGCCACCGGCGACCGCGCCCCGGCGAAGAAGCTCGGGGCCGGCCAGCCGGACTGGCGGGTCGAGCTGGTCCGCGGGGCAGACGCGACCAAGGCCCGGCTCGGCCGGCTGCTCGGCGGGGACGACACCCCGGCCCTGCTGTTCACCGCCGGCCACGGGATGGGGTTCCCGAGCGGCCACCCGCGCCAGCTCCCGCACCAGGGCGGGCTGCTGTGCCAGGACTGGCCGGGGCCGGAGGCGTGGCGGCGGGAGATCCCGCCGGACTTCTACTTCTCGGCCGACGACGTCCCGGACGGGGCCCGGCTGGGCGGGACGGTGGCGTTCCTGTTCGCCTGCTACGGGGCCGGCACCCCGCGGCTGGACGACTTCCCCCACCAGCGGCTGCGGCCGCCGCCCACGATCGCCCCGCACGCGTTCGTGGCCGAGCTCCCGCGCCGGCTGCTCGGGCACCCGAGCGGGGCGCTGGCGGTGGTCGGGCACGTCGAGCGGGCGTGGGGGTGCTCGATCGTCTGGCGGGAGGCCGGGCGGCAGATCCAGATGTTCGAGGACGCCCTGAAGGCGCTGATGAAGGGGAAGACGGTCGGGCGGGCCACCGAGTACGCGAACCAGCGGTACGCCAGCCTGTCGTCCGGGCTGAGCAGAATCCTCGGGGACGTCCACGCCGGCGGCACCCACGACCCGTACGACCTGGCCGGGCAGTGGACGGCGAACAACGACGCCCGGAGCTACGCGGTGATCGGCGACCCGGCCGTCCGGCTCCCGCTCGAAACCCCGGCCGGCGCCCCGGCCCGCCCGCCGGCCGAGCCGGTCCGGGCGTCCCGGGTGAAGGCCGCCCCGAAGGGGAACGGGGCGGCTTCGGCGACGAAGTCGAAGAAGGCCGCCCCGGCGCCGAGCATGGCCCCGGCGCCCGCGGAGGCGCCGGCGGACCCGCCGGCCGACGAGCCGGTGGTCACCGTGACCGTCCCGCTGCACATTACCGTCCGGGTCGGCGGGGCGGTGTCGGTGGCGGTCCCGGGGGCCGGCGGCCCGGGCGCGGTCGGGTTCGCGGCGGGGGTGCGGATCGACCCGGACTACGGGAGCCGGGAGGGGTACGACGACGAGTTCCTCGGGCCGGGGCCGCTCCGGGTGGCGTTGCCCGGGCTGTCGGCGGCCCAACGGGCGGACGCGGCCCGGGTGACCGCCCCGGTCGCCGGGGAGGACCCGCACGAGTTGAAGTACCACCACTTCAGCGTGGTCCTGAGCCGGTCCCGCCGGCTGGCCCGGTTCACCGCGGTGAACATCGACGGCCGGCTCCACCGGCAGGCGGAGCTGAAGCGGGCGACGGACCAGTGGTTCTTCGACCCGCGGGTGCCGCGGGCGGCGCAGGCGGGGGAGGAGCTGTACGCGGCCAACCCGTTCGACCGCGGGCACCTGGTCCGCCGGCTCGACCCGGCGTGGGGGCGGAGCGTCGGGGTGGCCCGGGCGGCGAACGACGACACGTTCCACTGGACGAACTGCGCCCCGCAGCACGAGCGGTTCAACCAGGGGAAGAACCTGTGGGCCGGGCTGGAGGACTACCTGCTGGAGAGGGCGGCCGGGGAGCGCAAGCGGCTGACGGTGTTCACCGGCCCGGTGCTCGCGGCGGACGACCCGGAGTACCGCGGGGTGCGGGTGCCGAAGCGGTACTGGAAGGTGGCGGCGGTGGCCCGGCCGGGCGGGAAGGTGGCGGCGCTCGGGTTCGTGGTCAGCCAGGAGGAGCTGCTGCGGGCGGTGGTGTCGTTCGACCCGGCGGCGGTGGCCCGGACGTTCCAGGTGGCGGTGCGGGCGGTGGGGCGGGCGACCGGGCTGGACTTCGGGCCGCTGCCGGACCGGGACGCCGGGTCGGTGGACTCGTTCGCCCCCGGCGAGCCGGAGGAGCGGGAGCTGGGGTCGCTCGCCGACATCCGGCTCGCGGACTGAGGGCGCGTCTGGGAGCCGCGTCTTCTCGTCACCTCCCCCCTTGGTGGGGGAGGTCGCCGGCGGAGCCGGCGGGTGGGGGGAAGGCTACACGGGCGGGAAGGCTCCGCGGACGATCGGAGTGCGTCTCCCCCCCACCCGGCGGCGAAGCGCCGCCGACCTCCCCCACCAGGGGGAGGTGGAAACCCAAAGCCGGGTCCAAGACACGCTCTGACGCCAAGCCGTTTTTCGCCCGAGTCATGCGTATCGGACCCGTACCCCATCCGGAGTGTCCCATGTTCTTCCCACTGGTCCTCGCCCTGATCGGCCACCTCGGGGGCGCGCCGGTCGCGGCCGATCCTGCCCCCACCGAGCGGTACTTCGTCGTCGAGTTCGCCCCGCTCGGGCAGTTGCGGGCGAGCGAAATTCGTCATTGGCTGACGTTCGAGGCGGACCGGCCGGACAAGAAGCCGCTCAAGTGGAAAGTCAGTTTCAAGCCGTCCGACACCACCATCCAGGTCCGGGACGACGCGTTCACGGCCTTGGAGCGGTCGGACTGCAAGGTGAAGAAGGTGGGTGAGACGAAGATCCTGTTCTACGGGTGCCAGTCGCTTATTTTGAAGACGGAGCATCCCGGGCGGAAGGAGTTCGACCCCGAGGCCCGCCCCACCGTCAAGGAGTACGCCACCGAGAAGGCGGCCCTTGAGGCGAAGTGACGGCTGGGGTTAATCCCCTTGCCCGCCGCGGCCGGGTCGCGGAGAATGTGCGGACCCGCCCCCGAGTTCGTCGGGACCCCGCCATGCTCCGCGTCCTCGGCCAGCCCAAGACCCTCTGCACCGGGGCCACCCGCCGCGACTTCCTCACCGCCGGCGCCGCCCTCGGCCTCACCCTCGCCGACGCGCTGCGCGCCGAATCAGGGGACTCACGTCCCCCGCTCGCCAAGGCCGACCCCCACTTCGGCCGGGCGAAGTCGTGCATCCTCCTGTTCCTGTACGGCTCCCCGAGCCAGCTCGAGCTCGCCGACCTGAAGCCGAACGCCCCGGTCGAGGTCCGCGGCGAACTCGGCGGCATCCGGTCCACGCTCCCCGGCTGCGACGTGTGCGAACTCCTGCCGCACACCAGCCGGGTCATGCACAACGTCACCGTCGTCCGGTCGGTGACGCACAAGCACCCGATCCACGGCGTCGCCTACGCCACCACGTCCGTCCCCGACATCGACGTGGCGATGGAGCTCAGCCCGCACGACGGCCGGCACTGGCCGTTCATCGGGTCGGTGGTGTCGCACCTGGAGCAGCGGGCGAACCCCGCGTCGGCGCGGAAGCCGGTCCCGGACAACGTCGCCCTGCCGTTCCCGTTCAGCAGCCAGCGGACCGGGGAGGTGCACCGGGCCGGGCCGTACCCGGCGTTCCTCGGCCGGCAGTTCGCCCCGCACTTCACCCGGTTCCACGGGACGGCGACGGCGAAGGTCACCAAGACGCTGCGCCCGAACACCCGGGAGTTCGACGAGCCGTACGCCGGGACCGCCCCGGACGCGTACTTCTCCCTCGGCGGCGAAGGCGCGGCCGACCTCACCCTCGACCGGCTGAACGGCCGGCGGTCGCTGCTCGACCAGATGGAGGACGCCCGCCGGGGTCGTGACGGGCTGGACACCCGCGACCCGTTCCGGGAGCTGGCGTACACGCTGATCGGGTCCGAGAAGGTGCGGCGGGCGCTGGACGTGCGGCGGGAGCCGGCGAAGGTGCGGGAGGGGTACGGGCACTTCCTGTTCGGCCAGAGCTGCCTGGCGGCGCGGCGGCTGGTGGAGGCGGGGAGCCGGTTCGTGACGGTGTTCTGGGACGAGTTCGGGCTGGCCGGGTCGGGGTGGGACACGCACTGGGACCACTACCCGCGGATGCGGACCGAGCTGATGCCGGGGTTCGACCGCGGGTTCTCGGGGCTGATCGCCGACCTCGACGCCCGGGGGATGCTGGACGAGACCTTGGTGCTGGTGCTGAGCGAGCACGGGCGGACGCCGCGGCTGAACGACCAGAACGGCGGCGGGCGGGACCACTGGTCGCAGGCGTACACGGTGCTGCTGGCCGGCGGCGGGGTGGCGCGGGGGAAGGTGGTGGGGAAGACGGACGCGATCGGCGGGACGGTGGCGGACCGGCCGGTGTCGCCGAAGGACCTGCTGGCGACCGCGTACCACCTGCTCGGGTACGACCCGGAGGCGACCCTGACCGACCGGACCGGCCGGCCGGTGCCGCTGGTGCCCGGCGGGCAGGTGCTCCGCGACGTGCTGGGGTGAGCGATGAAGCGACCGCGGCGGAGTTGGCTGTGCTGGCTGTTCGTCGCCACCGCCCCCGCGTGGCTGTTCCCGCTCGGGTGGGCGGCGGCGTTCTCGTCGAACGCGTTCGTGAGCGAAGCCGGGCACCTGTTGATCCAGGCGCCACTCGTCTACGTCGCCGGGTTCCTCGGCGCCGCGGGGCTGCTCGTCCTGTGCGTCCCGGCGCTGTTCGTGGACGGCTGGCGGGGGTGGTGGCTCCGGGGCGCGGCCGTCGCCGCGGCCGGCGTCGGCGGTTGTGTGGTGGGGGAAGTGTCGGCCGGGGGCGTCCGGCGCGCCGGCCTCGCCCGGGTGGCGGAGCGGAGCCGGCCGCTGGTCGCCGCGATCGAGGCGTACGCGGCCGAGCACGGCCGGCCGCCCCCGTCGCTCGACGCACTCGTCCCCGGGTATATCGGGCACATCCCGGCGACCGGGATCGGCGCCCGCCCGCAGTTCCGCTACTTCACCCGCGGGACGGCCGCCACCTACAAGAACAACGAGTGGATGCTGTCGGCGACACCGCCGACCGTCGTCATGGCGTTCGACACCTTCGTCTACCTGCCGCGGCAGAACTACGGGGACGCGGGGTTCAGCCGGATCGGCGCTTGGGGGTACCTGTGCGACTAGCGCCGCGGCAGTGTCCGGGCCGGTTACAATGGACCGGTGGTGTGTCGCCCGCGCTCCGGAAGTGTTGCCGTGAAGATCGACCAAGACTCCTCCCTCCGGGCCGACCCGGCCCTGTCCGCGGCCGTGGCGGAGAATGACGGGGTGCTCGCGGCCGCCGTGAACGGGTCGGTGGCGGAGGCGACTTGGGGCCTCGACACGTCCGGCCGGTCGCCCCGCGTCCTCCTCCGCCTCCGCACCGGTGAGGGGAGGCCGTTCGGCGGGGCCGAGTTCGACCCGGTCGACGTGAGGTACTACCCGGCCCGGTTCGCGGACGGCCTCGGGGAGTTGGGGGCCGCCCTCCGGACGGTGACCGACTGGCTCCCCGTCGTCGGTCGGCTGTTCGACCGGCTGGTGCCGTGGTGCGAGGCGCTGCCGGGCGACCCGGTGGTGACCCGCGGGGTGTGCTACGTGGAGGAGGCCCAGAGCGGGGGGTACGAGGCCCCGGAGCTGCGGGTCGGGCACGGCGGCCGGGAGATGTTCATCCGCCCGGTCGCGGTCTGGGTGATCGGGTGGGACGGGCGGGTGGACATGATCGGGCCGGACGACCGGGCCGTCCTCCACTACACCCGGGCCACGGACTCGTGGCACCACGTCCCGAACTACCTCCCGTACCGAGAGCTCCCGCTCACCGCGGCGCTGTTCCGGGAGTTGACCGAGGCGTGCCTGTTCGATGAGTAACCCGCTCGACCCGATCCTCGCCTGGTACACGACCGCGGCGGACGGCTTGCGGGTGACCCGGCGGGTGGTCCAGAAGGCCGTCCCGGGCGTCATCACGCGGAGGCACGTCTTCCACAACCGGCCCCGGCCCGAGTGCGAGGCCGCCCTCGACCTGGCGCTGGGGGAACTCGGCCGGCTCGTCGTCCTCGCCCTGACCGCGACCTTCGAGCGGGCCGTCCGGGACTACCTCCGCACCCTCCCCGCCGTCGGAGCCGAGACGGGGGACCCGCACCAGGACGCCGTGCGGGACGAGGTGCTGAACGACCTGGAGATGTGGAACCTCCACTCCCGGGTGATCGACCTGTTCACCGGCGTCGACGCGAACCTCCGCGGGCAGGTCAAGCAGATCGTCAAGTACCGCAACTGGGTGGCCCACGGCCGCACCACGACCGACCCGGCCCCCGTTGCCACCGACCCGGCCGACGCCCACAACCGCCTGACCGAGTTCCTCAAGCAGGCCAAGGTGATCTGACCCTTCGCCCCACCCCGAAGGTCCCCATGTCCGACCTGATCGACCGCCGCGCCTTCGCGGCCAGCTTCGCCGCCACCGCCGTCCTCGGCGCCGAGGCGCTGTCGGCCGACACGCCCGCGGTCGCCCCGATGCCGCACGCGGCCCCGACCGAGGCCCCGTTCACCCGCGACTACCCCAAGCCGGGCTTCAACCCGTCCTGGAAGAACCCCCAGACCAACCGCACCCTCGTCCAGGACTTCGTCATCGCCGCCCACATGGACCTCGACCTGGTCAAGAAGCTCGCCGACCGCGACCCCACCCTCGTCAACGCCCTCGTGGACTGGGGCGCCGGCGACTGGGAGTCCGGCCTCGGCGGGGCGTCCCACATGGCCCGGTACGACATCGTCGAGTTCCTCCTCGAACGCGGCGCCCGCATCGACATCTTCTGCGCCGCCGTCATGGGCCAACTCGACGCCGTCCGGGCGTTCCTCACCCTCCAGCCGAAGCTCGTCGACGCCCGCGGGCCGCACGGGTTCTCCCTCCACTTCCACGCCCAACTGGCCCGCGACGGCGGGAAGGTGCTCGACTACCTCCAGTCGGTCAAGAAGGTCGAGCTGAAGCCGAACCCGTTCCTCAAGAAGCCGGCCGACCCGCCGAAGAAGCCCGAATGACCCTCCCGCCCCGCCGCTGGCGCCGGCGGCTCCTCGCCGCGGCCGGGCTGGCCGCGGCGCTGTGGCTGTTCGCGTCGTGGGTCGTCGCCGATCAGCTCACCCGCCGCGCCGCCCCGGTCCGCCCCGAGCCGGCGCCGGCGGTCCCGTGGGCGACCCTCCGCGACGTCCGGCTGACCGCCGCCGACGGCGAGGCGCTCGGGGCGTGGTTCGCGCCCGGCCGCCCGGGCCGCACGCCGGTCGTGCTGCTGCACGGGAACGGCGGGTGCCGCGCCGACTGCCTCGGGCAAGCCGAGTTCCTCGCCGCGGCCGGCCACCCGGTGCTGTTGGTGACACTCCGGTGTCACGGCGACTCGTCCGGCGACCGGAACGACTTCGGCCGATCCGCCCGGCACGACGTGGTCGCGGCCGTCGGCTGGCTGGAGGCGAACGGGGCGCCGCGGCCGGCGGTGTGGGGGCAGTCGATGGGGGCGGCCGCCGCCCTGTTCGCCGCCGGCGAGCTGGGCGGGCGGGCCGGCGGGTACGTGCTCGAGTCCCCGTTCCGCGACCTCCGGACGGCGGTCCGGCACCGCACCCGCCACCACCTCCCCGACCCGCTCGGGTGGGTCGCCTACGCCGGCCTGTCGCTCACCGCCCGGTTCGCCATCGACGACGTCGACGGCGTCTCCCCGCTGAACGCCGCGGCGGGCGTCCCGCCGGGCGTGCCGGTGCTGCTCCTGGCCGGCGGGGCCGACTGGCGGGCGCCGCCGGCGGAGGCGGAGGAGATCGCCGCGAAGGTCGGCCCGCGGGCGGAGGTGGTCGTGTTCCCCGGGGCGGACCACGGCGCGCTGTACGGCAGCGACCCGGCCCGGTACCGGGCGGTCGGGCTGCGGTTCCTGGACGGGTGTGCCACGGAGGAGCGGCGATGATCCCGGTCGGGTGCCCGCGGTGCGGGCACCGGTTCGCGGTCGAGTACGAGATGCGCGGCCGGGCCGACCGCTGCCCGACCTGCGCCACCCCGGTGCCGGTGCCGGCCGACGTGCCGGCCGTCGCCCGCACCGGCACGGCCGTCGTCATCCCGCCGTACGACCCGGCCGCCCGCGCTGACTTCGACCGGTACCTCGACACACTGGCCGGCGCGATCACCCGGTCGGAGGTGTTCGCGCCGGCCGGGCCGGGCGCCGACCTCGTCGTGACCGTCATCCTCGACGGCGGGCGGGCCGGCTTCGACCTCGCGGTGACACCCGCCGACGCCTCCCCGGACGCGGCCGGCGTGGCCGGGCTGTCGGCCGCCCTGTTCGCCGTCCCGGTCCCGGCGGCGCGGGGGGGTGCGCGGGCCGCCCTCGCGTTCGCCGTCCGCGGCGGGGCGGGCCGTTGATCCGCCCGCGGGGCGCGGTATCATCGGCGCGCCCCACCCGCACCGAGGCGCCCCATGACCGCCCGCCTGATCGCGGCCGCCGCCGTCCTGGCCGCCGCCCCGTCCGCCCCCGCCCAGGACCTCGGCTACAAGCGGGACAAGGACGTCATCTACGGCCGCCGGGACGGCCTGGCCCTGACGCTGGACGTGTTCGCCCCGGGGAAGCCGAACGGGGCCGGGGTGATCCTGTGCGTGTCCGGCGAGTTCAAGTCCGGCCGGGAGATGCTCGACCTGGCCCACCCGCTGGCCACCGCCGAGGTCCTCCGCCGCGGGTACGTGGTGTTCGCGGTGACGCACGGGAGCCAGCCGCGGTACAGCGTCCCGGAGATCGTCGAGGACGTCCACCGGGCGGTCCGGTTCGTCCGCTCGGCCGCCAAGACCTACGGCGCCGACCCGGCCCGGCTCGGGATCGCCGGGGCGTCGTCCGGCGGGCACCTGGCGCTGATGATGGGGTGCGCCGGCCGGCCCGGGGACCCGGCCGCCCGGGACCCGGTGGACCGGGAGCCGTCGAGGGTGGCGGCCGTCGCCTGCTTCTTCCCGGTCACCGACTTCCTGGCGTTCGAGGCCGACCCGCCGAAGGGGTTCGAGGACCTGTTCCCGTTCCGGGAGTTCGACCCGAAGGCCGGGCGGGCGGTGGCGATCACCGCCGACCGGCGGCGGGAGATCGGCCGGCTCTGCTCCCCGCTCCACTGCGCCACCAAGGACGCGGCCCCGGCCCTGCTCATCCACGGGGACAAGGACGACCTCGTCCCGCTCAAGCAGTCCGAGGCCCTGGCCGACAAGCTCGGGCGGTGCGGGGTGGCGTGCAAGCTGGACGTGAAGAAGGGTATGGGCCACTCGGCCCTGGCCGCCGCACCCCACCTGCCCCAGATCGCCGACTGGTTCGACGCCCACCTGCTCGGCAAGAAGTGAGCCGCACCCCGGGGGTTGGAGTCCCGGCTTCAGCCGGGACTCCAACCCCGGCCGTTCCCGTCCGAGAACCGTATGAGGCCGGCTACTCCCCGGCCGGCGGCCCGCCCGGGTACAGGCGGACCACCCGGTCCTTCCCGGCGGTCGCCACCCGCTTCCCGTCCGGGCTGACCGCCACCGCGTCCACCTCGTTCTTGTGCGGCGGGAGGGCGGCCACCTCCTTCCCGGTCCCCCGGTCCCACACCCGGGCCGTCCGGTCGCCGCCCGCCGTGTACACCTTCCCGCCCCGCGCGGCGACGGTGAACACCACCCCGGTGTGCCCGGCGAACCGGGCGGTCGCCTCGCCGGTCGCCACGTCCCACGCCCGGGCCGTCTTGTCGGAGGAGCAGCTCAGCAGGCTCCCGGGCCGGTCGAACGCCAGCGTGTACACCTCCCCGTCGTGCCCGGCCAGGGCCTTCACCTCGTCGCCGGTCGCCGGGTCCCACAGCCGGATCGCCTTGTCCTTCCCGCCCGACGCGACGACCTTCCCGTCCGGGGAGAAGGCCACCGCCCACACCTCGGCGGTGTGCCCGCGGAAGGTCGCCACCTTCTCGCCGGTCCCGGCGTCCCAGACGGCGCACGTCTTGTCCGCGCTGGCGGTGGCGAGCCGCTTCCCGTCCGGGCTGTACGCCAGCCCGGCCACCCAGTTCCCGTGGGCCTTGACCGTCCGCACCCCCTCCCCGGAGCCGGCGTCCCACACCCGCACCGTCCCGTCGCCCCCGCCGCACGCTAGGTGCTTCCCGTCCGGGGAGAACGCGACCCGCAGGGCGTCCCCGGCGAACCCCTTGAGCACCCGCACCTCGTCCCCGGTCGCCGCGTCCCACACCCGCACCGTCCGGTCCTTGCTCGCCGACGCCAAGAGCTTGCCGTCCGGCGAGAACGCGAGCGAGAACACCTCGGCGGTGTGGTCGGTCAGCTCGACCGGCCGCGGGCCGGCGGCCGCGAGGAGCGGGGCGAGGAGCACGGCACAGGTCATCGGCGGGGACTCCCGGGGGCGGGCGATCCGACCCCCGGGGTGAGTTGCAAAGGCTGTGCCCGCCGCTTCCGCCCGCCCCGGCCGGCGGGTATGATGCGGCTTCCCCCGCGCCCCCCACCGGAGGCCCCGCCATGCTCTCCCGCCGCACGTTCCTCGCCGCGGCCGCCGCCGCCCCGCTCGTCTACCCCCGCGCCGCGACGGCCGCCAGCGACCGCATCGCCCTCGGGTTCGTCGGGGTCGGGACGATGGGCCGCGGCCACCTCAACAGCTTCCTCGGCCGCAAGGAGGTGGAGGTGGTCGCGGTGTGCGACGTGGTGAAGGAGCGGCTCGACAGCGCGAAGGAGACGGTCGAGAAGCGGTACGCCGACCGGGTGAAGTCCGGGGACTTCAAGGGGGTGAGGGCGTACGGGGACTTCCGCGACCTGCTCGCCCACAAGGGGTTGGACGCGGTCGTGATCGCCACCCCGGACCACTGGCACCACGCGCAGTCCGTCCTCGCCGCCCGGGTCGGCAAGCACGTCTACTGCGAGAAGCCGCTGACGCACAACATCGCCGAGGGCCGGCAGATCGTGGACGAGGTGGCGAAGGCGAAGGTGGTGTTCCAGACCGGCAGCCAGCAGCGGAGCGAGTTCAACGACCACTTCCGCAAGGCCGTCGAGTACGTCTGGAACGGGCGGATCGGGACGCTGAAGACGGTCCGGATCGGGGTCCACGGGCCGGCGAAGCCGTGCGACCTGAAGGGGGAGGAGAAGCCGGCCGGGACGGACTGGGACGCGTGGCTCGGGCCGGCCCCGGAGCGGGAGTACAGCTCGGTCCTGTGCCCGAAGGGGGTGCACACCCACTTCCCGATGTGGCGGCTGTACCGGGAGTACGCCGGCGGGATGCTCGCCGACATGGGCGCCCACCACTTCGACATCGCCCAGTGGGCGCTGGGGGCGGACCGCAGCGGCCCGGTCGAGGTCGTCCCGCCGGCCGACCCGGCGACCGGGCGCGGGCTGCGGTACGTGTACGCGAGCGGGGTGGTCGTCATCCACGACGAGTTCGAGAAGGGGCCGGACGGCAAAGAGGTCAAGGCGGACTGCGTGTTCGAGGGGACCGGCGGGACGATCCTGGTCAGCCGGAGCGGGATCAGCAGCACCCCCGACGCGGTCCTGAAGGAGCCGATCGGGGAGAAGGAGAAGCGCGTCTACCCATCGAACGACCACCGGGGGAACTGGCTGGACTGCGTCCGGAACGGGAAGGAGCCGATCTGCCCGGCGGAGGTCGGGCACCGGTCGGCGACGGTCTGCCACCTCGGCGGGATCGGGTACCGGCTCGGGCGGAGGCTGAGGTGGGACCCGGCGAAGGAGGCGTTCGTCGGGGACGAGGCGGCGAACAAGGAGCTGGCCCGCGAGCCGCGGGCGAAGTGGAAGGTGTGACGCGGCCGTCCGAGCCCGAGCGCCAGCGAGGGTCGCGGCTCGACCCTCGCTGGCGCTCGGGCTCGGACGGTGCTACTCCGCCGCGCACTCCTGCGCCCGGGTCACGTTGAAGTACTTCGCCTGCGGGTGGTGGAACACGATCGCCGTCGTGCTCTGCTCCGGCTCGAGCTGGAACTGCTCGCTCAGCGTCACGCCGATCCGCGTCGGGTCGATCAGGGCGAACAGCGGCACCTGGTCCTCCAGGCTCGGGCACGCCGGGTACCCGAACGCGTACCGCCGCCCGCGGTAGTGCCCCTTGAACAGCTTCCGCACCTCGGCCGCGTCGCCGGCGCCGATGCCCCATTCCGCCCGCAGCTGCTTGTGGAACATCTCGGCCAGCGCCTCGGCCGACTCCACCCCCAGCCCGTGCAGGTACAGGTAGTCCTGGTACCGCCCGGCGGTGTACCACTCGTGGGCCACCCGCGTCACCTCCCGGCCCATCGTCACCGCCAGGAACGCGACGTAGTCCGCCGCCCGCCCGTCCCGCGCCGGGGCGACGTAGTCGCTCAGGCACAGGTACTCGCCGAACGGCTGCCGGGGGAAGTCGAACGTCGCCCGCGGGGTGGTGTGGTCGTCCTCGTACACCGTCAGCCGGGTGCCGTCGGCCGCCGCCGGGAAGAACCCGTAGGTGGCCGCCGGCCGCAGGATGTTCTCGGCCAGGCACAGTTCCTTCAGCCGGTCGAGCGCCGGGCGGGCGGTGTCGCGGATCTGCTTCTCGTACTCGGCGACGTTCACCCCGCCCTTCTTGAACTGCCACTGGGTGCTGAACAGCGTCAGCTCGTTGAGGTAGGCGAACACCTCGCGCATGTCGAAGTCGGTGCGGACGCGGGTGCCGAGGAACGGCGGGACCGGCACGTCCGGGGCCGGCGGCAGGGTCGGGGACCGCGGCGGCAGGGCCTGGCCGTTGTTGTCGAGCGGGTTCCGCGGGCGGGTCTTGGCGACGACGTCCGGGTGGTCGGCCGACCCGGCCCGGATGACCGTCCGGGCCGACTCGACCACGCCCCTCAGCGCCGCGCTGCCGACGCTCGCCAGCTTCTTCTTGGCGACGATCTCGTCCATCACCCGCAGCCCGGCGAACGCGTCCTCGCCGTAGAACAGCTGCCCCTTGTACACCGCCCGCAGGTCGACCTCGACGTACCGCCGGTTCAGCGCCGCCCCGCCGAGGATGACCGGCGGGTTCAGCCCGCGCTCGTTCAGCGTCACCAGGTCTTCCTTCATGATGACCGTCGACTTCACCAGCAGCCCGCTCATGCCGATCGCGTCGGCCCGGTGCTTCTGGAACTCGGCGATCATCGCGTCCACCGGCTGCTTGATCCCGAGGTTCAGCACCTTGTACCCGTTGTTGGTCAGGATGATGTCCACCAGGTTCTTGCCGATGTCGTGGACGTCCCCCTTGACCGTGGCGAGCACGATCTTCCCCTTCTCGGCGCCCTCCACCTTCTCCATGAACTGCTCGAGGTGCGCGACCGCCGCCTTCATCACCTCGGCCGACTGAAGCACGAACGGCAGCTGCATCTGGCCGCTGCCGAACAGGTCGCCGACCACCTTCATCCCGTCGAGCAGGACCTTGTTGATGATGTCGATCGGCGAGTACCGGCCGCGGGCGGCGTCGAGGTCGGCGATCAGGGTCTCGCGCCGGCCCTGGATGATCGCCTGCCGCAGCCGCTCCTCGACCGTGTCGCCGAGGCTCTGCGCCTTCTTGTTCTCCGCCTTCTTGTCCGCGTAGTGCTCGATGAGCATCTGCAGCGGGTCCTCGGTGCAGTTCCCGGCGGCGTCGAACGCCCGCTCGTCGAACAGCAGCCGGCGGCACAGCTCCTTGCCCTTCTCGTCGATGCTGGCGAGCGGCATGATCTTGGCCGCGTGGAGGATCGCCGAGTCGAGGCCGTACTCGAGCGCGTAGTGGAGGTAGACCGAGTTCAGCACCTGGCGAGTGTACGGGTTCAGCCCGAACGAGCAGTTCGACAGCCCGACGTGGGTCAGCGCCCCCGGCAGATTCTGCTTGATGAGCTTGATCGCCTCGAACGTCTCGATGGCGGACTTCCGCGTCTGCTCCTGGCCGGTCGAGACCGGGAAGACGAGCGGGTCGAACAGGAGGTCGGACGGCGGAATGCCGTACTCGTTCACGACGATGTCGTAGATCCGCTTCGCGACCTCGAACTTCCACTCGGCGGTGTCCGCCTGCCCCTTCTCGTCGATGGTCAGCGCGACGAGCGAGGCCCCGTACTTCTTGGCGAGGATCGTCTTCGGGTCGAGCGTCTTCCGGCCGTCCTCCAGGTTGATCGAGTTGATGAGAGCCTTGCCGCTGCACAGCTTCAGCCCGGCCTCGATGACCGGCACCTCGGTGCTGTCGAGCATGATCGGCTTCGACAGCACCGCGTTGTACCGCTTGATCGCCTCCCGCATGTCCCGGACGCCGTCCCGGCCGACGTAGTCGACGCACACGTCCAGGACGTGGACGCCCTCGCGCTCCTGCTCCTGGGCCATCTCGGTCAGCCCGTGCCAGTCCTCCTTTTCGAGCAGCTGCTTGAACTTCCGCGACCCATTCGTGTTCGTCCGCTCGCCGACCAGCAGTGGCCGCTGGTCGACGATCAGCTCCTGGAGAGACTGGAGGCTCGACACCGCGGGGATGTACACCGGGTTGCGCGCGGCGGGCTTCAGGCCGCGGACGCGGGCGCAGACCGCGTCCATGTGCCCGTGGGAGTTCCCGCAGCACCCGCCGACGATGCACGCCCCGTACTCGGTGACGAACCGCTCGACCCACCCGGCCATCACCTCCGGGCTCATCGGGAAGTACGTCTCGTCCCCGCGGGTCTCGGGGAGGCCGGCGTTCGGCAGTACGCTGAGCATCTTCCGCGAGTGCCGGCTCAGGTGGCGGACGCTCTCGTGCATCAGGTCCGGGCCGACGCCGCAGTTCATGCCGATCACGTCGATCTCGTCGATCGGCTCGAGCGCGACCAGCGCCGCCGGGATGTCCGTCCCGGGGAGCATCTTCTGATTCGCGTCGATGATGGTGAGCTGCACCATCAGCGGCAGCCGCACCCCGGCGCGCTTCATCTCCTCGATCGCGGTAACCGCCACGCACTTGGCCTGGAGGACGTCGAAGCACGTCTCGATCAGGATGGCGTCGACCCGCTCCTCGATCATCACCCGGAGCTGCGGACGGTACGCCTCGGCCAGCCGGTCGAAGTCGATGTAGATGGCCGGGTCGGTGAGCGACGGCATCTTCGTCCCGGGGCCGACCGACCCGACCACGAACCGCGGGCGGTCGGCGGCGAACTCGGCGGCCGCCTCCTTGGCGAGGCGGACGTTCAGCCGGTTGATCTCTTCGAGCTTGTCGCCCATCCCGAACTCGCCGAGGCCGACCGCGTTCGCGTTGAACGTGTTCGTCTCGACCGCGTCGCACCCGGCGGCGAAGAACCCGCAGTGGATCTCCCGGATCCACTCCGGCTTGGTGTAGACCAGGGCGTCGGACAGGTTCAGCAGCGACTTCCCATTCGGGGCGTACCCCCAATCCTTCTCGGTCGGCTTGTACCGGTGCAGGCTGGTGCCCATCCCGCCGTCGAGGACGACGACGCGCTCGCGGGCCAGGTTCAGGAACGGGTGGTCGAGCGGGGTCGGCATGGCGCGTCCTGGTGCGGGCGGGGAGGCACGAGTTGTTGTACCGGAACCGGGGGGCGGGTTAAACCGTTTCCGTGGGCGAGGCACTCCTGCCTCGCAACGACGAGCGAGGCAGGAGTGCCTCGCCAACCGCCGCCGGGTACAATCCTAGCATGAGCCGGGAGAAGCAGCTTCAGCGCGTCCTGGACTGCGGCGTCGTCGCGGTCGCGCGGTCCGCCGACCCGGGGCCGCTCGTCGGCGTGGTGGAGGCGCTGGCGGCCGGCGGGGTGACGGTGGCCGAGGTCACCCTGACGGTGCCGAACGCCCTGGACGTGATCCGCGCGGCGAAGCAGCGGCTCGGGGACCGGGTGCTGCTCGGGGCCGGGACGGTCCTCGACCCGGAGACCGCCCGGGCGGCGCTGCTGGCCGGGGCCGAGTTCGTCGTCGCCCCGAACCTGAACCTCGACGTCATCCGGGTGTGCCGGCGGTACGACAAGCTGGTGATGCCCGGGGCGTTCACCCCGACCGAGGTGGTGGCCGCGTGGGAGGCCGGGGCGGACGTGGTGAAGGTGTTCCCGGCGGACGTGGTCGGCCCGGCGTTCTTCAAGGCGCTGCGCGGCCCGCTCCCGCAGGTGAAGCTGATGCCGACCGGCGGCGTCGACCTGGCAACGGCCGGCGAGTTCCTGAAGGCTGGGGCGGTGTGCCTCGGGGTCGGCGGGCAGTTGGTGGACCCGAAGCTCGTCGCCGCCGGGGACTTCGCGAAGATCACCGACCTGGCCCGGCAGTACACCGAGATCGTGAACCGCCACCGCACCCAGGCCGTTGGCCTGGGCTGAGGAAGACCGGGCCTTCGGCCCTGAGACGCTCTGAGCCCCGAAGGGGCGCCCTCCCTCAGCCCAGGCCAACGGCCTGGGGTCCGCCATGACCCACGACGTCGTCACATTCGGGGAGGTGATGGTCCGGTTGGCCCCGCCGCACTTCCAGCGGCTGGAGCAGGCCCGCACCCTGGACGTCGAGATCGGCGGGGCGGAGCTGAACACCGCCGCCGGGGTGGTCCGGCTCGGGCGGTCGGCGGCGTGGGTGTCGGTGCTCCCGGACAACCCGCTCGGCCGGCTGGTGGCGAACCGGGTGCGGGAGGCCGGGGTGTCGGACGCGCTGGTGCGGTACGTCCCGGACGGGCGGTGCGGGCTGTACTTCCTGGAGTTCGGGGCCGCCCCGCGGGCCAGCTCGATCCTGTACGACCGCCGCGACTCCGCAATCTCCCAGGCGCAGCGCGAGATGTTCGACTGGCCGGCGGCGTTCGCCGGGGCGAGGTGGTTCCACGTCACCGGGATCACCGCCGCGCTGAGCCCCGGGGCGGCCGAGGCGGTGGACGAGGCGATGCACGCGGCGAAGGCGGCCGGGCTGACGGTGAGCGTGGACCTGAACTACCGGTCGAAGCTGTGGTCCCGCGAGCAGGCGGCCCGGGTGATGGGGCTCTTGCTGCCCATGTGCGACGTGCTGGTCGCCAGCGAGGCGGACGCCGAGCACCTGTTCGGCATCACCGGCGACGACTTCGCGGAGGTGGCCGAGGGGCTGGTCGAGAAGTTCGGGGTCACGACCGTGGTCGGCACCCGGCGGGAGGCCGACCTGGTGTGGCGGAACCGGTTCGCGGCGGTCGGGTACTCGGCGGGCCGGACCTACGAGTCGGCGTGGTACGAGGTGGAGATCGTGGACCGGCTCGGGACCGGGGACGCGCTGGCCGCCGGGCTGATCCACGGGCTGCTCGACGGCGATCTGAAGAAGGGCCTCGACTACGGGGCGGCGATGGGGGCGCTGAAGCACACGATCCCCGGCGACCTGCCGTGGGTGACGAAGGACGAGGTCGAGGCGGTGCTGAGCGGGCAGGGCCTGCGGATCAAGCGGTGACCCCCCGTCTCTCGTGGCACCGGCATTCCTGCCGGTGCGGCCAACGAGCACCGGCAGGAATGCCGGTGCCACGAAGACCCGGGTCCCTGGTGCTTCACATGACGCCGTTCACGTTGACCCGGGCCGACGTCCGCGAGTTCGACCGCCGGGCGATCGACGGGTTCGGCGTCCCGAACCTGGTGCTGATGGAGAACGCCGGCCGCGGGGCGGCGGAGCTGCTGGCGCGGCTGAACCCGGACCGGAAGCCGGTGGTGGTCCTGTGCGGCCCCGGGAACAACGGCGGGGACGGGTTCGTGGTCGCCCGCCACCTCGACGCCCGCGGCTGGCCGGTGGACGTGCAGGTCATCGCGAAGACCAACCGCCAGGCCGGGGACGCCGACGTCAACTTCGACATCCTGTTCGCGTCCGGCATCCCCTTCACCCAGCACCACCCCGACCACTTTGACGCCCGGCAGCGGGAGTTCGTCGGCCAGCGGGTGCGGTCCGCCGGCTGGGTGGTGGACGCCTTGTTCGGCACCGGGCTGAGCCGCGCCCTCGCCGCCCCTTACGACGAGGTCGTCACCCAGGTGAATGCCTCCGGGAACCCGGTCCTCGCGCTCGACATCCCGTCCGGGCTGGACTGCGACACCGGGGAGCCGCTCGGGCCGACCGTCCGGGCCGCCCACACCGCCACGTTCGTCGCCCCGAAGCGCGGGTTCCTCAACCCGGCGGCCCGCGACTGGACCGGCGAGGTCCACGTGATCGACATTGGCGCCCCGCGGGCGCTCGTGGAAGAATACCGCAACCGCCCGGCCTGACCCCCGTGGGCGAGGCACTCCTGCCTCGCACCAGGTCGAGCGAGGCAGGAGTGCCTCGCCCACCCATGGACGCCCTCGCCTTCCTCGCCGCCGCGAACCCGAAGCGCCAGCCGGTCTACGCCCTCACCGGCGACGAGGACTTCCTCAAGCGGCTCGCCCGGGACCGCGTCCTCGCCCTCGCCCTCGGGGACGCCGACCCGGCGTTCGCGGTGTCGGTGTACGCCGGCGACCGGCTCGACTTCTCCACCGCCCGCAACGACCTCGACACCCTGCCGTTCATGGCCCCGTGCCGGGTGGTGGTGGTCGAGAACGCCGACCCGTTCGTCACCGCCCACCGCCCGGCCCTGGAGCGGTACGCGGCCATGCCGAGCCCGTCCGGCGTCCTCGTCCTCGACGTGAAGGCGTTCCCCGAGACGACGAAGCTCGCCAAGGCGCTGCCAGACGCGGCAAAAATCGGGTGCAAGGCCCCACCGCCGTACAAGCTGCCGGCGTGGTGCGTGGAGTGGGCCAAGTCGCACCACGGGAAGAAGCTCGCCGCCGACGCGGCCGAACAGCTCGTCGAGCTGGTCGGGGCGGGCATGGGGCTGCTCGACCAGGAACTCGGCAAGCTGGCGTCGGCGGCCGGGGCGAAGCCGAACATCACCGCCGAGGACGTGACGAAGCTCGTCGGCCGGAGCAAGGCGGCCGACGTGTTCCGGATCATGGACGCGGTCGGCGAGGGGAAGCCCGCCGAGGCGCTGAGCATCTTGGAGGAGTTGTTCGCGGAGGGCGAGGACCCGATGGCGGTGCTCGGCCCGCTGACGGCCCAACTGCGCAAGCTGGCGGCGGTCGGCCGGCTGACGGCCGACGGGCTGCCGCTCGGGGAGGCGATGAACGCGGCGAAGGTGCCGGGGTGGGAGAAGGCGCGGGTGAGCTTCGAGCGGCAACTGCGGCACCTCGGCCGGCGGCGGCTGGAGAAGCTGACCGAGTGGCTGGCGGAGATCAACCTCGGGCTGAAGGGCGGGAACCCGCTGCCGGAGCGGGTGCAGGTGGAGCGGCTGGTGGTGCTGCTGGCCCGCCCGCGGGACGAGCCGAAGAGGACTTAGCCACAGAGTCACAGAGGGCACAGAGGAGGAAGAAACACCGAGGGAGCGCAGGGTTTGAACACGGCCTCCTGTCTTCCTCGGTCTTCGGTCTTCCTCTGTGCCCTCTGTGACTCTGTGGTTAAATCCTCCTCAATACACCTGCCCGCCGGGCGGCACGTCGCGGTCCGGGGTCAGCAGCACGACGTTCCCGTCCGCGTCCGGCAGGCCGAGCACCAGCACCTCGGACGCGAACCCGTTCACCTTGCGGACGCCGAGGTTGACGGCTGCGACGACGAGCCGGCCGACGAGGGCGTCCGGGGCGTACAGGGCGGTGAGCTGGGCGCTCGACTGCTTGACGCCGAACGGGCCGAAGTCGATCCAGAGCTTGAACGCGGGCTTGCGGGCGCCGGCGTTCGGCTCGCACCGGGTGACGCGGCCGACCCGCAGGTCGAGGGTGGCGAACGCTTCGAGCGGGTCCATCGGGCCTCCGGCCGGGAGGGCGGCATGTCGGACGAGGAGGGGTTGCTCGCGGCGATCTGGGAGCACCCGCACGACGACACCCCGCGGCTGGTGTACGCCGACTGGCTTGACGAGCACGACCAGCACGAGCGGGCCCGGTTCATCCGCCTCCAGTGCGAGATCGCCCGGCTCGCCCCCGACGACCCTCGTCTGTCCGAACTCCGGCGGCGGGAGGGCGGGTTGTGGACCGCCCACCGGAAAGTCTACCGCGAGGGGCTGCCCGAACGCCTCCGCCAGTTCCCGTTCCACCGCGGGTTCGTGGCCCCGCCCCCGCAGGCTCTCACCGGCCACCAGCTCGCGAACACCTTCTGGGACCTCCTGCCCCACGCCCCGCTGTGGGACCTCAGCCTGCGAGCCGCCGCGCCGGACGACCTGACCCGGCTGTTCGCCGACGAGCGGATGGCCCGGCTGGCCGCCCTCCGCCTGGACGGCGGCACCGGCCGGGGCCTGTTCCGGCCGCTCGCCGAGTCGCCGCACGCCCGGAACCTGGTCCGGCTCCGCTGGGCGTACTCGTTCGCCGGGCCGGACGACGTGGAACCCCTGTGCCGCCCCGGGGCCGCGCCCCACCTGGCCGAGTTGTGGCTCGACACGGCCAAGTTGGGCGACGCGGGGGCGGAGCGGCTGGCCGCGTCGCCCGTCTCCCCGCGACTGCGAGCCCTGTCGCTGTGGTCCAACGACCTGGGCCCGGCCGGCGTCGGGGCGCTGGCCCGGCGCGGTCGGCTCGCCGTGCTGGAGGAGTTACGGCTGGGGTACGACGGGTACGGCCGGGCGGGGCACGGGGACGCAATGGTGGCGGCCCTGACCCAGGGGGACTTTCCCCGACTCCGCCGCCTGAACCTCTTCAGCCTGGGACTGACCGACGCCGCGGCCGAGTCGCTCGCCGCGTGGCCCGGCGCGGAACGGCTCAGGCACCTGGAACTGCACGGCGACGTGATGATCCGGGTCGGGGGGGTCCGCGCGTTGGCCCGGTCGCCGCACCTCCGGGCCCTGGAGACCGTCACCCTGTTCCCGTGGCAGCGGCAACGGGACGAGATCGCGGGCGTGCTGACCGAGTGGCTCGGGGCGGCCGGGCCGATGCCGAACTTCACCCACGGGTTGCGCGGGTACCGGCCCGATCCCGTGTGACCGCCCGTCAGCCCTTCACCACCGCGCTGACGGTACTCGTCACGTAGTCGCGGTTCAGCTGCGCGATGTGCTCGACCGAGATCTCCTTCGGGCACGCCGCCTGGCACTCGTTGATGTTCGTGCAGTGCCCGAACCCCTCCCGGTCGTGCTGCGCCACCATCGCCCGCGCCCGCTCCCGCCGCTCCGGCTGGCCCTGCGGCAGCTGCGCCAGGTGGCTCGCCTTCGCCGCCAGGAACAGCATCGCCGACGCGTTCGGGCACGCCGCCACGCACGCCCCGCACCCGATGCACGCCGCCGCGTCCATCGCCCGGTCCTGGTCCACCTTCGCGATCGGCAGCGCGTTCCCGTCCGGCGCCCCGCCCGTGTTCACCCCCACGAACCCGCCGGCCGAGATGATCCGGTCGAACGCCGACCGGTCCGTGACGAGGTCCTTCACCACCGGGAACGCCGCCGCCCGCCACGGCTCCACGTACACGTGGTCGCCGTCCCGGAAGCTCCGCATGTGCAGCTGGCAGCTCGCCGTCCCGCGCTCCGGGCCGTGCGCCAGCCCGTTGATCATCAGGGCACAGCTGCCGCAGATCCCTTCCCGGCAGTCGTGGTCGAACGCCACCGGCTCCTCGCCCTTGCGGATCAGCGTCTCGTTCAGGTGGTCCAGCATCTCCAGGAACGACTGCTCCGGGCTGATCCCGTCTAGCGCGTACGTGACCAGGTCCCCGGGGGCGGTCCGGGTCTTCTGCCGCCAGACGTGCAGGGTGAGCTTCATGGGTTCCGTTACCAGGTGCCGCCGTCCGAGCCGGAGCGCCAGCGAGGGTCGAAGCAGACCCCCTCGCTGGCGCTCCGGCTCGGACGGCCCTCCGCGACGCTACTTGTAGCTCCGCTTGGTCGGCTTCGCGACCTCGAACACCAGCGGCTCGGCGTGCCGCACCGGGTCCCGGTCCGGCCCGGCGTACTCCCACGCGGCCACGTGCTGGAACCGGTCGTCGTCCCGCTCGCACTCGCCGTTCGGCTTCCCGTCCTCGCCCGTCTGCTGGTACTCGGTCCGGAAGTGCGCCCCGCAGCTCTCCTCCCGGGCCAGGGCGTCCCGCGTCAGCAGCTCGCCGAACTCCATGAAGTCCGACACCCGGTTCGCCCGCTCCAGCGCGCTGTTCAGGTCCCCGTCCGTCCCCGGCACCGACACGTTCCCCCAGAACTCCTCCCGGATCCCCCGGATCTTCCCGAGCGCCGCCTCCAGGCTCTTCCGGTCCCGGGCCATGCCGACGTGGTCCCACATCACCTGCCCGAGCTGCCGGTGGAACTCGACCGGCGTCTTATTCCCCTTCACCGCCAAGAGCTTCTTCAGCCGGTCGGCGGCCTCCGCCTCGCACCGGCGGAACTCCGGGTGGTCGGTCGGGGTCAGCCCCGGCTTCTGCCCGGCGAGCCAGTTCGTCAGGGTGTACGGCAGGACGAAGTACCCGTCGGCCAGCCCCTGCATCAGCGCGCTCGCCCCGAGCCGGTTCGCCCCGTGGTCCGAGAAGTTCGCCTCCCCGATCACGAACAGCCCCGGCACCGTGGACTGCAGCTCGTAGTCCACCCACAGCCCGCCCATCGTGTAGTGCAGGGCCGGGTAGATCCGCATCGGCTGGCGGTACGCGTCCTCGGCGGTGATCCGCTCGTACATCTCGAACAGGTTGCCGTACTTCCCGCGGATCCGGTCCTCGCCCTGCTTCTTGATCGCGTCGCCGAAGTCGAGGTACACCCCGCGGCCGCCCGGCCCGACCCCCCGGCCCTCGTCGCACACCTCCTTCGCCGACCGGCTGGAGATGTCCCGCGGGGCCAGGTTCCCGTAGCTCGGGTACTTCCGCTCCAGGTAGTAGTCGCGGTCGGCGTCCGGGATCTGCGTCGGGTGCTTGCCGACGTCGCCCGGGCTCCTCGGCACCCACACCCGGCCGTCGTTCCGCAGGCTCTCGCTCATCAGGGTGAGCTTCGCCTGGTGGTCCCCGGCGACCGGGATGCAGGTCGGGTGGATCTGGGTGAAGCACGGGTTGGCGAACGCCGCCCCGCGCTTGTGCGCCCGGTACGCGGCGGTCACGTTGCACCCGTTCGCGTTCGTACTCAGGTAGAACGCGTTCGAGTACCCGCCGGTCGCCAGCACCACCGCGTCCGCGGCGTACGACTCGACCTTCCCCGTCTCCAGGTGCCGGGTGACGATCCCGCGGGCCCGCCCGTCGACCGTCACCAGGTCGAGCATCTCGCAGCGCGGCATCATCTTGACCGTGCCGTACCCGATCTGCCGGGCCAGGGCCTGGTACGCCCCGAGGAGCAGTTGCTGCCCGGTCTGGCCGCGGCAGTAGAAGGTCCGCTGCAGCTGCGCCCCGCCGAAGCTGCGGGTGTCGAGCAGCCCGCCGTACTCCCGGGCGAACGGCACCCCCTGGGCGACGCACTGGTCGATGATGCTGACCGACACCTCGGCCAGCCGGTGGACGTTCGCCTCGCGGGAGCGGAAGTCACCGCCCTTGACCGTGTCGTAGAAGAGGCGGTGGACGCTGTCGCCGTCGTTCCGGTAGTTCTTGGCGGCGTTGATCCCGCCCTGGGCGGCGATCGAGTGGGCCCGCCGGGGCGAGTCCTGGAAGCAGAAGCAGAGGACCTTGTAGCCCAGCTCGGCGAGGGTGGCGGCGGCGCTCCCGCCGGCCAGCCCGGTGCCGACCACGGCGACGGTGAACCGGCCCTTGTTCGCCGGGTTGATCAGCTTCTGGTCCTGCTTGTACCGGGTCCACTTCTCGGCCAGCGGCCCGCCCGGCACCTTCGACTCGAGCTTCATGGGTCGTGTTCCCGCGGGGCGGGGTGCGGCTCCGGGAGGGGCCCCGGTGCCCGTCCTGTTTGATGCCCGGCCGGCCCGGCCGGATTCCCGGTCAGCCCGCCTTCGGGTACAGCGGCGGGGCCCACCCGGCGAGCACGCCGTACACGATCAGCAGGTTCCCGCCGACGACCGCGGCCGCCACCAGGAACCCGAGGGTGCGGATCGACGGGGCGAACCGCCGGTTCTTCAGCCCGAGCGTCTGGAAGCTGCTCTGCACCCCGTGCAGCAGGTGGAGGAAGAACACCACCTGGGCGACGGTGTACAGGGCCACCACCCAGGGGGTGGTGAACCCGGCGACGACCATCGAGTACACGTCGTGGACCTCGACCCCGCTCGGCATCTTGTACCGCAGGTCGAGGTAGTTCACCACCTTGCCCGGCTCGACCTCGGCCCCCTTCACCCACCCGAACGTGTAGTGGGCCAGGTGGAACAGGACGAACAGCCCGACGACGACCCCGGACAGGACCATCGACCGGCTGGCGGCCGACGCCTGGACGGTGGCGTGGTACCGGTACGGGACGGGGCGGGCGGCGAGGGTCCGGGAGTGTAACCGCAGGGCCAGGAACAGGTGCAACGCGAACAGCCCGAGCAGCCCGGCCCGGGCGACCCAGATCAGGATGCCGAGGTCGTGCTTGAGGAAGTCGGCGTACCCGTTGACCGCCGCCGGCCCCTGGAACACCTTCAGATTCCCGACCATGTGGAAGACGGTGAACAGGGTCAGCCCGAGCCCGGTCAGGGCGACCACCAGCTTGGCCCCGACGCTGGAGTCGAGCAGGGCGGAGAGGAACGGGAGGGCGCGGCCGGTCGGTTCGATCCGGGGCGGCCCCTTCGGGCGGATGGGGCCGGCGGTGGCGGAGGCCATAGGTCGTGGGGTCCGGCGGGCGGGGGTCGGGTACTGGTAGTGTAGGCGCGCCGGGCGGGGCGGCGACGGCCCGGGTTTCGGGGCGGATTTCGGTTGCCCGCCCGCGGCGGGCGGGGATAATGATCGCTGGGTCGGGCCGACCACACCGACGGGGCGGCGGGATGAGCTGGGCCGGGGCACTCGTTCGGCTGCTGATGCTCGGCACGTGCCTGGTGCCGTTCACCAGCCCGCGCCAGGCGGCGGCCGTGCTCGCCCTGCCGAACCCCGCCCCCGACCCGCCCCCGGCCGGCCCGCAGGGGCTCGTCGGGTCGCAGCAGCACCCGGAGGAGGACGTCCTCCAGGAGGGCGGGCGGGGGGGCAAGCAGCGGGTCGGGGTGAAACAGGTCGGGGGCAGCTGTGCCGCCCGGCCCGCCGCCCCGACCCACGACCCCGCCCCCACCCGGCTCGTGCTCCCCGCCTTCCCGGCGCGCCCGCCGGTCGGCGCGCCCCACCCCGGTCCCGCCCCGCGCCCGACCGACCCCTTCCGCAACGGCCTCGGCGCCCCGTACCGCTGTTAGCCCGTCTCCGGGCCGCCCCGCCGCCGGAGGGCGAAGGCGGAGTGAATCAACGCCCGGTCGAACTTTTCCTGACAGCGTCGGACTGAACCGAGTCGTATACTCGCCCGTACTCGGACGGTGCTCATCCCGGACTCATTAACCCGGACGTCGGCTTTCAGACGTGTGCGACACGGCCGCCCCGACGGGCGGCCGGCCCGCCGCAACGGTCGGCGGGCGTGGCCGGCACGGAGGTCGCGACCCGACCGCCCCCGTCCCCGGGCGGTGCCCGTTCATCCCAACCCTCCCGAATCATGTGTGGCATCGCCGGACTCCTGGGCGTCGAACCGGACCTCGCCCGCCCCGCCGCGGACCGGATGCTCGCCGCCCTGCGGCACCGCGGCCCGAACGACGAGGGGGTCGAGCACCTGCCGAACCCGGTCGGGGCCGGCCCGCCGCTGGTGCTCGTCCACACCCGGCTGGCGATCCTCGACCTGTCCGCGGCCGGGCACCAGCCGATGCCCGACCCGTCGGTCCCCGGCCCGGCCCGCCCGTGGGTCGTGTTCAACGGCGAGATCTACAACTTCGAGGACGTCCGGGACGAGTTGGCGGCCGGCGGGCTGGTCACCCGGACCGGGACGGACACCGAGGTGATCCTCCTGGCCCACCGGCGGTGGGGGCCGGACGCGGTCGAGCGGTTCCGCGGGATGTTCGCCTACGCCCTGACCGACCCGTCCCGGCGGCAGGTCCGGTTCGTCCGGGACCGGCTCGGGATCAAGCCGCTGTACTTCCTCCGCCCGCCGGGCGGCGGGCTGCTGTTCGCGTCCGAGGTGCGGGCGCTCCTGGCCGCCGGGCCGGAACTGGCCCCCCGCCGGCTGGACCCGAAGGCGGTCGAGGCGTTCCTGGCGCAGGGGGTGGTGTACGGGGGGGACGCCCACCTGCTCGGGGCCCGGGCCCTGGGGCCCGGCGAGGTGCTGACCACCGACTGGTCCGGGCGGCCGGTGTGGGCCCGCCGGTACTGGCAGGTGCCGGTCCCGGCCGGCCCCCGGCCGACCCGCCCGGCGGCGGTCGCGGAGCTCGGCCGGACCTTGCGGGAGGCGGTCCGCCAGCACCTGATCGCGGACGTCCCGGTCGGGGTGTTCCTGTCCGGCGGGGTGGACTCGACGGCCATCACCACCCTGGCCACCGAGCTGTCCCGGGACCCGGTCCGGACGGTGTCGATCGGGTTCGACCAGGCGACCCACGACGAGACCGGGGCGGCCGAGGAGTTCGCCCGGGAGCTCGGCACCGACCACCGGACGGTGCGGCTGACCGGGGACGTGGTCCGCGGGGAGCTGGACCGGCTCCTGGCGGCGATGGACGTGCCGACGACCGACGGGGTGAACACGTTCTACGCGGCCCGGGCGGCCCGGGACGCCGGGGTGACGGTGGCCCTGTCCGGGCTCGGCGGGGACGAGGTGTTCGGCGGGTACCAGACGTTCCGGGACATCCCCCGGGCCCGCCGGCTGATGGGCCTGTTCCCCGGGCGGGAGATGGCCGGCCCGGCGTTCCGGTGGCTCGGGAAGCGGCTCGGGTCCCGGGCCGGGGCGAAGCTGGCCGAGGCCCTGGCCCGGCCCGGCGACCCGGTCCACCTGTACCTGCTGCGGCGGGAGGTGTTCCTGCCGGCCGAGCGGCGGCTCCTGATGCCGCTGCCGCCCGGGAGCGACCCGGTCACCGGGGTGCCGCCGGAGACGCTGGCCGAGCTGCGGGAGGCGTGCGCCGGGCGGGACCCGGAGAACCAGGTGTCGGCGCTGGAGCTGACCGGGTACATGCGGCACACGCTGTTGCGGGACTCGGACGTGTTCAGCATGGCCCAGGGGCTGGAGCTGCGGGTGCCGCTGGTGGACCACCGGCTGGTCGAGCTGGTGGCCCCGCTCCCGGGGGCGTGGAAGCGGTTCGGCGGGCTGCCGAAGCCGCTGCTGCTGGAGGCGGCCGGGCCGCGGCTGCCGAAGAAGGTGGGGCGGCTGCCGAAGCGGGGGTTCATGTTCCCGTGGGAGCACTGGTTCCGGGGCGACCTGTCCCCGGCGGTGGAGGAGCGGCTGACCGACCGGGGGGTGTGGGCGGCGGTCGGGATCGACCCGAGCGGGCCGGGGAAGCTGTGGGGCCGGTTCCGCCGCGGGGACCCGACGGTGACCGGGTTCCAGGTGCTCGCCCTGACGGTGCTGGCCGACGTGGTCGCCCGCCAGCACCTGGCCGCGGCGTGACGGGGGGCGGGCGATGGACCTTCCGAAGTACCCCCTCTCCACCCCGCCGGAACCGCCCGGCCGGGACGTCGACCGGCGGCTCCCGGCGTTCCGGCTCGCCGTCCTCGCGCTGGTCGTCGGCGGGTGCGTCGCGGTGCTCGGGTTCGCGGTCGCGTGGCGCGTGGCCGGCGGACTGGTGGCGCTGCTGCTGCTCGGCTGACCGAACCGGGGGTTGGGCGGTGGACGACCGCGCGGGCGGCGGCAAGCGGGCGGGGCTGGTGCTGGCCGTGCTCGGGGCGGTCACGTACGGCGCCACGAGCGCGTTCGGGCTGGTGCTGTGCGCGGAGTGGCTGTGCGACCCGGACCGGGACGAGCGGTCGCGGCGGTGGGATTGGGTCGGGGCGGGGCTGGCCGTGCCGGGGTTACTGTTCTTCGCGGCCCTGACGGTCGGGATGGGCGGATACGCCCCGGGAGGCACGCCCGTCGCTCCGCTGCTGGCCGGGTACTGGGCCGGGTTCGGGGTGTGGCTGCTGGTCCGGTCCCGGACGCGGTGGCGGCGGCTGCGGGCGGCCCGCGCCCGGGACGCCGAACCGGAGGACGAGTGGTGAGCCCGTCGCCGCTGCCGCGGTACCCGCTCGCGGATCCGCCGGAACCGGCCGGCCGCGACACCGACTGGCGGCTCCCGGCGTTCCGGATCGCCGTCGGGGCGCTGGTGGTCGGGTTCGTCGCGCTGGCCGCTTACGCGGCGTGGGTGATGGTGACGGCCGGCGGGTTCCAGGTGCTGACCGGGTGAGGCGGCGTCCGGTGTCTTCACCTCTCCCCGCTGGGGAGAGGTGAAGACACCGGACGCCGCCTCACTCCTTCCGCATCAGCTCCTTCACCAGGTTCGCGAGCAGGGTCGGGTCTTTCTTCGCCAGCAGGTTCGCGACCCGGTCTTTCGGCACCCCGAGCTTCTCCATGTGGGTCGCGGCGGTCTGCCACAGCTTGTCCCGCTTCTTGCCCTCCGCCAGGTACAGGTCGCCGACCAGCTCCGACAGCCGCTGCCAGGTGATCTGGTCGAAGTTCTCGTAGTACCGCTTGATGATCCCCTGCTGGTACTTCGTGTAGTTCTCCATCCCCATCGTCGGCTCCTCCGGCGGTTCGCGACACCCTACAACACCGCAAACGGCCGCCGCGGTCAAGGCGGGAGGGGTTCATGCGTGCCGTCCTTCAGCGGGTGCGGCGGGCGAGGGTGACGGTCGGGGCGGACGTGACCGGGGAGGTCGCGGCCGGGTGGCTGGTGCTGCTCGGGGCCGCCCCGGCCGACACGGAAAAGGACGCCGACTGGCTGGCCGACAAGGTCGCCAACCTGCGGGCGTTCCCGGACGCCGACGGGAAGATGAACCGGTCGGTGCAGGACGTCGGCGGGGCGGTGCTGGCGGTGAGCCAGTTCACCCTGTACGGCGACTGCCTGAAGGGCCGCCGGCCGGGGTTCACCGGGGCGGCCGCGCCGGCGGTGGCGGAGCCGCTGGTCGAGCGGTTCGTGGCGGCCCTGCGGCTGCTCGGGGTGCCGGTCGCGACCGGCCGGTTCGGGGCGGACATGCAGGTCGAGCTGGTGAACGACGGCCCCGTCACGTTCGTGATCGACACCCCGTGACGCCCCGGGTATCCTGTCCGGATCAACCCCCTTGGCTCGCTCGCCCACCCGGAGCACCCGCCATGTCCCGCCTGCCGGCGGCCGCGCTCGCGGCCGTGTCCCTCGTCGCCCTGTCCGCCACCACCGCCCCCGACGCGGCCGCGCAGCCGAAGCCGAAGGTCGCACCGGCCGACCCGTACCCGGCCGTCCTCGCCGGCCTCCGCGCCCGGAACATCGGGCCGGCGAACATGGGCGGCCGGGTCACCGACCTCGCCGTGGTCGAGAGCAACCCGGACACGTTCTACGTCGCCACCGCCGGCGGCGGGGTGTGGAAGACGACCGACGGCGGCACCACCCTCGCTCCCGTGTTCGACGACCAGCCGACCCAGAGCGTCGGGTCGGTGGCGGTCTGCCAGGGGAAGCCGGAGGTGGTGTGGGTCGGGACCGGGGAGAGCAACCCGCGGAACTCGGTCAGCCGCGGGTACGGGGTGTTCCGGTCCGGGGACGGCGGGAAGACGTGGCGCGACTGCGGGCTGGCCGACACCCACCACATCGGGCGGGTCGTGGCCCACCCGACCGACCCGGACACCGCCTACGTCGCCGCCCTCGGCCACTTCTGGGGCGCGGACCGGGCCCGCGGGCTGTACAAGACGGCCGACGGCGGGAAGACGTGGGAGCAGGTCAAGTTCCTCGACGCCGACACCGGGTTCGTGGACCTGCAGATGGACCCGGCCGACCCGGACACGCTGTACGCGGCGGCGTGGCAGGTGCGCCGCGACGGGTACTCCGGCGGCAGCCCGCGGACCCAGGTCGGCCCGGCCGGCGGGCTGTTCAAGACGGCCGACGGCGGGAAGTCGTGGGCGAAACTGGCCGGCGGGCTGCCGGAGAAGGCGGCCTACGGGCGGTGCGGGCTGAGCGTCTACCGCAAGGACCCGAAGGTGGTGTTCGCCGTCGTCCACACGTCCGACACCGCCGGCCAGACGTCGAACACCGGTCAGCCGGCGACGAAGGCCGGCGCCCGGCCCGGGCCGGCCGAGGCCGGCGGGGTGTTCCGGTCCGAGGACAAGGGGCTGACCTGGAAGAAGGTGAACGACCTGGTCCCCCGGCCGTTCTACTACGGGCAGGTCCGGGTCGACCCCGCGGACGAGAAGAACCTGTACGTCCTGGGGGTCGCGTTCCACGCCTCGGCCGACGGCGGGGCGACGTTCGCGTCGGCGGCGAAGGGCACCCACTCGGACCACCACGCCCTGTGGGTGAACCCGCGGAACGGGGACCACCAGATCCTCGGGAACGACGGCGGGCTGTACGTGTCGAAGGACCGGGGGAAGTCGTTCGAGGCGAAGCGGGGGATGGTGATCAGCCAGTTCTACGGGGTCGCGGTGGACGACCGCACCCCGTACCGCGTCTACGGCGGCTTGCAGGACAACGGCAGTTGGGGCGGGCCGTCCGCCACCGCGTACCCCGACGGGGTGACGCTCGCCGACTGGCGGCGGCTGTTGGGCGGGGACGGGTTCCAGGCGGCGGTGGACCCGACCGACCCGGGCACGGTGTACGTCGAGAGCCAGTACGGGGCGCTGAACCGGGTGACGCTCGGCGGGGCGAAGGGGGCGAACAAGGGTATCCGCCCGCCGGCCCCGCCGAAGGGCGAGCCGACCAACCGGTACAACTGGAACGCCCCGATCCTGCTGTCCCCGCACGACCCGAAGACGCTGTACTACGGGTCGCAGTACCTGTTCAAGAGCGTGAACCGCGGGGACAAGTGGGAGAAGATCTCGCCGGACCTGACCGCCGCGCCGAAGGAGGGCGGCGTGCTCTCCTTCGCCCACAACATCCTCTCGACCGCCGAGTCGCCGGCGAAGCAGGGGGTGCTATGGGTCGGGACGGACGACGGCCGGGTGTGGGTCACGAAGAACGACGGGAAGGAGTGGACGGAGGTCGGGGACCAGATCCCGAACGTGCCGAAGGCCCGGGCGATCCCGAAGGTCGAGTGCTCGGCGACCGACCCCGGCACCGCGTTCGTGGCGATCGACCGACACCGGAACGACGACTTCAAGCCGTACCTGTTCCGGACGACGGACTACGGGGCGACGTGGAAGTCGGTGGCCGGCGACCTGCCGAACGGGGCGGTGGTCGGGGTGGTGCGGCAGTCGTCGCGGGCGAAGAACCTGCTGTTCGCCGGCACCGACATCGGGCTGTTCGCCAGCCTCGACGGCGGGGTCCGGTGGCACCTGCTCGACAAGACCGGGATGCCGAAGGGGGTGCGGGTCGACGACGTGGTGATCCACCCGCGGGAGCGGGAACTGGTGATCGGGTCGCACGGCCGCGGCATCTGGGTCATGGACGTCGCCCCGCTGGAGCAGTTGACCGACGCGGTGCTGTCGGCCGACGCCCACCTGTTCCCGTTCCGACCGGTGGCGGTGGCGAAGGAGCAGCCGCGGCCGGCGCCGGGCGCGACGGCGGCGCCGATCCCGAAGGGGGCGTTCGCGGCGAAGAACCCGCCGGCCGGCCCGGTCGCGGCGTTCCTGCTGACCGGGCCCGGCCCGGAGCGGGTGACGTTCCGGTGGAAGGGGGACGGGGGCGAGTCCGGGACGGCGTCGTTCGCGGTGCCCGGGCCGGGGCTGCACTACCGGCCGCTCGGGGAGCTGAAGCCCGGGGCGTATGCGGTGGCGCTGGAGGCCCGGGGGGTGACGGTGTCGCAGAAGCTGGTGGTGAAGCCCGACGAGAAGGGAAAGAAGGCGGACGAGTGACGTGGCCGGCAGGTTGAACGCCAACCGGCCCGCGGTATCATGCCCGGGCCGCCGGGTCCCCGGCGGCCCGCAAGGGAGCTGCCATGTCCGTGTTGCGTGCCGAGTGCCCGTCGTGCGACGCGAAGCTCGCGGTCAAGAACCTCGCCCTCGCCGGCCGGGCCGTGAAGTGCCCGAAGTGCGGCGGGCAGGTCGTCCTGCCCCGGCCGCAACCCGGGTTCGAGGTGGTCGAGGAGGCGGAGCCGCCCGAGCCCCCGAAGCCGAAGGCCGGGAAGAAGGTGGTGGCGGTGGCGGACGACGGGGAGGACGACCGGCCGCGCAAGAAGAAGGCGAAGAAGGGCGGCAAGCCGGCGGCCGGCGGCACCTCGATGACCCGGACCCTTATCGGCGTCGGCCTGCTGCTGGTCGTCGGGACCGTGGCTGCGGTGGTCTGGATCAACCGCTCGAAGGACAAGGACACTGCGGACAACAAGCCCGCCCCCGCCGACCCGCAACCCGGCGAGAAGGTCCGGCCCGGTCCGGGACCCAAAGGCCCGGACGACCCGGAGCCGAAGGCACCGGTGCCCGGCCCGAAGCCGACCTACGACGTGGCGAAGCTGGGGTACGACCCGACGAAGCCGGACCTGACGATCGCCGCGATCGACTGGCCGCGCCGCTCATCCCGCGAGGACACCAGCCTCAACGCGTACAAGGGTAAGGTGATCGCCACCGAGGGGCGGATCTACGGGCTCGGCATCTCGGAGCCGTCGGCGAAGGGCGGCGAGCCCCAGGGTCCGGCTCAGGTCCACTTCTACCTGTACGACGCCGGGGGGAAGATCTTCGGGGCGGACGGGCGGGGCGTCGCCGTCTCGACGTACCTGGCGGACGGGAGCGGGTGGAAGGCGTTCCGCCCCGGCCAGATGGTGAGGGTCGTCGGCCGGGTCCGGACGTCCGACATGGACGCCACCAGCGTCGTCTTACGGGACGCGGTCGTCCTCTCGATCGCCGGCCCCGGCGACCCGCCGGTGACGACCGAAGAGCTCGTCGAGGCCGTCCGCAAGGAGCCGAAGACGTACGCCGGCGGATTCACCTCCGACCGGTATGTCACCCTGACCGCCGTGGTGAGCAGCATCCCGGTCCTGCCGGAGGAGCGGACCCCGGAGGTGCTCCTCGCCTACCCCGCCGTCGCCGTCCGCTGCAAGATCAACAACCCGGACGCGTTCAAAGCTAACCCCCCAAAGCCCGGAGACACGATTACGATCATCGGCAAGGTGTCGGTCGTCCGCGACCCGCAGAAGGAGATGGAGTTGAGGGGGGTTTACCTCGCGCCGTAGGCCGCCCGCCCCCGAACCCGCCGCCCGGCCGGCGGGTCCGTCGTGGCGTACACTGCCCGTGACGCGCGGGAGGTTCCGGCTGTGCGACCGGGTGCCACGCGCGTCGCCCCCAGGACCACCCCCTCATGCCATCCGAAGCCGAACTCAAGGCGGCCGGCGACCAGTACATCCCCAAGGACTACGACCCCGCCCTCTACAAGCTCCGCCACTCCTTCGCCCACGTCCTCGCCCAGGCCGTCGTCGAGCGGTTCCCCCAGGCTAAGCCGACCATCGGCCCGCCGACCGAGTTCGGCTTCTACTACGACTTCGACCTCGACGCCAACCCGTCCGACGGCGACCTCGAGTTCGTCGCCAACCGGATGCGGCAGATCGTCAAGGGGAAGCACCCGTTCCGGGTCCGCGAGATCTCGGCCGACGAGGGCCGCGAGCTGTTCAAGGACAACCCGTACAAGGTCGAGCTGATCGACGGGCTGGCGAAGGGCGGACAGGACGACAACGGCAACCCCATCTCCGGGCCGGCGACGATCACCGTCTACACCCAGGACGCGTTCACCGACCTGTGCCGCGGGCCGCACGTCGGGGCCACCAGCGACCTCGACCCGAAGGCGTTCCGGATCACCCAGGTGACCGGGTCGTACTGGCGCGGGGACGAGAAGGGGCCGCGGCTGAAGCGGTTCCACGCCACCGCCTGGGCCACCGCCGACGACCTCAAGGCCCACCTCGCCCGGGTCGAGGAGGCGGCCCGCCGCGACCACCGCAAGCTCGGCCGCGAGCTGGAGCTGTTCGCCAACGAGCCGGTGTTCGGGTCCGGGTTCCCGATGCTGCTGCCGAAGGGGGCGACCGTCCGCCGGCTGCTCGAGCAGTTCATCACCGACTACGAGCGGAAGGCCGGGTACCAGCACGTGTACACCCCGGACGTGGCGAAGAAGGAGCTGTACCGGATCTCCGGTCACTGGGAGCACTACAAGGACGGCATGTTCCCGCCGATGGACCTGGCCGAGGGCGGGCAGGAGTGGGACGAGCTGTGCCTCCGGCCGATGTGCTGCCCGCACCACATCCAGGTGTACAACGCGAAGCCCCGCAGCTACCGCGACCTGCCGGTCCGGATCGCCGAACTCGGGAAGATGTACCGGTACGAGAAGTCCGGGGTCGTCGGCGGGCTCTCGCGCGTCCGGTGCATGACGCTCAACGACGCCCACCTGTTCGTCCGCCCGGACCAGGTGAAGGCGGAGATCGCCGGCGTCTTGTCGCTGATGAAGAAAGCCTACGCGGACCTCGGGATCGGCGAGTACCGGTTCCGGCTGTCGAAGCACGACCCGGCGGACGAGGAGAAGTACGTCGACAACCCGGCGATGTGGGCGAGCAGCATCGCGGTCCTGAGGGAGGCGCTGCAGGAGTCCGGGCTGCCGTTCTTCGAGGCGGACGGGGAGGCGGCGTTCTACGGGCCGAAGATCGACGTCCAGGTGAAGGACGTGATGGGGCGGGAGGAGACGCTGTCCACGATCCAGCTCGACCAGCACCTGCCGGAGCAGTTCAAGTTGGAGTACAAGGACGCGGACGACACCCCGAAGCGGCCGGTGATGATCCACCGCGGCGTGATCTCGACGATGGAGCGGATGCTGTCGTACCTGATCGAGCTGTACGCCGGGGCGTTCCCGCCGTGGCTCGCCCCGGTGCAGGTGACCGTCGTGCCGATCGCGGACCGGCACTTCGAGTTCGCGAAGCAGCTCGGCGACGACCTGACCGCGAAGGACTACCGGGTGGACGTGGACCTGCGGGACCGGCGGATGCAGGCGAAGATCGCGGAGGCGGAGGACCAGAAGGTGCCGTACATGCTGGTGGTCGGGGACAAGGACCTGGCGGCCGGGACGGTGAGCGTCCGGCTCCGCGGGAAGGTCGACCTCGGGGCGAAGCCGGTGGCCGAGTTCCTGGCGCTGCTGGAGCGGGTGGTGTCGTCGCGGGCGCTGAAGCTGGTGCCGTGAGGTGGCGGGGGAGGCAAAAGAGCGGAACGCGGATGACGCCGGATGAAGCCCCGCGGATGACGCGGATCGAACCATCTTTTGGTTCTGATCCGGCGTCGATCCGCGTGCCTTGATCCCGCGTCATCCGCGTTCCGGTTTCCCCCGCCCCGCCCGTGTTCTATGCTCCCGGGTGCGCCCCCTCCTGCACCCGCGGTGTCCGGCGTGGAACTCTCCGACGTCATGATCCGGCTCGCCGGGTTGCGGGTCCACTACGGCAGCTTCGCGGCCGTCGACGGGCTCGACCTGGACATCCGCCGCGGCGAGCTGTTCGGCCTCCTCGGGCCGAACGGGGCCGGCAAGTCCACCACCATCCGCGTCCTGATCGGGCAGCGCCGGCCGACCGCCGGGAGCGTCACCGTCGGCGGGTACGACGTGGTCCGCGACTGGGCCCGGATCAAGCCGCTGTTCGGGTACGTGCCGGACCGGGAGAACCACTTCGAGGAGTTCACCGGGCGGCGGAACCTGGAGTTCTTCGGCCAGCTCTACGGCGTCCCGAAGATGCGGGCGGACGTGGTGCTGAAGATGGTCGAGCTGACCGAGGCGGCCGACCTCCCGGTCCGCGGGTACTCGCTCGGGATGCGGAAGAAGCTGCTGCTGGCCCGGGCGCTCCTGCACGAGCCGCACGTCCTATACCTGGACGAGCCGACCGCCAACCTGGACATCCACTCGGCCGAGGTGGTCCACCGGATCCTGCGGGAGCGGGTGAAGGCCGGGGCGACGGTGGTGATGACCACCCACGACATGGACGAGGTGGAGAAGATCTGCGACCGGGTCGGGATCGTCTGCCGGGGGAAGCTGGTCGCCCTCGACTCGCCGCTCGCGCTGAAGCAGGTGCACACCGAGCGGAAGGTGGACGTGGCCCGCCCGGACGGGGAGCGGCTGGTGTTCGACCTGGACGACGACCGGAGCCGCGGGGAGCTGGCGGCGGTGGTGGCGGGCGGCGGGGTGGCGACGATGCGGACCCGCGAGTTCGACTTCCACGCGACGTTCCTGAAGCTCACCGGCCAGGCGTTCGAGTGACGGGTACCGACGAGCCGGACGCGCGAGCGACGGGCAAAGGCTCACCCGTCGCTCGCGCTCCGGCTCGTCCGCAGGTCACCCGTTGCCGGCGGTGCCGCGGTAGTGGCCCTCGACCTTGGTGCCGTCGGCCCGGGTGTACCCGCCGACCCACACCCGCTCCCGGGTGCCGGGGGCCGGCTTCTTCGAGGCGTCGCCGCCCGAGTACTTGTTCGACCGCGGCCGGGACTTGCCAGCGACGGTGACGCTGGCCCGCTCCATCTTCCAGGCGCGTTTGCTGTTCGCGGACATAGCGTGCTCCATGAGCGAGTGACGATCCGACCCGATTTCCTGACAGATGCAACCGGCGTGCCTGTTCCCCGCACCCCCGAGCCCCGATGCGCTGGTACGTGATCCGCACCCTGGTCGTCAAGGAGTGGCAGCGGCACCTCGCCAACCGCGGCGGGATCGCCCTGGGGCTGCTCCTCGTCGCCGCCGCCGTGCTCCTGTCGGTGTTCGCCCCGGGCGAGTCGGCGGCGGCCGGGACCGGGGCGGTCGGCGGGGTCCGCCACTGCTACATCGAGTTCGACCGCCCGACCCCGCTGGTCAAGCACCTGGAGGAGAACCGCCCGCCGGGGCTGAAGGAGCAGATCATCTTCCGCCAGATGGCCCGCCCGGACGACGTGGACCGGCTGACCGTCTACCCGACCGGGACGGCCGCCATCCTGCTGCGGCAGACGCTCGCCGCCGAGAGCCCGACCGGGCGGGACACCCTCGGGGTGTACGTCCGCCACCCGGACGGCGACCCGGGGGCGCTGGCGGCGTACGAGGGGTGGCTGTGGAAGGAGGTCCGGCGGGCGTACGCCGCCCGGGCCCGGGAGAAGGGGGCGGAGGTCGGGGCCGACCCGAAGTTCGAGCGGGACGACTGGCCGCTCCTGGAGGCCCACAAGCGGCTCCAGGACCAGGCGGCCGGGGCCGGGGTGGCGGTGCCGGACCTGGACGTGACGAAGAAGGGGCTGGGCGGGAAGGTGCTCGACCTGCGGTCGGCGATCGCCACCGGGCTGGTGGTGTTCGCCCTGTACTTCACCTGCGTGTACCTGCTCCCGACGCTGAACTGCGAGGAGCGGGAGCGCGGGGTGCTGCTGGCCCAGGCCCTGTCCCCGGCGAGCCCGGCCGAGATCGTGGCCGCCAAGTTCCTGTTCTACCCGGCAGCCGGGATCGTCCTGGCGGCGACGATCGCGGCGATCTACAAGACGGCGATCCTGTCGAGCCTGTTCTTCTGGCTCGCGCTGGTGGCGGTCGGCGGCGGGTTCCTCGGGATCGGGATGACGATCGCGACGCTCGCCCGGACGCAGAAGGCGGCGTTCCTCGGCGGGATGTGCTACCTGCTGTCGGTGTCGATGCTCCTGATGATCTGCTCCTTGAACCACATCCCGTTCCTCCCGTACCTGGCGGTCGAGTACCACGGCCCGCGGGTCTTGCACGCGGCCCTGAGCGGGGACGTGTACTGGTACCACTGGTACCAACTGCTCGCCGCCCTGGGGCTGGCGGCCGGGTGGCTGTTCGCCGCCGGGTGGCTGTTCCGCCGCCGCGGGTGGCAGTGACCGAGCCGCCGTCCGAGCCCGAGCGCGAGCGAGTGGGTCACCCCGACCCTCGCTCGCGCTCGGGCTCGGACGGCGGCTCACGGTTCCGTTCGTAACGCCTGTACCGCCTTCCCAAACCGCCCGGTTCCCGCCGTTTGCCTTTGACGCCCTTTTCCCTCAAGTCTACCATCCCCTCATCGCCACCCGCCCCGCACCCCGGAGGTCGAACCCGCCATGTACAGCCTCGTGTTAGTGACCGCCCTCGCCCCGGGGGCCGACTTCGGCAGCCCGATGGGGTTCGGGTGCGGCGGGTGCCACGGGTACTCCGCCGGGTGCTACGGGTCGGCCGGGGTGCGGCACGGCGGGGGCGGGCTGTTCGGCCACCGCAGCTCCTGCCTCGGGTGCACCGGGTACAGCTGCTCCGGGTACAACTGCTTCGGGTCGTGCCACGGGTACCACGCGTACAGCTTCGGGTGCGGCGGGTGCCACGGGTACTTCGGGTGCGGGGCGGTCATGGGGCCGACGGTCGCGATGCCGCCGTACAGCATCATCCCGGCGTACGGGTGCAGCGGGGTGTACGGGTCGGTGACGAACATGAACCCGCCGGTCATGGTCATCCCGCCGGAGACGAAGAAGGACCCGATGAAGGACCCGGACCCGATGAAGGACCCGGAGGGGAAGAAGGACGCGGAGGGGAAGAAGGGCGGGAACGACGGGATGGGGGCGAACCTGAAGTTCCGCCTGCCGGCGGCGGCCGAGCTGTACGTGGACGGCCGGCGGACCGGGCAGACCGGGGCGGAGCGGTCGTTCACCACCCCGCCGCTGGCCGCCGGCCGGTACTTCTACGAGGTGCGGGCGGAGCTGATGGTGGACGGGAAGCCGGTGGTGGAGGAGCGGCGGGTGGTGGTGGAGGCCGGGGCGACCGTGACCGAGACGTTCGGGAAGCTGTTCGCCGCGGCCGAGGCGTCCGCGGCCGTCGCCGGGAAGTGACGGGGTGACGAGGGGGTAACCGGACCCGGCGGGGCAGGCGGCCCGGCCGGGTCCGGTCGTTTGCCCGGGCCGGTCGGGCGACATATAACGGTGGGGTCACCTTTGACGCCCCCCGCGACGCCCTCGGAGAGCACCCGTGTCCGCCGACCGCTACCTGTTCACCAGCGAGTCCGTGTCGATGGGCCACCCGGACAAGGTGGCCGACCAGATCTCCGACGCCGTCCTCGACTTCTGCCTGGCCGCCGACCCGACCAGCCGGGTGGCGTGCGAGACGCTGGTGACCACGGACCTCGCGGTCGTCGCCGGGGAGATCACCACCAAGGCCGCCCTCACCCGGGAGGCCGTCGACAAGCTGGTCCGCGACGTGATCCGGGAGATCGGTTACGTCGCCAAGGACCAGGCCGAGCGGGAGGAGATCGGGTTCACCGCCGACGCCTGCCAGGTGGACTGCCGGGTCCACGCCCAGAGCCCGCACATCAGCCAGGGGGTCGACGTCGGCGGGGCCGGGGACCAGGGGCTGATGTTCGGGTTCGCCTGCGACGAGACCCCGACCCTGATGCCGCTGCCGATCGACCTGTCGCACCAGCTCGTCGCCCACCACGCCGACCTGCGGAAAGCCGGCAAGCTGAAGTGGCTCCGGCCGGACGCCAAGAGCCAGGTGACGATCGAGTACAACGCCGACGGCACCCCGAGCCGGATCCACACGGTCGTCCTCAGCACCCAGCACACCCGCGAGGTGATGACCACCAAGGACGGGCAGGACTACTTCACCGACGCCGCCCGCGAGGAGGTGATCGAGAAGCTGATCCGGCCGGTCCTGGAGCGGACCCGGAAGGACCTGATCAAGGGCAAGCTGGTGTCCGTCCCGCCGGGGGCGAAGAACCACAAGCTCGGGGCCGACGACATCGCCTGCCACATCAACCCGACCGGCTGCTTTCTGTGCGGCGGGCCGCACGGGGACTGCGGGCTGACCGGCCGGAAGATCATCGTCGACACCTACGGCGGCCGCGGCCGGCACGGCGGCGGGGCGTTCAGCGGGAAGGACCCGACCAAGGTGGACCGGTCGGCCGCGTACATCTGCCGGTACATCGCCAAGAACATCGTGAAGGCCGGGCTGGCGAAGCAGTGCGAGGTGCAGCTCAGCTACGCGATCGGGTACCCGGACCCGCTGAACATCTGGGTGAACACGGCCGGCACGGCGAAGGTGCCGGAGGCGAAACTGGTGGAGCTGATCCGGAGCCACTTCGAGCTGACCCCGAAGGGGATCATCGGGACGCTCGACCTGCGGCGGCCGATCTACCGGGAGACGGCCCGGCACGGGCACTTCGGCCGGGAGCGGCCGGAGTTTACCTGGGAGAAGACGGACAAGGCCGACGCCCTCAAGAAGGCCGCCGGGGTGTGAGTGGGACGGTCGAGTAGAACGGAACGCGGATAACGCAGGATGAAACCCCGCGGATGGACGCCGGATCGGACCAGAATCCTGGTTCTGCTCCGCGCTGATCCGCGGGCTTTGATCCCGCGTCATCCGCGTTCCGTTTTCCCCGCCACCTCGCGCCGCGCGTTCTCCCTCATCGAACTGCTGGTGGTGCTCGCCATCGTCGGGGTGCTCATCGCCCTGACGCTGGCGGCCGTCCAGCGGGTGCGGGAGGCGGCGAAGCGGACCGACTGCCTGAACCGGCTCCGCCAGCAGGGGCTGGCCGTCCTCCACTACGAGTCGGTCACCGGCCGCTTGCCGCCGGGCGCCGTGCAGGGGCCGTTCCCGGAACTCAACGTCCCGCCCCAGGTCGGGCACGGGATGTGGGTGTTCCTCCTGCCGCACCTCGACCAGGCCCCGGTCGCCAACCTGTACCGCCTCGACCTGTCCTACGACCACCCGGGGAACCAGCCGGCGGCGACCGCCCGGCTCGCCGTGCTCGTCTGCCCGAACGCCGACCCGGCGCGGGTCGAGGAGTTCGCCCCGGCGGGGTTCGGGGCGGCGGCCGACTACGTCCCGGTGGAGGTGAACCCGTTCCTGGCCGACCTCGGGCTGATCGACCCGGTCGGGAACTTCGAGGGCGCCCTGCCGGCGAACAAGCGGGTGAAGCTGACCGACGTCACCGACGGCACGTCGAACACGCTGCTCCTGGCGGAGGCGGCCGGCCGCCCGCCGGTGGCGTGGTGCTCGCCGCTGTCCCCGACCGGGCTGCGGCAGGTGTTCGGGGAGACGAACGCGTTCCACCGGAACGGCACCCCGGCGTGCATGGTCGACGGGTCGGTGCGGTTCCTCCCCGACTCGACCGACCTGCGGGTGCTCGGCCGGCTGGCGACCCGGGCCGGCGGCGAGCCGGTGGACGCCCCCTGACGGCCGGGGTACGCTGAGTCCACCGCCTTCTGTCTTGTCCCCTCCCCCCTTGTGGGGGAGGGCTAGGGTGGGGGGTAGGCGTCACCCCCCACCCTAGCCCTCCCCCACAAGGGGGGAGGGGACCAAACAAACACCCGCGCCGCCCCCATGCCGCCGTTCGCGCTCGCCCTGTACTCCACCGACCCGGTCACCGGCCGCGTGCTCGTCCACGCCATGCCGGTGCTGCTGCTCGTCCTCGTCGTCCTGGCGATCGCGTACCGGTACTACTCCGCGTTCCTGGCCGCCAAGGTCGCCGTCCTCGACGACACCCGGGTCACCCCCGCGCACCGGCTGAACGACGGGCAGAACTACCACCCGACGAACCGGTGGGTGCTGTTCGGGCACCACTTCGCGGCGATCTCCGGGGCCGGCCCGCTGATCGGCCCGGTGCTGGCCATCCAGTACGGGTTCATGCCCGGGCTGGTCTGGCTCGTGATCGGGGTGTGCCTGGCCGGGGCGGTGCAGGACATGCTCGTCCTCGCGGCGAGCGTGCGGCGGGACGGGAAGTCGCTGGCCGAGATCGCCCGGGCCGAGTTGGGGAGGCCGGCCGCGGTCGTGGCGTCGGCGGCGATCCTGTTCATCGTCATCATCGCGCTGGCGGGCCTGGGGCTGGTGGTGGTGAAGGCGCTCGGCGGGGAGGAGGTGAAGCTGCCGGCGGGGATGCTCATCCACTCACCCGAGCCGCCGGCCCGGGGCGACGGGGTGTACCAGTTCCCCGCCGGGTGCCGCATCCAGTACGACCCGAAGTCCCCGGAGGCCCTGCGGCCCGAGAAGTTCGACGTGAAGTGCCCGGCCGAGCCGGCCGCCCTGCCGGGCTCCGCGCCGCCGGTCGTCTACGTGCTCCCGGCCGGGTGCGTGCAGGTCGTGCCGGGCAGCTCGTGGGGCACGTTCACGATCGCCGCGACGATCCCGATCGCCCTGCTCGTCGGGCTGTGGATGTACCGCATCCGCCCCGGCCGGGTGGTCGAGGCGTCGGTCATCGGCGGGGTGCTGACGCTCGCCGCCGTGGTCGCCGGGAACTGGGTCCCCGGGTCGCCGCTGGAGCGGTTCTTCTCCCTCGACCGGGAGCAGACGATCTGGGCGCTGTGCGGGTACGGGTTCGTCGCCGCGGTGCTGCCGGTGTGGCTGCTGCTGGGCCCGCGCGACTACCTGTCGAGCTTCCTGAAGATCGGCACCGTGGTCCTGCTCGTGGTGAGCGTGTTCGTCGCGAACCCGACCCTGGAAGCCCCGCCGGTGAACGAGGTGTTCGTCAACGGCGGGCCGACGTTCCTGGGCATCCCGGGGGTGTCCGCCCCGATCTTCCCGTTCGTGTTCATCTGCGTCATGTGCGGGGCGGTCAGCGGGTTCCACGCCCTGGTGTCGTCCGGCACCACGCCGAAGATGGTGGACAAGGAGAGCCAGGTGCGGCGGATCGGGTACGGGGCGATGCTGATCGAGGCGCTGGTCGGGGCGATCGCCCTGATCGCCGCCGCGAGCCTGCCGGCCGAGCTGTACTACGACATCAACGTGCCGATCGACCGGGCCCCGGCGTACCAGGCGGACGTGGACCGGGTGAAGGAGAAGTACGGGGTGAGCGGGCGGTCGCTGCCGGCGGAGGCGAAGGACCGGGCGCACGCGGCGGGCGTCGACGGGGTCCAGCACCTGAACCTGGGGCAGGTGGAGGAGTTGGTCGGCGGGGAGTCGCTGCGGGGGCGGACCGGCGGGGCGGTGACGCTGGCGGTCGGGATGGCGATGATCTTCCAGCAGGCGTTCGCGTTCACCGGGCTGGCGGTCGGCACCCTGCTCAAGTACTGGTACCACTTCGCGATCATGTTCGAGGCCCTCTTCATCCTGACCACGATCGACGCCGGCACCCGGATCGCCCGGTTCCTGCTGCAGGAATCGGCCGGCCGGGTGTACAAGCCGTTCGCCCGGGCCGACTGGCTGCCGGGGGCGGTGCTGGCGAGCGCGCTGGTGACGCTCGGGTACGGGTGGCTGATCTCCACCGGGAGCATCGCCACCATCTGGCCGATGTTCGGGATCGCGAACCAGTTGCTCGCGGTGCTGGCGCTGGCCCTGGTGACGACGTGGCTGGTGAACCGCGGCCGCGGCCGGTACGCCTGGGTGACGGTGCTGCCGATGCTGTTCGTGCTGAGCACCACGCTGACCGCGGCGACGATGCTGCTGTCCGGGCCGTTCACGGCCGACATCGCCCGCGGCCGGAAGCTGCTGGAGGCCGGGGACTCGGCCGGGCAGCGGCTGGTGACGGTCGGGTACCTGAACTCGGCGCTGACGGTGTTCGTGGTGGCGTGCGTGCTGACGGTGGTGCTGTGGGCGGTCGCCCGGTGGGTGGCCGCGGCGCGGGGCGGCCCGGCGAGCGGGGGGCGTCAGCCCCCTGATGCGCGGCCAGATCAGGGGGCTGACGCCCCCCGCTCGCCGGCCGACACCTCTTGACGCCGCGGCCGGCCCGCGGCATAGCCCCAGGCCGAACTCTCACCACACTCGGGGGCGGTCATGCGTCGACTGGCGTTGGCGGCGGGGGTGGCGTGCGCGCTGGCGGGGCTGGCGGCGGCCCAGAACACCATGCCGGGGCGGGTGGTCGGGAGCGGGTACGCGGTCAGCCCGGTCGGCAACCCGGTGCCGAAGGCGGCCCCGCCGGCCGGGCAGCCGATCAACCTGCCGGCGGACAGCGACCGGATGCGGCGGATGGACCCGAGCCGCCCGCTGGACGTGTTCAAGGGGTCGACGTTCAGCCCGGACCAGCTCGTCGCCCCGGTCCCGGGGGCGGGGGACCAGAGCGTCCTGACCCGGGTGTACGACAAGCTGCGCGGGCTGATCTCGCCGCGGTTCACGGAGCCGAACGAGCCGGGCCGGTCGACGTACTTCCCGAGCCTGTCGCGGCGGAACCGGGAGCGGGCGGAGGAGCGGATGTGGCGGCGGGACTGACGGCGGTAGAATGGGGGCACCCGACCGGAGACCGCCGATGGCCACCCTGACCCTGACGAACCTCCCGCCGGACGCCCTCGCTTACCTCGCCGCCCGCGCCGCCCGGGCGAACCGGACGGTGGAGGAGGAGGTGCTGGCCGTGATCGAAGAAGAGCTCGCCCGCCCGGGGGACGGCGACACCGGGCCACTCGACTTCCCGCGCCCGCTGGACGGCCCCCAGGTCGTGCTCGCGGTCCGGCCCGGCGGGGAGCGACTACCCGAACCCCTCGCGGTCGAAGAAACCCGCCCGGAGTGAGCCGTGTACGCCACCCCCGCCGACAGCCAACTCGAGCAGGGCGACGTGATCGACGACTGCCCGCTGCCGGTGTTCGTGGACCCCGGCGCCCCGCCGACCGGCCCGGTGACGGTCCCGACGGCCCGGGTGGTCGTCCTCACCCAGACGTGTGACTTGGTGCAGGGGAAGGCGGTCCGGGCGGTGGTCGCGACGTGCTACCCGGCCCAACTCCTGATCGACCGGCAGGTGCTGAAGCCGGCCCTGGTCCGGGACCAGATCCGCCCCGGGAAGGTGCACGGGTGGTATTTCCTCCCGGCGTCCGCCCCGGCGGCCTGGCTGCCGGAGTCGGTCGTCGACCTCCGCGACCTGCACACCGTCCCGGTGCCGTTCCTACTCGGGCTGCTCGCGGCCGGGAAGCGGCGCTGTCGCGTCCTCACCCCGTTCCGCGAGCACCTGGCCCAGCACTTCGCCGTCACGTACATGCGGATCGCCCTGCCCGAGCCGTACGACACCCGGCCCTGACCCGGTCAGTCCCGGATCGGGTTCTTGTCGGTGATCGTCGAGGTGGTGGTCATCTTCTGGCTCAGCTTGGCGTCCACCTTCTGCCCGGCCGCCTCGATCGTCATCGTCCCGGACATCGCCATCTCCACCTTCGACTCGGTCACCCGCCCGGCCTTCAGGTCGAACGCGTGCGTCCCGGCGAACTTGTCCGCCTTCAGGTCCGCCTTGGTGATCTTGAACGGCAGCCCGCCGTCCCCGTCCCCGGCCTTGAACGTCAGGTCCCCCTTCACCGCCACCGCCGCCGCGTCCCCCTTCACCCCGGTCAGCTTGAACTCCGCCTTCGTCTCCACGTTCCCCAGCGCCCCGAGCCCGAGCTTGTCGGTCCGGGCCCAGGTGTCCCCGACCGCCACCGGCTTGCCCGGGCCGATCACGAACGTCTGGGAGAACACCTGCCGGATCGCCGACTCCGGGAGCATCGCCTTCATCAGCCCCTTCTGGGCGTCGTCCCCGTCCGCCAGGGCGTCCAGGAACTTGTCGTACCCGGCCAGCTTCACCACCTCCATCTTGTCGTTCAGGGTGGCGGTGAAGGTGACGTTGTTCAGCTTCCCCCCGACGTCCCCGCCCGGCAGCCCCGGGGCCTCGAACTTGTTCTCCAGGTACGTCATCTCGACCACCGTCCCCTTCGGGTCGGCCGACGTCACCTTGAACTTCACCACCGTCTTCGCCGTGATCTTCTGCGGCACCTGCTGCCCCATGAACTCGATCGTCTGGTCCATCTCGACCGCCGTCTTGTTGTAGAACACGTCCCCGGCCTTCAGCTTCCACTGGAGCGAGTAGGTCTCGCCGGGGGCGGGGGCGGCGGCGAGGGCGAGCAGGACCGGCGCGGTGAACATCGGGTGTCCTCGGAGGTGTGTGCCGACCGGGTTAACTTACCCCCCCGCCCCGGCCCGGGCAATCCGCCGGCCGCCGTAACGGCGGTGTAACGCCGGCAATCCCGACGCCGGCCGCCCCGTCGGGAAGGGTGTACCCGCCCGGCGGTCGTCGTGACAGCCGGGTGTCACTCGAGGAGACATCCGATGCACCCGTCCCCCGTCACCCGCCGCAAGTTCCTGGCCGCGTCCGCCGCCCTCGCCGCCGGCGGGCTGGCCGCCCGGTCCGCCGCCCGCGCCTGCGGCGACGCCCCCCCGCCCGACCCGGCGAAGGACCTGGCCGCGGCGGTCAACGCCTTCGGCCTGGACCTGCAGGCGAAGCTCGCCGGCGAGAACGGCGGGCTGTTCTTCTCCCCGCTCAGCCTGTCCGCCGCCCTGACCATGACCAGCGCCGGGGCGCGGGGCGAGACGCTCGCCGAGATGGCCAAGGTGCTGCGCCTGCCGGCCGACCCGCACCCGGCCTACGGCGACCTGCTCCACCGGCTCAACGCGACCGGCCCGCACGCCGTCCGGTGCCCACGGCCTTACGAGCTGGCGGCGGCGAACGCGATCTGGGCGCACGCCGACTACCCGTGGCACCGGGCGTTCGCCGACCTCACCCGCCGGCACTACGGGACCGGGCTGGAGGAGGTCGACTTCCGGAAGCCGGAGCCGGCCCGGAAGCGGGTCAACGCCTGGGCCGAGAAGCAGACGCGCGACCGGGTCACGGAGCTGATCCCGCCGGGGGTGATCGACCGGCTCACCCGGATGGTGCTGGCGAACGCCGTCTACTTCAAGGGCGACTGGGCGACGAAGTTCGACAAGAAGGAGACGCGGGAGGAGCCGTTCACCCGCGCCGACGGCTCGACGGCGAAGGCCCCGCTCATGCACCTCACCGGCGACTTCCGGTACGCCGAGTTCAAGCTCTGGGAGCGCCTCGACGGCGACGGCGCCCGGCTGGCGGTCCGGCCCCACTTCGTGGAGGCCCTGGAGCTGCCGTACGCCGGCGGCGGGCTGTCGATGCTGGTGTTCCTGCCGGGCGACCCGCGGGCGGTCCGCGCCGTGGCCCGGCTGCTGACGCCCGCCCACTTCGCCCCGGAGGTTCTGGCGGCCGGCGGGGCGGTCGAGTGGCGGGAGCGGGAGGTGAAGGTCACCTTCCCGCGGTTCAAGGTCGAGACCGACTACTCGCTCAAGGAGCCCCTGAAGGGGCTGGGGATGGAGAAGGCGTTCCTCCCCAAGCAGGCCGACTTCACCGGGCTGTCGCCGCTCGGGAGGGAGCTGTTCGTCACCCACGTCCTGCACAAGGCGTTCGTGGAGGTGACCGAGGAGGGGAGCGAGGCGGCGGCCGCGGCCGCGGTCGTCGTCGCGCGGGCGAGCTTCCCGCCGCCGGAGCCGGTCGAGTTCCGGGCCGACCGGCCGTTCGTGTTCGCGATCCGGGAGAACGCGACCGGGGCGGTCCTGTTCCTCGGCCGGTACGACGGGCCGCGGGGGTAACGGGCGTGTAACGGGCCGGCCCCGGCGGGCGGCGTCCCGCCCGCCGGGTCGGTATGGTGGGGGATAGGTTTCCTCGAACGGAGGTGTGGCGATGAACCGCGCGGTGATGGCCCTGACGGCGGTCGCCCTGGCGGGCGGGCCGGCGGCGGCCGGCGAGTCCTGCGGGTACGGGACCACGATCGACTTCGTGGCCACCCCGAAGGAGGCCGCGGCCCTGGCGAAGAAGCAAGAGAAGCTGGTGCTGGTGCTGCACGTGTCGGGTCACTTCGAAGACCCGGGGATGACCTGAAACAACGCCGAAGCGCTCCGTGCGAGCGCCCTGAGCGACCCGAAGGTCGGCAAGTTCGTGAACGAGCACTGCGTGTCGTCGTTCCAGAAGGTGGCGACGTTCAAGATCGTCGGCGGTCAGAAGCAGGGCGGGAACGTGGCCGCGTACTTCTGCGCCCCGGACGGTCGGGTCTTGCACTGCGTCGCCGGCCCGGTGGACGGCCCGACGTTCCTGCGCGAGGCGACGTGGGTGGTGGAGACAGCCAAGGCGTGCATCAAGGAGAGCAAGGGGGCGGGGGCGAAGTTCAAGGAGCTGTTCCGGACCGCCCACTCCGAGAAGCTGCGGCGGGAGTTCGGGATCATGGTCCCGGCGGTCACGTTCGACCCGCCGGACCCGCAGGGCGAGAACGACGCCCTGACGTACCGCGACCCGTCCGGCCAGCCGCTCGCCCCGAAGCTCCCGCCGCCGCCGATCGACGGCCCGGACGTGACCCTGGCGGGCGCGAAGTTCGACGCCCTCCAGAAGGAGGCGGCCGCCGCCCCGGGGAACCGCTACGCGGTGTGCAAGACCGGCAAGCGGGTGGTGGTGACGAACCAGAGCCTGGTCCACCAGGTGATGGCCGCCCACTGCCTGGTGCCGATCGAGCGGGTGTACGGGACGGTGTTCGAGAACATCCTGGGGGAGAAGATCAGCACCAAGCCGGTGGACGTGGTCACCCCGTTCTCGTGGGTCGACCGGGACGGCAACCGGCTGAAGCGGTGACGCCGGGGGCGGCGGCGGGTACACTCCGGGCATCCCCCGGAGTGTGCCCATGCCCGCCGCCCTCGCCGCCCTGCTCCTCGCCCCGGCCGCCGACCCGGCCCCGACCCCGGACGCGGTGTTCGAGAGGCGGATCCTGCCGATCTTCAAGTCCCCCGACCCGTCCAGCTGCGTCCAGTGCCACCTCGCGGCGGTGGACCTCAAGAACTACATCCGGCCGTCGTCCCGGGAGACGTTCCTGTCCCTCCGGGACCAGGGGCTCGTCGACCTGGACGAGCCGGCCGCGTCCCGCATCCTCGCCCTGATCGACATGGGGAAGGGGGAGAAGGGGGCGGCCAAGGTGCACGAGGCGAACCGGGCGGCCGAGCGGGAGGCGTTCGCCGCGTGGCTGGCGGCTTGCTGCGCCGACACCGACCTCCGCGCCGCCCCGAAGCTCGCCCCGGCCGCCCTGGCGAAGCCGGCCCGGCCCCCGGAGGTGATCCGCCACGCCCGCCGGGACCGGGTCCTGGAGTCGTTCGAGAACACGGTCTGGGCGATGCGGTTCCGGTGCATGGGCTGCCACACGGAGGGGTCGGCCGAGAACAAGAAGCGGGTCGCCGAGCACGGGGCCCGGGTGGCGTGGGTAAAGGCCGACGGCCCGGCCGCCACCCTCGCGTACCTCGCCGGGAGCGGGCTGATCGACCCCAAGGAGCCGGCGAAGAGCCTGCTCCTGCGGAAGCCGCTGAACGACCCGGAGCACGGCGGCGGGGTGAAGTTCGCGGTCGGGGACGAGGGGTACAAGGCGTACCGCCGGTTCCTGGAGGACTACGCCCGGGTGAAGTCGGACGGGTACGAGAAGGCGGCCGACCTGCCCCCGAAGCCGGCGGCCGCACGGTTCGGGACCGACGCCTGGCTGAAGCTCACGAACACCCCGCCGGGGTGGGCGGACAAGCTCGTCCAGGTGCGGGTGTTCGCGTGGGACGAGGCCCGGAAGGGGTGGGAGGCGGACCCGGTGGCGACCTCCGACCGGAAGGTGTGGGGGGCGGGGAAACTCTGGCAGCACAGCCTGACCCTGCTCGCCGCCCCGGGGTCCGACCGGGCGAAGGCGTGGGCGGCCCGGCCGGCCCTGCCGGCCGGGAAGTACCTCCTGCGGGTGTACGTGGACGCCGGCGGGCGGCTGGCGAAGGACTGGGCGGCCGAGCTCGGCCCGGCCGACCTCGTTGGGGAGGCGGAGGTCACCTCGGGGTGGCCGGCCGGGTACGCGAAGATGACCGCCGTCGACGCCGGGGCGGTGCGGAAGCCGTAGGCGCCGCCGGTGGCGCCTCTGCCGGCCGGCCGCCGCCGCCCCCCCGGTTTACCCGGGCCGCCCCGCCCCCGCGCCCCGCCGCGGCGGGTACACTCCGGTGACGCCACCCGCGGAGGCCGCATGTCCCCTTCCCTGCTCCTCGCCGCCGTGCTCGCCGCCCCGCCGGAGCCGGCCGGCGAGCCGCGGTACTTCCTCACCCTGTTCGGCGGGCAGTCGGTCCCGTTCCGCCCGCGGACCGCCCACACCTGGGGCACCTACGCCAAGGTCACCCCGACCGCCGGCGGGTGGGAGGTGGAAGTCGTGACGCTCAGTTGGCTCCCGGCGAACGGCCCGGTGCAGCCGCTGCGGCCGGCGGTGGAGGGGAAGAACTACACCCTGGACGAGACGCTCGCGATCGTGGCCGGGAACGACGCCCGGGTGTCGCGGTGGGGGCCGTTCGAGATCGACGCCGGCCGGTACGAGTTGGCCGTGCGGCAGGACGCGTTCCTCCGGTCCGGGGCGGCCCGGTTCCGGTCGGTCGACTCGTTCGGGCTGAACCGGACGACGGTCAACTGCGTCCACGCCCTGACCCAGGCCGACCCGGGGGTGGCGAAGTACCCGCAGCCGGTGATCCGGGTAGGCGAGCCGGGGACCGCCCGGCTCGCCACCCTGTACGCCCGCAACGGGGCGTTCCCGGCCGACGCGCAACCCCAGGACTGGGTGCTGCCGCTGATCGGGGCCGACCGGTACCCGACGGTCCCGCGGCAGGTCGGCGAGCGGGTCCGCCGCCAGTTCCGGTGACGGCGGACCCGGGTCACCGGGGCGGCGGCGTCCCCGTCCCGCCCGTCGTCCCCGTCCCCCCGGTCCCGCCGGTGGTGCCCGTCCCGGTTCCCCCGGTGCCGCCGGTCCCACCCGGGAACCCGGTGCCGCCGGTGCCGCCGGTGCCGCCCGGGAACCCGCCGGCCGGCGTCACCCCGCCCGGCATCGCCCGGGGCGGCGTCGTGCCGCCCGGGAACCCGGTGCCGTAGGTCGGGTAGCCGGAGGTCGAGGAGCCGTACACCGGGTAGCCCGAGGTCGAGTACACCGGGTACCCGGACATGTACGACGGGTAGCCGGGCGAGGCGTACATGTACGCCGGGTACCCGGACGTCGTGTACTGGCCGCCGTTGGCGTACACGTTGCCGGAGTACATCGTGCCGTACCCGCCGCCGTAGGACATGCCGTACCCGCTCGCGTACCCGCTGCAGCCGCCGGAGTACCCCATCGAGTACCCGCTGCCGTAGTACCCCATCCCGTACCCGGCGACGTACCCGCTGCAGCCGCCGGAGTACCCGTACCCCGACCCGTACCCGGCGGCGTAGCCGTTGCAGCCGGACGACTTGGCCTTCCGCCGGCCGAAGGCGGAGGCGTCGTCGGCCGTGGCGGCGACGCCGCCGGCGGCCAGCGCGAACCAGACGAACAGTCGCATCGCGGTCCCTCACAGGTGTCACGGGGCGGGGCGGTCGACCCGACCGCCGGGAGTGCCACCCCGTGCCCGCAAGACCCGCAAAGGTTGCGCCCCGGACCGACCAAACCTCCCCCATTCCGCATTCTTCCGACGCCGCATCAGTACCCCAGAATGCCAACCGCCCCGGACTCGGGTCCGGGGCGGTGAGACAAACGGGAGGTGGCGCCGATCCGGGTCACGGGCCGGCGAGCCGGCCCTCGCGCACCTTGCCGTCCCCGGCGAGGTAGAACCGGAGCGGCTGGAAGGTGGCGAAGTCCTTGTGGTTCAGCACGAACGACACGTTGTCCAGGTTCAGCGTCTCCCAGGTGTGCAGCCCGACCAGGATGTCGCCCCGGCGGATCCCGGACGCCGCCGCCACCCCGCCCGGGGCCACCTCGGTCACCAGCAGACCGCCGCGCAGCTCCGGGTTCGCCCGGGCCACCGCGTCCGCCCCGACCGGCTGGAACCGCGCCCCGAGCCGGGTCCACGTCGCGTCCCCCGGGGCGGCCGCCTTCGGCGCCCCGCCCGGGACGGTCACCTCCAGCGGCACCGACAGCCGGTCCCGGGTCACCTTGACCGCCACCTTCGCCCCGGCCGGGCGGTCGAGGAACCCGCGCTCCAGGTCGATCCCGGTGGCGACCGCGACGTCCTCGACCTGGTCGATCACGTCCCCGGCTTTCAGCCCGGCGACGGCCGCCGGCGAGCCGGGTTCGACCGCCTCCACCACCGCCTGCCGCCGGGCCGGGCCTTCCACCCCGTCGCGGGTGACGACGTCCCGCACCCGGACGCCGTGCCGCACCCCGCCGCGCTTCCGGCCGAGCAGGTCGGCCGCCCGGCCGACGACGAAGTCGGCTGGCAGGGCGAACCCGATGTTCTGGGCCCCCGCCCGGATCGCGACGTTCACACCGACCACCTCGCCCATCACGTTCAGGAGCGGGCCGCCGCTGTTGCCGGGGTTAATCGGGGCGCTGGTCTGGATCAGCCCCTTGTACCCCATGTCCTTGTTCAGGGACACGTCCCGGCCCTTGAACGACACCCGCCCGTCGGTCACCGAGTGCTCGTACCCGTAGGCGTTCCCGATCGCGATCACCGCCTCCCCGACCATCAGGTCCGACGACGTGCCGAACCCGAGCACCGGGAGCGGGCGGGCGGGGTCGATCTTGATCAGGGCGAGGTCGGCCTCCTTGTCGGTGGCGACCACCCGGGCGGTCAGCCCGGTCCCGTCGTGCAGCCGGACCCGCAGCGAGTGGACGTCATCGACGACGTGGAAGTTGGTCAGCACGTACCCGCGGGCGTCGACGACGATCCCGGTCCCCATCCCGTTCACCCGCTGCGGCTGGACCGGCTGGCGGGCGAACGGGTCGTCGGCCCCGGCCACGGTCCGCTCGCTGTGGATGTTCACCACCGCCGCCTTCACCCGGTCGTACACCTCGACCACCTGGTCCTTCCGCTTCCCGGGGGTGAGCTGGCGGTCGGCCGCGTCCACCCGGGCGGCCGGGACGGGCGCGGTGGGGAGGAGGGCGGTGAGGGTGACGGCGGCCGCGAGGCCGGCCGGGACGAGGAGGCGGCGGCGGGCCGCCCGGAGCAGGGTGGTGAGCGAGGCGAGACGCATGTGGCCCCCGTGCCAGCGGCGAAGTCCTTCCCGAACGGCACCGGAGAGTTCGACCCGGCGGGGAACCCGGCTCCACCGCCGGGCCGCGGCGGGGCGGTCGAACCGCGGGTCGGCGGCGGGCTTGCGCCGCCGGCGCCCGGCGGACGGGGTGGGGCGGTTGGCCGGGTCGGGCGGGTGTGCCGGTCGGTTCGGTCGTGCGGGCGGTTGCCCGGGCGCGAACCGCTGCGTACCGTTGACACGGGGACGTGTTTGGCCGCGAAGCGGAGCGCTGGAAGATGGCCCGGACCCCGCGGATGGAGCAGATCGAGGCGCTCTTGGCGGACGACCCGGACGACCACGAGCTGCGGTACTTCCTGGCGATGGAGCACGCCGGGGCCGGGGACGACGCGGCGTGCGTGGCGGTGCTGCGGGACGTGATCGGGCGGTCGGCGGCGAAGCCGTACGTGCCGGCGTTCCTGCAGGCGGGTCAGGCGCTGGCGCGGCTCGACCGGACGGACGAGGCGTGCGAGGTGTTGCGGGCCGGGGTGGAGGCGGCCCGGGCGGCCGGGGACGCCCACGCCCAGGGCGAGATGCAGGGGCTGCTGGCGACGCTGGAGTAGGCCGCCCTACTTGACCGCCTCGTACCGCAGCTCCTGGACGACCTTAGTGATGCGGTCCATCGTCGGCTGGTCGGGGGTGCCGTTCACTTTCATCCGGAGCCGGCCGGCGGCGTCGAACACGAGCAGGTTCGGCTCGCCGGCGGACTGGCCGTAGGTCGCCTTCAGTGTGTCGGCGAAGTCGAGCCAGACGACCGCGTCCGGGGACGCCTTGGCGACCTGCCCGCGGATCAGGGCCTTGACCGGCCCCGGCACCTTCCCGCAGCACGCGACCGGCACCACCGTCACGTCCGGCGAAACCTGCCCCGGCTTCAGGCCGTCGAGCGGCAGGACCGCGGCGGCCCGGGCCTTGGCCGGCGGCTGGCCCTTGGCGTCCGGGTGCCAGCGGACGTGCAGCGCCTCCCCGACGGCGCGGCACGGGTCGGTCGCCTTCCGGTCCCCGTAGACCAGGACGACGACCTGCCCGCGGAGGTCGGCGAGGTCGGCCTTCCGGTCGAATTGGTCCTCCAGCACCAGGTCCGCCGGCACCGCGGCCGGCGGCTGGGCGGCCGCAGACCATCCGAGTGCGGTGAGCATCAGACCTGCGAGAACGGATCTCGTCGCCATAATGGTCCCCCGAGCCGTCGGTTCTTCACCCCGAAGGGGTGGGACAGCGTAGCCCGGGGCAACGCCCCGGGTCGGCGACACCAACCACCTCCCAGCCTGAAGGGCTGGGACAGGGCGGCGTCCCAGCCCTTCAGGCTGGACGTAACCTCGCGGTTCCGAACCCGGGGCGTTGCCCCGGGCTACGCTGTCCCACCCCTTCGGGGTGAAGACCACCGCGGGGCGCCCCCGGTCACACGTTCCCCTGCCGGAGCCGCCGCTCGCCGGCCTTCAGCCGCCACGCCGCCAGGGCGAAGAACGCCGCCGCGAACCCGGCCACGGCCAGCACGCTCGGCAGCACCGCCCACAGCCCCAACCCCTCCCACGTCACCCCGCCGAGGCCGCGCATCGCCCACGCCGTCGGGAGCGACAGGGCGACGTCCCGCACCCACCCGGGCAACAGGAACGCCGGCACCCACAGCCCGCCGACCATCGACACCCCGAGGATCACCAGGACGCTGACGCTCCGGGCCCGGGCCTCCGTCCCGCCGACCGCCGCGACCAGAAGCCCGGTCGCCGCCGCCAGCCCGCACGCCGCCGCCGCCAGCAGCACGAACCCGGCCACCGACCCGGTCACCGCCACCCCGAACGCCACGTACCCGAACCCGAACGTCACCAGCACCTGCACGAGGGCGACGGCGGCGGTGGCCACGGCCTTGCCGGCCAGCACGCACCCGAGCGGGACCGGGGCCGCCCGGGTCCGCGCCCACACCCCGCGCTCCCGCTCCCGGAGGAACAGCAGCCCGCTCTCCATCCCCCAGAACAACAGGTACTGCAGCGTCATCCCGCAGAAGCTGTGCGAGTACGCGTTGAACGTCGCCCCGCCGGTCGAGACGGCGGCCGCGTCCACCCGGAACGGGGCCGCCAGCACGTCCTCGCCCTTCCCCTGCAGGAACCCGCCGAACGTCTCCCGGGCGAGCCGCCGCATCACCACCTCGGTCACCACCCCCTCCGCCCACTGCCGCTCCGCCCCGGCCGCCGGGTGGTGCAGCAGCCGCAGCTCCGGCCGCTCCCCGGACACCCCCGGCTGCCAGCCCTTCAGCCGCTCGAACCCGGCCGGCAGCACCACCGCGACCGCCGGGCGGCGCTCCGCGACGGCGGCCTCCGCCTCGGCGCGGGTGGCCGGGCGGGCGTCGAGCCGCGGCGACCCGAGCAGGTCGGCGGCGACCCGGGCGGTGAGCGGGCCGTCGTCCTCGACCACGACGAGGACCGGCAGGGTGTTCGGGGCGGCGTCCGGGGCCGGGCGGTGGAAGATCATCCCGAACGCGGACGCCAGCACGACCGGGACGAGGAGGCACAGCAGCGCCGCCCGCCGGTCGGCCCAGAACAGCCGCCAGTCCTTGCCGGCGAGCGTCAGGATCAGCCCGAGTCGTGCCATCCGTGTCGGTCCCGTGGTCACGCGGGGTCCCCCGCCGCCCCCTCCAGCGTCCCGGCCGGGGTACGGTACGTGTCCAGCTCCAGCCCCTCGGCCAGCACCGCCGCCAGCGCCGCGCCCAGGTCTGCCGCCGTCGCCGCCCCGAGCCGCAGCCGCCGGCCGGTGACCTCCAGTTCCACCCCCGGCCCGAGCCGCCGCCGCAGCGCCCGCTGGAGGAACTTCGGCGGCCGCTCCCGCAGGTGGCCGTACAGCACCGCCCGCCCGGCCCCCCGGCCGCGCAAGACGTCGGCCGGCGGGCCGCACGCCGTCAGCTTCCCGCGGTCGAGCACCGCGACCCGGTCGCACCCGGCCTCGGCCTCGTCGAGGTGGTGCGTGGAGAGGACGACGGCGTGGCCGTCGTCGCGGAGCCGGGTGAGGTCGGCGAACAGGGCGTCCCGGCCGGCCGGGTCGAGGGCGGCGGTCGGCTCGTCGAGCAGCAGGACCGGCGGGTCGTGGGTCAGCGCCGCGGCCAGGTTCAGCCGCTGCTTCATCCCGCCGGAGAAGGTGGCGACGCGGTGGCCGGCGCGGTCGGCCAGCCCGACCCGGGCGAGCACCCGCGCCACCCGCCGCCGGAGGTCGTGGCCGGACAGCCCGTACAGCCGGCCGAAGTACGCCAGGTTGTCGGCGGCGGTCAGCTCGTCGTACAGCCCGCACCCCTGCGGGACGAACCCGACGCGGCGGGCGAACCCGGCCGGGTCGGCGGCCCGGGTGACGCCCTCGGCGGCGACCGTCCCGCCGGCCGGGTCGAGGACGCCGGCGGCGACGGACAGGGTGGTGCTCTTGCCGGACCCGTTCGGGCCGACGAGGCCGAGGACCTCGCCGCGCCGGACCTCCAGCGACACCCCGTCCACGGCGGCGCGGCCGCCGTACCGGACGCGGACGTCGACCAGGCTCAGGGCCGGCGGAGGCATGAGGCGGACCCGGGGTCAGGGACGGATGTGCGGCCCATACCCGGGTGCGGCGGCGGACGCAAGGCGAAGGGGGGCGGAACCGACCATACGGCGAGCGGGGGGCGTGAGCCCCCTGATCCACACGGGATCAGGGGGCTCACGCCCCCCGCTCGCCACGTCCTGCCGTCGCTTACTTCTTCGCCTTCCCGGCGGCCGCCACCACCTTGGTCTTGGCCTTCGGCGACCCGGGGCCGACCTTGTTCGTCGGCCGCACCATCACCACCGCCCCGGGGAACCCCGGCACCCCGCCGCGGACCAAGAGCAGGTTGTTCTCCGCGTCCACCCGCACCACCGCCAGGTTGCGGATCGTGATCCGCTCGTTCCCGTACCGGCCGGCCCGCTTCAGCCCCTTCTTCGGCCGGCCGCTCCCCCGGTTGCTCGCCAGCGACGACGTCGACCCGGCCTGCCGGTGCACCTTCTTCGCCCCGTGGGCGGCCGGCAGCCCGGCGAAGTTGTGCCGCTTCATGACGCCCTGCGTCCCCCGGCCCTTCGACATCCCGATCACGTCCACCGCCAGCACGTCCTTGAACACGTCGGCCACCGTCAGCCGCTGCCCGACCTTCAGCGTCAGCTCCTCCGGGTACGCGGTGAACGGCTGCTTGATGTCCCCGGTCGGCTTGATCCGCTCGACCGTCAGCTTCGCCTCCCCCATCCCGCACTCGGCGGCGGTGACGAACCCGGCCCCGCGGTCCAGCCGGAACTCCCGGACGTGCCGCTGCGGCTCGCAGTCGGCCTTCGGCGGGAGCACCACCCCGGCCTTCTGCCGGGCGTCCTTCCGCTTCGACTTCAGGTTCGCCGCCACGTGCCCCTGCTCCGGCCGGGTGGCCGCCTTCCGCGGCTTGTCCTCGAACCCGAGCTGGACCGCCGAGTACCCGTCCTTGCGGACCTCCCCGCGGTCGCCCTTGTCGGCCGGGTAGCGGATCTGGAGGACCGGGCACGGGCCGAGCTGAAGGACGGTCACCGGCTCGACCGTCCCGTCCCCGACGAACACCTGCGTCATCCCGAGCTTGTAGCCGATCAGGCCGAGGGACATGGGAACCCTTTCGCCGCGCGGGGGCGGCCGTTGTGCCCCCGGCCGGCCTGCGACCGGGTCGGTGCCCTCGCGTCAGCCGGGTGTCGGTCCGGGGGAGTGGAAACGAGAATTGTAGCGGACGTGGGGGGAACGGGAAGGCCGGGCCGGGTCGGGTGTAACGATCCGCGGCCGGCCGGTTGCCGGGCCGCGCGTTCGCCGGGTAGGATGGTGCGGTCCGGAACCCGGCACCAGCGGAAGGGGCGGAACATGGACCGGTTGTTCGCGGCGGTCGGGGCGTGCGCGCTGGCGGCCGGGTTCGCGGCCGCCGCCGAGTCGGCCCCGACCCCGCCCCCGGCCGACATCCCGGCCCTGGTCCGGCAGCTCGGGGCCGAGCGGTACGCCGACCGAGAGGCGGCCGCCGCGGCGCTGGAGAAGGTCGGGCCGCCGGCCGCCGCGGCGCTGGCCGCGGCCGCGGCCCGGGGCGAGGACCCGGAGGTCCGGGAGCGGGCGGCGGTGCTGCTCGGGAAGGTGCGGCGGGCCGCCGACAGCGTCGCCCGGCTGGCCCCGAGGAAGGTCGCCCTCGACTACCGGGACGTCCCGCTCGGGACCGCCCTCAACGACCTGAAGATGCGGACCGGGCTGAACCTGACGATCGACCCGGACCGGGTCACCGACCCGCTGCGGAAGGTCACCTGCCGGACCGCCGAGGTGCCGGTGTGGGAGGCGCTGGAGGCGTTCTGCGCCGCCGCCGGGCTGCGGGAGGCGTTCCGGCACGAGGTCGACGTCCCGAAGCCGGCCGGCCCGCGCCGCGGGTACACCCCGCCGCCCCCGCCGCCGCTCCCGGACGCCGTCCCGGTCGTCCTGGTGGACGGGAAGGGCGGCCGGCTGCCGGGCGACCGGGCCACGGCCGTCCGGGTGCTCGTCCTGCCGCCGTCGTTCCCCGGGCACCGGGCGACGGTCGGGACCGGGGAACTCGGCCTGTGCCTGGACGTGACCCCGGTCCCGGGGTTCGGGTGGCAGGAGGTGACCGGGGTGAAGGTGGTGCGGGTGACGGACGCGGCCGGGCGGGCCGGGTCGGCGGGGATCGACCGGGAGGCGGCGGTGCCGCGCAACCCGTTCGCGTGGGAGGTGTTCGCCCCGCCCGGGATGGGCCTCCGGGTGGACCGGGACGGGAACCCGATCCCGCCGGACACCCAGCCGAACCCGCGGGTGGTGGCGGTCCCGCTGAAGGTGGCGACGCCGTCGGCCCGGTCGCTGAGGCGGCTGGAGGGGGTGGTGTTCGGCGAGGTGCAATTGACCGGGCAGGTGCTGGTCACGGTGGACGCCCCGAAGGACCGGACGAGCGGCATCATCCCCGGCCCGGGCGACCTGAGTGTGACGGTGATGGACGTGGCCGCGGGGACCGAGAAGGGGGCCCTGGGGCGGACCCGGGTGCTGCTGCAGTACCCGTCCCCGTACGCCCTGGCGATGCGGAAGCGGGGGTGGAACCCGAACTGGCCGGAGGCCCCGCTGCGGCCCGGGCAGGGGTACAAGGTGGAGGCGTTCGACGACGCCGGGAAGCCGTTCCCGGTGACCAACAACCAGTCCGCAGACATGAGCGACGACGGGATGACGATGATCCAGATGGTGACGCTGTCGTACAAGCCCGGGGCCGGGGTGCCGGCCCGGCTGGTGGTGACCGGCCCGAAGACGGTGACGGTGCAGGTGCCGTTCGCGCTGGACGACGTGCCGCTGCCGTGAGCCGGGGGCGGGTTTTCTGTCTTCACCTCTCCCCGCCGGGGAGAGGTCGGCCGTCAGGCCGGGTGAGGGGCGCCACCGACCGCGAAACCCGACCCGCAACCCCGCGCCGTTCGGCCGACCAGGCGTCCCCGCAGGTGGCTGCCCCTCACCCGCCGGCTGCGCCGGCGACCTCTCCCCAGCGGGGAGAGGTGGAAGCCCCGCCCCCCGTCGGAGGACTCCCATGCCAACCCGCCTTCTGTCGACCGTTCTCGTCTCGCTCCTCGGGGCGGCCGCCGCGGCGGCCGAGCCGAAGCCGGTGGTCATCCCGGCGATGAAGCACGACGGCCCGAACGCCCAGGCGGTGGCGTTCTCGCCGGACGGGAAGTTCGTCGCCGCCGGGTTCCCCGGGGCGACCAACGGACGGTTCCCGCTCGCCCCGGCCGGCGAGGGCGGGGTGGGCGTGTGGGAGACGGCCACCGGCAAACCGGTCTGGTTCCGGCCGGAGTTCGGGGACGTCGCCAAGGTCGAGTTCTCCCGGGACGGAGGGCACCTCGGGTACGCCCGGGTGTACGGCATCGGGTCGTACGGGTCGGTCGACGCGGTCGTCGTCCTGGACGCCAGGACGGGCGAGGAGCGGCACCGGTGGACCGACCGGTGGGTGTTCGCCATGTCCCGGTCGGCCGACGAGGTGTTCGCCGGGGCCGAGGCGTTCGCCCTGAAGGGGTTCGCCCGGGCCGGCGCCCTGGGCGGCCCGGACCCCGAGTTCCTGGCCCCGACCGCCGACGGCAAGACCCTCGGCGTCCTGTACCGGGTGAAGGTGCCGACCGGGAACGGGCCGGCGTACCGCACCCTCATGTACGGGCTGGCGGCGTACACCGGGGACCAGTGGCAGAACGCCCGGGTGGTCGAGAGCGACCGGGTGGTGGACAGCATCGCCGCGGCGGCGTCCCCGGACGGCAAGGCGCTGGTGACCGGCAACCACGGGGGCACGGCCCGGGTGTGGGCGGGGGACCAGCTGGCGGAGGTGAAAGAGTTGACGACCCCGGCCGCCGGCCACCTCCTGCCGCTGTTCTCGCCGGACGGCAAGACGCTGGCGCTGGCCCAGCAGCAGACGCGCGGCGAGGCGTGGAAGTACGGGAAGGGGCGGAACGAGGATGACGCGCCGGACGTCGGGGCGGGCCGGAGCGGGTGCGAGGTGCGGTTCTACGAGACGGCCGGGTGGAAGGAGACGGCCCGGTGGCAGTTCGCCGACTCCGCGTTCCCGACGTTCAGCACCCGGCTCGTCCGGACGACGCGGACCGCGCCCGAAGACAACCCGCCGCGGTTCGCGTTCTCGCCGGACGGCAAGCACCTGCTGGCCGGGTGCAACGGGCTGGTGCTGGTGGACGCGGCGACCGGCAAGGTGGTCCGGCAGTACGCGGTGAAGAAGTGACGGCCCGCGGTTTCCGCTCGACACCCGCCGGCCGGGCGGGTTAAACTCTCGTCATTCTGATCCGGAGTCAGGGGGTCTCTCATGCCCGCCCCCGGTGTCGGCCGGGCCGCGGCCCGGTGCCTCACCCTCTTCCCGCTCCTCTGCGCCGCCGGCTGCGCCCGCGACCCCGACCACCTGCCGGTCCACCCGGCCGGCGGCAAGGTGGTGTTCAACAACCGGCCGGTCGCCGGGGCGGTCGTGATCCTCTGCCCGACCGACCCGGCGGCCGTCCGCGACCGCCACCCGACCGCCACCACCGGCCCGGACGGCACCTTCCGGCTGAGCACGTACTACGCCCGGGACGGGGCGCCGGCCGGCGGGTACAAGGTGTGCGTCAGCAAGGAGCGGACCGTCCGGAACAAGGACGGGGACCAAGAAGGGACGGGCAAGAACCTGCTGCCGGAGAAGTACGCGACCCCGGAGACGACCCCGCTCGCGGCCACCGTCGGCCCGGGCGACAACGACCTCGGCACCTACTCCCTCACCCCCTGACCCCGGCCCCCCCCGGAGGCGAACCGTGCTGCCCCCTCTCCCCCGGAACCCGCGCCGCGGGTTCACGCTGATCGAACTCCTCGTGGTGATCGCGATCATCGCGGTGCTGGTCGGGCTGCTGCTCCCGGCCGTGCAGAAGGTGCGCGAGGCGGCGGCCCGGGCCAAGTGCGCCAACAACCTGAAGCAGGTCGCGCTGGCCCTGCACCACCACCACGACGCGAACGGGTTCCTGCCGAACACCGTCGTGACGACCACCCCCGAGTTGCCGGTCGGGTACTCGTGGGCCCACAAGGTCCTGCCGTACATCGAGCAGGGGGCGCTGGCCGGGCGGTACGACCCGGCCCTGGCCTGGAACGCCGGCGCCAACGACGCGGTGGCCCGGTCCCGGGTCCCGACGTTCGAGTGCCCGTCCGACCCGGTCACCGCCCTCGACGCCGACGCCTACCCGACCATCGACTACGTGCCGATCGACCAGATCGGGCTGGGGCTGACGTCGTTCATCGACGCCGCGACGAACGGGTCGAAGGCGGGGATCATGCCCCCGGTCGGGCAGGAGGTGCGGCCGACGTTCGCGAAGGTGAGCGACGGGCTGTCGGGGACGCTGCTGCTGGTCGAGAGCGTCGGCCGGCCGGTGCTGTGGGTGGGGAACCGGCCGTCCCCGCTGCCGCCGGCGGCCCGCCCGGACTACACCGGGACCCCGAACGCGGAGGGCGGGTGGGCCCGGCCGCGGTCGGCGGCGGCGCGGTTCTTCGGCAGCACGCTGGACGGGCTGAAGCCGGGGAACGCGTGCGCGGTGAACTGCGTGAACCTGTACATCCCGGACTCCGGCGACCTGAACGCGGGCCGGTCGTACGCCCCGTTCGGGCTGCACACCGGGGGGCTGAACGTGGCCCTGGGGGACGGGTCGGTGCAGTTCGTCCGGGCGTCGGTCGGGGTGCGGGAGTTCGCCCGGCTGATCACCCGCGGGGCCGGCGAGGTGGGCACCCTCGACTGACCCGCGGGGCGGGCCGTCACCCGAGGAGCATCTGCCCGACCGCCTCCACCGGCTCGCCCCGCGCCTCGGTGTCGGCCACCACCCGCTCCATCATCCCCCACCACGCCGCCGGCGACGGGTCCCGCGGCTCGTCGAGGGCCGCCCCGGTCAGGGCGACGACCCGCCGGCGGAACCCGAGGTACGCGACGAACCCGGCCAGCACCGTGTTCCGGTACGCCGGGGTGGCGGACTCGTGGAAGTGGAACCGGATCCCCTTCTCCTGCGAAACCGACAGAACGAAGACTTGGTCGTCCGGGCCGAGGACCGGGAAGCTGGCGAGGTCGTCCGGGACCGCGACGCGGCGGGTGTCCTCGCCGACCGCCCCGAGCCGGCGGAGGAGGTCGGCGAGGGCGAACGTCTCGACCCCGGCGGCCGCCTCGTACACCCGGGCGACGTTCCGGCGGGTGTCGGACGCCGTGAACCGCGGCTCGCCCGGGGACGGCAGCCACATCGCGTACCGGCCCGGCGGGAGCGGGTCGGGGCCGGGCCGGAAGGCGTCGAGGAAGTCGTGCCCGCCCTCCCCCGCCGGCTCGTCGGCCGGCGGCCCTGCCTTCCGCTTGAACCACCCGAACATCGGTGCCCTCCGTCAGAGTTGCCACCCGCGGGGCGCGTCGGGTCGGTGTCTTCACCTCTCCCCGCCGGGGAGAGGTCGCCGGCGCAGCCGGTGGGTGAGGGGCCCCACCGGCCGGGACGCCTGGTCAGCCGGACGGCGCGGGGTGGCGGCTCGGACTTCGCGGCAGGTGGCGCCCCTCACCCGCGACCTTCGGCCGCGACCTCTCCCCGCCGGGGAGAGGTGAAGACCCAAGCCCCCGAGTCGCCCTCACTTCACCCGGCCCGGCTGGCGCGTCCCGGCCCCGGTCCGCCCGGTCAGGGCGTCGCCCAGATCGGCCCGCGCCGCCTCCGCGTCCGCCAGCAGCCGCTTCACCACCTCCGGGTGTTTCGCCGACACGTCCGTCGACTCGCCCACGTCCGCCGCCAGGTCGTACAACTCCTGCCCGACCTTCTCCTGCCGGTACCTGCCCGGCTTGCCGTCCTTCCCCGGCTCCTGCCCGGCCATCGACCGGTACGTGTGCGGCAGCACCAGCTTCCACCGCCCGGCCCGCACCGCCTGCAGCTCGTTCGTGCCGAAGTAGAAGTAGTACGCCGCCTGCGGGCTCTTCGCCCCCTTCTCGCACCGCAACAGCGGCCCGACGTCTTTGCCGTCGATCGGCAGCTTCGGCAGGTCCGCCCCGGCCAGCTTCGCCACCGTCGGCAGCAGGTCGATCGTCATCGCCGGCTCGGCCTGCACCGACCCGGCCGGGATCGTCCCCGGCCACCGGGCGACGCACGGCACCCGCACCCCGCCCTCCCACGTCGTCCCCTTCCCCTCCCGCAGCGGGCCGGCCCCGCCGGCGTGGTTCCCGTAGCTCAGCCACGGGCCGTTGTCGCTGGTGAACACCACCAGCGTGTTCCCCTCCGCCCCCGCGTCCTTCACCGCCTTCAGCACCTCGCCCACCGACCAGTCGATCTCCTGGATCACGTCCCCGTACGCCCCCTGCTTCGAGGAGTTCTTGAACTTGTCCCCGACGAACAGCGGGACGTGCGGGAACGAGTGCGCGAGGTACAGGAAGAACGGCTTCCCCTTGCTGTCCGCGACGAACTTCACCGCCCGCTCGGTGTACCGGGCGGTGAGCGTCCGCTGGGCGTCGGCCGACACGTCCGGGTCGACCACCTTCTCGCCGTCGAACAGCGGGAGCGGCGGGTAGGCGCCGGGCTTCGCCTCCGGGTGGTGCGGCCACATGTCGTTCGAGTACGGGAGCCCGAAGTACCGGTCGAACCCGTGCCGGGTCGGGAGGAACGGCGGGCGGTGGCCGAGGTGCCACTTCCCGACCGCCGCGGTCGCGTACCCCTTCGCCTTGAGCACCTCCGCCAGCGTCGTCTCGGCGTCGGCGATCCCGTGGGTGGCGCCCGGCCCGAGGGCGCCGTGCAGCCCGAGCCGGTTCGGGTAGCAGCCGGTGAGCAGGCCGGTGCGGCTGGCCGAGCAGACCGGCTGGGCGGCGTAGAAGTCGGTGAACCGGACGCCGTCGGCGGCGAGCCGGTCGAGGTTCGGGGTCGCCCACCCCTTCGCCCCGTAGCACCCGAGGTCGCCGTACCCGAGGTCGTCGGCGAAGATCACCACGACGTTCGGCGGCCCCGAGCGGGGGGCGTCAGCCCCCTGAGTGACGGCGGGACCGGTGAGGAGCAGGAGTGCGGTGGCGGCCCGGTTGAACATCGGTCGATCCTCCGATCCGGTGGCGTCGCACGGGTGAAGTTACCCGGCCGGCGGCCGGGCCGCAACAATGCCTCCGCCTACCGCCCTACCGCCGCCCGACGCGTCAGGGTACAACAAATCCTTCACAACCCACCTTCACCCCGACGCGGGGACGACGACGCGATGACCGGCCGGTTCACGGTACTGGCGAGCGGGAGCAGCGGGAACGCCGCGCTCCTGGAGGCGAACGGGTTCGGGCTGCTGATCGACTGCGGCCTCCACCCCCGCATCCTCACCTCCCGGCTCGCCGAGGCCGGGGCGTCGTGGGACGCGGTCAGCGCCGTCGTCCTCACCCACACCCACGGCGACCACTGGAAGGACCTGACGCTGGCCGACCTGCGGAGCCGCAAGATCCCGCTGTACGCCCACCCCGGGCACTTCGACCACCTGGCCACGGCCGCGGCGGCGTTCGACCCGCTCCACCGGGCCGGCCTCGCCCGGGCGTACCAGGCCGACCACCCGCACACCCTGGCCCCGGGGCTGTCCGTCCGCCCGGTCCGGGTGTCGCACGACGCCGACCCGACGTTCGCGTTCCGGGTCGACGCCCACGACGCCCACGGGCTGGCCTGGTCCGTCGGGTACGCCTCCGACATGGGGTGCTGGACGGCCGACCACGCGGAGGCGTTCGCCGGGGTGGACGTGCTCGCCCTGGAGTACAACCACGACGTGAAGCTGGAGCGGGCCAGCCGGCGGCCGCAGTTCCTGGTGGACCGGGTGCTCGGCGACTGCGGGCACCTGTCGAACGACCAGGCGGCGGCCCTGACGGCGGCGGTCGCGGCCCGGTCCGGGGACGGGTTCCCGCACCACCTGGTGCAGCTCCACCTGAGCCGGGAGTGCAACCGCCCGGAGCTGGCGTCGGCGACCGGCCGGGCGGCGCTGGCCCTGCTGAACCCGGGGGCCGAGGTCATCACCGCCCGGCAGGACGTGACCGCCCGGAGCGTCGCGCTGGCCCGCCGCCCGGACAGCACCCGCCGCACCGCCTCACGCACGTCCTCGCCGCCTGTCCCGACGGTGTGGCGGCCCGCCGCCCAGCCGTCCCTCCCCGGGTTCGACGGGTGATCCGGCGCCGGGTCGGGGTGTTCACCTCTCCCCGTTGGGGAGAGGTGGACACCGAAGCCATCCTCGCGCCGGTAATCTGTGCCGGCTGCACGGCCGGCCCGCCGCCCCCGCCGTCCCGTCCGACCGATCCGCCCGATACCACCCCTCCCCCGCGGCCGATCCCTGACGTCAGCCCCACGGACGGGGCGCCGACGCGCACGGAGGACGGGTCATGAGGCGGCTCGCCGCGGTTCTGCTCCTCGCCGGGTTGGCCCCGCCCGCCCCGGCCGCCGACTGGTCCGCCCGGTGGCGGCCGTTCCCCACCACCCCGCAGGTCCCGGCCCCGGCCGCCGACCCCTCCGGGGCGGTCGTCCCGGCGGCCGGCCGGCTGTACCCCCGGGACGCCCCGCGCGACCGGGCCGTGGTCCCGGCCGGGAGTCCGCTGCCGGCCCCGGTGCCCGCTCCGGCCCCGATCCCGGTGCCGCTCCCGACCGGGTTCACGCCGGCCCCCGCCCCGGCACCGGCGGCCGGGTGTGCGACGCCGGCCGGCGCCGACCGCAAACGGAGTTGCCTCGACCGGCTGGGGGCGTGGCTCTGCTTCCGCCCGACGGCCGGGGACGCGCTGCCGTTGCTGAACCCGCACCCGTACGTCGGCCCGGTCACCGGCACCTTCGTCTGCTCGTCGGTCGGGTGCGGGCCCGGGGGGTGTGCGGCGGACGCCGGGTGCGGGACGGGGCTGCTCGGCAAGCTCGGGCTGACGGACCGCGGGTGCAAGGGCGGGAAGTGCGTCCCCCCGGCCGACGACGCCTTCCCGGGGTACCGGTTCGCCGCGACCACCACCCCGCCCCCGCCGCCCGTCTACCCCGCCCCGGCGGTCCGGCCTGCGGGCGGGGCGGCCCGACCCTGAGAACGCCCCGCGGGCCGGCGGCCTCCGTGCCGCCGGCCCGCGCCGTGGGGTTCGCCCGTGTCGTCACGGCTTCCCGGTCGTCTTCCCGACAGGGCTCTTGTCCCGGCTCGCGCCCTCGCCCGGCGGGGCGACGCTCGGCGGGGCGAACGGGACGGCCGGCCGCGGGATCGTCTCGGCCGGGGTCGGGAACGGCAGCTCGTTCGGCAGGGTGCCGCCGCCCGGGGCCGGCAGCGCCCCGCCGGGGAGGCCCGTGACCGGCGGGCACGGGACCGGCTGCCCGGTGACCGCGTCGAAGCAGCCCTCGGTCAGCCCCCGCCCGCCGCTCCCGACGAGCTGGCAGTCGGCCCCCCTCCGGGGGTGCGAGGTCAGCCCGAACGGGCGGTCGGCGCACCGGTCGCCGCAGGAGTGGCGGCACCCGGCCCCGGCCGTCAGGAGGGCGGCGAGGAGGAGGACGGCGGACGGGCGGGGTTGCATGGGTGGCCCTCGGGGTCCGGCGCGGCCCGCGGCCGGACTTGAGGGAATTTTTACCGACCCCGGCCCGGGGACAACCGCGGCCGGTCGGCGGAAGCCAACTTCCCCCAAGGTCGCGCCGCCCCCGGCCGCTGCGACCGGCCGCCGTTACCCGGGCCTCACATCCGGCACGCCCGGCGCCGCCCCACCCCGCCGGCACAGCGATTGCATTGTCGTAGTCCGACCCGGCACGCGGTCGGGACCGGACTCTCTCCCCCGTGAGGACACACCCATGCGCACCGCCCTCCTCCTGGCCGCCGTCCCGCTCCTGGCGGCCGGGTGCAACACGAGCTCGCCCGGCGGGCCGGCCCCCGGCACCGCGAACAGTTTCAAGCTCGACCTGCCGGTCACCACCACCACGATCAAGCAGGGCACCTCGGAGACGGTGAAGGTCAAGCTGGACCGCGGGAAGGAGTTCAAGGAGGGGGTGGCGCTCAAGGTCACCGCCCCGGATCACGTGAAGGCCGAGCTGAGCAAGAGCACGATCGCCGCGGCCGACCCGCCCGAGGTGGAGCTGAAGCTGACCGCGGAGAAGGACGCCGCCCAGGCGGAGGGCAAGGTGGTGGTCACCGGGACCCCGGACAAGGGGGCGGCGGTGACGAAGGACTTCACCATCAAGGTCACCGCCCCGTGACCCGGCCGCGGCCGCGCCCCGGCGGGCGGTCCGCCGGGGCCTCGCCCTGTTCCGGAGGACGACCGCCATGCACGCGACCCACACCCACCCGCCCGGCGGCTGCGACACCGACGCCCTGAACGCGCTCTTGCGCGGCGAGCTGTCGGCGGTCGAGACGTACGACCAGGCGGCGGCCAAGTTCGAGGACCAGAAGGTGCTGGCCGACCTGCGGAAGATCCGGGACGAGCACGCCCGGGCGGCCGGGGCGCTGCGGGAGAAGGTGGTCCGGTTCGGGGCCGAGCCGTCCGAGGGGAGCGGCCCGTGGGGGGCGGTCGCGGCGGCCGTCACCGGGGCGGCCAAGGCGCTCGGCCCGTCCACCGCCCTGTCCGCCCTGCGGCAGGGGGAGGAGCACGGGATCAACGAGTACGAGGACGCGCTGAAGAACGACGGCGTCCACCCGGACTGCAAGGACCTGATCCGGACCGACCTGCTGCCGAAGTGCCGCGGGCACGTCGAGGAGCTGAACCGGCTGATGGGCGGGATGAAGTAACGCCCCCGGCCGGTGCCCGGTGAGCCGGGAGCGTGAGCGACCGGAGTTCTTGACGTCCTCCGGTCGCTCACGCTCCCGGCTCGCCGGGTTCTGTCCGCCCGAAGGAGGGTCTGCCGTGTCGACCGCGAGCCTGCCCCTGCCGGAACGCCGCCCGCACCGCCCCCCCGCGGGGTGGGCCGGGGTGGCGGTGATCGTGGCCGCCGTGGCGGCCGCCGCCGCGACCGGGGCGGTCGTGACCGCGTCGAGCGTGGCGACCTGGTACCCGGACGTGCCGAAGCCGGTGTGGACCCCGCCGGCGTGGGTGTTCGGCCCGGTGTGGGCGGTGCTGTACGCGATGATGGCGGCGGCCGCGGCGGTGGTGTGGCGGTCCCGGGACCGGGAGGACGTGTGCTGCCCGCTCGCCGCGTTCGGGGTGCAGTTGGCCCTGAACGTCGCCTGGACGGTGTTCTTCTTCGGCCTCCGTAGCCCGCTCTTGGGGTTCCTGGACGTGTGCCTGCTGTGGGCCGCGGTCGGGGTGGCGGTGACGCAGTTCTTCGCGGTGTCGCGGCTGGCCGGGTGGCTGCTGGTGCCGTACTGGCTGTGGGTGACGTTCGCGGCCGCCCTGAACGCGTCGATCGTCCTACTCGGCGGGTGACGGGGCGGCCGGCTTCGGCCGGCCGAACTCGTCCAGCCCGTACCGGGCGAACACCTCCTCCGGGGTCACCCACACCACCTTCCCGTCCCGCGACTCGCACACCGGCCGGCCCATCCGGGCGTGTTCGAGCAGGAGGTCACGGAACGCGACATCGAGGGCGGCGTCGATCCGGGCGTGGTCCACCACCTCAGTCACCGGTAGGGTCGCTGGGTCCGCCATCGTCCGCGCTCCTGTTAAAGAGTTCCCACCGGTCCGGGTCGAGAATCGTGTCGAAGAAGCTGTTGTTGAACGCGATCAGCCGCGGGCGGCCGTTGCTGTTATCATACACCTGCCACGTCGTCACCACCGGCCGGTACAGTTCGAGGAAGTTCCGCACGCTCCGGGTGTACCGCCTCCGCACCGTCTCGTCCGGGACGTGGTGCCCGCCGGCCCGGACCCGCCCCGCGACCCGCCGGATGGCCAGGTCGGCGCTGTCGAGCCAGTAGTAGAACAGGTGGGCGGTGTACCCGTCACGGCACAGCTCCGCGAGCCACCCGGCGTAGGTCCGGGCGGCCAGGGTCGTCTCGAACGCGAAGCTCCGGCGGGCGGCCGCCAGGTTCCGCAGGTGCTCGAGCATCACCCGGCCGGCGCGGACCGCCTCCGACTCCGGGTCGAAGGCGTTCAGCCCGCGGGCGATGGTGTCCGCGTTCACGAACACGGGATCCGCATCCCGACCCGCAGGATCGGGTCGGCGGACGAGGTCTTGCCGGCGCCGTTGATGCCGCCGAGGACGGCGACCTGCGGGCGGGGGGCGGGCTGTTGGGCGTCCACGGGCGGTCCTCGCGCGGCGGCCACAGCGTACCACGCCATCGGCCGGCGCGAAAGGCCTTGCGTCCCGGCCGGTACAGCAGGAACATATCCCGTCGCCACGTCAACCGGAGGTTCCCATGCCGGCCCGGACCGTCATCACCCTCGCCGCGGTTCTTGCCGCCCCTACCGCCCGCGCCGACGACTGGCCGCAGTGGATGGGGCCGAAGCGGGACAACGTCTGGCGCGAGGACGGCATCCTCGACAAGTTCCCGGCCGGCGGGCCGAAGGTCGTGTGGCGGACCCCGATCGCCGGCGGGTACGCCGGCCCGGCCGTCGCCGGCGGGCGGGTGTACGTCACCGACTACGTGACCGCCGCGAACGTGAAGGTCGAGAACTTCGACCGGAAGGAGTTCAGCGGGACCGAGCGGGTCTTGTGCCTCGACCAGAAGACCGGGGAGGTGAAGTGGAAGCATGAGTACCCGGTGAAGTACACCGTCAGCTACCCGGCCGGGCCGCGCTGCACCCCGCTCGTCCACGACGGCAAGGTGTACACCCTCGGGACCGAGGGGGACCTGTTCTGCTTCGAGGCCGGCGGCGACGCGGCCAAGGTCGTGTGGCAGAAGAACCTGCGGGAGGTGTACAAGACGAAGGCCGCCCTGTGGGGGTACGCCGCCCACCCGATGATCGACGGGAAGAAGCTGATCACGCTCGCCGGCGGGGAAGGCAGCCACCTGGTCGCGCTGGACAAGGACACCGGGAAGGAGGTCTGGAAGACCGGCACCCAGAAGGAGCAGGGGTACTGCCCGGTGCTGGTCACCGAGGCGGGCGGGAAGCGGCAGATGGTCGTCGGCGGGCCGCAGGCGGTCTACTCCGTGAACCCGGAGACGGGCGAGCAGTACTGGAGCGTCCCGTACACGTCCGACAGCGGGTCGGTCATCATGACCCCGGTGCGGTTCGGGGAGTACCTGTTCTTCGGCGGGTACAACGACAAGAACCTGCTCCTGAAACTGGCCGCCGACAAGCCGGGGGCGGAGAAGGTGTGGCAGAACAAGGCGGAGCACGGGGTGTCGCCGGTGAACGTCCAGCCGTTCTTGCAGGACGGGGTGCTGTACGGGTACGACGACACCGGGTGGATGTACGGGGTGGAGCTGCCGAGCGGGAAGCGGCTGTGGGAGGGGATGGGGCCGGTCGGCGGGGAGAAGCCGAAGGGGTCGGAGACGGCGTTCATCGTGAAGAACGGGGACCGGTTCTTCTTCTTCCCGGAGTCCGGGGACCTGGTGATCGGCAGGCTGACGCCGAAGGGGTACGAGGAGGTCGACCGGGCGAAGAAGGTGGTGGAGCAGACGAACGCGGCGTTCGGGCGGAAGGTGGTGTGGTGCGCCCCGGCGTTTGCGGACAAGAAGATGTACGTCCGGAACGACAAGGAGATCGTCTGCTTCGACCTGGCGAAGTGACGTCACCCGGCGGCGAGGAGCCGGAGCGTCACCGCGTCCGGCCCGCCGGGGAAGTACCGGTCGAGCAGCCGGTGGAACACCGACCCGGCCGGCGAGACGTGCGCGAACAGGGTGGCGCACGACCGCAGCTTCAGGTCGTCGGGCGACCCAAACACCTCGGCCGCCGACTTCCCCTCGACGCCCAGCGCCGCCTGGGCGCACTCGGCCAGCCGCGGCCCGAGGACGGGGTGGGCGAGGTACGCCGCGGCCTCGGCGGCGCTCTTGATCGCGTAGAACCGGGCGGTGAGGCTGGACCCGAGCCCGTCGAGTTGCGGGAAGACGAACCACATCCAGTGCGACCGCTTCCGCCCGGCCCGGACCTCGGCGAGGGCCGCCTCGTAACTGTCCGCCTGGGCCCGGACGAATCGCCCCAGGTCGTGCGGGTCGCCGGCCGGCATCGCACGCCCCCCATAGTTCCATCCGGGACGCCAGCCACAACACGAGTCTTCAGCCCGAAGGGCTGGGACAACGTAGCCCGGGGCAACGCCCCGGGTCCGGGGTGGCGGAAGGGCCGCAGCCTGTAGGGCTGCGACACAGGGGGGTCCCAGCCCTTCGGGCTGGGGGCGGTCGGGGCCGCCGACCCGGGGCGTTGCCCCGGGCTACGTTGTCCCAGCCCTTCGGGCTGAAGAACACCACCGGTCCGCGGCCCGCCGCCCCTCACAGCGCCTTGGCCGCCGCGTCCTCCTTCCGCTCCAACTCGTCGTCCAGCCGGGCCGACTCGGCGCCCTCCTTCTTCGACTGCCACCAGGCCCACCCGACCGCCAGGAGCGCCACCCCCGCCACCACCCCGCCGACCGCCGGGTTCCCCACCCCGTCCTTCAGGTTGTGCAGGATCACCAGCGGCAGGGCCAGCAGGGCGACCATGTTCATCACCTTGATCAGCGGGTTGATCGCCGGCCCCGACGTGTCCTTCAGCGGGTCCCCGACCGTGTCCCCCGTCACCGACGCCTTGTGCTTCTCGCTCCCCTTCCCGGTCTTCTCCGTCTTCGGCTCGTCCTCGATCATCTTCTTCGCGTTGTCCCACGCCCCGCCGGCGTTCGACATGAACACCGCCATCAGCTGCCCGCTCAGGATCATCCCGGCCAGGAAACCGCCGAGCGCGAACGGCCCCAGCAGGAACCCGACCACCAGCGGGGTGCCGATCGCCAGCAGCCCCGGCCCGATCAACTCTTTCTGCGCCGTCCCGGTGCAGATCCCGACCACCCGCCCGTAGTCCGGGGTCTTCCGCCCGGCCATGATGTCCGGGTCGTTGAACTGCCGCCGGCACTCGAACACGATCAGGTACGCGGCCCGCCCGACCGCCCGGATGGTCATCGCGCTGAACAGGAACGGGACCGCCCCGCCGATTAGCATCCCGATGAACACCAGCGGCTCCGCCACCGTCAGCTTCGACGCCCCGCTGGTGAAGTCGCCGATCAGGAGCTGGCCGATCTTCTCCTCGCTCCCGGTCACCAGAACCGCGATGAAGCTGGCGAACAGCGAGACCGCGGCGATCACCGCCGACCCGATCGCGATCCCCTTGGTGATCGCCTTCGTCGTGTTCCCGACCGCGTCCAGGTCGGCCAGCGCCTGCCGGGCCGTCTTGTTCTCCTCCGGGGACAGGTGGCCGGGGTCGCCGGGGCCGAGGTCGGCCCCGCCCGGCCCCTTGTTGAACGCCATCTCCCCGATCCCGTTCGCGTTGTCGGCGATCGGCCCGAACACGTCCATGCTGATCGTGTCCCCGGTCAGGGTGAGCATCCCGATCCCGCACATCGCCACCCCGAACGCCATGAACAGCAGGTGGTCCGGGTGGCCGACCAGGTACACCGACCCGAAGATCGCCGCGGCGATGATCAGCACCGCCCACACCGAGCTCTCCAGCCCCAGCGCCAGCCCGGAGATGATGTTCGTGGCGTGCCCGGTCCGGCTCGCCTTCACCACCTCCCGGACCGGGCCGTACTCGGTGCTCGTCCAGTACTCGGTGCACTTGTTCAGCAGCACCGCCAGCAGGATGCCGATCAGGCAGCAGAACGCGACCCGCACGTTCAGCCCGGGCGACAGCGGGACGTGGTACCGGACCTGGGCGAGCTGCAGCAGCGTCAGGTTGTACTTCGCCTCCTCGGGCAGGGCGTGCCCGTACTCGGCGAGCCGGGCGCGCTCCTCCGGCTTGAGGTCCGGGACGTCGAGCTTCGCCCCCGCCAGCTCCTCCCGCTTCGCCCCGTCGAGCTTCTGCCAGGCGGCCAGGGCGGCGGCCCGCCAGCCGTCCACCCGCTCCTCCAGCTTGCGGGCGGTCTCGGAGTACCGCTGCGGGCCGTTCCGCAGCTCCCGGAGCTTGGCCACCTCCTTCGCCACCGTCGTGTCGGCCGGCAGGGTCAGGCCGAGGGCGGACCGGAGCGCGGGCGTGTCGTACAGCTCCAGGTACATCCCCTTGTCGACCCCGCGCTCGACCACGTACGCGGCGTCGAACTGCAGGTACGCGGCCCCCAGCGCCAGGAACCCGACGGTGCTGATCGCGGCACTCCGCCAGAACCCCATGTTGATCGACCGCATCGCGGTCGAGGCGTTCCCGTCGGTCATCCCGCGGCCGACCAGGGCCGTCGAGATCATGCTCGCCACCACCCCGACCGCCTGCACCAGCAGGGGGAACAGCATCCCCTTGTACCCGAACGCGGCGTACCCGAGCATGACCGCGGCGACCATCGTCACCGAGTAGCTCTCGAACACGTCGGCCGCCATCCCGGCGCAGTCCCCGACGTTGTCGCCCACGTTGTCGGCGATCGTCGCGGCGTTCCGCGGGTCGTCCTCGGCCATGCTCTTCTCGACCTTCCCGACCAGGTCCGCGCCGACGTCCGCGGCCTTGGTGTAGATGCCGCCGCCGACCCGCATGAAGAGCGCGAGCAGCGACCCGCCGAACCCGTACCCGATCAGGATCTCGTAGGCGAGTTCGCCGAACACCAGCAGGATGAGCGCCCCGCCGAGCAGCCCCAGCCCGCAGGTGAACATGCCGGTGATGGTGCCGGTCTGGTACGCCAGCCGCATCGCCTCGCCGAAGCTCCGCCGGGCGGCGGCCGCGACCCGCAGGTTGCCGGCGGTGGCCAGCCGCATCCCGGTGAACCCGACGGCGGCGGAGAACAGGGCGCCCATGAAGAACGCCACCCCGCGGCCCAGGGCGATGGTCCGGAGTTCCGACTCCGAGTGCATCCCGGGCTCGAGCTGCCACGGCCACTTGCTGGCGACGATGGCCCCGGTGAGCAGCACGATGAGGACGCCGACGACGGTGAACTGGCGGCGGAGGTAGGCGTTGGCCCCGTCCCGGACGGCCTGGGCGACGGCCTGCATGGCCGGGGTGCCGGTGTCGGCGGCGTACACCCGGCGCATCAGGGCGAAGGCGTACCCGAGGCCGGCGGCGGCGACGACGAGGCAGCCGACGAGGCCGAGCTTCTCGCCGAGCCCGTAGTTGGCGGAGGCGAAGAACCCGAACGGCTCCCACCCGGCGCCGAACAGGGTGGCGGGGGCGGTGGGGGCGGTGGGGGCGGCGCCGAGGAGGCCGAGCGGGAGGGCGCAGGCGAGGGCGAGGAGCCAGGGGAGGTGTCGGCCGGGCGGTCGGGAGCGGCGGCGGGGCGGCATGGGTGGCGGTCCTGATGAACGGCGTAGCCCGGCGACACCCGTCGGGGGCGAGTCCGTCGCCCCGTCGGGTGTCAGGCCGGGCGGGAGGGATGCTTCGGTCGCGACGGCCGCTCCGCCGCAGAGAGGGGTAAGGATAGACCCGGGGTCCGGGCGCGTCCACCGGCGGCGGCCGGGCGGTCGTTGCGGCCGGGCGGGCGGTCCGGTATGCTCGGCGCGGCGGGCGACCGGGGACGCCAGCGATAACCGAGTCACCTGGTCTGGTTCGTCCCCGGTTCGGTCGCGGAGGGTGCCCGGGATGAGTCCTGCCCTTGAAGCGTTCTTCGCCGCCGAAGACCTCGACGACGTCCTGACCGCCCGCGGTAGTCTCGCCGCCCTCACACCGGAAGACGAGGCCGCGGTCCGTGCGGTCCTCAACGAGTGGCGGAACCCGCAGGCTGTCTCGAACCTCCTGCTCCACCCGGCCCTGATTCCCGACGACCTGCGGCTGTCCTCGCTGTTCCGGGGCCTGTACGAGGGGCCGGTGGCCTACTACGTCCTCGCCGCGGTCGTCGGCCTGGGAGGCCTCGACCCGGCCGTGCTGCCGGACGCCGATCGCCGGCGGGTGCTGGCCGTGTTGCTCGGGATCATGCGGGACACGACCGACGTCCTCGCTCAGCGGGCTTCGGTGTCGTTCGACGGGTTCACCTTACCGGAGGACGCCCCGCGAGTGTTCGCCCTGATGGGGCACGCGGACAGGACCGTCCGACACAACCTCCGGGCATGGCTGTTCCGCACGTTCCAGGGGGTCGGTGTCGAGCCGCTCGCCGTTGCCGGCCGCGCCAGCGGGGCGGGCGAGGACATGCAGCGGCAAGTGGTCGGGGAGTTCACGGAGTTCGTCGCCGATCCGCCACAGAGTTTCAAGAGTCCGCTGTTCCTCCTGTACGCCTACATCCCCAACCTGCGGGACGTCGAACAACCGGCCGGGCCAGGCGCCTGACCGCAGGCATCCGTTGGTGGACCGCCCGAGGGCCATGCCGTGAGCGACCACGCCCCATCCTCACTCCCCGTCGGGTTCCGCGACGTGGACGCGACCGCCCCCGACCAAATCCTCCGCTGTCTCGAACACATCCCAATGATGGAGGCCGGCCGGGCGTACAAGGCCCGCGCCCTCGAACTCCTCGCCCTCGCGCCGGGGGCGGCCCTCGACGTGGCCTGCGGCCTCGGCGACGACGTCGCCCGGATGAAGGCCGCCGGCGCCCGGGCCGTCGGCGCCGACCGCAGCCGGACGCTGATCGACACCGCCCGGTCGCGCCACCCCGGCTGCGAGTTCGCCGTCGCCGACGCCGACGCCCTGCCGTTCGCGGACGGGACGTTCGACGCGGTCCGGATCGATCGGTCGCTGCAACACATCGCCGACCCCGGCCGGGTCGTCCGGGAGATGGCCCGCGTCGCGCGCCCTGGCGCCGTGGTGCTGTGCGCCGAACCCGACTGGGGGACGTTCCTGATCGGCGGCCGCCACACTCCGGTGACCGAGCGGATCCAGCACGACTGGATCCGGACGTTCCGCAACCCGTGGATCGGCCGCGAGCTGTCGGGCCTGCTGGCAGACGCCGGGGTCGGCGACCGCCGGCAGGACGCGATCTGGCTACCCACCCGCGGGTTCGCCGAGTCGGACCTGTTGTTCGAGATCGACGCCAACGCCCGGCGGCTGTCGGCCGAACTCCCCGACGCCCTCCCGTGGCTCGACGAGTACCGCCGCGGCGAGGCGTATGCGGGCGTCCTGATTCTGATCTGCTGGGGCCGCAAGGGGTGACGGGCCACGGGGCCACACACGAGGAGGGCTTCGCACCATGAACCGAACCGGGTACGCGGCGGTCGCGGCGGCCGTCCTGGCGGCTTCGGTCACGGCGGACGAGCCGCCGGACTTCAAGCCGTGCGACTTCCCGCCGAGCACCGCCACCGCCGCGCTGACGATCACGGTCGGCGAGAAGGTGACCGTCGGCGGGCCGAAGTCGGCGAACTTCCTCCCGAACGAGTGGACGGACGTGTATGTCGTCCCGCACCGGACGTGGCGGGAGGGCGACCCGCTCAAGACCGACTTGGTCCGCCGCGTCCGGGTGAAGACGGACGCCAAGGGCGGCCTCCCGCTCACCGACCTGTGGGCCGCGGACAAGGCCGGGACGTTCGACATCGTCGTGGACTACGACGGGAACGGCAAGTTCTCGTACGCCCTGGACGCCCTCAGCGCGTTCGTTGTCCGCGAGAAGAAGTAGGGCCGCGCGGCGTCACCCGCCCCGGCCGGTGAACGACTTCTCGACGTCCACCCCGACCAGGTCGGACCACGCCGCGAGCAGCCGGCGGAACACCGGCCCGGGCCAGGCGTAGTCCCGCCCGCGCTTCCCGCTGGCGAACCGCCGCACGCCCGCCAGGCAAAAGCCCGTTCCGGCCAACATCACTTCGGACGCCCGGGTGACGCTGGGGTCCAACACCCCCCGCAGGTCGGGGTTGGCGAGCCCGCGCATGTCGAGCGGCGCGTAGTCGAACGGCACCCCGAGTACGCCGCAAAGTTCGCTCACGACCTTCACGCTGATGCTGTCGAGCACCGTACCGGAGTCGGCTCGGATCACCTCGCCCCCCGCCACGACGAGGACGCACCCGATCGCCGTGTCCCCGACCCCGTCGTGGCTCAGCACGACCGGCACCGCCCCGGGGCAGTGGAAGATGCTTTCCGGGTCGCTCAGCCCCTTCTCGGCGACGTGCCAGAACAGCCGGCTGCGGTGCTTCACCTCCGGGGGCAAGACGTCGGCGAACTTCGAGGCCTGGAACCCGGCCACCGCCAGCGTCACGCCGTCGGCGAAGAACCGGCGGTACCGGGCGACCGGGACCGGGTACGTCACCATGCCGAGGGTCGGCGGGCCGTTCGCGGCGTCGCCGAGGTAGAACCCGAGCGGGCCGGGGGTGGCGAACGTGACCAGTTGCAGCTCCCCGCCCGGCGGCAGCAGCCTCGCGTTGTGCCCCACCAACTCCTCGGCCGTCGCGGTCAGCTCCGCGTCGGTCGCGGCGAGGGGGACGTGGCAGGTGTCGCAGTCGCGGCGGAACCGGGCGAGGTGGTCCGGCCAGCGGAACAGCCGGTGCCGGAACGTGCGGGCGTTGTCGACGACCGTGGCCCCGGACACGAACCCGGCGTCGTGCAGCGGCAGGGCCGCCTCGGCGAACGGGAGGAGCCGGCCGTTGAGGGAGGCGAGCGGGGTGTTCATTCTGAGCGGGGGGCGTCAGCCCCCTGTGCCGGCCGGAACGGGACGACGATCTCGGGCCGCGGGTGCGGGAAGAAGTTCGCCAGCCCGTGCTTCTGGGCGAGCAGGACGTGGCTCGGCCCGACCAGCCGGCGGTGCCCCGGGCTCGCCACCGGGGACGCGGTCTCGATCCAGTCCCGGGCGTCGTCGGGGGGGATGCCGAGGGCGACGAGGTACAGCCACAGGGCGGTCGGCGACCGGTGCTGGCCGGCGAGGCAGTGGACGTAGACGTGTGAGCCGGGGTCCGCGGCGAGGCGGTGGAGGGTGTCGAGCAGTTCGACCGTGGTGGCGGGGGACAGCCGGCCGAAGTCGTCGAGCGGGACCCACGCCACCTCGCGGAACCCGGCGTCCCGCGGGAGGACGCCGGCCGCGTCCGACACGTTCAGGACGTGGGTGACCCCGGCCGCGAGGAGCGTGTCGGCGCGCTCCAGCGACGCGAACGGCCCGACCGACAGTACCCGCGTGACCCGGTACATGGTCACCCCGCCGCTTCGAACAGGACCACCGTGAAGTCGTCCGGGAACGTGCCGGACCCCGGCAGCCGGGCCGCCGCCTGCAGCGCCGCCAGCAACTCCTCGCCGCCGAGCCGCTTCGCCAGTTCGCGGACGCGCGGCCACCCGACGTACTTCCACACCCCGTCGGTCACCGCCAGCACCCGCCACGGGCGCACGAGTTCGGCCTCGAACGGCACGAACGTCGCCTCGCCCGACCCGACCGGCGGGTTCTTGGACTGGCGGGCGGTCAGTTCGGTCACCCTCCCCGACCCGCAGACCGCGAGGACGGCGCTGTCGCCGCACGACGCCCCGGAGACCGTGTACTCGAAGGCGGTGAACGCGGCGAGCGTCGTGAACCCGGCCTCGGGGTCGACCGCGACCGCGGCGTCGGCGCGGCCCAAGTCGTCCGAACCGGAGGCGGCGACGGTGTCGCACGCCAGCCGCGCGGCCCGCCCCCCGCCGGCGCGACTGCCCTGCCCGTCGGCGACGCAGACGAGCCGGCCGCCGTCCGGGAGTTCGCGGACGGCGAACGCGTCCTCATTCGCCGGGTGGCCGCCGGCCTCGGTGAAGGTGTGCGCGCGGATCACCCCGCCATTGTACCGCGGGGTCAGGCGGCCCGCGACACGGCCGCGGCCGGGAGAAGTGCGTCGATCACGTCCAGGGTGCGAGCCGTCGCCCCCTGCTGCCGGCGGACCAACTCCCGCGCCGCCGCCCCCATCCGCCGCCGCAACTCCGCGTCGGCGACCAGCCGGGCGAGTTCCGCCTCCAGCCCGGCCGCGTCCGCCACCATGACCGCCCCGCCGACTTCCACCAGCCGCCGGGCCGCGTCCCGGAAGTTCCACACGTGCGGGCCGAACACGCACGCCACCCCGTACCCGGCCGGCTCGATCATGCTCTGCCCGCCGCGCACCCCGTCGAGGCTCCCGCCGACGAACCCGACGTCCGCCAGCCCCCACGCCGCCCCGAGTTCGCCGACCGTGTCGAGCAGCACCACCGCCGGCATTTCGGCCAACGGCGCACCGACCCGCGACCGTCGGGCAAACGGCAGTCCCGATCGCTCGACCAGCCGGGCGACCTCCTCGAACCGGTCCGGGTGGCGCGGCACGAGGACCAGTCGCAGGTCGGGGAAGCGGGCGCGGAGCCGGCCGAACGCGGCGATGACGATCGACTCCTCGGGGGCGTGCGTGCTGCCGGCGAGGAGCACCGTCGCGCCGCCGCGCGCCAGCAGCGCCGCCAGCGCCCGCGTCTTCGGCCCGTCCCGGTCGCCCGCCGCCCCGTCGTACTTCACCGACCCGGTGACCACCACCTTCCCCGCCGGCACCCCGAGTTGTCGCAGCCGGTCCGCGTACTCCGGCTCCTGCGCCGCGAACCGGGCGACGTGGCGGAACAGCAGCCGGCGGGCGACCCCGGCGACCCGCCGCAGCCGGGCGAAACTCCGCGGGCTCAGCCGGGCGTTCGCTACCACCACCGGCACCTTCCTCCACCCGGCCGCCGCCAGGAAGTTCGGCCACAGTTCGCTCTCGGTCAGGACGACGAGCGACGGGTTGACCGCGTCGAGGGCGGCGGCGACGGCCCACGAGAAGTCGAACGGGAACGGGATGACAGGCAGGTCGGGGAACCGCCGGCGGGCCTCGGCGAGGCCGGTGTCGGTGGTGGCCGAGACGACGACGCGGACGTCGGGGCGTCGAGCGCGGAAGGCCGGGACGAGGGTGCCGAGGAGGTTCACTTCGCCGACGCTGACGGCGTGGAACCACACCGTCGGCTTGTGGGGCAGGCATTCCTGCCCGCCTCGGGCTGTGACGCGGCCGAGGAGCTTCGCGGCGAGGCCGCGGCGATACCGGCCGGTGGCGGCCGCCCGCCACAGGAGCCACGGCGACAGCACGGCGAGGGCGAGCAGGTAGACGAGGTCGAGCAGGAGCATGGGGAATCCGTTCCCGGGGCGGAGGGTGCGGCAGCATACCCCGGCGGCCCCGCTGTCGCAACGCGACCGGATCGGGTACACTACCGGTGTTTTCGGAGGTCGCCCGGATGTTCGAGGTGGTCGTGTTCCTCGCGTGCCGGCGGGCTTCGCCGGAAGGACCCCGCGGCCCGGGGGCGACGCTCCGCCTCCCGTACACCCTGGAAGGCGTGGGCTACGTGTTCCAGGTCGGCGACCCGGCCGCCGAGCCGCTGTTCGCCCTCGACGAGGTGTGGCTGTACCTGCGGTTCTTCCGGCGGCGCGGGACGGCCGCCGCCACCCGCCGGTTCGCCCTGAGCGTGTTCGCCCTCAACCCCGACGGCTCCGAGACCCGCGTCCCGCACCCGGCGGGGTCGGCGGCCCGGGTCCCGTTCGACCTGGGCGACGTGCCGTTCCCGGCCAACCAGCCGGTGGTCAGTTGGCCGTTCCCGGTCCGGCGCCTCTTGGTCCCGCGCCGCGGGCCGTACGAGTTCCGGCTGTTCGTCCGGCGGCGCAGGCCGACGTGGAAGGGGCGGCGGTGGGACCACGTCGGAAGCCATTTCGTCGCCGTGGAGTGAGGGCCATGTATCCCAACCCGAAGCCGAAGCCGCCGCTCCCGGGCGGCGAGTACACCCACGTCAGCGACCCCGGCACCCCCCCGCTCCCCCCGGGCGTCAAGACCGTCAACCTCATCCCGATCGGGGACGGCGGGCCGGGCACGCCGCTGCCGCCGGCCCGGCCGCGGCGGAAGCCGCTGCTGCCGACCGCGGACGAACTCGCCCGCCTGCCCAGGTCGGCCCGGGCCGCGTTCGCCTCCCGGTGCGTCGAACGGTCCTTGCCGGCGTTGCGACGGTTCGACCCCCTCATCGCGGACGGGCTCATCGCCGCCGAACGGGAAGCGGTCCTCGCCGCCGACGATCCGCGGGTCGCCGCTGACGTTGCCCTCCGGGCGGCCGAGATGATCCTCCGGGTCGCCTCCGACCCGCGCGACCTGCTGTCCCTCCGGTCGGACTTCGAGTGGGCTCGCGAACTGGTCGAGGAGAACGGCTGGACCGACGACACCCCAGTCCCGCCGGACGCCCTCGGCCCGCTGTGGCCGCCCGGCCGCGTCCCGGAATGGGCCCGGGACGCGAAGCGGCCGCGGGGGTGACCCCGCGGCCCGCGACGGGCGGCACACGGGGTGTGCCTGCTACTTCTTCGCCTCCAGCTTCATGTGGCAGTTCTTGTACTTCTTCCCGCTCCCGCACGGGCACGGGTCGTTCCGCCCCACCTTGTGCCCGACGTTCCGGATCGGCTCCGCCTTCTTCTCGCCCCCGCCGGCGTTCGTCTGCAGTTGGGCGTCCGCCGACTGCGCCTGCCGGGCCTGCAGCGCCGAGATCGCCGCCGCGTGCGACTCCCGCGCCCCCGCCCACATCGCCTCCCGCGCCTCCTCGTCCCCCACCTCCTCCACCCGGAACACCGCCTCCGTGATCCGGTCCCGCACCCCGTCCCACATCGCGTCGAACTCCTTCATCCCCTCGCGCTTAAAGACGATCTTGTAGTCTTCCTGCGCGTACCCCGCCAGCCGCGACCCGGACTTCAGGCTGTCCATCACCAAGAGGTGCGACTTCCACGACGAGTCCAGCTGCTCCAGCACCAGCCGCCGCTCCACCGAGTGCATCTCCGGCCGGTACTTCTGGTCGTACGCGTTCAAGAGCGCGTCCCGCGCGTCGTCCGGCGTCACCCCGGTCAGCCTCTCCGCCTCCAGCCCCAGCCCCAGCTCGGCCTTCGCCCACTCCACCAACTCCCGGGCGTCCTCCGCCTCGGCCCGCTTCGCCCCGCTGAACACCTCCGCCACCTTCGCGTCGATCTCCTCCACGTCCGCCGCCGGCACCGCCTTCGGGGCGATCTCCAGCAGCTTCTCCCGCAGCTTGCTCCGCGGCTCCGTCCGGACGAACTCCTCGGTCAGCCCGGCGTCCTCGACCGCCTTGAACGCCCCGGCGAAGAACCCGGCGTCCCCGGTCAGGGCGTCCGCCCCCCCGGCCCGCAGGGCCAGCGGCGTCCCGAGCCGCTGGGCCGCCCACTTGTACAGCCCGTCCCGGTCGTACCGCTGCCCCCCGGCCTGCGGCTTGTCCGCCATGAAGTTCTGCATCGCCACCCGGACCGGGAACTCGACGTCCTTCTGCCGGTACGCCGCCCGCACCTTCCCGTACAGGAAGTCGACCAACTCCGCCCCGCCCCGGGCCGTCACCTCCTCCACCGTCGCCTTCACCCCGAAGTGCTGCCGCAGCCAGTCGGCCAGCGCCTCCGCCCCGTACGTCCGGGACAGGAACCGCTCGCCCTCCGCCAGGTCCACCCCGCGGACCGCCGCCTCCGCCTTCCCGACCAGGAACTCGGTCATCGCCTCCGGGGCGACCTTCTTCAGGTCCTTCTCGGCGAACTTCAGCCCGTACTTCGCGTTCACCGCCCGGGTCAGTTCGGACCACTTCCAGTCCTTAGGGTCCTCGTCCGGGTTCAGGCTCTCCTCGACCATCCCCTGGATCGCCGTCGGCACCTCGTTCACCGCCCGCTCCAGGGCGTCCTTCCGGGCGTCCTCGAACCCGCCGCGGAACTCCCGCGGGTCGAACTCCACCCCGAGCCGGTTCCCGGCGAACTCGGCGAAGCTGGCCGGGCCGTAGTCGGTGTGGAGGAACTTCCCGGCCGCCTTCTCCACCTGCCCGCGGATCATCCGGAGGACCTCCGCCCGCGGGTTCCGCCCGTCCAGGATGTCCTGCCGCGCCCGGTAGATCCGCTTCCGCTGGTGGTCCATCACCTCGTCTTCTTCGAGCAGGCTCTTGCGGCTCTCGAAGTGCCACTCCTCGACCTTCTTCTGCGCCTTCTCGATCCGCCGGGTCACCATCCCGCTCTCGATCGCCTCCCCTTCCTGCATCCCGAGCCGGGTCAGCAGGTTCGACACCCACTCCCCGGCGAACATCCGCATCAGCGGGTCCTCCAGGGCCAGGAAGAACCGGCTGCTTCCCGGGTCCCCCTGCCGGCCGGCCCGGCCGCGGAGCTGGTTGTCGATCCGCCGGCTGTCGTGCCGCTCCGTCCCGACGATGTGCAGCCCGCCCATCTCCGCGACCTTCCGCCCCTCCTCCTTCATCTTCTCCTTCGCCTCGATCTCGCCGACCGTCTTCGTCCAGACGTCGTTCGGGACTTCGAGCCGGGTCGGGTACAGCGGCCGGCCGTCCGCGTCCTTGAGCTGCTTCAGCCGCGCCCAGGCGAGGGTCTCCGGGTTACCCCCGAGGATGATGTCGGTGCCCCGGCCGGCCATGTTGGTCGAGATGGTGACGGCGTTGATCCGCCCGGCCTGGGCGACGATCTCCGCCTCCCGCCCGACGTTCTCCGGCTTGGCGTTCAGGAGCTCGTGCCGCACCCCGCGCTTCTTCAGCATCGCCGACAGCTTCTCGCTCCGGTCCACGTCCTTGGTGCCGATCAGGACCGGCCGGCCACTCCGGTGCGTCTCCTCGATCTCGGCCAGGACGGCGTCCCACTTCTCCCGCTCGGTCCGGTACACCAGGTCCTTCTGCTCGACCCGGCGGAGCGGCTTGTTCGTCGGGATGCGGACCACGTCCAGCTTGTAGATCTTGTAGAACTCGTTCTCCTCGGTCTTGGCCGTCCCCGTCATCCCGCCGAGCTTCTTGTACATCTTGAAGAAGTTCTGCAGGGTGACGGTCGCCATCGTCTGCGTCTCCTGCTTGATCTGCACCCCGTCCTTGATGTGCTTCGCCTCGACCGCCTGGTGCAGCCCGTCCGACCACTGCCGGCCGTACATCGCCCGGCCGGTGTGGGTGTCGATGATGACGATGGACAGCTCGTTGTTCTCCCGGGCGTCCTTGTCGATCATGTAGTCGCGGTCGCGGTGGTACAGGTGGTGCGCCTTCAGCGAGTTGTCGATGAGGTGCGGCCACTCCATGTTGCCGGCGGTGTAGAAGCTCTCGACCCCGGCCAACTCCTCCGCCTTGCGGACCCCGGCGTCGGTCAGGTGGCAGGTCCGCTCCTTCTCCTTGATCTCGAAGTAGACGCCCTTCGGCGGCGGGTTCTGCGGGTCGACCTTCGACGGGTCGATCGGCCCGAGGGTGGTCAGGCCGTCGCCCTCGGTCCCGGTCGCCTTGACCTTGGTGCCCTCGGCGACGAGGTCCTTGCGGCCCTTCCGCTCCAGCTCGGTCAGCGCCCGGGCGACCTTGTCCGCCTCGGCGAACCGCTTGGCGTCGGAGAACGCCGGGCCGCTGATGATGAGCGGGGTCCGGGCCTCGTCGATCAGGATGTTGTCGACCTCGTCGATGATGGCGTAGTGGTGGCTCCGCTGCACCTGCCGGTAGTACGGGTGGAAGTTCGGGTCGTCGAACCGGGCGATCTTCATGTTGTCGCGCAGGTAGTCGAACCCGAACTCGCTGCTGGTCCCGTAGGTGATGTCGCACTCGTACGCCCGGCGGCGGTTCTCCGGGTCGATGTCGGACTGGATGTACGCGGCGGACACGCCCAGCGCGTTGTAGATCGGCAGCATCCACTCGCAGTCGCGGCGGGCCAGGTAGTCGTTCACGGTGACGACGTGGACGCCCTCGCCGGACAGGCAGTTCAGGTACGCCGGGAGGGTGGCGACGAGCGTCTTCCCCTCCCCGGTGACCATCTCGGCGATCGCCCCGTGCCCGGTCCCGTACCCGTGCAGCACCGCCCCGCCGACCATCTGCACGTCGTAGTGCCGCATCCCCTTGGTCCGCCGCCCCGCCTCCCGGACCGCGGCGAACGCCTCGGGTAGCAGCTGGTCGTACGTCTCGCCGGCCTTCAGCCGGGCCTGGAACTTCGGCGTCAGCCCCTTCAGCTCGTCGTCCGAGAGGGCCTGCATCCGGGGTTCGAGGGAGTTGATCTTGTCGAGCACCGACCCGGGGACGACGGTGTGGGCCTCGGCGTTCTTCGGGCGGAAGTACCCGAGGTTCTTCGCCGTCCGCTCGTCCGACGACCCGCCCATCATCCGGCTGATGAAGTTGACGAACCCCTGGGTGAACGAGCTGAACTTGTCTCCGACGCGGTCGAAGAACCCCGGCTCCATGCCGCCCTTCGCCCCCGCCCCCGTCCCCGCCTGGGTCACCTGGGTCGCCATGCTGTCCCCCTCGCCGACGGTCCGGCGCGCACCGGCACCACCGGGGCCTCCGGACCAAGGAGTTCACTGTAAGAATGCGGGAAAGGGGGGTCAATACGGACCGCCCGCAGCCCCGGCAAACGCGGCAAGCCCGGCAGAACCGGGCCCGACGGTAACCGGACGCCCCGGCGGGGGTTCCTCGCCGGGAAGGGGTGACCGGAACAACGTTTAGCCGCGACCCGAAGGGGAGCGCTCGCGCTCCCCTTCGGGTCGCGGCTAAACGGGCGCCGCGGTCACACCGGGTCGGCGGTCAGCTCGAGGAGCGTCTGGTCGGGGCAGGCGGCGTTGAACGTGAGGGTGATCAGGTGCGGGCCGGGGACGAACGGCCCGGGCAGGGCGGTGGCGAGCGGGCGGGGGAGGTACACCCGGTACCGGGCCCGGAACACCGGGTCCCCGCCCGACACCTCGGACGACTCCTCGACCGGCGGGACCCCGCGGAGCAGCCGCTCGACCAGCGGCCGCGACATCCCGGGGTGGAGCCGGTGGAACCCGCGGGACCGGCGGACCTCGGGCGGCAGCTGACTGTCGGCCGCGGCAGCGGCCGCGAACTCGGGCGCGTCCTCAGGGTCGGCCGCCGCCGGCGCGCCCCAGTGGGCCGCGTCGTAGGCGACCCAGGCGGCGAACCCGGCGGTGGCGGCCGCCAGGAGCAGGACCGGGTTCGACAGGCGGCTCGGGTTCGTCATGGGGTCGCTCCGCGGGGGCGGCGGTCGGCAATCAGACGACCACCCGCGGGGCACCTTAACACCGGGCCGGTGGGAGGGTGATGAGCCGCGGGTGGGAGAACGGTGAGTGTCGTCCGCCGCCCACAACGCCGCCCCGGCCGGCCGTGTTGGTAACGGCCGTGTCACGCCGGCCCGCCGCCGGCCCGAAGTGCCGCCCACAGGCCGAGTAACCCCGCCGCGACCGACCCCAGGACGTAGGCCGCGGCGAGGCCCGGCCGGCCGTTCTGAAGGAGTGTCACGGCTTCGTAACTAAACGTGGAGAAGGTGGTGAACCCGCCGCAGAAGCCGCTGCCGAGGAACAGGTACCAGGCGCGGCGGGACGGGTCCGGGTGGTTCAGGCAGACGGCGGCGACGAGCCCCAGCGCGACCGACCCGGACACGTTCACCAGGAACGTCGCCCACGGGAAGTCGGCCGGGCCGTGGAGGTGCGCGACGGCCCGGCCGAGCCAGTACCGGGCGTTCGCCCCGGCCCCGCCGCCGACCGCGAGCAGGGTGACCGGGTGGGTGAGGAGGTCGGACATGGTGGCGGGGTGGCGGGGTGGTGGGGCGGCGGTCTTCGTCTTACCACCACCTCGCAACCTCACCACCCCGCCACCCGACTACTTCCCCCCGGTCAGCGGCACGTCCGCCAGCACCACCGGCACCTCGACCGGCTTCGCGGCGGTGCCCCAGAAGGTGACCGCGGCCGGCGGGCCGATCTCGTCCCGCCCGGGGTGCAGTTCCAGCGTCAGACTCAGCACCACCCACCGGCCGCCCGGGTCGGACCGGGTCGCCCCGCCGCTCAGCCCGAGGACGAACGGCTTGCCGGCGGCGTCGGTCACCCGGAGGCCGTGGGCGGTGCCGTTCCCGAACCCGGCCCCCGCGCCCTTCACCCCCGGCAACTCGTCCCCGGCCGGGGCCGGGTGGACCGCCCTCGGGTCGAACGACAGTTCCACGGCCGCCACCCCCGCGCCCCGGCCCCGGGGGGCGGTGTACGTCACCGACAGCCCGACCCCACCCGTCCCGGCCGCGGTCGCCGGCTTGCCCGCCTCCAGCCCGTCCACCCGGCAGAGCGGCTCGACCCCGGTCCGGGCGGTGGCGAACACGGTCACCGCCAGCTCCTTCGCCGCCCGCGGGGCCGGCCCGTCCTTCTCCGCGGACTTCAGCCGGACGACCGCCTGCCGGGCGTTCGGGCGGAACGCCCCGGCCAGCTCGAACGCCGGCCCGGTGTCGCGGACCAGGGACGCGGACCCGTCCGGGTTGCGGACGAGGACCAAGCCGTCGGCCCCGACCGGCCCGCCCGGTCGGGCCTCCGCCGGCTCGGCCGCCAGCCGCCCGCCGGCCGGGTCGGTCGCCCGCACCACCTTCACCCCGGTCGTCGCCTCCCAGGTGAGCCGCGGCTCCGGCCAGACCTGGAACAGCGCCACCGGGCGGTCGCCGGCCGCGGCCAGCGGCAGCGCCTCGACCAGCACCGCCCCGTACACCCCGGCCGGCCGCCGCGGGGCGTCGCCGCGGTCCTCCAGGACCACCGCCTTGCGCGCGTCCGGGGCGACCCGCCCGCCTTTCGAGTAAGCCCGGCTGGTGTAGGGGGTCGCCCCGGGGGCCACGAACCCGCCGGACCCGGCCACCCGCAGCCGGCCGGCGTCGCACACCTTCAGCACCGCCTCCCAGAACGGCACCTTCCCGCCGGTCGAGACGGTCACCTTCCGCAGCTCCAGCTCTTCCGGCTTCGGCGCGGCTAGGACGACCTCGCACCCGGCCTGCTTGGACAGGTCGGCGAGGACGGCGTTGAGGTGCCGGTCGGCCGCGTCCAACTCGACCCGCGTCGGGGCCAGCGCCTTCTCGTTCGCCGCCCGCCGCTCGACCTTCCGCAGCACCTCAGCCGCCCGCCGGACGGTCTCGGGGTCCTCGGACCGGCACCCGGCCCGGAGGGCGTCGAGGGCCGGCGGTCCGATCTCCTCCAGCCGGCGGGTCGCCGCCTCCCGCTCGTGGTAGTCGGGGTGGTTCAGCCGGCCGACGAGCCGGGCCGGGTCGTCCGCGGCCGGCGGCTGGGCGGCCGCCGCGGCGGCGAGGAGCAGAGCGGGGATGGCGGCGGCACGCATGGGAGGCCCGGACGCGGGGCGGGTGGTGCGTCCAGGGTACCCGAAACGGAGCGGCCGGGGCAAGCGCCCCGGCCGGGTGGCGTTACAGTTCACCCCGTTTAGCCGCGACCCGAAGGGGAGCGCGAGCGCTCCCCTTCGGGTCGCGGCTAAACGTGTGGCGGCTCACCCCACGATCTTCTCGATCACCTTGCCCTCGCGGAACAGCTGGATCGGCCGGCCGGTCGGGGTCTGCAGCTCGGTCGCGGGATCGACGCCGAGCTGCCTGAAGATCGTGCTCGCCACGTCGTCCGGGGTGACCGGCTCGGTCGCCGGGGCCATGCCGCTGGCGTCGGTGCTGCCGTGGACGTACCCCCGCTTGAACCCGCCGCCGGCCAGCACCGCCGCCATCGACCGGGCCCAGTGGTCCCGGCCGGCGTTCTTGTTGACCTTCGGCGTCCGCCCGAACTCGCCGGCGCACATCACCACCGTGCTGTCCAAGAGCCCCCGCTCGTCGAGGTCGCGGACCAGGGCCGACAGGACGGAGTCGAGGGTCGGGGCGAGCCGGGTCTTGTGGGCGTTGAACGTCTGGCTGTGGGTGTCCCAGCTGCCGAAGCTGACGGTCGCGAACCGGACCCCGGCCTCGATCAGCCGGCGGGCCGCCAGCGCCCCCTGGCCGAACGGGGTGGCCCCGTACCGCTCCCGGTTCGCCGGCTTCTCGTCGGACAGGTCCAGGGCCTTCCGGGTCTTGTCGCTCTTCAGGATCTCCAGCGCCTGCTGGTGGAACGTGTCCAGCCCGTCCACCAGGTCGTTCGACCGGTCCAGCCCGGCGAACCCGGTGTCGAACTTGTTCAGCAGGGCGTCCCGCTTGGCCAGCTCCTCCAGGGTGAACGTGCCCTTCAGGGTCAGCCCGCGGACGCTGAACGCCGGCGCCTTGCCCCCGGCCCCGTCGCCCCGGCCGGCGGCCCCGTTCCCCTCGATCACGAACGGGTTGTACCCGGTCCCCAGGTACCCGGCGAGGCCGGCCGCCCCGCCCCGCAGGTCGCTGAACGTGACGTACGGCGGGACGCCCAGCTCGGTCCTCATCAGCTTCGCCGCCACCGACCCCATCGCCGGGTACTGCAGGGCCGCCGTCGGCTTGTTCCCGGTGGTCATGAACACCGTCGCCGGGCCGTGGCTCGGAATCGTGTGGTACAGCGACCGGACCAGGGTCAGCTTGTTCCCGACCTCGGCCGTCTTCGGCAGGGTCTCGGCGACCTGCATCCCGTCGGCGGTCGTGTTGATCGACTTGAACTCGCCGCGGATCCCCTCCGGGGCGTCCGGCTTGTTGTCCCACATGTCGATCGTCGCCGGGCCGCCGGCCAGCCACAGCAGGATCACGCCCTTGGCCTTCGGCCCCTTCCCGGCCAGGTCGCCCTTGTTCGCGGCCTTCGCCCGGGCCTCGGCGGCCAAGAGCGCCGGCAGGGACAGCCCGAGGGCCCCGGCCGAGCCGATGGAGAGGAAGTCGCGGCGGTGGAACCCCTCGCAGTCGGTCCGCGGCAGCGTGGACATGGCAGGCACTCCGGAAACGGGGACAGGTGGGAACGGGAACAGGTGGGATCGGGTCTCGGCTGAGCGGGGGGCGTCAGCCCCCTGTGGCGTCGGACCCCACAGGGGGCTGACGCCCCCCGCTCAGCGGGTCAGTGGTTCAGGATGAACTCCCGGGTGTTCACCAGCGCCCAGACGACGTCGGTGACGCCCTCGGCGCGGGTCTTCGCGGACTTCAGCGCGTCCACCGCCCCGGCCTTCTGCTCCGGGGTCGGCAGCCGGGTCAGGGTGGCGAGGAACAGCTCGTCGGCCAGCTCCTCGTTCGACAGCTTACTCTTCGCCAGGGCCGCCACCCGGCCCTTCGCGTCGGTGAACTTCGCCAGGATGCTCGCGTCGGTCATCCGGAACAGGGTCTGCGGCAGGGCCGGCTCGGCCGCCCGCTCGCAGTCGCACGCCGTCGTCCGCGGCGGCCGGCCGAAGATCCGCAGGGCGTACGCCAGGTTCGGGTTGGTGATCCGGCTCGACCCGACCTCCACCACCCGCGTCCCGGCCGGCACCCCGTCCGCCGGGGCGAACGTCTCGTCCACCCCCAGGGCCGAGTTCAGCACGTCCACCACCTGCTCGGCCATCAGCGGCCGGACGTAGGCGTGCGAGAAGTTGTTCTTGTCGAACTTGTTCGTGGGGTTGGTCGCGTAGTCGAGGCCGTACGTCCGGCTCAGCAGGACGTCCCGCTCCAGCTTGCGGAGGTCGTACCCGCCCTTGACGAAGGCGTCGGCCAGGGCGTCGAGCAGCCGGGCGTTGGTCGGCGGGTTGGCGAGGGAGAAGTCGTCCACCGGGTTGACCAGCCCGACCCCGAAGTAGTGGGCCCACACCCGGTTCACGAAGCTCCGGGCGAAGAACGGGTTGTCCGGGGCGGTCACCCAGTCGGCCAGCTTCGCCCGCGGGTCCTCCCCGGACTTCGCCGGGACCTCCGGGCCGCCGAGCGTCTTCGGGGTCGGGGCGGACCCGGTCGCCGGGTTCGGCCTCAGCCGGGTGGCGTTCGGGCTGACGAACAGCTCCCGGACCAGCAGGATCTGGTTGTTCCCGCCCTTCGGGGCGCCCTCCCGGCGGGCGGCGTTTTCCGCGTCGGCCAGCTTCTTCACGTCCGGGCTGCTGAACTGGTTGGCGGTGAAACTCACCTGGGTGAACAGGTTGGCGAACGCCCAGTACTCCTCCTGCGTCCACCGGTCGGTCGGGTGCTTGTGGCACTGGCAGCACTCCAGCCGCACCCCGAGGAACGCGGCCGCCACCTTCTCCCCCCACTGCTCCACCGGCACCACCGCCTGCCGCCGCCAGAACAGGTCGAGCGTCTTCTTCTCCGGGTAGTCGGTGGCGAACCCCTTGGCCGACTGCTCGTCCACCTTCTTCACCGCCGCCAGCCACTCCTCCGGGGCCCGCCCGTCCCGGCTCGTCGCCGTCAGGATGTCCCGGACCACCTGGTCGTACGGGGTGTTGTCCGCGACCCGCTTCCGCAGCCAGTCGTGCCACATCTGCGATCGCTTCGGCTGAGTCGCGACCGGGTTCTCCAGCGCCTGGGTGTTGTTCCCGGTGATGTCCGAGAGCTTGGTCGCCCACAGGGCGGCGTGCAGCGGGTGGGCCAAGAGCTTGTCGACCAGCTTCTCGCGCTTCTTCGGGTCCTTGTCCGCCAGGAACGCCCGGGCCTCCTCGGGGGTCGGGAGCTGGCCGAGGGTGTCGATGTACGCCCGGCGGAGGAAGGTCGCGTCGGGCGCCGGGTCGGACGGGACGACGTTCAAGAGCTTCAGCTTGGCGAACACCTCGCGGTCGACGTAGTTCGCCTCCGGGACGGCCGGGTACGGCCCCTTCCCGGGCGACGGGACCAGCACCCGGATCGCCTGCACGCTCCCGCGGTACAGCACGGTCAGCCCGGCGTCGCCCGGCTGCCGCGGGGCGAGCAGCCCGAGCGGGGTGAGGGAGGCGACCGCGTCGTCGGTGATCTTGAAGTCGCAGAACGGGGTGACGTCCTCGGCCGTCCCGTCGGCGAACGTGGCCGTCACCTTCACCTGCAGCGGCTTGTCGCCGGGGAGCAGGGCGAAGTCCTTCGGGGCGACCTCGAGCTTCGCGATCGCCCCGCTCCCGGGGGTCCACTTCGCCCCGGCCCGGACCCACTCCCGGAACGTGCGGTACACCCACGAGTCCTTGCCGAACCGCATCCCGCCGTCGTGGTACGTCTGCCCGGTCGCCTTCTGGAGGAACAGGCTCTCGTCCGGGCGGACGACGTTCACCCGCCGGCCGAGGTTGTCGCGGGTGAGGCCGGCAAAATCCGTGGCCGGCTCGTACCCGAACAGGGACAGGCGGAACCCGCCCTTCCCCTGGAACGACCCGTGGCAGCTGCCGGAGTTGCACCCGACCTTCGACACCAGCCCCATGATGTGCCGCTCGAAGTCGACGTCCTTCAGCGCCCCGCCGGTCGGCAGCGGGACCTCGGCGGCGGGCGCGGCGGTCGGCAGGGCGGCGCACGCGGCGAGGGCGTAGGCGAGGCGGCGGGCCGTGAGCATGGCAGCGCTCGGGTCTGGCGGGCCGGGGCGAGGCGGGGTCGGCGGGCGGGTCGGCGGAGGGCGGCGGGCCACCACATTAAACCGGCGGCCCGGGAGAAAGTTTCGCGTGGCCCGACTCCGGGTGCAAGAAGAAACCCGCTAAAAATCGCCCCGCCGTCTGAAACCCCGTCCCCGCCGGCGGAAACGCCCGGTCAACCGACCTTGAGCCGCCCCCCCGGCCGTGCCACCATTCCCACCCGCGTGGGGCGGGCACTCCTGCCTGCCCCACAACCTGAGACGGAGGTTGCCATGCGATCGCTCCCCCTCGCCGCCCTGTTCCTCCTCGTCCCCGCCGGCCGCGCCGACGACGCGGCCGACGCCCGGGCGGTCGTCGAGAAGGCGGCCAAGGCGCTCGGGTACAAGCCCGGCGACGCCCTCCCGGCGATGACCTGGAAGGAGAAAGGGACGTTCACCGGCGGCGGGTTCGACATGAAGTACACGAACGCGGCGGCGTTCCAGGGGCCGGACAAGATGCGGTTCGACATGAACACCGACCCGGGCGGGAAACTGGAGGCGGCCCTCGTCCTGGTCGCGAACGGGGACAAGGCGTGGGAGGCGATGGGCGGAAGAGCCCGCGACATGACCGGCGACAAGCTCGAGTACTTCCGGAACGAGGTGTACCAGATCTCCACCACCTCGGTCCTCCCGCTGCTGTCGGACACGGGGTACACGTTGGCGACGGCGGGGGAGAAGGACGTCGGCGGCAAGAAGGCGGTCGGGGTGAAGGTGACGCGGGAGAAGCGGCCGGACGTCACCATCTACTTCGACAACGACACCCACCTGCCGGTGAAGGCGGAGATGAAGGTGAAGGACGAGTTCCAGGGGTGGAAGGAGGTGCTGGATGAAGTGTACTTCGAGGACTACAAGGAGGCGGGCGGGAAGAAGGCGTTCGGGAAGATGCGGGTGGTGCGGGACGGGAAGCCGATGATCGAGTCGGTGCTGACGGACCGGAAGGAGGCCGGGAAGCTCGATCCGAAGCTGTTCGAGAAGCCGTGACCGTTGGTCAGCGAGCGGGGGGCGTCAGCCCCCTGATCCGGTGCGGCATCAGGGGGCTGACGCCCCCCGCTCGCCGTTCGGTCACGACGGGTACGGGACCGGCTCGCCGTGGATGTCCGCCAGGGCGTTCACGGCGGCCTTCAGCTCCGCCTCCTTCTTCGTCCGCCCCCAGGCGGCCGGGAACCGGTGGTCCTTCACCTGGGCGGCCACCTTGAACGACCGCTGGTGCTCCGGCCCCTGCTCGTCCAGGACCACGTACCGCGGGGTCCCGCCGTACTCCCGCTGGACGACCGTCTGGAGCTGCGACTTCGAGTTCGAGCTGACCGCGTCACTCCCGAGCCGGTCGAGCTCCGGGCCGACGAACCGGGCCACGAACGCCCGGGCCTCGTCCCACCCGCCGTCCAGGAACACCGCCGCCACCAGCGCCTCGTACACGTCGGCCAGCATGTTCGGCGGGATCGCCCCGTAGTGCCCGATCCCCTTCCCGAGGAACAGGAAGTCGCCCAGCCCCAGGTCCTGGCTGAACCGGGCGCACGTCTTCCGGCTGACGACCGCGGACTTGACTTTCGTCAGGTCGCCTTCCTGGTAGTCCGGGAACCGGGCGAACAGCAGCTCGCAGGTGACCAGCCCGAGGACGCTGTCCCCGAGGAACTCGAGCCGCTCGTTGGACGCCGCCCGGGTGTTCGCCCCGGACGTGTGGGTCAGCGCGGCCCGGAGCAGCTCCGGCCGGCGGAACCGGTACCCGATGGCGTCCTGGCACTCCTCGAGGACGGTCTGCTCGCGCGACGGGGTCAAGGTGTTGGGGGGAGGCATGATGGGGTGTCTGGGTCGGGCGGGCGCCGAGCGATGAATTGCCCAGAACTTACCACCGGACCCGGGCCGCGTCAACGCGGGCGGCCGGCCCGGCCGGCGGATTCGCCCTCACATGCGCGACCCGCGCGGGGCGGCGAACGCGGCCCTCCGCTCCGGCGCCACCGGCGGGCAGACGGCCGCGACCGCGTCCGCCACCTCGGCCGGGTCGGCCGGCCCGGTCAGGAACTCGGCCACCCCGAGGGCCAGGGCGTAGTCCCGGTGGGCGGCCGACGCGAGCGGGGACAGCAGCACCACCGGGACCCGCCCGTCCGACCGCTCCTTCGCCGCCCGGGCGAGCTGGAACCCGCTCGACCCCGGGAGCAGCACCCCGGCCACGACCGCGTCCGGGTGGTAGCGGACGAGCAGGTCGGCGGCTCGGCCCCCGTCCGCGGCGACGACGACGTGGTACCCGCGGCGGCGGAGGGCGGATTCGACCGCGGCGGCGAGGGCCGGGTCGGCGTCGGCGACGAGGACCGTGCGCGGCGGCATGGGTCACATCCTTGCGAGGGCCGGCCCGGGTCCGGGACGAATGCGGAGAAGGTACCGACACGGGGGCCGACCCGCAACCGCGATGTCGGGAAAAACCTGACTTGAGGGGAGGGCGGAACTGGGCACGCCCGGGAGTCATAAAATCGCCCCTGCCCGCACCCCGATCGCGACCCATGACCCCGACCGCCGACCCCCCCGCCGCCCGCGGGTTCCGGATGCCCGCCGAGTGGGAGCCGCACGCCGCCACCTGGCTGGCGTGGCCGCACCGCGAGTCCGACTGGCCCGGCAAGCTGCCGGCGATCCCGTGGGTGTACGCCGAGATCGTCAAGGCCGTCGCCGCCCGGGAGCGGGTGAACCTGGTCGTGCCGGACGCCACGTCCGGGTCCGCGGCCCTCGGCGTCCTGGCCCGGTCCGGGGCGGACGTGGCGAACGTCACCTGCTGGGAACTGCCGACCGACCGGTCGTGGGTCCGCGACTCCGGCCCGATCTTCGTCGTGGACGACCGCGGCGGCCGGGCGGTGCTCGACTGGCACTTCAACGCCTGGGCGAAGTACCCTGACTGGACCCGCGACGACCTGCTCCCGAAGTACGTCGCCGACGCCCACCGCCTCCCGCGGTGGCAGCCGCGGTGCCGGGATTGGCGGGTCGTGCTGGAGGGCGGCAGCATCGACGTGAACGGCCGCGGGGTGTTGCTCACGACGGAGGAGTGCCTGCTGAGCACGACGCAGCAACGGAACCCGCCGATGGACCGGGCCGACTACGAGCGGGTGTTCGCGGACTACCTCGGGGTGCGGAAGACGATCTGGCTCGGCCGCGGGGTGGCCGGCGACGACACCCACGGGCACGTCGACGACCTGGCCCGGTTCGTCAGCCCGACGACCGTGGTGACGGTGGTGGAAGAGAATCCGTCGGACGAGAACTACGGCCCGTTGCGGGAGAACCTGGAGCGGCTGGAGGCGTCGACCGACGCGGACGGCCGGCGGTTGGAGGTGGTGCGGCTGCCGATGCCGCGGCCGGTGGCGTTCGACGGGGTGCGGCTGCCGGCGAGCTACGCGAACTTCTACGTCGCGAACGGGGTGGTGATCGTGCCGACCTTCAACGACCCGGCCGACCGCCGGGCGCTGGGGATTCTCGCCGACCTGTTCCCGGGCCGGGAGGTGGTCGGCATCCACTGCGTCGACCTGGTGTGGGGCCTCGGCACGTTGCACTGCATGACGCAGCAGGAGCCGGCGGGCCCGTAGGGCCGGCTGTGCCGGCCGTCCTCCGCCCCGGCGGCCGGCACAGCCGGCCCTACGCCGGCGGGTCCTGCGGCAGCCTCGCCCCCAGCGCCAGCGCCGCCCCGGCGAGCGCGACCGTCACGACGCTCAGCAGCAGGCTCGCGAGGTGGACCGGGCCGAACAGGTCGCGCGCCGCCTGCCGCACGCCCGGGTCCGGGTCGTACCGCTGGAGCCGCAACTCGCTGACGTAATTCGACAGCGGGACCGCCACCACCAGCGTCAGCACCGCCGCCGCGATCAGGTACACCCGCCACCGGTGGACGCCCCCCAACTTCCACCACGCCAGCGCCGTGACCAGCGCCACCGCGCCGCACACCGCCTGCATCCCGAAGTACCGCGGGAACACCGGCCCGACCGCCGACCCGGCGAGGGCGCTCGCCAGCGCGTCCTTCCGCTCCGGCGGGGCGTCCGCCGGGATGATCGTCTCGCCGGCCGTCAGGTCGGACGGGCCGGCGCCCACCACCTCCTTGAACGACGCGAAGATGGCCGGGGCCGCCCCGAAGTTGAAGAACGCCGCCCCGCCGAACCACAGCCCGAGCGCGAGCAGGTGGACCGCCCGCAGCCACGCCCGCCGCCGCGGCCCGTCCGCCATCGACCGCGTCTCGGTGCCCGCCATGAGCCGCCCCACGTTCGCCCGGTGCTTCAGGACGACCAGCGCCGTCCCGATCAGAAGATACAGGGTGACCGGCCGGTGTGCCTCCCCGAGCGGGTCGGGGGTGCCGGCCAGCCGGGCGGCGACGAGGACGGCGACGGCCGCGAGCGACGCCAGCGACACCGTCCGCGACGCGAGCAGGACGACGGCCCAGGCCAGCACCGCGAGGGCCGCCGGCCCGGGCACCAGCACGAACACCGTCCCGGCCCCGGTGGCGACGCCCTTCCCGCCGCGGAACCCGAGGTACACCGGGAACAGGTGGCCGAGGAACGCCAGCGCCGCCGCCCCGACCCGCAGCACGTCGGGGTGTCCGAGCGCGACGTCGCCGCCCGGCGCGAGCTGGCGGGCGACCGGGACGGCCGCCGCGACCGGCACGACGCCCTTGAGGAAGTCGAGGACGAAGACGAGGACGCCGTAGGGGGTGCCGAGGACGCGGGCGGCGTTCGTCGCCCCGATGTTCCCGCTCCCGGCGGTGAACAGGTTCACGCCCCGGAGGCGGCCGACGACGTACCCGAACGGAACGGCGCCGGCGAGGTACGCGGCGGCGAGCACGAGGACGGCGGCCGTGGTCGGCGACATGCGGGGATTGTACCGACGAAGAATGGCCCGCAGATGACGCAGAGAAGACGCAGATGAAGCCAGATCAAGAAAACTGTCTGATCCGATTTCATCTGCGTCTTCTCTGCGTCATCTGCGGGCCATTGTCTTCCTCCACCTCACGCCGCCCGCTTCGCCCGCCGGGCGTCGGCGAACACGTTCAGCAGCGCCCGGTAGTGGTGTTCGAACGTCCACCGCGCCGCGGCCGCCCGGGCCGCCCCGGCCGCCTCCCGCAGAAACCCGCGGTCGGCCGCCCGGGCCAGCGCCGCGGCCAGCGCCGGGGCGTCGTGCGGGTCGGCGACGACCAGCCCGTCGTGCGGCGGGGTGAGCAGCTCGGCCGCCCCGTTGAACCGCGTGGTGACCACCGGCAGCCCGCACGCCAGGGCTTCGAGGGCGACCAGCGAGCACGGGTCGTAGAAGGTCGGGTGGACGAGCAGGTCGGCGGCGAAGTAGCAGTCCCGCGGGTCGGCCCGGTGGCCGACGAACGTCACCCGGTCCGCGACCCCGAGCCGCCGCGCCTGCCGCTCGTACCGGCCGAACTTCGGGTGCCCGACGACGACCAGCCGGTGCGGCCGACCCGGCGGGGCGAGCGCGAGGGCGTCGAGGAGCTGGGACAGCCCCTTGAGCCGGTAGTTCATTGCCACGAACAGGGCGACCGTGTCCCCGGGCGCGACGCCCCACCGCGACCGCTCCTCGTGCCGCCGCCGCGGCCGGTCGTCGGCCGCGAACCGGCCCGGGTCGATGGCGCTCCGCACCACCCGCACGGCTTCCGCCGGCACGCCGTAGAACTCCTCGAAGTGCCGGCGCACCATCTCGCTGTTCGCCACCACCAGCGGGCGGGCCGGGCCGAGGTACTGGCGGCGCTCCAGCCGGGCGAACGACCACGCCGCCGGGTCGAGCCACTTCCCGACCGCCGCCAGCGCCCGGGACACCGCCCCGGAATGCTTCCGCAGGTTGTGGGCGGCGCTGGCCGCGTGCAGCCCGCCCTGCGGGTACAGCACGTCCTGGCCCCACGTCTTGTCGAACCCGACGGTGACGTCGTGCGGCCGCCCGGCGAGGGCGGTTTCACAAGCCGCGGCGAACCGCCACGGGCGGAGGAACCGTGGCCCGGCCGGCGCCTCGACGCGGTGGAAGTGCGTCGCCGGCGGCAAGGCGGCCGGGTCCCACCGGGCGGCGTACAGGTGGACGGCGTGCCCGTCCCGGGCGAGCCGCCGGGCCAGGTCGCCGACGTACGTCTCGGCCCCGCCGCGGGCCGGCAGGACGCTCTCGTAGCACAGCCCCACATCCATGCGGGATCTCTCCGATCGCGGCCCGATCCGTCATCGTAGGGTGGGCCGAGCCGGCGCTTCGCCGGCGGGTCCCACCACCCACCACGCCCCACGGTGGGACTCGCCCGCAAAGCCGGGCTCGGCCCACCCTACTCGGCCGCCCGCCGCCGCGCGTGCCGCCGGTACAGCCGCCACTTCCACCGGACCAGCGGCAAAAGCCACCGCCCCGACCCGCCGGCGTACAGCCGCCAGAACCGCGCCCGGTCGCGGTCCGTCACCCCCGGCACGTCCGACGAGTACAGCAGTTGGGCCAGGTCCTTCGCCCGCCACCACGGGCCGGTCACCGGGTGCCGCGACAGGCGGTGCAGGTCGATCATCACCACCCGGTTCGCCCAGTGGGCGGGCAACGACCGCGTGAACGACTCCGGGACGTAGAAGTGGCAGAAGTACAGGTCCTTGTGGAACACCCGCCGGCGGTGTAACTCGCGGGCGAGCCGGGCCAACTCCGCGGTCAGCCCGCGCTTCCACCGGGTGAAGTCCGCCGCGGCGAGGCGCTCCGCGGCGAGCGGCACCGCCTCGTGCAGCGGCAGCATCCCGTACAGCTCCTCGACCGCCAGGAACCCCTGCAGCCGGAACCACGGGCCGACGAACTGCCCGGCGGCGACCGGCCGGGGGACCGGGAAGCCTTCGGCGGCGGCCCACGTCAGGCGCTGCCACTCTTGCAGCCCCGGCGACCACGCCCGGTCGGGGAACAGCGTCGCCAGCAGCCCGCGCCACCGCGGCAGCCGGTAGTGCCGCTTCAGGTACACCCACAGCCCGCCGGCGAACACCCGCCGGCCGATCGACCGCCCCTGCTTCTCGTGCAGCCGGTCGGTCACCGGCTCGGTCATCACGCGGTCTTCCCACCCGGGGCCGGCGGCCCGGTCCCAGTCGGCCGCCCGGCGGAGCAGCCGGACCCCGCCGCGGAGCCGCCGCCACAGCGACGACACCGGGTCGCCGACCGCCGGGGCCAGCCGGGACAGCCCGCTCGACGCCGGGGATGGTGTGTGTTTCTCCATTATCCCACCGCCACCGGTCGGACCCCGCCGAGCGCCGCGGCCAGCCGGCGGTGGTCGGCCGCGCGGTCGGCGGGGGTGAGGCGGCGGACGATGCGGACCCGCGCCGCGTCCCGGACGCTCACCCCGGACTCGCCCAGCCCGAACGCCGCGTGCGGGTCGCCGACCGGCCGGCACCCGGCGTCGTGGAGCCGGCCCAGGCACCGCCGCACGAGTTCCGCCGTCTGCTCGTCCGGGTCGGGCGGCACGGGGACGTCCGGCGGGGTGTGGAGGGCGAACCAGTCGCACCCGAACGGCCCGGTCAGCCGCTGCCCGAAGGCGAGCAGCCGCGGGGCCGGGACGCCGTACCGGTCGAGGTGGAACAGCACCCGGCCGAGCGTCACCCCCGGCGACCGCCACGGCCGCCCGCGGAGCCGCGCCCGCAGCCGCCCGAGCGGCGCGACCGCCCGCCCGCGGACCAGCACCGCCGCCCGGCCGTCCGGAAGCCTGACGTCGAGCGTGCCCGGCTCGCACCCGTAGAACGGCGCCGCGACCGCCGGCCGCGGCCAGTCCGCCGCCAACTCCGGGATCACGCACACCTGTTCGCCGGCGAGCCACACGAGCCGCTGGGCCGGGCCGCCGGATTGCCGTTGGTCGCGGACCGACCGCCGCTTCCGCTGCCCGTCCGCCTCGCGCTCGACCCGCCGGGCGAGGTCCGAGAACCGCCCGCCCACCGCGCCGGTGCGGCGGGCGTGCCGCAGGGCCGCCCACAGCACCCGCAGCCGCTCGCGGGTCGTCGCCAGCCTGTCGGCGACGGAGGCGTGCAGCGCCGCCAGCGCCCGTACCCGGTCGGCGGCCGCGACCGCCGGCGCCCGCCGGGCGGACGGCCAGTCGATGACCGTGACCGTCCCGGCGGGGTTCACCAGGACGTGCTTGGCGACCAGGTCCGGGGTGGTGAGCCCGGCCGCGTGGAACGCCGCCGCCGCCCCGCCCACCCGGGCCGCCAGCGCCCGCCGGGCTTCCGGTGACAGCCCGGTGTCGCCGAGGGCGTGCCGCAGGTCCGCCGCGCCGGCGACTTCTTCCACGAGGAGGAACGCCCGGCCGCGGCCGTCCTCCCCGGCGGCCGCCCACCGCGGCCCGGACAGCCCGCCCGCCTCCAGTTCCCGCAGCACCGCCGCCTCCCGGGCCGACCGCGACGCCCACCCGAACCCGGCCCGCCGGTTCCGCAGCCGCTCGCGCCACCCGACCGCGTGCTCCCGCTTCAGGTAGAAGGCCGGGCCGCCGGGCAGTTCGATCCGGGCGACGTGCCGGTCCGGGTGCCCGCCGACGACCTCGCCCGGGAGGTCGAGGAACGCGGCGGCGGTGTCGAGGCCGAGGGCCGCGAACCGGGCCGCGAACGCGGGGTTCACCTCCACCCACCCGAGGTCACGCGGCACGGCGCACCCCGCTTTCCGCGAGCAGCCGGGCCGCGGCGGCGAACGCCTCGGCCGGGGTGATGTCGCGCATGCACCGGTGGTGGCCGAGCGGGCAGACCCGCTGCTGGCACGGGCCGCACGGCACCGGCGTCCGCAGGTGGACGGCCGCCGCGTAGTCCGTCTCGGTCCACGCGACGTGGGTCGGGCCGAACAGGGTGACGACCGGCCGGCCGAACGCGGCGGCGAAGTGCCGCGGCCCGCTGTCGGTGGTGACCAGCAGGTCGGCCCGGCGGACGACCGCCTTCGTCAGCCCGAGTGACAGCGGCGTGTCACTCAGCGGGACGACGTGCGGGCTGCGGGCGGCGTCGGCGATCGCCCGGGCGGCCGCCCGCTCCCCGGGGCCGCACAAGACGACCGCCGCGCACCCGAGCCGGGCGGTCAGCGACCGGGCGAGGTCGGCGAACGACGCCGCCGGCCAGTGCTTCGCCGCCCCGAACGCCGCCCCCGGGTTCAGCGCCACCACCCGCGGGTACCGCCGCAGCCCGAACCGCTCCCACACGGCGTCCGCGGCGGCCTCGTCGGTTGGGGTGGTGAACAGTTCCATCCGGTGGCCGGGGTCGGCGACCCCGAGGGCCGCGGCGAGGCGGTTGTAGTCGTCGATCACCGGCGCCGGGACGAACCGGCCGCGGGCATCGGTGGCGTGGTGCAACCGGTCAGTGAGGAGGAAGCCGCGGCCGTACCGGGCGAACCCGACCACCCGCCGGCACCCGCCGAGCCGGGCCGCGAGCGCCGCCCGGAACGAGTTCGGGAACAGCACCGCGGCGTCCGGGCGGAGTTCGCGGAGCCGCCGGGCGACGCCGAGCAGCCGCTGCGGCCGCGGGCCGCGCTTGTCGAACGGGACGACCTCGCGGAACCACGGCGCCCCGGCGAGGACGTCGGCGACGTACGGCTTGCACACCGCGACCAGGTCGGCGGCCGGGAACGCCGCCCGGACGGCGCGGACCGCCGGCGTGGCCATCACCACGTCGCCGACCCAGTTCGGCAGGAGCAGCGCGATCCGGTTCATCCCCGAGCCCGCCTCCGACGCCCGGGCCGCCACGGAGGGCGGCCCCTACCCACCCGGCCGGTAGGGGCCGCCCTCCGTGGCGGCCCGTTCCACTCAGGCCGCCTTCATCCGGTCGATCAGGTCCGTGCTCGAGAACCCGTCCCGCAGGCCGGCGAGGTGGACCCGCCCGCCGTACCCCTCCACGAACTCGGCCCCGACCACCTCCCCCTTGCGGTAGTCCGCCCCCTTCACCAGCACGTCCGGCCGGACGGCCCGGATCAGGGCGAGGGGCGTGGGGTCGGCAAAGATCGAGACGTGGTCCACGTCCTGCAGCCCGGCGAGCACGAGGGCGCGGGCCTCGACCGGGTTCAGCGGCCGGGCCGGCCCCTTCAACTGGCGGACGCTCGCGTCGCTGTTCAGCCCGACGACGAGGCAGTCCGCCTGCCGCCGGGCCTCGGCGAGGTACTGGACGTGGCCGGCGTGGAGGACGTCGAAGCAGCCGTTGGTGAACGCCACCCGCTGCCCGGCGGCGCGGCGGCGGTCGAGGTCGGCGAGGAGCTGCGGGAGGCCCACGACCTTGGCCGCCCCCGGGGTGCGGTCGGCGGCCCGGAACGGGGCGTGGAGCAGGTCGGCGAGGATCTCGTCGCGGGTGACGGTCGCCACCCCGATCTTCTCTACCTCCAGCCCGCCGGCGACGTTCGCGAGTCGGATGGCCGCGTCGTAGTCGGCCCCGGCGGCGAGCGCCAGCCCGAGGGCGGCCATCACCATGTCGCCGGCCCCGGTGATGTCGTACACCTGCCGCGGCCGCGTCGGGAACACGGCCGAGCGGCCGTCGCGGTGGGCCAGCGCGATCCCGTCCTTGTCGAGGGTGACGAGGCCGGCCTCCAGCCCGAGGCGGTCGCGCAGCTCGGCGGCGGCGGCGAGGGCGTGCTCGTGGGTGGTGATCGCCCGGCCGGTCGCCAAGCCGGCTTCGAGGCGGTTCGGGGTGACGGCCGAGCACCCGGCGTACTTCCCGTAGTCGCCGCCGCGGGTCGGGTCGGCGATGACGCGGACGCCCCGGGCCTTCGCCGCCGCCACCACCTTGGCCAGAACGGGAGGCGTGCAGACGCCCTTGTCGTAGTCGCTGACGAGCACCACGTCGGCGTCGCGGACCAGTGCCGCCGCGGCGGCCGCCATCTCGCGCTCGGCCTCGCCGGACACCGGGTCGCGGCACTCGTAATCGACGCGGATCATCTGCTGCGGGTGGCGGTCCTGCGCCCGGCCGATGTACCGCTCCTTGACCGTGGTCGGACGGGCCGGGTCGGCGGTCACGCCGGCGGCGTCGATCCCGAGGTCGGTGAGGAGTTGGCGGGCGCGGAGGCCGTCGGCGTCCCGGCCGACGACCCCGACGACGCTCGTCCGCGCGCCGAGCGCCTGGAGCATGGTGGCGACACTGCTCGCGCCGCCGAGGCGTTCCTCGCGGGCGTCGGCGCGGAGGAGCACGACCGGGGCCTCCTGGCTGATCCGGTCGGCGTTCCCCCAGACGTACCGGTCGAGCATCACGTCCCCGACGACGAGCGCGCGGGGCCGGCCGAGTCGCGGGACGAGGTCGATGAGGTCGGCGGACATCCGTGCCTCGTCTGGTGGCACAGGTCTCCCGACCTGTGCGGGCGACACAGGTCGGGAGACCTGTGCCACAAAACCGGTGCCGTTACCCCGCCGCCGGGGCGACCCGCCGCAGGGCGGCGTCGAACCCGTCCTGCCCGTCCCGGAACGCCAGCCCGACCCGCACCGCACGGAGCGGCCGGCCGCCGAGGTCCGGAACCCGCAGCTTCACCCAGTCCTTCTGCGTCGTCAGCACCGGCGCCCCGGGCGGCAGCGCGGCCGCCCACCGGGCGAGGTCGTCCACGTCGGGCCGGGTGTACGGGTGGTGGTCGGGGAACGCCCGGAACTCGACGACCGCCGCCCCGAGCTGTTCCAGCGTCCGCCGGAACGCGAGGGGGTTGCCGATCCCGCAGAACCCGCCGACCGCCCGCCCGTTCACCGCCGCCACCGGTTCCGGTTCGTCGCCGCCGATCAGTTCCGTCGGGCGGTGCTCGGTGACGGCGACCGGCGTCCCGGAGAACCGGCGGTCGAGCCACCCGCGCAGTACGTCCACCTCGCCGGCCGGCACCTGGTCGCACCGCGTCAGCACCACCGCTCCGGCCCGCCGCAGGCTACCGGCCCCTTCCCGCAGGGTGCCGCGCGGGAACGAGTAGTCCCGCTGCGGCGGGCGGGTCGCGTCGATCAGCACGACGTCGAGGTCCCGGTGCAGCCGGCGGTGCTGGAACCCGTCGTCGAGGACGAGCAACTCGCTCTCCAACTCCTCCACCGCCCGCCCGGCGGCGGCCGCCCGGTCCGGGTCCTGCAGGTGCGGCACGTCCGGCAGGTTCTCCTCCAGCACCATCGCCTCGTCGTTCCGCCCGGCCTCACTCCCGTACCCGCGGCTCAGCACCGCCACCCGAACCCCGAGGCCGCGGTAGAACCCGGCGACGTACTCGACGCACGGCGTCTTCCCGGTCCCGCCGAGGGTGAGGTTGCCGACGCTGACCACCGGCACCGCCGCCCGGTGGACCGTCTTCCACCCGCGGTCGAACGCCCGGTTGCGGGCCCACGCCCCGAGGCCGTAGGGCCAGCTCGCGAGCCGCAGCCCGGCGCGGGCGGCGGCGGCGAGCGGGCCGCGCCGGTCCCCGCGGATCAGGGCGTGCCACGCGTGCTCCACGGGCTCCTCGGTCGGCTGGCCGGGCGGAGTGTAGCGGGGGCGGGGAAGGTCTGTCAACCGCGATGGCCGGGGGCGAACCCGTGCAGGTAGACGTCCTCGCCGGACGCTTCGGACGTGAACTCGGCCAGCCGGAGGGCGTCGGCCATCGCGGCGGCCCCCGCCCCGCCGACCGGCGGGACGGCGGCCGCCCCGCCGACCACCTTCGGGGCGACGAAGACGTGGAACTCGTCGGCCGCCCGGGCGTCGAGCACCGATCCGAGGAGCCCGGCCCCGCCCTCGACCAGCACGTTCGTGAACCGCCGCCGGCCGAGGTCCGCGAGCACCGCGTCGGGTGACAGCCCGGTGTCATCGGGCGGCAGTGCGACGACCTCGGCCCCGTCCGCGGCCCAGCCGGCGAGCTTCCCCTCGTTCCCGGCGGCGACGTACACGATCACGGGCACCTCGCGGGCGGTCGCCCGCAGTTGGCACCGCTCCGGGAGGACGCCGGACGCCGACACCACCACCCGGGCCGGCACCCGCGGCCCGGGCGGGCGGGCGGTCAAGAGTGGGTCGTCGGCGGCGACGGTGCCGCGGCCGACCAAGATGGCGTCGAGCCGGCCGCGCAGCTCGTGGACACGCCGCCGCGACTCCTCGCCGCTGACCCACCGCGAGTCGCCGGTGCGGGTGGCGATCCGGCCGTCGAGGGTCATCGCCCACTTCGCGTGGACCCACGGCCGGCCGGTGCGGAGCAATTTCAGGTACGGGGCGTTCAGCCGCCGGGCGTCGGCCTCGCACACCCCGACGTGAACCTCCAGCCCGGCGTCGCGGAGGATCGCCAGCCCGCCGCCGGCGACGCGCGGGAACGGGTCGGCCATCGCCGCGACCACCCGCCGCACCCCGGCCCGCAGCACGGCATCGGTGCATGGGGGTGTCTTCCCGTGGTGGCAGCACGGCTCCAGCGTGACAACCAGCGTCCCGCCGCGGGCCGCGTCCCCGGCGGCTTCCAGCGCGAACGCCTCCGCGTGCGGCCCGCCGAACCGCTGGTGCCACCCCTCGCCCACGGCGTTCCCGGCCGCGTCGAGCACGACCGCCCCGACCATCGGGTTCGGTTCCACAAACCCGCGGCCACGGGCGGCCAGCGCAAGGGCGTGATGCATGTGGCGTTCGAGATCACTGACGGGATTCATGACGGGGGCCGCGAAAAGAAATCGGATTTGGTGCGAACCCGTGTGTGTGTGGTGCGTCTATGGTGGTGTACACGGCGAGCGGGTGACAACCACCCGCCGCGAGTGAGACGAACAGCAACGAGACCCCGACCTTACCATGACCCGGTTGCACGCGAGCAGTGATCTTCGCCTGACGGCTGCCGGCCTCGCCGGCACGGTCGTCGCGAAGAGCCTCCGCCTCGCGGGTGAAGGGCGCGGGTATTGGGATACCGACGGGTGACCCTCTGAGCCAGTCGCGGGAACCGCGAGCCGGCCGGGGGTCCAAGCTAGACCCCCGGCCGGCTCTCTTTTGTCGGCGGAGTCGACGACGCCCCGTTCGACTTCCGGTGAGGTCGGCGGTCTTTCAAGCCGCTCAGGCGGGTTCGACCCCCGCACGGGGTACTGTCCGGAGTGTGAGACAACACGGTCCCGCGGGCCAGTGGAGTGGCCGCCTCTCTGTCCAAGAGGAAATCGGGGGTTCGAATCCCCTCGGGACCGCTGCGGAAGTGTGGCCGACGCCGGAAAGGCACCCGTCTCTTAAACGGGATCATGTGGGTTCGACCCCCACCGCTTCCACTGTTGGTGTGATGCGTCCGTGGTGTAGCAGCAACATGCCGCCCTCCCACGACGGCGACGCGGGCGCGATCCCCGCCGGACGCTCTGGATGGATGTGCCGCGCCCATGATGTAACGGCGGCCTGTCGCCTTGCCAAGGCGGACGTGTGGGTTCGACTCCCACTGGGCGCTCTGTCGGAGTGTGACGACGCCCCCGTGTTGTAGCGGGAGCCTGCCGTCTTGGTATGGCGGAAGCGTGGGTTCGATTCCCACCGGGGGCTCTGAATCGTGGGCAGTGGGGAGTGGACAGTGGGCAGACACAGGCAACGGCTCGGTTCTTTCTGACCACTGTCCACTCCCCACTGCCCACTCCGAGCGGCACGGTGCGCAAACCGGTATCGCGGCCGGGCTCAAACCCTGGTGAGTGTGGGTTCGACTCCCACCCGTGCCACTCCCCTCGGGGACGCCTTCGGACGTGCGGTGGTCCGCCGGGCCGCCTGTAAAGCGGCCGCCCCTCGCGGGCAATGTGGGTTCGATTCCCACCCGGGGCACTGTGTGACAACGGCCCGTTCGTCCAACGGCTCAGGACGGCAGGTTCTCAACCTGCAAACGGGGGTTCGATTCCCCCACGGGTCACTGGTTCGTCATGGTGATGTAGACCAACGGCAGGAGTCGCTCCGCTCAGAACGGAGAATGTGTGGGTTCGAATCCCACCGTCACCACTGTGATGATGATTGCAGACGGGCCGGCGCCCGTCCGGGCCTCATAAGCCTGGGGGCCGGGTTCGACTCCCGGGTCTGCAACTTGCGGGCGGGCTGGCGCCCAGCCGGGTCTCATACGCCCGGCGGCCGGGTTCGATCCCCGGGCTCCGCAACTGTTCGAGACGACCGGGTAGGCCAACCGGTAGAGCCGGCAGGTCGAGAGCCTGTCCCGTGTGGGTTCGACTCCCACCCCGGTCACTGCGGCGGGTGCCGCGAATGGGATCGCTCGCGGGCGGGAGCTGTGCCTTGCAAGCACGGCGTCGGGGTTCGACTCCCCGCGGTTCCACTGGGCGGGGTGCCGGGTCCGAGCAGAGGTCCGGCCGACTGGGGTTCGCGCCCGCACCCCGCCCGACACGGAAGGGACCCGGATACGGCTGGCCGGGCCACACTGCTAACGTGAGCGCCCGCAAGGGCGTGAGGGTTCGAATCCCTCCCCTTCCGCCTCTGATCCCGTGGCCCAGCGGCGACGGCGCCTCCCTGACACGGAGGAGAGCGGTGGTTCGAGTCCACCCGGGATCACTCCGGCCGACCGGCCGGGATTGACGCGGCATGTGGTGTAGCGGTTTCGCACGCGGCGCTGTGAACGCCGAGGTGAGGGGTTCGACTCCCCCCGCGCCGCCTGGAACGAACCCCCGGTCCGCCCGGGGTCGCGGGATCGACACACACAGAGGGATGCTCCTGGGAGGGCACGCGGTCTCCAAAGCCGCTTCACAGGGTTCGAATCCTTGTCCCTCTGCTCACGCCGGCGTGGCACGACCCCCCAGCAAGGCACCGAGCTCGTACCTCGGCTCATGCGGGTGCGAACCCCGCCGCCGGCCCTCCACCCGCAGGTCCGTTCCGGCCGGGTTTGTCACATTTCTCGCGCCCGACAGACCGCCCTTTCAGTATCCTGTCCGCTCGACAATCCGGCCGGAGGGCCGGCCCCGCGAGCCGACAGGTGCCCCCCGACATGATGGACTTCGCCGACGCCCGCCGGGCCGCGGTGGTGCTCGCCGCCCTGGCCGAGCCGACCCGCCTCCGCGTCCTGTTCCACCTGGCCCGCGCCCCGCACCACGTCGGCCGGCTGGCCGAGCTCGTCGGCACCCCGATGGTCAACATGTCCCACCACCTCGGGGTGATGCGGCAGGCGGGGTTGGTGGAGGATGAAAAGGACGGGCGGCGGGTGGTGTACCGGTTCCGCCCGGAGGTGTTCGCGGCCGGGGACGGGGCCGAGACCCTCGGGGTGCTGACCGTCGGCCCGTTCCGGGTGGTGGTCCGGGCGAACGGGGAGGCGCCGGCCACCGCGAGGCCGAAGCGGAAGCCGCCCGCGAAGCCGAAGAAGTGAGAGTGGCCCGCTCGCGGAGCGAGCGGGGCCGGCGAAGACCGCTCGCGGAGCGAGCGGGCCACTCTCGGGCCGTATGATGCCGGGATGGGACACGGACCCGCCGGCGGGCCGGCCTGGCGGGCGGTCCTGGCCCTCGCCCTGCCGGCCCTCGCCCAGCAGTACCTCCACCTCCTCGTCGGGCTGTCCGACCAGTACCTCGCCGGCCACTTCCGGGTCGCCGACCCCGCCGCCCGCGAGGCGTACCTGTCCGCCCTCACCACCGCCGGGTACCTGTACTGGTTCGTGTCCAGCTACACCGTGGTGGTGAGCGTCGGGGCGACCGCCCTGGTCGCCCGGTTCGTCGGGGCCGGGGACACCGCCCTCGCCCGCCGGGCGACCGGGCAGGCCGTCCTCCTGGGGGCCGTGTTCGGGGCGGTCGGGTCGGCCGCCGGGCTGCTCGGGCTGCCGGCCCTGGTCGACGCCCTGCGGCTGACTGGCGACGCGGCCCGGTACTCGGCCGAGTTCCTCACCCCGCTCGCCGCCCTGCTCACCTTCCAGATCGTCGAGTCGGCGTGCGCCGCCTGCCTGGCCGGGGCGGGCGACACCCGGACCGGGCTGAAGGTGCTCGGCCTCGTCGCCGTGCTGAACGTGCCGCTGGCGTGGGGGCTGTGCTTCGGGGTCGGGCCGTGGGGCGGGTTCGGGTTCGTCGGGATCGCGCTGGGGACGGGGCTGAGCCACGTCGTCGGGTGCGCGGTCCTGCTGCTCCTGCTGGCCCGCGGGAAGTCCGGGTTGAAGCTGACCGGGGCGAACCTCGTCCCGGACCCCGCCCTCCTCCGCCGGCTGCTCCGGGTCAGCCTCCCGGCGGCGGCCGACAGCCTGTCGGTGGCGGTCTGCCAGCTGTGGTTCCTCGGGCTGGTGAACCGGCTCGGGGACGCCGCGGCCGCGGCCCACGGGATCGCCCTGCGGTGGGAGGCGCTCGGATTCCTGGCCGGGGCGGCGTTCGGGACGGCGGCGATGGCCCTGGTCGGGCAGAACCTCGGGGCCCGCGACCCGGCCCGGGCCGCGAAGTGCGGGTGGACGGCGTTCGGCCTCGCCGCCGGGGTGATGTGCGGGATGGGCCTGCTGTTCGCGCTGTTCGCCGGCCCGATGTTCCGGCTGTTCGCCCCCGGCCCGGGGGCCGCCGGGGTGGTCGAGGCCGGGGCGCCGGTCCTGCGGCTGATCGCCGTCGCGATGCCGGCCTTGGCCGCCCAGATCGTGCTGACGGCGGCGCTCCGCGGGGCCGGCGACACCCGCGTCCCGGTGCTCATCAGCTGGGTCGGGTTCCTCGGCGTCCGCATCCCGCTGGCGTACCTGCTGACCGGCCCGGCGGTCGGCCTCGGGCTGTTCGGGGCGTGGGTGGCGATGTGCGCCGACATCTGGGTCCGCGGGGCGTTCTTCGCGGTCCGGTTCGCCGGCGGGCGGTGGAAGCGGATCGAGGTGTGACGGGGGTCGGAAGAGAATTAACCACAGAGTCACAGAGGGCGCAGAGGGAAGTCAAAACACAGGGGGGAAGACGGCTAAAATGAACTCTGCCTTCCTCGGTGTTTGTTTTCCCCTGTGCCCTCTGTGACTCTGTGGTTAGTTCCTGCTTTTGTCTTCAACCATGCCGATCCGCGTCTCGAACCTGCGGCTCCCGGTCGAGGAGCCGGAAGCGAACCTGCCGAGCCACCTCGGCCGGGCCCTCGGGCTGCGCCCCGCGGACCTCGGCCGGTGGCGCGTCGTCCGCAAGGCCCTCGACCTCCGCGACAAGCGGCAGCTCCGGTTCGTCTACAACTTCGAGGTCGAGCTGCCCGACGGCGAGGGCGACGTAGCCCGCCGCGCCGCCGGCCGGCCGCACGCCCTCGCGCAGGTCGAGCGCCACGACGAGCCGCCGTTCGCGATGCCCGAACCCGGGTCGGCCCCGCTGCCGCACCGCCCGGTCGTCGTCGGGTCCGGCCCCGGCGGGCTGGTCTGCGCGTACTTCCTCGCGCTCCACGGGTACCGCCCGCTCCTGCTGGAGCGCGGCACCCGGGTGAACGACCGCATCCGCGACGTCAAGCAGTTCGACGGCGGCGGGGCGTTCCACCCGGAGAGCAACTACCTGTTCGGCGAGGGCGGGGCCGGCACCTTCTCGGACGGCAAGCTGACCTGCCGCGGCACCGGGCCGGACGTCCTCCGGGTGCTCGAGCTGTTCGCCGAGTGCAAGGGGCAGCAGCCGGGCCGGCCGAACATCCTGTACTACCACCGCCCGCACCTCGGCAGCAACCGCCTGCCGGCCGTCGTGAAGGCGATCCGCCGGAAGATCGAGGAGCACGGCGGGGAGGTGCGGTTCCTCACCCGGGTCGAGGACCTGGTGTTCGGCGCCGGCGGGCTGACGGGGGTGGCGACGTCCGGCGGGTTCGTCCCCGCGTCGGTGGTGGTGCTGGCGACCGGTCACAGCGCCCGGGACACGTACCGGATGCTGGCCGAGCGCGGGGTGCCGATGGCCCGCAAGCCGTTCCAGTTCGGGGTCCGGATCGAGCACCGGCAGGAGGTGGTGAATGCGGTGCAGTTCGGCCCCCGGCACGAGCACTACGAGGAGGTGTTGGGCAACGCCGACTACGCGCTGGTGGCGACCGGCGGGCACGACCTGTTCACGTTCTGCATGTGCGCCGGCGGGTACGTCATCCCGAGCGTGTCGCAGGACGGGTTCTTCTGCACCAACGGCATGAGCCTGTCGAAGCGCGACTCGCCGTACGCGAACAGCGGGCTGGTGGTGACCGTCCCGGTCGAGGGGTTCGGCGGGGCGGACGTGCTGGCCGGGGTGCGGCTGCAGGAGAAGTACGAGGCGCGGGCGTTCGAGCTGGGCGGGGGCGGCGAGTACCGCTGCCCGGTCCAGCGGGCCGCCGACTTCGTCACCGGGCGGGTCTCGCGCGGGGCGCCGGCGAACAGCTACCCGCGCGGGACGGTGTCGGCGGACCTGCGGGAGGTGCTGCCGCCGGTCGTGGCGGACGCGGTGCGGGAGGGGCTGCCGCGGATGGACCGGGTGTGGCGCGGGCGGTTCCTGGCGGACGCGGTGCTGGTCGGGCCGGAGGCGCGGGGCAGCTCGCCGGTGCGGATCGACCGCGACCCGGAGACGCGGGAGTCGCCGGCGGTGCCGGGGCTGTACCCGGTCGGCGAGGGGGCGGGGTACGCCGGCGGGATCGTGTCGGCGGCGGTGGACGGGCTGCGGACGGCCCGGGCGGTTGTCGGGAAGTACGCCCGGGTCGGGTGACGGCGAAGGTCGGGTGAAAAACGGCGGAATGGTCTTCCCAACGGCCCCGCCGGCGGGTCTACTGACGGCGGGTCGGCCGGACGCTCTCGCCCACATCCGTCATCCCTGCCGCCGGCCCCTCCACCTCTTCCGGAGACGGGCCATGCGCCGCACGGGTCCAAGCCGCGGGTTCACGCTGATCGAGTTGCTCGTGGTGATCGCCATCATCGCGGTCCTGGTGGGCCTGCTCCTGCCGGCCGTCCAGAAGGTCCGCGAGGCGGCCGCGCGGGCGAAGTGCCAGAACAACCTGAAGCAGATCGGGCTGGCGTTCCACAACCACGAGAGCGTGTTCGGGCACTGGCCGGCCGGGTACACGTTCACCCCGTCCCCGCCGAACATGCACGGGTGGGCGGTGTTCCTCCTGCCGTACCTGGAGCAGGAGAACCTGTTCCGGTCGTACGACCGGACCGTCCCGTTCTTCTCCCCGCCGAACGCGGCCCCGATCCGACAGGTGCTGCCGGGGTTCCAGTGCCCGAGCACCCCGCGGGCCGACCCGGTGGTGTCGTTCGACATGCCGGCCGGGGCGATCCCGGGGTTCCCGGCCCTGACCTGGCAGATGGCGACGTCGGACTACGGGGTGGTCGGCGGGGTGCGGTTCTGGGAGGTGGTGGTCGGCGGGTCCGGGGGCGGGGACCGGCACGGGGCGCTGCGGGTGAACGAGGTGACCAAGGTGCAGGCGGTCACCGACGGGCTGTCGAGCACCGTCCTGGTCGGGGAGATCGCCGGCCGCCCGGCCCTGTACCGCCAGGGCCGGCTGGTCGACCCGAACGCCGGGGCCCTGTGCTACGGCGGCGGGTGGGCGGACGCGACGAACGGGGAGAACTGGTTCACCGGGTCGTCGGCGGACGGGGCGGTGTCCCCCGGGACGTGCGTGGTGAACTGCACGAACGAGACCGGGCGGGGGTTCTACGCGTTCCACCCGGGCGGGGCGAACGTGGCCTTGTGCGACGGGTCGGTCCGGTTCCTGCCGGCCAGCACCCCGGGGGCGACGGTGTACTTCCTGGTCACCCGGCAGAAGGGTGAGGTGGTGGACCTGCCATGACCCGCGCCGCCCTCCTGGCCGCCGCCGCCCTCGCCCCCGCCGGGTGCGGGGACGGCCGCGTCCCCGTCCACCCGGTGACCGGGCAGTTGTTCGCCGGCGGCCAGCCGGCCCACGGGGCGAAGGTGTTCTTCTTCCCGGCGGCGGAGCCGGCCGACCCGCGGGCCCGGTGCCCGGTCGGCGAGGTGGACGAGCAGGGGGAGTTCGCCATGACCACCTACGATGCCGGGGACGGGGCCCCGGCCGGGGAGTACGTGGTCTGCTTCATGTGGCCGACCCGGCACCCGATCAAGGGGACGTTCGACGGGGGCGACCGGTACGGGTCGAAGCACTTCGACCCGGCGACCTCGCCGCACCGGGTGACGGTCGTGGCCGGGCCGAACCGCGTCCCGCGGTTCGACCTGCCGGCCCCGCCCGCCCGGCCGAAGCGCGAGGGCGGGCCGCTCGGGGGAGGGTAAGCAAGCCCCCCGGCCCGCTCGTACCGAAATCGCAAGAATCCTTCAAATCCGCTTCCGCCCGCCGCCGGTCCGGGGTTTACTATCCACAGGCGCCGCCGGACCCACACCTCACCACCCTCCCCCGGCGGCCGCCCGTTCGGAGAGTCGCCATGCCCCGGATCCCAATCCGTCGGGGGTTCACGCTGATCGAGCTGCTGGTCGTCATCGCGATCATCGCCGTGCTGGTGGGCCTGCTGCTCCCGGCCGTGCAGAAGGTGCGGGAGGCGGCCGCCCGGATGAGCTGCGGGAACAACCTGAAGCAGCTCGGGGTCGCGATGCACAACTACCACAGCGTCCACGGAAAGCTGCCGGCCTGGGGGTTCGACTTCCCCAACTCCCCGACCCCGCGGCAGGTGGCCGGGATCGCCGCCGCGAACCCGTACGACATCGGCGGGGTGCAGACCCAGGGGCACACCGCGCTGGTGATGATGGCGGAGTACGTCGAGCAGGACAACCTGGTGAACCTGGTCGACCGGCGGCTGTCCGCCCTGGACCCGATCAACCTGCCGATCCCGGCCCCGCTGTCGACCAGCACCGCCGCCTCCACCCCGATCAGGCTGCTGGTCTGCCCGTCCACCCCGAACGGGCGGGAGAACGCGAACTACGACACCATCATGAGCACCTACCCGCTGTTCCCGGCGACCGGGCACCGGTACTCGCGGACCGACTACTGGCCGTTCCGCGGGTTCGACGCCACCCTGCTCGGGGCCGGGCGGTGCGGGAACCCGTTGAACACCCCGACCGCCGACACCCAGAACTCCGGGGCGTTCGGCCCGCGGGGGACCGGCCAGCACACCGGCCACCCGATCACCCGGGTCCTGGACGGGGCGAGCAACACGGTCGCGTTCACCGAGATCTCCGGCCGCGGGCTGGCGGCGTACATGACCGGGAAGCTGCTGCTCCCGATCCCGTCGTCGGCCGCCGGGTTCGCCGCCCCGCCGCTCAACCCGTCCGGGACGAGCGGGATCGGCGACCTGACGCAGTACGTCCGCGGGACGTGGGCCGACCAGAACGGGGTGACGTACCTGCGCGGGTACGCGGTGAACGCGGCCGGGACGGTGGCCGACCCGACCGCCGGGTGCGGGGTGGTGAACGTGACCAACCACGCCGCCCCGTACTCGTTCCACCCCGGCGGGGTGAACACCCTGCGGTGCGACGGGTCGGTGACCTTCCTGCGGGACGGCGTCTCCGGCCCGGTGCTGATCGCCCTGATCACTCGCGCCGGCGGGGAGACCACCCCGGGCGAGTGACGCCGAGTCAGGGCCGGCCATTTGCCTTCACCTCCCCCACCAGGGGGAAGTGAAGACCAAGACCCGGCCCGTTGACCGCCGGCGGCCGATGCCGTAGCTTCGGCGGCAGCCGCCCCTCCGGGGCGGTGCTCACCCACGGGCCGCCGCCATGCGACTGTCACTTCTCCCGCTCGCCCTCCTCCTCGCCGTCCCGGCGCCCGCGGCCCCGCCGCAGGTCCCGCACCCGGACCAACTCGACGCCATCGCCCCGCGGATGCAGAAGTTCGTCGACTCCGCCGACCTCGCCGGGGCGGTGTGCGTCGTCGGCCGGAAGGACGGGGTGATCCACGAGTCGGCGGTCGGGTCGCGGGACCTCGCCGCCAAGGCCGCGATGACGAAGGACACGGTCTTCCGGATCGCGTCGATGACCAAGCCGATCACCGCGGTCGGCATCATGATCCTGGCCGACGAGGGGAAGCTGAGCCCGGACGACGACGTGGCCAAGCACCTGCCGGAGTTCGGCGGGCAACTCATGCTCGCCGACCCGAAGGACCCGACCAAGCTGACGAAGCCGGCCCGGCCGGTGAAGCTCCGGGACCTGCTGACGCACACGTCCGGGGTGATCCCGAACTACCCGGTCGGCGTCAACGACGTGTACACGAAGCGGAACCGGACGCTGGCCGAGACGACGCTCGCGGCCGCCCTGCAGCCGCTCCGGTTCGAGCCGGGCACGCAGTGGCAGTACTGCAACTCGGGGATCGACACCCTCGGGCGGGTGATCGAGGTGGCGTCGGGGATGAGCTACGAGGACTTCATGCGGAAGCGGGTGTTCGACCCGCTCGGGATGAAGGACACCACCCCGTACCCGACAAAGGAGCAGTTCGCCCGCACCGCCGTCACCTACGGGAAGGGGAAGGACGACGGGAAGCTGTTCCCGGCGCCGAACACGCTCCTGGACGTGCCCGGGTCGCCGAAGCACCCGGTCCCGGCCGGCGGGCTGTACTCGACCGCGGCGGACCTGTCCCGGCTGTACCGGATGATGCTGAACAAGGGCGAGTTGGACGGGAAGCGGGTGCTGAGCGAGAAGGCGGTGGCGGAGATGACGCGGGTGCAGACGGGGGACATCAAGACGGGGTTCGTGGACGGGATGGGGTTCGGGTACGGGTGGGCGGTGGTGCGGGAGCCGAAGGGGGTGACGGGGATGCTGTCGGCCGGGAGCTACGGGCACGGCGGGGCGTTCGGCACCCAGGCATGGCTCGACCCGACCCAGGACCTGTTCGTGATCCTGCTGATCCAGCGGACCGGGCTGGCGAACGCCGACGCGTCGGCGATGCGGCAGGCGCTGCAGGAGGCGGCCGCCGCGGCGGTGAAGAAGTAGGCGGCCCGGGGCGGGGTTCGCGGTCGGGTGATCCGTGTCGGTGGCGCCCCTCACCCGCCGGCGAAGCGCCGGCGACCTCTCCCCGCAGAGCCGGGGCGAGGTGGGGCTCAAGCGACCCCTCGGTACGCTCCCGACCCGCAGCGCGACAGGGGCGGCCGGTGTCTTCACCTCGCCCCGGCTTTGCGGGGAGAGGTCGCCGGCGCTTCGCCGGCGGGTGAGGGGGAGCCACCGACCGAGATGCCCCGGCCACCTGTGCCCCTCGCCCCGGCCGTCAGGTGTCGGTCACCTGGCCGTCGCGGTCGAACCAGGCGTCGTGGCGCCCGTCGTCGAACCGGTACCGGCCGTCGTCCAGCCACCGCCGCACCCGGGCGACGTGGTCCGCCCGTTCCGGGTCGCGCGGCCGCTCGCACGCCCCCAGCCACCCGTTGAACGGTGCCAGCCCCTCCCCGCCGATGACCCGGAACCGCTTCACCCGGATCGTCGCGGACCGGCATCCGAGTTCCGCCAGCCGGGCGTCGCGGGCCGCCGCCCCGTCGGGCCCGCCGAGCCCCTGTTCCTCCGTCCGCAGCAGGTTGCCGGCGTGGTCGAACACCGCCGTGCCGTTCCCGTCGGGCCCCGCCCACCCCAGCACCTGGGTGAAGTCGTTCCCCCACCCGACCCGCAGGCGGTCGTCCCGGATCGTGTACAGCTGACCTGGGTCGCGGTCGGGGGCGAAGCTGACGCGGTAGCTGAAGTGCCTCCGGAGCCGGTCGCGGGCGGCCGGGGTGAGCGGGTTGCCGGCGAGGCGGATCAGCCGCAGCCGCCGGAAGAACGCCTCCCCGCACAGCACCTTCACCGCCGTGTCGCGGAGGTCGTTGGCGATCAGCCCGAGTTCGGTCAGCTGCGGCAGGTGGGTGAACTTCGCCAGCCGCTTCAGGGCGTTCGTGGTCAGGCCGCCGGCGCTCAGGTCGAGGGCGGTGACCCGGTTGTCGGCCGGGAGGAGTGCCAGCCCGTCGGCCCGGCCGCCGAGGTCGGTCACCCACACCCGCCGGAACGGGTGGGTGTCGAACAGCCCGGCGTCCTGGAATTCGAGGTCCTGGGGCGTGGTGGTGAACGTCTCGACGAACCCGCGGGACCAAGCCCAGTCGTAGGCGAAGGCGTCGTCCGGGTCGAGCCACGCCTGCTCGTGGGCGTCGAGCAGCAGTCGGCAGCGGAACGCCACCTCGCGGCGGCGCGGCGAGTCCTCAGTCAGGGTCGCGAGTTCGACCTGCCCGCGGACGAACTCCGCCCGCTCCGGCTGGTCGTTCTCGTCGAGCCAGTCGGCGTAGGCGAGGCGGGGGGTGTCCTCGTCCGGGTGCCGGGCGACGGCCCGCAGCAGTTCAACGTTCCGGGTCACGGCGGCCTCCCGCCGCAGCATACCCGATCCGCCGCGTCACCGCCCCGCCAGCCCGCGGTAGAACGCCTCGAACCGCCGCCGCATCGCGTCCCGGCTGTACTCCGCCTCCACCCGCTTACGCGCCGACGCCCCGTACCCGGCCGCCCGCATCGGGTCGGCCAGCAACTCCCCGAACGCGCCCACCAGCGCCGCCCCGTCCCCGGCCGGCACCACCAGCCCGTCCCTCCGGTGCCGCACCAGTTCGGCGTTCGCCCCCACGGCCGTCGCCACCACCGCCCGCCCCGCCGACATGTACTCCAGCAGGGCGTTCGACATCCCCTCCGAGTGCGACGGCAGCACCGCGATGTCCACCGTCCGCAGGAACCCGGCCACGTCCGCCACCGACCCCCGCAGCTTGAACCGATCGCCGAGGCCCAACTCCGCGTGCAGCCGCTCCAACTCGGCCCGCTGCTCCCCGTCCCCGGCGACCTCGAACGCCAGCTTCGGGAACCGGGCCAGCGCGTCCTTCGCGGCCCGCATCAGCCCGTCCACGTTCTTCACCGGCCGGAGGTTCGCCACGCACCCGACCTTCACCCGCGGCTTCGACGTGTCCGGGTACAGCAGCCGGTTGAACCGGGCCGTGTCCACGCCGTTCTCCAGCACTACGACCCGGTCCGCCCGGTGCCCCTCCCGGCCGACCAGCGCGTCCCGGCCGGCGGCGGTGTTGGTGAGCGTCGCGTCCACGAACGGCCGGACCGCACGGCCCAGCAGGCGGTGCCGGCGGGTGAGCCAGTACCCGAGGTTGTTCCGCACCCGCACCACCTTCCGCACCCCGGACAGCTTCGCCAGCGGCGCCCCGAAGTACGCGGCGTCGAGGAAGTACGTCTGGAGCACGTCCGGCCGGTGCTCGCGCCAGAACGCCCGGACCCGGCGGGCGGCCCGCGCCGCGGCCAGGCTGACGAGCCGCCGCACCCCGAGCCGGACCACCGGGCAGTCGGCCGGCTCCAGCGCCCGGGACAGGTCGTCCTCGCCGTCGAGCAGCACCAGCGACGGGGCCACCTTCGACCGGTCCAGCTCGCGGATCAGGGCGAGCAGTTGCGTCTCGGTCCCGGCCCGGCTGAGCCGGTCGATCATGAAGCAGACGCGGACCGGGTCGCCGGCCGGGGCCGGCGGGGCCGGGAGGCGGCGCGGCGCGAGCAGTGCGGACATCTACCACCCCTGGACGTGTTCGACGGACGGCCGGACGGCGACCGGGACGGCGTCGCCGTCCCGCCGGGTCACGGCCGCGATCAGCTTCAGGTACGCGGCCGCCTGGGCGCCGAACGTGAACCCGGCCCGCATCCGGTCCCGGCCGGCGGCCCCGAACTTCGCCCGCAGGACCGGGTCGCGGAGCAGGTCGCCGACCCGGTCCGCGATCGGCCCGGGCTGCCCGGGCGGGACGAGGTAGCCGCTGTCCCCGTCGGCGACCGCCTCCGGCGTCCCGCCGACCGCCGTCGCCACCACCGGCACCCCGGCGGCGCTGGCCTCCAGGGCGACGTTCGGCAGCCCCTCGGTGAACGACGGCAGCACCACCACGTCGGCCGCCCCGATCAGGGCGTCGAGGTCGGTGCGGAATCCGGGCATGACGAGCCGCCCGCCGAGGCCGAGGGCCGCCGCCTGCCGCTCCAGGTCCGGCCGCAGGACGCCCTCGCCGAACAGCACGACGCCGGCGGCCGGGTGCTCCCGGCAGACCGCCGCGGCCGCTTCGACGAGCACCCCGAACCCCTTCTCCGGGCTGAGCCGGCCGGCCGCCAGCACCACCTGTGACACCTTGGCGTCACTCGGGAAGAAGTCGAGGAGCCGGCCGCGGGCGCCCGGGTCGCGGGCCTCGAACGCGGCGAGGCGGGCGCTGTTCCGGATGACCGTCATGCGGGCGGCCGGCACCCCGCACCACCGCCGCACCTTCTCGGCCTGCCCGTCGGACACGCAGACGACGTGGTCCATGAGCCGCAGGTGCCGGCGGTCGAGCCACTCGTACACCTTCACCTTGCGGGTCTCGCCGGTCCACCCGCGGGAGACGGCGACGGCCGGGACGCCGAGCCGGCGGGCGGCGACCCGGCCGAGGATGTGGGCCTTGTACCCGTGGCAGAGGAGGACGTCGCACCCGACCTCGCGGAGGAGGTCGGTGAGGCCGCGGACGGCGGCGCGGACGCGGGGGAAGTCGGCGGGCAGCGGGAGGGCCGGGAACCCGTGGGACCGGACCACGTCGAGGAAGGCGTCGCAGCGGCCGCCCTCGGGGAAGCTGAGGAAGGTGGTGCGGACGTGCCGGGGGACGGCCTTGGCGAGTCCGAGCATCTGGCGCTCGGGGCCGCCGAAGAACGTACTGGCCGTGAGGTGGACGAGTCGCACGGGAATCCTTTCCCGGAGGCGGGTGTCGAGAGAAGTGTAGGGGGCGGGGCGGGCGGTTGTCGAGGGGAGTTTTTTCGCGATGGAACCGGTCCTACTGTTCCGGGTCGACTCCGACAGCGAGGCGGAGCTGGAAGCCGCCCGCCGCCACTGGCCGGTCGAGCACGACCGGACCCGCTGCCGGGGCCGGCTGGTCGTCGGCCGGTACTCGGTCCTGCCGTTCTACGACGCCCTCGAGGCGGACCTCGCGGACCGCGGCGGCCGGCTCGTCAACACCTTCGCGCAGCACCGCTGGATCGCCAACTTCGACTACTACCCGGCGTTCCGGGACGTCACGCCCGAGAGCTGGTCCGAGGACGAGTTCGCGGCGGCCGCGGACGGGCCGTTCGTGCTCAAGGGCCGGTCGAGTTCGTTCAAGCACCACTGGGCGGAGTTGATGTTCGCCGCGGACAAGGCCGACGCCCTCCGCAAGGCCGAGGTGTTGCGCGGGAAGCAGGTCATCGCGCAACAGGGGCTGTTGTTCCGCCGGTACGTCCCGCTGGAGGCGTTCGGGCACACGGCGAGCGGGCTGCCGCTGGCGAACGAGTGGCGGTTCTTCTTCCTCGGCGACCGGCTGGTCGCGCACGGGTACTACTGGGCGCGGCTCGCCCCCGGCGCGGCCCCGGCCCTGGACGAGGCCGGGGTGGCGCTCGCCCGGGCGTGCGCCGCCCGGGTGGCGGGCCGGGCGGCGTTCTTTGTCGTCGACATCGCCCGCACCCGGGACGGCCGGTGGGTGCTGATCGAGCTGAACGACGCCCAGACGTCCGGGCTGGGGGGCATCGACCCGGACGACTTCTACCGGGAGTTGCGGGCGGCGTGCCGCGGCGGCTGACCGATCGACCGGGGAACCCGGCCCCACCTCACCGGAGGTGCCGGACCGACTCGCCCCCGACCGGCACCCGGGCGGCGCGCGGAAGCTGGTGATGGTGTGCTACGGGGTGCTCCGGAACCGCGCCCCGTTCGACCCGAACTGGTCGTCACGAATCGCCCGTTGACAACACGCTACCTGGTCCGGCGTCCGTGGCCCCACCCGTGCCGGCCCACCTCAATTGCCGGGCGAGGTACTGCCGCAGGTTGTCGGTGCCCCCGCAGGCCCTGGACCACTGCTCGACGGCCGGCAGCCCCGACCGCATGACATCCGCCAAGGCCGCCACCGCCGGCACGAACTCCGCGTGGTGCGGGGTGCCGCGCAGCTCCTCGGCGGTCGCAGAGTAGGCCGCCCACACGTCGGCCACAGACGACTTCCAGTCCCACAGGTTATCGTGGGCGTCCAGGGCGTTTTCGAGCAGGCGTCGCTCCGCCTCCGACAAGTTCGGCCGCGGGCACCGGCAGTACCGGGCTTCGAGTTCGGCGACGGCCGGCCATGCGTCCAGCACCACCACGCCGGCCGGCACCCCCGCGAGGACATCGGGGAGGGCTTCGACGAAGTGGATCTCCACGCACCGCCGGCACCCCTCGTCGCCCAGCACCTGCCGCATGAACGGCCGCCACCGCTCCAACCACCGGCGGAAGGCGGCCTGCTCGGGGGTGCCGACGCCCACCACGAGTGCGACACGTCGCATCGGAGCGCCTCCGCCGCCGAACTCGGGACTAACCTGACCCGCGCGGCGCGTTCGGGCCGACCCGCCGGTCAGCCTGAACGCGCGGACCGTCACGCCGTTCGGCGTGGCCACCGGACAAGCTAACCGCCGGCCACCGCCGCGTCAAACACCGGCCGGCGGGCGGAGGCGGGGGTCGGGCAAGCGCCCCCGCCTCACGCGAGGTGCTGGAGCAGTTCGGCCCCGACCGGCACCCGGGCGGCGTGCGCCTTCAACCCGGCCAGCAGCGGCTCCTTCAGATCGGCAGGCGCCCCCGGGGCCGACGCCGCCAGCTGCGACAGCCGGCGGATCTCCGACGGGGTCAGCACGGACGACTCGTCCAGCACCCGCCGCGCCCCGGCCAGGTCGGCCGGCCGGTCCCGGAACCGCCGCGCCAGCCGACGGGCCTCGACCGCCGCGTAGTGCGGCCGAAGGACCTCGTCGTCCAGCCCGGCCCGGACCGCCGCCCGCCCCTCCGGCAAATGGTCCCCGGCCAGTACCAGCGTCAGCAGCGCGTCCGGCGTCCCCAACAACTTCCGCGCGGCCGCCGCGTGGGCGGCGTCCCGCACGTCGGTCACGGCCACCGTGCAACCCCCCTCGCAGTTCAGCCGGGCCTCCCCGTCCTCCCACTCGGCCGCGACCGCCACGTGGTACTCCCCGGGCGACGGGAACAGCGCCCCCTCCGGACCCCGCAGGAGCGTGAACGACTGCTCGACCCGCCCGCCCGGGGGCAGTTCGGCGACGTGGTGGGCGTCGGCGCAGAGGACGAGCGGCCGGAAGCTCCGCCCCCTACCGGCCGAATCGGTCACCCGGCCGGCCACCGACCCGGCCCGGAAGCTCAGCTCGGCGGGGGCGGTGACCGGCTTCGTCCCGGTGTTCGTCAGGACGGCGTGGACCCGAACCGGCGCCCCGAGCGGGACCGCGTCGAGCCACGCCACGACCTGCAGGGTCAACCCCGCGGCCCGCCGCACCGGCCGGTCCTCCAGCAGCTCCAGCGACGGCCCCCGCCCGTACGCGACGAACTTGACGCCCCCCGGGCGGACGAGCGGGTCCGCCGCGTGCCGCAGCCAGAGCGTGTCGGCCGGGGAGAACGCCCAGTCGATGTTGTCCGGGAACTCGACCGGCGGCCGGGCCGCCTCGGCGACCCCGCCGGTCTGCCGCATGACGTGCACCCCGGTGCCGTTGTGGTCGAGGTTGAGGGCGTGGCCGACCTCGTGCAGGGCGGTGCGGAAGTACGGGGCGTCGGCCGACCCGTACCGCTGCCCGCGGACCCGGCCCCACTTCGGGACGTCCGGGAACACCCAGTGCGAGGCGACGGCCGACCCCTCGCGCGGGACGTGGTTGGAGTCGGCCGCCCGCCAGTCGTACGTCACCCCCCACTCGGCGGCGTCGACCCGGCGGACGCACAACAGGTGGTACCGCCACTCCCGGTCGAGGTCCGCCCCCGGGTCCCGCCACCGCTCCATCGCGGCGTGCAGCTCGGCGTCCGACCACGACCCGTCCGCCGGCTCGGCCACGGCCTCGTCGCCCCGGACCACCTCGACCTGCCACCCGGCCCGGCCGAACACCGTCCGCCAGTCCTCGGCCCCGCCGTTGTCCAGGGGGAACTCGGAGTCCGGGGCGCGGTCGATCTCGACGGTCATCCGCCGGAGTGACTCGGATAGCCACCCGAGGGAGAGGAAGCCGGCGGTCGCCCCGGACGCGTCCCGGACCTCCCCGGTCAGGAAGTCGTCCCGGGACGGGTACCCGCGCGGGCCCCGGGTCCGCCGCAGCCCGGCGGTGAAGAACCCGCGGTTGTCCCACCGCCCGGCGGCCCGGTCGAACTCGTGCAGCTCGAACCGGAGCCGGAACCGGTCTGCCGATCGGGCCCGCAGGCTGATGACCCGCAGGTAGTACCGGTACGCCGCGATCGGGAAGACCGGGATCCCTTCGTCGGGGCGGAACTCCCGCCACGGCCACACCCACCCGGCCGTCGGGTGCCCGTCGCCGGCCGGCGGGGCGTGCTCGTACAGGTCTCCGCTGGCCGCCACCCCGCCGGCCGCGGCCGTCACCCGGAACGTCCCGTCGTAGTGGCCGTTCAGGACGGTGCCGGGCAGCGGGCCGACCGGGGTGTAGCACAGGGCGTAGCACCCGCAGCGGAGGGCCGGGGCCACGGACCCGCCCGCCGTCGTCTCGGTCTTCACGTGGAGCCTCCCGCCCCGGGCGGAGCCGCCCGTGCCGCCGGCGCGCCGGGGTCGCCGGGGCACGCGAACCTAATGGGATAAGCGCCGCCGCGGCCGCCGGCGCCTCGGGAAAATCATGAAATCCCCCAATCCGTCCGGCGGGGGTCGTCGTCGGGGGGTTACGCCGTACTCTCCACGGCGTAACCTTCGTCCGACAGGAGCTGCTCGCATGCTCGCCGCTCTCACGCTGTCCGCCGCGCTCGGCGCCCCCGTCCCGGCCGCCCCGGCCGCCCCGGTCCCGACCGGCCCCGCCCCCCAGGTGGTGGATCTGAAGGCCGGGGCCGACGGGAAGGTCATGGTCACCGTCCGCCGGATGGAAAAGGTCCAGGTCGGGGCCGGGGCCGCGATCGGCCCGAACGGCGCCCCGCCGGCCGTCATCAACCGGGAGGTGATGCGGATGGCGCAGGTCGAGCTGGGCGAGGTGAAGGACCTGGCGGTCACCACCGCCGACGGGAAGAAGGTCGAGAAGGACGACGCGGTGAAGAAGATCGCCGGCGGGGCGGTGGTCGTCGTGTCGGCCGACGGGAAGCCGGTCAGCCCGGCCTTCCTGAAGGTGTTCAAGGACGACACCCTGGTGCTCGCGTCCCCGGAGCTGGCCGGCCCGGCCGGCGGGTTCGTCAAGCCCGGCGTCATCCGCCCGCTCCCGGCCGTCATCCCGCCGGGCGGCGGCGTCCAGATCCTCCCGGTCCAGCCGGGCAACGTCCAGGTCCTGCCGGCCCTGCCGGGCGGCGTCCAGGTGGTGCCGCTGCCGGGCGGGAACGGCGTGATCCAGGTCCAGGTCGCCCCGGCCGTGCCGGCCCTCCCGCCGCAGCCGGCCCCGGCCCCGGCCCCCGAGAAGTGACCGTCGGAGCAAACCCTCTCCCGGCCGCCGGCGGTGTGTAACCCCGGCGGCCGGCGCCTTTACACGCCCCCGTCCCGGGCGTAGAGTAGTTCCGTCATCCCGCCGTCCGACCCCGGACTCGCCCGGGGCGCACCCGGAGCTCCACCATGGTCCCCTCCCTGATCGCCGCCGCGGCGCTCACCGCCCCGGCCGCCCCGGTCCCGAAGGACACCGTCCCGAACCCGGCCGGCCCGGCCCCGCGCGTCGCCGGCGTCAAGGCCGGGGACGACGGGGTCGTCTGGGTCGCCGCCCAGGTGTACGAGAAGCGGAAGGTCCAGCAGGCGTACGCGGTGATCGAGAACGGCCAGCAGGTGATCAAGTACCGGGAGGTCGAGCAGAACGTCGCGAACTACGTCCGCAAGTCGCTCGCCGACTTCGGCGGGAAGTTCGCCACCGCCGGCGGGGACGCCCTGTCGGCCGAGGACGCGGTCCGGCGGGTGAAGGACGGGGCCACCCTGCTGGTCACCGCCGACGGCAAGCCGGTCAGCCCCGGGTGGCTGAAGGCCGTCTCCCCGTCCGCGGTGGTGATGACCGCCGACGGCCTCGGGCACGCCCACTTCACCTACGGCGGGGCGCCGCACCCGACCACCCCCGCCCCCCGGCTGGCCATGCTCGGGACGGACGAGAAGGGGGCCGTCCGCCTGCCGGTCAACCCGAACCCGGCCAACGGGGCCGGCCAGGTCTACTACGACGACTTCGGCGGCCGGGTCATCATGCGCGGCGGCGGCCGGATCATGATCGAGGGCGACGTCGGGTTCGCCCCCGCCGCCCCGGCCCCCGCGACCCCGGCCGGGGCCGACGGCAAGAAGGCCCTGACCGACCTGACGTTCGCCGCCTACGAGGTGAACGGGAAGATGCTGTCGAAGGCGGCCGCCCTGGACCGGCTGAAGGCCGGCGGGCTGGTGCTGATCGCCGGGGACAACCGGTTCCCGGACGCCCAGTACCTGACCGCGTTCCGCGACGACCTGGTGGTGATCGCGTCGGCCGAGCTGACCTTCCCGCAGGGGATGGCCAACCCGTACGACGCCCCGGTGAAGCCGGCCCCCGCGCCGGCCCCGGCGGCGAAGCCGGCCCCCGGGGTCGTCGCCCCGCCGGTCCAGGTGCTCCCGGCGGTCGGCGTCGCCCGCCCGATCCTCGTCAAGCCGCTCCCGGCCCCGATCGAGAAGTGACCCGGTCGGGGTGACCCGCGACCGCCCGGCCCGAACGGCCGGGCGGCGTCGTTTCCGTGACGGTCGTGTGAAGCCCGGGAGAAACTTCGCCCGACCGCCGGGGTTGATTCTTGCACCCGCCGGCCCCGCCGCTTACGCTCACCCTGCTGCCCCGTCCCCACCCTCCTGCGCTGCCCCCATGACACTCCTGAACCGCCGCGCCTTCGTCGGCGCCTCCCTCGGCGGGCTGGTCGCCGCCGGCCACGCCCCGGCCGTCGACGTCGCCCCGGCCCCGCGCCCGGTCGAGGCCCTGCCCACCGACCTGGCCCCGGCCGACACCCTGTTCCTCACCTGGCGGGCCGACCCGACCACGACCGCGACGGTCCAGTGGATCGGGCCGGACCTGCCGGGGGCGGAGGTGTCGGTCCGTCCGGCCGTCCGGCTGCTGGGCGGGTGGGCGCCGACCCCGGTCGTCGCCCGGCCGTTCCCGAAGAGCGAGTTGAAGGTGCACCGGGCGGAGGTGACCGGGCTGGCGCCGGGGACGGAGTACGAGCTGCGGGTCGGGAAGCAGCCGCGGACGTACCGGTTCCGGACGATGCCGGCGAAGGCGACGGACGCGTTCACGTTCGTGTCCGGCGGGGACTGCGGGGTGAACACCCACGCGGTGGCGAACAACGTCCTGGCGGCGAAGCAGGAGCCGCACTTCGCGCTGATCGGCGGGGACCTGGGGTACGACAACGGGGTGTCGCCGAAGACGGCGCTCGGGTTCGTGCAGAACTACGCCAAGCACATGGTCGACCCGAAGGGTCGGCTGATCCCGCTGGTGACGTGCATCGGGAACCACGAGGTGAGGGGCGGGTACAACGGGGACCGGGAGGACGCGGCGTTCTACCTCCCGCTGTTCGACGGGCTGTTCAAGGACACGACCTACGCGGCCCTCGACTTCGGCGACTACCTGAGCCTGGTGCTGTTGGACACCGGGCACGTCGCCCCGATCGGCGGGGCGCAGGCGGACTGGCTGGGCGGGGCGCTGAGGGCGCGGGCGGACCGGCCGCACCTGGTCGTGGCGAACCACGTCCCGGCGTACCCGTCGTACCGGAGCCCGGAGGCGGCCGGGAAGAACAAGGTCGGGACGGGGGAGGGGAACCGAGCGCACTGGTGCCCGCTGTTCGAGGCGCACGGGGTGGACGCGGTGCTGGAGCATCACGACCACACGTTCAAGCGGACCCACCCGCTGAAGGGGGGCTTGCGGGACCGGTACGGGGTGCCGTACCTGGGGGACGGGTCGTGGGGCCGGCTGCGGGTGCCGAAGGCCCCGGAGGCGCGGCCGTACCTGGCGGCGGTGGGGGACGCGTACCACTTCACGGTGCACCGGCTGGAGGGCGAGCGGCGGTACCACGTGGCGCTGGAGGAGGGCGGGCGGGTGGCCGACGTGTTCGCCACGGCCGGCAAGCGGCCGGCGAAGCGGGGGTGACCGAGAAACCGTGTCCGGTCTGGCGCCCCACTCCCGCTTCCTGGGTTAGGCGGCTCGACGGGCGGCCGCCCGAACCACGGGCCCCACCCCGCCGCCCCGCGGCGGGCCGGCCCGCCACCCGGGACGACGGAGGAGAGACGATGGTCGGGACGCGCAGCCTGGTCGCGGTCGCGGCGTGCATGGCCCTCGCCGGCGGGGCGGGCGCCCAGCAGCCGCCGGCCCTGTACGGGGTCGCCCACATCGCCAACGACAGCACCGCCCGGTGCACCGTGTACTACAAGTGGGGCAAGGACGGGGCGTGGAAGAAGACGGTCATCGAGACCGGCAAGAAGCACTACTTCTCCTGGGCCTACGACGGGGCCAACAAGTCGTCCCCGGACCTGTACGTCCGGATCGACGTGGAGACCGACGGCGACACCAAGTGGGTCGAGCACACCCTGTCCCGCGGCCAGTCGCCGGACAAGGACTCGGCCAACCACGGGCACCACTACTCGGTGCGGCAGCTGAAGGGGACGGACACCCGGTACGTCGAGGCGGTGACCAAGGGGGCGAAGGTGACCGTGACCGACGCCCGGAGCACCGCCCCGGTGGTGAAGTGACCGCCCGGGGCGCGGCCGGGCAACCAACCCTCACCGCCCCGGGCCGAGCGCGGCCCGGGCTTCGGCTAGGCGCGCCCGGAGGGCGTCCCTGGTCCACGGCCAGAACGGCGGGCCGGCCGGCGGAACGTCGGCGGCCGCCGCCTGGTCTTCCGGGTCCGGCATCGCGGCGGCGGCGAGCGAGGCAAGGTCGGCCGGCACGACGCCGTGCTCGACCTGGAGCCGCTTGGCGGGACCGGCCCCGTCCCGGTAATGCGCCTCGTCGTAGATCCAGTGGCGGAGGAATCGCTCCTCGTCACGGGACAGTTTCAGCGGCGGGTGCGTGCTCGGCATAGGTGTAGTTCGTGAGTGGTTGGTGGGTGCCGGGTTGGATGAAGCGGCACCGCAGAGCCCAGTCCGCGACGGGGGTGGTCACGGGCTCGCCGTCCGCCAGCTTCTTCGCCTCGACCTCCGCCTCCCCGTACCGGAACACCGGCCACCCGGGCTGCGGGGTAGCGGGTCGCCCCTGGTCGTCGAAGCCGATCAGCCCGTTGCAGTACGGGCAGGCGAGGGCCGCCCCCGGCTTCGCCCGGAAGAGCAGCTTGTATCCGGGTTCGGTGTGCCTCGCGGCGGGTACGCACTCCAGCAGGGCGTCGATGATGTACCCCTGGCAGTACAGGCAGTAGACGCTCCAGTACGGCATCGCGCCCCGCCCGGTCGGCACCTCAACTTCTTCACCCAAGATACCCGACTCCGGGCGGGCCGGGCAAGCGGACCGGCCGTCGCGTACACTGACGGCATGAACACCCTCACCGCTCCCGCCCCCGCCGCGCCGGCGGGTTCCCCGTCCACCGCCGCCCTCGTCGCCCGGATGCGGGCGATCGTCGGCCCGGACAACGTCCTCACGTCCGCCGCCGACATGGCGGTCTACGAGTGCGACGGGTTCACCATCGCCAAGACCAAGCCGGACGTGGTCGTCTTCCCCACGTCCACCGAGCACATCGTCGCCATCGTCCAGGCGTGCAACGAACTCGGCGTCGGGTTCCTCGCCCGCGGGGCCGGGACCAGCCTCGCCGGCGGGTGCGTCCTCGTCGGCGGCGGGGTGATGATCGCCCTCGCCCGGATGAAGCGCATCCTCGAGGTGAACGTCCGCGACCGGTACGCGGTGGTCGAGCCGGGCGTCGTGAACGTCTGGCTCACCAACGCCCTCAAGCCACACGGGTACCACTACGCCCCCGACCCGAGCAGCCAGGGCGCCTGCACCATCGGCGGGAACGTCGCCACCAACAGCGGCGGCCCGCACACCCTCAAGTACGGGGTCACCGTCAACCACATCCTCGGCGTCGAACTGGTGCTGCCGGACGGGCGGGTGGTGACCTGCGGCGGCCCGACCGAGGACGGCCCGGGGTACGACCTGACCGGCGCCGTGGTCGGCAGCGAGGGGACGTTCGGGGTGGTGTCGAAGGTGTGGGTGCGGCTGACGAAAAACCCCGAAGCGTACCGTACCCTGCTCGGGGTGTTCGAGACGATCGACGACGCGACCAACACGATCAGCGACATCATCGGGGCCGGGATCGTCCCCGCCGCGCTCGAACTGCTCGACAAGACGATGCTCTCGGCGGTGGAGGCGGCGTTCAAGTTCGGGTTCCCGCTAGACGCCGAGGCGGTGGTGATCATGGAGGTGGACGGGCTGGCGGCCGGGCTGCAGGAGGAGGCCGACCGGATCGAGGCGATCGCGAACAAGAACCGGGCCCGGGAGGTGCGGAAGGCGAGCACCGAGGCGGAGCGGCTGGCGCTGTGGAAGGCGCGGAAGCAGGCGTTCGGGACGATCGGCCGGCTCGGGTACCCGAGCTACTGCACCCAGGACGGGGTCGTGCCGCGGACGAAGCTGCCGGAGATCATGCGGCACATCCAGGCGACGGCGAAGAAGTACGCCCTCGGGATCTGCAACGTGTTCCACGCCGGGGACGGGAACGTCCACCCGATCCTGATGTTCGACGAGCGCGACCCGGCCCAGGTGAAGCGCGTCCTCGACGCCAGCCACGAGATTCTGGCGGAGTGCGTCCGGCTCGGCGGGAGCGTGACCGGGGAGCACGGCATCGGGGTCGAGAAGATCGACTTCATGCCCCTCCTGTTCACCCCCGACGACCTGCACTACATGGTCCGGCTGCGGACGGCGTTCAACCCGGAGAACCGGTGCAGCCCGGGGAAGCTGCTGCCGACCGCCGGCGGGTGCGCCGAGCCGTCGAGCAGCGTGGCGCAGACCAAGCCCGGCCGCCGGGCGGCGGTGTGACCAACCCCCGCCCCGTCCGTACAACACCCTCACCCCCGCCCCCCGGCCGCGACCACTCGTGGACACCGTTTCGATCGACGACTCGCCCCCGCTCCCGGTGCGGCGACCCGCCACGGTCGCCGAGGTCGGCGACCTCGTGCGCCAGGTCCGCACCGCCCGCCACGGCGTCTACCCGGTCGGCGGCCGCACCACCCTCGACGTCGGCCTGCCGCCGACCAAGCCCGGGGTCGCCCTCGACACGACCGCCCTGAACGGCGTGATCGACTACCCGGCCCGGGACATGACGATCACCGTCCAGGCCGGCATCACCGTCGCCGCGCTGCGGGCGGAGTTGGCGAAGGAAGGGCAGTGGCTGCCGGTCGACGTGGCCTCACCCGAGCGGGCGACACTCGGCGGGGTGGTCGCGCTGAACCAGAGCGGCCCGCGGCGCTGCGGCTACGGCACCCTCCGCGACTACGTCATCGGGATTAGCTTCGTGACCGACGACGGGGTGGAGGTGAAGGCCGGCGGTCGGGTGGTGAAGAACGTCGCCGGGTACGACCTGATGAAGCTCCAGATCGGGGCCGTCGGCACCCTCGGCGTCGTCACCCAGGTGACGCTCAAGGTGAAGCCGAAGCCGGAGGCGGCCGCGGCGGTCGTGTTCGGGTGCTCCGGCGACGCGCTCGGGCCGGTGCTCGACCTGCTCCACAACTCGAAGTCGCGGCCGGTCGCCGTCGAGGTGCTGAACCGGGAGGCGTGGCGGGCGGCGGACCTCGGCCCGGCGGGCGACTCCCCGTGGGTGGTGGCCGTCGGGTTTGAGGAGAAGGCGGCGACGGTCGCCTGGCAGCGGGCCACGTTGCTCGACGAGTTGAAGACCGCCCCGGTCCGGGACGTGGCCGACGCCCCCGACTCCGGGAAGATGTGGGCCGCGCTCACCGCGTTGCAACTGCGGCCCGAGTCGCGGTTCATCGGCAAGACGGGCGTGCTGCCGAGTAAAACCGCCGCGGGGCTCGCAAACTCGGCCGGGCTCGTTCACGCCCACGCCCTGACCGGCGTCGTCTGGACGCACGGCGAGGCGCCCGCCGACGGGGCCGTCCTCCGCCGGTGCCCCGTCGCCGAGAAGAAGACGCTCCCCGTCTGGGGGAAACCGCCGGCGGCGGGGGACCTGATGCGGCACGTCAAGACGACGCTCGACCCCGACAACGTGTTCAACCCCGGCCGCCTGTTCGGGGACGTGTGACTTCTCCCGACGCTTCTGCGAAGCGTCGCTAACCTCCGACCGCCGCGACATGCCCGCCACCACCCCGAAGCTCGCCGACGCCGACGCCCCGCGCACCCCGCTCCCGGTGGTCCCGGCGAACGTCGACGCCCCGACCGCCGCCGGCCCGCTCCCCGCCCCGTCGCACAACCACGGCTGCGGCAGCCACGGCCCGAACCTCGACTATGAACTCGTCCTCGACTGCGTCCACTGCGGCCTCTGCACCGCCAGTTGTCCGACGTACGTCGAGACCGGGAACGAGGCCGACTCCCCGCGCGGCCGCATCTACCTGATGCGGCAGGTGATCGACGGGGCGTTGCAGCTCGACGCCGACGTGAAGCAGCACCTCGACCTGTGCCTGAACTGCCGGGCGTGCGAGACGGCGTGCCCGTCCGGGGTGCAGTACGGCCGGCTGATCGAGCCGTTCCGGGCGTTCATGGCCGAGCAGGAGCCCGGCCGGCAGGTGCAGTCGCTCAACGCCCTCCAACGGTTCCTGCTGTTCAAGATTTTCCCGTACCGGTGGCGGAACCGGGTCGCGCTGGCCCCGGCCCGGCTGATGCAGTGGACCGGCCTCGACTGGCTGACCGAGAAGACCGGGCTGACAAAGCTCCTGCCGCGGTCGCTGCGGAACATGAAGAACATGCTCCCGGCGCTGAAGCCGCACTACGGCCACCTGCCGGAGGTGCTGGAGGCGGAGGGGCCGCGGCGGGCGCGGGTCGCGCTGTTCCTCGGGTGCGTCGCCGACTCGCTCTACCCGGAGACGAACTACGCCACCGCGAAGGTGCTGCAGGCGAACGGGTGCGAGGTGTGGATCCCGCGCTCTCAGACGTGCTGCGGGGCGCTCCACTACCATGCCGCCGAGGAAGAGCCGGCCCGGCAGTTCGCGGCGGCGAACTGCGCCGCGTTCGGGGCCGACGACGCGGAGCGGTTCAAGGACGTCGACGCGGTCGTCACGAACGCCGCCGGGTGCGGGTACCAGTTGAAGGACTACGCCCACATGATGCACGGGACGCCGCAGGCGGAGGCCGCCGCCCGGCTGCAGGCGAAGGTGCGCGACGTCAGCGAGTTCCTGATGGAACTCGGGCCGGTGAAGCCGCGGCACGAGGTGCGGGTGCGGGCGACGTACCACGACGCCTGCCACCTGCGGCACGCCCAGCAGGTGTACCGCCAGCCGCGGCAACTCTTGGAGATGATCCCGGGACTGGAACTGATCCCGCTGCCGGAGAGCGAGCTGTGCTGCGGGGCGGCCGGGAGCTACAACCTGACGCAGCCGGAGATGGCGGCGAAGCTCGGGGACCGGAAGGTGGCGAACATCGCGGCGACCGGGGCGCGGGCGGTGTTCACCGGGAACGTCGGGTGCCTGATGCAGGTGACGCGGCACCTGAAGGCGGCGGGCCAGAAGGTGTGGGCGGGGCACCCGGTGGACGCCCTGTGGGCGAGCTACAGCGGCGACCTCCCGCCGGAACTCGCGTGACGCCGGCGGAGGCGCGTCGGTGACCCGGACCGAGTGGCAGCAACTCGCCGAGCGGTGGCTTGCTGACGCCAAGGCGCTGCTCGACGCCCGCCGCTGGTCGGCCGCGTACTACGTGGCCGGGTACGCGGTCGAGTGCGGGCTGAAGGCGTGCGTCGTGGCCCGGGTCGCGGCCGCCCCGGAACTGATCTTCCAGGACAAGAGGTTCTCGGAGAAGTGCTGGACGCACAGCCCCGCGGACTTGGTCAAGGTGGCCGGCCTGGAGGAGGACCGGGTCGCCGAGGTGGCCGCCAACCCCGCGTTCAAGGAGAACTGGAACGTGGCGATGGCTTGGAGCGAGCAGGCCCGGTACAATACCATGACGCACCACGAGGCCAAGCGGCTGTACGGCGCGATCACGAACCAGGCGAATGGGGTGATGCCGTGGATCCGGGCCCGGTGGTGATGACCCGGCGCGAGGTCGGGGCCCGGTTCCTCGCCGAGCTCCGGAAGTCCGTGCCGGTCGAGGCCGGGTTCTGGGTCAAGCCGGTCGGGGGCGACTGGCTCCTGTACGTCGCCTTCGACCGACCCTTGGACGACGTGCACGACGCCTACCGGGAGGTGGGCCGGGTCGCGGACGAACTCCGCGACCCGGACTTCGACTCGTCCGAGGTGCGGCTGATCGGTTCGGACGACCGGCTGGCGAAGGAGGTCCGGGAGTTCCGCCGCCGCCGCCCGGGCCGCACCCTGCTCGAACTTTCCGGCTGGACGTTCGGCGGCGACGTGCCGGACGAGGCGTACCTCTACCCCGACCCGCCTGCCCCGCCGGCCGAACCCCCTCCCCCCGCCCCCGATCGGGCTACTTCTTCTTCCCGGGCTCGACGGCGGCCGGCTTGAACGCCGCCAGCTCCGGCAGCTTCACCCGCACGCCGCCCTTCGGCACGTCCGCCTTCGAGGCCCACACGACCGCGTTCAAGATCAGCGTCCGCAGGTCGTCGTTCGCCCAGTTCCGGTAGAAGTGCGGCATCACCACCCCCGCCCCGCGGCCGCCGTCCGGCCGCTCCACCGCCCACGCCACCGTCTCGGTCTTTGGCTTCTCTGGCGGCAGCATCGCGGTCGCCAGCGCCGTCACGTTCTTCGCCGGGCCGTCCTTGCCGAAGAAGTTGTTGATGTACGGCTCGTCGTGGACCGTGAACCCCTTCCACCCGCGGAGGACGGGGTGGTCCGCCTTTGCCGGCTCGACCGTCGCCTCCGGGAACACGCGGGCCACGGACTTGTGGTGGGTGCAGCGCGTCGCGAAGTACCCGCCGGTCCAGTGCAACAGCGGGTGGTCGCCGTCGGCCGAGACGTGCTTCGCCTCCAGCCCCGTCGCGTAGTGCAGGCAGACGATCCCGCACCCGCGCTTCGTCATCGCGGCGAGGTCGGCCATGATTGCGTCGCGGTTCGGCATCACCTCCGGCGGGAACAGGTCGCCGATGAACGCGACCGCGGCCACGTCGGCGAATGCCTTCGCCCCGTCCGCCGGCCAGTCGGTGCGCGTCTCGGCCCTCAGCCCGGCGGCGCCGAGGCAGTGTTCGAGGAGCCGGCCGCCGGCCTGCACCTCGTGGGTGCCGGGCGGGTGGTTGCTCGGCCCGACGAGGACGAGCACGCGGGCGGCCGGCTCGGCGGCGGACGAGGACAGCGTGCCGACGACCGCGGCGGCGGTCCCGGCGAGGGCGGCCCGGCGGGTGATCGGGGTCATGGTCGGTCTCCTGGGGGTTAGCGGAGGTAGCGCGTCGGCAGTTCGGCCCCGGCGACGTAGCTCAGCTTCGCGATCTTGCACATCTGGTACACGTTGACCCGGAAGTCCGGGCAGGTGCTGACCAGGCAGTACGCGTCGGTCGGGGTGAACCCGTACTCGGTCACCAGCCAGTCCATCAGGTTCACCGTCGCCGCCTCCACCGCCACCTCCAGCGGCCGGTCCGCGTACACCGACACCACCGAACCCGGCTTCTCGATCCGCACCCACGGGACCCGCTTCTTCTTCACCACCTCCACGCGCAGCCGGACCGTCGCCCGCGTCTCGGCGGCGGTGCCGGTGAACTCCGTGTCGCCCTGGCTGGCGTGGACGTCCCCGAGGTACAAGAGCGCCCCCGGGTGGTACACCGGCAGGAGGATGCGGTTCCCCGGGGCGAAGTCGCGGACGTCCAGGTTCCCGCCCCACGGCCCCTGCCCGTCGAGGCTGGTCACCACCTCCCGGTCCGGGCACACCCCGAGGGTGCCGACGAACGGGGTGATCGGCCAGGAGATGCGGTCGCTGAAGTGGAGGGTGCCGTCGCGGGTGGTGCCGCTCGGGCCGGGGGTGTGCTTGAAGATCTTGGTGGTGTAGTCGGCGGACAGCTCCGGCCACCGGGTCGACTCGCCGAGCGGCCCGCGCCGCGGCCCGATCGCCACCCACGAGTAGTCGTCCACCACGATCTCGTCGATCGTCACCGCGAGGGCGTCGCCGCGCTCCGCCCCCTCGACGTACACCGGGCCGGCGACCGGGTTGGCGGTCGGCGGGGAGCGGTCGAACCCGGGCCGGTTCGCCGGGATCGCCTTGTCGGCGGGCGTCCGGAAGTACCCGGTGCCGGCGTCGTCCGTCTCGACCTCGAACGGCTCGCCCGGCCGGACGCGCAGGAGCGGCTCGTCCCGCCAGTCGAACGCGTACTTCCGGGCCTGCTCGCGCCTGATCTGCTGCACGGTCGTTCTCCTTCGCTCGCCACCGCCGCCGATCACAGCAGCTCGAACGACACCCCCGGACCGAAATGCCCCTCCAGCTTCCGCCGCCGGCGCCACTGGATCTTGTTGTGAGTCAACCGCAGAAACTTCAACCCGCCTAGGTTGGGCGAGCCGATCAGCACGTCGACGCACGCCGAGGTGAGTGCGTTGGCGGAGAGGGCCAGCGTGCGGAGGTTGCGGACGTACGGGGACGCTGCCAAGGCCCAGACCCCGGCGTCGGTGAGGCCGTTGTGGTTCAGGTTCAGGGCGGTCAGCCGGGCCAGGTCCGGACACCCGGCGAGGTCAGCGACCCCCGTGTCCCCCAGCCCGAGGTTCCACAGGCAGAGGTCGGTCAACCTCGGCCAGCGGTCCGAGCCCAGCAGCGCGCGCACGTCGGCCGGCGCGACCCCGTTGCCCGCCAGACTCAGCGACTCGACCGAGCCGCGGTGCTCACTCCCGATCAACTCCCGGATGCCGGCCGCCGTGATCGAGTTGCCGTTCAGGTCGAGGTGGCGAAGGCGGGGCAGGCACGGCTGCGTCGCGAGGAAGGCCGCCCCCTCGTCCCCCAGTCGGCAGTACCCGACGTTCAGCCAGAGCAATCCGGCGAGGGCCGGTGCCCTCAGCAGGGGGCATACGACTTCCGGACCCGCGTGCGAGTAGTACAGGTCCAGTTCGCGGATGCGGGCCAGCAACGGCGCCCCGCCCAGCCGGCGCGCGTGGTCGGCGTCGTGGAGGTACACGCCGGCGTGGAGCCGGGTGACCGGCCAGCGGGCGAGCGCGTCCTGGTGGTCGCAGAAGTTCTCGTACCCGCCGAAGACGGCGCACGGGAAGCCGCGCCGGACCACGTAGTCCCAACCCTCCTCCCGTCCCGGCGGCAACCCGAACCATTCCTCCTCGTGCCGGTCCAACAGGGCCTGTTCCCGCGCCGACAGGTCCGCCTCGGGTGCCCCCCGCCGCGCCGCCTCCCGGGCGCGCTCGATCTGCAGCCGGACGAACTCGGCCCGGGCCGGGTCGCCGTGCTCGTCCAGCCAGTCGGCGTACGCCAGCCGCGGCGTGTCCTCGTCCGGGTCCGCCGCGACCGCCGCCAGCAGCGCCGCCCCGTCGGTCATCGGCCGCCCCCCGGCTTCCGCTTCCCGAACCGCTCCAGCCAGTCGAGCAGGATCGCGTCCGCGAACGCCTTCGACTTCCGCAGCTCCGCCGGCGGCTTCCCCCAGTAGAAGCTCACCCACCCGGCGGCGAGCTTGTCCTTCGTCGCCGCCTCGATGAACTCCTCCAGCTCTTTCCCCGAACACTTCAGCGGGAACGTCTCCTCCACCACCACCGGCTTGCCGACGTTGAACCCTTTGAGCGTCTTCAGCGCGTCGTCCAACTTGCCCGCCTCCGGGTAGAGGTGGACGGCGACGAAGTCGAGGTCGGCCGCCACCGTCTCCGGCACGAACCCGGACGTGAGGCCCGGCCGGTCCAGGCTCCAGTCCACCAGCCCGACCGTGACGAGGTGCGTGTCGTCCGCCTTCCGGACGGCCGCGGCGAGGCGCTTGACCCACGCCGCCGCCACGTCCGGCCGCTTCCGGTCGGCCTGGTCCAGGGTGACGAACTGGACGAAGTGCTTGCCGCCGAACGCCGGGCCGAGCCAGTCGCCGGCCGGCCGCTTCCCGCCGGGCACCACCGGCTCGTTCATCAGGTCGTAGCAGAAGACCGCCGGACTGCCCTTGCACCGCCCGGCGACCGCGGCCCAGAACGCCGCCTGGGCGCCCCACCGCTCCGCCTCCGACAGCTTGTCGTACCACGCCGGCACGTCGGCCTTGTGGTAGCAGCCCAGCCCGGTCAGGTCGAGGTACAGCCCGGTCTCCTCCGCGAGCGCGAGCAGCTTGCCGAGCCGGGCCAGCGCCTTCTCGTCCGGCTTGTCGGCGGCGGTCATGAACTTGCCGAACTGGAGGTGGACGCGGACGACGTTCGCCCCGAGCGCCTTCATCTGCCGGAAGTCGGCCTCCACCGCCGGCCACTCGTCCTGCCAGTAGTCTTCGAGGAGCCGGCCCTTCGGGTCGTGGTCGTAGTTGAACCCCCACGGGACGAACGGCTTCCCGCCGGGGGCCAGCACGAACCCGGTCTTGTCGTCCGACACGCGGACCCGCGGCAGGTCCGCCGCGGCCGCGGGGTTGGCACACAGCGCGGAGGCGAGGAGGAGGGTCCGCATGGGAGGGGTCCGGGGCGGGGGGCGGGAACTTCCCCCCAGGTGTACCATCATCCCGGGGCGGGTGCGAACGGATTCCCGCCCGGCCCGCCGGAGCCGCCGCGATGGACCTGATCGAGTCCCGGTCGATCTTCTCCCCGGCCACCGGGTTCATCCGCCGCGGCGGGTTCGACTGGACGTGCAACCCGTACGTCGGGTGCACCTTCGGCTGCAGTTACTGCTACGCGGCGTTCCTGCCGCAGAACCGCCGCCCGGTCGGGGACTGGGGCCGGTGGGTGACCGCGAAGAAGAACGCCGCGGCGCTGGCCGGGAAGCAGGGTCCGAAGGTCGCCGGGCAGGCGGTGTACATGTCCAGCGTGACCGACCCGTACCAGCCGGTCGAGCGGAGCCTGTTCCTCACCCGCGGCATCCTCGAAGCCCTCGTCCCGCACCAGCCGCGGCTGACGGTCCAGACCCGCGGCCCGCTCGTCGCCCGGGACGCCGACGTGCTCCGCCAGTTCCGCAGCGTGCGGGTGAACGTGTCGATCCCGACGGACTCGGAGCGGGTGCGGGAGCGGTTCGAGCCGAAGGCCCCGCCGCTGGCGAAGCGGTGGGACGCGGTGCGGGAGTTGCGGGCGGCGGGGGTGCCGGTCGGGGTGTGCGTGACGCCGACCTTGCCGGTCGAGGACGCGGCCGGGTTCGCCCGGCAGTTGGCCGAGTTCCGGCCGGACGTGCTGGTGTGCCAGGACTTCCACGACGCGGGCGGGAAGTTCGGTGCGGACACCGGGGAGGCGGCGCGGGCGACGTTGGCGGAGGCCGGGTGGGGGCCGGCGGACTACCGGGCGTTCGTGGACCGGCTCCGCGGCGAGGGGCTGACGGTGTACGAGGGCGAGGCCGGGTTCTTCCCGCCGCCGGCCGAACCCGCGCCGGCCGGCGGCGGGCTGTTCGACGACGTGGCGTGACGAGGGGCGGGTGGGTAACCTGTCACAAGGGTCGCCCGTGCCGACGGGCCGTCCTGATCAGCACCGGTACCGGAGGCGCAGCCGATGACCCGCTCGAGCCTACTGCCGTTCGTGGCCGCCGTGCCGTGGTTCGCGGCCCTCGCGGCCGCCGCCCCGGTGCCGAGGAAGGAACCCGGGACGCCGATCTCGGCCGGGAACGCGAGCCAGGTGCGCTCCGTCAAGGAAGTGCCGAAGCGGGCCGACCGGGTCGCGAGGGGGCCGAAGCCGGGCGAGTTGATCGTCCTGGACTGGAACAACTCCGCCGAAGTCGTGGACGACGCGAACTTCCGCACGATCCGGACCCTCGCCGAAGGCCGCAAGCCGACGGACATCGCGGTCAGCCCGGACGGCAAGTTCGTCGCCTGGACCGAGCGTGACAGCGCGAACTACACCGTCCACGACGGCGACAAGGCGTTCGGCATCCCGATCGGAGTCACCCCCTGCGACGCCGCCTTCAGCCCCGACGGCAAGCTCCTGGCCGTCGGGTACCTGTTCTCGAAGCCGGGGGGCGAGGGCGAGGGGCACTCCGAGGTCCGGCTGTTCGACCTCAAGGGCAAGCTCGTCCGGACCCTCGGGCCGAACGGGTACGGCGCCCCCCGACCCGTGTTCAGCCCGGACGGCAAGACCCTCGCCGCCGGCAACCGCAACTGCGAGACCCAGCTCTTCGACGTCGCCACCGGCAAGCTGCTGCACGTGCTCGGCAAGCGGATGACGCAGGAGGTCGCGTTCAGCCCGGACGGCAAGACGCTGGCCGAGGGGTACGTGGACGGCAACGTCGGCCTGTGGGACGTGGCGACCGGCAGGCAGTTGCACCTGGCGGCGTCCGGGTGCAAGGAGGTCTACTCGGTGAGTTGGAGCCCGAAGGGGGACGTGCTGGCCTCGTCCGGCCGGGACGGCAAGGTCGTCCTCTGGGAGCCGGGCAAGCTCGAGAAGCTGAAGGAGCTGGACGCGGGGTTCTGGGTGATCCAGGTCCGGTTCACCGCGGACGGCACCCGGCTGCTGACGTCGAGCGCCTCGAACCACCAGGCCACGGCGGACCGGAAGATCGTGACCTGGGCCGTCCCCGAGGGTGGCGGGCGGTAGCGGCGCGTCCGACGGGACGGGCGGGGGGCCGTCGGGAGGCGGCCCCACCGCCCTCACCGTTTCACGCCGTTGATGTGCTCCAGCGCCATCAGCAGGGCCTGCGTCCCCTTCCGCCCGTACCCCTGCGCCCGCACCGCCTCGTACAACTGCTTCGCCAGCGCCAGCCCCGGCAGGCACAGGTTCATCTTCTCGGCCTCCGCCAGCGCGATCCCCATGTCCTTGATGAAGTGCTCGACGTAGAACCCCGGCTCGAAGTCCCGCTTCAGCATCCGCGGGCCGAGCACCTCCAGCGCCTTGCTCCCGGCCGCCCCGACGCTCACGCTCCTCAGCACCGTCTCCAGGTCCAGCCCGGCCTTGTGCCCGTACAGGAGGCCCTCGCACACCGCGATCATGTTCGCCGAGATCAGGATCTGGTTCACCATCTTGGTGTGCTGCCCGGCCCCCGGCCCGCCCTGGTGCACGATCGTCTTGCCCATCGCCTCGAACACCGGCTGCACCGCCGCCACCACCTCCTGGTCCCCGCCGATCATGATGCTCAGCGCCGCGTTCTTCGCCCCCACGTCCCCGCCGCTCACCGGGGCGTCGAGGGCGTGAACCCCCTTCCCCTTCGCCGCCGCGTGGATCTCCTTCGCCAGGCTCGGCTCGCTCGTCGTCATGTCCACCAGCACCGCCCCCGGCTTGCTCCCGGCGAGCGCCCCGTCGGCCCCCAGGAACACCTCCCGCACGTCCTTCGGGAACCCGACGATGGCGAACACCACGTCCGCGTTCTCGGCCACCTGCTTGGGGGTGTCGGCCGGCTTCGCCCCGAGGTCCAGCAGCGGCCGGAGCTTGTCCTTCGACCGGTTGTAGACGGTGGCCCCGAACCCCTTGGCCATCGCGTGCTGGCACATCCACCGGCCCATCACCCCGGTGCCGATCCAGCCGATGCGGGTCTTGCCGGGTTGCGCGACGGGGACGGTCATGGCGGGGCCTCGTGGGGGTGCGGTCGGCCCTGAGAATCGTAACGACCCCGCCGCCCGGCGACCACCCGCGCCACCGGCCGACCCGGCGGCCCCGGCGTTCGCGGCCCAACGCGACCGCCGCCCGCCCCGCCGGTCCCGCCCGCCGCCGTTTGCCCGATGCCGGTCGCCGCCGTCCTCCGATCCGAAGGGGTGCCGCCACGGACGCGGCGCGTTCCCCTACAGGAGGGTCAGCATGCAACGGATGTTCGCCGCGGCGGCCGGGGTGCTGGTCGTCGCCGGGATGGCGTCGGCCCAAGCCCCGACCCCGAACCCGCTCCCGCGGCTGCCGGTCGCCCAGCCGGCCCCGGTCCAGCCGGCGTCGGCGGTGACGCACGTCAAGGGGTCGGGCGGGTGCTCGAACTGCGGCCCGGCGGCGGGGTACGGGCCGGCGGTCCAGACCGGGCAGTACGGGCCGGGGCAGCGGAACGGGTGCGGCAGCTACCGGTCGGACGCCGGGTTCATCTTCGGGTCGTGCAAGTCGTTCTTCGACCCGTGCGGCCCGCTCCCGTGCAACGGGCACGGCAAGTCCGGCCTGTTCCGCGGCTCCTGCCCGACCCACCCGTACGCCCAGCCGTACGGCACCGGCTTCAACCCGTGCGTCTACGACAGCTACCACAACCACTGAGCGCCTGGAGTGGATGGTCTTCACCCCGAAGGGGTGGGACACCGTAGCCCGGGGCAACGCCCCGGGTCCCGGCACCAACCACCTTTCAGCCTGAAGGGCTGGGACACGCCCTGTCGCAGCCCTTCAGGCTGCGGCCGTTCCGCCACCGCCGACCCGGGGCGTTGCCCCGGGCTACGGTGTCCCACCCCTTCGGGGTGAAGGCCCCACCCCACCGCCTCACCCCCGCCGGATGCCGGCCTCTTTCATCAGCCGGTCAGTCGCGGCGTACGCCTCGGCCACCCACTCGGCGATCCGGTCCGGCTCCGGCGAGTACTCCAGCTCGATCGAGATGGCGCCGTCGATCCCCAGCGCCGCGATCTCCTTCAGGTACGGGACGAAGTCCACCACCCCGCGGCCCGGCGGCAGGTCCCCGTGGACCTTCCCGTCGCAGTCCGAGATGTGGACGTGGATCGCCTTCCCCCTCAGCGCCCGCAGCTCCTCCGGCTTCGTCCCGGCGAGCTGCAGGTGGCTCACGTCGATGTTCGCCGCCACCGCCGGGTGGCCCACGTCGTCGATGAACCGGACCATGCTCGGCACGTCGTTCAAGAGCGACAGCTTGAACGGCTCCAGCTCCAGCGCGACCTGCAGCCCGAGGCCGGTGGCGTGGTCGCCGAGGGCCTTGAGGTGCTTCACCCCGGTCGCCCACTGCTCCGCCGGCGGGATCACTTGCCGCTCCCAGATGTACTCCCCGAGCACCAGCAGGACGTTCTTCGCCCCCAACTCGTAGGCGAAGTCGAGGTACGCCCGGCACCGGCCGAGGTGGAACCGCTGGACGCTCGGGTTGAAGTCGATCAGCCCGACCGCGACGCACGCCACGCTGACGACCGGCAGCCCGGCCGCCTCGCACTCGGTGCGGATCAGCTTCCGCTCCCGGGCGTCGAGGTCGAGCGGGTCGGCGAAGATGTCGATGGCGTCGAACCCGATGGCCTTGGTCTGCCGGATGCCCCAGGCGGTCCCCTTCCCGGCCTGCACCCACGCCGAGTTGATCAGCCCGAGCTTCATGGCTCCTCCGAGTGGGTGACGAGGGCGAGAGACGGCACCGGGTAAGTGGTACGTGGGACCCAGGCCGTTGGCCTGGGCTGAGGGAGGCCGCCCCTTCGGGGCTTCGTCTCTGAGGGCCGAAGGCCCGCCCTCCCTCAGCCCAGGCCAACGGCCTGGGTTCGGGGGCGGGGGCCGGGGTCCGGACGCAGCGCCGAACCTCCCCGATCTTCCCCGCCGCCCGCCGCCCACTGCCCACTGCCCACTCTCCCAGGTACCCTGTCCCCACCCCCCGGCCGCGCCCGGCCGGGAACCACACGGGCGGCGCCGATGGGCCTGACCGGCAACAGCTACCTGGACGTGTTCCTCGCCCTGGTCCTGTCGACCACCGTCCTCCCGGTCCCGGAGGAGCTGCCGGTGATCGCCGCCGGGGTGGTGTGCGGGAACTCGGACGCCACCTACGCCGACGACCGCGGGAACCCGGACCGGGTGCGGTGGTGGGTGATGCTCCCGGTGGTGATCGTCGGGGCGGTGATCGGGGACGTGGTCCTGTACACCCTCGGGCGGTTCGGCGGGCGGCGGCTGCTGGAGAAGAAGTGGGTGGAGCGGCGGCTGGTCACCCCGGAGAAGCGGGCGAGCATCGAGCGGAACTTCGCCGCCCACGGGATCAAGGTGCTGCTCGGGGTGCGGCTGCTGCCGGGCATCCGCGGGCCGGTCTTCCTGATCGCCGGGATGGTCCGGCTGCCGCTCTGGCAGTTCGTCGTGGCCGACCTGATCTACGCCCTCCCGATCGTCAACCTGATGTTCTGGACGGCGTACTGGTTCACCGACCAGATCATGGTCCTGGTGAACCAGCTCGACGAGTACAAGTCCCTGGTCGTCAGCCACGTCCTGGCCGCGGTCGGCGGGGCGTTCGCCTACCGCTACCTCATCACCCGCCGGGTGCCGACCGGGGAGACCCCGCCGATCGTCCAGAAGGCGGAGGCGATCGGGCACGCGATCGAGTCGGCGTTCGAGTCGGCCGTCGACGCGGTCACCGGCCGGCACCCGGCCGCCGACAAGGAGAAGGACAAGCCGCCCCCGCCGGCCGTCCCCGGGTGAAATCGGTTGGCCTTCCCCTGCCCCGGCGGCGATGATGGCGGTACCCCGCGCCGGAGCCGCCATGCCCCCCCACCGCCGCGCGTTCCTCGCCGACGCCTGCCTCGGGTTCCCGGCCCTCGCCGCCGCGGCGATGCTGCACCGCGACGGGCGCGCCGCCGACGCGAAGTGGGCGCCGCCCGACGGCAAGCCGCACTTCGCCCCGAAGGCCAAGTCCGTCATCTGGCTGTTCATGAACGGCGGCGTCTCCCACATGGAGACGTTCGACCCGAAGCCGGCCCTCACCAAGTACGCCGGCAAGTCGATCGCCGAGACGCCGTTCAAGGACGCCCAGAACCCGGAGAAGCTGAAGCTCGCCCGGGTCACCGTCGTCAACGACGCGAACGGCCAGCAGCGGAACAAGCTGTACCCGCTGCAAGTCGGGTTCAAGAAGTACGGCGACTGCGGGACCGAGGTCAGCGACTGGCTGCCGCACACCGGGGCGTGCGCCGACGACCTCGCGGTGGTCCGGTCGGTGTGGACGACGGACGACAACCACGGCGCCCAGACGCAGTTCCACACCGGCCGGCACATGCTCGACGGCGAGTTCCCGACCCTCGGGGCGTGGGTCCACTACGGCCTCGGGACGCTGAACGAGAACCTGCCGCAGTTCGTCAGCCTGGGGAAGCGGGAGTACTGGAACCTGAAGGACGGGCACTACCTCGGCCCGGCCCACGACGCCGTCCCGCTCACCGCCGACCCGGCCAACCCGCTCGACTACGGCAAGCCGGAGCTGCCGGTCCGGCCGGACGAGCAGAAGCTCGGGTTCGAGCTGTCGGGCAAGCTGAACAAGTTGCGGGCGGCGGACCACCCGAACGACCCGGCCCTCGACGCCCGGATCAAGAGCTACGAGCTGGCGTTCCGGATGCAGAAGTCGCTGCCGGAGGTGCTCGACTTCGGGAAGGAGACGGCCGAGACGCAGAAGCTGTACGGGCTGGACCGGCCGGAGACGAAGGCGTTCGGGGCGCAGCTGTTGGCGGCGCGGCGCCTGGTCGAGCGCGGGGTGCGGTTCGTGCAGATCCAGCACGGGGCCGGCGGGGCCGGGGCGTGGGACGCGCACGGCGGGCTGAAGGCGAACCACGCGAAGAACTGTCTCGCCGTCGACAAGCCGGTCGGCGGGCTGCTGACCGACCTGAAGCGGCTCGGGCTACTGAAGGACACGATCGTGGTGTTCGCGTCGGAGTTCGGCCGGACGCCCGGGACGCAGGGCTCGGACGGCCGGGACCACCACATCTACGGGTTCAGCGTGTGGCTGGCGGGCGGCGGGATCAAGGGCGGGGTGGTGCACGGGGCGACGGACGAGATCGGGTTCCACGCGGTGGAAGACCGCCACTACGTGACCGACGTGCACGCGACGATCCTGCACCAGTTGGGGCTGGACTCGCGGAAGCTGGAGGTCCCCGGCCGGAAGCGGCTCGACATCGACCACGGCGGCGTGATCAAGGAGATCGTGGGATGAAATCGGAACGCGGATGACGCAGGATGAAACCCCGCGGATTGACGCGGGTCGGAACCCAATCTTGTCATTGATCCGCGTCATCCGCGTGCCTTGATCCCGCGTCACCCGCGTTCCGTTTTCTCTCCCCAGGTGAACCCGTGCTCCGTCCCGTTCTCGCACTGTGCCTCTGCCTGTGCGGCACCGCCCGCGCGGCCGACGCCCCGAACGTCGTCCTGTTCGTCATCGACGACCTCGGCCAGCGCGACCTCGGGTGCTACGGCAGCACCTTCTACAAGACCCCGCACGTCGACCGCATGGCGAAGGACGGCCTCCGGTTCACCGACTTCTACGCCGCCTGCCCGGTCTGCTCCCCGACCCGCGCCAGCATCCTCACCGGGAAGTACCCGCAGCGGGTCAACATCACCGACTGGATCCCCGGCCGCAAGGACATGCCCGACCAGCGGCTCAAGCGGCCGGAGATCCGCAACGAGCTGCCGCTCGAAGAGGTCACCATCGCGGAGGCGCTGAAGAAGCGCGGGTACGTCACCGCGATCATGGGCAAGTGGCACCTCGGCGGGAAGGGGTTCGAGCCGGAGAAGCAGGGGTTCGACGTGAACATCGCCGGCGACGAGACCGGCACCCCGCGGAGCTACTTCGCCCCGTTCGAGAACAAGGCCGGCGTCAAGATGCCGGGGCTGGAGAAGGCCGAGGCCGGCGAGTACCTGACCGACCGCCTCGCCGCGGAAGCGGAGAAGTTCATCGCCGCGAACAAGGACAAGCCGTTCTTCCTGTACCTGCCGCACTACGCCGTCCACACCCCGCTGCGGGCGAAGGACGACATCGTCGCGAAGTACCCGGCGAAGCCGAAGGCCGGGAGCCAGAGCAACCCGGTGTACGCGGCGATGGTCGAGAGCATGGACGACGCGGTCGGCCGAGTGCTGAAGAAGCTCGACGAGCTGAAGCTCGCCGAGAACACCCTGGTCATCTTCACCAGCGACAACGGTGGGCTGGCGACGACCGAGGGCGGCCCGACCGGGGCGACGTTCAACGGCCCGTTGCGCGAGGGGAAGGGGTTCCTGTACGAGGGCGGCGTCCGGGTGGCGTGCGTGATGAAGTGGCCGGCGAAGATCCGGGGCGGGACGGTGACCGGCCACGTCGGGTGCAGCATCGACCTGTTCGACACCGTCCTCGACGCGGCCCGCGTGGGTGAGGACGTGGACGTCGGCGGCGGGAAGCGCGACGGGGTGTCACTGGCGCCGCTGCTCCGCGGGGAGGAGCTGAAGGCCCGGGACGAGGTCTGCTGGCACTACCCGCACTACGCGAACCAGGGGTCGCGGCCGGGCGGGGCAATCCGGGCCGGGGACTTCAAGCTGGTCGAGTACTACGAGGACGGCCGGCGCGAGCTGTTCGACCTGAGCAAAGACCCGGGCGAGAACCGCAACCTGGCCGCCGAGAAGCCGGTGGTCGCGAACAACCTGGCGGCCCGGCTCGCCGCGTGGCGGAAGGACGTCGGCGCGAGGATGCCGGCCCCGAACCCCGACTACCGGCCGAACCCGCAGGCGAAGGACGGCACCGTCACGATGCACGCGAAGACGGCGCTGGTGTCCGGCGTGCAGTTGCGGTTCGAGCCGCTGCCGCACAAGAACACCCTCGGGTTCTGGACGAACGCGGACGACTTCGCCACCCTCGACTTCACCCTGGAGGCCGGCGGGACGTTCGCCGTGGAGGTGCTGCAGGGGTGCGGGAAGGGGAGCGGCGGGGCGGAGGTGGAGCTGGCGGTCGGCGACCAGAAGCTGACGTTCGCGGTCAAGGACACCGGCGGGTTCCAGAACTTCGAGGCCCGCGAGGTGGGGACGCTCAAGGTCGAGAAGCCCGGCCGGCACACCCTGACGGTGCGGGCGAAGACGAAGCCCGGGCCGGCGGTGATGGACCTCCGGCAGGTGGTGCTGAAGCCGGCGAAGTGACCCGGTCCGTACACTGTCCCGGCTGCCGGACACGGAGGGGGCCGGGTGAAGACGGAACTGATCCTGTGGCTGGTCGGGACCGGGGCGGTGTCGTTCGCCCTGAGCTACGTCGGGGCGGCCGCCGGGCTGATCCTCGGCCACCTGCGGCTGCCGCTGCTGGTGTACGCCCTCGGGAACCCGGTCGCCGGGGCGACGACCAACCTGGCGGTGTCCGGGGCCGGGGCGGTGGCCGGGTCGGTCAAGCACGTGCGCGACCGCCGGGTGTCCGGGAAGGTGCTCCTGCTGATGGGCCTGCCGTCCGTCCTGGGGGCGGTCCTCGGGGTCCTGTTCTTCGCCTCCCTCGACCCGGTCTGGTCGCACGCCGTCATCGGCCTGATGCTCGTGTACTCCGGGTTCGAGCTGGTCCGCGCCGCCCGGGCCGGGGACGGGCCGCGGCCCGCCGGCCCGCCCGGGCGGTGGCTGGCGGCGGGCGAGGTCGGGATCGGGCTGGGGCTCGGGGCGCTGGCCGCGGCCACCGGGCTGATGCTCGGCACCCTGCGGCTGCCGATGATGATCCGGTGGCTCCGGATCGACCCCGGGGTGGCGGTCGGGAGCAACATGCTGATCGGCTGCCTGACCGCTGTCGGGGCGGCGGTGACCGCGTGGGCGGCCGGGGGCGGGCTGGACCCGCTGGCGGTGGCGGTCGTCGCCCCGCCGACCGTCCTCGGCAGCTACCTCGGGGCGCGGAAGACCGGCCGGCTGTCCCCGGCGGCCCTGAAGCGTCTGGTCGGGTGGGTGGTCGGGGCGTCCGGGGTGTTCATGGTCGCCCTGGCCGGGCCGGCCGTGTTCCGCCGGCCCGGGGCCGCCCTGCCGTCGCCCCGGCTCCCGGCCGCGGTCGAGCACCTGCCGGACCTGCGACCCGACGCCCCGCGCCCGCCGATCGACACCGACTGGGACGACGACCCGGACCCGGGGGACCCGGACGGCGACGGCCCGTGACCCCGGCTCGGCAAGGAGTTACCCATGCGCCTCGCTCTCCCCGCGGTACTGCTGCTGCTCGCGCCGCCGGCGGCCGCCGGCCCGCCGAACGTCCTCCTCGTCCTGTCGGACGACCACAGCGCCGCGCACGTCGGGTGCTACGGCAACCCCGACATCAAGACCCCGAACCTCGACGCCTTCGCCAAAGAGGGGGTGCGGTTCGACCGGTACTACGTCGGCACCCCGCAGTGCGTCCCGTCCCGGGCCACCCTGATGACCGGGCGGTCCGCCATCGCCGTCCAGAACACCCGGTTCTCCGCCCCGCTCGCGGCCGAGTACAAGACCTGGCTCGAGCTGCTCCGCGAGAAGGCGGGGTACTTCACCGGGGTCGCCGGGCGGACGTACCACCTGGACGGGTCGGCCCAACCGCCGGAGACGCGGAAGGTGTTCGAGGAGTTCGGGCTGGCCATCTTCCCGAAGCGGCTGGACTCCGTGAAGACGGCCGGCACCCGGGACGCGATGCTCGCCCAGTACCGCGAGTTCCTCGACGCCGTCCCGAAGGGCAAGCCGTTCGCCCTGCAGCTCGGCTTCGGCGACCCGCACCGCCCGCTCGACAAGAACGCCGTCCCGCAGCCGCACGACCCGGCGAAGCTCAAGCTCCCGCCGTTCTACCCGGACACCAGGCTCGTGCGCGAGGACTTCGCCCGGTACTACGACGAGATCAGCCGGTTCGACGCCGACGTCGGCACGGTGCTCGCCGAGTTGAAGAAGCGCGGGCTGGACGGCGACACGCTGGTGGTCGTGTCGGCGGACAACGGGGCGAGCCAGTTCCGCGGGAAGGGCACGCTCAACGAGTTCGGCATCCACTGCCCGCTGATCGCCCGCTGGCCGGGGAAGGCGAAGCCCGGCACCGCGGCGGAGCTGGTCTCGGGCGAGGACGTCGGGCCGACGTTCCTGGCGGCGGCCGGGGTGGAGGCGCCGAAGGAGATGACCGGGCGGAGCTTCCTCCCGCTGCTGACCGGGGGGAAGCACGCCCCGCGGGAGTACGTGTTCGCCCAGCGCGGGGCGCACGGGTCCGGGCTGCCGACCAACTCCGCCCTGTTCGACCTCGGGCGGTGCGCCGTCGGCAAGCGGCACAAGCTGATCTACAACGCCCTGTGGCAGATCCCGTACACCCCGGTCGACTTCGCAGGCGACGCGATGTGGAAGGAGCTCGTCCAGATGAACGCGGACGGGAAGCTGGCGCCGGAGCTGTCGAAGCTGTACTTCGCCCCGACCCGGCCGATGTTCGAGCTGTACGACCTGGAGGCGGACCCGGCGGAGCTGAAGAACCTGGCCGGGACGGCGGACGCGGCGGAGGTCGAGCGGGCGCTCAAGGCCGCGCTGCAGGAGTGGATGATCCTCCAGCGGGACTTCGTCCCGCTCCCCGTCCCGCCGCCGGCGAAGAAGAAGTGACGGTCACTTCTTCTTCACGTCGACGTTCAGCTCGGTGTCGGCCGGCGGTAGGTCCTTGGTCAGGGTGTGCTCGGGGAACAGCGGCTGGCCGAACGGGGCCTCGTTCGCCTCCTTGCCGTCGAACCCGGACACCCGGACGTGGTACGGCCCCCCGCCGCGCACCCCCCGCCCCTTGTCGGCGGTGGTGTACTTGCCGTCCCGGATGTTGGCGAACCCCTGCGTCCCGGACGCCCCCTTGGCGGTGTCCGGGTCGAAGAAGATCAGCCCCTTCGGGACCGGCCGGCCGTTGTGGGTGACCGTCCCGGAGACGTTGTACAGCCGGTCCTCCGGCCCCCCGCACCCGACGGCCGCCGCGACGGCGGCCGCGAGCGCGGCGGCGGCCGGGAGTCGGAGCCCGCCCATCGCCCGCCCCCCCGTCATACGGTTCCCGGGAAGTCCTCGCCGGGTTGGAGTCCCGGCCTCAGCCGGTGCCGGGCGAAGACCGGCTGAGGCCGGGACTCCAACCCGGCCGTTCCCCCGGGATGCGGATCAGTTGTCCCCGGAGATGACCTCGCCGCCGTTGCGGCTGGCCAGCGCCCGGTAGGTGGCGATGTCGAGCGTCTGCCGGAGGAACCGGACCGACCCGTCCCCCAGGGCGAAGTTCGCCCCGCCGGTGTGCTGGCTGCCGAACGGCACGTCGTTGAACGGGACGATCAGGTTGGCCGTCTGGATCGCGTTGATCGCGTTGGTCACGTTCCGCCCGGACACCACGAACGACGGCCGCCCGGTCCCGACCACCGCGTCCCCGCCGCGGAGCCAGGTCCGGTACCGGGTGCCGTACTCGCCCGACACCCAGGACATCTCGGCGATCATGAGGGTGTTCGCCAGGCCGTCGGGGACGGTCGTCATCCGCACCGGGTCGTCCCGCTGGAACAGCCCGGAGGTGGCGGACGGGACGCCCTCGTGGGTGAGGGAGGTGACCGGGTACGCCGCCCCGGTCGTCGGGTTGGTCCCGCGCGGCCCGTTCACCCCGTAGTAGTGGGGGATGAACGCCGCCTGCCCGGACGCCACCCCGGGGATCCGGTCGGCGTCCCCGTTCGTGTTGTTCGGGGCCCCGAACGCCTGCCGCTCCAGCGGGCTGGACGCGCACAGGTAGACCGACAGCCGGGTCAGCCCGTGCGGGTCGTTCCGGTTCGCCGTCCCGATGTCCCCCGGGGTGGTGGTGTCCATCGCCCGGAACAGGTTCTCCTGCTCCACGTACGGCAGGACCAGCACGTGCCAGCTCAGGTTGGTGGCGGCCGCGAACGACGGCGGGAGCCGGCCGTTCACCCCCTCGTAGTTGTGGGCGGCCAGGGCGATCTGCTTCAAGTTGTTCTGGCACCGGGTCTTGGCCGCCGCCTCCCGGGTCTTCTGCACCGCGGGCAGCAGCAGCCCGACCAGGACCGCGATGATGGCGATGACGACGAGCAGCTCGATCAGGGTGAACGCACCCCGACCCCAACGGTTGGGACGTGACGGCATAGCGACCCCCGGGAGAAGCGGGTATCGGACGCGAGGATGGGCGCGAGCCGGGCGCGAAATGAGTACGCCCTTCGGGGGAGTCAGAGCAGGTCCCGCCGAGGTTGGACGAATTTTTTGGGAGGGGCGGTAGGAATTCCCGGCCGGCGGGAACGTACCCGCCGGCCCGCCGTTCCTAGGAACGGCGGGCCGGGGCGGTCACGGCACCATCTTCGCCCCGCCCTTCGGGCTCGGGGCCACGTCGGCGGCCTTCAGCTTCGCGTTCTTCTTGAACGGGGTGTACAGCGGGTCGCCGACCAGCACCGTCATCCAGCTGCACGTCGTCATGCTCCGGGCGTAGCTCTCGACCAGGGTGAACTCCCCGGTCGCCAGGAACCCGAAGAACTCGGCCGGCTTCGGGAACCCGACCGTGTACGGCTCGGCCACCGGGCCGACGGTCGCGGCGACGCCCTTCTTCAGCAGGTTCGGGCACCACACCGGGCTGTCCGCCTTCCGCAGCGTCGTCGCCTCGGAGCTGGCGAGGTGCCACGCCACCGCCCCCGGGACGAACTCGCACGAGTCCACGAACTTGGCGTGCGAGTACCACCCGCAGTACACCGCCACCCCCTTCGCGGCGCCGGCCGGCAGCACCTCGTTCTTCTGGTCGAGCGTCACCTTCATGCCGCCCTTCTCGAACAAGGCGGCCGTCTCGCGCATCGACTCGTCGTACCCGCCGTACCCGTACCCAACGTCGGTCCCCGGCTTGAACGCGAACGGGATGCCGCGGGCGTCGATCACCACCTCCCCGGCCAGCCCCTTCGCCTCGGCCGCCACCGCGTCGTCCACCAGCCGCTTGGCGATTGCGGCGGAGGGACCGTCGAGCCGGGCGGTCATGACCGCCGGCGGGTTCCGCTTCCGGTACCCGTCGGACGCCTGGAAGTGGAGCGGGTTCGGCACCCACCGGACCAGGTCGTACTTCGGCCACCACAGGAGCATCAGTTCGCTGTCCACCGACGCCTGGCTCTCGGCGTGGGCCAGCACCTTCTCCCGGGCCTGGAGGCGGGTCACCTCGGCCCGGGCGGCGTCGAGGTCCTTCTTGTCGGCGTCCTTGGCCTTCTCCAGGTCGGCGACCTTCTTCCGGGCGGCGGCGAGTTCGGGGCGGAGGGCGTCGATCTGCTTCCCCTCCTCGGCGGTCGGGACCTGGCTGCCGACCCGCAGCGGCACCCCGTAGGTGGTGAGGAGCACCTTGGCCGCGTCCTTCTTGTCCTTCAGGGCCTCGCGGAGGGGCCCGGCGAGCTTCGCGTCGTACTCGGCCCGGGTGATGTCCTCGCCCTTGGGGAGGTCGAGTTCGATCACGTTCCCCTTCGGCACCCCGCGCCTGGACACGTAGTGGTCGGCGACCTGCCGGGACTCGGGCACGTTCCGGTTCACCAGCACCCACACGTCCGCCGGTTCGAGGGCGGGCGCCGCGGCGGCGGAGAGGAGCACGGCGGCAACGGCGGAGCGCATGGGGGACACCGGTGGCGGGTCAGAGGTTACGGAAGAAGTCCCACACGAGGTCGGTCCCGTTCACGGTAGCCGACGGCGGGCCGGCGAGCCGGGGGTTGAGCCGCCCCTTCCCGCCCGGCCAGTGGTGCCCCAGCCCTTCGACCGTCACCACCCGGAACGGGACCGGGCCGGGGTGCCCCACCACCCGCACGCCCCCGGCGTCCGATTCGACCGTCGGGACCGGGTCGCACCCGAGGGCCCGCGCCCACCGCTCGACCGTGTCGGCCACCGGCGGCCGGCGGACGTACCGGTGCCGCCACGGGTCGCGCACCTCCCCGCCGCGGACCGGCACCAACGGATCGGCCGCCCCGACGATGTACAGGGTGGGAACCGGCCGGATCGGCCGCGGGTCCGTTACTTGACAGTAGCCCGCGACCGGGGCGACCGCCGCGACCCGGTCGGCCAGTTCGGCCGCGACCCGGAACGCCATCGCCGCCCCGTTCGAGAACCCGGTGACGAACACCCGACCGGGGTCCGCCGCGAACCGGGCCACGACGTCGTCGATCAGCGCGGCCAGGAACGCCACGTCGTCCGGCCCGCCTTCGTCTTCCGAGCCGGCGTTCCACCGCGGCGGGTTGTGGAGGAACGTCGGCGGCTCGGCGGGGTTTGGGGGTAGGGCGTCGGGGACGGCAAGGGCGAAGTCGCCCCGGGCGGCGAGGGCGGACCAGCCGGTCTCGTCGTCGGCCCAGGCGGCGGTGGCCCCGGTGCCGGGGAGGAGGATGACGAGCGGGCGGCTGGTGCCGGTCGGGCGGGACAGGAGGGCGGTGCGGCGGGCGCCGGCGGCGACGAGTTCGGTCGGTTCCACGGGCGTCGGCTCGGGTGCCGGGGCCGCCGACAGGCGGGGGGGCCGGGCGAAAGTTTACCGGCGGTTTGCCACGCCCGCCGGCCGACAGTGGGTATAATAGGTGATGTGTCGGGTGGTTCCGCGCCCCGGGGTGAACCTTTCCCGCCGCCCGGGCGTCGGAATCGTGCGGCGGGTGGACACCCCCCCGCCGCCAGCCTAAGCTTGAGCTTCCCCCGCCCGGCGGCGCCCGGAACCGTCGCCCGGCGGGTTACCCCACACCTTCGACCACCCGCCCGACGCGGCCGCGGCCACCCCGCCGGCCCCGCGCCGGGCGACCGCACAGGGGCGCCTTGCCATGCCGTCCGGGCACACCGGCCGGGGAGCGAACGCGGACATGAGCCGGATGACCCACCACGACCGGACCACCACGACCGACCGGGGCCGCCGGCCGGGCGGCGCCGCGCCGCCCGACGAGGACGAGCGGGACGGGCTGCCGGCCGACGACCCGGAGGTGGGCCTGGACGACGACCTGGGGGACGACCCGGAGGACGAGGACGAGGACACCGCGCTGGAGCCGGACGGCCGCCCGGCCGACCCGGAGGAGGCGGAGGCCGCCGGCGAGGGGGACTACGCCGGCGGGCCGGACGACGCGCTGGGGCTGTACCTCCGCCAGATGGGGGCGATCCCGCTTTTGAACAAGGAGAAGGAGCTGGCCCTGGCCCGGCGGCTGGAGTTCCACCGGGAGCGGTTCCGGGCCGCCGCCCTGCTCTGCCCCCGGGTCCTCGCCCGGGTGGCCGAGAAGTTCGCCCAGATCGCCGCCGGCCAGGCCCCGATCGACCCGAACGTGGACGTCTACTCGTCCGAGGAGCTGCGGCTCACCCGGGCCCAGATCCTCGCCCGCCTCGGCACCAACCTCGGCACCCTGCGGACGCTCCTCGGGCACGAGGCGGACGTGTTCGCGGCCGGGGTCCGGGACGAGTTCCCCGGGCCGGCCGCGGCGTGGCGGCGGGACCGGTTCCTGCGGCTGGCGAAGTGCCGGAAGCTGGCCGGCGAGCTGTCCCCGCGGACCGAGCTGCTGGAGCGGCTGACCGACGAGCTGACCGACCTGGCCGACGAGCTGCGGCACCACGCGGTGGCCCACGCCGAAGCCGGGTGCCCTGCCGACCGGGCGCGGGCCGAGCGGGTGCTGCGGGAGGCGATGGGCCGGGCGGTGATGACCGCGGACGAGCTGGCCGCCCTGGTCCGGGTGCTGCGGAAGCGGCGGACCGCGTACCAGCGGGTGCGGAAGGAGCTGGCCGAGGCGAACCTGCGGCTGGTGGTGTCGATCGCCAAGAACTACCGGAACCGCGGGCTGCCGTTCTCCGACCTGATCCAGGAAGGGAACCGCGGGCTGATGCGGGCGGTGGACAAGTACGAGTGGCGGCTGAAGTTCAAGTTCGGCACGTACGCGACGTGGTGGGTGCGGCAGGGGATCACCCGGGCGCTGCACGACCACGCCCGGACGGTCCGGGTGCCGTGCCACCAGATCGCCACCCTGGCGAAGATGGAGCGGCTGCGGAACGACCTGACCGCCGCCACCGGGCGGGAGCCGACCAGCGCCGAGCTAGCCGCCGCGCTGGGGGTGAAGGAGGAGGACACCCGGAGCCTGAGGGTGGTCGGCCGGCACCCGGTCAGCCTGAACGACCCGATCGGGGGCGACGGGGAGCGGGCGCTGGAGGACTTCCTGAGCGACGCCCAGGCGGCCCCGCCGGGCGAGCACGCCGACCAGCGGCTGTTGAAGGAGCGGATCGGGGAGGTGCTGCGGAGTCTGGCCCCGCGGGAGCGGGAGGTGATCGAGCTGCGGTTCGGGCTGAAGGACGGCACCCCGAAGACGCTCGACGAGGTGGCCCGGCAGTACGGCATCACCCGGGAGCGGATCCGCCAGATCGAGGCCCGCGGGCTGCTGAAGCTCCGCCAGCCGACCCGCTCCTGCCGGCTCGAAGAGTTCGCCGACGCGGACGACGAGTGATTCCCCCGAGCGGGGGGCGTGAGCCCCCTGTGCGCGGCCGCGCACAGGGGGCTCACGCCCCCCGCTCGGGTTACGAGCCTCACCCGAACAGCTCCTGCCGGGCCGTCTCGCAGATCGCGGCCACCGCCGGGTGCCGGACCCGGCGGTGGACGGTGACCGCGTAGAACCGGGTCCGCACCTTCTCCGCCCGCCCGACCGACACCACCCCGTACAGCCCCTCCACGTCCTTCTCGACGGCCGACGGGAGCGGGAACACCCCGGCCCCGGACTGGCCGAACACCTTCATCAGGGCGGTGTCCGCGAACTCCCCGCGGACGACCGGCCGCACCCCCTCCTCGGCGAACCACAGGTCCAGCGCCCGCCGCACCGACGTGTTCTCGGTCGGGAGCAGTGCCGGGACCCCGTCCAGGCACTTCGGGAACCGGCCGGCCAGCCGGGCGGCGACCGCCGGGGCGGCGAAGAACGTCACCCCGCACTCCCCGAGCAGGTGGTGGAACACCTTCACCTTGGCCGCCGGCGGGGCCGGGGCGTCGGTCAGCACCAGGTCCAGGTTGTGGATCGCCAGGTCGGCCAGCAGCCGGTCCGGCTCGTCCTCGACGCACACCAGCCGCGGGCCGTCGGCCGCCTCCATCACCGGCTGGAGCAGCCGGTAGACGATGATCTTCGGGAGCACGTCGGCCGCCCCGACCGCGACCCGCGGGGCCCGCCCCCGGCCGGCCCGCACCGCCTGCTCCAGCTCGCCCCCGAGGCGGAAGATGTCGTCCGCGAACTCGTGCACCACCCGCCCGGTGTCGGTCAGGGTCACCCCCCGGCCGGGGCGGACGAACAGCGGCTGCCGGAGCGCCTTCTCCAGGGCGGCGACCTGGGCGCTGACGGTCGGCTGGGAGACGCCGAGGACCTCGGCCGCTCGGGTCACCCCGCCCTCGCGGACGACGGTCCAGAAGTAGTGCAGGTGATGGTAGTTCAGCGCCCCGCCTCCATAGCTTGATCCTATCCCGCGTCCCGTTCGATTCTATTTGGTGATGTTCGCTCCGGCCCTTACGATTCCGGCGTGATGGTGGAAACGGGCACTCGGGCAACCGGAGGCGGGCCATGAGGATCGACGTGCGGGCGCACAGGGTCGGACTCCCCCCGGCCCTGCGGGATTACGCGTACAACCGGGTCGACGCGGCCTTGGCCCACGCTGCCGGGCGGGTCCACACGGTCCTGGTGGTGCTGTCGGACGAGAACGGGCCGAAAGGCGGGGAGGACAAGGTGTGCCGGGTGGCCGCCCGGCTCGCGGGCGGGCGGGCGGTGGTGGTCGAGCAGACCGAGCCGCGGGTGCGGGCGGCCCTGGACGGGGCGACGGACCGGCTCCGGGACGCGGTCGACCGGCACCTCGACCGGGAGGTCGCGGCCCGCCGGCGGTCGAAGCTGGCCCGGGCGGTGGGCGCCGTGATGGCCGCGTTCGGCCGGGGGGTGCGGCCGTGAGCCTCGGCTGCCCCGTCTGCCGCGAGCCGCTCGGCCCGGTCCAGCGGGCCGGGATCGAGATCGACGTCTGCCCCCGGTGCCGGGGGGTCTGGCTGGACCGCGGGGAGTTGCAGAAGCTCCTCGACCGGGAGGCCGGCCGGTACCCCCCGGGGGGCGACGAGGACGACAGTTGGGACGACGACCGGCGGCGGTACCCGGGTCAGCACGGCCACCCGCCGCCGCAGAAGAAGGGGTTCTTCGGCCGGATGTTCGACTTCGACTGACGCGGGCCGCGGCGCGGCGCGGGGGCGGGAGGGGAGCAGGCCGGCCGGGTCGCCGGACCGTCTCCCCTCCCGCCCCCGCGCGTCACTCCTGCTTTATCCCGCCCTTGATCCGCGACGTCTGCACCAGCACCGGCCCGGACGTGATCGTCTTCCGGTCCGCTTCCAGCTCCTGCGTCAGCCGGCGGGCGGCGGCCTGCGGGTCGTCCGCGGTCACGTCCTCGAACCCGACCGTGTTCTGCGGCGGGGTCGGCTTCACCGCCGGGACCGGCGACGGGTCCGGGCCGTCCCGGTCCTTCGGCGGCACACTCTTCGGCGGCGGGCCGGCCATCTTCGCCAGCGGCCCGACCGGGCGGATGCCGGTGCAGCCGACCGCGGCGGCGAGCGCGGCCGTTAGGAGGAGGCGTGTCATTTCGGCTCCTCCCGCACCGGCCGGGCGGACGCGGTGTCGTTCGGGGTCGGGGCGGGCGGGGCGGTGAGCCGGCCGGCCTGGGCCGCGGCGGTCTCGGCCGGCGCCGCGAGCGGCACCTTCCCCTTCAGGACGCCGAGGCCGGCGACCCGGGCGTTGTACAGGGCCTTGGCCTGAGACTCGAGCTCGTCCGCCTGCCGGGCCAGCGCCTCGTCCCCCTTCTCGGCCGCCAGCTCCCGCAGCCGGGCGCACACCGCCACCCGCCGGAGGCACGCCTCCTGCTCGTTCCGCAGGGCCTCGGCCACGGCCGCCGGCGGGAGCGTGGCCGACACCGCCGCCGGGTCTCCGACCGTCGGCCCCGTCGGCCTCGGTGGCGCCTTTGGCCCGAACAGCTTGTTCACCAGCGTGGTCCGCTCGACCGGCCCGGGCGGGCCGGCGGCTAGTGCCGACCCGCCGCCGGCCGCGACGGCGGCCGTCAGCCCCCAACCCCCGAATCGGTTCATGACGACCCCCCGCGGGCCGGCCTCCCCCGGCCGGCCCGGCCCGTGCGTGAATGGCGATCCTGTTCGCGGTGTGCGGCGGGGGTTATGCCGAGCGATTCGGGAGGTGTAAAGGCGAGTTGGGCGCGGGCGAGCGGGGGGCGTGAGCCCCCTGATCCGCCTGTCGGATCAGGGGGCTCACGCCCCCCGCTCGCCAAGTCACAGCTGCACTTCCGGCAAGCCGCCGGGCTGGGCGGCGTCCGCGGCGGCCGCCACGGTCGCGGCCAGGTCCCGGTACGCCTTCGAGATCGGGGCGTCCGGGTGCTTGCGGGCGATCGGCTCGCCGTCGTCCCCGCACCGGGCGACCCGCGGGTCGATCGGCAACTCGCCCAGGAACGGGACGTTGCTCTCGACCGCCAGCTTCATGCCACCGCCGACCCCGAAGATCGGCGTCTTGTTCCCGGCCGCGTCGGTGAAGTGGCTCATGTTCTCGACGATCCCGAGGATCGGGACCATCACCTCGCGGAACATCTTCACCCCCTTCCGGGCGTCGATCAGGCTCACCTCCCCGGGGGTGGTGACGATCACCGCCCCGGTCAGCGGGGCGCTCTGGCTGAGGGTGAGCTGGGCGTCCCCGGTGCCGGGCGGGAGGTCGATGACGAGGTAGTCGAGGGTGCCCCAGTCGACCTGGGCGAGGAACGACTGCACCGCCTGGGCGACCTTCGGGCCGCGCCAGATCACCGCCTGCTCCGGCGACACCAGGAACCCCATGCTCATCAGCCTGATGCCGAACTTCTCGACCGGGAACGGGGTCGCCTTCGGGTCGACCGTGCCGAGGCCGAACATGATCGGGACGGACGGCCCGTAGATGTCGGCGTCCATCAGCCCGACGGACTTGCCGGCGGCGTGCAGGGCCACGGCGAGGTTGGCGGCCACGGTCGATTTGCCGACCCCGCCCTTCCCGCTCGCCACCGCGATCACGTTCTTGACGCCGGGCAGGGACAGCTTCGGGGGCATTCCGGGGTTCATGCGCGTGCTCCGGGTTCGCCCGGCGGTTGGGGGGTGGACAGCTCGCGGAGCCGCGCCACCGGGTAGATGCCGGCGTCGTGGCCGTCGTTCCAGGTGATCTGGTAGGCGTAGTGGCCGACCGGCCGCATCTGCACCGGGGCGGGGGCGCCGGCGGCCACCTCCTGCGGGGACAGGATGCGGAACGGGTCCGGCGGCTTCGCCCGCTCCTCCCCGCAGCTGGCGCACGGGCAGTTCGCCCGCAGGTGCCGCCACGAGACGAACGTGGCCGACCCGTCGGCCCACTCGATCTTCAGCCCGTCGCCCTCGCGCCGGAGGGAGACGGGGCGGGGTTCGCCGGGCATCGGGGGTGGGTCCGGGGTGGTAGCGTTCGGCGAACCCGGAGCGTCAGCGACGGGGTGGGTCCCGCAACACCCCGTCGCTGACGCTCCGGGTTCGCCCGGCAACCTTAAGATAGGCGAGACCGGCCGCCGGGTCACATCTCGTGCCCGAGGAACCGGTGGTTGGCGTCGAACCGGCCGGCGAACGGCTTGTCGGTCATGTAGTTCGCCCGGGTGTGCCGCTCGGTCGGCCGGCCGGTCACCGCCACCAGCATCTCGTCCGGGTGCAGCTCGCTCGCCAGCTGGGCGTCGGCGTCCCCGAGCACCGTCCGCCACCCGACCCGGGCGGCGTGCCCCGGCACCCCGAACGCCTGCAGCACCGCGGCGTTGTTCACCACCGCCTCCCAGTTGCTCGGGTAGAGTTTGATGAGCTGGCTCAAGTCTTGCCAGAACGTCCACACCTGCAAGCCGTACCCGCGCAGCAGCGACACCGCCTGCGGCAGCAGGTCGAGCGACCCGAGCTGGGCCGCCTCGTCCAGCAGGAACAGCGTCCGCTGCTTCGGCAGCCGGGTCCGCCGCATCACCACCGTCATCAGGGTGACCACCCACAGCCGCAACAGCCCGCGGTGGCTCAAGAGCTTCTCCGGCGGCAGCACGAGGTAGATCGTCATCGGCTTGTTCCGGAGCAGGTCGGACAGGTCGAACGTCGACTTCTCCAGGCTCCGGGACACGGCGGTGCTGCCGAGGCACTTGACGAACGTGGTGGCGGTGGTGCGGATGCACGGCCGGGTCTTGTCGGCCGGGGCCGCCAGGTACGCGACGAACTCGTCCCGGGCGAGCGGGGACATGGTCTTCTTGCGGGTGTCGAGGGCGACCGCGAGGGTGTAGTCGAGGTCGTCGTTGTACAGCATCTCGCGCAGGGCGCAGAGGTTCCGCTTCTCCGGCGGGGAGCTGGTGGCGACGTCCGCGACCAGCCCGGCGACCAGCCCGCGGCCGGTGTCCTCCCAGTACCGGTCGGAGCTGAACTCGTGCCCGACGGCGAGTTGCGACGCGATCATCTCGGCGTCCGACTCCGGGTCGGAGCCGGGCACCTTGAACAGGTCGAACGGGTTCAGCTTGTCCGCCTTGTCCTTGTGCGCCACCAGCCCGAACGGGTCGAGGACGACCACCTGCTGCCCCAGCTCCCGCCGGTACCGGGCGGTGACCTGGTAGTTCTCCCCCTTGATGTCGGTGACGATCACCGACCCGGGGTAGGTGAGCAGGGCCGGGATGATGACCCCGACCCCCTTCCCGGCCCCGGTCGGGGCGACGGTCATCAGGTGGCCGTCGCCGCCGTAGGTGAGCGGGTCGCGGGCGGCCGGGCGGGAGGCGGTCGGGTTGAACCCGAGGGTCGGGGCGTGGTCGGTCCCGGACCACCCGAGGAACAGGGACGACCCGCCGTCCGGCAGCTTCGGGGCGCCGGCCCGGGCGCGGGGCGTGCGCCGCCGGGGGGCCGGGCGGCGGGCGTCGTCGGCCGAGTCGGACATGGGCGATACCACCGGGGTCGGGGACGGGGGGACACCCCATTTTACGCGACACGAGAGAGAACTGGGATGTTCGGTGTCCGGAACGCGGCGGGTGAGCCGCGGATGAGAACGTCCGCCCGGGCGGCCCGCCGTTCGGGTATAACCACAGGACACGCCCCCGCCGGAGGTCCCGCGATGCTCCCGCTCCTCGCCGTCCTGGTCCCGCTGGCCGTGCCGGAGCCGACCCGGGCGGTCGCCGCCGCGGTCCCGAAGCTGGTCGCCGGGGCGGCCGGGCACGCCGAGCAGAAGACGTGCTTCGCCTGCCACAACCAGGCGTACCCGCTGCTCGCCCTGGCCGCCGCCCGGGACCGCGGGCTGGCCGTACCGGACACCTTCTTCGCGGGACAGGCCGAGCACGTCGCCGGGTTCCTCGGGTCGAACAAGGACCGGTTCCGGGACGGCCGGGGCACCGGCGGTCAGGCGGCGACCGCCGGGTTCGCCCTGCTGACGCTCGAGCTCGCCGGCCATAAGCCGGACGACACGACCGCCGCGGTCGTCGGGTACCTGTTGAAGTTCCCCGGCACCCGGGACTACTGGCGGACCGGGTCGAACCGCCCGCCGACCGAGGCGAGCGACTTCACCACGACGTACCTGGCGCTGCGCGGCCTGCGGGTATTCGGGGCCTCGGCCGACAAGGAGCGGGTGGCGGAGCGGGTGGAGGCGGCGCGCGGGTGGCTGGCGAAGACGGCGGCGAAGGACACCGAGGACCGCGTCTTCCGGCTGCTCGGGCTGAAGGAGGCGGGGGCCGGGAAGGAGGCGGTGGCGGCGGCCGCGTGGGAGCTGTCCCGGGCGCAGCGGGCGGACGGCGGGTGGGCGCAGCTCGACGCGCTGGACGCCGACCCGTACGCCACCGGGTCGGCGCTGTACGCCCTGCACCACGCCGGCGGGCTGGCCGCCGACTCGCCGGCGTACCGGGCCGGGGTGGGGTTCCTGCTGAAGTCCCGGCTGGACGACGGGACGTGGAAGGTGAAGAGTCGGAGCAAGCCGTTCCAGCCGTACTACGAGAGCGGGTTCCCGCACGGGAAGGACCAGTTCGTGTCGGTCGCGGCGACCGGGTGGGCGACCGCCGCGCTGGCGGCGGCGGTACCGGGGAAGTGAGAGCGATGCCGGTGCCGGTCCGAGCGGGGGGCGTGAGCCCCCTGTGCGCCCGCCGCGCACAGGGGGCTCACGCCCCCCGCCCCGTGAGACTCACTTCTCCCCGACGTCGACCTGCACCGCGGTCAGCACCTCGCGGGTGGCGTCGTTCTGCACGAACGCCACCAGCTTCAGGTTCCTCAGCGCGAGCGGCCGGTCCGGGCGGGGGAACGGCCCGTCGTCGGTCTTCTCGAACTCCTCCAGGTACTTGGTCAGCTCCTTCCGCACCTCCTCCGGGTCGAAGGTGACGGCCTGCTCGGCGTCTTTCTTCAACAGCGGGAACCCTTTCGCCCCGCCGGGCATCGCCCGCACCACCATGTGGTGGTACCGGATGCCGTTCCCGCCGGCGTACCGCACCCGCTCCTCGGCCAGCGCGAACCGGAGCATCATCTTGTCGCCCGGCGCCTCCAGCCCGGAAACGGTTGCCTTGCCGGTGAACCCGCCCTTCTCGGCCTTGGCCACGGTCAGCCCGAGCTTCACCCCGGCCGGCTTCTCCAGGGCCTCGTCGATCGCCCCGCGGAGGGCGGCGAAGACCTTCCCGGAGCTCGCCGCCGCCCCGCCGGGGGCCGGCCCGAGCTTCCCGCCGACGAACGCCGTCGGGGCGCCGCGGACCTGGTCGGCGTAGTACTCCTCCAGTCGCTTCATCGCCGCCGGGCTGGTGAGCGGGTCCGGGCCGGGGACGTGGACGTGGTACTGGAGCAGGACCACGTCGGCCGGCGGGTACGCCTTCATCAGCCCGTCGAACGCCAGGTCGGCGGCGGCGCACGGCGGGCACTCGGCCCCGGTGAACAGCTCGACCAACACCCCGCGGTCGCCCTTCCCCTTCCGCCCGGCGAACGGCTCCGGCTTGAACGGCAGGGTCTTGGCGTACTCGGCGTAGTCCCGGGCCTCCAGCTTGGCGACCTGGGCGGTGTACGGCTTCGCGTCGGCCGCCTTCCCGGCCCGGGTCGCGGTCCGGACGACCGCGTCCAGCACCCGCAGCCGGGTGGCCGCGTCGTCGTCGTCGGTCAGCAGCCGCTCGGCCCGCTTCGCCTGGGCGACGGCGAGGTCGGCGAACCCGTCCTGCCCGGCCAGGGCGTCGGCCAGCCCGAGGGTGGTCTCCCGCTCCCACCGCGGCCCGTACCCGGCGGCCGCCTTATTCACCCGGTCCACGACCCCACGGACCTCGTCCGCCGGCACCTTCTTCTCCGCCGCCTTAGAAAGCACCTCGGTCGCCAGTTCGAACAGCTGCGGCCCGGCGTCCGTCTGGGCGAGCATCTCCCGGGCCAGGGCGTACGGGTCGTCCAGCCGCTTCAGCTTGGTCGGGACCATCTCGGCCACGGCCAGCTTGCGGCCGATCAGGGACGCGGACCCGGCGACCTTCTTCTTGTCCCTGGCCAGGACCCCGTCGAACGACAGGACGTCCCGGCCGTCGAGGTCGAAGACGAACCGGACCACGTCCCCGTCCACCTTGAGGTTCTTCACCTTCAGCCCGGCCGGGAGCTTGGCGGACGACCCCAGGTAGTCGCCGACCCACTTCCCGTCCTGCTCGGTGAGCGCGACCATGAACAGCACGTCCTCGCCCTCGCCGGTCGGGACGGACAGCCGCCACACCCCGGCCGGCGCCGCCGGGTCGGCCGCGCGGGCGGGGAGCGTGAGGGCGAGTGTGAGGGAGGCCAGGAGGAGCGCGGAGACGGCACGCATGAGGGGTCTCGGTGGGCCGCGGCGGGGTCAGAACCGACCCCGGTCACGATACACCTTGGCCGCCGCGTCCGCCACCTGCCGGGCGTCGGCCCGTGACAGACCGAGCACCGGGTGGTGCAGGACGACGCAGCGGTCGTGGGCCGCGGTGGCGTTCGGGAGGTCGCCGGCGGCCCGGAACCGCGACGGCGACCGGCCGACGTGCAGGGCGTGGAACCCGACGTCGAACGCGATCCCTTCGGCTCGCATCGCTTTGACGAACAGGTCGCGGGGCAACCCGAACGCGGCGGGGTCGTAGCGGAACCCGAGCTTGTAGAACGCGGGGTCGCCGTCGGCCGGAGCGGGGAACGGCACCAGCCCGGGCACCGCGAGGTGGGCGACGAGTTCTCGCACCCGGTCCGCCCGGACCGCCGTCATCTCGGGGAGCTTCCGCAACTGCGGGCGCAGCGCGGCGGCCTGCAGTTCGCTCAGCGCCGCCCACTGCTGCAGCCCGCGGTGGAGGAACGCCTTCGCCCGCTGGCGCAGGTGCGGGTCGGCGGTGAGGACCGCCCCGCCGCGGCCGGCGGCGAGCAGCTTCGACCCGCCGAAGGAGAGCGTGCCGAGGTCGCCCCACGCCCCGGCCGGCTTCCCCTGGACCGTCGCCCCGGGCGCCTGTGCCGCGTCCTCGACCACCCCGACCCCGCGTTCGCGACACAGCCCCGTCACTTCCCGCATCGGCACGAGTCCGCCGTGGAGGTGCGAGCAGACGACCGCCTTCGTCCGCGGGGTGATCGCCGCTTCGAGCCGGGCCGGGTCGAGTTGCCACGTCTCCGGGTGGACGTCGGCGAGGACGGGCGTCGCCCCGAGGGCGTGGACGGTGAGGAAGTTCGACTCGTAGTCGTAGGCGGCGAGGACGACCTCGTCGCCGGGGCCGACGCGGAGCGCCCGCAGCGCGACCTCGACGGCGAGGGTGCCGCTGGCGCAGGTGAGGGCGTGCCCGACGGCGTGGAACGCGGCGAGTTCGGCTTCGAGGGCGGCAACGTGTTCGCCGTGGTACCGGCCCCACGCCCCGGCCGCGACGGCCGCCGCGAGTGCGGATCGCACGTCCGGGTCCGCTGGCGGCCACGGCGGCGGGCCGTCGGGGCGGACCGGCGGTCCGCCGAGCAGCGCGGGGAGGTCGTCGGGCATCAGGGTGTTGTAGGGGCGACGGCGGGTAGTCTTCCCGGCAGGTGGTTGCCCCTCACCCGGCCGCTCGAAGACTCGCGGCCGACCTCTCCCCGCTGGCGCGGGGCGAGGTGGGGGTCGGGCGTCACCTGGGAACGCACCCCACCCGGGAAGCTGTCGAGGAGGCCGGCGGCCCCCACCTCGCCCCGCGCCAGCGGGGAGAGGTCGGCCGCGAGTCTTCGAGCGGCCGGGTGAGGGGTCTTGCGACCGAGACGGCCGGGGGCGACGACCCCCGCACCCCACCGTCGCCCCGCCGTGTATGATACCCGTTTGTCCCCGCCCCCGAGACGCCCCGATGTCCCGCACCGGCCGGCCGACCGACGACAAGCCGCTCCCCCCGCTGTACGCCATGACCCAGGGCGGGGTCGAGACCGTCGCCGCGGACGAGATCACCCGCGACCTCGGCGGGGAGGTGAAGAAGACGTACCGCGGCCTCGCCGTGTTCCGCGTCGCCGACCTCACCCCGGCCGTCCTGTCGCTCCGCACCACCGAGGACGTCTTCCTCCTCGCCTGGGGGTCCGACTCCCTCACCTACAAGGCCGAGGACCTCGACACCCTCCGCACCTGGACCGCGAAGAAGCCGGACTGGAACCACCTGTTCAAGCTGCACCACAAGATCCGGCCGAAGACGAAGGGCCGGCCGACGTACCACCTGGTCTGCCAGATGCAGGGCGAGCACGGGTACCGCCGGGCGGACGCCCGGGAGGCGTTCGTCGCCGGGCTGGCCGGGAAGATCCCGCACGGCTGGCAGTACAGCAACGAGAACGCCTGGCTCGAGATCTGGCTCACCATCTACAGCAAGACGGCGGTGTGCGGGGTGCGGCTGTCCGACCGGACGATGCGGCACCGGACGTACAAGCTCGACCACGTCGCCGCGTCGCTCCGGCCGACGGTGGCGGCGGCGATGGTCCGGCTGGCCGGGATCGGCCCGGGGATGACGGTGCTCGACCCGATGTGCGGGGCCGGGACGATCCTCGCCGAGGCGATCGACATCGCGGGGAAGCGGAGCCGGGCCGGGCGGGTGCGGGTTGTCGGCGGGGACCTCGACCCGAACGCGGTGTTCGTCACCTCGCAGAACCTGCAGCAGGTCGGGCCGGCGGACCTGGCCCGGTGGGACGCGACGCGGCTGCCGCTGGAGGCGGCGTCGGTGGACCGGATCGTGTCGAACCCGCCGTTCGGGAAGCAGTTGGAGTCGATCGAGAAGATCGGGCCGTTGTTGGAGGTGGCGGCGGCGGAGTGGGACCGGGTGCTGAAGCCGGGCGGTCGGGCGGTGCTGCTGGCGATGGAGCACGAGGGGCTGAAGCGGACGCTGACGGCGCGCGGGTGGTCGCCTGCCCGGGCCCTGCGGCTGCGGTTGCTCGGCCAGTTGTGCGTGCTGAGCGTGTGGCACAAGCCGGGGTGACCGCCATGACCGAGGCGGAGTGGCTGGACCCGGACTCCCCGCTGGTGGCGGACTGGAGGACCGCCCGCGAGGCCCCGCTGACGCGGCGGGCGGCGACCCTGTTCGGGGTGGCTTGCGTCCGGGCGACGCCCGGGGTGGAGGGGCAACGGCGGCTCCTGGACGCGGTGGCGGCGGCCGAGGAGGCGGCGGATACCGGCCGGTGGGAGGAGGTCGGGCGCGTGAACCTTCGGGCGGGCGCGGCGTGTGGGAAGGTGAGGGTGGGTTCGGACGCCCACCTCTGGGCGCTCGCGGCCAGCAACCTGACGTCCGAGTGGGTGGGGAACTCGTGGGCGAATGTGCCCACGCGCCTCCTGGGGGTGGCGGCCCCGAGGCGGGACGCCCGCGGGTTGCGCCGGACCTACGGCGACCTCATGCGGGACGTGGTCGGCAACCCGTTCCGGGGCGGCCGGCTGGGGTTGGTGGGCCGGCCGGCGGACGCGGTCCTCTGGGACGACGAGCCGCCCGGGTCGCTGCTCCCGGCGGGGTGGCTTACTGACACCGTACTGTCACTGGCAGACGCGATGTACGACGGCCGGGACTTCGCCGCGATGCCGATCCTGGCCGACGCCCTCCAGGACGCCGGGTGCGAGGACGAACAGGTGCTGACCCACTGCCGCGGGCCGGGGCCGCACGTCCGCGGGTGCTGGGTCGTCGACCTGGTGCTCGGGAAGGGGTAGGGTGGGCCGGGCCGGCGCTTGGCCGGCGAGTCCGACCGTGCGGCTCGTGGTGGGACTCGCCGGCGAAGCGCCGGCTCGGCCCACCCTACAACTCGCACCCCACCACCCGCCGCAGCTTCTCCGGCAGCGGTGACTCCCACCCCACCCGCTCGCCGGTCACCGGGTGGTCAAGCGCCAGCCGCCACGCGTGCAGCCCCAACCGCCCGGCCGGGTCGGTCGCCGCCCCGTACACCCGGTCCCCGGCGACCGGGCACCCCAGCCCCGCCAGGTGCACCCGGATCTGGTGCTTCCGCCCCGTCTCCAGCCCGACCTCGACCAGGCTGTACCCGCCGGCCGACGCCACCGCCCGGTACCGCGACACCGCCCGCTTCGCGTCCCCGCCGGGCCGCCGCCCCGCCCGCACCCGCAGGTCGCGGCCCTCCGTCAGGTAGTTCTCGACCACCCCCGCCGGCGGGTCCGGCGCCCCTTCCACCACCGCCAGATACGTCTTCGCCACCTCCTCCCAGCTCGCTTGTAGTCGTTCGCGCACCTCCGGGCTCTTGGCGAACAGCAGCAGCCCCGACGTGTCGCGGTCGAGGCGGTGGACGACGAACGGCCGCCCGGCGCGCCGCGCCTCCAGCTGCGCCCGCAGCCGGGCGAACGCGGTGTCGGCCTTCTCGCCGTCGGTCGCGACCGTTAGCAACCCCGACGGCTTGTCGATCACGACGAGGGCGTCGTCCTCGTACACGACCGGCAGCGCGGACGAAGGCGCGGCCCCCTCGCGGGCGATCCCGATCCGGTCGCCGGGCGTCAGCGGGTGGTCGTGGCGGGTGACCGCGACGCCGTTCACGACGACCCGGCCGGCCCGCAGCAGCTGCTTCACCCGGGTGCGGTTCATCGGGGCGAGGGCGGCGAGGAGCCAAGGGAGCAGCGGCGCCGGGGCGGCCGGCGGGGCGAGGTCCCGGACCGGGCCGGGCGGCATGGCGGTCCTCCGTGGGCGGGTGATGCCGCCATCGTATCCGATCCCGGCCGGCCGGTTACAATGCCGGGGTCGCCGCGAACCGAGTCGAGGGGGCGAGCCGTGCCGAAGCTGACGATCGAGGGCGCCGGGGAGTGCGACGTGCCGGCCGGGAAGCGGCTGGTGCTGGCCCTGACCGACGAGGCCGGCGTGGACCAGCTGCACGCCTGCGGCGGGAACGCCAAGTGTACCACCTGCCGGGTGGTGTTCGTGGCCGGCGAGCCGGACCAGATGACCGAGGCGGAGAAGCAGGTGCTCGCGGCGAAGGGGCTGACGGACGTCCGGCTGAGCTGCCAGATCGCCTGCGACGCCGACATGACGGTCCGGGTGGTCAGCCGGCTGGCCGGGAGCGGCCGGGCCGACGCCGGCAAGCGGCCGGCCGACGCCATCGCCCCGCCGCCGGTGTGGGTGGCGAAGGGGTGACGCGATGGCCCGCGAGCGGTCCTACCGGTGTGCGGTGTGCCGGTGGCAGGGGTCGGCCGAGCCGGTGGACGCCGGCGACGCCGCCCCGTGCCCGCAGTGCGGGGTGTACCTGTACCCGCTGTCGTGGGCGCAGACGTGGGGCGTCGCCCTGCTGCTGGTCGCCGGCACCCTCGGGGTCGTGTTCGCCGCCGTCCGGCTGCTGCGGTAGCCGGCCTCAGCGGTCGTCCGCCGGCCGCCACGGCCGCTCCTCCCGGTCCTCGTCGTCGTCCTCGGGCCGCCGCCGGCGGTCGTCGCGGTCCTCGTCGTCCTCGGGCTCGGGCCGGCGGCGGGGCCGCCGGGGCGCCCCCATGTTGGCGGCGAACAGGGCCATGTGGACGCCGGCGGCCGGGAGCCACACCAGCAGGGTGCCGACCAGGGCCTCCATCGCGCCGTCGTCCGGCGTCTTCTGGAACAGCGTCACCAGCAGCCCGGTGACGGCGATCAGCACGACCAGCAGGCACAGGGCCATCCGCCCGCCGACGAACACCCGCCGGACCGACCGGCGGGCGGCGTCGTTGGTCCGGGTCAGGCAGGCCCAGAAGGTGAGGCCGAACAGGCCGCCGCTGACGATCAGCCCGGCGGCCGTCCGCTTGGCGGCCCCCGGCCCGTCGCCCGCCCGGGCGGCCGGGGGCGGGCCGAACGGGTTCGGCGCCCCCGGCGCGTTCGGCCGCCCGCCGAGCGCCCCGTTCAGCAGGTCCACCGTGAGGATGCTCAGCCCGACCAGCACCAGGAGGACGGAGAACGAGTGGACGGCGTGGAACGCCGCCTTCATCCCGAGCCGCGGGTCCGGCTCCTCCCGGGCCGCGTCCTGCACCCGCAGGGCGACGTACGCCAGGGCCAGGACCGGGATGGCGAACACCGCCAGGGCCAGGACGACGAACAGGACGGCGAGGCCGGCGACGACCGCGGCGAACGGGTTCATGGGGCACCGGGGCGTGGGGGTGCCCGAATGCTACCGAACCCGGCCCGCCCCGGCCACCGCGAACCCGCCCCGCATCTGACCTTCCGCCCGGCCGCCGGCCGCGGCACAATGCGCGGAAATGAAGATCCTCCACACCGCCGACTGGCACCTCGGCGACCGCCTCGGCCGGGTCGACCGCACGGCCGACCTGCGCGCCGCCGTCGAGCGGGTCGCCGCCCACTGCCGCGAACAAGCCGTGGACGTCCTGCTGGTCGCCGGCGACCTGTTCAGCGAGCTGGCCCGCCCGGACGGCCTCCGCGAGACCATCCGCCACTGGCAGGACGTGTTCCGCCCGTTCCTGGAGTCGGGCGGCACCATCCTCACCCTCACCGGCAACCACGACAACGAGAACTTCTGCCAGACGCTGGTCAGCGCCATGACCCTCGCCTCGCCGGCCGGCGGCCGGCCCGGGGACACCGTCCCGCCCGGCCGGCTGTACCTGGCCGCCGACCCCACCTTCGTCCGCCTCGACGACCGGCTCGGCGGGTTCCCCGTCCAGTTCGTGCTGATGCCGTACCCGACCCCGAGCCGGTACTTCCGGGGCGAGGCGGCGCTCAAGTACGGCAGCCCGGAGGAGAAGAACAAGCTGCTGGTGTCCGCCTGGGCCGACGCCCTCCGCGACATCCGCGCCCACCCGAAGTACGACCCGAAGGCGCCGGCGGTGCTCGGGGCGCACGTCCACGTCCACGGGTCGAGCGTCGGCCCGAGCCTGTTCCGGATCACCGAGGAAGAAGACGTGGTGGTCGAGGGCCGGGACCTGCCGGACCAGTTCGACTACGCCGCGCTGGGGCACATCCACAAACCGCAGTGGCTCGGGGCGAAGCACGTCCGGTACTCCGGCAGCATCGAGCGGATGGACCTCGGCGAACAGGGCGACCAGAAAGGCGTCGTGCTGTTTGAAGTGGGCCCGGACGGCCGGACGGAGGACCCGGTGGTGCTGCCGCTGCCGGCCACCCCGGTGTACGAGGTGGTGGTCGCGAACCCGGCCGCCGACATCCCGCGGCTGAAGGCCGAGTACCCGGACGCCCAGGCCGACCTGGTGAACCTGCACATCCGGTACACCGCCGGCGTGGACCAGTTGGAAGAGGTCTTGCGCGACCTGGACCGGATCTTCCCGCGGTGGTACGCCCGGGACTGGCAGGAGACCGGGGCGCTCGGCCCGACCCTGGCCGACCCGGCCGGTCCGGGTGCGTCGAAGAGCTTCGGGGAGACGGTCCGGGACTACCTCGGGCAGGAGCTGATCCAGCACGACGAGGCGGAGCGGGCGGCGGTCCTGGCGATCGCCGACGGGCTGCTGAAGGAGATGGAGTAGGCGAGCGGGGGGCGTGAGCCCCCCGCTCGCCGGGGGTTCCGAATGATCCCGCAGCGCATCAAGCTGTCCGGCTTCCTGTCGTACAAGGACGAGCAGGAGGTGCGGTTCGACGAGGCCCCGCTGTGGATGCTCTCGGGCACCAACGGGAGCGGGAAGTCGAGCGTCTTCGACGCCGTCACCTTCGCCCTGTTCGGCCACCACCGCGGCGGCAGCCAGAGCGCCGGCGAGCTCGTCAACAAGGAGTCGGCCACCCTCAGCGTCGAGTTCGACTTCACCGTCGAGGGGCAACTCTACCGGGTCAAGCGGACGGTCCGCCGGCAGAAGAACGACAAGGTCGCCGGCACCCAGCAGGTGATGAAGTTTGTCCCCGGCGCAGCGATCGGCCTTGATGGCGACATCTGGGAAGCCGTCCCGGACACCACCTACAAGGCCAAGTTCGACGGCTGGGTGAAGGACAAGATCGGCCTCGACTACGAGACGTTCACCTCGTCCGTCCTGCTGCTGCAGGGGAAGTCCGAGAAGCTGCTCGACAGCACCCCCGCCGGCCGGGCCGGGGTGCTCGCCCGGATCGTCGACCTGGAGCGGTACCAGAAGCTGCACGGCCGGGCGGACGACAGGCGGCGCGACCTGAAGGGCCGGCTCGAAGCCCTGTCCAACCAACTGTCCGGCGTCCGCGAGGTGACCGACGACGAACTGGCCGCCGCCGCCGGCCGGATCGCCGAGGCCGAGGCCGCGACCGCCGCCGCCCGGGAGCAGATTGACACGCTGGTGGCGCTGGAGTCGCACGCCCGGCGGTGGGACGAGGCCCGGCGGAAGCTCGACCACCTCCGCGGCAAGCTCGCCGCCCACGAGGCGGTGCTCGGGCACGCGGTCGCCATCGAGAAGGACCACGCCCGGCTCCGCGAGCTGCGCGACGTCCTCCCGGCCGTCGGCACGATCGTCACCGAGCGCGGGCGGATCGGCGAGTCGGAGCGGAAGACGGAGCAACTCACGCGGCAGCAGGGGGAGCGGGCGGACGACCGCCGGCGGGTCGAGAACGCCCTCGGCCAGTCCCGGAAGACGCGCGAGCACCTGAAGAAGACGCTCGCCGAGGACGAGACGAAGCAGGCGGGGCTGAACGCCCGCCTCCGCGAGCTGTCCGGGGTGCTGGAGAAGGTGAAGCACGCCGAGGACGCCGAGGCCGAGGTCGCCCGGCTCGACGCGGAGCTGAAGCCGTTCCCGAAGGACCCCGAGGAGGCGGCCCGCAAGCTCCAGGCGGAGGCGGAGCGGCTCGCCCTGTTGGCCCAGCACGTCGCCCTCTTGGACCGGCTGCACCAGGACCGGTCGGAGCTGACGAAGGCGGTCGCGGCCGAGAGGCAGGCGAAGGCGGACGAGGGGCGGCTGAAGGCGGACGGGCTGCGGGCGAAGGAGGAGTTCACCGCGCTGGAGGGGAGGGCGAAGGCGGCGCGGGACGACCGGGCGGCGAAGGACCAGGAGGCGGCGTCGGCGAAGGCGCTGGCGCTGCACGCGAAGCAACTGGCCGACGAGTTCAAGCAGTTGACCGGGGAGAATGCGTGCCGGTCGTGCGGCCAGCCGCTCACCCCGGCCCACTTCGAGACCGAGAAGAAGCGGCGCGACCTGGACGCCAAGGCGGCCGACCGGAAGGCGACCGACCTGGCGACCGCCGCGTCCAAGGCCCGCGCCGCCGAGGACGACCTCTCCGCGAAGGAGGCCGCCGGCCGCGAGCACCTCGTCAGGCTCCGCGAGCAGTACGTCACCGCGAACGCCGCGGTCAAGCAGGCCGCCACGGACATCAAGCGGCTCACCGACTCGTGCCGGCAGACGTACTTCGCCCTGCCGGACGAGTTCAAGGCGAAGGTCGGCCGGGCCGAGCCGGCGGACTGGTCGGCCGTGACGTACCCCGACCGACACGACGTCGCCACCCTGAACGAGGAGGCGAAGCGGCTGCCCGGCGTGCGGGGGCAGTTGCGGGCGGCGCAGGACGAGGCGCGGCGGGTCGCGGAGCTGCGGGCGAAGCGGGAGTCGGCCCGGGACCGGCTGGACCGGGCGCGGCGCGGCCTCCCGTCCGGCGACCCGGCGGCGGTGCGGGAGGAGTTCGCCGCGAAGCAGGCGGACGAGAAGGCGGTCGGGGCGAGCCTGGCCGCGACCAAGAAGGCCATCGCCGGCGCCGACACCGAGAGCGACCGGCAGCAGCGGGAGCTGGGCACCATCGACCGCGACCTGACCGAGATCACCGGCCGGCTGAACCTGGAAGAGGCGAGCCGACGGCAGAGCGCGGAGGCGGTCGAGCGGGCGAAGAAGGCGCTCCCGCCGGCGTGGCAGAAGCCGGCGGAGTCGGCCGGGTTCACCGACCGCTCGAAGTGGCAGGAGGAGTTCGACGCCCTGACCGCCAAGGGGGTCGAGGCGGACTTCACCCGGCTGCAGGCGGCCCGCGGCGGGCTGGACGCGCTGCGGGCGGAGATCAAGCAGGCGGGGGACGAGGCGGAGGCGTTCCCGGCCGAGGCGCGGCGGCCGCCGGACGAGGTGAAGGGCGAGGTCGCCGCCGCTCGCCGGGACCTCGACGCCCGGAACGCCGACCTGCTCGACGCCCAGGGGCGGATGCGGGTGCTGGACGAGTACCGGCGGCGGCGGGCGGACCTGGGGGAGCAGCACAAGGCGGCGGACGCCGAGCACAACCGGTACAAGACGCTGGCCGAGCTGCTCGGGACGCACCGGCTGCAGCGGTTCCTGGTGCGGAAGGCGGAGCGGCAGATCGTCGACTACGCGAACGCGGTCCTCGACCGGCTGAGCGGCGGGCAGCTGTTCCTGCGGCTGGTCGGGACGGACGAGGGCACGACCGAGAAGGCGCTGGAGTTGGAGTGCGCGAACCGGGTGACCGGGGGGGCGGCGATCAACGTGGCGTTCCTGAGCGGGAGCCAGCGGTTCCGGGTGGCGGTGGCGCTCGCGCTGGGGATCGGGCAGTACGCGAGCAAGCAGCACCGGCCGATCGAGAGCGTGATCATCGACGAGGGGTTCGGGTGCCTGGACCGGGCCGGCCGGCAGGTGATGATCCAGGAGCTGCAGAACCTGCGCGGGCACCTGCACTGCATCCTGCTCGTGAGTCACCAGGAGGAGTTCGCCGACGCGTTCCCGGACGGGTACCGGTTCGAGCTGCAGGACGGGGCGACGAAGGTGACCCGGTTCGTGCGGTGAGGTGCGCCACCGGCGGCGAAGTTCGCGCCGCCAGCCCGCGCCGTTCCGCTTCCCGGGCGCCTCGGTCGGTGGCGCCCCTCACCCGGCCTGACGGCCGACCTCTCCCCAGCGGGGAGAGGTGAGGACCCAAGCCGCCGGGTTCCGACGCGGTCCTTCCCACGTCACGCCCCCCCGCGTACCATCACGCCTACCTCTTCGCTCCACACCCCAAGGTGACCCGTCATGTCGCACCCGTCGCGCCGGCGCGCCTTCACGCTGATCGAGCTGCTGGTCGTCGTCGCCATCATCGCCGTCCTCATCGGCCTCCTCCTGCCCGCGGTGCAGAAGGTGCGGGAGGCGGCCGCCCGGACGAAGTGCCAGAACAACCTGAAGCAGCTCGGGCTGGCGGTCCACGGGTACCACGACGCGTACCAGTTCTTCCCCGCCTCCGGGTGGACCGGGCCGGCGGCCGGGAACCCGGGCGGGAAGTGGCACTCGTGGCGGACCGTCATCCTGCCGTACGTCGAGCAGGAGAACGTCCGCGGGGTGTTCGACCTGAACTTCCACTGGTGGGAGTCGCCGAACCTCACCGCCGCCTCCGTCCGCCTGCCGCTGTACGAGTGCCCGAGCACCGCCGGCCGGACCCCGACGCTGTCGGCGGTGGCGAAGCCGACCCCGGCCCCCGGCCGCCCGGCCCTGACGTTCACCCAGCCGCTCGCCCCGACCGACTACGAGGCGATCCAGGGGGTGCAGCACGGGAGCATCAACCCGCACCTGCCGGCCGCGATCTACACCTCCGCCAACCGGTTCTCGGTCATGCACCGGGACTCGAAGAACACGATGCAGTCGGTCCGGGACGGCACGTCCTCGACGGTCATGGTGGTGGAGGCGGCCGGCCGGCCGGTGGTGTTCCGCGGGCGGGCGGCGAACCCGGGGCTGACCAACGACCAGGGGATCGGGTGGGTGGACAACGAGGGGCCGTTCAGCCTGGACGGGGCGGCGGCGGACGGGTCGGCGGAGGGGTGCGGGGTGGGGTGCCCGGCGGCGATGAACGTGCGGAACGACAACGAGCCGTACAGCTTCCACCCGGGCGGCGGGAACCTCCTGTTCGCCGACGGGCATGTGGCGTTCGTGCGGGAGTCGGTCCCGATCGCCACGCTCGCGGCGCTCTGCACCCGGGACGCCGGCGAGGCGGTGGGGGAGTATTAAGGTGGGTCCTCACCCCGAAGGGGTGGGACAACGTAGCCCGGGGCACCGCCCCGGGTCGGCGCCGGCGGAGGGGCCGCAGCCTGAAGGGCTGGGACACCGCGGTGTCCCAGCCCTTCAGGCTGCCTGCGGGTTGCGGTCTGAAACCCGGGGCGGTGCCCCGGGCTACGTTGTCCCACCCCTTCGGGGTGAGGACCCACCCGGCTACTCGCGGCTCCCCGGCGCTCGTCGCCGCAGAGGGACGCGGTGCGTGCCCTACCGTGACGCCGCTTTCTCGAACACCCCACCTTCCGCCGGCACCTCTTCGCCATCGCGAAACACGATCCGGAGCGGTCGGCCTCGGACTTCCACACAGCTGCTCAACTCGATGTGGTCCCGGCCGTCGGCGGACCGGATGTCGAGTCGGATCCGACCCCCTTCGAGCCCCCACCGGCCGCGGTAGTCGTCGGCGTCAGACGCGCTCGGGCCGCGTAAGAGGCGGCGCGGGAGTTGTTTCACCTCGACGGACCCGTCGTCCGCGAACACCACCGCCGACCCGCGCCCGTTGCCGTTGTCCCACGCGCCGACGACGTCCGACCGCTCGACGCGGGTCGGGGAGCAACCCGTCACCGCCGCCGCGACGAACGCCAGCGACAGCACCCGGGGTGCCGGGTCATGCGGCCCGACGGCGCCGACGTCCACACGCACACCTCCGGCACGAGCAAGGGGCCGGGCGCCGGGGCGGCCCGGCACCCGGCATCTTACCTCACTCCAGCGCGGCGTACTCGGCCTCCAGCCGGGTGCTCACCTTCGCCCACCGGGCCGGGTCGGGGTCGGCGAGCAGCCGCTCGGCCCGGTTGATCGCGTACCGGGCGACCCCGTGGCGGAGGGTCGGGACCTTGTACTGGTGGGTGCAGACGCACGCGAACCCGGTCCGGGCGCGGAGCACCGGCTCCAGCCGCTCGACCGCGGCGGCCAGGGTCAGGGTGCCGTCGGCCAGCCGGGCGGCCACGTGCTCGCCCATCTGGATCTCCAGGAACACCCGGTCCTGCTTCGCCTGGACCGCCTCCGCCTCCTCGTCGGCGGCTTCCGCGTCCGCCCGGACGGCGGACAGGTTCCACACGTCCAGCCCGACGCTCCGGGCCCACGCCGGGGCGACGGCGTGGGCGAGCACCAGGGCGGCGGCCAGCCCGGTCAGGGTGGCGGCGGACGCGGCCCCGGTCCGGCGTGCGGTCGTCATCGAAGGTCCTCCCAACCCCCCGGGCCGCGGGGCGGCGCCGGCGGGCGGCGTGTGGTTCGGGTCGGGCGCGGCCGGGCCGCGCCTGGCGGGAACGGACGTCGGGGCCGCCCGGGGGAGGGGCGGGGGACCGGCCGCGGGCGGCCGGGGGAGGTAGGCGGTCAGCGGGTGCCGACCGGGTGCGGGCTGTCGAGGGCGCGGAACTCGGACTCCAGCCGCTCGGCCACCTCGGCCCGCCGGGCCGGGGGCTCGCCGGCGAGCCGGCCGGCGGTGTACTCGATCACGTTCCGGGCCGTCCGCTCCAGGTCCGTGTCGCCCGGGTAGTTCGCCCGGACCGCGGCCATGTACTCCGGCCGGTCCTCGTTCAGGTCGAGGAACCGGGCGGCCACCCCGGCCAGGGCGGCCCGGCCGGCGATCAGGTCGGCCACCAGCGCCTCCTTCACCTCGATCCGCCGGCGGATGTCCTCGTCCTCGGCGGCCAGGACCTCGGACCGCTCGGTCTCGGCCCGGGCCTCCTCGCGGAGGGCCGGCACGTTCCACACGTCCAGCCCGACCGCGGCCGCCCACCCCGGCGCGAGGCCCGCGGCGACCACGACCGCCCCGACGGGCAGGGCGGCGAGGGCGGCGAGGCGGGAGAAGGCGGACACGGCGGGACTCCAATCGGCGGCGTCGGGGGCGGGTGCGCCCCGCGGGGAGGGAGCAGGCCGGCGCACGACCGCGGGAAGCCTCGCGGGAGGCGCCCGTGCCGGGACGTCGGGGTTGCGGTGCACGGCCCGGTACGCCCGGCGCCGTGCGGGGTGAACCGACCCAGGGGGTCGTCACCCGGTGGGGAGACCGTTCGGGGCTGGCGGGGCCGGCGTCGCGGCCGGCCGCCCGGCCCGGACGGAAGGGGCGGGATGGTCCTCTACACGGGCTCTCCAGTCCGCCGGCCCTGCTGAGGAGGGGGCCGGCGGGCGGGTTCCGGTCATCAGGTAGTTCCGTCTACCCGAGACCCATCTTACATCATCTCTGACTTGCAACACGGGTGCCGGGTTCCCAGTTCCGCGGCGGACGGACTTAACTCGTGACTTTGTGTGCGGTTGTTACGAGGTGAAGTTTTCCGTGAAGTTTGGTGACGATCGCCGCTGCCCGTTCTGCGGGCACCGCCCTGTGCTAAGCAAGGGTGGGCTGCCCGATCGGAGAACGAACGGTGCCATGAGTCGGGACGCCGCCGGCGGCCGGCAATAGCATGTGACCGCCACCCGCCGGCCCGCAGGATCGCTCCGATGGCCGCCGAACCGCCCCCGCCCGGCATCGAACCCGCCCGCCCGACCGTGGCGGCGGCCGCGGTCGCCCGGGCGCTGGTCGCCGCGGCGGCCGCGTGGTTCCTCCTCGGGCAACTCACCCTGGTCGTCCGCCCGCTCCTGACGGCCGCGTTCCTCGCCTACGTCCTGATGCCGTACCACGTCCGGCTCCGCCGGCACGTCGGCACGTCGGCGTCGCTCGGGCTCTTGGCCGGGGCGACGGCGGTCGCGGTGGTGCTGCTCGGGCTGGTGGTGTACTCCAGCGCGCTCGGGCTGAGCGACGACCTGCCGCGGCTCCAGGGGCGGGCGGCCGAGCTGTTCCGGGAGGCCGAGCACCTGGCCGGGGCCGACCCGGAGACGGCCCGGCGGGACGCGTCGCAGCTGGCCGACCTGCTGTACGCCGGCGCCCGCCGCCTCGCGGTGGCCGCGGCCGACGCCCTGGTCGAGGCGGTGGTGGTCGCGATGTACCTGCTGTTCCTGCTGGTCGAGGGGTCGCGGTTCCCGGACCGGGTGCGGCGGGCGTACTCCCCGGGCCGGGCGGAGGAGATCTTGGCCGTCGCCGGGCAGGTGAGCGCGTCGATCGTCCACTACCTGCGGGCGAAGGTGCGGGCGAGCCTGCTCCTGGCCGTCCCGGCCGGGCTGGTGCTGTGGGCGTGCGGGGTCCGGTTCGCCCCCCTGTGGGCGGTGCTGACGTTCCTGTGCAACTTCATCCCGTACCTCGGCCCGGTGCTCGCCTACGGGCTGCCGGTCGGGTTCGCGTTCCTCTGGTTCGGGCCGGCGGCCGAGGCGTGGACCGCGGCCGCCCTGCTGCTGACCCTGCACACCCTGTCGGCGGCGGTGGTGGAGCCGGTGATCGTCGGGAACGCGGTCGGGCTGAGCCCGCTGGTGCTGCTGGTGGCGCTGGGGTTCTGGGGGCTGCTGTGGGGCATCCCGGGGATGTTCCTGGCGGTCCCGCTGACGGCGGTGGCGGTGATCGTGATGGGCCACTTCGCCAGCACCCGCCCGGTCGCCCGGCTGCTCCGCGGCGGGTGAGTTCCCGGACCGCGGCGGCCGCCCCGGGGCATGTAGTGGTATCGCACCCCGGCGAGCCGGGAGCGTCAGCGACCGGAGGGGCGTTGCTCCGGTCGCTGACGCTCCCGGCTCGCCCGGACCTGCCCGGAGACCCCACGATGACCGCCCGCCTCGTCCCGCTCGCCCTGCTCCTTCTCGTCCCGCCCGTTGCCGCGGCCGCCGACCCGCCGACCCGGGCCGAGGTGACCGACGCCCTCCGCAGGGCGACCGCCTACTTCCACGGCACGGTCGCCGCCCGCGGCGGGTACGCCTGGGTGTCGAGCACCGACGGCAAGCTCCGACACGGCGAGGGGAACTGCGGGCCGGGCACCGTCTGGGTGCAGCCGCCCGGCACCCCGGCCGTCGGGCTGGCCTTCCTCGACGCCTACGAAGCCACCGGCGACGAGGCCCACCTGAAGGCCGCGGCCGACGCCGCCCGCGCGCTGGCGAAGGGGCAACTGCGGTCCGGCGGGTGGGGCTACCGGATCGAGTTCGACGCCCCGGGGCGCGCGGAGTTCGCCTACCGCGACGGCCCGAAGGGCGGCCGCGAGTTCGCCCCGAAGACGCCGGCCCCCGGCGGGTGGGACGTGTGGAAGCGGCGGGAGCACAAGGACGACATGACCGTCCTCGACGACGACACCACGCCCGCCGCCCTGCGGCTGCTGTTGCGGGTGGACGCGGCGCTGAAGGGGGCAGACAAGGACGTCCGCGGGGCGGCGGCCTACGCGCTGGAGTCGGTGACCAACGCCCAGTACCCGATCGGGGCGTGGTCGCACAACTACGACCGGTTCCCGCCCGGCCCGGCCGACGAGAAGCACTACCCGGTGAAGCCGGCGTCGTACCCGGAGAAGTGGTCGCGCACCTGGACGAAGGACTTCACCGGGTGTTACATGCTGAACGACCGGATCACCCAGAACATGATCGCGACGCTGCTCCTCGCCCACCGCACGACCGGCGAGAAGAAGTACCTGGACGCGGCGGATCGCGGCGGCCGGTTCCTGCTCCTGGCCCAGATGCCGGACCCGCAGCCGGCGTGGTGCCTGCAGTACGACCGCGAGATGCGGCCGGTGTGGGACCGGAAGTTCGAGCCGCCGGCGGTCACCGGTCTGGAGTCGCAGGACGTGCTGGAGACGCTGCTGCTGCTGCACCGCGGGACCGGGAAGAAGGAGTACCTGGAGCCGGTGCCGAAGGCGGTCGCGTACCTGAAGAAGGGGCTGCTCGCGGACGGCACCGTGGCCCGGTTCTACGAGCTGCAGACGAGCAAGCCGCTGTTCTTCACCAAGGACTACAAGCTGACCTACGAGGCGGACGGGGTGCCGACGCACTACGGGTGGGCGTTCCCGTCGCGGCTCGGGGCGATCGAGGCCGAGTACCGGCGGCTGTCGGCGCTGAAGCCGGGCGAGTCGCGGGAGAGGCCGGCGGCGGGCAAGCCGGCGGCGGACGCGGTGCGGAAGGTGCTGGCGGCGCAGGACGGCCGCGGGGCGTGGGCCGCGCCGGGGGCGGTCCGCGACGCCGAGGGGCGGAAGGTGACCCCGGCGGACGGGGTGGTGTCGTCGCAGACGTTCGTCGACCACGTCGGCACCCTGTGCCGGTACTTGAACGCGACGAGGTGACCCGCGGTTTGTGGCACAGGTCTCCGACCTGTGTCGCCTTCACAGGTCGGAGACCTGTGCCACAAGATGGCCGCCCCGCGCCGCTCCACCTCCCCCATCTTCCGCCGCCATTCCGCAACTCCCGCAGCCCCCGCTCAACCCGCCCGACCCGGCCGGCCGATCCTCACCGCGGCACGGAAGCACGGTGCGGAACGGAGGCTGCCATGACGCGGTGGTATTGGAAGCGGTGGGCGTGGGCCGTCCTGGTCGGCGCCACCGCGGCGGCCGGGCTGACCCCGGCCGGCCCGGGGGCCCCGGACGGCCCCCCGGCCCTGCCGAAGGTCGGGGACGTGTTCAGCCTGAAGTTCAAGGACGGCCCGGACCGGCAGGTGAAGGTGCTGAAGACCGAGAAGCAGCCGGACGGGTCGTACCTGTCCGAGGTGAAGGACACCAAGACCGGCGAGACCTTCACCCTGATGGACCGGCCGGACGACACCCCGCCGCCCGGCGGGAAGGCCGAGCCGGCGAAGGACGCCGCCAAAGCGAAGGCGGCCCCGGCTGCGAACGCGATGCCGGCCGACCCGGCGAAGGACCGCAAGCCGACCGCCCCGGCGGCCAAGCCGACCCCCGAGCCGGAGCCGGAGAAGCCGGGCCTGCTGAAGCGGCTGTTCGGGCGGAAGCCGGCGACGCCCCCGGCCCCCGCGTCCACCACCACGGCGAAGCCGGCGGCCCCGGCCGCGCCGCCCGCCCCGGCCCAGCCCCCGGCGGTCCGCCCGACCCCGGCCCCGATCGCTCCGCCGGTCGTCGGCGGGACCGGTGAGCCGCCGCGGGTGATGCCGGCCCGGCCGGCCGCCCCGCCGGCCACGACCCCGACCCCGCTCCCGCTGCCGCCTGTCCCGGGCGGGCTGCCGCCGATCCCGGTCGCCCCGAACGGGGTGTCGGCCGCGGTCCCGGGTGTCGTCACGGCCGGGCGGGTGGTCGCGGCCCCGGCCGCCCCCGTTGACATGGCGGTGGCGCGGGAGATCCAGCCGTTCGTGGATGCGCTGGCGACCGAAGCGTCGCCGGGGCTGCGGCTGCAGGCGGTGCGGTCGCTGGCCGGGTGCCGGCACGCGAGCACCGGCGCGGTCAAGGCGGCCCTGGCCCGGGCGGCGGCCGGGGACGACCACCCGGCCGTCCGGGCGTGCTGCGTGCGGGAGCTGTGCAAGCTCGGGTATCACGACCCGGCGTTCCTGACGCACCTGACCCACGCCTGCGCCGACCCGGACCCCGGGGTGCGGGCGGCGGCCAAGGACGCCCTGGCGAAGCTGACCCGGCCGGAGTGACGGCCGGCCCGCCGGCGGATCGATACAACGGCACGCGGACCGCTGGTCCGCGTGCCGTTCGCCGTTCCCGGAGGACCCGACCGTGACCGCCATCGACCTGTCCGGCAAGATCGCCCTGGTGACCGGGGTCGGGGACAACGAGAGCTTCGCCTGGTTCATCTCGAAGACGCTGCAGGCGGCCGGGGCGCGGGTGGTGCTCGCCTGCCACCCGCGGGTGGTCGGGATCGTCGAGAGCTTCCTCACCCGGGACATGGACCGGGAGAGCCGGCTGCTGCCCGACGGCAAGACCGAGTTCAAGCCGGAGAAGGTGCTGCCCTGCGACGCCAGCTTCGACACGATGGCGGACGTGAAGCTCGACGAGCTGCCGGAGGCGACGAAGCGGGCGTACGCCAAGCTCAAGGGCGACTACAGCATCTCGGGGGCGGTCGAGGCGGTGGGCCAGGAGTTCGGCGGGATCGACGTCCTGGTCCACTCGATCGCGTTCAGCCGGGAGATCACGAAGCCGCAGATCGACACCAGCCGGAAGGCGTACTTCGAGGCGCTGGGCATCTCGGCGTACTCGCTGACGAGCCTGGTGCGGGCGGCGGCGCCGTTCATGGCGGGGCGGCCGGGCGGCGGGAGCGTGGTCGGGCTGACGTACATCGGCGGGGAGCGGGTGATCCCGTACTACGGCGGGGGGATGAGCACGGCGAAGGCGGCGCTGCAGCTCGACGCGCGGCAGTTGGCGTGGCTGGTGGGGGACCGGAACATCCGGGTGAACCTGATCTCGGCCGGGCCGTACGCGAGCCGGGCGGCGCGGAGCATCCGGCCGGGGGAGTTCGACCGGTCGGTGGAGCACGCGGCGGCGCACTCGCCGCTGCGGCGGCCGATCGCCCCGCAGGAGGTGGCGGACGCGGCGCTGTACCTGTGCAGCCCGCTGGCCAGCGCGGTGACGGGCCAGGTCCTGTACGTGGACTGCGGGTACAACATCATGGGGACGTGACCCGCCGGAGCCGCCCATGCCCGGCATCACCTTCCTGTTCTGGAACGTCAACCGGCGGCCGCTCGACGAGCGGGTCGGACGGATCGTCGCCACCGAGTCCGCCGACGTGGTGCTCATCGCCGAACCCGGCACCCCGCCCGCCGACCTGAACCGGCGGCTCGAAGGGTCGACCGGCAGCCGGTGGCGGGTCGAGGACGGGTCGGCCGGCCGGTTCACCGTCTGTTCCCGCCTGCCCCGCCGCTCCCTCCGGATCCAACTCACCGACGAGCGGTGGCGGCTCTACCGGGTGGTCCCCGACCCGATCCCCGAGTTCCTGCTGGCCGTCGCCCACCTGCCGAGCAAGCGGGAGCGCGAGGCCGAGACGCAGGCCCACTCCGCCCGCGGCCTGGTGGCGGACCTCGACCGGGTCGAGCGGCGGCGGAAGCACCGGCGGACGGTGGTCGTCGGGGACCTGAACATGAACCCGTTCGAGCCCGGGGTGGCGGGTGCCGGCGGGCTGCACGGGATGATGTCCCGGGCGGTCGCCGGGCGGGAGACCCGCGAGGTGGTGGGGCAGGAGCACCGGATGTTCTACAACCCGATGTGGGGGCTGCTGGGGGACCGGACGCCGGGTCCGCCCGGGACGTACTACCGGGCCGCCGGCGAGGCGGTAAACTACTTCTGGAACACCTACGACCAGGTCCTGCTCCGCCCCGGGCTGTGCGACCGACTCCGTGACCTGAAGGTGTTGACCTCGGACGGGGTCGAGGGCCTGCTCACCCCGAACGGCTTGCCGGATGCGGCCGCCGGCTCGGACCACCTCCCGCTCGTGTTCCGCCTCGACTGGTGACCGGACCCATGACCACCTCCAGCCTCTGGCCCACGGACATCCGGACCAACGTGACCCGGCCGGTCACCATCCTTCGCGAGCAGGCCGAGCTGCTCGGCGAGGCGACCGGCGGCCGACTCGCCGGGGAGGTCACGACGGTGACCGGGGAGGCCGACTTCGTCGTCCATCGCCTCGACATCGTTGCCCCGCGACTCGACGAGTACCGCCACCGGGTGCTGATCACCACCCACCGGGCCGAGTACTACCCGGTCGTCCTCGAGGCGGAGTGCTTCAAGCCGGCGTCGGTGGAGCGGGTGCCGGCCTTCGACCCCCGCCATCCCAACGGGACGGTCACTCGCCCGCGGGCCGGCGAGGTGGCGTGGCCGGACCCCGCCGACTGGCGGGCGGTGGCCGCGACCCAGGAGGAGTTCGAGAAGAGGTTGCGCGAGGTGTTCCGCTCCCCGCAGGTCCGGGGCGCGATCGAGTCCCTTCTGGCGAAGATCGAGGAGCTCGACGCCGAGGGCCCGCCCCCGCCGGATGGGCCGGGCGGGGGCGGGCCGGCCGCGTAACCGACCGGTCACTTGTCCGACTTCAGCCGGGTGCTGCTCTCCCCGGTCAGCGGGCCGGCCAGGGTGATGTCGATCGCCTGGTCGTCCACCTTCTGCTTCCCGGACAGCTTGATCGTCCCGGCGAACGTCCCCTTCAGCTCCACCCCGGTCTTGACCGACCGCCACGCCGTCACCTTCAGGTCCATCTCCACGTCCAGCGTCGGCTCCCCGTCCTCGTCCTTCATCTTCCCCTTCACCGTCCCCACCGACTCGACCACCGCACACTCCTCCCCGTCCACCGCCTCCACCCTGACGAACTTCTGCTTCAGCTCCCCCTTGATGTCGGTGAACGAGTTCCCGAACAGCTTCACCAGGGCCTTCGCGTCCACCGTCCAGGCGTGCCCGACCTTCACCTTCCCGGCCGGGTACAGGTCGTCCTCGTTCTCGATCCCGTTCCGGCTGTCCAGCTCCTTCTTCTGCTTCTCCGTCGGCTTCGCGTCCACCAGCGAGTGCTTCCACTTCCCGTCGCCGACCCGCTCGCTGATCACCACCTTCCCCTCCAGCTCGGTCGACTCCGTCTTCGACATCGGCATCCCGCCCAGGTCGGCGGTCACGTCCGCCCGCTCCTTGATGATCTCGCTCCGGCACTTGGTCACGTTCCGCCCGTCCACCGCCAGCACCTTCTGCTCCTCCTCCCCGGTCACCACCATCGACATCTTCATCTTCAGCGCCTGCCCGGCCACCTTCAGGGTGGCGTCGGCGTTCTTGATGTTCATCTTCATCTTGCTCGCGAACACCTGCCCCTTGACCGGGGCCGGGCCGCGCAGGTCGTACGCCTCGTCCGCCGCCCGCCCGAGGCCGGCCGCGCCCAGCACCGCCGCCAGCCCGCCCGCCAACAGAAGCCCGCGCATCGGAGTCTCCTTCTGAGGGATCGCCGCACCCGACATCATCACCATTCGCCCGCCGGAGGGCAACCTTGCGCCCCGCCGGTCACTTCGCCCGCTGGGACAGGAGGTACGCCAGGAGGTGGGCGAACTCGGCCTCCGGGATCACGTCCGCGAAGTTCGCCGGCATCGGGGACAGCATCGTCTCCCGGTTCGCGGCGACGTCGGCGGCCGGGACGCGAACCTCCTTGCCCTCCGCGTCCGCGACCACCACCACCTCGCCCTCGACCCGCAGCATCAGCCCGGTCACCGTCTTCTCGTCCTTGGTGGTGATGACCCGCGCCCGGAACGCCTGGTCGACGTTCCGGTTCGGGTCGAGGGTATCTTCGAGCAGGCGCTCCAGCCCGCGGACCCCGATGCCGTCGAGTTGCGGGGCGATCTTCCCGCCCTGGTCGGCGATCCGGTGGCAGGCGGCGCAGTGCTTCGTAAAGAGCTTCGCCCCCTGTTCCACGTCCGGCTTGGCGGACGCGAACGCCGCGGCCCGCTTCTTGATCAGGTCGGCGAGCCGGGCGTCGGGCGGGGGCAGCCCCTTGGTGAGGGCCGCGACCTGCTTGTCGAGCTCGGCGACCTTCGCCGCCCGGAGCCGTTCGAGGATGACCTTCTCCTGGAGGAGCCGGGCCGGGGCCTTGCCGAGCCGGAGCGCGGACATCAGGTCCTCGGCCCCGTCCGGGGAGCCGGCGAGGGCGGCCGCCACCGCGACGGCGAGACGGTACGGGGCGTCCTTGAGTGCGTCCCGGGCGGTGCGGCGGGCGTCGGCGTTCGCGGACCGGGCGAGGGCGAGCAGGAACCCGGTCCGCAGGGCCTCGGGGGTGGCCGGGTTGTCCGCCTGCCGGCGGACCGCTTCGAGGCCGTCGGCGGGCGCGTACAGGACCAGCGCCTCGACCGCCGCGAGCCGCATCTCGGGGTGAGACTGGCGGTGGTCGAGGGCTTGGCTCAGCGCGTGCAGGGCGCTCCCGGAGAGGCGGACGTCCTTGGCGTCGGTGACCGCCGGCAGGGCGTTCAGCATCCGGGCGCCCCAGAGGAACTCCTTCCGCCCGGCGTCCCCGGGGTACGGCGTCATGGTGAACGCGTCCGACCCCCAGACCGCCCGCTCGGCCGCCCCGAACAGGAACTTCGCCGCCGGCTCGCCGAGCTGCGCCCCCCGCGCCTGCACACCCTTCAGCGCGGCGAATACCGCCTCCGGTCCGGCCCCGGCCCCGACCGGGGAGTACAGCCGGAGCGACCGGAACAGCGCCTCCTCGTCGTCGTTCTTCCAGGCGGCGTGCCGGGCGACGTGCTCGGCCGCGGCCGCGAGTTGGTCCGGCAGGAGTTTGGCCGCCCGGATCTGCGACAGGAGGTACGCGGCCGCCTTCTCGCTGCGGATGCCGAGGGCGATGTCGGCGTAGGCCGGGTCGAACCCCTCCCGGGCCTTCAGGGCGTCGTGGAACGGCGGCCAGGCGTCGGCGTCCCGGAGGCAGTTCCGCAGGGCGATGCGGGCGGCGTGCCGCAGGTGGGTGTCGTCGGCCGGGAGCTTCCTCAGCAGCTCGACGAGCGGCGGGACGAAGTCGGCGTGCGGGTGGGCGACGGCCGCCTCGGCCGCGGCCCGGGCGACCCGCGGGTGGTCCCCGAGGGCGGCGGCCAGCGCCGCCCGGAGGCCGGGCGTCAGCGCCTTCCGCGCCGCGGCCACCCGGACCGCGCGAACCGCCGCGAGAGGCTCGGGAGAGCCGCCGACGTTCAGCGGGTACCCGCCCTTCGGCGGGACCAGGGCTGCCGCCAACGCGTCGTCGGCCGGCGCCCCGAGCCACACGGACAGCGGGGCCGGGAACTGCGGCCACGGCCCCGCCTCCGGGACCGGCTTCACCCCGTGCTGGTAGGCGAGCACGGCCTGCAGCCGGACGGACAGGTTCGGGTGGGTCAGCAGCTCCCGGGCGGGGGTCGCCGCCGGGGCGCCCGGCGCCCGCGGCGGCGCGGCCTTGTCGTCCGTCCCCTTCCACACGACCCGCCACAGCCGGCCGCGGTCCTTGTCCCGCCCCGGGTGCTTCAGGTCCACCTCGTAGTGGCCGACGATCTTGTTGTAAAAGTCCGCCACGTACAGCGCCCCGTCCGGGCCGAGCTTCAGGTCCACCGGGCGGAACCACCGGTCGGTGCTCGTCAGGAAGTCCGGCAACTCCTTGGCCACCGGCGTCGCACCCTTCCACTCGATCCGGTCGAAGTTGATCCGGTTCGTCACCACGTTGCCGACGAACACGCACCCGCGGTACTCCTTCGGGAAGTGGTCCGCGTCGTACCACGCCACCCCGCACAGCCCGGTGCTGCCGTGGTCGTGCTTCGTCACGTGCGGGGCGAACCCGAGGCCGTCGTGCGGCTTTCCGAAGCTCTCGTACACCGCCCCCGGGATCAGCTGCGTCACCGGCTTCGAGTGGCAGTCGGCGGTGTACAGGTTGAACCACGGGTCGACGGCCATGCCGAACGGGTTCACCTGCCCGCGGGTGTGCACCTCGATCCGCGACCCGTCCGGGCGGAACCGGAACGTGTGCCCGGACTGCATCTGCACCTCGTGCCCGTCCTTCCCCTTCACGGCGCTCTCGTTCCGGAACCCGTGGCAGGCGTACACCCACCCGTCCGGCATCAGGGTGAACGAGTTCGTCATCCCGTGCGTGTCCGCCGACCCGAACCCGGTGAACAGCACCTCCGGCGGGCCGTCCGCCTCGCCGTCGCCGTCCGCGTCGGCGTACTTGCGGATCTCGCCGACGCTCGACACGATCACCGACTTGCAGTCGGGCAGCGGGAGCACGCCGATCGGGATGTTCAGGTCGCCGGCGAACGTCTGCACCTTCCGGGCCTTGCCGGTCGCCGGGTCGAAGTCGGACAGGACGAACAGCTTGTCGGTCGCCTTGCCGGGCTCGGCGGCGAACGGGTAGTGGTGCGAGGTGGTGACCCAGAGCCGGCCCTTCGCGTCCCACGCCATCTGCATCGGCTTCTGGATGTCGGGTTCCGCGGCGACGAGTTGCACCTCGAACCCGGCCGGGACGGCGAACGCCTTCCGCTCGTCGGCCGGGGACAGGGCGTCGGTCGGGGCGACGAGGTTCGGCGGGAGTAGTTTCGGCTGGGCGGCCAGGCGAGCGGGGGGTGTCAGCCCCCCGACCACGAGCAGGAGGACGGCGGCGCGGGGTCGCATCGGGGAGGGCCTCCGGCGGGGCGGTGACCCGGATTGTACCCGGGGCGGCGGGCCGAACCTAGTGGCCGGGCGAACCCGGAGCGTCAGCGACGGGGTGTTACGCGGGCGTGGGACCCAGGCCAACGGCCTGGGTTCGGGACGCCACCCCGTCGCTGACGCTCCGGGTTCGCCCGGCCGCGGCGAACCCGCTAATGTACCCGCACCCAACGCGAGAGGGGGCGTCCGATGTTCGACCTGACGGCGGTGCAGGCGGCGGTCCGCGGGGCCGGGTGCGACGGGTGGCTCCTGTACGACTTCCGCGGGCAGAACGTCCTTGCCCAGCGGGTCGCCGGACTGGCCGAGAAGAAGCTCTCCCGCCGCTGGTTCTACCTCGTCCCCGCCTCCGGCGAGCCGCGGAAGCTGGCCCACGCGATCGAGCCGGCCGCCCTCGACCACCTCCCCGGCACCGCCAAGACCGTCTACCGCCGGTGGCAGGAGTTGGAGGCCGGCGTCGGGGAACTGGTGAAGGGCGCGAAGCGGGTGGCGATGGAGTACAGCCCGCGGAACGCCAACCCGTACATCGGCCGGGTGGACGCCGGGACGGTCGAGCTGGTGAAGAGCTTCGGGTGCGAGGTGGTCGGGTCCGGCGACCTGATCCAGCAGTTCGAGGCGACCTGGGACGACGACCAGGAGAGGTCGCACTTCGAGGCGGCGGAGCTGTGCCGGCAGGCGTACGACGTCGCGTTCGACTTCATCGCCGCCGAGGTCCGGGCGCGCGGCCGGGTGCTGGAGACGGCGGTGCAGGCCCGCATCATGCAGCACTTCGCGGAGTGCGGCATGACCACCTACAGCCCGCCGATCGTGGGCGTCGGCCCGCACAGCGGGGACCCGCACTTCGACACCAGCCCGGCCACCGACCTGCCGATCGAGCCGGGGTCGTTCGTGCTCATCGACCTGTGGGCGAAGATGGCCCGGCCGCGGGCGGTGTACGCCGACTACACCCGGGTGGCGTTCGTCGGGGACCACGTCCCGGCCGAGTACGCGAAGGTGTTCGGGGTCGTCGCGGCGGCCCGGGACGCCGGCGTGCGGCGGGTGAGGGAGGCGTTCGCCGCCGGCCGGCCGCTGACCGGGGCGGAGGTGGACGACGCGACCCGGGCGGTGATCGAGAAGGCGGGGTACGGCGACAAGTTCACCCACCGGACGGGCCACAACATCGGGCAGGAGGTGCACGGGAACGGGGCGCACGTGGACGGGCTGGAGACGCGCGAGGACCGGCACCTGATCCGCCGGACGTGCTTCAGCATCGAGCCGGGGATCTACCTGCCGGAGTTCGGGGTGCGGAGCGAGGTGGACGTGTACGTCGACAAGAACGGCGCCGTCCACGTCACCGGCGGGGAGCCGCAGGCGGAGGTCCACCGGATCACGGTGTAGCAGGCACACTCCGTGTGCCGTCCGCCGGTGCCGCGGCACACGGAGTGTGCCTGCTACCGTCCCACGGGCGGCCAGTAGTCCGGGACCGGGGCGACGAACGTGAGTTCCTGCTTCGTGAACGGGTGGGTGAGGGTGAGGCTGCGGGCGTGCAGCCCGATCACCCGGTCGCGGGGCTGCTCGGCCGGCGGGCCGAACGCCCGGGTGCCGCCGTAGGCCGCGTCCCCGAACACCGGGTGCCCGCGCCACGCCGCCTGCACCCGCAGCTGGTGCATCCGCCCGGTCAGCGGGGCGAGTTCGACTAGCGTCCCGCCCTCGACCCGTTGCAAGACCCGGTACTCGAGCATCGCGAGCTTCGCCCCCGGCTCGCCGCCGGCCGCCCGCTCGACCCGCGACTCTTCGGGGAGCTTCCGCACCCAGTCCTCCCACACGCCGGCGTCCGGCGACACCTCGCCCTCGGCGAGGGCCCAGTACACCTTGCGGACGCGGTGGTCGGCGAACTGGGCGTGGACCCGCTGGGCGGCCTTGGTGTTGCGGGCGAAGCAGACGACCCCGCTGACCGGGCGGTCGAGCCGGTGCGGGATGCCGAGGTACACCCCGGCCGGCTTCGCGTACTTCGCCTTCAGGTACGCCTTGGCCGCCGCCTCCAGGCTCGGCAGCCCCGGCGGGGCCTGGGTCAGCAGCGGGGCCGGCTTGTTCACCACCAGGAGGTGGTGGTCCTCGAAGAGGACGCTGACCGGGGCCGGGGCGTCGGGGTCGTTCACGGGTCCGCCCGCCTCCACGATCTCGGTCGGTGGCGCCCCTCACCCGCCGGCGAAGCGCCGGCGACCTCTCCCCGCAAAGCCGGGGCGAGGTGAAGACCCGGCCGCCTCCACAGCGACCCGGGTCGGTGACCTGAAGAGCGAGCCGCGGTGTCCCCACCTCGCCCCGCGGAGCGGGAGAGGTCGGCCGCGAGTCTTCGAGCGGCCGGGTGAGGGGCGCCACCGACCGAGATCCACGGCAGCCGACCCCGCCCCGTCACGCCGGCACCAGCCCCGGCAGCCCGCCGGGGCCGCGGCCGACCACCCCGAGCTTCTTCCGCAGGTGCTCCAGCGCCTTCTGCAGCGGCCGGTCCGCGAACGGCTGGGTCTCGTCCACCAGCGGCTTCCCGTCCGCCCCGAGGACCGGCGGCGGGGCCGGCGGGGTCTTCCCGTACACCTCCGCCACCACGTCCGGCCGGCCCGGGACGAAGTCCAGCTTCCGCTGCTCGACCAGGTACCGGCGGTACTCCGCCTCCGGCACCACGACGGCCAAGCCCTCGTCCGGCACCACCCCCCACTCGTCCGGCCGGTCCTTCGGGGCGGCCAGCCGGTCCATGTTCTTCCCGCTCGGCCGCCACCACGTCTGCGTCGTCAGCTTGACCGCCGCCTTCTGGTCCGGGGGCAGCCGGAACAGGCTCTGGACGCTTCCCTTCCCGTAGCTCCGCTCCCCCACCACCGCCGCCCGGCCGTTGTCCTGCAGGGCGGCCGCCACGATCTCGCTGGCGCTGGCGCTGCCGTGGTCCCCGCCGTTCACCAGCACCGCCACCGGCTTCTGGTCGGCCGGCAGGAACAGCGTCCCGGACTTCTGGGCGGTGGTCGTCTTCTCGCCCCCGCGGCGGTCCTTGGTGGTGACGATCTTGCCGTCGGAGAGGAACAGGTCGGCGAGCTTGATCGCCTCGCTCAAGAGCCCGCCGGGGTTGTCCCGCAGGTCGAGCACCAGGGCCCGCGCCCCGGCCGCCTCCAGGTCCCGCACCGCCGACTCCGCCTCCTTCGTCGTCAGCTCGCTGAACGAGCTGACCCGGACGTACCCGATCTTGTTCGCCTCGTCCACGAACCAGTTCCACTTGGTCGGGTCGTCGGCCCGGCGGGACGCCCCGGTGACCGGGTGCAGGGCGATCCGCGACCGGGTCAGGGTGAACGGCAGCTCCTTCCCGTTCCGGCCGATCGTCAGCGTCACCTTGGTGCCGGTCTCGCCGCGGATCAGCTTGGCCACCCGCTCCGGGGTCATCTCCCGGGCGTCCTCGTCCCCGACCTTCAGGATCAGGTCCCCGGTCACCAGCCCGGCGTCGTAGGCGGGGGTGCCGGGCAGGACGCTCCCGACCCGCAGCCGCTTCTCCCCGCCGGCCAGGTTGATCCCGACCCCGCCGAAGCTGCCCTCGTTCTCCGCCTCGAACGCCTTCAGGTGGCCCTCGTTCAGGTACACGGAGTGCGGGTCGAGCTTGTGCAGCCCGCCGTTGATCATGTCCTCGACCAGCTTCTCCCGCTCGTCGTCCTTCAGCTCGCGGACGTAGTTCGCGTCCACCTCGGCGAGGACCTCGACCACCCGGCGGACGAGCTTGTAGTCCTGGTCCGGGGCCGGGGCGGTGGCCCCGACGACGACCCCGAGCAGGACCAGCCCGGGGACGGCGGCCAGCCAGGCCAGGTTGCGGATCGGCATGCGGACCCCCTCCGTGTCGGATGTGCGGATTATACCCCGCGGTGGCGTCGCGCGGGAGCCGACCCCGCCGCGGGCGGCGGGTTGCACTCTTTCCCTCAAGTCGCTTTGCCCGCCCCGCCCGCCCCGTTTATGTTGGCGGCGTAGGGTGCCCATGTCGCCCGGACCCCCGGCGGAACCCCACCGATGTACAGCCTCGTCCTGATGACCGCGATGACCGGCGCCCCGGACGGCCCGGAGTTCAACGGGTACTTCCGGGACCTGTTCCGCGGCGGGTGCTCGGGCGGGTGCTCGTCCGACTTCGCCCCGCGGTACAGCTGCTACGGCGGCGGGTGCGGCGGGTTCGCCTACACCTACGGGTGCTCCGGATCGTCGTCCTCGGCCGGGTGCCGGGGGGACGGGTTCGGGAGCCGGGTCCGCCGGCTGTTCGACCGGGGCGGGTGCTGCGGCGGGTGCTCCGGGAGCGGGTACGGGTGCTCGGGGAGCGGGTACGCGTGCTTCGGGTCGGGGTCGTACTCGTGCTTCGGCGGGCCGGCGGTGTCGTACACCCCGGTGTTCAACGGCGGGCTGTCGTGCCAGGGCGGGCCGGCGTTCCCGGCGCCCCCGCCGGTGTTCGACGCGGCCCCCCGCCCGGCCCCGCCGGCGACCATCCCGTACGCCCCGCCGGAGGCCGCCCCGCCGGCCGGGTCGGCCGGCCTGCGCCCGGCCGCCCACACCGCGACGCCGGTGTCGGGCAACGGCGGGGCGCGGGCGACGGTGGTGGTGCGGGTGCCGGCCGACGCGAAGCTGTTCGTGGACGCCCGGCAGTTGGCCCTGACCGGGGCGGAGCGGAAGTTCGTGTCCCCGGAGCTGCCGGCCGGGCAGGAGTTCGCGTACCGGTTCCGGGCGGAGTACGAGCGGGACGGGGAGACGGTGAGCGTGACCCGGCGGGTGGCGGTGCGGGCGGGGGCGGCGGTGGCGGTCGAGTTCACCGACCTGACGGCGAAGGCGGCCCCGGCGAAGGGGGCGGACGCCCCCGTGACCGCGGTCTCGAACCCGGCCCCGGCCGCGCCGGAACCGCCGGCGGCCACCCCGGCCGCGGCGGAGGCCGGGGCCGAGCGGGCGACGATCACGGTGAAGCTGCCGGCCGGGGCGAGCCTGTACGTGGACGACAAGAAGAGCCCGTCGGCGGAGCCGGTGCGGCGGTTCAGCACGCCGCCGCTGCCGGGGGGCCGGGAGTTCGCGTACCTGATGCGGGCGGAGGTGGTGCGGGACGGGCGGACGGAGACGTTCACCCAGAAGGTGCCGTTCAAGGCGGGGGAGCGGGTGGAGGTGGACTTCACCGGGGTCGGGCGGTGACGGCGGTTTCTGAGCGGGGGGCGTGAGCCCCCTGTGCTTGCGTGCACAGGGGGCTCACGCCCCCCGCTCAGTTCGGTGGCGTCTCACCGCCCCGGCCCGGACAGGGTGAACGCGGCCCACAGCCGCGGGTGGTTGCCGGACTTCGGGTCGGCGGGGTCGGCCAGCACCGGCACCCCGGTGAGGTCCTTCGTCCCGGCCTCGAACCCGCGGGCCAGCGCCGCGAACGCCTTCCCGTCCGCCCGCATCACCGCGAGCTGGGCCTGCCGCAGCGCCTCGATCGGGGGCAGGTTCTTGTCCCACAGGTTGCGGTAGAACTCGCCCATCAGGGCCGCCGTCGCCGCGTCGTCCACCTTCCACAAACTCGCCGCCACGTCGCGGGCGCCGGCGAGGTGGAACGCCCGCTGCAAGCCGAACACCCCCTCCCCGCCGGCCACGTCACCCAGCCCCGTCTCGCACGCGCTCAGCACCGCCAGCTCCAGCCCGGACAGGTCGAGGTCGACCAGCGCCTCGCCGGTGACGATGCCGCGGCCCGGCGCCTCCGGCCGGTTCGCCCCGGCGAGGACGAGGCCGGTCATCACCAGCGGGCTGTTCGCGGCGCGGCCGATGCGCTCGCCGCGACGGGACATTTCGTAGTCCCGCTCGGAGAGCTGGAACACGCTGCGGAACGACGGGTCGGCGAAGAACCCGTGGGTGGCGAAGTGGGCGACCCGGGCCTTCGGCAGCTCGGCGAGGACGGCGTCGGTGGTCGCCGCCGCGCCGGTCAGCACGGCCGGGTTCAGCCCCTTCCGCTTCGCCGCCGCGGCCACCCCGTCGGCCTCGGGCGCCGTCTCCTTCAGGTACGGCCACTCGCCGGCCCCAGACCGCGTCGGGCCGAGGGCGAGTGCGGCCGCGGCCCAAAACCCGGGCGGGGCGGCGTCGCGGATGAGGCGGCTGCCGGCGGCCCGCACGGCGCCGGCGGCCGCGGCCCAGAACGGCGGCGGGTCGGCGTCGTACCGCACCCCGCCGACCACCAGGGCGGCCGCGGGCGGGTTCGTGACCGGGTCGGGCGGCAGGAGCTTGTCGAGCAGGAACGGGGCGTGCGGGATCGTGGCCAGGGCGAAGTCCTCCAGCAGCACCGTCCCCGGCTTGTCGCCGGGCAGGGCGGCCCACGGCACCCCGCACAGGGCCGCGTCCGGCGACACGTAGACGGTCGTCGTCCCGGCCGGCAGCTCCTTCCGGACCTTCGCCCACACCAGGTCGCGGACCTTCGCCGAGAGGTCGGCCGGGACCGGCGCCCCGACGGTGATCGCCGCCCGCCACGCCGCCACTGCCTGCTCGACCGGGTCCGCGGGGCCGAGGTCGACCCACGCCACCGCGTCCCGGGTCAGGACGAACGCCAGGTACCGGTCCGTCCACCGCTCGCCGGCCTTCCCGGGCTTGGCCGGGTCGTACTCGATGAGGGTCCACCGGAGGAAGTCCGCCACCGCCGCCCCGGCCGGCAACACCTGCTGCAGATCGGCCGGGGCGGCGGCCGCCACCCTCCCGGCCCGGGGGACGGCCGGCAGGAGCCGGCCGACGGCCGCGGCCTGCCCGGCGATCGCCTCGTCCAGGTCGCGCAGGTCGCCCTCCCGCTGCGCCCGGGTGGCCGCGTCCCCGGGCCGGGGCGCCAGCAGGAGTTCCGCCCGCCGGCGGCGGGCGGCGGTCAGGCCGGCGAGGAGCCGGGCGGCGGCCGGGTCGGTGGCGGCGCGGGCGGCCTGGTGCCGCCCCTCGTACACCCGGGCGAGTTGCCCCTTCGACGCCCACACCTCCGGGTACGCCCGGTCCGGGCCGGCCCCGGCGGCCCGGGCGGCGGAGAGGTAGGCGTCGCGGGCCAGGGGGAGGGACGCGAGGAAGGTCAGGGCCTCCCCCTCGGCCGCCCGCCCGGCGTACCCGGCGACCAGCCGCCCCCACATCCCCAGGGCCTCCCGGGTCAGCGGCTCGGCCTCGCCCGGCCGCCCCAAGTCCTGGCGCGCCGTGGCCAGGTTGCTCAGGCTGGTGGCGGTGTCCGGGTGGTCGCCCGGGTGCAGCCGCCGCCGCATCCCCAGGGCCTCCCCGAGGAGCGGCTCGGCCTCGCCCGGCCGCCCTAGCTCGCGGTACACCGCGGCCAGGTTGTTCAGGCTGTTCGCCACGTCCGGGTGGTCGCCCTTGTACAGTCGCCGCCGCATCGCCAGGGCGTCGGCGAACAGCGGCGCCGCGTCCCCCGGCCTGCCCTGGGCGTGGCGGAGGACGGCCAGGTTGCTCAGCCCGAAGGCCGTGTCCGGGTGGTCCCCGGGGTGCAGCCGGCGGGACATGGCCAGGGCGTCGGCGAACAGCGGCTCGGCGTCCGCCAGCCTCCCCTGGACGCGGTGCGCGAGGGCCAGGTTGTACATGCCGAGGACCAGGTCCGGGTGGTCCCCCTTGTGCACCCGCCGGGTCATGGCCACGGCCTCCTGGTACAGCCGCTCGGCGTCCGCCAGCCGCCCGACGGCTTGGTACAGGTTCCCGAGGTTGTTCAGGCCGAGCCCGACGGCCGGGTGGTCCCCCTTGTACAGCCGCCGGGTCATGGCCAGGGCGTCGGCGAGCAGCGGCTCGGCGTCGGCCGGCCGGCCCCGCCTCCGGTGAAGGTCCCCGACGTTGTTCAGGGCGACGGCCAGGTCGGGGTGGTCGCCCGGGAACAGCCGCCGCCGCATCCCCAGGGCGTCGGCGAGCAGCGGCTCGGCGTCCGCCAGCCGCCCCTGAGCCTGCCGGAGGAGGCCGAGGTTGCTCAGGGCGAGGGCCGTGTCCGGGTGGTCCCCTTTGTGGAGCCGCCGCCGCATCGCCAGGGCGTCGGCCAGCAGCGGCTCGGCGTCCGCCAGCTTCCCCTGGACGAAGTACAGGAACCCCAGGTTATTCAGGCCGACGGCCACGGCGGAGTGGTCGCCGTCGACCAGCCGCCGGGTCATGGCCAGGGCGTCCCGGTACAGCGCCTCGGCGTCGGCCGGCCGCCCGCGGTCCCGGCGCACCCCGGCCAGGTTGTTGAGGCTGGTGGCCAGGTCCGGGTGCCCGTCGGGGTACTCGTCCTTCGGGTACAGCCGGCGGGCGAGGTCGAGGGCGGCCTCGAACGCCTTCGCGGCGTCGTCGGCCTTCCCGGCCCGGTGCGCCTGGAGCCCGGCGACGGTCGTCTCCCGCCACGTCGCCCGGAGGGCCTTCCGCTCCTCGTCGGTGAGCTTCTTCGGCGGGTCGGCCCCCGCCGGGACCGCCGCCAACGCCAGCCCCGCCGCCAGCACGAGCCCGCGCATTACTTCCCCTCCGGCTTGCCGACCCGGGCGAAGCTCACCGCCCGCGAGTACCCCGCGTTCGCCTTCCCGATCCGCCGCCCCAGCTCCGCCTGCAACCCCAGCGGGCCGTCCGCCGACGTCAGCCCCCCGGCGTACTTGAACCCCCGGTTCATCCGGAACCGGCTCTGGTCCGCCCGCAGCACGTCGAAGTCCTCGAACCACACCCGGGCGTCCGGCCCCCCGAACGCCAGCGGCTTCAGGTCCCGGAACCACCCCTGCACCTCGGCCTCGCCCGCTTCCAGCTTCGTCGGCCGGGCCAGCATCAGCACCGTCTCCATCCCGTCCGCCTGCCCGGTCACCTGGAACCCGCGCCCGTCCGGGGCCAGCACCTCCAGCCTCGCCTTCGGCTCCTCCGCCGCCGGCCGGGTGCCCCACTGTCCCGGCTTCCACGGGTACACCGGCAGGGCCTTCCCGTCCTCGTCGATCCAGAACAGGTACAGGAACGCCGGCCGGTCCAGCTCCGCGACGAACTTGAAGTGGTCCCCGGTCCGCAGCGGCATCGCCAGCTCGTGCCACAGCGGCACCAGCACCGGCCCCTCCCGCGGCACGGTGCGGTACACCAGCAGGTCCACCGACCCGACGGACGGCGCCGCCGCGACCTGCGGCACCACCGGCGGGGTGACGGGCGGCGGGTCGCCAGCGGGCACCGCGACGCTCCCCGCCCGCGTGGAGAGCCACACCCCAACCCCGGCCGCCAGCACCGCCAGCCCGGCCGCCACCGCCGGCCACCGCCGGCGCGCCGGCCGGGCGACCGTGGCCACCGAGTCGGCCGGCGGCCCGTAGTCCGCCAGCTCGGCCGCCGCCGCCCCTGCCGACGCCGGCCGGCCGGCCGGGTCCTTCGCCAGCAGCCGCATGATGAGGGCGGACAGCCCCGCCGGTACGGCCGGGTTCAGCTCGCGCGGCGGCGGCGGGTGGTGCTCGGCGACCGCCCGCAGCACCGCGGTCAGGGTCGGCCCGGCGAACGGCCGCGCCCCGGTCGCCGCGTGGTACAGCGTCGCCCCGAGGCCGAACAGGTCCGCTCGGGCGTCCACCGGCTTCCCGTCCGCCTGCTCCGGGGCCAGGTACCCGGGCGTCCCGAGGACCGCCCCCGCCTGCGTCACCCCGTCCGACGCGTCGAGCGACCGGGCCAGCCCGAAGTCGAGGAGCAGCACCCGGTCGGTCGGGGACTCCAGCCACAGGTTGGCCGGCTTCACGTCCCGGTGGACGAGCCCGACCGCGTGCGCCGCCGCCAGCCCCAGCGCCGCCTCCCGCCCGACCCGCGCCACCTCCGCCGGCGGGAGCGGGCCGCGCGACAGCCGGTCGGCCAAGGACTCCCCGGCCAGGAGCGGCATCACCAGGAACGGGGAGTTGTCGGCCGCCTCGCCGACGTGGTAGACGGGGACGACGTGGTCGTGGCGGACGGCGGCCGCCGCCCGGGCCTCGCGGACGAACCGGTCCCGGGCGACGGCGTCGGCGGCCAGCTCCGCCCGCATCACCTTGACCGCCACCCGCCGGCCGAGCTTCGGGTCCTCGGCCAGGTACACCGCCCCCATCCCGCCGCGGCCGAGTTCCCGGACGACCGCGTACCCCGGGACGGCCGGGGCCGGCGGGTCGGACGGGGTCGGGTCGTCGGGGTAGGTGGCGGTGTCGGGCGGGCGGCCCGGGGTCGGGGGCGCGCCGCGGCCGTCCGGCAGGGTCGAGGGGTCCATCGGGCCGCCCCGTGGGTCAGGTCGTACCCGATGATTCTAACGGGCGCCCGGGTCGCCGTACAACCGTCCGCGTCGTCCCGGGCGGGCCGGGCGCGGCCGGGGGGCGAACCGGGCCGGCTACTTGCCCTCGACCCAGCGGAGCTTGGCGATCCGGATCCCCTTCAGGTCCGGCCGGAGGGCGGCGATGTAGTCCTGCCCGTCGTGGTGGACGATCTCCGGGGCCGCCACCGGCAGGGTGGCGACGAGGTACTTGTCGTCCTGGTTCAGCCCGAAGTTCAGCGGGTCGGCCGACCGGTACACGAACGTCTGCCCCTTCTCCCCGTACACCTGGGTGCGGAACAGGTAGTACCAGTCCCCGCGGCGGACCACGAACGGGCACTCGGCCGCCGACGGCCCGAACCCGGCCCGGCCGCCGAGGGCCACCGTGGTCGGCTCCCCCCACTTCAGGAGGTCCTTCGACCGCCGGCAGAACACCGTCCCCTGCCGGTTCGGGTGGGCGGTGTAGTAGCAGTGCCACTCGTCCCCGACCCGCAGGGCCATCGCGTCCCGGGTGTTCGCCTCGGCCGCCGGCGGGGCCTGGGTGAACAGCGCCGGCTTGCCGCCCGCCCCGAGCTTCCGCTCGAACGTCTTGCCGTCCTTGCTCGTCGCCAGGCAGATGTTCTCCCAGTCCCCGTACAGCATGGCGTACGTGTCCCCGGTCTTGAACACGTACGGGGCCTGCACCCCGCCCGGGGTCTCCCCGACGGCCGGGTCGGCCTCCATCGCCACCCCCATCGGCTTCCAGTCCGGGTCGGTCAGCTTCTTCCCCTCCCACCGGTGGAACACCCGCCCGCGGCCGGCCGCCTTCGTCCCGCGGACGCACGACCAGAGCTGCCAGGTGCCGTCGGCCGCCTGCCAGACGGCGAAGTCGACCGGCTGCTGCTTGGGCAGGGTCAGGGGGCCGAGGTCCGGGCTGCCGGCGACCGTCCACCAGTCCCCGTCGATCTCGGGCACCGGCGGCCCGGCGGCCGGGGCCGCCGCGGAAACGAACACGCAGGCCAAGGCGGTAGCCAACAGTCGCGAGCGCACGGGGGGTCCTCAAAGGTGTGGGGCGAGTGCGCCGGTCACTTCGCCGGCAGGGTGAACTCGAACGTCCCGCCGCCCGGGCCGACCTCGACCTCGCCGGGGGTGATCTTGTCGGAGCACGGCGGCCGCGGGTGGATCACCATCTTGGCCAGCCGCTCCTCCTCGGCCCGGACCGCCTCCGGCCCGCCGAAGTCGGTCAGGACCGCCCGGTCCTGGGCGTTCAGGACCGGCCGGGTGGTCGGGGGGAACTCGAACACCACCCGGTGCGGCCCGGTCAGCACCCCCTCCCCCGACTCCCCCTTGTGGGGGATCGTCGTCAGGGTGAAGGTGCCGTCCGGGCCGACCGTCCCGCGGGACCCGCGGCCGGGCTGGCCGGGCGGCCGGCCGGTCGCCCCGGGGGCGTCGACCGGCTGGAACTCGACCACCCCGCCGACGGCCGGCTTCCCCTGGCAGGTGGTCACCTTGCCGGTCACCTTGACCAGCCGGTACGGGTCGGAGCAGCCGCCGAGCAGGCCGGGGCCGAGGGCCGCGGCCAGCAGGCCGGCGGCGCGGCCGAGCGGTCGGGACATGTGGGTACCCGGTGTTGGGGGGCGGGGGGCGCGGCCCGCCCCGGTCGGGGGCGACCGGTCAGTACGGCCCGATGACGTTCCCGTCCATCGGGTTGACCAGGTAGGTGAGGGTGGTGGCGTAGTCGACGGTGTCCCGGAGGAACGACACGGACCCGTCGCAGAACGCCACGTTCACCCCGCCGGTGTGGAAGCTGGCCAGCGACCCCCGGCTCCCGGGGGTGCTGTCGGCCACGCTGGAGCAGCACGAGGTGGCGGTGGCCACCGGCGGCGGGCCGAGCACGATCCCGCCGTTGATCCCGCGGGACTGGTTGAAGCAGAACACCGCGTCGGTGCCGGAGATGGACACCCCCCACGCCCCGCCGATGTGCTGGAACGTCCCGTCGGTCGCGCTCATCCGCTCCCCGAGCAGGAGGGTATTGCTCAGCCCGTCGGAGACGTTGCCCCACTTCCGGACCGAGTTCAGGTGGACCAGGTTCCCGACGCTCGCCGTCCCCCCGGTCGCGTTCGCCGGGACGGTCATGCTCCCGCCCTTGTTGATCACGTAGTTCGTCTTGGCCTGGCCAGCGAACCGGCCGTTCAGGACCGGGCCGCGGTCGGACGGGCACAGGTACGGCTTGACCGGGGTCTGCAGGACCGGGAGGAGGGGCGACGCCGCCGGCGCCCCGACCCCGTTCCGGTTCGCCCCCTCCGGGTCCAGCCGGGCGTACAGGTTGTCCTGCTCCAGGTACGGCAGGACCAGGGTGCTCCAGTTCCAGTACCCGGCGCCCGTCAGGGTGTAGTACGTGGCCGTCGGGTTCGAGTTCCCGGGCGGGAGCAGGCCGCGGGCGTCGTGGTAGCTGTGGACGGCCAGGGCGACCTGCTTCAGGTTGTTCTGGCACTGCGTCCGGGCGGCCGCCTCCCGGACCCGCTGCACGGCCGGCAGCAAGAGCCCCACCAGGACGGCGATGATGGCGATCACCACCAGCAGCTCGATCAGCGTGAACCCGCGGCGGCGGGCCGCAAACCGGGTGGACATGGGGGACACCTCACGAAACGGTCGGGAGAGAGGAATCGCCGCCCGCGGGCGGCACGACGGGCCGCCGGGCGGCGGCCCCCGGGTCCGGGTCGGGTTCCGGCATCCCGTCCCGGAGGAGGCGGAGGGCGCTGTACCGCAGGTGGGCCTCCATCTCCACCCGCGCCCGCTCGGGGTCCCGGTCCCGGACGGCCTCGGCGATCGACTCGTGGGCCTGCGCCGCCCGGGCCAGCCGGGCCGGGTCGTTCGCGCAGCTGATCGCCTGGACGTACTTCACGAACTCCCCGACCGCCTGGAGGGTGATCGGGAAGAGGGGGTTGTGCGTCGCCCGGGCGACGGCCGCGTGGAACGCCAGGTCCGCGGCGGCCGCCCCGTCCGGGTCGGCCTCGGCCCGGCCGCGGTACTCGGCCGCCAGCCCGCCGATCTCGGCCGCCTCGTCGTCGGTCCGGCGGACCGCGGCCAGGTACGCGGTCCGCGACTCGACGGCCAGCCGCAGCTCGAACACCTGCTCGAACGGCCGCCCGCCCTCGAGCGCGAACATGAGCGGGAGGAGGCGGTCGAGCACGGTGGCGTCGACCCGCCGGACCACCGACCCGCGGCCGTGCTCGGTGCCGAGGACGCCGAGCGTGCGGAGGGCGGACACCGCTTCCCGGAGCGGGACCCGACTGGCCCCGAACTCCTCGGCCAGCACCCGCTCGCCCGGGACCAGCGACCCGACCGGCCACTCCCCGCTCCGGATCCGGGCGAGCATGGCCTGGGCGAGCGACTCGGCTTTCGAGCCTCTGTTCTTGGGCATGGGGGCCGGTGACCGCCGGGAACAGGTATTACCAGTTTCCGGATCGCCGCCGGGTTGTCAACCCCGCCGGCCGGGTCACTCATCCGCCGCTCACCGGAACGCCTCCCACTCCTTCCCGAGCACCGCGGACGCGACCTTCAGCTTCAGGATCTCGTCCGTCCCCTCGTAGATCCGGCACACCCGCACGTCGGTCAGGTGCCGGCCGGGGCGGTACAGGGTGCTCCACCCGCGGCCGCCGAACACCTGCACCGCCCGGTCGGCCGCGTCCCACGCCGCGTTCGTCGCGAAGAACTTCGCCTGCGCCGCCAGCAGGTCCGCCTCCCGCTGCAGGTCCCGGTCCGCCGGCTTCGCCGCCGCCCGGTCCTTCGTCTCGGCCGCCCGCAGCAGGAGCGACTCGCTCGCCACCCGGGCCATCTCGATCATCGCGATGTGCTCCTGCACCAACTGGTGCCGGGCGATCTCCTTCCCGTGCTGGGACCGCATCTTGGCGTAGTTGACGGCCTCGGCCAGGCAGTCCTCGATCACCCCGAGGCACCCGGCGGCGACGCTTAGCCGGCCGCTCACCAGCGTCCCCATCGCCACCCGGAACCCGTCCCCGAGTTCCCCGAGCAGGTTCTCGGCCGGCACCTCGACGCCGTGCATCTCGAACATCGCGGTGTTCGACGTCGGCATCCCGGTCTTGGCGTTCGGGGCGAAGCTCTCGACCTCGAACCCCTTGGCGGCGGTGTCCACGACGAACGCCGAGATGCGGCGGGCCGGGTCGCCGTCGGGCACCCCGGCCGGGTACCCGAACACCACCACCGCGTCGGCGATCCCGCCGTTCGAGATCAGGTACTTCACCCCGTTGAGGACGAACCCGCCGCCCTTCTTCTCGAACGTGGTGGTCATCTCGCGGGGGTTGCTGCCGGCGTCCGGCTCGGTCAGCCCGAACGCGAGGATCTTGTCCCCGCGGGCGGCCGCCGGCAGGTACTTCTTCTTGACCGCGTCCCCGCCCCAGGTCTGGATCGGGTACGCCCCGATGCTCAGGTGGCCGGAGAAGAAGGTGCGGACGGTGGTCCCCTCCCGGCCGATCCGGGCGAGGGCCTTGAAGTAGTTGACGGAGTCGGCCCCGCGGCCGCCGTACTCCGGCCGGATCATCATGCCGAGCAGGCCGTGCTTCTTCGCCAGCGGGACGACGTGCTCGTTGAACCGCCGCTCGGCGTAGGCGAGTTCCTCTTCGGGGCGGACCTCCTGGCAGAACGCCTCGACGTCGGCTGCGAGCTTCGCGGGGTCGAACGACATGACCGGGTCCTCAGGCTACGGATGTGGGGTTGCCCTATTTTAGCCACGGGCTCGGGCCCCGGTTAGCGACGCGCCGAAGACGCGTCCGTGGCGGCGGGAGGGCGTGCCGTGGACCTCGGGTTGGCCGGACAGGTGGCGGTGGTGGCCGGCGGGGCGAGCGGGATCGGCCGGGCCATCGCCGCCGCGTTCGCCGCGGAGGGGGCGCGGGTCGCGGTCCTCGACGTGTCGCCGGACGTGGCCGCGGTCGCGGCCGACCTCGGCGGCGCCGGGTGGGTCGTGGACGTCACCGACTACCCGGCGGTGACCGCCGCCGCGGCCGACATCCGCTCGCGGTTCGGGCGGGTGGACCACGTGGTGTTCGCGGCCGGGGTCGGGTCGGGGAAGTACGGGTTCCCGTTCTGGAACCTCGACCCGGGGGACTGGGACCGGGTGCTGCGGGTGAACCTGGTCGGGGCGGCGGCGGTGGCCCACGCGTTCGCCCCGGGGCTGGCGGCGCAGCGGTCCGGGACGCTCTTGTTCGTGGCGTCGGTGGCGGGGCAGAACGGGTCGCAGACGGACCCGCCGTACAGCGCGTCGAAGGCGGGGCTGTTGAACTTCGGGCAGTGCGCGGCGAAGGACCTGGCCCCGTTCGGGGTGCGGGTGAACTGCGTCTGCCCGGGGATGGTGCGGACGCCGCTGAACCGGGCGGTGTGGGCGGCGTGGGCGGACCGTCAGCCGGCGGACGGGCGTCAGGAGTACGAGGCGTGGGCGGCGGAGAAGATCGCCCGGCTGGTGCCGCTGGGGCGGTGGCAGACGGCGGAGGAGGTGGCGGCGGTGGCGGTGTTCCTGGCGAGCGGGCGGGCGGGGGGCGTGACCGGGCAGGCGGTGAACGTGGACGGCGGGTACGTGATGCGCTAGACCGAGTGGGATGCAACCCCCGCCCGGGCCGCGGAAGCAGCGGACGCGGCAGCACGTGATCGCCGACCAGAGCGTCAACCACGTCGAGCGGTACGTGATCGACGCCGGCCACACCGCGCACCGGCTGGGGGCGGACTACGGCTACGACCTGCTGATGCTGACCTACGACGGGCGCGGCTACACCGAGCCCGGGGTGGTCTTCTTCCAGCTCAAGGCGTCGGAGTCGGTGGTGCGGTCCGGGAACGACTTCGCCTTCGACCTCGACGTCCGGGACCACAACCTGTGGAAGGTCGAGCGCTCCCCCGTTATCCTGGTGCTGTTCGACGCCGGCCGGCGGCGCGCGTTCTGGGTCCACGTCCAGGGGTACTTCGCCGACCACCTGTTCCGGCAGCCGCGGAAAGGCGCGAAGACGATCCGCCTGCTGATCCCCGGGGGTCAGGTGGTCAGCCGGCGGGCGGTGGCGAGGTGGCGGAAGACGAAGGGGGCGGTCGCGGCCCACTACGGGTGAGTGACGACGGATGGAGAAGGCCACCTACCACCAACTCGACGTCGTGCTGCGGGCTTACGGGTTCGCCGTCCGGGAGCCGGAGCCGGGACTGCGGGTGTACAGGCACCCCGGCGGGGCGCTGCTCCTCATCCCGCTCCTGCCCGACACCGACGCGGTGCCGGGGCACCACGTGGTCGCCACCCGGCTGACCCTCGACGCGTTCGGGATCGCCGACCCGCCGGAGTTCGTCGCCCGGCTCGGGCAGGCCGGGTGACCCCCCCGGTCGGTTGCCCGCGGGTCCGGGCGGCGTTAGACTTATGCCATCTCACGTCCCGACGGGGGTCCGCCATGTCCCGGCTCGTCCTGCTCCTGTCCGCCGCCCTCGCCCCCGCCGGGGCCGCCCAAGGCCCGCCCGCCGCCGGGCCGCCCCCCGGGACGGTGTTCGCCGGCCGGGCCGGGGCGGCCAAGGAGCGGCTGCTGAGGGACCTGGGCGGCAGCAAGGAGACCGAACTGGCCGCCGCCCGCGGGCTGGCGTGGCTCGCCAAGCAGCAGAAGGCGGACGGGAGCTGGGCGTTCGACGGGACGAGCAAGGACGAGGTGGTGGCCGCGACCGGGATGTGCCTGCTCCCGTTCCTGGCCGCCGGGGAGACGCACCAGGCCGGCCAGAAGTACCAGAAGGCGGTCGCCGCCGGGGTGGCGTTCCTGGTCAAGCGGTGCCCGGTCAAGGGGCCGGACGTCGGGGTGATGAGTCCGAACGCCTACGCCCAAGCGATCGCCGCCCTCGCCCTGTGTGAGGCGTACGGGATGACCAGAGACAAGGACCTGCTCGCCCCGGCCCAGGCGGCGGCGAACGCCATCCAGAAGGCCCAGGGGCCCAACGGCAGTTGGGGGTACGCGGCTCGGACCCCGAGCAACGGGGACACGTCCATCACCGGGTGGCAGGTCCAAGCCTTGAAGGCCGCCCAGCACGCGAAAGACATCGTGGTCGACCGCGACGTCCTCAAGAAGGCCGTCGGGTTCCTGGACTTCGCCGGCGTCGACCCGGCCACCAACGACCCGAAGAGCACCCGGAAGTCGGCCTACGGGTACGCCGACGGCGCCCGCGCCCGCCCGGACAGCGCCCTGACCGCCGCCGGCCTGCTGTGCCGGTACACCATCGACGGGTGGGGGCCGGACAACGCCGGGATGCAGGCCGGGGTGCTCGGACTGACGAAGCGCGGCCCGGCCGCCGGCGGCAAGCTCGACACGTACTTCCTCCACTACGCCACCCCACTGGTCCGCTTCTTCGACGGGGACGAGTGGAAGGAGTGGAACGAGGGGAAGAAGGGGCCGGACGGCACCCGCAAGGGCGGGCTGCGGGACCTGCTAACCGGCCTGCAGGTGAAGAAGGACGGGGTGAACCTCGGGAGTTGGGACCCGGACGCCGGGCAGATCGGGAGCCACTGCGGCCGGCTCGGGACCACCGCCTTGTGCGTCCTGAACCTGCAGGTCTACTACCGCAACCTGCCGCTGTACAAGCGGGCGGCCGGAGACGAGGCGATCAAGATCCTCGACCCCGCGAAGTGACCCGCCGACGGGTTTCCGGTTGCGTCCGCCCCGCCCGCCTTCGACAATCACCCGCAGCCCATCCTGTCGTGCGGGGAGCGAGCGATGACCGGGAAGCGTCTGGCGTTCGGGGCGGCGGCGGCCGCGGTGGCGGCCGCGGCGTCCGCCGTGGTCGCCCTCCAGACCCGGGAGTACAAGAGCGGCATCGTCTGGCCGGAGCCGAAGGCCGTCGCCCCCGGCAAGGCCGACAACCTCCCCCCGGCCGACGCCGTCGTGCTGTTCGACGGGAAGGACTTGTCGCGGTGGACGAGCGGCGAGAACTGGGAGGTGAAGGACGGCGTCGCCACCGCCCGGAAGTCCGACATCACCACCAAGGACGCGTTCGGCGACTGCCAGTTCCACATCGAGTTCGCCACCCCCGAGAAGGTCGAGGGGAAGGGCCAGGGCCGCGGCAACAGCGGCGTCTTCCTGATGGGCAAGTACGAGGTCCAGATCCTCGACTCGGTCGACAACCCGACCTACTTCGACGGCCAGTGCGCGGCGGTGTACAAGCAGTCCCCGCCGATGGTGAACGTGTCCCGCGGGCCGGGCGAGTGGCAGACGTACGACATCGTCTTCACCGCCCCGCGGTTCGCCCCGGACGGGAAGGTAGCCAAGCCCGCCTACGTCACCGTCGTCCACAACGGGGCGGTGGTGCACAACCACTTCGAGCTGCTCGGCGGCACCTTCTACGACCGCCCGCCGGCGTACGAGAAGCACGCCGAGCGGCTGCCGGTCCGGCTGCAGTTCCACGGCAACCCGGTGAGGTTCCGGAACATCTGGGTGCGCGAGCTGAAGCCGATCGAGGGGAAGAAGCCGGAGTGACCCGAGCGGAGGCCGTCGCATGTCCGCCGCCCCTGCCCCGCCCCGCGGCCTGACACCGGTCCGGTGGTTCGCCGCGGCCGCGGCCGCCGCCGCGGGCGCGTTCGGGCTGGTCCCGCTCACCGCCGCCCTCGGGTACGGGTACGACTGGCACGCGCCCCGGGTCGCGGCGGCCGGGGCGGCGCTGTTCCTCGGGCTGGGGATCGCGCTCCGGGCCGGGGTGGGGTGGCCGTCCCGCGGGCTGGCGCTGCTCGCCGGGCTAGGCGGGGCGGCGGCCGCGTGGTGGTGGGTGCCGGCCGGATCGGGTGGGCCGTCGCTGGCCGCGGCGGTCGCCGACCGGGACGCGGCGGCCCGGCAGGTGGCCGCCGCCCCCCCGGACGACCTCGCCGCCCTGGTGTCCCTGACCGCGCGCGAGCGGGCCCGGCCGGGGCGCTTCCGGTCCCTGTACGACCCGGTCGGGAACGACCTGTACCTCCGGGCGGAGGCGGCGGCCGCCGCCCTCGCCGAGCGGTTCCGGCAGACCTCGCCCGACGACCTGGCCGCCTACCTCCGGGCCGCGGACGACCGGCTCCTGTTGTACGGCCCCCCGGGAGGGTATTCGGTCCTGGACCCGCCCGTCCTGGCCGCGGCCCGGGACTGGGTGGCGCGAGCGGTCGCCGCCCGGGCGGCCGAGTTGCGGGATCTACGCCCTGGGGACTGGGACGGGTTCGACCGCACCGCCGTCGCCCGCCACGCCCTGGCCGACGCCGTGCCGGGGGCCCGCGCCCTCCTCGCCGAGGCGGAGGAGTTCGAGGTCGGCCGGTGGACCAACGCCTTCCTGAAGCAGTCGGAGGGGGGTGTGGTCCCGGGGGCGTGGCGGTTAGCGTGCGGGCTGGTCCGCGACCGGGTCGGTGAGCTGCGGGCCGTGGATCCGGCGGCGGAACGGTTCCTCGCGTCCCGGGCGGCGCTGTTCCTCAGCGCCCACGAGGCCGCCCGGGAGGAGTGCCGCGCCCACCTGGAGGCCGGCCGGTACGCCGCCGCGTTCGGGGTCGCCCGGGCGCACGCCGTCGAGTGGTTCGCGACCGCCGAGATGCTCGGGCCGGCGGAGCGGAAGGGCTTGGCCGACCTGCGGGACGGGTACCGGTACCTCGCCGTCCTGGCAGAGAAGGCCGGCCCCGCCCCGGACCCCGCACCCGCGCCCCGCCCCCGCCCGTGAGGAGGACCGCCATGCGCCGCCCGCTCGCCACGGCCGCCACCCTTCTCCTCGCCGCCCCCGCGTGGGCGCCCCCGCCGGCCGGCCGCCCGGCCCCGCCGCCCGCCCGGCCGGCGCCGACCCCGCCCCGGCCGACCCCCGCCCCGTCGCGCCCGCCGACGGTCTTCCGCCCGCCGGCGACCACCCCGGCCGTCATCGCCGGGCTGGAGGCCGCCCGCCGCCGCGACGCGGCAGAGGCCGCCGAGCTGCTCCGCCGGGAGCGCGAGGCGGTCACCCGCGCCCAGCGGGCCGCCCTGCTCAACCTGATCGCCGCCGACCTCGTTCGCCAGCAGCGGGCCGAGGCCGACCTCGCCCGCCGGCTCGCCGCCCTGCGGGCCCTCCGCGGCGACTGGGCGGCCGTCGGCCCCGGTGCCGGGCTCGACCCGGTGGTGGAACTCGAACTCGCGGCCGCCGAGGCCGCCGCCGAGCGCCTCGCCCTGCTCCGCGCGCTCGGGTTCGTCGACGAGAAGGAGTACACGAAGGCGGCCGCCGCGCTCGCCCCTCTGGCCGACAGCCGGCACCTCCCGGTGCCGGTGGCGCGAGCGGTCCCGGGGCTGCTCGCCGACCTCCGTGCGCTCGTGGCGGTCACCGCCCTCGACCCGAACGGGCTGTTGCCGCCTTCGGACTCGCCCGCCGTCCCGGCCGCGCTCCGGCCGGCGGTGGCGCGGTTCGAGGTGATCCGGGACGTGGCGAAACAGTTCGCCGGGTTCGGGTGGACGGCCGGGTACGCGCAGGAGACCTTGGCCGCGGTCGGGGAGGAGTTCGGCCCGGCCGCGGCGGGGCAAATGCGGGTCGAGGTGTCGGCCGCCGCGTTCCTCGCCGGGAAGACGGACGCGGCCCTCGCCCTGCTCGACGGGGGCGTCGACGGGGACCTCGCCCGGCAGGTCCTGGCCGACCTCCGGGCGGCGGTCCTCGGCGAGGGCGGGGCGACCGGGAATGCCCAGATCGGGTACCAGTTGGCGACCGAGCAGGCGACGCGGGTCCTGGCCCCGCTGGTGCCGGCCGGGCGGCGGGCGGCGTGGCGGTCGCCGGCCCTGGTCCGGGGCCCGACGACGGCCGTGGCGTACGAAAAGTGGGCCCTGGTCGGGTTGGCGGAGGCGCGGGCCGCGGAACTCGAGCGGCTGGCGGCGCCGGTGGCCGCGGTCGCCGCCGCGATCCGGGCGGAGTTGGAGGCCCGGGCCGGGGCGTTGGCGCCGTTCGCCGGGAGGGTCCAGGCCCGGCTCGGCCGCCCGGTCGCGGACGGGGGCGAGGCGGACCTCGTCGCCGCGGCCGCCGCCCGCGGGCTGACCGTTGACGACGCGGTGTCACTGCTGGCCGGGCCGGCGGACGCCCCGGCCCGCGCCGCCCGGGTTCTGGGGGCCGCGCTGGCCCCGGCGCCGGCGGCGCACCTCGCGGCCGCGGGCCGGCCGCCGGCCGCGCTGAAGCCCGGCGACGACGGCGGGTTCGCCCTGCCGGCGGCGGTCTTCGCCCGGGACCGCGGGAAGGTGCGGGAGGCGGTGCGGGCGGCGCTGGCCGCGGCACCGGACGCGGACCGGGCGGCGTTCGAGGCGGCGGTCGGCCGGGCGTGCGGGCGGCCGGCGGGCGAGGCCGTCCCGCCCGACGACCTCGCCGCCGCGCTGCTCGACGTCGCCCGCGACGGGGCCGCCGCCCACGCCGGGGCCGCGGCCGACCTCCGGACCCTCTCCGCCGCCCTCGACCGGCTCGACGAGCGGGACCTCGCCGACCCGGCCGACGCGGCCGCGGTCCGGCGGGCGAGGGCACGGCGGGACGAGTTGGGTCGGGAGGTGTCGGCCGGGGCGGGGGCGGTGCGGGCGGCGCTGCGGCTGCTCGCGGGGTACGGGGCGGCGCCGGCGGCCGCCCGGCCGTGGCTGGCGGCGCAGGGCGGGGCGCCGTGGGCGGCCGCCGCGGCCGCGGTCCCGCTGGTCCCGGTGGCGCCGGCCCCGGTGCCGAAGGGTGCGAAGCCGCCGGTCGAGTGCGCCGTCACGGTCGACCCGAAGGCCGACCCGTTCGCCGAGAAGTCGCTCACGGTGCGGCTGAGGAACCACACGCCGGACCCGATCGGGCTGTGGTCGCAACTGCCGGGCGGGGTGCTCGTCTTCCTGGACGTGGAGGTCCAGGACCCGGCCGGGAAGCGGGTCTCGACGGAGTTCTACCACCGGTCGATCTCGTCGCCGTTCGCGCCCGACCCGCGGAAGGTCGGGGAGTTGCCGGCGGACGGAACCCTGGCGACCGACCTGACCGCGTTCGCGTCGATCCCGCCCGACCAGCAGGAGCGGCTGAAGCCCGGCAAGTACCGGCTCCGGGTGACGTTCAAGTACGACAAGTACGCCGCCGTCTCGGACTGGGCGGCGGTCGAGGTGAAGGGCGGGAAGTGAGCCCCGCCGGGCCGCCCCGTCACGGCTTCGGGGCGAGGGCCGCGAGCCGGGCGAGGGCGGCCGTCGCGTCCGCCGTCAGCCGGGCGGCCGGGGCGCCGCCGGCCAGCCCCTTCAGCACCGCCCGCCCGGCCGGGGTGTCGGCGTACTCCAGCACCTCGACGGCCCGCTCCGCCCGGAGCCGGTCCGGGGCGTCCGCCCGGTCGATCGTCCGCAGCAGCTTCCCGGCCCGCTCCCGCCGCTCCGGGTCGTCGTCCTTCGCCGCCGCCCGCAGCCCCGCGGCGGCCGCCTCGCCGAGCTTCGCCAGCCCCGCCGTCGCCGCCTCCCGGTCCGCGAAGTCGGCCGCCCCGAGGTCGGACACCAGCTTCCGCACCGCCGCCGGGTCGGCGGCCGCGGCCGGCCTCAGCTTCTCGCCGATCAGCTTCGCCGCCCCGGCCGGGTCGGCACCCAGTGCGACTACCGCCCGATACCCGATGCCCGCGTCCGCCGACGTCAGGTCCGCCCACGCCACGTCCGCCAGGACCCGCCGGTCCGCGTTGTTCGCCCGCCAATCGACCAAGGCGACCCCCCGGCCCTGCCCGCTGTCCGGGTCGGTGAGGCGGACGGCCAGCAGCCGGCCGCACGGGGACAAGGCCGTCTCGTACGGTTCGTCCGGGAGGTGGCCGACGTGCCGGAGCTTCCCGGTCGCCGCCTCGTACGCCCGGACGGTGCCGCCGCGGCACGGGACGAGCAGGGTCTTGCCGTCCGGGGTGAACACGCACCCGAGGGCGTGCCGGGACCCCTGCTCCCCTCCCCGGCCCCACCCCGGCCGGACCCGGGCGGCCGTCAGGCCGGCGTCCCACACCCCGGCCGCGTACTCCGGTTCCGGCGGGTCCACGTTCCGCCCCCACCCGTCGGCGACCGCCAGTTCCCGCCCGCCCGCGCGGTACGCCATCCGCGGGTTCGTCGCCCGGGCGGCGACCCGGTCGAGGGACCGGAGGAGCTTACCGTCCGCGGCCCGGAACACGTGGACGTACCCGGACCCGGTCCCGACCGCCACCTCGGTCCGGTCCGGGGACAGGAGCACGGCGTGCGGGATGTCCCCGGGGCGGACCGGCACCTCGACCGACCAGGCCGCCTTCCACCCCGGAGCGGCCCACACCCGCAGGTGGTACGGGGTCCCCCCGGTCACGATCGCCACCACCCCGGGGGCCGCGTCCCACCCGAAGATCGACCGCCCCAGGTCGAGCCCGGCCACTTCTTCCCCGGACGGGTATGCCCGGACCCGGGCGACCGCGTCCCCCCCGTCGTGGACCAGGGTGGCGGCGTCCAAGAACCGGACCCTGAGCACCTGGGCCGGGACCGCCTTGGGCGGGACGACCCACGCCTTGCGGGTCTCCTTCCCGGTGGTCGGGTCGTAGAACCGGATCTTGAACCCGTCGGCCACCGCGATCGCTCGCCCGTCCGGGCAGTAGGCGATGCCGAATATCGGCTTCTCCCCGGTGTCGATCACCCGGACCACCCGCAGCACGTTCTCCGGCCGCGGTGGGCCGACGAACCCGTCGTCCGCGCCGGCGCCCCCGGCCAGCACCGCGACCGCGAGACCGACCGCCACACCTGCGGAAGCACGCATCACATCGCTCCGGTCGTGAGGGTGCCCGACGGGGAGATGTTACGGACCCGCGGCCCGCACATTGGGCTGGAACCGTCCCCACCCGCGGGGGTACGCTGCGGCCCCCGCCCGCCGGAAAGGACTCCCCATGCCCGCCCCCGCCGTCCACCCGTCCGCCGTCGTGTCGGCCGAGGCCGTCCTCGGTGAGGACGTCCGGGTCGGGCCGTTCGTCGTCATCGACGGGCCGGTCACGGTCGGCCCGGGCACCGTGGTCCGCCCGCACGCCCACCTGATCGGCCCGCTCGCCCTCGGGGCGAACAACGACGTCGGCACCGGCACCGTCCTCGGCGGCGCCCCGCAGCACCTCGGGTACCGCGGGGAGCCGACGAACGTCGAGATCGGCGACGGGAACGTCTTCCGGGAGCACGTCACCGTCCACCGCGGGATGCCGGCCGGGGCCGGCCCGGGGACCGGGGTCACCCGGGTCGGGAGCCGCAACCTGTTCATGGCCGGCAGCCACGTCGCCCACGACTGCGTGGTCGGCAACGAGTGCATGTTCGCGAACGCGGCGGTGATCGGCGGGCACGTCACCGTCGGCGACCGGGCGCTGTTGAGCGGGAACTCGGCCGTCCACCAGTTCTGCCGGGTCGGCCGGCTCGCGCTCCTGAGCGGGGCGTCGGCGTCGAGCAAGGACGTCCCGCCGTTCTGGGTGATGCAGGAGGTGAACTGGGTGTGCGGGGTGAACACCGTCGGGATGCGGCGGGCCGGGATCCCGACGCCCGAGATCCAGGCGGTCCGCCGGGCGTTCGGGTTCATCTACGCCGACCGCCTGCCGATCCCCGCCGCGCTCGTGCGGATGGAGGCCGAGTTGGGGCGGTTCGCGGCGGTCCGGGAGCTGGTCGAGTTCGTCCGCGCGTCGAAGCGCGGCATCTGCGGGGCGCACCGGTTCCGCGGCCACGGGGACGCGGAGGCGGCGTGACGCCGCCTGGAGCGCGGCCGTCCCGGCCGCCGGCATCCGGTTCGTGAGGCGACGTGGAACTCCGCAGGCATCCGGGCGGTTTCGCGGGCGGCCGGGACGGCCGCGCTCCAGCCAGCCGCCCCCCACAGACGGTTGCGTCCGCGCCCGACCCCCCCGACACGACCGCCCCGGGTTTCGCCCGGGGCGGTCCGTTTTTCCGCTGCACGCGCCGGGCCGGGGCGCGACATGATACCGGTATGCGACGCCTGCCCGACCGGATCGCCCGGCACCTCGCCGCCGACCTCCGCCCCGACGGCGACCTCCTCGCCGCGGTCCTGGCCGGCGGCCCGACCGCCGACGCCGACTTCGCCGAACTCGTCCGCCGGCACGGCCCGCTCGTCTGGGGCGTGTGCCGCCGCGCCCTCCCCGCCGCGGCCGACGCCGAGGACGCGTTCCAGGCGGTGTTCCTGGTCCTCGCCCGCCGGGCCGGCCGGCTGACCGCGGCCCCGACCGTCGGCCCGTGGCTGTACCGGGTGGCAGCCCTGACCGCCCGGAACGTCCGCCGCCGCAACGCCCGCCGGCTGGCCCGCACCGCCGCGCTGCCGCCCGACCTGCCGGCCCCCGCCGCCGACCTCGACCTGCCCCTCGACCTCGACGCCGCCCTGCTCGACCTGCCGGAGAAGTACCGGTCGCCGATCGTCCTGTGCCACCTGCTCGGGTTCACCCGGACGGAGGCGGCGGCCCGGCTCGGGTGCCCCGAGGGGACGCTGTCGGCGTGGCTGTCGCGCGGGCTAACCCGGCTCCGAGCGCGGCTCGGCGGGCACGACCCGGCGAAGCTGCTCGTCCTCGCGACGGCCTCGGTCCCGACCGGGCTGGCGGCGTCGGCCGCCTGGGCGGCGGGCGCCGCGGCCGTGGCCGTCCCGTCCACCGTTACCCTGATCGCCGAAGGAGTGATCCGCATGTTCTGGGTGAAGAAGGCGACCGCCGCGGCGGCCGCGCTGTCGGCGGTGTTCGCGCTGGGGATGGGGGTCGGGATGTCCGCCCGGGTGGCGGTGCCGTCGGCCGACGCCCAGGAGAAGGCCGCGACCCGGCCGGCGACCCCCGCGGCCCCGCAGGTTCCCGCGACCGGCACGGCCCCGGCCGCGCCGCCGGTGATCGCGCCGGACCTCGACGCCGAGGTCGCGGTCTTGAAGGCGAAGCTCCGGGGCGCGCTGGCGGCGGCCCGCGCGGCCGAGCAGGGCTACCAGCTCACGAAGGAGAAGCTGGAGCTGCAGAAGACGGCCCCGGGCGCCCTCTCCCGCACGGAGCTGTTGAACGAGCAGATCGCCCTCGCGAAGTACGAGGAGAGCGTGGCCCGGGCCCACGCGGAGGTCGCGGAGCTGGAGGCCCGGCTCGCCGCCGTGACCGCCGCGAGGGACCGGGCCGGGAAGCTCGCCGGCCCGCCGCCCGCGGCCCCGCAGCCCGCGGCGAACACCGTCGAGGAGCTCGACGCGCAGATCAAGGACCTCGCCGCCCGGTTGCAGAGGATCGACACGTCTCAGGCGGAGCTCCGGGCGAACCGGGACGCGCTGGTGGCCAAGCGGGAGGAACTCGTGAAGAAGAAGCCGGCCGCGGCGAAGCCGGCCGGCGGGTACGTCCTCCTGTCCTTCGGCGGCGACGCGAAGGCGTTCGAGATCACCCTGTCGGAGGCCGGGGCGGACGGGAAGGTGATCGGCACCGCGACCGTCAAGGGCGAGGCGCTGCTCGCGAAGCTGCTCGCCCGCACCCGGGCCGACCCGGCCGCCCCGGCGGAGCTGCGGGTCGGCCCCGCCCTCCCGGGGGTGGACGCGCTGCCGGTCCTCCGGGCGTGCGCCGCGGCCGGGTACAAGACGGTCACGTTCACCGGGTTTGCCGCGGCCAAGTGGTACGAGGCCGCCGAGCGGACCACGGCCGACCTGATCAAGGAGATCGAGGCGGTGCGACGGAAGCCCTGACCGGGCGCGCCTCCCCTCGCCCCCTCCGGGGGCGAGGGCGGTCGGGAGCGGAGCGACCGGCCGGGTGAGGGGGAGACGCATCCGGTCGGCCGTTGACGTTCGCCCCCTCACCCGGCTCGCGGTTCACGCCGCTCACCGCCCTCTCCCCTCCGGGGGCGAGGGAGAAAACTTGCCGCCCCCGGTCACCCCGGCGGCGCCGGGACCGGGGTCGGGGTGTACTCCCCGTACCCGGCCGGCGGCAGGTTCCGCGCCGCCAGCCCGAGCGACACCAGCCGGAACCCCTCGAACAGCAGGTCGATCGCCACCAGCGTCCCGATCACCCACAGGGACGAGTACGGCCACTCGGCCAGGACCATCACCCCGAGCAGGGCCGACACCACCCCGTGCAAGACGAACCACCCGGCGTACGGGTTCCGCATCCCCAGCCCGGCCACCAGCCGGAGCACCCCGCCGGCCAGGAACACCGCCCCGACCACCACCGTGAGGACCGACGCCCCCTGGGCCGGGTGGAGCAGGATGAACAGCCCGGCGACCGCGGTCACCAGCCCGGACAGCAGGTCGAACAGGAACCCCGACCACCCCTTCCGCACGACGGCGTGGACCACCTCCACCGCCCCCGAGATCAGGAAGCACCACCCGACGAACACCACGGTGACCAGGGTCGTGAGCCCGGCGTAGGCCAGCCCGGCGACCCCGGCGAGGACGAACAGCACCCCGAGGGCGACGAACCACCCCCAGTTCCGGCGGAGCATGTCCCGCTCCCCGGCGACGAGCGCGGACAGATTCAACAGCGCGTTCACGGCGGCACTCCCGGAGTCGGATGGCGGGTGTTCGCCGTCAGAGTATTGGCTCCGCGGCCCCACGCCCGAGCATTCTTGCGAATCCCCGCGCAGACCGCCCGCCCGCGGCCGCCTTGTCGAGTGATTAAATGTTGATGAACCCGGCCGCCGGCGCCACCCGTCCGTAAGCTGCGGGCCACGGTCGGCGCCCGCGGCCGGTTTCTTCCCCGCGCCCGACTCGCGCCTTAAAATACTCGCATGTCCCTGACCCTGCCGCTGCTCGGCCCGGGCCGCGACGCCCCGGGCGCCGGCCCGGCCACGACCCCCGCCGCCCCCCTCCCCGGCGTCCTCGACGTGCCGGCCGACGCCCTGCGCGCGTGGCTCGCGGCCCGCGGCCAGCCGCCGATGCGGGCGAACCAGATCCGCCGGCAGATCCTCGCGAACGGGGCCACCTCGTTCGACGCGATGTCGGACCTGCCGAAGCCGCTGCGGGCCGACCTCGCCACCTCGTTCGCCGTCTTCTCGACCCGCGTCGAGCGGCACCTGCACGCCCCGTCCGACGACACCCACAAGCTGGTCCTGCGGCTCGCCGACGACCGGATGATCGAGTGCGTCCTGATCCGGGACGGCGGCCGGGCGACGGCGTGCGTCAGTACGCAGGTCGGGTGCGGGATGGGGTGCGTGTTCTGCGCCAGCGGCCTGAACGGCGTCGTCCGCAACCTCACCGCCGGCGAGATCGTGGAACAGCTGGTGCGGCTGCGCAACCTGGTCGGGGCGAACCCGGAGCGTCCGCGACGGGGTGCGTCTGCAAACCACCCCGTCGCGGACGCTCCGGGTTCGCCGGGTCGCCTCACGCACGTCGTCGTGATGGGCATGGGCGAGCCGCTGGCGAACCTCGACAACCTGCTCGCCGCGCTGGCCGTTGCCGGGGACCGGGGCGGCCTCGACATCGGCCAGCGGCACGTCACCATCTCGACCGTCGGGCTGCCGGCCAAGATCCGCCGGCTCGCGGACGCCGGCAAGCAGTACCACCTGGCCGTGTCGCTGCACGCCCCGACCGACGCCCTCCGCACCCGGATCGTCCCGACCAACACCGGCACCGGCATCCCGGCCATCCTGGAGGCGGCCGACGAGTTCTACGCGAAGACCGGGCGGCAGGTGACGTACGAGTGCGTGGTGCTCGGCGGGCTGAACGACGGCCCGACGCGGGCGGCCGAGCTGGCCCGGCTGCTGGCCGGGCGGAAGGCGCACGTGAACCTGATCCCGTGGAACGACGTGGACGGGCTGCCGTACCGCCGCCCGGCCGAGGCCGACCTCCGGAACCTCGTCGACACCCTCCGGCGGGCCGGGGTGAGCGTGAAGGTGCGGAAGCGGAAGGGGGCCGAGATCGACGCCGCGTGCGGCCAGCTGCGGCGCAAGGCCGAGCAGGAGGCGGCGACCGGGGGCGAGCCGGCCGCCCCCGCGCCCGGCTGACCCGCCCCGCCCCACCCGACACCCGGGTTCTAATGTCGACCGGCCAGACCAGCGCCCAGATGGCCCTCCGGGACCCGGACATCCGGCTGATGCTCCGGGTCCGGGACGACGACCCGGCCGCGTTCGCCGAGCTGGTCGGGCGGTTCCAGCACCGGCTGGTGGCGGTCATGCACCACCTGGTCGGCAGCGCCGAGGAGGCGGAGGACCTGGCCCAGGAGGTGTTCCTGCGGGTGTACCGGACGCGGAAGAAGTACACCCCCCGGGCGAAGTTCTCGACCTGGGTGTTCACCATCGCCAACAACCTCGCCCTGAACGCCCTGCGGGACCGGAAGCGGCGGCCGGCGCTGCCGCTGGAGGTGCGGGACAGCGGGCCGCTCGGGACCCGGCCGGCGGACGGGGGCGAGTCCCGGGACGAGCCGCCGGCCGCCCACCTGCAGCAGCAGGAGCTGGCGGCGGTGATCCGCCGGGCGCTGGACGGGCTGAACGAGCGGCAGCGGGTGGCGATCGTGCTGAACAAGTTCGAGGACATGAACTACGCCGACATCGCGGACGTGATGGGGCTGTCGGCGAAGGCGGTGAAGTCGCTCCTGAGCCGCGCCCGGGGGAAGCTGCGGGAGGCCCTCCAGGGGTACATCTACATGGACGCCGACCCGCCGCCGGCGGCCGACGACGACCCGTAGGGTGGGCCGAGCGGGCGCTTCGCCCGCGAGTCCCACCGGAGCTGTGGGGTGGTGGGACTCGCCCGCAGAGCCGGGCTCGGCCCACCCTACTGAGGTCCACCACCCCGACCGCGACGAGGGTGTCATGCCCGACTCCGACCCGGCCGACGACGACACCGCCCCGGCCGACCCGCTCGAGGCCGAGTTGGTCGCGTACCTGGACGGGGAGCTGGACGCGGACGACGCCCGCCGGGTGGAGGAGCGGCTGGCCGCCGACCCGGCCGCCCGGGCGAGGGCCGCCGCCCTGAAGGGGGCGTTCGACCTGCTCGACTACCTGCCCCAGGCCGAGCCGTCCCCGACGTTCGCGTCCCGCACCCTCGACCGCCTCCCGACCGCCAGCGGCCCCGGCCGCCCGCCGTCCGCGTCCGCGGCGGCCACCCTCCCCGAGTCCGCCGCGGTCGCCGTCCCGCCCGCCCCGGCCCGGTGGGGCCGGTGGGCGGCCGGAGTCCTGGCGGCGGCCGCCGCGTGCGCCGCCGCCGGGTACTTCGCCGCGTCCGCCGCCCGCCCGTACCTGTCCCCCGCCGCGCCCGCCGACCTGTCCATTTCCGACCACCGGGTCGTCGGGCTGCTCCCGCTGTACGCCGCCGCCGACGACCTGGACTACGCCCGGGAGCTGGCCAAGCCGGAGTTCTTCGGGGACGACCCGGCGGTCGCCTTCGACCCGGCGCTGCGGGCCCCGCAGGGGGCCGAGCCGGACGCCCCGACCGGGCCGGCGTTCGACGCCCTGGCGGCCGCCTTCCAGGCCCTCCCGCCGGCCCGCCGGGAGGCGGTCCGGGACCTCGACCGGCAGGTCCACGCCCTCGACCCGGCGGCCCGCGACCACCTGCTCCGGGTGCTGGAGGTGTACGCCCGGTGGCTGGACCGGCTACCGGACCCGGAGCGGCGGGCGGTGCTCGCCGCCACCACCCCGCGGGGCCGGCTGGACGAGGTCCGGAAGGTGCGCGGGCAGCAGTGGTTCGACGCCCTCCCGGAGGCCCAGCGGAAGCGGCTCAATGACCTCCCCCCGGACCGCCGGGACCAGCTCCTGGTCGAGCTGCGGCAGGACGAGGCCCGGCGGCGGGAGGACTGGGCGTTCGTCCGCCGGCACGCCCCGGACATCGCCGCCGACCGGGCCCCGTGGCCGTTCGACGACGACGCCCTGCGCGGGAAGGTAGTCGAGTTCGTCCGGGCCGCCCTCCGCCCCGACGACGACAGGCGGCCCCGGCTGAAGCCGGAGGAGGCCGACGCGCTGAAGGCGGCCTTGGCGGCGGCCGAGCGGGGCGGCGGGTGGGCGTGGCACCGGTACGGGAAGACGGCGTACGAGCTGAACCGGAGGTACGAGCCGTTCCTGCTCCCGGAGCCGGCGGCCGGGGAGCCGGTGACGACGTACGCCCAGCTCGGCCCGGCCCGGGCGTTCTTCGAGCAGAAGGCGGCGGCGCAGAAGGTCACGGCGGCGCTGGTCGGGCGGTGGCCGGACTTCGCCCTGGCCGTCCACGCCTACCCGCTCCCGCCGAAGGCGGACCGGCTGCCGCCGCTCGGCCCGGCCCGGCCGGGGGAGTTCAAGGAGCCGCTGCGGACGTTCGTGACGAAGGAGCTGGTGCCGGCCCTGTCGCCGGCCGACGCGAAGGCGCTGGCGGGGCTGGAGGGGCGGTGGCCGGAGTACCCGCGGGAGGTCGTGCGGCTGTCGCGGCAGCAGGACCTGTCGGCCCCCGGGCTGATGCCGCCCGGGTCGCCGAAGCGGTGGGAGGTGCTGTACGGCCGGCCGCCGCGGCCCCAGCCGTGACCGGGGCGGGCGGTGTGTTATGATTCGGGGCGGGGCCTGCCGGGGGCGAGTCGCGGATGGCCACTCCGACAGGCGGTCAGCCGTTCGACCCCGACCAGCCCGCCCAGGACGTCTTGCCCGGGACCCTCAAGCGGGAGTATCCGGGCGACCTGCTCGGGCACTCGTTGAACGACATCAAGGACCTGCTGAAGACGGCGACCGGGGCGGAGAAGCGGAAGCTCCAGAAGGCGAAGAAGCTGCTGGAGCAGCAACAGCGCCTGATGAGTGACTGACCATGTGGTACACGGCCAAGCTCCTGTTCCGGTCCGGCATCCCGCACGGCGACGGCCGCGTCCTCGAAGAGGTCTCCTACCGCCTCATCAGGGCCGACGACGAGGCGGCCGCCCGGTCGAAGGCGGCCGCCCTCGGCCGGGCGGAGCAGCACGAGTACGAGAACGACCAAGGGGAGGTCGTCGCGTGGCGGTTCCTGGAGGTGGCCGAACTTCAGGACCTGTGCGAGGCCGAGATCCGGGACGGGATGGAGGTCTTCTCGCGGCTGCGGTGGGCGGCCGCGGCCGCCCCCGCCGCGCAACCGGACTGAACCCGCCCCCAGCCCGTGCCGCGGCCGCACATCTCGGGCTGACCCGGCCGGGCCTCCCCCGATTCCGTACACCGTTCCCGACCCGACCACCACCCGAGCCGCACCCATGCGCGACCGCCCGGCGACCGACCTGTTCCTCGTCTCCTGGGTCGTCCTGTTCCTCGAGCTCGCCTGCATCCGCTGGTTCCCGTCCCACGTCATGTTCCTGACGTTCTTCACCAACACCGTCCTGCTGGCCGCGTTCGTCGGCATGTCCGTCGGGTGCCTCGTCGCCCGCCGCCCCGGCCGCCTCCTCAACACCACCCCCTACCTCCTCGCCGCCGCCGTCGCCGCCGGCCTCCTCTGCGACCAGTTCTCCGACCACCTGAACCTGTACCTCGCGGTCGGCAACCAGGCGAACCCCGAAGTGGTGATGTTCGGGACCGAGACCGCCGCCCGCGACGAGCCGCCGTTCACCGTCCCGATCGAGGTCGTCGGCGGGCTGTTCTTCGTCCTCGTCGCGGCCGTCATGGCCGGGCCCGGGCAGGAACTCGGCCGCGCCTTCAACCGCGTCCCCGGGCGGACCGCCGCGTACTCCGCCAACCTCCTCGGCAGCCTCGTCGGCATCGGCATGTTCGCCGCCTGCTCGTACCTCCGGCTGCCCCCGCCGGTCTGGTTCGGCCTCGTCGCCGTCACCCTCGCCTACCTGCTCCTGCGGCGCGACCCGGACGCCCCGGCCCCCGCCGCCCCGCGGCCCAGCCCGGCCGTCCCGCTCGTCTGCCTCGGGCTCACGGTCGTCATGACCGTGTTCACCGCCGGGTTCTTCCCCGGCAAGGGCGGGCGCGAGACGACCTGGTCCCCGTACTACCGGATCGACTACTACCCGCGGGCCCTGTTCATCAACACCAACCTGATCAGCCAGCAGCTGATGGAGCCGCTCGACAGCCCGTCGGTCGCCACCTACGCCCTCCCGTACCTGTTCCAGCGCGACTTGACCGGGCCGGGCGGCCGGGCGTGGCCGGAGTTCAAGCGGGTGCTCATCATCGGGGCGGGGAGCGGAAACGACGTGGCCCGGGCGTGCCGGTGGCTGCCGAAGGACGCGCAGATCGACGCGGTCGAGATCGACCCGGTGATCCAGAAGCTCGGCGAGCGGCACCACCCGGACCGGCCGTTCCAGGACCCGCGGGTCAAGGTCTTCCTGAACGACGGCCGGAACTTCCTCCGGGACGCCCCGGCCGAGACGTACGACCTGGTGGTGTTCGCCCTGATCGACTCGCTGGTGCTGCAGTCCGGGTACTCGAACCTCCGATTGGAGAGCTACCTGTTCACCCTGGAGTCGTTCCGGGACGTCCGCCGGGTGCTCAAGCCGACCGGGGTGTACGCGGTCTACAACTTCCTCCGCCAGGGGTGGATCGCGTGCCGCATCCGGGACCAGCTCCGGACCGCGTTCGGCGGGGTCGACCCGGTCGCGCTCACCGTCCCGGCCCAGGACGCGATCCCGCTCGACGACCCGCTGTACAAGACCGCCGGGTTCGTCAACTTCTTCGCCGGGACGGAGGCGGTGGTCGGCCCGGTCCGGCGGGCGTTCGCCGACCCGGGCACCCGGTACTGGTACCCGTGGAAGGTCGGCATCCGGCCGGACTCCCCGGCCCGGTTCGCCCCGGCCGCCCCGGACGAGCCGCCGCCCGCGGCCGGCGCCAGCCCGTCGGTCCAGCCGGAGTGGCTCGGGCTGCGGCTCGCCGCGGTCGAGGAGCCGGGCGGGATGCGGCAGGCGACCGACGACTGGCCGTTCCTGTACACCCGGGCGGCGGCCGTCCCGGCCCTGACGTGGCGCGGGGTCGCACTCACCCTGGTGCTGTCGGCCCTGCTGTGGTACCTGTTCGGCGGGCACCGGGCGCTCGGGGCCGAGGCCGGCACCGCCCCGGAGTGGGGGAACATGGCCCGCAGCTTCTTCCTCGGCGCCGGGTTCATGCTGGTCGAGACGAAGGCGATCGTCGAGATGGCGCTCCTGTTCGGCGGCACCTGGATGGTGAACACGGTGGTGATCGCCGCCATCCTGGTGATGAGCCTCGTCGGGAACCTGTACGCCGGGTGGGTGAAGCCGGCCCGGCTGGAGCCGTACTACGTCGGGCTGTTCGTGGCGCTGGGGGTGGTGCTGGCGGTGCCGGTCAGCACGTTCCTCGGGCTGAGCCCGGCGCTGCAAGTCGTCGGGGTCTGTGCGCTCGTGTTCACGCCGGTCGCGTTCGCCGGGGTGATCTTCGCCACGACGTTCCGGCGGACCGCCCAGCCGGACCGGGTGTTCGGGGCGAACATCGCCGGGGCCCTGATCGGCGGGCTGTCGGAAAACGCCTCAGTCCTGTTGGGGTTCCAGTACCTCCTGTGCGTCGCGGTCGGGTTCTACCTGCTGTCGGCCGTGTCGGGAAACCGCCGGGTGCCCGGCGGCGCGGCAGCGGAGCGCGTATAATGTTCACGGGCGGGCACGGGGCGGCGTCCGCCCCGGCGCGAAGCCGGCTCCGGTGCCCGCCCGGTCCGCACGACTTGCCCTCCAATTCGACACCCCGTCCGGTTAAAATGCCGGCGTCGCGGGTGTGGGGCGTTGCGGGCGAGAAATTTTCACCCCGGACGGCGGACCGGCACCCGGTTTGTATCCACGCGACGAACTGTCTCTTTTCCGTCCGCTCGGTGTGAGCCGGCCCGTCCGGGCCGGGGAGTAATACCCGATCACTTCCTCGGGGGACGTAGCCATGCCCGGGATGAGTGAGGACCCTCCGGACAACGAGAGCGGGACGGGGCGGCGGGCCGTCCGGACCGTCGCCCCGGCCGTCGTCAGGTCCGGCCGCGAGGTCGTGTCGGCGGAGCTGGCGCTGACCGTGTTCCGCCAGATGATCCGGACCCGCGCTCTGGAGGAGCGCAGCATCAAGATGTCGAAGTCCGGGGAGGCGTACTTCTGGATCGGCGGCCCCGGCGAGGAGGCGTTCAACGTCTGCCTCGGGCTGCAGGTCCACAAGGGGCACGGCCCGGCCCACGACTACCTCCACCTCCACTACCGCAACGCCGGCGTCATGCTCGCGATGGGCATGCCGATGATTGACCACGTCCGGCAGCTCGCCATGCGGGCGACCGACCCCCACTCCCGCGGCCGGAACTTCGTCGGGCACTACGCGGTCAAGGCGTGGAACGTGGTCCCGGTGACCAGCGTGATCGAGGTGCAGTACGCGATGGCCCCCGGGACGGCACTGGTCCAGAAGCGGCACGGGCAGAAGAACCCGGCCGAGGCCGAGGGGATCTCGGTGGTCGTCGGCGGGGAAGCCGGGACGGCCGAGGGCGACTTCGAGACGTGCCTGAACTGGAGCACCCGGCCGGGCCAGGAGCTGCCGGTGCTGATCGCGGTGACGAACAACCGGTACGGGATCTCGACCGACTTCGGGGCGGTCAGCGCCGAGCAGCGGATCGCGGACCGGGCGGCCCCGTACGGGATCCGGGCGGAGACGGTGGACGGGAACGACCCGGTGGCGGTGTGGAACGCCCTGGACCGGGCGATGCGGTACTGCCGGCGGGAGCGGAAGCCGTTCCTGCTGGAGGCGATGGTGAGCCGGCTGCACGGGCACTCCTCGTCGAGCGGGGCCCAGCGGGAGTGGGGCCAGGCGGACCCGCTGGCGGCGTTCGAGCAGCGGCTGGTCGACGGCGGGGCGATCGACCCGGCCGGGGCGAAGGGGCTGTGGGACGAGGCCCGGGCGGAGGCGGACGCGGCGGTGGTGGCGGCGATGCGGGAGCCGGAGCCGACCCGCGAGGACGTGTACCGCGACAGCTACGCCCCCAGTGAAGTTGATGCGGTCTACCCGCGGGACTACACCGGCCTGCCGGGGGCGCACTAAGTCAGAAGGCGGAACGCGGATGACGCGGGATGAAGCCCCGCGGATAAGCGCAGGATCAGAACACAACGTTGTTTTGATCCGTGTCATCCGCGTGCCTTGATCCGGCGTCATCCGCGTTCCGCCTTCTCCTCTCCCTCCGGGTCTCCGATGGCGACGATCGCACAGGCGGTGCGGCTGGCGCTGCACTACGGCGAGGAGCACCTCGGCGTCACCGACGTGTTCGGGGAGGACGTCGGGCCGCCGCTCGGCGGGGTGTTCACCGCCACCCAGGGCCTGAAGACCGCCTGGAACACCCCGCTCGACGAGCGCGGGATCGTCGGCACCGCCATGGGCATCGCCTACGCCGGCGGCCGGCCGGTGTGCGAGATCCAGTTCTGCGACTACGCGTTCAACGTCATCGACCTGCTGAAGGTCGCCGGGAACCAGCGGTGGGCGAGCGCCGGCGAGTTCGAGATGCCGGTGGTGGTGATGACCCCGACCGGGGCCGGCATCCGCGGCAGCCTGTACCACTCGCACTGCTTCGAGAGCTGGGCCAGCCGGCTCCCGGGGTGGAAGGTGGTGATGCCGAGTAACGCCCTCGACGCCTACGGCCTGATGATCGCCGCGATCAAGGACCCGAACCCGGTCCTCGTTCTTTTGCCGAAGGCGCTGCTGCGGGCGAAGGACACCCGGCTCATCCCCGGCGAGCCGGCCGACCCGGACGAGCTGTCGCGGATGATCGACGCCCCCATCGGCGACCGGACCGACTGGCGGCCGCAGTGGCCGGACGTCCGCGAGCACGTCGTTCCGATCGGCAAAGGCGAGCTGGTGCGCGAAGGGAGTGACGGGACGGTGATCAGCTACGGCCGGCCGCTGCCGCTGTGCGTGCAGGCGGCGGACGAGCTGGCCCGCGACCACGGCCACGCGTTCGACGTGATCGACCTGCGGAGCATCTTCCCGTACGACTGGGACCTGGTGTCGCGAAGCGTGGCGAAGACCGGGCGGGTGCTGGTGGTGAACGAGGACACGGAGGTCACCAACTTCGGCGAGCACCTGATCCGGCGGGTGGTGGACGAGCACTTCTACGACCTGGCGGTCCGGCCGCGGACGCTGATGGGCAAGCACGTCCCGGGGATCGGCATGAACCAGACGTACGAGACGAACAGCGTGCCGCAGCTCGGGGACGTGCGGGCCGCCCTGCGGGAGCTGGCGACGGACCCGGCGTAGCGCGTGCCCCCGGAACGTCGGCCGCCCGGGGTTTCAACCCCGGGCTATTGCCGGTGACCCCTTCGGGGTCCAAAATCCGTGTGACCCCGACGGGGTCTCCGAGAATAGACCGGGGTTTCAACCCCGGGCCTTCTCCCGGCCCGGGACCGCCCCGCGGAGCGACCCGCATGGACTTCCCCCTCCCCCCCGTCGGCGAAGGGCTGTTCGAGGTCGAGCTGGTCCGGTGGCTGGTCCGCCCGGGCGACGCCGTCTCCCGCGGGCAGGGGCTGGCCGAGGTGATGTCGGACAAGGCGAGCATGGAGGTCCCGGCCCCGTTCGCCGGCACCGTCACCGGCCTGGCCGCGACCCCCGGGACGAAGGTCAAGGTCGGGCAACTGTTCCTCACCTACGACCCGGTCGGGGAACTCGCCGCCCCGAGTTCCTCCGGTGGCACCGGCATTCCTGCCGGTGCTGCGGTGCCCACCGGCAGGAATGCCGGTGCCACGGCCGAGCCCGCCCCCGCCGCCGTGCCCAAGCACGCCAACGGCCACTCCCCCGCCAAGCTCCCGCCGGCCGCCCCGTCGGTCCGGATGCTCGCCCGCAAGCTCGGCGTCGACCTGAACCGGGTCCGCGGCACCGGCCCCGGCGGCCGCGTCCTGGTCGACGACCTGGCCCCGCTGCTGAAGCCGCGCCCCGGGTCGGCGGACCGCCCGCCGGCGCCGTCCAAGACGGACACGTCGAAGCTCGACTTCGGGGTCGCCGGCACCCGGCAGAAGTTGGTCGGGTTGCGGCGGAAGATCGCCGAGCACATGGTCGAGTCGACCCGGTCGATCCCGCACTACTCGTACATCGACGAGTGCGACCTGACCGACCTGGTCCGGCTCCGGGGCCAGCTCCGCGACCCGCTCGCCGCCGCCGGGGTGAAGCTCACCTACCTGTCGTTCCTGGTGATGGCCGCCGCCCGCGCGCTGAAAGAAGTGCCGGTGGTGAACAGCACGTTCGACGAGGCGGCCGGGGAGGTGACGCTGCACGACCGGTACCACATCGGGGTGGCGGTCGCCGCCCCGGGCGGGCTGATCGTCCCGGTGGTCAAGGACGCGGACAAGCGGGACGTGACCGCGGTCGCGGCCGAGATCGACCGGCTGAGCACCGACGCGAAGGCCGGGAAGAGCAGGCTCGACGACCTGAAGGGCGGGACGTTCACCGTCACCTCGGTCGGCGGGATCGGCGGGCTGATCTCGACCCCGATCATCAACCACCCGCAGGTCGGGATCATGGGGGTCGGGAAGGTGGTGAAGCGGCCGGTGTACGACGCCCACGGGGCGCTGCGGCCGGCCGACATCATCTTCCTGTCGTTCTCGTTCGACCACCGCGTCGTGGACGGGGCGGTCGGGGCGGCGTTCGGGAACGCCGTCGTCCGGTACCTACAGAACCCGGCCCTCCTGCTCCTGCCGGAGAAGCCCGGTGGGTGACGCGACCCGCGCCCCGGTGCTCGCGGCCGTCGGGCTGTTCACCGCGTTCGCCGTGGCCCGGGCGGCGAACCCCCACACGTTCCCGGATTTCTTCATCTTCCGCCTCGGGTCGGAGCTGACCGCCCGCGGCGAGAACCCCTACGACCTCGCGAAGGTCCGCGCCGCCGTCGCGGCCCAGTTCCCGGACCCCGACCCGAAGCCGACCAGCTTCGTCAACAACTGCGGGTACTTCCTCCCGCCGGCGGCGACGGTCCTGTTCCTGCCGTTCGCGGCGCTGCCGTGGCGCGAGGCGAAGGTGGCGTGGGCGCTGCTCCAGGGGCTAGCGGCAGTAGCGATCGCCACCCTGCCGCAACGGCTCCGACGCCCCGGCGACCCGGCCCCGGCCGGCCTGCTGCCGATGCTCGTGCCGCTCGTCCTGCTCCTGAACTGGCTGCCGCTCGACGTGGTGACGGTCGGGCAGTTCGCGGTGGTGTTCGTCGGGTGCGTGGCCGGCGGGCTGTGGTGCTTCGAGCGCGGCGGGCGGTGGGTGTGGGTCGGGGTGCTGCTGTGGGCGGCGGCGTTCGTGAAGCCGCACGTGGCGCTGCCGCTCGTCCCGCTGGCGTGGTACCTCGGCGGGTGGCGGCGGGCGGCGGCGCTGGTCGCGGCGGTCGCGGCGCTGAACCTGCTCGGGGCGACGCTGGCCGGCGGGTCGCCGCTGTTCCTCCGCGACTACTTCGCCTACCTCGGGACCGGGTTCGGGGCGGTGGTGTACAACCGGGCCGAGCTGAACTACGAGATGACGAGCTGGAACCGGCTGCTGTTCGTCACGACCGGGGTGCTGGTCGAGCAGACGGCGGCGACGGCGGTGGCGGCGTACCTGGCGTGGTTCGGGCTGGTCGCGCTGCGGTGCCGGGCGGCGGGGGTGCGGCCGTCGGCGGCGTGGGCGCTGGCGGCGGCGGCCGCGGGGGCGGCGTGGTGCCCGCAGGTGCTCGGGTACGAGGCGTTCGTGCTGGTGCTGGCGGTGCCGTGGGTCCGCGACCTGTTCGCGGCCGGCCGGCGCGGGTGGGCGGCCGCCGCGGTGCTGCTGCTGGCGCTGCAGGCGGTGCGGTTCGGGACGCTGCACGCGGTCGGGTTCGAGGCCCATCGGCCGGTCGGGGTGGCGCTGTTCGCGCTGGTGGTGCTGGCCGGCCCGCCGCGGCCCGGGCGGGCCGGCGCTTGATTCGACACCTCCCCGCCGTTACGCTTGGGGTGGCCGCCGGCCGCGGCCGCACGTCGCCCGCCCCAGGAGGGTTTTCGCAATGTCCCCGGACGCGGACCTGACGAACGAGTTCTTCCAGGTCCGGCGGCACGGCGACGTGGCCGTGATCGTCCCGTCGCCGCAGATCGAGCACCTGCCGGAGACGCTCCTGCAGCCGGCGGCGCAGATGGTGCTGGCCCCGCTGAAGGAGGACCCGCCGAACCAGATCATCGTGGACCTGTCGGACGTCGGGTACTTCGGGTCGGCGTTCATCACGTTCCTCCTGCGGTGCCACCTGATGGCGAAGTCGCGGGGGAGCGAGCTGGTGCTGGCGGGGGTGAACAAGGAGATCCGGGAGCTGCTGCGGACGACCGCCCTGGACACCCTGTGGGCGCTGTACGACACCGCGGCCGAGGCGGTCGAGGCGCTCAGCGGGGTGGACTGACCGGCACCCCGGCGGCCGCGAGCAGTTCCTTCGCCCACGCGCCATCGGCCGGGGCGAGCTTCGGCTCCGGGTCGCAGGTGTAAATGAAACGCTCGTAACCGGCCCCGTCGTAGGCGCGGTCGAGGACCGTTTGGAGCTGAACGATCGGCTCCGCATCGCCGGGGCGGAGGGGGATGGGGATCGCCGGGAGTGGGTCGCGGAGGCGGACCGGCCAGACGTCCGTCTCCGGGCGGTCCGACCGGCGGCTCACGAGGGCGCAGTAGTCGCAACTCGGCAAATCCTTGAGCGGCACCCGCAGCCCGCCGCGCATGAAGTCCAGTTCCACCAAGTTCACCCAGCCGCCGAACATCTCCTGTCGTCTCGCGAGGTACCGTTCGCGGTCATCACCTGTTGACTTGACTGCCGGGCCGGTCAACTCGACGACGGTGACCACCTCGTCCGACCGCACGTCCTCGATCTCGAGATATACCACCTTCCGCCGATGGTTACGGGGGAGGTGGGCCTCGAACGCGTGGTGCCGGATCATCGCGAAGTAGGCCGGACCGAGGCGCTGCATGAGGGCGGTGCGGAGGATCGTGATGTAGGTGAGGTGGAAGTCGTGCCAGACGTGGGGGTGCTCCAGGTACGGGTTCATGCCCGGGAACGGGGACGGCATCGGCGCTCCTCGTCGTGCGGCCCCATCATACCCGACGGCCCCGGGAATAACCGCCCCGCCCCGGGATCGGCCTGTCAGCCGGCCTGCCGCGGGGTGTCATGCGACGGATCACGTCCCGACACGTCGGCCTGTTCTCCGCCGCGGGCGGCCTGCTCCTCCTCGCCTGGTTGCTGCGGCTGGACCCGCGTTCCCCACCCCGGTTACCCGACCCGGTGTTTGAGGTCGTTGTCGCGCCCGTCAAGATGATCGGCGAGGGTCTCGCCGAGGCCATCGGGAAGGCGGGCGATCGACTGGTGGCGGAACTCGCCGCCCGGAGCGCCGCCCTGGTGATCGGGCTCTCCTGCTCGCCGGAAGCCCGTGTGACTTTCTGGGCCGGGGGGCGGTGACTTTTCCGGACATTCCCGTTGCCGCCGGCCGGCCGCGCACTTACACTTCTCCCAACCCCCGACGGTCCGCCGCCGGGGGGCTGACAACTTACGCTGGTGAGCATCTTATCCAGAGTGGCTGAGGGGCCAGGCCCGACGACGCCACAGCAACCGGCCCGGAACCCGCGTCGCCCGACGCGGCCCGAGGTGCAGGTGCTAACTCCTGCCCGGCAAACGCCGCCACCCCCGAACGGGTCGCGGTATGGCCGGGGAAGATAAGATCTCGCGCGGGGGCGACCCCCGCCGACTCCTCTTATCTCACCGCACCCGCCGGGGTCCGCCCGCGGGCCTCACACTGGACCAAGACGACTCACCCCGACACCGGACCCGCCGCGCGCCCCCCGCGCCGCGACCACCCCAGGGGTGTTCTCCGTGCCCAGGACCGACTTCGCCACCGGGATGACCTGCCGCGTCTGCGGCAAGCTCTACCCGAAGTCCGCCATCAACTTCTGCGTGGACGACTTCGGCCCGCTCGAGGTCAGCTACGACTACGCGGCGGCCAAGCCGGCCCTCACCCGGGCGGAGCTGGCGAAGCGGCCGTGGAACATGTGGCGGTACCGCGAACTCCTGCCGCTCGACGGCGAGCCGACCGTCGGCCGGGACGTCGGCGGCACCCCGCTGGTCCGCGCCGACCGGCTCGCCGAGGCGCTGGGCGTCGAGCGGCTGTGGATCAAGAACGACGCGGTCAACTTCCCGACGCTCTCCTTCAAGGACCGGGTGGTGTCGGTGGCGCTGTCGAAGGCCCGCGAGTTCGGGATGCGGACGGTCGGGTGCGCGAGCACCGGCAACCTCGCCAACAGCGTCGCGGCGCAGGCCGCCAGCGCCGGGCTGGAGACGTTCATCCTCGTCCCGGCCGACCTGGAGCGGACGAAGATCTTCGGCACCGCGGTGTACGGGGCGAAGGTGATCGGCGTCAGCGGCACCTACGACGAGGTGAACCGGGTCTGCACCCAGATCGCGCTGAAGTACGGGTGGGGGTTCGTGAACGTCAACCTCCGGCCGTTCTACGCCGAGGGGTCGAAGACGATGGGGTTCGAGATCGCCGAGGAACTCGGCTGGCGGTTCCCGCAGCACGTCGTCGCCCCGATGGCCGGTGGGGCACTGATCGGCAAGATCCACAAGGCGTTCACCGAACTGCACAACATCGGGCTGGTGGACACCCCCGTCACGACGAAGATGTACGGGGCGCAGGCGGCCGGGTGCAACCCGATCAGCGACTGCGTGAAGTCGGGCCGGGAGCGCCACAAGCCGGTGCGGAAGCCGGACACGATCTGCAAGAGCCTGGCGATCGGCGACCCGGCCGACGGGTACTTCGCGGCGAAGCTGATCCGCCAGACCGGCGGGTGGGCGGAGGACGTGTCGGACGAGGAGATCGTCGACGGGATGCTGCTGCTGGCGAAGACGGAGGGCGTGTTCGCGGAGACGGCCGGCGGGACGACGGTGGCGGTGGCGCGGAAGCTGATCGAGGCCGGGCGCATCCCGCGGGACGAGGAGATCGTGCTCTGCGTGACCGGCAACGGGCTGAAGACGCAGGACGCGGTGTTCGACGCGCTAGAGCCGCCGGCGACGATCGCCGCGACGCTGGCCGCGTTCGAGGACCACGCCGGGTTGCGGGCCGCCGAGCCGGCGCTGGTGTGACCCGTAGGTCGGGCTGTGCCCGACACGCCCCGCCGTCGGGCACAGCCCGACCTACGACGAGGAACCGATGGCGATCAAGGTCGAGATCCCGGGGCCGCTGCGGGAGCAGGCCGGGGGGAACACCGAGGTGGCGGTGGCCGGGGCGACGGTCGGGGCGGCGCTGGCCGACCTGGTCCGCCAGCACCCGGCGCTGGAGCCGAAGCTGTTCCAGAACGGGGCCCTGCGGCCGTACATCAACGTGTTCGTCAACGACGAGGACATCCGGTACCTCGACGAGATGGACACGAAGGTGACCGACGGCGTGATCGTGGCGCTGATCCCCGCCGTCGCCGGGGGCTGAACCCGTGGCCGACGAGCAACCGACGCCGGAGACGGAGGCGCCCGACGGGGCGGCGGTGTTCCCGCTGATCCCGGCGGAGCTGGGCGTCCACCCGCTCTTGCTGGCCGTGCTGCACGCCTACGTCTTCCTCGAAGGGTCGGACCCGGCGGTGCTGAACCCGGCGGCCGCCGAGGAGGCGATGCAGTACCTCGCCGGGTACCTCCAGCGGCTCCGCGGCGACGCCCTCCGCAAGGCCCGCGAGGACATGGCCGCCCTCGCCGGGTTCGCCAAGGGCGAGAAGTGGCCCAAGCAGCAGGTCCGGTTCCTGCAAGACTTCCTGAAGGACAACGGCATCACCACCTGACGTTTAGCCGCGACGCGGAGTCCTCGGAGCGGAGCGCGGGCGCCAACGTCGCGCTCCGCTCCGAGGACTCCGCGTCGCGGCTAAACGGGGGCGTTCACCCATGACCGACCCGAACCCGCTCGAGCGCTACTCCCGGCAGATGCGGTTCCCCGGCCTCGGCAAGGCCGGGCAGGAGAAGCTGCTGGCGTCCCGCGTCACCCTGTGCGGGTGCGGGGCACTCGGCACCGTGCTGGCGAACACCCTGGTCCGGGCCGGGGTCGGGTTCGTCCGGGTCATCGACCGCGACTTCGTCGAGCCGAGCAACCTGCAGCGGCAGGTGCTGTTCGACGAGTCGGACGTGGCGGGCAACCTGCCGAAGGCCGAGGCCGCCGCGGTCAAGCTCCGGCAGATCAACTCGTCCGTCACCGTGGAGCCGGTCGTCGCCGACATCAACCGCACCAACATCGAGGAGTTCTGCCGGGACGCCGACCTGATCCTGGACGGGAGCGACAACTTCGAGATCCGGTACCTCATCAACGACGTGGCGATCAAGCACGGCAAGCCGTGGGTGTACGGCGGGGCGGTCGGGGCGGAAGGGATGACAATGACCGTGATCCCGGGCGAGACGCCGTGCCTGCGGTGCGTGTTCGAGGCGGCCCCGGCCCCCGGCGAGACCGGGACGTGCGAGACGGCCGGGGTGCTCGCCCCGGTGGTCAGCATCGTGGCGAGCTACCAGGCGACCGAGGCGATCAAGCTGCTGTCCGGGAACAAGGCGGCGGTGAACCGCGAGCTCTTGGTGCTGAACGTGTGGGAGAACACCTCCCGGCGGGTGAAGGTGGCCCCGCTCGCCGGGCGGAAGGGGAAGTGCCCGTGCTGCGCGGGGCGCAACTTCGAGTGGCTGGACGGGGCGCACGGGACGCAGACGACGACGCTGTGCGGTCGGAACGCGGTGCAGGTGAGTCACCGGGCGGCGGGCGCGCTCGACTTCGGGTACCTGGCCGGGGTGCTGCGGCAGACCGGGACGGTGAGCTACAACAAGTTCCTGCTCAAGTTCAGCCTGGTGGAGAACGGGGACCCGTTCGAGTTCACGGTGTTCCCGGACGGGCGGGCGATCATCAAGGGGACGAGCGAGCCGGACCGGGCCCGCACCCTGTACGCGAAGTACGTCGGGCACTGACCGGGTATGATGGGGACGGACCCCACGGAGGCGACATGGCGACCGCGACCCTGGCCCCGGCACCGGCCCCGGGCGGACCGCCCCAGCGGCGGTTCACCGTGGCCGAGTACCACAAGCTGATGGAGATCGGCCTGATCCGGGCCGACGACCGGTGCGAGTTGGTCCGCGGCCTGATCGTGGAGAAGCCCCGCATCAACCCCCCGCACGCGACCGCCGTGACTCGCCTGACGCGACGCTTCCTGGCCCTGGCCGGGGGGGGGATGACGGTCCGGGTTCAGCTGCCGATCACCCTTTCGGACAGCGAACCGGAACCCGACCTCGTGTTGGCCGCCGGCGCGGACGACGACTACACGGATGCCCACCCCGGCCCCCGGGACGTGCTCCTGTTGATCGAGGTGTCGGACGCGAGCTTGGCGGACGACCAAGGCACCAAGCTCGCCGTGTACGCCGCGGCCAGGCTGCCGGTGTACTGGATCGTGAACATCCCGGGCCGCCGCGTGGAGGTGTACACGCAGCCCCGCGGCGGGAAAAACCCCGGGTACAAGCAGCAGACGAATTACAACCCCGGCGACGAGGTCCCCGTGGTCGTCGGCGGCCGGGAACTCGGCCGCATCCCGGTGAACGAGTTACTCCCGTGAGCTTCCGCCGCGACCGGGAAGCCGGGTCGGCGTGGCGGCGGTGGGTGACCGCCCACGAGGCCGAGTTGGTCGCGATCGGCGTTCCCCGCGAGGTGTGGGCCGACGAGATGACGTGGTGGCGGTTCCTCTGGCACCGCCACCATCCGTCCGCGACCGACGCTCGGGACGTGCGGTTCCGGCTCGACGACTTGTCACCCGGCCAGCAGGTCCGGTTCTACCGGTTCCTGGAAGCCACCCTGACGGAGCGCGAGCGCGCCGGGAACGACGTGTGGGGCGAACTGCGACGGCGGTTCGGGGCCGTCGCCGAGGAACACGCCGACTGACCGACAACCACCATGATCTACCTCGACAACGCGGCGACCAGCTTCCCGAAGCCGGAGGGCGTGTACGCCGCCCTCGACCGGTTCGCCCGCACCACCCTCGCCAACCCCGGCCGGGCCGGGCACAAGATGGCGCTGGCCGCCGAGCACGCCCTCGACGACGCCCGCCACCGCCTCAACCGCCACTTCAACGGCCGCGGCCCCGACCGCTGGGTCTTCACCCTCAACGGCACCGACGCCCTGAACATGGCGTTCAAGGGCGCCCTCAACGACGGCGACCACGTCGTCACCACCGACCTCGAGCACAACAGCGTCTCCCGCCCGCTCGTCGCGCTGGCCGACGCCGGCCGCATCACCCTCACCCGCGTCCCGGCCGACGGCGGCGGCACCGTCGACCCCGACGCCGTCAGGGAGGCCATGACGCCGAGGACCCGGCTCGTCGCCGTCACCCACGCCAGCAACGTCCTCGGCACCGTCCAGCCGGTCGCCGACATCGCCGCCGTCGCCCGGACCCGCGACGCCCTGGTCCTCGTGGACGCCGCCCAGACCGCCGGCGTCGTCCCGCTCGACGTGCAGGCCGCCGGAATCGACTTGCTCGCGTTCCCCGGGCACAAGTCGCTCCTCGGCCCGACCGGCACCGGCGCCCTGTACGTCGGCCCGCGCGTCCACCTCCGGCCGTGGCGCGAGGGCGGCACCGGCGGCGACTCGTCCACCCCGACCCAGCCGACGGAGTTTCCGTACTACCTGGAGGGCGGGACGCCGAACGTGCTCGGCGTCGCCGGGCTGGTCGCCGGGCTCGACTACGTCGAGGCGCACGGGGTCGACGCGATCCGCCGGCACGAGGTCGAGCTGTGCGACCGGCTGCGGGCGGCGCTCGCCGAGCTGCCCGGGTTCGAGGTGTTCGGGCACGCCGACCCGGACCGCCGCGTCGGGACCGTCAGCTTCCGGTGCGAGGTCATGCCCGCCTCGGACCTCGGGGCGATCCTCGACCAGTCGTTCGACGTCGCCGTCCGCCCCGGGCTGCACTGCGCCCCGTACGTTCATAAGGCGCTCGGCAGCTACCCCGACGGGCTGGTCCGGGTCAGCCCCGGGCCGTTCAGCACCGCCGCCGACATCGACCACCTCACCGCGGCACTCCGGGAGGTCACCGCCGGGATTTAGTGGCGGCGCCGGCGGCGGGGGTTTACCCTGACCGTCGGTTCGATACACCATCGTCCCTCGCCCCCACCCCCGGAGACCCGTCATGCTCCGCCCCGCCCTGTTCGCGGCCGCGGTCCTGGCGCTCGTCGCCCCCGTCCCCGCCGCCGACCCCGACCTGTCCGGCAACTGGATCCTCACCACGGTCGGCCCGACCGGCGAGTCCGCGGTCTGCATCCTGAAGGTCGAGACGAAGGACGGGAAGCCGGTCGCCCGGGTCCTGTTCTCCCCCGAGGGGGCCGAGACCTCCGTCACCGAGTTCCGGGCCACCGACGCCGGCGTCGCGCTGAAGGTCAGGCAGGTCCGCACCGTCCAGGGCCGGCAGCTCCCCACCGAGCTGGCCTTCGTCGGCTCCCGCGGGGCGGACGCCAAGCAGGTCCTCGGCAGCACCGGGGACGCCCGCCTCCGCACCCGGGCGAAGCTGACCGCCACCGCCAAGGAGGCGCTCGGCAAGGACGAGCTGGTCGCCCGGGCCGACCTGCCGGGGCCGGCGGCCGAGGCCCAGCAGCTCGTCCAGAAGGTGGTTGCCGCGGGGGACCGCCTGGGCGCGGAGAAGGACGCGGAGAAGCGGGCCGAGCTGCAGAAGCAATACACGGCCGCCCTCCGGGACGCCAACGAGAAGCTGCCGGCGCTGCACCGGGAGGTGGTCGAGAAGCACGCCGACAGCCCGGCCGCGCTGGACTCCGCCCTCGCCCTGATCCGCGGGTCGGCCCGGGCCAAGGTGACGGCCGAGGACGCCGAGAAGCTGGTCCGGGTGGTCCAGAAGCACGCCGAGCCGTACGGCCGGGCGTACGCCGGCGTCACCCTCGCGCAGGTGGCCGACACCCTGGGCGCCCAGGCCGGGCTGGCCCCGGTGGCCGTCGCCGCGGTCGAGTCGACGGCCAAGGTGCTGACCGACGCCGACCCGGCGGGCGTCCAGGCCGCCGTCCTCGGGGCGTACCAGAGCGCCCTGACCAAGGCCGGCAAGGCGGCCGAGGCGAAGGCCGTGTCCGCCCGGCTGGAGAAGCTGGAGGCCGCGGTCGACGCCGAGTACCGGGCGGCGGTCCCGCCGTTCAAGCCGGCGGCGTTCGCCGGGCGGAAGGACAAGGCCGCCAACCGGGTGGCGGTGATGGAGCTGTTCACCGGGGCCCAGTGCCCGCCGTGCGTCGCCGCAGACGTGGCGTTCGACGCCCTGCTGAAGGCGTACAAGCCGACCGACCTGGTGCTGATCCAGTACCACATGCACATCCCCGGCCCCGACCCGCTGACCAACCCGGACGCCATCGCCCGGTGGGACTACTACCGCAAGGAGTTCCCGGACGGCATCCGCGGCACCCCGAGCACCCTGTTCAACGGCAAGCCGGAGGCCGGCGGCGGCGGCGGGATGGCGAACGCCGAGAGCAAGTTCCGGCAGTACGCCGGGATCATCGACCCGCTGCTGGAGAAGGCGACCGAGGTGAAGGTGGCCGGGAAGGCGACCCGGGCCGGGGACAAGATCGACATCGCCGTCGAGGTGGCGAACGGGGACGGGGAGGACATGCGGCTGCGGCTGCTGGTGGTCGAGGAGGACGTGAAGTACGTCGGCGGGAACGGGCTGCGGTTCCACCACCAGGTGGTGCGGGCGATGCCCGGCGGGGCGGACGGGGTGGCGGTCGCCGGCAAGGCGTTCCGGCACGCCGCGGCCGCCGACCTGGGCGAGGTCCGGCAGGGGCTGACCAAGTACCTGGACGGCTACGCCGCGACCCGCCCGTTCCCGAAGCCGGACCGGCCGATGGAGATGGCGGCGGTGCGGGTGATCGCCCTGGTGCAGAACGACAAGACGAAGGAGATCGTCCAGGCGACCCAGATCGAGGTCGAGGCGAAGCCGGGCGGCGGGCGGTGACCGGCGGGCACCCGGCGAACCCGGAGCGTCGGCGGCGGGGTGGCGCCACCCCGGGTGGGGTGACACCCCGCCGCTGACGCTCCGGGTTCGCCCGTTCACGACCACCGTCCCGACGGGCCCCGCATGCCCCCCGACCCCGCCGCCCGCCGGGCCGACATCGACGCCAAGCAGGCCGCCGTCGTCCCGGTGCTGGAGGCGATGGGGGTCGACTCGGTCCTGCTGTTCATGCCGGCCCACGTCGCCTGGTTCACCGCCGGGCTGACCGCCCGCGGGCTGATCGCCGACTCCGAGCGGCCCGGGGTGTACACCAACGGCCGGGCCCGGTGGCTGGTGTGCTCGAACGCCGACACCCACCGGCTGTTCGACGAGGAGCTGGACGGCCTCGGGTTCCAGCTCAAGGAGTGGCAGTGGGAGGCCGGGCGGCCGGACCTGCTGGCCCACCTGACGGCGAACAAGGCGGTGGCCGCCGACCGCCCGTACCCGAACACCCCGATGGCCAACGAGCGGCTCCGCCCGCTGCTGCGGACCCTGTCCGGGTTCGAGCGGCGGCAGTACGCGGAGCTGGGGGCGGCGGTCGTGCACGCGGTCGAGGCGACCGCCCGGACGTTCCTCCCGGGGGAGCCGGAGGAGGAGGTGGCCGGGCAGTTGGCCCACCGGATGCTGCGGCGCGGGGTCGAGCCGGCGGCCGCGAGCGTGACCGGCGGCGGCCGGGGGGCGAAGTACCGGCGGGCCGGGTACGGCCCGGCCCCGGCCGCCGGGGCGGTCGTCATCCAGGGGACCGGGCAGCGGGGCGGGCTGTTCGCCACCTGCTCCCGGACGGTCAGCCTCGGCCCGCCCCCGCCGGACTTCCGGCTGGCCCACGACCTGGCGGTCCGGCAGGCGGCGGTGCTCCGCACCCTGACCGGCCCGGACGCGACCATCGGGGCGATCGGGCTGGCCGCCCGGGCGGTGCTGGCCGGCACCCCGCACGAGTTCGACTGGCGGCTCAGCCCGCCGGGGTACGGGGCCGGGCGGTTCCCGGCGGAGGAGCTGCGGCGGGCCGGGGCCGAGGACCTGCTCGGCCCCGGGATGGCGGTGGTGTGGCAGCCGCGGGTCGGCCCGGCGGCGTGCGTCGATACACTGATGGTGACCGAGGCCGAGCCGGAGGTGGTGACCCCGCCGGAGGACTGGCCGGTCCGGCGGCTGGCGCTGCCCGGCGGCCCGCCCCACGACATCCCGGACGTGCTCGTCCGGGACGGCTAGCGGAGGAACGGCATGAGGACGAAGGTGGTCGGGGCGGCCCTGGTCGGGCTGCTGGCGGCGTCGGCGGCGCGGGGGCACTTCCCGTTCGTCGTCCCGGACGAGAAGGGGGACGCGGCGAAGGTGGTGTTCAGCGACGACCTCCAGCCGGACACCGGGGTGGACATCGGGAAGCTGGCGAACACGAAGCTGACGCTCCGGGACGCCGGCGGGAAGGAGTCGGCGCTGGAGTGGAAGAAGGGGGACGGGTTCTACGCGGTGCCGGTGCCCGGGGCCGGCACCCGGGTGGTGTACGGGGTGACCGAGTACGGGGTGCTGCAGAAGGGCGACGCGAAGCCGTACAAGCTGACCTACTACCCGAAGGCGGTGTTCGGGGACGGGGCGGCGAAGGCGGCGACGGTCGGGGAAAAGCTGCCGCTGGAGGTGGCCGCGGAGGGCGGGGCCGGGAAGGTGCGGTTCCGGGTGCTGGCGGCCGGCAAGCCGCTGGCCGACGCCGAGGCGACGGTGATGCTACCGGAGGGCGGGAAGAAGGCGGTGAAGACGGACAAGGACGGGTACACGCCGGAGTTCTCGGGGGCCGGGCGGTACGGGGTGTACGCGAAGCAGGTCGAGGCGAAGCCGGGGGAGCACGCCGGGAAGAAGTACGACGAGGCCCGGAGCTACGCGACCCTGGTGTGCGACATCAAGTAGCGCGGAACGCGGAGTGCGGAACCAAGACCCGGTGCGGGTTTCGGTTCCGCACTCCGCACTTGGGGAAGTAGCCCCGGAGGGAGTCGAACCCCCGTTTCCTGGTTGTGACCCAGGCGTCGTGGGCCGTTGGACCACGGGGCCGGTAGCGGAGGGAGGGGGAGTCGAACCCCCAAGGCTTGCGCTCGCGCGGTTTTCGAAACCGGTGCCGTCGCCGGTCGGCTTGCCCCTCCGCGGGAAAGGACACCGGCCGGGTCGGCGGGTTCGCGCGCGGCCAGGAACCGGGCGGGGGGCGTGAGCCCCCTGTGCGCGGCCGGCGCACAGGGGGCTCACGCCCCCCGCCCGGGAACAACCCGGCTCACTTCCCGGCCGGGGCCGGGTCCAGGTACCGGCGGAGGGTGTCGTAGTCCCCGAACTTGAACTCCTCGTCCACGTCGCCCTCGTGGCAGCGCAGGCACCGGGCGGTCAAGAGCGCCTTGATCCGCGCCTTCCCGGCCGCCACGAACTCCCCGTCCGCCCGCTTGGCCAGCTCTTCCGGCAGCGGGAACTCGTCCGCGACGTACGCCCGCTTCCGCTCCGCGTCCGGCAGCCGCGCCCACACCAGCAGCGCCTCCCGCTCCGCGTGCCGGGGCGGCGTCAGCTTCTTCTGCGCGTCCTCGTCCTTCTCCTTCACCGCGTCCTTGAACTCGGCCGCGTCCTTGTCGAAGAACGCCCGCACCATCCCGCCCGGCGCCTCCTTGCTCCACTTCAGGTCCAGGACCCGCGTCTCCTTGTTGTCGACCAGCGGGAACTGCAGCAGCTCCTCCAGCCGGCTCGGCGCGACCGGGTCCTTCCCGGCCGGCCCCTCGGCCTTCGCCAGCGGGATCGGCGGCGGGTCCCCGGCGACCGCCTTCTTCGGCTCCGTCTTCGGCGGCTCGTCCGCCCGCTTGCCCTCGTCGGCCGGCTTCTCCGCCTTCGCCGCCCGCAGCTCCTGCTGCTTCGCCTCCAGCCCCGGCTTCACCACCGCGAACATCACCAGCCCGCCGGCCGCCGCCCCGAGGCCGAGCACCCCGAGCAGCACCACCTTCCCCTTCGGCCCGTACATGTTCCACAGGCTCAGGAGGATCTGGGCCGACAGCCCCATCCCGGCCGCCCCGCCGGTCCCGATCACCCCCATCGCGAAGTACACCCCGTACCCGTCGCTCAGCCGGGCCAGCCACCAGAACGCCACGTCGGTGCAGATCGCCACCAGAGCCCACGGGCCGAGGACGCACCGCACGACCGTCGGGTACGAGGTGAACGCGAACGTCAGCCCGGTGAGCGAGAACAGGACGGCGAAGCTGAGCAGGTGGGCGTGGGTCGACTGGGTCAGCTTCTCCAGCCCGATCGGCTCCTCCACCTTCGCCCACCCGCCCTTCGGCCCGACCGTCACCGCCGCCGGGGCCGCCAGGTACTTCTCCACCTGGGCGTACGTCTCCAGCGGGTAGTTCTCCTGCGGCTCCCCCTTGGCGTGGCACCGGACGCACCGGGCCTCGATGATCTTCTTCACCTTGTACCCGCCGCCGGCGATGTGGAACTCGTCGGTGATCGCCTTCGGCTCCTTCCCGGCCTCCGGGTCGAACCGGTCGGCCTCGTAGGCGGCCTTCCGCACCTCCGGCGCGGACTCCGCCCACACCACCAGGATATCCCGCTCCCCGTCCCGCTCGGCGATGATCTTGTCCCGCAGGTGCGGGGCTTCCCGGAGCGCCCGGGCGAACTCGCCCCCGTCCCGGGTGGTGAACGCCGGGGACATGGTCCCGATCCCGGAGAACGGCAGCCCGGGCGGGGCGGTGATCAGCTTGACGAACTTGCTCGGGGCCCGCGGCGGGTCCGTCTCCAAGAACTTCTTCCCGGTGAACTTCAGGATCACGTCCTCGACCGTCGGCATCGGCTTGCCGGACTTCGAGTCCTGGAAGTGGAGCTGCACCAGCGCCGTCGTGTACCCGACCCCGACGGCCAGGAGGAAGCAGGTGACGACCAGCTTGGCCGGGAGCGGCAGGTCGCGGAGGGCGAACCGGGCGGCCGGGACGGACATGGCGGGTTCTCCGGAAAACCACCGGGGGCGGCAGGTATTCGGCGTCGTTCCCGGCCCCGAACCCGGGCCGGTGGCCCGGGCTAAGGAAGCCCGCCCCTTCGGGCCTCAAGCATTAAGCCCCGAAGGGGCGGGCTTCCTTAGCCCAGGGCAACGCCCTGGGTTCGGGGTGCGGCGCGGGGGCGGCTTCGTGCTTCAACTCGACCCCAAGGCGGACTCGACGGCGGCCAGGACGGCGTCGCGGGTCTCGGGCACCGGCAGGTTCGTCCGGGCGCCGCTGGCGAGCCGGTGCCCGCCGCCGCCGAACTTCTCAGCCACCGCCGACACGTCCACCCGCGACCGGGCCCGGAAGCTCACCTTCGTCCCGCCGCCCGGCTGCTCGATGAACACCAGCCCGACCTCCACCCCGTCGACGCCCCGGGGGTAGTTGATCAGGTCCTCGGTGTCCCCCGGGACGGCCCCGGTGTCGGCGTAGTCGGACAGGTACACCTCGGTGAAGGCGACTCGGCCGCCGGACCGCACCTGTAACCGCCCCAGCGCCACCCCGGTCAACCGCAGCCGGGCCGGCGTCGCCGCCTCGTACAGCCGCTCGTACAGGGCCGTCGGGTCCGCCCCGGCGGCCACCAGCTCGCCGGCCAGGGCGAACGTCGCCGGGCGGGTGTTCGGGTGCCGGAACCAGCCGGTGTCCGTGGCCAGGGCCATGAACAGGTGGTCCGCCGCCGCCCGGCTCAGCGGCAAGCCCAGCGCCCGGATCAGCTCGTGGGCCAGCCGCCCGGTCGCCTCCGCGGTCACGTCCACCAGTTGCAACCCGCCGAGGTCGTCCTGGGTCCGGTGGTGGTCGACCACCGCCCGCGGCAGCGGCGACGCCCTCAGCCAGTCGCCGAACTCGCCCAACTGGTTCCACGTCCCGGTGTCGAGCACAACCACACAATCCCGGTCCGCGAACGCCGCCGGCCTGAAGTCTTCGATTACGGTCCGGGCGGGGTCCAGGAACTCGTACCGCGGCAGGAGCTTACTGGCGATCGCCACCCGCGGGTGCTTGCCGGCCGACCGGAGGGCGTCGTGCAGGGCGAGCTGGGCGCCCAGCCCGTCGGCGTCCGGGCGGACGTGGGTCATCAGCAGCGGGCGGTCGTGCGTGCGGAGGAACTCGACCAGGGGGGACCAATCCACGGCCATGCGACGGCACCGGAGGCGGGATACCCCTGATTGTATCGCCGCCGCGCCGGTGGATGTTACGGAAAACCCCGATTCCCGGCCCGTTGTTTCCGGTACAGCGGCCGCGGTCAATCCGTCGATGTTGGGCTTGTCGCTTCCGTCACAAGCGGCTATTATTTCGCGGACGGACTGGTCCGTTAATTCCTCGTTGTCCGAGCCGGTGGGCCATGACACCACCCGTTCCCATCGAAGCGACCGAGTCGGACCTGCCGCGGAACCCACGCGGCCGGCGGCGCGACCCCGAACTTGAAGCCCGCCGCCGGGCACAAATCCTCGAGGTCGCGGCCGGGGAGTTCGCCCGCCACGGGTTCGCCAACACCCAGGTGCAGACGATCGCGAACCGGCTGGGGGTCGGGAACGGGACCGTGTTCCGGTACTTCCCGACGAAGGAGAACCTGTTTCTGGAGGCCGTCCGCCGCGGGCTGGAGGAGCTCGACCGGGTGATGGACCGGGTGCTGGAGCTGCCGCTCGACCCGGTCGAGCAGTTGGCCGAGGCGGTGCGGACGTACCTGGGGTTCTTCGCCGGCCGGCCGGAGCTGGCGGAGCTGTTCATCCAGGAGCGGGCGGCGTTCCCGCACCACCACCGGCCGCTGTACTTCGCCACCCAGGAGACGGGCGAGCACGCCTGCAAGCACACCGCGTTCTTCGACCGGCTGATGGCCACCGGGCGGGTCCGGCGGATGCCGGTGGAGCGGCTGTTCATGGTCCTCGGCGACCTGCTGTACGGGGTGATCCTGTCGAACCTGCTGGCCGGCCGGCGGATCGACCCGGACGCCCAGGCCCGGGACATCCTGGACGTGATCTTCCACGGCATCCTCGCGGGGAACGAGGGGGAGAAGACGTGAAGACCAAGACGTTCGGTTCCGGAACTTCCCGAGCGGGGGGCGTCAGCCCCCTGTGTGTCCCGAGCCACAGGGGGCTGACGCCCCCCGCTCGGGGTTCGGTCGCGCTGCTTCTCGTACTCCTCGCCGGGTGTTCGCCCAAGCCCGCCGCGACCACCGCCGAGGCCGAGGTCAAGCCGGTCCCGGTGACCGTCGCCGCGGCGCAGCAGGTCGGGCTGCGGCGGACGGTGACGGCGGTCGGGACGCTGTGCGCCCACGAGGACGTGCTGCTCGCCCCGAAGGCCGACGGGCGGGTGCTGCGGGTGCTGAAGAACGAGGGGGACGAGGCGTACCCCGGCGAGGTGCTGCTCGAGCTCGACCCGACCGACGCGCTCTTGGCCGTCGCCCAGGCCCGGGCGGCGCTGGACGCCGAGCTTCGGAAGCTGCAACTGGCCGCCCTGCCGGCGTCCGACCGGGAGTTCGCCGAGCACCTGCCGGCGGTCGCGTCGGTGGCCCAGGCGGCGGCGAACCTGGAGCTGGCGCAGAAGGAGGCGGCCCGGGCGGAGGAGGAGGCCCGCCGCGGGGTCGGGGCGGGGGCGACCCTGGACGCCGCCCGGGCGAAGGTGAAGGTGGCCCGGGCGGCCGCCGACCTGGCCGAGACCGACGCCCGGGTGGCGCTGGCCAACGCCCGCCGGCTCCAGGTGGCGGTCGACGAGGCGGCCGAGCGGCTGCGGGAGACGAAGCTGTGCGCCCCGGTCCCGGACGACTGGCCGGCGTGGGCGGCGGCCGTCGGCCCGGCCGCCTGCCCGGTCCGGTACTCGGTCGCCGCCCGGATGGTGTCCAAGGGGGCGACGATCAGCCCGATGCGGGTGACCAACGCCTACCGGCTGATCACCGACCACGTCCTCCGGCTGCGGGTGGCGGTGCCGGAGAAGTACCGCCCGCTGGCCCGGGTCGGGCAGGCCGCCGACGTCCGGGTGGAGGCGTACCCGGGGATGGTGTTCCCCGGCCGGGTGGCCCGGCTGTTCCCGGCGGTCGACACCGAGGGGCGGACGTTCGTGGCCGAGGTCGAGGTGCCGAACACCGACCGGCGGCTGAAGGCCGGCGGGTTCGCGACCGCCGACATCGTGACCGACGCGGCGGCCGCCGTGCTGACCGTCCCGCCGGCGGCGGTGGTGACGTTCGCCGGGGTGAGCAAGGTGTACGTGGCCGACGGGCCGGTCGCCCGGGCGGTGGAGGTGGAGGTCGGGACCCGGGAGAAGGACTGGGTGGAGGTGCGGGGCGACCTGAAGCCGGGGGCGAAGGTGGTGACGAGCGGGCAGAGCCAACTGGTGGACGGCAGCCCGATCCGGGTGAAGTGACCGTCTCTTGTGGCACCGGCATTCCTGCCGGTGCTCCCGCAGCACACCGGCAGGAATGCCGGTGCCACGAAACCCGTCGGGGGCCGACATGGCGATCTGGGACGTCTGCATCCGCCGCCCGGTGTTCACCACCATGCTCGTCCTCGGGCCGGTGGTCCTCGGCCTCGCCTCGTACGGCCGGCTCGGGGTCGAGCTGTTCCCGAACGTCGACGTCCCGGTCGTGGTCGTCACCACTACGCTGCGCGGGGCGAGCGTCGAGGAGGTGGAGTCGGCCGTCACCAAGCCGGTCGAGGAGGCGGTCAACACGGTCAGCGGGATCGACGAGCTGCGCTCCACCACCAAGGAGGGCATCTCGACGGTCGTGATCGGCTTCGTCCTGGAGAAGAACGGCGACATCGCCGCCCAGGACGTCCGCGACAAGGTCTCGACGCTCCTCCCGCGGCTCCCGGTCGGGACCGACCCGCCGGTGGTCGAGAAGTTCAACCTGGACGCCGCCCCGGTCGTCACCGTCGCGGTGTCCGGCGGCCCCGGGCGGAAGCTGAAGGAGGTGACCGAGATCGCCCGGAAGCTGATCAAGGAGGACCTGGAGGCGGTGAACGGGGTCGGGGCGGTGGTGCTGGCCGGGGGCGAGACGCGGGCGGTCAACGTCACCCTCGACCCGACCGCCCTGCGCGCCCGGAACCTGACCGTCGAGCACATCCGCCGGGTGCTGGTGGACGGCAACCTGGAGCTGCCCGGCGGGAAGGTCGAGGCGGGGGCGACCGAGTTCGGCCTGCGGGTCGTCGGCCGGGTCCGCCGGCCAAAGGACTTCGAGGACATCGTCATCACCCGCACCGCCGACGACGGGTCGAAGCACACGTTCCGGCTGAAGGAGGTGGCGACGGTCACCGACGGGGTGGAGGAGCCGCGGGGGAAGTCCCGGCTGGACGGGAACGTGGCGGTGAGCCTGGTGGTGCAGAAGAAGAGCGGCGGGAACACGGTGGCGGTCGCCGACGCGGTCAAGGCCCGGCTGGAGCGGATCGCCCCGACCCTGCCGGCGGACGTCCGGCTGGAGGTGATCCGGGACCAGTCGAAGTTCATCAAGGGGTCGATCGAGGAGGTGAAGTTCCACCTGCTGCTGGCGGCCCTGCTGGTGGCCGGGACGATCTTCCTGTTCATCCGGGACTGGCGGACCACGCTGATCGCCGCGACCGCGGTCCCGACCAGCATCGTCGGCACCTTCGCGTTCATGGACTTCATGGGGTTCAGCCTGAACAACATGACCCTGCTCGGGCTGATCCTGGCGGTCGGGATCGTGATCGACGACGCGGTGGTGGTGCTGGAGAACGTGTTCCGGCACATGGAGGAGTACGGGAAGACGGCGTGGGAGGCGGCCAGCTCGGCGACGCGGGAGATCGCGCTGGCGGTGCTGGCGACGACCCTGTCGCTGGCGGTCATCTTCGCCCCGATCGCGTTCATGAGCGGGCAGGTCGGGCGGTTCTTCAACAGCTTCGGGTTCGTCGTCGGGTTCTCGGTCCTGCTCAGCATGGTGGTCAGCTTCACGCTGACGCCGATGCTGTGCGCCCGGTTCCTCAAGGCGCACCCGAGCGGGGGGCGTCAGCCCCCTGTGCCCGGGGAACCACAGGGGGCTGACGCCCCCCGCTCGGGGGGGATCTTGACCCGCTCCTACGTCGCCATCCTGGGCTGGTCGCTGCGGCACCGGTGGGCGGTGGTGCTCGCCACCGTCGTCACCTTCCTCAGCACCCCGGTGCTGGCCGGGCTGGTCGGCAGCGACTTCGTCCCGAAGGACGACCAGAGCGAGTTCGAGTGCTCCCTGATCCTCCGCGAGGGGGCGACCCTGGCCGACGCCGAGCGGACCGTGGCCGAGCTGGAGGGCAAGCTGAAGCAGGTCCGCGGGGTGGTGAGCGTGTTCAGCACCATCGGCCCGACCGACGGGCGGGCGCCGAAGGGCCAGGGGGACGTGACCAAGGTCAACATCTACTGCCGGATGACCGACCTGAAGGACCGCGACTTCGGGCAGCGGGCGGCGATGGCCGACGCCCGGGCGGCGCTCGCCGACTACCCGGACGTCCGGGCCGCGGTCCAGGACGTGAACCTGTTCAGCTCCAGCGCGTTCAAGAACGCCCAGCTCGACCTCAGCCTCCGCGGCCCGGACCCGGACAAGCTCGACGGGTACGCGGCCCGGGTGGTGGCGCGGATGAAGGCCCGGCCGGACCTGTTCACCGACGTGGACACCAGCGCCGCCAGCCGCAGCCCGGAGCTGCAGGTGCGGGTGAACCGGGAGCTGGCGGCCGACCAGGGGGTGGACCTGCGGGGGGTGGCGACCGCCCTGGCGGTGCTCGTCGGCGGGGACCCGGTGACGAAGTACAAGGAGGGGAGCGAGCAGTACGACGTGTGGCTCCGGGCGGACCTCGAGTCGCGGAGCCGGCCGGGTGCGGTCGGGCTGTTGACGGTCCCGACCGCGGCCGGCAAGCCGGTCGAGCTGCGGACGTTCGCCGAGGTGTCGGCGGAGCGCGGGCCGGCGACGGTGGAGCGGCACAACCGGCAGCGGCAGGTCGGGATCGCGTGCAACTTCGCCCCGGGGGTGGCGCTCGGGGACGCCCTGCCGGTGGTGGACGGGTACGTGAAGGAGCTGGACCTGCCGCCGGAGTACCGGTACGAGTTCCTCGGCGAGGCGAAGCTCTTGGCCGACTCGAACTCGAACTTCGCGCTGGCCTTCCTGCTGGCGTTCGCGTTCATGTACATGATCCTGGCGGCCCAGTTCGAGAGCCTGGTCCACCCGGTGACGATCCTGCTGGCGGTCCCGCTGACGCTGCCGTTCGCCCTGCTCTCGCTCCTGATCCTGCGGACCCCGCTGGACGTGTACGCGATGATCGGGCTGTTCATGCTGTTCGGGATCGTGAAGAAGAACGGGATCCTGCAGGTGGACTACACGAACGTGCTGCGGGCGCGGGGGCTGCCGCGGGACGAGGCGATCCTACAGGCGAACGCGGCCCGGTTCCGGCCGATCCTGATGACCACGGTGATGCTGGTGGCGGCGATGGTGCCGATCGCGACCGGGCAGGGGCCGGGGGCGGGGGCCCGGGCGAGCATGGCGAAGGTGATCCTCGGCGGGCAACTCCTAAGCCTGCTGCTGTCGCTGCTGGTGACCCCGGTCGCGTACTCCCTGTGGGACGACTTCACCGCCCGGCTGAGTCGGGCGCGCGGGTGGGTCGGGCGGCGGCTCGCGCGCCGGCCGGCGGCCGCGCCGGCGGTGGTGACGGAGGCGAAGGAGCCGGTGCGGGCGGCGTGAGCGGGCTTGTCTTCCACCTCTCCCCGCTGGGGGCTATGTCGAAATCCTTTGCTCGGCCGGACCCCTCCAATGGTTCATGAGTACCACACGGCCGATGACCAACTCGCCATTGGCGTTCGCCCGGAAGGCCCTGGAGGTGGCCCGGGCCGCCCTGCCGGCGTACTCGTCGAGGTTCTCGAAGCGGACGTTCACCCGGCACCAGCACGCCGCCGTCCTGGCGGTCAAGGCGTTCCTCCAGACCGACTACCGCGGGGTGGCCGCCTACCTCCGGGACTGGTCCGACCTGCGGGGCGCCCTCGGGCTGAAGACGGTGCCCCACTTCACCACCCTCCAGAAGGCCCACGCCCGGCTCGAAAAAAAGACGCCGACGCCCTCCTGAGCGCCGCCGCGCCCGCCGGGGCCCCGCGGGTGGTGGCCGCGGTCGACTCGACCGGGTACGACGGCCGTCCCGTCAGCGGGTACTTCGTCCGCCGGTGCGGCCGCCGCGGCACCCAGCGGCGGTGGCCGAAGCTGACCGCCGTGGTCGACACCCGCACCCACCTGCTCCTGGCCGCGTCCGTCGCCCGCGGCCCCCGCCAGGACGCCCCCCAGCTGCTCCCGGCCGTCCGCCGGGCCGTCCGGAACACCCCGATCGACACGCTGCTGGCCGACGCGGGGTACGACGCGGAGGCCAACCACGCCACCTGCCGCGAGGAGCTGGGGGTGCGGTCCACGGTGATCGCGCTGAACCGGCGCGGGAGCCGCAAGTGGCCGCGGGCGAAGTACCGCCGCCAGATGGTCCGGCGGTTCCGCAAGCGGCCGCGGCACGTCCGGTCCCGGCGGGTGTACGCCCGGCGGGCGCAGGCCGAGAGCGTCTTCAGCCGCGCCAAGCGGCGGCTCGGGGCGACCGTCGCCGCCGTCCGGTGGGCCCACCAGAAGACCGAGATCCTGCTGAAGGCGTTCGCCCATAACGTCATGCTCCTCGCCGCGAGGATTTCGACATAGCCCCCAGCGGGGAGAGGTCGCCGCGCAGCGGCGGGTGAGGGGCGACCACCTCCGGGGACGCCCGGTGAGCCGGACGGCGCGGGGTGGCGGCTCGGGGTTTCATGGGACGTGGCGCCCCTCACCCGCCGGCTCCGCCGGCGACCTCTCCCCAGCGGGGAGAGGTGAAGACCAAGACCCTCCGGCCGCTCGCGCTCCCGGCCCGCCGGGCGCAACTCGGCTCGACACGCCGCCGCGGGCGCGGCATGGTGGCCGCATGTTCGCGCCCTCGCCTCTCCGGCGCCTCATCGCGGCCTCGCTCGCCCGGCAGTTCCTCGGGCGGCGCACCCCGCCGGCCGAGTCCCGGCGGCGCGCCCGCCTCGCCCTCGCCGCCTTCCCGGTCGGGTTCGCCCTCCTCCTCGCCGCCGGGTGGGCGGCCGCCGAGTCCGCCGCCCCCGAGATCACCGACACCGACTACCACCGCCGCCTCGCGATGGCCCGCGCCCGGGCCGCCGAGCACCCCGACAACCCGCTCGGGGTCGTCATCGGCAGCTCGCGCCTCGTCTGGGGGTTCCGCCCCGAGGGGTTGCCCCAGCCGGAGCCGGGCGGCGTGTACTGGGTGAACGTGGCGCACGTCGGCGGCGGGCCGGTGCTCAACCGGCTGACGCTCCACCGGCTGCTCCGCGACGGGGCCCGGCCGGCGGTCGCGGCGGTCGAGGTGATGCCGCTGTTTTTCGTCCGGGAGAACACCCGGTTCGTCGTCGGCCACCTGTCCGCGGCCGAGCTGCCGCTGGCCCGCCGGTACGGGAAGAACGCCCTCCACTACGACTACTACTTCCTCCGCCACCGCGTCTGGCGGGTCGCCGACCTCGGCCGGGTGCTCGACCCGTTCGCCGGCCACCCCGCCCCGCTGCCGCGCGGCGGGCACCCCGGGGGCGAAGAGTCCGTCACGCCCGCGGAGCGCGCCCGGCGGACCGCCCTGGCCCGGCAGGAATACCGGGACGACCTGGCCCGGATGGCGGTCCGGCCGCAGGCCGACCAGGCGCTGCGGGACACGCTCGCCGAGGCGGCGGAACACGGGGTGCGGGTGGTCCTCCTGCGGACCCCGGAGGGGCCGGTGTTCCGCGGCTGGTACGACCCGGCCGGGGCGGCCCGGTTCGACGCCTACGTCGCGGCGGTGGCGCGGGAGTTCGGGGTGCCGGTGGTGGACGCCCGGGAGTGGCTGGGCGAGGACGACTTCTACGACTCGCACCACCCGCTGCGGCCGGGGGCGGAGAAGTTCACCGCCCGGTTCGCCCGGGAGGTGCCGGCGGCGCTCGGGCGGTGACGCGACACACCTCCGGAGGTTGTCGCGCGGCCGGGGGTGACCCCCGGCCGCACTCGTTTTGCCCGGTTCAGGTCATTGACAGCTACCTTGCATCGCCATATAGTGTGGGCATGGACACCGACCTCCTCGGCAACTGGACCACCCAGATGCGCAAGGGGCTGATCGAGCTGTGCGTCCTGGCCACCCTCCGCGGGGAGCGGATGTACGGGTACGACATCGCCAAGCGGCTGTCGGGGGTGGCCGGGCTGGTGACCGGGGAGGGGACGATCTACCCGATCCTGAGCCGGTTCAAGAAGGACGGGCTGGTGGAGACGGCGCTGGAGGAGTCGCCGGACGGGCCGGCCCGGAAGTACTACCGGCTCACCCCGCGGGGGCGGGCCCTGCTGGGGAAGATGCTGGCCGCGTGGGGGACGGTGCGGGACGGGGTGGACCGGGTCGCGACGGAGGCACAGCCATGACCGACGTGCGGGGCGGGGTCGAGCTGACGGCCGAGGCCGAGGCCCGGCTCGGGGAGTACCTGGCGGGGGTGCGGGCGGCCCTGGCCGGCCTCCCGGGGGTGAGCCCGGACGAGATCGAGGCGGACGTGCGGGAGCACGTGGAGAACGAGCTGCGGGCGGCCCCGCGGCCGGTCGGGGCGGCGGCCCTGGAGGCGGTGCTGGCCCGGCTCGGCCCGCCGGACCAGTGGGCGGCCGGCGACCGGCCGTCGGCCCTGGCCCGGGCCGGGCACGCGGTCCGGGCCGGGTGGGGGCGGCTGCGGGCCGGGCTCGGGGGCCGGTGGCGGGCGGCCCGGGAGGCGGTGGCCGGCGGGCCGGACGACGCCCGGCTCGCGTACCTGACGTTCGGGGTGTTCGCGCTCGGGGTGGTGACGGTGATCGGGTTCCCGGTCTGCCTGGTCGTCAGCTACCTGCTGGCCCGGGCCGGGGTGGCGGCGGCGCGGGAGAAGGGGGTGGAACTCGGGGCGTCGCGGAAGTGGCTGCTGTACCCGCCGGCGGTGGTGGTGAGTACGGGCCTGCTGCTGTCGCTGGCCGGGCCGCCGGTCGCGGCCGGGGCGTGGGCGGGGGACGAGGTGTCCCGGGCCGCGTCCCGGGTCGCGGAGTTCGACCGGCCGGACCCGGTGCCGCTCGACGGGCGGGGGTTGCGGGACTGGCGGGAGCGGGAGGCGCGGCGGGAGCGGATGGCGCGGCAGGTGGAGGAGGACCGGCGGCTGCTGGCGGCGGTGCCGGCGGAGCCGCGGTGGGCGCCGGCCGCGGCCGGGGTGTTCGCCGGGGGCGGGGCGGCGGCGCTGCTGGGGCTGGTGCTCGGGGTGGTGGGGGCGACGTGGCCGGGGGCGGTGCGGGGGGTGTTCTTCCCGCTGGCCGAGCGGTTCCGGTCGTGGCACGGGTGGGTGCTGGCGGTCGGGTGTACCGTGGTGCTGGCGGCGTGGAGTGTGGCGGTTTACGAGGCGGCCCGGGCGTGGTGACGCCGGCCGCGGTTGCTCGGCGGCGCGGGCGGGTGGTACACTCCGGGGAGACACGGAGGCCGCCATGCCGCTGCACGACTGGACCCGGGTCGGGAGTGACGTGTACCACGACTTCCACGGGAGGTGGTTGTACGCGATCCGCGACGCCCTGAACGACGGCATCCTGCCCCCGGGGTACTACGCCCGCGCGGAGCAAGTCACCCGCACCATGGGTCCCGATGTCCTGACCCTCCAGAGGCGGGACCCGACCCCCGGGCCGGCGCCCGCGGCCGGGGCGGCCACCCGGGTCCGGTACCGGGCCACGGCCGCGCCGCTGCCGGCGAAGCGGCGGCAGCGGCGGATCGGAATCCGGCACTCCAGTGGCCACCGGCTGAGCTCGATCATCGAGTTGGTGTCGCCCGGGAACAAGTCGTCCCGGTACGGGGTCGAGTCGTTCGTCCGGAAGGCGGTCCGGGCCGTCGCCGAAGGGATCAACGTCCTGTTCATCGACCCATTCCCGCCGACCCGCCGGGCCCCGAACGGGCTCCACGCCCTGATCTGGGAGGAACTCGGCGGGGAGCCGCTGACCCTCCCCGCCGATCAGCCTCTCACCCTGGCCGCGTACGAGGCCGACCTCCCGGCCCCGCGGTGTTACGTCGAGCCGGTCGCCGCCGGCCAGCCGCTCCCGGACATGCCGCTGTTCCTGGAGCCGGACGTGTCCGTCGACTTCCCGACCGAGGCGTCGTACCTCGCCGCCTGGGCAAAGGTGGTGCCCGAGGACCGGGCGCGGCTCGAAGCCCCGTGACCGCCGCCGTCACCGGTCCCCGGGGTAGGGCTTCTCCCCCATCTGGGCGAACCACAGGATCCGGTTGAACGTCTCCTCGTCCGCCCGGTCCTCCTTCTCGAAGTCCAGCTCCAGCGACTTCCTCGCCCACGCCAGCGCCGGCCCATTCAGCTTCTCCAAGGGCGGGTTCATCTCGTCCAGCGGGACCCGGTTCTTCACCGCCGCGTAGGGGGTGAGGTCCGGCTTGTCGGCGAAGCAGCCGCGCAGCGGGGTCGCCGTCAGGTCCATCTGGTTCATCGGCGGCAGCCCGAGCATCAGCTCGATCGTCTTCACCAGCCCGGTCTGGTTGTAGCACGTCGAGTCCACCGCCTTCCGCCTCGTGTACGGGCTGACGCACAGCCCCACCGTCCGGTGCCCGTCCACGTGGTCGAACCCGTTCTGCGGGTCGTCCTCCGTCACCAGGACGCACGCCTTCGGCCAGAACTTGCTCTTGCTGATCGCCTCCACCACCCGCCCGAGCGCCAGGTCGTTGTCGGCGACCATCGCCCGCGGGGTCGGGGAGTCCGGCCGGGTCCCGTTGGTGTGGTCGCACGGGAGGAACACGTACACCAGGTTCGGCATCGCCCCGGCCTTCTCCCACTTCGCCAACTGCTCGACGAACAGGTCCGCCCGGTACACGTCCGGGGTGACCAGCGGGAACCCCGGGAACCCCGGGTGGGTGTGCGGCTCCAGGCTCTTCACCGTCGGCTTCGCGGTGATCTTCACCTTCCGGGTCCCGTTCACGTGGTCCGCGAACACGTCCTTCCACGTCACCTTCGGCTCGTAGGTGGTGGTGCAGAACTCGCCGAAGTTGAAGATCGTCCGCTTGTGGGCCAGGGCGTTGTCCCACAGGAACCCGCTCGGGCTGTACGCCAGCGGGTCCCCGCCGAAGTACGGGTAGCTCCGGGCAAATCCGCCGAACTGCTTCTCCAGGTAGTCCACCACGTAGGCCTCCGTCACCCACTGGTGGCCGTCGGCCGACAGCACCCCGGAACAGTAGAAGTTGTCGAGCAGGACGAACTCGCGGGCCAGCTTGTGGTGGTTCGGCGTCACCTCCTCGCCGAAGAGGCACAGCCCGGGGTCGCCGTTCCCCTCCTTCATGTCGCCGAACACCTGGTCGTAGGTGCGGTTCTCCTTGATCACGTAGACCACGTGCTCGATCAGGCTCGGCTCGCCGTGCCGCTCCGGGACCGGCACCGGCTTCGCATCCGGCCGCGGCTTCTCCAGCCCGGCCAGCGCGTACCCGAGGCGGTTGTTCGCGTTCGCCTTCGCGGTGTGCGCCTTCAGGGCGTCGGCGGCCGGCACGTCGATCAGCGAGACGGTGCCGAGGTGGTCGTGCGAGTTGTGCCCGACACCCCCCGGGGTGGCCGGGTCGTCCTGCTTCCCGTCCGGCTTCTTCGCCTTCGGGTTGACCTTCCGCGGGCTGAGCGCCCCGTGCCCCTTCACGTTCGCCACGAACAGCCGCTTCCCGTCGGCCGACAGCGCCACCGCCCCGGGGTACCAGCCGGTCGGGATCAGGCCCTGGACCCGACTCGGCCGCGGCACGCCCTCGGTCTGCGGCCCGCCGGACATCGACCCCAGCGCCACCACCGCGACGCAGTTGTTGGTGCCGTTGGCGACGTACAGGGTGCCGCCGTCGGGCGAGACGGCGACCGCGTTCGCCCCGCTCCCGAACGGCAGCTTCGCCTCCGGCTTCACGTCCACCGTCTCGACCACCGCGTCCGTCTTGGCGTCGATCACGCTGACGGTGTCGCTGTTCGCGTTGGCGACGTACACGAACGCCCCGCTCGGCGCGACCGCCATCCCGCTCGGGTGCAGGCCGACGCGGACCGTCTTCGCCTGCTTCCAGGTGCCGTCGGCCGCCTTCTCGACCACGGACACCGTGCCGGAGCTGGCGACGGTCGTCTTCGGGTCCACGGCGACGGGCGTGCCCGAAGTCGAGAAGTCGGACCCCTTCGGGTGGTCGCCGCCCCAGTTCGAGACGTACACCTTGTCGCCGACCACGAGCGGGCGGTACGGGGCGACGCCGACCGGGACCGCGGCTTCCACCTTGCCGGTCGCCGGGTCGAGCAGTTGCACCTCGTTACCGCGCGACGAGCAGACCCACAGCTTGCCGTCGGCGGTCGGCGCCAGCCCGGTCGGGTACGGCACCCCGCCGACCTTCGGGGCCGGGACCGTCAGCCCGTCGCCGTCCCACGCGAACGCCCCGGCGGGGTTCCGCTTCGCCACCCGCACCGCGTTCTGGGCGTCGGTGGCGAAGATCCGGTCGCCGACCGCGACCAGCCCGACGGCGCTGAACCCGTTGCCCCGGCCCTTCACCGTCCCCAGCGCGAGCGTCTGGGTCACCTTCCCGGTCGCCGGGTCGATGAACACCAGGTCGCGCATGTTCTTGGCGACGAGCGTCTTCCCACCGTCGATCAGGAGCAGGTCGACGGGCCGGCCGGGGAACGTGACCTGGGTGCCGGCCGGGGTGAGGATCTGGTTCGTGGGGACGACGATCGACCCGTCCGGCTGGGGGCCGACCTTCAGCCGGTCGCGGTCGTCGGCGGGGGCGGCGGACGCGGCGGCGAGGAGCAGCGGCAGCGCGAGGAGGCGGGACATGGCAGTGTCCGTGCGGGTGGGAAGACCCACGGACGGTACGCCGGGCGGGCGCGGCGGTCAAGGACCCGCGCCCCCGATTCGCCGTTACAGACCCCGGCCCCGCGCCGCTTGTCGGGCCTTGCCGCCGTCATATCATCTGCCTGCGTTCCCGGTCCCGCGGCCCGAGCGACCCGCCATGGCGACGCCCGCGATCGACGTCCAGAACCTGTCCAAGAGCTACGGCCCGGTGCTGGCCGTGGACGACGTCTCGTTCCAGGTCCGGCCCGGCGAGCTGGTCGGGTTCCTCGGCCCGAACGGGGCCGGGAAGTCCACCTGCATGCGGATCCTGACCACCTGGCTGCCGGCGTCCAGCGGGTACGCACGGATCGCCGGGTACGACGTCATGTACCAGTCGATGGACGTCCGCCGGCGGGTCGGGTACCTGCCGGAGAGCGTCCCGCTGTACCCCGAAATGCAGGTCGCCGAGTACCTGTCGTACCGGGCCCGGCTGAAGGGCGTCGACCGCCGCGGGCGGACCGCCCGGATCGACTACTGCCTGGACAAGTGCCGGATCAAGGAGGTGCGGCGGCGGCTGCTGGGGACGCTGTCGAAGGGGTACCGGCAGCGGGTCGGGCTGGCCGACGCGATGCTCGCCGACCCGCCGATCCTGATCCTGGACGAGCCGACCAGCGGGCTCGACCCGGTCCAGATCGCGGAGACGCTGAACACCATCAAGGAGCTGGGCGGCGGTCACACCGTCCTGCTCTCGACGCACATCCTGTCCGAGGTCGAGAAGGTGTGCGAGCGGGTGATCATCATCAACAAGGGGCGGATCAAGTTCGACGACACGATGCGGGCGATCGAGGGGCGGGAGCCGACCCTGGTGGTCGAGGTCCGCGGCCCGGCGGCCGCGGTCGAGGGGTTCTTGCGGGAGCAGCCGGAGGTGGCGGCGGTGGCGGCCCGGCCGGGCGGCGAGCTGACCACGTTCGAGCTGAAGACCCGGGACCGGAAGGACGTGCGGGAGGAGCTGGCCCGCCGGCTCCTCGGGAAGGGGTGGGGCGTCCGCCGGCTGGACCTCCGGCGGGAGAGCCTGGAGAACCTGTTCAGCGCGGTGGTGCTGCGGGAGGCGGCGGCCGCGACCCCGGCCCCGGCGGTCGCCGCCGACGGCCCGCTCGACGCGGCCGGCGAACCGACCCCGACCCCGGCGGCGTAACGACAAGCACCCTGTTTAGCCGCGACCCGAAGGGGAGCGCGGGACCTTTCCATGAGCACCATCCCCCCGCCCGAGACGAGCCCGCCGCCGGACGCCGCCCTGCGGGTCGGGACGGTGGCCGAGGCGGCCCCGAGCGCCCTGGTCGAGGAGGGGCCGACGTTCGCCCGGCTGGTCGGGTTCGCCGGGCTGTTCCTGCTGGTCCTCGGGGCGGTGGTGGTGATCTCCACCCGGGCGCTGGGTCCGCGGTGGGTGCCGGAGGGGTGGGGGTTCCTGGCCGCCGCCGTCGGGCTGGCCCTGATGCTCTACCACGCCGTCTCCGACCCGGAGCAGGAGGTCCGCCGGGCGTACGCCGGGTTCGCCCTGTTCTGGATCCTGTTCGCCGTCGTCGCCGCCCTCGTCCCCGGCCCGTTCAAGGGGGCGGCCGAGAAGGCGGTCGGGTACTACCTGCTCCCGTGGGGCGTCGGGGCGGCGGTCGCCGGGCTCCTGTTCTCGATCCCGTTCTGCCGGCACGAGACGGACGAGCTGTACCGCGGGGTGGCGGTCAACCTGCTCCTGGCGGTCGGCGGGCTGCTGACCGTCGGCGGGGTGACCGCCGGGGTGACCCGGCCGGAGTTCCTGACCGGGCCGGGGCTGACCCTGATCCTGCTCGGGCTGGCGTTCCTGTGCGCGTACCTGGGGCAGGTGGACACGTCCGACGGGGTCGGGTACACGGTCGCGTTCGCCCTCGGGGCGTTCGGGGCGGCGGTCGCCCTGTACGCGTTCGGCCGGGCCACCCTCCCGTTCCTGCTGCACGAGGGGCCGGGCAGCCTCAGGCTGCCGAACGGGGACCGGGACGTGTGGAAGCTGGCGTGGCGGGTGGCCGGCGGGGTCGGGTTCCTGGTCCCGTTCCTGTTCGCCCTGGCGTACCGGTCCCCGGGGTGGCTGAGGGCGACGACGGCGGCGGTCGGGGTGGCCGGGGCCGGGGTGGTGGCGGTGAGCCTGTTCGCCAGCCCGGTCCGGTCGGCCCCGGGCCCGTTCTTCGTCCCGAACGGGCTGATCCTGACGGCGGTCGGGCTGTTGTTCCTGGCGGTGTCGGTCGGGGTGTGCTCGGACAACCAGTTCGTCACCCTGACCCGGCGGGAGCTGGCCGCGTACTTCCTGTCCCCGATCGGGTACATGGTGCTGGGCGGGATGACGGTCATCCTGTGGAACCAGTACCGGATGTTCGTCAACACCCTGCAGGAGGCCGGGCGGTTCGAGTCGCCGATCCCGGAGCCGATCGTCCGCCCGCTGTTCGTCGCCCTGCTGCCGGTGCTCGGGCTGCTCCTGCAGGTGCCGCTCCTGACGATGCGGCTGGTGGCCGAGGAGCGGCGGACCGGGAGCCTGGAGGTGCTGCTGACGGCCCCGGTGAACGAGTGGCCGGTGGTGCTGTCGAAGTTCGTGGCGACGTGGCTGTTCTTCCTGCTGTCGTGGCTCCCGCCGGCCCTGTTCCTGATCGCCCTGCGGCTGGAGGTGCCGGTCCCGTTCGACTACCGGCCGCTGCTGAGCTTCTACCTGTGCCTGGCGGCCCAGGGGCTGGCGTTCGTCGGGATGGGGCTGTTCTTCTCGACGCTGACGAAGAACCAGATCGTCGCGGCGGTGCTGGCCCTGGTAGGGATGATGTTCTTCATCCTGTGCTACCTGATCCGGGTGGACTCGTCGTCCGGGCTGCCGGCGTACCTGCAGACGGCGCTGGGCCGGCTGTCGTTCGTGCACATGTGGCTGGAGTCGCTGGACGGGCGGCTGCCGCTGCGGGACTGCCTGCTGTTCGCGTCGCTCGGGGCGCTGGGGCTGTTCCTGTCGGTGAAGGTGCTGGAAGCCCGGAAGTGGAACTGACGGCCCCTCCGGACGAGCCGGACGCGTGAGCGACGGCCGCCCCGGACCCGTCCCTCGCGCGTCCGGCTCGTCCGGACCGACCCCCGATCACCCGCCGGAAGGGCCGCGCCATGGAACCGACCCCGACGACCGCGCCCCAGCCCGCCGGCCCGCCGGCCGCCGGCGGCGGGCTGGTCGAGTTCGTCCGCGGGAGCCGGCAGAACGCCGGCCTCGGGCTGCTCGCCCTGGCCGCCCTGTTCGTCGCCGGGGCCGTGGTCCTGGCGTACAAGGCGTTCGGCGGGCCGGCCCCCAAGGCCCCCGACCAGCCGCTCGACCAGAAGGCCGACCCGCTCCGGCCGGACGCCAAGCCGCCGGCCGAGACCGAGGCCCAGGCCGCCGCCCGCAACCAGTACAACGTCGGGTGGGTCGCCTGCCTGGCCGCCGCGGTCGCCGCCGCGACCGCCGGCGGGTGGCTGGTCGCCCGGCCGGCGCCCCCGGGCGAGGCCGGGCAGCGGGCCGAGGCCCGGGTGCTGATCCTGGCCGCCGGCACCGCCCTCGGGGTGCTGCTGATCCTCGCCGGGGTGTCGTACTTCTACCTGTGGAGCGACAGCCTGACCGCCTGGCTGAACCGCGGGGAGGTGCGGGAGTCTCGGTGGGTGCTGTACCCGATCCTGATGGTCGTCGCCGGGGCCGGGCTGGTGTTCCTGGCGATCCAGCCGGCCCGGGCCGAGGAGCGGAACAGCCAGACGGTCCGGAAGGCGGTGTACCGGGCGAACGCCGCCCTCACTGTCCTCTTGCTGGTCGTCGCCCTGGTGGTGGCGAACGTCGCGTTCGCGCTGAAGGTGCCGAACAAGATCGACGCCACCGCGACCGGGTTCTTCTCCCTGTCCGACCCGACCAAGGCGCTGCTGTCCCGGCTGGCCGAGCCGGTGACCGCGACCGCCGTCCTGTTCGACATGGGGGACCGGCAGGCGAACGACATCCGGCAGCTGCTGCTCGCCTGCGAGGACGCGTCCGGCGGGAAGTTCCGGGTCCGGTTCCTGTCCGACGTGGCCGACCGGTCCGAGCTGTCCGCCCTGCAGCGGAAGTACCCGCAGCTCGACCTGGTGCTGAACCAGCGGGCGATGGCCGAGGACGAGCAGCCGGGGGCGGTGCTCTTGACCACCGGGGAGGGGGAGAAGCGGCACGCCGTCATCCCGGCCCGGGAGTTCTCCACCACCGAGGGCCGGCAGCGGGTGTTCGCCGGGGAGGCCCGGCTGTTCAAGGAGCTGGCGTTCCTGGCCGACAGCCAGGCCCGGCCGGTGGTGTACTTCACCCAGGGGAGCGGGGAGCTGGCCCTGGACCCCGGCCCGACCGTGCCCGCCGCCCGGGCGGCCGGGCGGCTGAAGAAGTACCTGCAGGACAGCTACGTCACGGTCCTCCCGCTCGACCTGACCGCGGCCGACCCGGCCGTCCCGGCGGAGGCGGCGGTGGTGGTCGTCGCCGACCCGACCGGGGTGGTCCCGGCCCCCGGGGTGGCGGCCCTGCGGAAGTACATGGCCGACCGGAAGGGGCGGCTGATCGTGCTGGCCGGGACGCACACCGGGCCGGACCGGAAGGTGCTGCCGAACGGGCTCGACCCGCTGCTGGCGGACCTGAACGTGAAGCTCGGGAACCGGTTCCTGTTCTCGATCATCCCGCAGACCGGGGCGACCGACTCGGTGGTGGCGGCGTTCGCCGCGGCGGCCGAGGAAAACCCGGTCCTCCAGGCGATCATCAAGGTGTCCCCGCGGATGACCCTGCGGCTGGCCCGGGAGGTGAACCCGCAGCCGACCGCCGGCGGCCCTGGGCTGGAGGCGAAGGAACTGATGGTCTCGACCGGGCTGAACTGGGCGGAGGACGAGGACCCGACCGACCTCGGGGCGGTGGCCAACGAGATGCGAGACAACCGGCAGGTGCTAGAGCGGAAGGGGCTGGGGAATAACCGGCCAGTGGCGGCGATCGTGTCGGACGGGCCGACCGGGCGGGCGGTGGTGATCGGCAGCTCGTACTTCGTGTCCGACGACGCCGCCCGCCGGACCCGGGCCGCCGCCCCGCTGTCGTTCGACCTGGTCGGGATGTCGGTCGACTGGCTGCGGGAGAAGACGACCTCGACCGCGGCCGCCGGGATCGAGTCGAAGAAGTACAGCGAGTACCGGTTCCCGCAGCCGACGGCGGTGGACGAGACCCGGCTCAAGTCGCTCCCGCTCGGGCTGGCGTTCCTGGCCGTGGTCGGCCTCGGGACGGCGGTCTGGGTGGTCCGCCGGAAGTAGCGCCAGGGGCGGCTCCGAAACCGGAGGCCCCGGTTAGCGACGCGTCGAAGACGCGTCTTCGACGCGTCGCTAACCGGGGCCTCCGCGCCGGCCCACGTCCCGCGCGACCGACACGACAACGGGGTGCCCGTCGATGAACTTCCGCCTGACCGCGATCCTGTTCGGCACCATCTTCGCGCTGGCCGTCGTCCTCCTCGTCCTGTCGTACACCGGGGACGACAAGCCGCCGACCGACGTCCTGCTGGAAGAACTGGCCGGGGCGAAGCCGGACGACGTCACCGCCGTCGAGGTCGAGCGGGAGGGGAAGGAGAAGCTCCGGCTGGAGCGGGCGTCCGGCACCGCCCCGTGGCGGCTCGCCGAGCCGTACGCGGCCAAGGCCGACGCCGCGGCGGTGAACGAGGTGGTGGCCGCCCTGCTCCGGGCGAAGCCGGTCGCCCACCCCGAGCTGACCGCCAACCCGTCCGTCCACGGCCTCCAGCCGCCGGGGCTGCGGGTCACCCTCCGGCAGGGCGACAAGGCCGCGACGGTGAACCTCGGGGACGTCAGCACCGGCGGGAACCGGGGGGTGGTGTACGTCACCACCTCGGCCCGCCCGGACCGGCCGATGGCCGTCTCCCGCCGCGACTTCGACCCGCTGTTCCGGGAGACGGACAAGAGCGGGAAGGCGGCCGACTTCGCCAAGTGGGTCGGGGACTACCGGTCGAAGACGGTGTTCCCGGCCGACGCCCGCGGGGCCGGGGACGACGTGACCGCGGTCGCGCTGGCGGCCAAGGGGAAGACGCTGTCCCTGGCCCGGTCGCCGGCCGGCGGGTGGTCGTTCGTCAGCCCGGCCGACTGGGGGTCCGCCGACCCGGCCGGGGACCCGGCCGCCCCCCCCGGGACGTTCACCGGGGTGACCCGGCTGCTCGGGGCGCTGACCAGCCTGCAGGCCCAGACGGCGGCCGACTTCGTCGAGAACCCCTCCCCGCAGGACCTGGAGAAGTACGGGCTGGCGGACAACAGCCCGGACCGGGTGAAGGTCGAGCTGCGCACGAAGGAGGGCGAGACGACGACCGCGTACATCGGGAAGAAGGAGCCGGACCCGGCCGCCCTTCCGGGGGTGCCGGGGTCCGGCAAGTGGTGGGTGAAGGTGGACGGCCAGCCGGGGGTCATCAAGGCGACCGGCGGGGACCTGAGCGGGCTGGCGGCGGCGGTCGAGAACCCGGACCCGCTCCGGGACCGGAACCTGCTGGCGTTCGACAAGGCCCGGATCGACGGCCTCGACCTCGGGCCGGTGAAGCTCCGGAAGGTCGGCGGCGGGGGCGGCGGGTTCCACGGCGGCGGCGGGGCGCAGTGGAAGCTGTACGGCAACCCGGCGGCCGGGGACCCGCAGCCGGCGGCCGCCGCCGAGGTGGAGAAGGTGCTGAACCTCTTGACCGAGAAGCGGACGGTGAAGGGGTTCCCGAAGCCGGACCCGGCGGCGTTCGGGGCGAACGACCCGGTGGTGCGGGTGTGGGCGGACGGGTTCGAGGCCCCGCCGGCCCCGAAGAAGGACGAGAAGCCGGACCCGGCGGCCGAGCCGACGGAGAAGGGGAAGCCGGTCACGCTGACGTTCGGGCGGCGGGAGGCGGGTGGGGTGAACGTCCGCCGGGTGGGGGCCGACGGGAAGACCGACTACTTCCTCCTCCCGGACCGGGTGACGGTGGCCGGCGGGAAGGACCCGGTGGAGTTGGTCGCGGCCCTGACCCGGCCCCGGGTCGACTTCCTCGACCGGGACCTGAAGAAGTGGAACTCGGTGAACGCCGGGCGGCTGACCGCCCAGGGGGCGGTGGCGTTCGACCTGGAGCGGGCGGAGGACGCGGACCCGTCGGCCGGGGGGCCGGGGTGGCGGTTCGCGGCCGACGCGAAGGGGCCGGCCGGGCAGGAGTACAAGAAGGGGGAGCTGGCCGACGCCCCGACCGTCCAGGGGATCCTCGACCTGCTGGCGACGACCCCGTCCGCCGTGCGGATCGCGGACGAGGCCCCGACCCCGCAGAAGCTGGACGAGTACGGGCTGGGGGAGAAGACGACGGGGCTGCGGGTGGCGGTCGGGCTGCGGGACGCGGCCCCGGACGACAAGGAGCGGGTGTTCGAGTTCGGGAAGGAGACGGCCCCCGGGTCGGGCGAGGTGTACGCCCGGCAGAAGGGCCGGCCGGCGGTGCTCGTGCTGTCGAAGCTGCTCCCGGACCGGGTCACGTCCGCCGACCTGCGGAACCGGGCGATCTTCCGGTTCGACCCGGCGGCGGTGGGGAAGATCGACGTGAGCGGGTGGGGGTCGTTGTTCGGGGCGCCGGCCGAGCTGACGCTGGAGAAGGGGAAGGACGGCGGGTGGGCGGCGACCAAAGCCCCGACCCCGGGGTTCGTGGCCGGCCCGGAGAGGGTGCGGGCGTTCCTGGCGGCGCTGGGGTCGCTGCAGGTGAAGGCGTTCACGACCGACCGCGGGGAGCCGGAGCCGCGGCACGGGCTGGTGGACCCGCGGCAGGCGTTCGTGGTCACCCTGTGGGACGCGGCCGGGAAGGACCACGTGCTGCACCTGCGGCTCGGCGGCCCGACGGAGCCGGCCGGCGGGGTGCTGTACGCGATCACCAACCGGGTCCCGGGCGGGCGGCCGATCGTGACGGTGGACGCGTCCGCCCTGAAGCCGTACCGGGACGCCCCGGCGGCGCTGGCGAAGTAGTCGCGGTGGCGGGGTGGTGAGGTCGCGAGGTGGTGAGAAGACGATGACCCCGCCACCCCGCCACCCCGCCACCCCGCCACCCACGCCGAACGTCGCCTGCACCGTCTGCGGGTGCGTGTGCGACGACCTGCGGGTGGCGGTGGCCGGCGGCCGGGTCGTGAGCGCGGACGGGGCGTGCCGCCTCGCCGAGCCGTGGTTCCTGTCGCAGAACGCCGCCCGCCCGCCGGCCGCCGAGGTGGGCGGCGTTCCCGCCGACCCGGAGGCCGCGCTCGCCCGCGCCGCCGCGATCCTCACGTCCGCGAAGTACCCCCTCATCTACGGCCTGTCCCGGAGCACGACCGAGGGCCAGCGGGCGGCGACCGCGCTGGCCGACCGGCTCGGGGCGACGATCGACACGACCGCCAGCACCGGCCACGCCCCGAGCCTGATGGCGCTGCAGCAGGTGGGGGAGTCGACCAGCACGCTCGGGGAGGTGCGGAACCGGGCGGACCTGGTCGTGTTCTGGGGGTCGGACCCGGTGGTGACGCACCCGCGGCACCTGGAGCGGTACTCGGCGGAGCCGCGCGGGCGGTGGGTGCCGGGCGGCCGGGCGGACCGGTTCCTGGTAGCGGTGGACGAGCACGAGACGGAGACGGCGAAGCGGGCGGACCTGTTCGTCCGGGTGCCGCCCGGCGGCCACTGGGACGCGCTGTGGGAGCTGCGGCTTTTGGTGAAGGGGCTGTCCCCGAGCGGGGGGCGTGAGCCCACTGTGGCGTCGGACGCACAGGGGGCTCACGCCCCCCGCTCGGACGGCCTCGCGGACCTGGCCCGGCGGATGACGTCCTGCCGCTGCGGTGTCATCTTCTTCGGGTCGGGGGTGACGGCGGGGAAACTGGCCCACCGGACGGTCGAGGCGCTGTTGCAGCTCGTCACCGAGTTGAACGAGCACGCCCGGTTCTACGCCCGGCGGATGCGGCGGTACGGGGACGTGGCCGGGGCCGACTCGGTGCTGGCGTGGCAGACCGGGTACCCGTTCGGGGTGAACCTGAGCCGCGGGTACCCGCGGTACAACCCCGGTGAGTTCACCGGCCCGGAGATGCTGGCCCGCGGCGAGGCGGACGCCTGCCTGGTGGTCGGCGGGGAGACGGCGGCCGACTTCCCGCCGGCGGCGCTGGCGCACCTGCGGACGATCCCGGTGGTGCTGCTCGACCCGCCGGGGGCTCAGCCGGTGGTGCCGGCGGCGGTGCGGTTCGCGACGGCGGTGTACGGGGTGCACCGGCCGGGGACGGCGTACCGGATGGACGAGGTGCCGGTGCCGCTGCGGGTGATCCTGCCGACCGACTACCCGAGCGACGCCGAGGTGCTGAACGAGCTGCTCCGGCGGGTGGGGTGACGGGTCACGCCCGGTCCGGCCACCCGGCCGGGTCACTCTTGGCCGGGAGGACGGCGAGGACGACCACCTCGGCGGCGGTCGCCCGGTACAGGACGACGAACGGGAACTTCCGGACCGGGGCGCGCCGCACGTCGCCGAACAGGACGGCGTACAACTCGGGCGTGTCGCCGATCCGTTCGAGGACGCGGTCCACCGCCATGGTGAACCGCCGGCCGAGCCCGGGCGACCGCCGGTCGTACTCGTCGGACGCCTCGTCGAACTCGACCCGCGCCCGGGCGAGGAGGCGGACGGGCAGGCTCATTTCTTCTGGAACCTCGCCAGTGCCGCCGCCTTCACCTCCTCCCACGGGACCGAGTCCTGCGGGTTGGCCTCGTGGTCGGCGATCCGCCGCTCGATCTCGGCTCGCAGTTCCGGCGTCAGCTCGATCGGCGGCCCGTCGTCCGCCGCCAACTCCGCGACCTGGCGCTGCAGGGCCGCGACGGTCCGCTCCAGGTCCGCGACCCGCCGCTCCAGTTGCTCGGTCGTCATCGCCGCCCTCCGGTTCCGGTCCGCACCGCGATTATACCCGCGCCAGCTCCTCGTCCACGAGCCGGCGGACCAGCTCGTTCGGCGCCCCCTTGTGCGCCCGCATCACCGCCCCGACGATCGACATCCGGGCCGCGTCCTTCCCCTTCTTGAAGTCCGCCACCGCCTTCGGGTTCGCCGCCACCGCCGCGGCCGCGGCCGCCCGCAGCGCCGCCTCGTCCACCTCCTTGATCCCCACCTTCGCCTTCGCCGCCGCCAGGTCGAGGCCGTCGTCCAGCATCGCCCGGAACACGTCCCGCCGGTCCTGCGAGTTCGCCGGGGCGCCGGCCAGGAACGCGGCGAACCGCGCGGCGTCGAACGGGAACGCCTCGATCTCCTCCCGCCGCTCCGCCAGCGCCGGGTAGACGAGGTCGCTCATCCGGTTCGCCGCGGCCTTCCCGTCGCCCACCGCCTTCGCCACCGCCTCGAAGTACGCCACCGTCTTCCGACCCTTCGCGGTCAGCACCCGGGCGTCATACGCCGACAGCCCGTACTCGGTCTGCAGCCGCGCCCGCTGCGCCGCCGGCAGCTCGCCGGTCTCGGCCCGCACCGCCGCGATCAGCTCCGGCGACACCACCACCGGGACGAGGTCCGGCTCGGGGAAGTACCGGTAGTCGGACGCCTCCTCCTTGTGCCGCTGTACCTCCGTCCGGCCCTTCGCGTCGTCCCACCCGGCGGTCGTCTTCAGCAGCTTCCCGAACCGGAACCCGTCCGGGTCGCGCCGGTACTCCTCGTAGTGCCGCTTCGCCTCGTAGGCGACCGCCCGGCCGACCCCGCGGAAGCTGTTCAGGTTCTTCACCTCGACCAGCGGGGTCGCGTGGACGGTGCCGTCCGGCTGCGGGACGTGGACGTTCACGTTCGCGTCGCACCGCAGGCTCCCCTCCTGCATCTCGCAGTCGGACACCCCGATCTCGCGGAGCAGCAGGCGGATCTCCTCCAGGAACGCGACCGCCTCCTCCGGCGACGACAGGTCCGGCTCGGACACGATCTCCAAGAGCGGGGTGCCGGTCCGGTTCAGGTCGACCCGGGTGTCCCCGCCCCGCCCGCTCTCGTCGTGCAGGTTCTTGCCGGCGTCCTCTTCGAGGTGCGCCCGGATGATGCCGACCCGCTTCGTCCGCGCCTCCCCGGGCTCACGCCCGGGGCTCGCCTCACCGACGCCGATCTCGAGCCACCCGCCGTGGCTGAACGGCAGGTCGTACTGCGAGATCTGGAAGTTCTTCGGCAGGTCCGGGTAGTAGTAGTTCTTGCGGTCCCACTTGGTGAACCCGGGCGGGTGACCGGGGTGGGCGGCGATCGTGCAGTTGAGGGCGAGGGCGGCCCGCAGGGCGAGGCGGAAGGCGTGCCCGTTCATGACCGGCAGCGCCCCCGGCAGCCCGAGGCAGACCGGGCAGGTGGCGGTGTTCGGCGGCAGCCCGAACCGGTTCGGGCACCCGCAGAACAGCTTCGTCCTCGTGAGCAGTTGGACGTGGACTTCCAGCCCGACGACGGTCTTGTACGGCTCGGCCATCGCGCCACCCCGCGGTAGGAATAGCGGGAATTGTAGCGGGGCGCCGGCGGCCCGGGAAAGCGGACGGCCCCGGGGTGACCCGGGGCCGTCGCGTCGTCGCGGGTGCCGGTCTACTTCCCGACCTGGCCTGTGGAAGGCTCGCGGCACCGCCGCCCGGTGGGTGATCACCATCGATGCGGAACCGCGGTCCGCGTGGTTGTCCCAGACCGCATCGATGGTGATCACCCACCGGGCGGAAGCGGTGCTGGAACAGCCTTCCTCGGGACGGATGGCGTGGAGTTCGCCCGGGTGACGCAACATCACCCTGCTGCAGGGCAGCGAGCTAGCTCACGGCGCCCGCGACGGGAAGAGCATAGCCCGCCGCCCGCCGGCCCGCAAGCGCGGGGGGCGGTCCGAGGCTACTTCTTCTCCGCGGCGGCCGGCTCCAGGATCACCCACACCTTCGAGGTGAGCGGCGGGATCTTGTCGGTCTTCGCCTCGTAGGTGAGCTGGGCGTCGTCCTTGGAAATCTCGACCGGGATCTCGAGCGTCGAGTACGGGAAGTTCGAGATGCTGATCACGTCCCCGCTGTTGGCCCCGTAGAACTCCGCCGCCCCGGAGTCCGGGTTCTTGATCAGCACGCTCCCGGCGAACACCCACCCGTGCGCCATCGGGGCCTTCTTCTTCCGGTCCCACACCCACTCCTGGGCCGGGTGGGTGAACGCCTTCCCGCCCTTGGTGTAGTGGACCAGCACGTCCACCTTCCCGCCGGTCGCCGCCTTCCACTTCGGCTGGTCCGTCTTCGGGTCGACGAACTGGGTCGGGGTCCCCTGCTCCACCCCGGCGGCGACCAGGGCCAGGTGGATCAGCCTGGCGTCGGTGTCCACCCGGACGACCGCCTCGTGCTCCTTCGTCCCCTTCTTGCACAGGAACACCTCCAGCGCCCCCTCCCGCAGGCACACCTCCGCCTTCACCCCGACCCGCACCACCTTCTTCTTGTCCCCGGCCGGGGCCAGTTCCGCCACGATCGACCCGTCGGGGGTCAGGTCCTTCAGCTCGTGCTTCGGGTTCGTCTTCGGGAACTCGGGCAGCTTCTCGGCGTCCTTGGGCGGCTCCGGCTGGGCCGGGGCGGCGGCGGACAGGGCGGCGGCGGCCGCGGCGGCGAGCGACAGGACGAGGGTCTTCATGCGGGGTCTCCCGGGACGGGGCGGCGCGACTCCAGACTACAGCGACCCGGGGGCCGGACCCAAACGCAAAACCCGCGGGCCGTAGGTCGTGTGGGCGGCGCGCTCGTGCATGCGTCGTGCCGCCGCGCCGCCGGCCGCGCGGCCCCGGGGTATCCGAGCGGTTCCGGCGCCCGGCGCCGGCCGAGCGAGCGCGGGTGGTGACCACCGGCGGGCGCGGCGTGACCACGGCGGGTGCGCGAGTCGGCCCATAAACGATGCGAGCCGGCGGGCTCGTGTGAGCCGCCGGCCGCGGGAACGTGTTCGGGGGACGGGAGGGGGGGCAGGTCCGACCCGGGGGCGTGCCCGAGTCGTCGGGGGAAGTTCGTGAGGGACGCGAGTCTCTCGCCCGTCAGCCGGCTGTTCTTCGCCGCCGGTCGTCAGTGCGAGAGCGACGGGGGGTAAAGCAGCGGGCGTGCCAATCGGCCGGGGCGCGGGCCCCGTTTCGGCCCGGACGCGAACCGGCGCCCGCCGCGTGGTGCGCGTAAACCGTTCGGGACCGAGCATGTTCCACCGCGGCCGGCGGTCGCGAAAAAGGGCGGGCCGTGGCGCCCGGTGTCGGGGGCGGCCCGGACGCGGTCGGCACCCGCGGGTATAAACTCCAGGGAAAAGTTACACCGCGCGGGCGGGCGGCCCGGGTCGCCGGCGCAGGGCCTTGCGCAGGTTGGGAAGCCGGTTTCCGCTTGACAGGGAATCGGAAACCTGTGATGGATGGAGTATCCGGATCATTCTCGGCGGTCGTTCTCACCTCGCCCGACTCGTCCGACCGCCACCGCCCCGCCGCCCTCCCCCGGGCGGGCGCGGCGGCCTCGAAACGCCAGAGGACCCGACGGCCATGCGGCACTTCTCCTGCGACCTGTGCGGAACCGACCTCATCCCGCCGGCGGCCCGGTACGTCGTGAAGCTGGAGGCGTTCGCCGCCACGGACCCGGCGGAGCTGACCGAGGAGGACCTGGACGAGGACCACGTGGCGGAGATGGCGCAGCTGCTGAGCGAGATGGAGGACGGGGAGGCGGACGCCCCGGAGGAGCTGCCGGCGTGCAGCAAGCAGCGGTTCGACCTGTGCGCCCGGTGCTACCGGAAGTTCGTCAAGGACCCGCTCGGCCGCGAGGCGGCGTCCCGCCTCGACTTCAGCCCGAACTGACGGCCCGGGGCGAGCCGGGAGCGTGAGCGACCGGAGGGACGCAACCTCCGGTCGCTCACGCTCCCGGCTCGCCTTCACGCCCCGCGCACCGCCGGGAACGCCAACAACATCGCGTCGACCAACTCCAGGTGGGTCCGGGAGTAGTATTGGGCCGTCGTCCAGTTGTCCGGCACCGGGCGGAGGGCGGGGAACAGCGCGACCAGCCGGTCGACGCCGGCCCGGTCCGTGCTCGCCGCGCGGGCGTAGGCGGTCGCGACCTCGGCCGCGTCCCTCGGCTCCCGAATCGACCCCACCGCGCCCCGGCCGCGGCGCAGCACGGCCGCGACCGCGTCGAGCCGGGCCGTCGCTTCGGCCTCCCGCCCCACCACGTTCAATAACCCGGCGTGGATCGCCGCCGCCCGCGCGTCCTCGGCCTGGCCGGGGTCGCCGGCCGGCCAGACCTCCCGGGTGCGGTGCAGAAACGCCTCGGCCTCGTCCGCTGCCCCGAGTCGCCGGAACCAGCACAGGCAGTCCCACCCCAACTCGGCCGCGACCGGGGCCGGGGATACGGCGGCCGCGACGACGGCGAGGGCGGCATCGACGAGCGGCGGGAAGTACTCGGCGTGCGGCATCGCCGCGGCCTGCCGCAGGGCGTGAGCGACCAGTTCGCGGGCCGGGCGGAGGTGGGCGTCGGCGACCACGCCCGGGACGCGGAACAGGGCGGCGGTCCGGAACCCCTCGCCGGCCAGGGCGGCGAGCGGGAGGAGGCGGCGCCAGTGGCCGACCCGCTCGGCGGGCTCGGCCCGGTCCGCCTCGGCGAGGAGTTCGCCGACCCGCTCTTCCAGGCCGCCGCCGTCCGGGTCGGACAACAGCACGTTCACCCGGCCCTCCAGCCCGGCGCGGCCGCGCATCCAGTCGCTGTGCGGGTCGACGTGGCCGGCGGGCTCAAGAGTGCGGAGGCGGCACCGCGCCTGGTCCGTGGCGTACCCGGCCGCCTTCTCCGGGGGATCGGGCCAGGCCGAGTCCGGGGTTGGCGGCCGGAGTTCGCGGGGCAGGGTCGGGCGCGGCGGGCGGCCGGCGAGGGCCTCGTCGACCCGGTAGCGGAACATCGCCACCAGCGACCGGGCGACGAGGGCCTGTGTCCGGGACAGGTGGTCCCGCCGCAACGGGTCGTGCGCCGGCAGGGCCGCGTCCGCCTCGGCGGTCAGTAGCCGGGCGTCGTCGGCCGCCCCGAGGCGGGCGAAGGCGTACCCGAACAGCAGGTCGGCGTACGCCCGGGTGTACTCTACCCCCGGCCCGCCGGCGAGGTCGCGGGCCAGCCACCTGTGGACCACCGGCCGCAGCCGCCGGAACCCGGCCGCCAGCTCCGCCGCGTCGGACATGGGCGCGTCCCCCGGAAATGCCGTGCGCGGCCGAGCGGGGGGCGTGAGCCCCCTGTGGCTCGGACGCCCACTGGGGGCTCACGCCCCCCGCTCGGCCGGGCCGGCGGTCAGATCACCGCCCCGTCCGGGATCACGCTCCCGCGCGGGACGCAGATGATCCCGTCCCGGATGTGGTACGTCCCGTTCGGCCCGTCCGCGTCCTGCCGCCCGTCCGCGTTCACCAGCCGCACCCCCTTCCCGATCCGGCAGTCCTTGTCCAGGATCGCCGTCTCGATCACCGTCCCGTCCCCGACGTTCAGCCCCGGCCGCCCGGCCCGGGCGTGCTCCGCCTTCTCCGCCGCCGACTCGTACCGGTCCGACCCCATCATCACCGTGTCCCGGATCACGCAGTCCTCCCCGATCACGCTCCGCACCCCGACCAGGCTCCGCTCCACCCGCGTCCCGGCCCCGATCGCGCACCCGTCGGCCACCACGCTCCCGGCCAGCGTCGCCCCCCCGAACCGGCTCGGCGGCAGGTTCCGCATCCGGGTGTAGATCACCCCGTCCGGGGTGGAGAAGTCGAACGGCGGGTTCGGCCCGGCCAAGGCCAGGCTCGCCTCGTGGTAGCTCCGCACCGTCCCCAGGTCCTCCCAGTACCCGTCGAACAGGTGGGCGCACACCTTCTTCGTCTTGTAGTTCCGCGGGAACACCTCCTTCCCGAAGTCGGTCGCCAGGGGCTTCGCCGTCAGCACCTCGTACAAGACCTCCGTCTTGAACAGGTAGATCCCCATGTTCGCCAGGTAGTGCCGGCCGCGGCAGGGGATGCCGCGCCGCTCCACCCAGTCGGCCGAGGTGAAGTACGGGGCCCGCTCCTCCGGGGTCTTCGGCTTCTCCACGAACCCGGTGATGCGGCTCTGGGCGTCCATGCTCAGGAGCCCGAACCCCGGGGTGTCCCGCTCCGGCACCGGGATGGCCGCGATCGTCATGTCCGCCTTGTGCCCGCGGTGGGTCTCGATCAGCTGGCGGAAGTCCATCCGGTAGAGTTGGTCCCCGGACAGGATCAGCACCTCGTCCGGCCCCTCCCGCTCGATGTACGAGATGTTCTGCCGGACCGCGTCCGCCGTCCCCTGGTACCAGTCGGCGCTCTCGTTCGTCTGCTGGGCCGCCAGCACCTCCACGAACCCGCGGCTGAACATGTCGAACTTGTACGTGTTCGAGATGTGCCGGTGCAGGCTGGCGGACAGGAACTGGGTGAGCACGTAGATGCTGTTCAGCCCGCTGTTGATGCAGTTCGAGATCGGGATGTCGATCAGCCGGTACTTCCCGGCCACCGGGACGGCCGGCTTGGACCGGGCCTTGGTGAGCGGGAACAGGCGGGTGCCGCGGCCGCCTCCCAGGATCAGGGCGAGTACGGAGCGCATGGCGGAGAGCCTCGGGGACGTGTGGGGTGGACGCGGGCCGGCGGGCCGGCCGACGGTGTCGATGCTAACACCGCGCCCGGGAGTTCCAAGTTCCTTCTTCCAACTTCCGGCCCCGGCCCGGGGCCGTCGCCCCGGCCGGCCGGACTCCGTACTCTTTACTCGGCCCGCGCCGGGGACCGCACGGCCCGGCCCACCCGTACCCGAGGACCACCCATGTTCCGCCTGTCCGCCGCGGCCGCCGCGGTCTGCCTGGCCGCCCTGGCCGCCGGGGCCGCCGACGACAACCCGTACAAGGGGTCGAAGAAGGGGGACTACGCCAGCTACAAGGTGAAGGTGAACTTCGGCGGGCTGGCCCTGGACGGGACCACCAAGCAGGAGGTGGTGGACGTGACCGAGAAGGAGGCGACGGTGAAGGTGACCGGGAACGTCGGCGGGACCGACATCCCGGCCCAGGAGCAGAAGATCGACCTGACCAAGCCGTTCGACCCGACCAAGGTCGGGGCCCTGCCCCCGGGGGTCGAGGCGTCGGTCGAGAAGGGGAAGGACGGGAAGGAGAAGCTGAAGGTCGGGGACAAGGAGTACGACACCACCTGGACGGCGTACAAGATCAAGGCGAAGGCGATGGGGATGGACATCGACGCCGAGGTCAAGGTGTGGACCGCCAAGGACGTCCCGATGGGGATGGTGAAGATGGAGTCGGTCGCCAACATCGCCAAGCAGGAGATGAAGATGACGATGGAGCTGGCCGAGTCCGGGAACGCGAAGAAGAACTGAGGCCCGGCGAACCCGGAGCGTCAGCGACGGGGTGCCGTCACCGGGACCCGTCCGACGTGGGACCCAGGCCGTTGGCCTGGGCTCAGGAAGGGCGGGCCTTCGGCCCTCAGCAAGCCCCGAGGGGCGGCCTCCCTGAGCCCAGGCCAACGGCCTGGGCTCAGGGAGGCCGCCACCCCGTCGCTGACGCTCCGGGTTCGCCCCGAGCCACCCCGCTTTTCCCTTGACACCGGCCCGCCCGGAGCCGATCCTAACATTCCGACGGCCGCCTGCCTGCCTTCCCACCCACCCGCCTCCGCCCCGCACGGGGACCCCGACCATGCTCGACCTCCGCACCGGCCGCGCGCCCGACTGCTCCGGCGTCTCCCGCCGCAGCTTCCTCCGCGTCGGCGGCCTGTCCGCCTTCGGCCTCGGCCTGCCGCAGTACCTCAAGGCCCGCGCCGACGCCCCCGCCGCCCCGGCCAAGGCCAAGCGGTGCATCCTGCTGTGGATGCAGGGCGGCCCGAGCCACATCGACACGTTCGACCCGAAGCCGGACGCCCCGGCCGAGGTCCGCGGCGAGTTCGGGACCGTCCCGACCACCCTGCCCGGGGTGCGGTTCGCCGACCCGCTGCCGATGCTCGCCCGGCAGACCGACAAGCTGGCCGTGGTCCGCGGGCACGACCCGAAGAACGGGTCGCACGGGGTGGCCGACCACCTGATGATGAGCGGGCACAAGTTCAACGCCTCGCTCCCGTTCCCGTGCTTCGGGTCGGTCGTCGCCAAGGAGCGCGGGTACCCCCGCGGGCTGCTCCCGTTCGTCCAGCTCGGCAAGAGCATCGACCGCCGGTTCAACGGCGGGGTCGCCGGGTTCCTGGGCGACGAGTTCAACCCGTTCGAGGTGCCGGACGACCCCAGCTCGCCGGCGTTCAAGGTCCGCGACCTCGGGCTGACCGGGGACGACGAGCGGCGGCGGCTCGACCGCCGGTACGCGATGCTCGCCGACCTGGAGAACTACCAGAAGGCGGGCGACGCGGCCGGGGCGGTGAAGGCCCGGGACGAGTTCTACGAGAAGGCCCACGGGATCATCACCGGGCCGGCGGCCAAGCGGGCGTTCGACCTGTCCCAGGAGTCGGACAAGGTCCGCGACCGGTACGGCCGCAACTCCCTCGGCCAGGGGTGCCTCTTGGCCCGCCGGCTGGTCGAGAGCGGGGTGCAGTTCGTGACCGTGACCGACGGCGGGTGGGACACCCACCAGAACAACTTCCGGGCCCTGAAGGACCGGCTGCTGCCGCGGGTGGACCGCGGGCTGTCGGCCCTGCTCGACGACCTGTCGGTGCGGGGGCTGTTGGACGAGACGCTGGTGGTGTGGTTCGGGGACTTCGGGCGGACGCCGAAGATCAACCCGACGGCCGGCCGGGACCACTGGAGCACCGCCGGGTGCGCGCTGATGGCCGGCGGCGGGCTGAAGGTCGGGCAGGTGGTCGGGGAGACGAACGCGCTAGCCGAGTACGTGACCGACAACCCGGTCGGCCCGCAGGACCTGGCGGCGACGATCTACACGGTGCTGGGGGTGCCGCTGCACACGTGGTACAAGGCGCAGGACGGCCGGCCGATCGAGCTGTGCCCCGAGGGGAAGCCGGTCAAGCAGTTGCTGTGAGCGTCCCCGAGCGGGGGGCGTCAGCCCCCTGTGCGCTCGACACCACAGGGGGCTCACGCCCCCCGCTCAGCCGGTCCTGGAAGCCCAAGGCCCACCCGTTTCCGGGTGGGCCTTGGCGTTGGTCGGCCGGGCCGGGTCCACTTCCGGACCCGGGGCGCGGACGGCTCGCGGCACCGCCGGAACCGGTTAACTCCGGAACCGAACGGAACGACGACTCGCGGGGTTGCCCCAGACCGTTCGGTTCCGGAGTTAACCGGTTCCGAAGCGGTGCTGGAACAGCCGTCCCCGCGCGGGGTGGGTAGGAGTGCTCCCGGGCGACGCAACATCGCCCTGCCGCAGAGCGGCGAGCTGGCCCCGATCCGGCCGACAACGTCCCTTGTCACCCGTGGGCGAGGCACTCCTGCCTCGCACCTGGGCGGCGAGGCAGGAGTGCCTCGCCCACCGGGGCACCAATCACCCCTGCTTCGGCAGGACCGCGATCGACCCGGTCTCGGTGACGAAGATCAGGTTCCCGGTCCGGTTGTCCTGGAACACCTCGATCCCGTACTTCTTCGCCTTGTCGAACTCCTTCTCCCCGCCCTTCCGGGCCTTCAGCGCCATCGCGCTCTTCCACGTCACCCCCTTGGCGTCCGCGAAACTGGCCGGCTTCGGGGCGGTCGCCACGTACCCGGCCTCGGTGACGTAGAACAGCAGCCCGTCGGCGTTCGGGTCCTCGAACACCTCCACCCCGACCCGCTTCGTCTTCGGCCCGAAGTCCGGCTCGTCGGACCGGCGGACCGACAGCACCAGCCCGTACGCGGTCTTCGGCGGGGCGATCTTCTTCGGGTCCGGGGCGGCGGCCGGGGCCGGGGCGGTGGCGATCCCGCCGGTCTCGGTCACGTACACCAGCCCGCCGGTGTTCTCGTCCTTGAACACCTCCATCCCGAACCGCTTGGCGCTGTCGAAGCTCGGCTGCTCCGGGGCCCGCACCTTCGGCTCCAGCCCGTGGTGCCACTTCGGCCCCTTCGTCGTGACCAGCCCGCCGGGGACCGGGGCGAACGCCACCGCCCCGCTCTCGCACACGTACAGGAGCCGCTTCGACCCCTGGTCGAGGAACAGCTCGACCCCGTACTTCTTCGTCCCCTGGGTGAACTCCAGCTCCCCCGCCTTCCGGGCCGACAGGTCGTGGGCGGTCAGCCACTTGCACGTCTTGTCCGGCCCGACCGGGCCGGCCGGCACCACCGCGATCGCCCCGGCCTCGCTGATCCCGACCACCGCCTTGGTCCCGTCGTCCTCGAACACCTCGACCCCGATCCGCGGGGTCTTCGGGCCGAAGTTCGGGTCCCCGCCCGGGCGGACCCGGAGGTCGTGCCCGTACAGGAACTTCGGGGCCCCGGCCGTGGCGGCCGGGGCGGCCTTCGGGTCCTTGTCCTTCTCCTTCTGGGCGGACGCCCGGTCCGGGGCGCCGAGCGTCAGGACGAGCCCGGCCGACAGGGCGGCCAGTCCGCCCGCGAACCGCTTCCGCATGGTGACCTCTTCGGGTTGGTTGGGTAGGCGACCGGGGGTGGCCGGGCCGGAACACGATGCGACGACCCCGGGCCGTTCCGCTAACAGCATAGTTCGCACGCGGCCCGATGCCAGTCGCGGCCGGCCCGGCCCCGATTCCGCACCCCGAACGCCCCGCGCCCCGCACCCAGGGCGTTGCCCTGGGCTGGGGTTGTGCGACCCCTTCGGGGTCCAGAGCGCCGCAGGCTGAAAGCCTGCCACAACCTCAGCCCAGGGCAACGCCCTGGGTGCGGGAGGCGGGGAGTCCCCGTCTACACGACGGATCTTGAGACGAAATCGCTTGACCCGCGCCGCGGCCGGCGGTATTGCCCCGCCGCTTCTCACACACACTCGACGCGGGGGCTCACGGCCCCGGTCGGTGCGCGCCGCGGGTGCTGGGGCACCCGCGGGCCGGCACCGCACCGGCCGCCGGGCGCCGCGGCGCGGCATCGGGGGATGCCGGCCGCGGGACGGGCTTCGGGCGGAGGGGAAGGAGGCCCAGGTGATCCACGGAAGGAAGTGGGGCTGGAAGCGGCTGGCGGCCCGGCTCCTGCTGATCCCGGTGATCGGCGGGTGGTCCGCGGCCGCCCACGCCCAGCCCAAGGCCGGCGCCGGCCCGCTCGGCGCCACCGCCCCGGCCGCCGGGATGCCGAAGGACAAGGCGGCCCCGAAGGGGCCGGACCGCGTCGCCGAGGCCAAGGCCCTGCTCAAGGACGGGCGGAAGGCCCTGGACGCCGGCCAGCTCGACCGCGCCCAGGACCTCGCCCGGGCGGCCGAGAACGCGAACCAGAAGTGGGGGCTGTTCGACGACACCCCGGCGTCCCTGCTCAAGGACGTCCAGGCGGCCGTCGCCAAGGCCCAGCGGACCCAGGCCGAGCTGCTCACCAAGGAGGCCAAGGGGCTGCTCGCCAAGCCGGCCAAGGGGGACGCCGAGAAGGCCGGCAACCTGGACCGGGCGTACGCCCTCGCCGAGCGGGCCAACCAGCTCCACGGGCCGTACTCGGCCTGGGACTTCGGCGACCGCCCGGACAAGATGATGAAGGAGATCAAGGCCGCCCGGGACAAGATCAAGTCCGTCCCGCCGGGGGCGGGGGCCGGGGCGGCGGTCGCCGACGCCGGCCGCCCGGCCTTCCCGACCGCCGGGGCCGGGACCGGGGCGCCGAAGCCGCCGGCCGGGGCCGACGCGAAGAAGGCCCAGGCCGTCCAACTGATGGGCGAGGGGAAGAAGCTGGCCGACGCCGGCCAGTACGCCGCCGCCCGGGCCAAGCTGGCCGAGGCCGACCGGCTCGGGGCGGAGTTCGGGAGGACCGAGTACGCCCCCGGGGACGCCCTCCAGGAGCTGAGCGCCCGCGGGTCCACCGCCGCCGACAAGCTGGTCGCCGAGGCCAAGGCCCGGGCCGCCCAGAAGGACTACGCCAAGGCCGACGCCGCCCTGACCGAGGCGGCCGCCATCACCTCCGCCCTCGGGCTGTTCTCCAAGCCGATCGACGACGCCCGCGCCCAACTGAAGGCCGCCCAGGCCGGCCCGGCCCCGGCCGCCGTCGCGGCGAACACCCCGACCAGCCCGATGGCCCCGGTCGGGCCGATGTCCCCGGCCGCCCCGCCGGCCGAGCCGGGCAGCGCGACCGTCGGCAGCCCGGCGTCCGTGACGGCCCCGGTCGCCGCCGCCCCGGCCGACCCGAAGCCGGCCGCCGGCGGGGTCACCGGGAAGCAGCTGCTCGAGCAGGCGGCCTACGAGTTCAGCCGCGAGGAGTACGACACGGCGGGCAAGCTCGCCATGCAGGCCCACAACCTCGGCGGGGTGCAGGAGGAGGCCCGCGGGCTGCTCAACTCGATCGACGCCGCCCGGCTCCGCAAGAAGACGGAGGCCGCCGTCAAGTCGTTCGAGGCGGCCCGCCAGTCGGCCGCCGACAAGGCGTACGGCCGGGCCCTGGACGTGCTGATCCTGACCGACGCCAAGCTGCTGCCGGCCGACCTGCAGGCGAAGCACGCCGACCTGGTCAAGGAGTGCCGGGAGGCGCTGGCCAAGCCCGGGACCGGCGTCGTCACCGCCGGCGGGACGCAGGAGCCGGCCGCCCCGCCGACGACCAGCGACGCCCCGCCGGCCGCCCGGACCGCGGCCGAGCCGAAGGCCGGCGACTACGCCAGCCAGGTCGCCGCCCTGAAGCAGGCCGAGGTGGTGAAGCTCCGGCAGGAGGGGAACGCGGTCGAGACGAAGGCCCGGGAGGCGTTCGGCAAGGGCGACACCGACCTGGCCATGCAGATGCTGATGGACCACGCGACCAAGGTCCGGAACGCCGGGCTGAGCGCGTCGACGGTGTCCATGCTGCTGACCCGGACCGACGCCCTGATGGGCACCTTCAAGGTGATGAAGGGGCACACCGAGGCGGTCACCCGGGTGAACCGGGAGGCGAAGGAGGTCGGGGACGCGATCGCCGGCCGCGGCCTGGCCGACGACCAGCGGCGGGTGGAGGTGAAGGGGCTGGTCGCCAAGTACCGAGCCCTGGCCGACAAGAAGGAGTGGGATGCGGCCGAGCGGGTCGCCCTGCAGGCGAAGCAGCTCGACCCGGACGACCCGGCCCTCGCGGCCCTGGCCACGATGGCCCGGAACCAGGGGCGGCTCGAGAAGGTCGAGAAGAATAAGGCGAACAACGAGCGGATGGTGTTCGAGGGGCTGCTGGACGCCGAGCGGCAGGGGCCGATCGTGACCAACGACCAGCCGCTGTCGATCCAGCTGGATCGGTCCCGGCTGGCCCGGACGCGGGGGCCGGGGAACGACGCGTTCCTGAAGACCATGACCCCGTCCGAGTACGACATCGAGCAGAAGCTGAGCCGGCCGATGTCGGTCGAGTTCAACCAGACCCCGCTGTCCGAGGCGATCAAGCACTTCCAGGTCGAGACCGGGCTGCCGATCGTGATCGACTACGCGAAGCTCGACCTGGAGGGGCTGAGCGCGGCCAAGCCGATCACCGTCGCCCCCGGCAAGCCGGTGTCCACCCGGAACCTGCTGAGCTTCGCCGTCGAGCAGGCCGGGATGGCGTTCGTGGTCGAGAACGACCTGGTCAAGGTGACCACCACCAAGCACGCCAAGGGGCGGCTGATGACCAAGGTGTTCTCGGTCGCCGACCTGGTCACCCCGATCCCGAACTTCGCCCTCCCGGACTACGCCAACTTCGACAAGATGCTGAAGGCGGACGCGGTCAGCAGCGGGCGGGCGCACATCCAGGGGCTGTCCGGCACCACCCCGTTCGTCCCCCAGCAGGGGCTCGGCGGCGGGGCCCAGGCGTCGATGCCCGGGTCGATGGCCACCAGCCCGGGGATCGGCGGCGGCCGGCTGGACACCCAGGGGTGGGGCGGGGCGGGCCCGCTGGCCGGGACGGCGAACCTGGCCGGGGAGCGGAACACCAAGCACGAGCAGCTGATCAAGCTGATCACCGGGATGGTCCGGCCGTACTCGTGGGACGGGATGGGCGGGGCCGGGCGGGTCGAGTACTTCGACATCGGCAGCGCCCTGGTGGTGAACCAGGTGGCGGACGTGATCCAGGAGGTCGCCGACCTGCTGGAGGCGCTGCGGCGGCTGCAGGACCTGGCGATCGCGGTCGAGATCCGGATCGTGTCGCTGTCCGAGACGTTCTTCGAGCGGCTCGGGGTGGACTTCTCGTTCAACATCAAGACCCACAACACCCAGTTCGAGCCGGCGCTCACCCAGGTGGACCCGAACACCGGGTTCAGCGGGGTGTTCCGCCCGCTCCCGTTCATCAACGACAACCGGTTCGAGGGGGTGACGGCGGGGCTGACCCCGGCCGGGACGCTCACCGGGGACCTGAACGTGCCGATCCGGGTGAACAACTTCAACCGGGCGATCCCGCCGTTCGGCGGGTACCCGAACACCCCCGGGGACAACGGCGGGATCTCGTTCGGGCTGGCGTTCCTGAACGACATCCAGGTGTTCCTGTTCCTGGAGGCGGCCCAGGGGGACCGGCGGGTGAACGTGATGCAGGCCCCGAAGCTGACCCTGTTCAACGGGCAGACGGCCACCCTGTCGGTGACCGACCAGAGCTTCTTCGTGACGAACGTGACGGTGATCTCGGTGAACGGGCAGCTGGTGTTCGTCCCGAACAACACCCTGCTGCCCGGGCCGGACACGAACTTCTCGATCGGCATCCAGGCGGTGGTGTCGGCGGACCGGCGGTTCGTCCGGCTGAACCTGCCGGTCCAGCTGGCGGCCCAGAGCGGGGCCGTGGTCCCGCTGTTCCCGATCACCACGTTCGTCACCCCGGTGTTCGAGGGCGGGAGCCAGGGGCTGCCGATCCCGTTCACCCAGTTCCTCCAGCAGCCGGCGTTCACCACCCTGAACATCCAGACCACGGTGGTCTGCCCGGACGGCGGGACGGTGCTCCTGGGCGGGCTGAAGACGCTGCAGGAGGGCCGGAACGAGTTCGGCCCGCCGGTGCTGTCGAAGATCCCGTACCTGAACCGGCTGTTCAAGAACGTCGGGATCGGGCGGGAGACGCGGCACATCATGATCATGGTGACGCCGCGGATCATCATCAACTCGGAGGAGGAGATCTTCCAGACCGAGGGCCGCCCGCCGTTCGGCGGCGGGGGCGGCCAGCCGTGACGGGGGCGGTGTGAAGTGCGAGTGAGAAGACGGAGGGGCCCACCCGCGGGATGCGGGTGGGCCTGTCGCGTTTAGCCGCGACGCGGAGTCCTCGGAGCGGAGCGCGCCGCACACGCCGCGCTCCGCTCCGAGGACTCCGCGTCGCGGCTAAACGTCGTGCACCCACCCCGCCGGCGCGAGCGGTTCGCGTGCCCCGTCCGTTTCGAGCCACAACCCCGCCGCGACGCACTCGCCGACCCGGTACACCGGCACCGGCGGGTCGCGCAGCAGCGCCCCGCCGTCCGCCGGCGACACCGCGAACACCAGCTCGAAGTCCTCCCCGTCGCCGAGGGCGTGCTGCAGCGGCGCCTTCCCCGACGTGCGGCTCAGCTCCGCCGCCGCCGCCGACACCGGCACCGCGCCGGCGACCAGCACCGCCCCGCACCCGCTCTCCTCCAGGATGTGGCTCAGGTCGGCGGCCAGCCCGTCGCTGACGTCGCACATCGCCCGCAGGTCGACCGCCGCGTGCAGGGCCAGCGCCTCCCGCACCCGCGGGGTGAAGTCGAGGTGGCGCCCCAAAATACTGCCGCCGAGCGGGCCAGTCACGAACAGCCAGTCGCCCGGCCGGGCGCCGCCCCGCCGCACCGGCCCGCGCCCGGTCGCCTCGCCCAGCGCCGTGACCGACACGACGAGCGGCCCGTCCCAACTGTTCGTGTCGCCGCCGACGACCGGCACCCCGAACGGGTCCGCCGCGTCGCGCAGCCCGAGGTACAGTTGCTCGGCGAAGTCCCGGCCGCCGGCCCGCGGCAACGCCACGCTCACGACCGCCGCCGTCGGCGCCCCGGCCATCGCGGCGAGGTCGCTGAGGTTGGCGGCCATCGCCTTCCGCCCGGCCCGCCGCGGCCCGACCTCCGCGACCACGAAGTCGGTCCCGTCCATCAGCATGTCGGTGGTGACGAGCAGCGGGCGGGCGGGCGGGGCCAGCACGGCGCAGTCGTCCCCCGGGCCGACCAGCACCCGCGGGTCGGCCGGCGTCCGGTTCCGGAGCCAGCGGATGTAATCAAACTCCCCCGTGGCGTGTTGGGGGTGGGTGGGGGGTTGTCGTCCGGTCATCGTGTTCGGCCCCGGTGAGAACCGCCGGCGGGCGGGTCACGGCACACCCGACAACCGACAACCGACCATCAACAACCCGCGCCCGGCCGCCGTTTTTTGTCGCCGTGGCGCGAAGTCTGTTCTAGACTCCAGGCGAACGGCGGAGGCCGTCACCTCGCCGAACGCTGCGACCGGGGGAGCCATGTCCACGCCCGTACCGACCGATGACCCGACCGCCCCGGTGCGGCCGTCCCCGCTCGTCCGCCGGGTGTTCGGGGAGCCGCGGTTCCACACCGACGGGGACGTGGCCGCCCTGGCGTTCGCCGCCGACGGGACGCTGTGGTCGGTGGACGAGGCCGGGGTGCTGTTGCACTGGGCGGCGGACGGCCGGCCGCTCGCCCGGCACTTCCTGTCCGACCTGGAAACGCTGTGGTGCTTCAGCCCCGGGGCCAAGCTCCTGGCCAGCGGGAACGACGACCTGATCTTGTGGGAGGTGGCGACCGGGCAACTGGTCGGCCGGGTGGCCCAGCAGTCGTGGGTGACCGCGGTCGCGTTCTCGGCCGACGGCCGGGTGCTGGCCAGCGGGCACGACGACGGGGCGGTCCGGTTCTGGGACGCGGCGGGCCAGAAGTTCCTGGGCCAGGTGGCGGCGTGCCCGCGGCCGGTGCCGGTGTCGGCCGTCGCGTTCTCGCCGGACGGGGCCCGGGTCGCGACCGCCGGCGAGGACCGGGTGGTGCGGGTGTGGGACGCGGTCAGCCACAAGCTGCTGACGGAACTGGTGAGCCACACCGACCGGGTGCCGGCGCTGGCGTGGCGGCCGGACGGGGCGGTGCTGGTGTCGGCCGGGTGGGACACGTCCGCCCGGGTGTGGCGGCCGCCGCAGGCCGACCCGGTGATCCTGCTGAACAGCCACGCCGACCAGGTCCACGGCATCGCCTACGGCCCGGACGGGAAGTACCTGGCCTGCGCCGACTCGGACTTCGACATCCACCTGTGGACGGACGGGGAGAAGGGCGTCCGGGGGCCGGTCCTGCGCGGGCACAACGACGAGGTCCGGTGCCTGGCGTTCAGCCCGGACGGGGCGCGGCTGGCCAGCGCCGGGGCGGACCGGGTGATCCACGTCTGGGACGTGCGGGACGGGAAGCTGCTGGCCGGGCCGAACCTGAAGGGCCGGCACGCCGTCGCGGTGGTGCCCGGGCCGAGGCCGCGGCTGGCGAGCACGGCCGCCCCGGGGGTGCGGGTGTGGGACGCGGAGACCGGGGAGGAGGTCGCCCCGACCGGGCTGTGCCCGGCCAGCGCGGTCGCGGCCAGCCCGGACGGGCGGTGGCTGGCGGTCGGCGGGACGGACCACTTCACCCAGCTGTGGGACGCGGCCGGGGAGGCGCTGGCGGCGTCGCTGGAGGCGACCAAGCCGCCGGTCGGGGCGGTCGCGTTCTCGGCCGACTCGGCGTTCCTAGCGCACACCAGCCCGGCGGACGGGCTGGTGTGGGTGTGGCGGTGCGCGACCGGGGCGCCGGAGATGATCCTGATCGAGGCGGCCGACGGGTGCACCCTGGAGGGGGTGGCGTTCCTGCCGGACGGGCGGCGGGTGGCGGCCGGGGGGATCGACTACCTGTCGACCGGGGAGCGGGACGGGGCGGTGTGCGTCTGGGACCTGCAGTCGAAGGACAAGCTGCTGACGATCGACGTCGGGGTGAACGCCCTGGCGGTCGACCCGAAGGGGCGGTACCTGGCCGGGGCCGGGATCGACGACGCGGTGTACGTGTGGGACGCGGACACCGGGGAGACGGTGTTCGTCCTCGGCGGGCACCGGCAGAAGGTGCACGCGGTCGCGTTCGACCCGTCCGGCCGGTACCTGGTCAGCGGCGGGGACGACGCCACCGTCCGGGTGTGGGACGTGGACACCGGCCGCCCGCTGGTCGCCCGGGAGTTCGACAGCCCGGTCCAGTCGGTCGCGTTCGGCCCGGACGGGACGTACCTGTTCACCGGGAACGGGAACACCACCTGCTACCAGGTCGAGTTCCGGAAGCTGCTGGAGGACTGAGCGGGGCGGGCCGCCACGGAGGGCGGCCCCTACCGGCCGTCGGGTCGGGGGCGGCCTCCGTGGCGGCCCGCCGGCGCCCGGCCGGTTCGTGAGCTAGACTCCGGTCGCTCGCCCACCTCCGACCTCCGATCCCCCATCCCCGACATGAAGCGGTTCCTCGGGTTGTTGCTGGCGGCGGCCGGCGCGGGTCTGGCGCTGTGGGGCGGGTACCACATCATGAACGGCAAGACGAGCACCCGGATCGCGGTCACCGACGACCTGGCGGTCAGCGCCCTGGCGGTCGGGCTGGCCGGGGTGGCGGTGCTGGTGATCGGCCTGGTGTGGGCGAGAGACTGACGGTCTGCCGGCAGCCACTTCCTCCCGGCGGGGCCGGCGAATACGCTTCAAGTGACCGCCCGCCCCGGCCCGACACCACCGGCGCGGGTCCTCTCCCCAGGCTCGCAGGAGGGCAGCCATGACCGCGTTACGGACGACCCGGCCGACGGTCCCCCGGTCCGCCCGGGTGTGGGTGGTGGGCCTCGGCGCCCTCGGGCTGTTCGGGTGCGGGGCCGGCTCGCCCCCGCCGGCCCCCCCCGCCCCGCCGGCCGCGGCCGGGGTGCCCGGGGCGGCCGACCCGGCGTGGCTGACCAGCCGGGCGGAGTTGCCCACCCCGGACCTGAACCTGATCGAGTACAACCCGTCGAGCCGCACCCTGACGTTCGCCGACCCGCCCGGCCGGGACCGGTGGATGGTCCGCCTGCCGCAGGACCGGCTGGCCCGCCCGGCCGGCCCCCGGCACCACCTCCCGGAGGGGACCGACACCCGCCGGACGGAGGTGTTCCTGGCCCGCCCCGGGGTGAAGGTGTCGGCCCCGGTCACCGTCGCCGCGATCGAGGCCTGCCGCCGCCCGCACTCCTCCCTGGCCGTCAACCGCTAGCCGCTCCGCGTCCCGCGCCGCGGATTCCGTACCCTTTCCCCACGGAGGGGGTGCGATGTTCACGGACGTGTCCGGGCTGGTCGCCCACAACCCGGCGGCCCTGCACGGCGGGGTGGCGGTCGCCGACCTGTTCGGGGACGGCACCTCCGCGCTGGTGGCGGCCGGGTTCGGCGGCCCGAACCGGGTGCTCCGGTGGTCGGCCGGGCGGCTCCGGGACGTGGTCGTGCCGGACCTGGCGGACGTCGCCCGGCACGCGGTCGCGGTCGCCGCCGGGGACCTCGACGGGGACGGGCGGGAGGAGCTGTACGTCGTCAACGCCGACCCCCCGGCCGGGAACCGGTTGGTCGCCGACCGGCTGTTCGACCCGCAGCCGGACGGGCGGTGGGTGGACCTGCTGTCGCGGCCGGAGAACCGGGCGGCCCGGGCCGCGGCGGGGGCGGGCGTGGTCGCGGTCGACCGCCGCGGGGTCGGCCGGTACGGGTTCGTCGTGGCCGGCGGCGGGCCGGCGCGGCTGGTCGAGCAGCGGCCGGACGGCGGGCTGGCGGACCTGGCGGCGGCGGTCGGGCTGGACCGGCCGGCGGACGGCGGCGGGCTGCTCGCCCTACCGGTCTTCTCCGGCCACCCGGACGTGGTGTGCGTGAACGGGGGCGGGCCGAACTTCGCGTTCCGGAACCGGGGCGACGGGACGTTCGCGGAGGCGGCAGCGGAGCTGGGGCTGTGCGACCCGGACGAGAGCGGCCGCGGGGTGGCGGCCTGCGACGCCGGGGGCGGACTCGCGCTGTGCTGGGGGAACAGGGACGGCCCGCACCGGCTGATGGCGTGCGGTTCGGGCGGCGCGTGGAGGGACCGGGCGACGCCGGGGCTGGCGTTCCCGTCGGCGGCGCGGGCGGTGGTCGCCGCCGACTTCGACAACGACGGGCACGACGAGCTGTTCGTCCTGAACGCCGGCGAGCCGAACCGGCTGTTCCGGGTGACGCCGGAGTTGGCGATGCTCGACCCGGGCGAGGCGCTGGACCCGGGCGGGTACGGGACGGGGGCGGTGGCGTGCGACGTGGACGGGGACGGGGTGCTGGAGCTGGTGGTGGCGCGGGGGGAGCGGGCGGCGCAGCCCTTGGGGCTGTACAAGGCGCGGGGGGCGGACGGGAACGGGTGGCTGCGGGTGCGGCCGCTGACGCGGTTCGGGGCGCCGGCGCGGGGGTCGGTGGTGCGGGCGGAGGCGGGCGGGCGGGTGCGGGTGAAGGGGGTGTGCGGGGGCGAGCCGGTGGCGCACTTCGGGTTCGGGCCGGGGGGGCGGGCGGAGCGGGTGCGGGTGGCGTGGCCGGACGGGGCGGCGGTGGTGCTGCTGAACCCGGGCGAGAACCGGACGGTGACCGTCCCGTACCCGCGGGGGTGACGGGGGTGTCACTCGTCCTCGTTGTTCTCGCGGATGGCCGTCTCGATTTCCTCGGGGTGGGCGGCGTGGTAGGCCCACGCGGCGTTCAGGTCGTCTTGGGTCAGGCCGGGGTAGTCGGACAGGAGCTGCTCGTCCGTGATCCCGAGCCGCCGGGCGTTGACCAGCATCCAGACGGCGATGCGGGTGCGGCGGACGCAGGCGTCCCCGCCGATCACGCCGGGGGTCTTCTGGATCGGGTCGTCCGTAGTCGCCATGACAGCCTTCCGCGGGGCAGCACGCCCTCGTGATACCGCGGCGGTCAGGCGGCGGCCGGCTGCGGGACCGGGCCGATCATGTGGGTCAGGATGCCGAGGATGCGGTCCACCTGGGCCAGGGTGTACTCGGTCAGGTCGATCGTCACCGCCGCGCCGGACAGCCGGAGGAACTTCCACGCCGTCCCGGTGGTGACGCACCCGTGGATCGGGTCGGCCGGGGCGTGGTGCCGGAGGTTGAACCGGTGCGCCCCGACCATCCCGGCGACGCACTGGCCGAGGCCGTCGTTGAGGTTCTCCCGCTTCGCCTCGAAGATGACGACGGCCGGCGGGGTGACGTACGGCTCCTGCGGCGACCGGGACAGGATGAAGTCGCAGCACCCGTTCAGCCCGGCCGCCGGGTCGGCGTCGAACTCGTTCCCGGAGTACAGCCCGATCCGGGCGCGGTACCGGGCCCAGAACTCGAACAGGACGGGGGCGATCATCCCCTCGCTCCGGGACTTCTCGGTGTTCAGGAGCGCGGCCAGCGGGGCGCTCACCGCCAGCCGCTCCCGCAGCCCGGGGGTCGGGGCGACCGGCGGGCAGTGGTCGAACAGCCCGACGGCCGGCTCTCGGGTCAGCCCGAAGGTGGCCAGCACCTCGGGGTAGCGGAAGTCGCGGAACGCCATCGGACACCCTCCGGCCGCGGGGCGGACACCGTCACCCCAGCTTACACCCCGGCCGCCGCTTCGCGAACTCGACCCGCACGTCCGCCGTGTCGGCCCGCGGCGGCAGGGTCAACATCCTCAGGTTCCGTAGCCGGGCCAGGTACGGCACCACCGTCTGCGTCAGCCCGGCCGCCCCCGCCAGCCCCACCGCCTCCAGGTCCGGGAACCGCGTCAGCAGCAGCGCCAGCCCCGAGTCCGTCACCCGCGTGTCGCCGAGCCCGACCGCCTTCAGCCCCCGCAGCTGCGCCAGGTGCATCAGCCCGGCGTCGGTCACCAGGTGGCACCCCGAGAGGTCCACCGCCTCCAGCCCCGGCAACCCGGACAGCGACCGCAGCTTCGCCAGTTCCGTGTCCGTCGTCGCGTCCGGGAGCAGCGCCAGGCGGTACGCCTCCCCGGGCCTCGCCGTCACCTCCCCGGGCAGCTTCACCGGGCTCGCCGACCACGCCGCGTCGGCCGGCTCGGCGGGGCGGGTGAACCAGGTGCCGCGCAGCGGGACGACCCACTTCGTCGGCTGCAGGGCGGCCGGCGCCGGGGCCGCGGGCGAGCCGCCTTCGAGCGGCGTCGGGGCGGGCCTCGGCTTCGGCGGGACGGTTTTGGGCGAGCCGGGAGCGTGAGCGACCGGAGCGGCGGGGACCTCCGGTCGCTCACGCTCCCGGCTCGCCGGCGCCCCCGTCTTCAGCTCCGCCAGCCGATCGGCTAGCTCGGCCGCGTCCCGCGGGCGGCGCTCCGGCTTCGTCGCCACGCACTTCGTCAGCACCGCGATCAGCCCGGGGCTCGCCCCGGCGTCCTGCAGGTCCTCCGCCGCGTCGATCCCGGGCGACTCGGTCAGCCGCCCGGTCATCAGGTGGAACCCGATCACGCCCAGCGCGTGGACGTCGTCCCGCGGGTCCGGGTCGGCCCCCTGCCGCTGCTGCGGGCTGGCGTACACCGGGGTGTACGACCCCCGCAGCGTCGTCTCCAGGAACCCGCTCAGGGACCGCATCGTCGCCCCGGCCGGGGTCTGCTGCCGCAGGTACTCGACCGCTACCCCGCCGATCCCGAAGTCGGTGATCCGCAGCGCGGGGGCCGGGGCGGAACCGCCGCCCGCCACCAACACGTTCGCCGGCTTCAGGTCCCGGTGGACGATCGGCGGGGACAGCCGGTGGAAGGCGCCGACGGCGGCGGCGAGCTGCGACAGGGCGGCGACCGCCAGCCCCTCCCGCTCCGCCGCCGCGAGCCCCTGCCAGCGGTGGACCAGGTCGGTCAGGCAGCCCCCGCCGACGTACTCGTACATCAGCCACGGGGCGTCGCCGTCGAGGTGGGCGTCGAGCAGCGGCACCACGTTCGGGTGGCTCCCGTGCTCCATCACCCGGGCGATCACCCGCCCCTCGTGCGACGTCAGCTTGGTCCGGACCAGCGGGTCGGTGCAGAACTTCACCGCCCGCGGGTGCGGCAGGAACGAGTGCCGGGCCAGCCACACCTCGCCGAACCCGCCGGCCCCGAGCAGCTCGACCAGTTGCCACCCGGGGCGGTGCGGCAGGTCCGCCCCGGGGCGGAACTGCGGGGCCCGCTGCGGCAGCGCCCGGGCCAGGTCCTGCGGGCCGCTCAGGGCGAAGTCCGCCGGGACCGACCGGCCGGACGGGTCGGCGGCCCGCTTCAGCGACTGCCGGACCGCCCCGGGGATCTGCGTCAGGTACAGCTCCAGGGCGAGCCGCTCGTCCGCGGTCGCCTCGTTCGCCACCTTCCGGGCCACCTCCTCGGCCGCCTTCCGCGCCTCTTCCGCGGAGGTCACCGCGATCTTCGCCAGCTCCTCCCGCAGCTCGGCCGCCTTCCGCCGCTCCCGGAGCATCCGGTAGGCGTCCCCGACCACGTCGGCGACGTAGCTGCCGCCCGGGACGAGGTCGCACAGCCCGCGGAACCCCTTGCCCCGGACCGCCTCGGCCACGCACTCGAACACGGCGAACATGGGCGGCCCTCGGTTCCGGGTGGGACGGGCATGTTCTACCACGCGGCCGGGGCGGCGGGGATGAGCGTTGCCGGCGGGCGCCGGCCGTTTGACCCAGGGCGAACCGTCCGCTACCCTTGTCCGCCCGACCAACGGACCCCGTCCGGCAGGTGGCCATGCGCTGGACCGACCGCGCCCCCCGCCCCGATCTCGCCCTCGGCGGATGGGCCCTCAGCTTCCTCCTGCTCCTCCTCCCGACCGCCGTCCTCGGCTTCCTCGCGTACCGGACCGGGTCCCGGGAGGTGCTGGCCGGGGCCGGGGTGCAGGCCCTGTTCCTCGTCGTCTTCGTCCGCGCCCACCCGGTCTGGCGGCCGCCGGTCGGGGCGTCCGTCGTCGTCCTGTACCTGATCGCCCTGGCGTGGGCGTGGGTGCCGCTCCGGGGGTCGGCCGACTGGGCCCCGCACCTGGTCCAAGGCGCCCTGCTGGTCGGGGCGGTGGTGCTGCTGGCGGCCAACGACCTGTCCCGGTCCGGGGCCGAGGCGCTGCGGCGGGCGAACAAGTGGGCCCGGCGGATCGCCGCCCGGAAGCGGTGGCCGGGGCAGCTGTCCGAGTGCCGGCTGGCGCCCGAGGCGGCGGCCCTGCGCGGGGCGGTCCGGGACGACCCGGGGCCGGCCCTCGGGCTGCTCGCCGACCCCCGCCCGGAGGTGCAGGCGGCCGCCCTCGGGGCGCTCGAGTTCCGCACCCGGTGGCGGCCCGGGGAGGCGGACGTGGTGCTCCGGGCGGTGCGCGAGAGCCGGGAGCCGGCGGTCCGGGCGGCCGGGGCGTACGCCCTGGCCGGGGTGACCGCCCCGGACCTGGTGGCCGGGCTGGCGGGGCTCTTGCGGGACCCGGCGGCCGAGGTCCGGCGGGCGGCGTCCGAGGCCCTGCTGTGGGGCGCCGAGGCCCGCTGGCCGTACGCCCGGGACGCGGTCAAGGAGGCGATGGCCGACCCGCGGCTGGCGGACGACGGGGCGCTGTTCGCCGGCGCCCGGCTGCCGGCCGCGGCCGTCGCCGACCTGATCACCTGGTCGGCCGAGCACCCGCCGCTGGCCCGCCGGGCGATCCTGACGGTGGCCGAGCACTACCACGCCGACTTGCTCGCCGGCGACCGCCCGGACGTCGGGGCGGAGCTGTCCGCCATGATCCTCGGGGACGACACCCCGCCGGCCCTGCGGGTCGAACTCGCCGCCCTGCTCCGCGACCACAGCCTGCTGACGCCCGACCTGCTCGACCGGCTGACCAACCCGGACCAGCCGGCCCCGATCCGGCTGTTCGCGGCCGAGCTGATGCTGCGGATCAACCCGGCCGACCCGGACGGGGTGGACGTGCTCCGGGGGCTGGCCCGGCAGCCGAACCGGGAGCTGGCGGTGCAGGTGGCCGGGGTGCTGCAGGGGGTGCTGGGGATCGACCTCGGGCTGCCGGACGGGAGCCCGCCGGCCCCGAACTCGAAGGCGGCGGCCGAGCTGACCCGGCGGGTGCTGGCGTGGGCGAACGGGTCCGACCCGGCCCGCAAGGCGGCCGCCCCGCCGCCGGGCCGGCCGTCGTCCCCGGGGTTCACCACCCGCCCGATCGGCCCGCCCCTGCCGGTCCCGCCGCCGAACCCGTTCCTCGAAGACTCGCTCCTCGACCCGCCGCCGGTCGGCCCGATCGAGGAGGACGAGGAGGACGACAACGCCTCTCGCCTGCCGACCGACGACGAGCCGCCGTGGCGCCGGCCCGGGTCCAGCGCCGTCCTCTGACACTTGCGCAGCACACATCAAATATTCACACCGGACGCAACGGCGGTTGCGTGTCGAGTAATTAGGCGCTGTCAAGGGGAAATGGGGGAAAAAGATTGCACGGCTCCGCGCCGTTTGTTATACACGTCTCCGCTTCGGTCCGTTCCGTGTGCTACTCGCCCGTGCCGGCCGCCTTGGCGGCCGGCCGCACGTCCATCCCAGCCCCGCGCCCACCGGCCCTTCGGGCCGGTTCATGACCCGCTGTGGGCTCGACAGGCACCCGGTGCCTGAAGGGCCTCGTCCGTCCCGCGCGCCGCGGGGCGGCGAGGTTGTCCTCTTCCCGTCTCTGTCAGGAGCCGCGCCATGATGCGCCTCGGTCTCGGTACGCGCAGGAAGTCCCGGCCCGACCCGTTCCCGGCCGACCGGTTCCGCCCCGGGCTGGAGGCCCTGGAGGTCCGGTGGGTGCCGGCGGTGGACGTGATCCTGGAGTGGAACGCGGTCATGCTCCAGGCGAACGCGGTCGACCACACGCCCGGCCCCGGGCAGGCCCCGCAGCAGGGCGGCCCGACCCTGACCGCCCGGGCGTTCGCCATGGCCAGCGCGGCCATGTACGACGCGTACAACTCGATCGAGAACATCGGCCAGCGGTACCTGATCGACGTGAACGAGACCCGCCCGGCGTCGTCCGACGCGGCCGTCGCCAAGGCCGCCCGGGACGTCCTCGCGTTCCTGTACCCGAGGCAGCAGGCGACGTTCGACACGGCCCTGGCCCAGACCCTGGCCCGGATCCCGGACGGGGTGGTGGAGACCCGGGGGGTGGCCGTCGGGCGGACCGTGGCGGCGGCCGTCCTGAACGCCCGGGCGAACGACAACTCGGCCACGATCGGCGACCCGCCGTACGTGCCGAACGGGCGGCCCGGGTTCCACAACGTCGACCCGCGCGCCCCCGGGCAGGGGTTCTACGCCCCGGACTACCAGTCGGTGACCCCGTTCGTGCTGGCCAACGGGGACCAGGTCCAGGCCCGGCGGCTGGACGACGGGACCCCGCAGGGGCGGCTCCAGTTCATGCGCAGCCTGGAGTACACGGCCGCGTACTACGAGGTGCTGCTGCTCGGCGGGGACGGGGTCACCACCCCGACCCTGCGGACCGCCGACCAGACCGAGGCCGGGATCTACTGGGGGTACGACGGGGCCCGGGGGCTTGGCACCCCGCCCCGGCTGTACAACCAGATCGTCCGGACGGTGGCGGCCCAGCAGGGGAACACGGAGGCCGAGAACGCCCGGCTGTTCGCCCTGGTCAACCTGGCCATGCACGACGCTGGGATCGTCGCCTGGAACGCGAAGTACGACAACGCGTTCTGGCGGCCGATCCTGGGGATCCGCGGGGGCGGGGGCGACGGGAACCCGTTCACCATCGGGCTCCCGGGCTGGACCCCGCTCGGGGCCCCGGCCAGCAACGCCCCCCCGGGGTCCCTGAACCTCACCCCGAACTTCCCGGCGTACACGTCCGGGCACGCCACCTTCGGGGGGGCCACGTTCCAGACGCTGGCCCGGTTCTACGGGACCGACAACATCGCGTTCACGTTCGTGTCGGACGAGTTCAACGGGGTCACCCGGGACAACAACGGGAACGTCCGCCCGCTCCGCCCGCGGTCGTTCTCCAGCTTCAGCCAGGCGTCCGAGGAGAACGGCCAGAGCCGGATCTACCTCGGGATCCACTGGGCGTTCGACAAGACCGAGGGGATCCGGACCGGGAACCGGGTGGCGAACTTCACGTTCAACAACTTCCTCCGCCCGAACGGGACGGGGGCCGGGACCGACACCCTGACGGCGGCCGACGCCGGCGGGTTCCTGCCGGTCACCGCGGCGACCGCCGGGACGACGATCATGGTCGTCCCGGGGGTGACGTTCACCACCACCAGCCCGGCCCCGGCCGGCGGGACCGGCGGCTTCGAGACCGGGCCGGTCGCCACCGACGGGACCACCACGGGTGAGACCGACGGGTCGGGCGGGACCGGGCCGGTCCTGCAGGTGAGCGGCACCTCCGCCGACACCCTGGCGGTCCTCGACCAGCTGTTCCCGGACGACCGGCTCGCCCGGCTGCCGTGACGCCCCCGCGGCGCGGGAGGCCGCCCCGCGCCGCTTCCGCCGCCGCCTCAATCCTCGTGGCGGTGGTTGTGGCCCGCCCCGGGTTCCGGTACGCTCACGGGGTTGCCGCCGGGCGCCCCGGCCGGCACCGGTGAGGGACCGTCCCCTCCCGCCGCCCACCCGTCGCGAGGACCCGTGATGAGGATCGCCCGCCCTCTGACTTGCGCCGCTGTCGTGCTCGCGCTCGCCGCCGACGCCCGCCCCGCGGCCGCCGCGCTGATCACCGTCAACTACGAGGCGACCGTCACCTCGGTCAGCGGAACCCCATTCGGGCTCAGCTCCGCCGTCGGCACCGTAGTCCGCGGGTTCTTCACCTACAACACCGACACCCCCGACGGGGTGCCGGCCAACCCGCGGGAGGGGCAGTACTTCCACGCCCTCGGCGGCGGGGCGTTCCGGGCCGAGCTCCCGGGCGTCGTGGTCACCGGCTCCGAGACCCCCGGCGTGATCATCGAGGACCTCATGTCGCCCTCCGGCAGCGCGAGGGACACGTTTCAGTTCCTGGACGGGGTGTTCAGCGGCGGCGGGGTCATCGCCGTGGACGGCGTCCCGGACCCGAACGTCTGGCTGGTCATCGACTTCTCCGACCTCACCGGCACCCTCTTCTCCAGCGACGCCCTCCCGAACCCGTTCCCGCTCACCGCTCCGCCGCCGACCGGATTTACCGTGTTTCTGCTGGGGGACGGGCGCGGGACCCTGTTCCTCCAGTTCACCTCGTTGTCGCAGGCGCCGGCGCCGACGGCCGCCGTCCCCGAGCCGGCCAGCCTGGCCCTGCTCGGGCTCGGCGCGGCCGGGGTGCTCGGCTACCGGCGGCAGCGGCGGAAGGCGGAGGTGGCCTGAGTCGAAGTGTCCCCGCGGTCGCCGTCACCCCGCGCGGAAAACGGCGACCGCCCCGGACCCGCTCCCGGCGGCCAGCGACTTGTCGTCCGGGCTCCACGCCAGCACCGACGCCTCCGCCCCTTGGAAGGCGGCGCCCCCGACCTGCGGGCCGCGGGCGTTCGCCGGCTGCCACAGCACCACCCGCCCGTCCGTGGCGGCCGACGCCAGCAGGAACCCGCGCGCCTGGTACGCCACCGCGGTCAGGGTCGCGTCCTCGGCGTGCCCGTCGAGCATCTGCGGCCGCGACCCCTCCGGGCCGGCCGGCCCGGCCTTGCAGTCCCAGACGCACGCCACCGGCCCGCCGCCGGTCGCCAGGTGCCGGGACGTCGGGTCCCACGCCAGCTCCCGCACCTTCGTCCGGTACCCGTACATCTGCAGGTCGCGGGCGTCGTCGTAGTACCAGAAGTGGACCGTCGCGTCCTGGTTCCCGTGGGCCAGGATCGCCCCGTCCGGGCTCCACGCCATCGCCAGCGGCGACCCCTTCCACGCCAGCACCTTCACCGGGTCCGCCCCGGCCGCCGGGGCGTAGGTCGTCGCCGCCCCGTACGCGAGCACGGTGAGGTGATCCGTCCCCGGCCGCCACGCCAGGTCGGTCACCGTGCCGGCCTGCGGCGGCAGTTCCCGGACCAACTCGCCGGCCGCCGTCCACACCCGGGCCTTCCGCCCGGCGGCGGTCGCCAGCCACCGCCCGGACGGGTGCCACACCGCCTTCTCCGCCCACGCCGCCCCGGCCTCCAGCACCCTCGCCTCGGCCCCGGCCGCCGCGTCCCACAACCGCACCTTGCCGTCCTGCCCGACCGACGCGAGCAGGTTCCCGCCGGGCTGCCACGCGACGGCGGCGGTGCCGAACCCGTGGCCGGGGAACTGGTGGGCGGGCTCCCCGGCGGCGTCGAACACCGCGACCGGCCCGCTGACCGCGGCGGCCGCGAGGTGCTTGCCGTCCGGGGACCACGAGAGGGAGATGGCGTGGTCCGGCAGGGCCGCCTGCCACACCGGGCGGAGCTTGTTCTCGGGCTTGGCGGGCATGGCGGGGTCTCCGAACGGGCCGGGCGAACCCGGAGCGTGAGCGACGGGGTGGGGTCACCCCGTCGCTCACGCTCCGGGTTCGCCCGGAAGGGGTTCACGCCAGGCACGCCTTGAACCCGGCGGTCAGTTCCTCGCGGTCGAGGTTCCGGCCGATGAACACGAGCTTGTTGGTCCGCGGGTCGGCGCCCCACGGGCGGCCGGGCTGGCCGTCGAACAGCATGTGCACGCCCTGGAACACGAACCGCTTGTCGTCCCCCTTGATGCTCAGCACCCCCTTCATCCGGAAGATGTCCGCCCCCCGCGCCTGGAGCAACTCGCTCATCCACCGGTTCAGCTTCTTCGGGTGCAGGTCGCCGGGCACGGTGATCCCGACGCTCCCCACCGACTCGTCGTGGACGTGGTCCGGGGCGTGGTCGTGCTCACAGTGGCCGTGGTCGTGGTCGCAGTGCTCGTGGCCGTGCTCGTGGTGGTCGTGCCCGCCGGCGGCCTTGAGGAAGTCCGGCTCGTGGTCGAGGACGCGGTCCAGGTCGAACCCGTTGACGTTCAGCACGCGGTCGAGGTCCACCTCGGCGTTCGTGGTCCGGTACACCTTGGCGACGGCGTTCATCGTCCGGACGCGCCGCTCCAGGGCGTCCAGTTCGGCCGGCGAAACGAGGTCGGTCTTGTTCAGCAGGACGACGTCGGCGAACGCGATCTGCTCCTGCACCTCGTGGGTGTCCCAGTGGAGCAGGACGTGCTTCGCGTCCACCAGGGTGACGATCCCGTCGATCCGCGTCTTCCCCTTCACCTCGTCGTCAATGAAGAACGTCTGGGCGACCGGCCCGGGGTCGGCCATCCCGGTCGTCTCCACCAGGATGTAGTCGAACCTGTCCCGCCGCTTCATCAGGTTGCCGAGGATGCGGATCAGGTCCCCGCGGACGGTGCAGCAGAGGCACCCGTTGTTCATCTCGAAGATCTCTTCCTCCGAGCTGATGACCAACTCCTGGTCGACCCCGACCTCGCCGAACTCGTTCTCGATGACGGCGATCCGCTTGCCGTGGTGGGCGGTGAGGATGCGGTTCAGCAGCGTGGTCTTCCCGGCCCCGAGGAACCCGGTGAGGACGGTGACGGGGACGCGGTCGGGTGCGGGCGTGGGCACGGACTTCCCCCGGCGTGTGGTGGTGGGGGAATTGTACCGCCGCGGGGCCCGAGGGGTGCGGAAGAGAGGCGCCCGGCCGGGTTTCCCCTGCACCGGGCGCCCCGCCAGCGGGATGCGGGCGGGGAACGCCCCCGCCCACGGGGGAACTGCGGGGGACGGGGGACTTGCGCCGGACCCGGAACGGTCCGAGCCCGAGCGCCGGCGAGGGCCGAGCGGCCCTCGCCGGCGCTCGGGCTCGGATCCCCCGACGCCCGCCCGCCCGTCAGTCGTGCCGCAGGGCCTCGATCGGGTCGAGCCGGGACGCCCGCCACGCCGGGTACAGCCCGAACAGCACCCCGACGGCGACCGAGAACCCGAGCGAGATGAACACGATCGGGACGTGCACCTTGGCCGGCAGCGGGATGCCCGAGAACCAGCCCCAGTCGAGCATCGCCGACCACGCCGCCGGGACCACGAACACCGCCCCCAGCCCCATGACCACCCCGCACAGCCCGCCGATCGTCGTCTGCACCACCGCCTCGATCAGGAACTGGTACACGATGTCCCGCTGCTTCGCCCCTAGGGCCCGCCGGATCCCGATCTCCCGGGTCCGCTCGGTCACCGTCGCCAGCATGATGTTCATGATCCCGATCCCGCCGACCACCAGCGAGATGGACGCGATCATCGCCATCAGGGTCAGGAACCGGCTCTTCGCCCGCTCCGCCTCCTCCAGCCGGTCCAGCGGGATCACCACCGCCCAGTCCTTCTTCCCCGCGTGCTCCGCCTCCAGCACCCCCCGGATCGCGTCCCCGACCGGCCGCACCTTGTCGATGTCCGACACGGTCAGCGTCACCTGGGTGAACTCCACCTGCTCGGCCATCCGGCTGCCGGACGCCCGGACGTAGATCACCTTCCCGAACCGGGCCACGGTCGTCGCCAGCGGGATGTAGATGTCCTTGTTGAACTCCTCTGCCGCCTGGCTCCCGCCGCTCCCCCCGGTCCCCATCCGCTCCCGGATCACCCCGACCACGGTGAAGTCGAACCCGCGCATCTGGACCACCCGCCCGACCGCGTCCTCGAACGGGAACAGCTTGTCCGCCGCCTCCGCCCCGAGCACGCACACGTTCTTCCGGTCCCGCTCGTCCGAGTCGGTCAGGAACCGCCCCCCGGCCAGGGCGAACTTGTGGATGTCGGCGTACTCGGCGGTGGTCCCGATCACCCGGGCGTTCACCAGCCGCTCGGCCACCCGGGCCTCGGTCGGGAACACCCGCAAGGGGACCGTCCGGACGACCACGTCCCCGAACGTCCGGAACCGGTCCAGGTCGCGCTTCGTCAGCCCGTACGCGGTGACGAAGCTGCGGGTCGAGGTGGCCGAGTCGTCCGGCGGCTTCACGCTCCGGACGATGATGTTCGTCGCCCCCTGCCGCTTGATGTCGTCCAGGGCGTCCTGCATCGACCCCTCCCCGAACGCCATCAGGGAGATGACCGCGCTGGTCCCGATGATGATCCCGAGGACCGACAGGAACGACCGCAGCTTGTGCAGCCACAGGCTCTTGACCGCCAGCGACACCCCGCGGCGGAGCTTCGCCGCCCCGGCCGCGGTCAGCACCCAGCGGAGCGCCAGCGCCCCGACCAGCAGCCCGCCGCCGCCGAGGACGGCGATCTTGATCAGGAGGGCGTCCGGGTGGCCGTCGAGGAGGGACATGGGTGGCGGGGGTGTGGGGTGGTGGGGTGGCGGCGAGCGGGGGGCGTGAGCCCCCTGATGGCGTGCCGCATCAGGGGGCTCACGCCCCCCGCTCGCCCGTCAGCGGCCCATCTCGACCACGGACCGGGCGTCGTTCCGGGTGTCCGACTCGACCCGCCCGTCCCGCAGCCGGACGACCCGGCGGGCCCAGGCGGCGATGTCGTTCTCGTGGGTCACCATGATGATCGTCTTCCCGGACCGGTTCAGCCCGCGGAGCATCTGCATGATCTCCACGCTGGTCTTGGTGTCCAGGTTCCCGGTCGGCTCGTCCCCGAGGATCAAGTGCGGGTCGTTCACCAGGCTGCGGGCGATCGCCACCCGCTGCTGCTGCCCGCCGGACAGTTGGAGCGGGCGGTGGTCCAGCCGCTCGGCCAGCCCGACCATCTCGGCCAGGGCCACGCACCGCTGCTTGGTCGCCTCGTCCAGGGTGATCCCCTGGTACAGGAGCGGCAGCTCGATGTTCTCGACGACGGTGTACTGCGGGAGCAGGTTGTACGACTGGAAGATGAACCCGAGGTAGGTGCTGCGGACCTCGGACAGCTGGTCGTCGGTCATCCGGGCGACGTTCATCTCGCCCAGGTAGTACGCCCCGCCGGTCGGCTTGTCGAGGCACCCGAGGACGTTCAGGAGGGTGGACTTGCCGGACCCGGACGGCCCCATCAGGGCGACGAAGTCGCCCTCGTCGAACGCCAGGTCCAGCCCCTTGAGGACGTGGACCGTCTGCGTCCCCATGTAGTAGTTCTTGACCAGGCTCTCGACGCGGACGATCGGGGGCATACTTGGCGGTGGGGTGGTGGGGTGGCCGGGCGAACCCGGAGCGTCAGCGACGGGGTTGACGTCACCCCGTCGCTGACGCTCCGGGTTCGCCGGGGGGGTCAGCCCGGCGGCGGGCCGCCGGCCCCGGGGCCGGCGCCCTTCATCCCGCCCGGGGGGCGCTTCCCCTTCTTCGTCGGCTCGCCGCCCGGGCCGGCCCCGGGGCCCTTGTCCGCCCCGTCCCCGCCCTTCGGCTCGCCCTTGGACTCGCCCTTCGCCTCGCCGCCGGCCTCCCGGGTCTTGGTCTTGTCCTTGTCCCCGAGCAGCACCTTCGGGTTGGTCACCACCTCGTCCCCCTCGGCCAGCCCGTCCCGGACCTCGACCATCCGCTCGTTGTACAGCCCGAGGGTGACCGGCTTCCGCTCGAACCGGTTGTCCGGGGTGCGGACGAACACCTCCCGCTTCCCGCCCATCTCCGCCCCGCCGATCACCGCCTGGAGCGGGACCGTCAGCACCGGCCCGGCGGTCGCGTCCACGCTGATCGTCACCTCGGCCGTCATGTCCGGCTTCAGCCGCTCCCCCTCCAGCGGGGTGACGGTGGTGCCGTCGGCCGCCAGCTCCCCGTCGACCCGGACGAACGTCGGGTACAGCTTCACGTCGTTCGCCCAGGAGTCGGCCTGGCTGGCGACCGGGGCGACGCTCCGGACGTGGCCGGCGAACTGGCGGTCGGACAGCGACTCGACCCGGACCAGCGCCCGCTGCCCGTCGGCCACCTTCCGGTACTCGAACCGCCGCAGCTCCTCCCGCACCTTCTCGACGGCGTCCGGGCGGGTGGCGAGGAGCCGGCCGTACGGGTCGGGGTTCAGCAGCATCCCGACCTGGGCGAACTCGACGATCTTGGTCGGGACCCGGACCTCCCCGCGGAGCCGGCTGACCATCGCCTCGTGGACCTTGGTGTTCACCTGCATCCGGGACAGGTTCGGGATGCGGAGCATCTTCTGCCCCTCCTTCACCTGGGCCCCCGGCTCGATCAGCCCCTGGGACGAGGAGCTGCCGCCGAACCGGCCGCTCCCCTCCGGCTTGAAGTACACCACCATCGACCCGTCCTCGATGTCGTCCGGGGCGTGGATCCGGCACTCCCGCCTTTGCTTCTGGATGTCCTCCAGCTTGTCCACCTGCTGCTGGTAGATGTCCCCGGACGTCTGCCGGGTGATCTTCGCCTGGGCCTCGGTCGCCTCGGCCTCGAGCCGGGCCTGGTCGAGGGCCCGGGCGGCGTTGTCCCGCTTGCTGGTCAGGTCGGTCACCCGCTGCTTGCGGTCGTGGGACAGGAGCATCTTCCGCTTCGCCTCCAGGCCCCGCAGCTTCTCCTCCGAGCTGGCCAGCCGGGACTGGTCGGCCGCGGCCTGGGCGGCGCTCATGTAGGTCATCCGGACCATCCGGTCGGAGTGCCGGGCCTTCTCCTTGTTCTGCTCGACCTCGCTGCGGGCGAGGGAGATCTGCCCGGACAGGTCGTCCAGCTCCTGCTGGTAGCTCCCGCCCTCGGCCAGGGCGGTCGGCATCCCGAGCAGGGCCGCCCGGGCGGCCAGGGCCGGGTCCGGGGCCAGCCCGGTCAGCTTGTCCAGCTCGATCGCGGCCAGGGCCAGGGCGGCCCGGGCCAGCTCGACCGCGCTCTCGTTCTTCTTGACCGTGATCTCGTAGTCCTTCTCCGCCCGGACCTTCAGGGCCAGCTTCTCCGCCACCGCGATCTGCTGGGTCTCCTCCTGGTCCTTCAGGGCCGAGTCCTCCAGGATCATGATCAGCTGGCCCGGCTTCACCCGGGTGCCGTCGTCGATCACCCAGGTGATGGTCGTCGCGTACCCCTTCTGCCCGGCCCGCACCTTGCACACGATGTCCCGGTTGTCGGCGCTCTCCAGCTGCCCCTTCTCGGTCACCGTGACCTTCAGCTCCTCCTTCTTGACCGCGTGCAGCATCACGTCCGGGCGGTCGGCCGGCGGGCGGGTGTAGTAGTACGCGGCCCCGCCCCCGGCCGCGGCCAGGACGGCCAGGGCGGCCGCCCAGTACCAGGTCGCCGGCCCGCCCTTCGGGCGGCCGGGGAGGGCCCGCGGGCCGGGGCTAGTCCCGGCCGGGGCCCCCCACGCCGGCGGGGGCGGGGAGCCGTTCGGGGCCGGGGCCGGGAGCGGTTCGTGAAGGGTCGTCGGGTCGGGGGCCTTGCTCATCACACCACACCCCGCGGTCATCGAGTTGCATCAACTCGAGGTCGAGATACAGGGTCATCCGGGCGGTCAGGTAGTTGACGTAGATCGTGAACAGCTGGTTCTGGGCCTGGAGCAGGTTGGTCTGGGCGTTCAGCACCTGCTGGGTCAGGGCGGCGGACGACCCGGCGTCGGTGGCCGCCCCGGCGGCGAGCGGGGCGAACAGGGTCTCCCGGGCGTTGTCCAGCTGCGAGTACGCCAGCTCCACCGCCCGCTGCTGGATCGCGTACAGCTCGGCCAGGGTCCGGAGCACCCGGATGTCCGCCCGGACGTCGTTCGCGATGTTGTCCTCGAACGCCATCAGCGTCCGCCGCTGCCGCTGGTACCCGATCAGGGCGGCCCGGTAGTTGTTCCGCTCCGCCCGCCGGACCAGCGGCAGCTCGGCCCGGAACGTCAGCCGGTTCCGGGCCCGGTCGGAGGAGAACGCGAACGGCTGGTTCCCCCCGGCCGGGGTGCCCACGTCGTAATCATACCCGACGTTGAGCACCCCTTGTAACGAATTCGCCTGGACTGCGATCTGCCGGTACTGGTCGACCACCTGCCCGCGGGCGTTCATCAGGTCCAGCCGGCCGGTCAGGGCGGTCCGGATCCCGGCGGTGTACGCCTCGTCCAGGTCGGCGGCCAGCAGGTCCACCCCGTCCACCGGCAGCCCCGGGAGCCGCGGCCACCGGGTCCGGGCGTCCGCCAGCCGCTCGTTCCGGGCCTCCAGGGCGACCGGGAAGAAGGCGTTGAACGCGTCCCGGAACGCCCCCGCCTGGGCCGCCCCGCGGGCCGGGCCGTCCGCCTTCAGCCACGGCCGGGCCTCGTACGCCCGCAGCGCCCGCTCCAGCCCGATCAGGTCCAGCTCGGCGTCCAGGGCGGCCAGCCGGCGGACCGCCTCCGGCGGGTCCGGGCGGCCGGCCTCCAGCCGCCCCGCCCGCTCGTCCAGCAGGGCGTTCCGCTGCTTCCGCAGCTCGCCCGCCCGGGCCAGCAGGCCGTCCTCGGTCAGCCCGGCCAGCGCGTCCAGCCGCCCCCCGATCCCGCGCGCGAAGGCCGTCCCCTTCACCAGCCCGGACTCGGTCAGGAGCCGGCGGAACCGGGCCCGGGTGGCGGCCGGGGCCTCGGCCGGGTCGTACCGGGACCCGGCCGCCTCCACCTCCCGGACGTCCGCGCTCACGTCCTCGAACCGGGCCAGCTGCTCCCGGACCGGGCGGAGCGGGCCGTCGTCCGGCTCCAGCCCGACGGTCAGCGGGAGCCCGAGCTGGAGCTTGAAGTTGTCCAGCCCGTCCAGGTACCCGCGGATCCCGGACCCGAGGGTGCCCCCGCCCTGGACCGACCCGAGCAGCTGGCCGCGGCTGTTCAGCAGCTGCACCTCCACCTGGTTCACCTGGAGCGGGGCCACCTGCCCGGCCTCCTGGAACGCCCGGTACTGGCGGAGCAGCCCCTCCAAAAGGGCGACGTTCCGCCGCTGGTTCCCGACGATCGCCCCCTGCTGCAGCAGCGGCAGGAACCCGACCGTCGGGGCGGTCAGGTTCCCGCCGATCCCCCGCCCCAGGTTGGCGGACAGCCCCTGCAGCCCGTACGGGTTGTTGGTGATGTCCCCGCCGGCCGACACCGACACGTAGAACAGCTTCCGGAACCGGGCGTACGACCGCATCCCGTACAGCAGGTTCCGCTCGGCCTGGGTGAGGTTCTCCAGGTTGACCGCGAACCCGCCGCCCCGGAACAGCGGCTGGAGGAAGCTGAGGCTCAGGTTCGAGACGGCGACGTCCGGGCGGGACGACCCGAGGTCGATCACCACCTGGTTGGCGAGCTGGACCAGGAGCGACGCCCCGGTGGCGAAGTTCTTGGCGAACCCGGTGGTGGTGTCGAACCGCCACAGCCGGCCGCCGCCCCGGTCGCTGCCGAAGAAGTCGCGGGTGACCTGCTCGGTGAAGAACGCCTGGGCGGCGAAGTTGTACCGCTCCAGGGTGACCGGGAGGGCGACCAGGTACAGGTCCTCCCGCCGGTCCTGGAACTCCCGGCTGTTCAGGAGCCCGAGCTCGACCGCCTGGTCGACCTTGAGGCGGAACCCCTGCTGGTTCGAGGCGAGGGCGCGGAGGCTGTCCTCGCCCGGGCTGCCGGCGGCGGACACCGCCTCGGGGGTCGGGGCCGGGCCGGGCGGGGCGTTCGGGGCGGCCGGGGCGCCGGTCCCGGCCGGGTCCTGGGGGAGCGGGCGGGGCGGGTTCGGGAGCTTCTCCGGCGGCACCGGGTCCTGGGTCGCGGCGGGGAGGCTCGGGAGGTCGGGGAGGACCGCCGGCGGGGCGGCCGGGGGCGGCGGGTCGAGGTCGGCGACGACGGTCGGCGGGTCCAGGACCGGCTTGACGGCGACCCAGGCGGGGTCGGGTGGCGCGATTGCCGACGCCGGGGCGAGGCCGGGCGGGGCGGCGCGGGCCGGGTCCCCGGCGCGGTTCTCGGCGTCCCACCCGGCGAGCAGGCGGAGGTACCCGTCCCCGTCGTACCGCCCGACCCCGGCCTTCTTGGTCGGGTGCTGGGGGTTCGGGGAGAGGGCGCGGGCGGCGGTGTCGTCGACCGGGTAGGGCGGGCGGTCCGGGTTGTACGGGTGGGCGAACCGGGCGTCCGGGTGCGGGTACACGTGCCAGTTCTTGACCACCCACTCGGGGAACTGGTTCTTCTGGGTGATGACCCCGGCCACGTCCGCGTCGGCCCGCTCCCGGAAGAACTTGCGGGTGCACCCGGCCCCGGCGGCGAGGAGCACGACGGCGGCGGCGAGGAGGCGGGTCGATCCGAGCATGGCGCATCCCGCAAAGGCCGGAGCACCGGAACATCCGGTCCTCACGGTATCGGCCGCCCAGACTGCCGGACTTCAGGCGCGTCGGCCGGGCGGGTGTCGGGGTCATCCCGCCCGGCCCCCCGGTTAGCGACGCGTCGAAGACGCGTCTTCGACGCGTCGCTAACCGAAGGCCGTGTGCGGCGTAACATGGTGGGGAAGGAGGGCCGGATGGGGGAGACGACCGACGACGGGGTGGCGGCGGCGCTGGGACGGGTCCCGAGCGGGCTGTTCGTGCTGACCGTCCGGCACGGCGGGGCGGACACCGGGATGTTGGCGAGTTGGGTGCAGCAGTGCTCGTTCGACCCGCCGCAGGTGACGGTGGCGGTGCGGAAGGGGCGGGACGTGCTGGACGCGCTGGCGGCCGGGGCGGGGTTCGTGGTGAACGTGGTCCCGGAGGGCGGGAAGGCGCTGGTGGCACACTTCGGGAAGGGGTTCGGTCCGGGGGAGCCGGCGTTCGACGGGGTGGAGGTGCGGCGGGACGGGGACTTCCCGCCGGTGGTGCTGGCGGCCCACGCGTACCTGGCGTGCCGGGTGGTCGGGCGGCACGACGCCGGGGACCACGTGCTGGTGGTCGGGCGGGTGGAGGGCGGCGGGGTGTTGCACGACGGCAAGCCGACCGTCCACGTGCGGAAGAACGGGCTGCGGTACTGACACGACGCGGTTTAGCCGCGACGCGGAGTCCTCGGAGCGGAGCGCGCGCGAGCTGTTCCCCGCGCTCCGCTCCGAGGACTCCGCGTCGCGGCTAAACGGGCAGGGGGCGCCCGATGGCCGACGACCCGATCATCAGCCCGGACACACGGCGCGACAACCGCATCCCGCCGCGGCAGGTGCAGACCCGCAAGTGGCCGGTCCTGCACGCCGGGGCCGTCCCGCCGTTCGACCCGGCCGCCTGGGACTTCACCGTCTTCCCGGTCCCGCTCGTCGATCAGGTCAGGCGGTTCACCTGGCCGGAGTTCGCCGCCCTGCCGCGGGCGAAGGTGTTCGCGGACATGCACTGCGTCACCCGGTGGAGCCTGCTCGACAACCTGTGGGAGGGCGTCCCGACGCGCGAACTGCTGAACCACGTCCGGGTGTCGCCGGCGGCCAAGTTCGTGATGGTCCACTGCGAGTACGGGTTCAGCACGAACCTGCCGGTCGGCGACTTCTTCGGCGACGACTGCCTGTTCGCCCTGCGGCACAACGGCCAGGACCTCTCGCCGGACCACGGGTACCCGGTGCGGCTGGTGGTGCCGCAGCTGTACGCGTGGAAGAGCGCGAAGTGGGTCCGCGGGGTGGAGTTCCTGGAGGCGGACCGGCCGGGGTACTGGGAGCAGTTCCGGAACGGCGGGTACCACATGCGCGGGGACCCGTGGGCGGAGGAGCGGTTCCGCCCGGACGCGGAGTATACCGGGTCCGGGTCGCTGCTGTAGCCGGCGAGCGGGGTGTCTGGTCTTGTGGCACAGGTCTCCGACCTGTGTGCCGTCCACAGGTCGGAGACCTGTGCCACAAGACCGGGGAAGGAGTCAGCGCCGGCGGCCGGCCAGCCACACGCCGGCCAGCGCGACCGCGGCGGCGGCCGCCAGCCCGGCGACCCACGCCCCGCCGCGCGGGGCCAGCGCCGCCTCTTCCTCCTCTGGCGACGGCTCCTTCTTCGCCTCCGGGACGGAGGTGAGCACGATCCCCTCCTTGGCGTCGATCTTCTCCAGCTTCCACTCCCGGGTCACGACCTTCCGCGGGTCGGCGTCCTTGACCTCGGCGAGCGTACCGAACCCGGTCTTCCCGACGACCTGCCCCTCGACCTTGCCGGCGGCGACCGCCGCGTGGAACTCCTTCTCGGTCGGGTACGCCTTGCCGGCGTCCTTCGGGACGGCCCGGAGGGTGACGAGCCGGAACCGCCCGCCGCGGCCCTCCCCGGCGACGACCAGCGGGGTCTTCGGGTCGAGCTTCACCGGCTCGACCTTGTCCCCGCCGGAGACGAGGAAGAAGGCGTACTCCGGGTACGCCTTCTCGGTGGTGACCGTGTTGTCCAGGACGACCCGCTTGAAGCCCTTGGGCGGGGCGACGTCGGCGGCCGCCGTGCCCGCCAGGACCAGGCCCGTGACCGCCGCCAGCAACCGGTTCATGTGCGCCTCCGGGACGGGGTACGGAAGTCCAGACGAGCCGCGGCCGCCGGCGGATGGCCGGGCCTCAATCTGCCGGCGACATGAGTTTGCGCAGGGCGGCGTTCGGCGGGGGGGGGTTGTCGAGGACCGCGAGGAACAGGTCGCGGTCGGCGTCGCTGAGCGGGTGGGCGTGCGGCAACGGCGGCAGGTCGTCCGCTTCCGAGAGCGGACCGACCTTCGCCTTGCGGACGATCACCTCCGTGTCGCTCACCACCTCGACGAGCACCGTCGTGTTGGCGAACCCCTTCGGGAGCGTCAGTCTCGCCTGGCCGTCGGTCATCCGGACGTCCGGGGTGGCTGCGGACATGGGGCACCTCGGGCCGTGTCACCGTGTCACCGTGTCACCGTGAATCATAGCCGGGTAACGGTAAACGGTACACGGGGCTCCGGGTGGGCGGTCACTTTCTGCGGCCGGTGGGGATGTGGGCTTGCCCCGGGGATTGCGGGGGTTACTGTTGTGCTGAACTAACTGTGCGCGGGGTCGGGAAATGGCAACCGTCATCGAGCGGCTTTCGGCCAGACACGACCGGGGCGGGTTCGACTGCGGCAAGCCGTCGCTGAACGACTTCGTGACCCGGTTCGCCTCGCAGTACGAGAAGCGGAACCTCGCCCGGACGTACGTCCTGGTCCGCGACGGCGAGGCGAAGGTGCTGGGGTACTACACCCTGGCGAGTAGCGCGGTCGAGTTCGACTCGCTGCCGGCGGACATGACGAAGAAGCTCCCGAACCACCCCGTCCCGGCGATCCTCTTGGCCCGGCTCGCGCTCGACCAATCCGTTCGCGGACAAGGAATGGGCGGGAGGTTGCTCCGCGACTGCTTCGAGCGGTGCCTGCTGTTGGCAGATCAGATCGGCATTCATTCGCTGATCGTGGACGCGATCGACGACGAGGCGGCCCGGTTCTACGAGCACTTCGGGTTCACGCGGCTCCCGGACCAGCCGGCCAAACTGTTCATTTCGATGGCGGTGGTCCGGCAGGCCACGAGCGGTTGACCCCTCACCGGTCGATCTCGCCCATGACCACGTCCAGGCTGCCGACGATCGCGGCCACGTCCGCGATCAGGCACCCGCGGCACAGCTCCTTCGTCACGCTCAGGTTGCAGAAGCAGCTCGACCGGGCCCGCACCCGCAGCGGCACCGCCTCCTTCGCCGGCCGGCCGACCACGTGGAACCCCATCTGCCCGCGCGGGCACTCCGTCTCCACGTAGCACTCCCCGCCCGGCAGCGCCCGCGGCGGCTCCACCCGGTGCGAGTACCGCGTCCGCATCAACTCCGCCAGCTTCGCGTCTTCCGCCTTCGCCTCGTCGGCGGACAGCGTCGGCCGGCGGGCCGCGAACTCGGCCTTCACCCGCTCGCCCTCCGCGTGCAGGGCGTCGTACTTGGCGATCGCCTGCTCCACCAGCTTGATACTCTCCACCACCTCCAGCATCCGCACGTAGAACCGGTGCCAACAGTCGCCGATCACCGCCCCCGGCGGGGCGCGGTCGAACGGCGGGACCGGGACGTCGAAGGTGTACTCCTCGTATCCGGAGTACGGCTCCGTCTTCCGCAGGTCCCACACCGGGTCGCCCTTGGTGCGGTCGAGCGACGCCCGCAGCACCGGCCCGGTGCAGCCGTAGCTCAGGGCGGTCGCCTTCGGCAGCACCCCGACGTTCGCGGTCCGCTTCACGAAGATGTGGTTGTCGGTCAGCAGCGCGTGGTACTCGGGGATGCGCGGCTTGAAGTACTCGAGGAACTTCGTGCACCGGGCCGTCCACCCGGCCGGCAGGTCGTCGTGCGCCCCGCCGATCGTCAGGTAGCTGTACGTCAGGCGCGCCCCGCACACGTCCTCGAACAGATCGAGGACGTGCTCGCGCTCGCGGAAGGCGTACAGGAACGGGGAGAAGGTGCCGAGGTCGAGGCCGTAGGCGCCCATGCCGACCAGGTGGGAGGCGATCCGGTTCAGCTCGCCGATCAGGACGCGGATCACCCGGGCCTTCTCGGGCACGGCCAGCCCGCACAACCGCTCGACGGCGAGGCTGTACCCGAGGTTCATGTTCATCGCCGCCAGGTAGTCCATCCGGTCCGTGTACGGGACGAACTGGACCGGGGTGACGTTCTCCCCGATCTTCTCGGCGCAGCGGTGCAGGTACCCGAGGTGCGGGGTGACCTCGGACACCACCTCGCCGTCGGTGCGGAGCATGAGGCGGAGCACCCCGTGGGTGCTCGGGTGCTGCGGCCCCATGTTGACCAGCATCTCGTCGGTCCGGACGTCGAACTCGACGACGGTCGGGTCGGTGGGTTCTTCGGGCGGCATGGGGGGGTGCTCCCCGTTTAGCCGCGACGCGGAGTCCTCGGAGCGGAGCGCGAGCGAGTCGCCGCGCTCCGCTCCGAGGACTCCGCGTCGCGGCTAAACGGTAGACGGGTCGGGCGGGGTCACGAAAGCCCACCGCTGGGGCGACTTCCCGTCCTTGACGGGGTTGTTCTCAACATACCGGATCGCGGCGGCGGTGTGGTCCGGGTCGTCCACGAACACCTTCCACTCCCCGCGGGCCCAGCACTTCGGCGGCCGCTCGCCCGGGGCCGCGAGGCCGGCGAACGGGTGCAGCCCTTCCCCGATCAGGGCGGTCGTGGCCGCCGCCTTCAGCTGCACCACCACCGACTCGACGGACAGGCGGAACCGGCCGACGACGAGGTGGACGTGCTCCGGCAGGATCGAGCACGCCCACACCCGCAACCCGGACTGGGCGACGTAGTCCGCGAACCCGTGGCCGACGGCCCGCGCCTGGACGCCGGTCAGCGCCACCGGCGGGCGCGACAGCTCCCGCTTGCCGGCGAGCCGCCTCGCCCGGTCGTGCGGGTCGCGGGCCAGGGACCGGGTCTCGGCCGTCTTCGTCGCCCGGCCGCCGGCCAGGAACAGCTCCCACGCCCCGACGAACTCGGACCACGACCCGCGCGGGTCGTTCGGCAACCAGAACCCGTACGCGCCGAAGATCACGTGGTACGCCTGGACCATCGGAGTCCCCCGCCGTCACGCCAGCAGCTTCTTGTCCACGTAGAACGTGTTCGGGAACGTCATCGCCCCGACCTCGTACCCCTGCCCCGCCATGAACGGCGTCGTCCCCGGGTTGTGCGCCCGCTTCAGCGTGATCAGCGTCTCCGCCACGATGATCCGCGGCCGGTACCGCCCGTAGTCCAGCGTCCGCAGCACCGCCAGGTCCAGCCCCTCGATGTCGATCGACAGCACGTCCGGGGCGCGGCCGCCGAGGTGCTCGGCGATCGCCCGGTTGATGTTCACCAGCGGCATCTTCGCCGTCCGCTCCAGCCGCAGGCTCGGCACCTCCCGCAGGAGCCGGTCCTTCTGCTCCGGGTCGAACGTGTTCAGCTCGTGGTTGTCGAACATGAAGTAGTCGGCCTCGGCGGCGTCCGACACGCCGATCCCGGCGGCCAGGAGCACGTCCCCCGGGCGGGCCGCCCGGATCCGGGCCGACAGCCCCGGGTTCGGCTCCACCAACAGCCCCCGCGCCCCGGCGGCGTACAGGGCGTAGGTGTTGCTGTTCACCACCGGGTCGCAGCTCCCGACGTCCAGGTACGTCACCGGCCCGGGGATCCCGTACCAGGTCAGCATCATCTCCAGGATGCGGTCCTCGCCGCACTGGGCGTAGGTCGGCCGCGCCCCCTCCGGGAGCACCACCCCGGCCGGGCGGGGGGCGGTCGCCCGGCCGAGCGCCGCCCCGCCGCCCAGCCCGGCGAGCCCGGCCAGCCCGCCGATCATCACGTCCCGGCGGCGGACGGCGGCGCGCGGGGGCGGGGTCTCGGAACTCATGGCGGGCCTCGGGGTCGGTGGGGTCGGCGGCGGATAGAATACGACCCGCCGGCCACCCTCCCCCTTACCCGCCACCCGCCATGCTCCCGCTCCTGCTCGCCGCCGCGACCGCCGGCCCGCCCGAGGTCGCCCCGCCGCCCCGCGAGGTCACCCCGCTCACCAAGTGGGGCAAGGAGGTCGCCGCGGTCGAGAAGCGGCTGCAGGCGAGCCCGCCGAAGCCGGGCGGGGTGTTCTTCGCCGGCAGCTCGTCCGCCCGCCTGTGGGACCTCGAGAAGTCGTTCCCCGGGGCCGGGTACGTGAACGTCGGGTTCGGCGGGTCCGTCATCGCCGACAGCACCTTCTTCGTCCCGCGCCTGCTGTCCCCGTTCAAGCCGGCCGCGGTCGTCCTGTACGCCGGGGACAACGACATCGGCCGGGGGCACACGCCGGAGCGGGTGGCGGCCGACTTCGAGGCGTTCGTCGCCGCCGTCCGGAAGGACAACCCGTCGTGCCGGGTGCTGTTCGTGGCGGTGAAGCCGGGCCTCGCCCGGTGGAAGCTGTTCGACACCCAGCAGCGGGCGAACGCGCTGGTGCGGGCGGCGTGCGAGAAGGGGGCCGGGCTGGCGTTCGTGGACGTGGTCCCGGCGATGCTCGGGCCGGACGGCAAGCCGGTCCCCGAGCTGTTCGTCAAGGACGGGCTGCACATGAGCCCGAAGGGGTACGAGGTGTGGGCCGCGGCGGTGGCCAAGGCCCTCGGGGGGCCGCGCCGATGACGCCCGAGACCGAGGTCGTCTCCTGCCCGGCGTGCAACCACCTGCTGCGGGTGCCGCTGGACCTGCTCGGGCAGCCGGTCCAGTGCCCGGAGTGCCGGGCGATGTTCCGCGCCCCCGCGCCGGACGGGACCGGCGGGATGACCGCAGCCGAGCTGCTATCCCGCCCGTCCGGGCCGGGCGGGGAGTTCCGGGCGGCCCGCCGGCGGACGGACGCGGCGCTGCTGCTGCCGGCGTTCGGGCTGATGTTCTGCGGGGTCGCGGGTCTTGTGGTGAACGTCCGGACGGGGTACGTCTTCCTCGCCGACCCGGCCGCCGGGCGGGAGCAGGTCCTGCAGTCGCTCGCCGCGCTGCGGCAGATGGGGGCGTTGGCGGACAACCCGGGGCCGGAGCAGGACCGGGCGGACGCGGAGCGGGCGGAGTCCGCCGTCCGGCTCATGCGGTGGGTGCTGCCGGCCGGGGCGGTGCTGAGCGGGCTGGTGCTGCTCGGCGGACTGTCGATCGCGCTCGGGTGGAGTTACCCGCTGGCGCAGGTCGGGTGCGTGGCCGCCGGGCTGAACGTGCCGCACCTGTGCTGCGTCCCCGGGGCGGCATTCGGGCTGTGGGGCCTGCTGATGCTCCGGTCGGACGAGGCCCGGGCGCACTTCGGGCGGTGACACCACCCCGTTTACTGACCCGCAGGTTGTTCGGGGTGTTGACATCGTGGGTCCGGAAACGGTAACTCCGACCCGGCCCACAGCCGTCGCAACAGCCCGGGGTCGCACTGCAACTCGACCAGGTACTCGACCAC